>JAABUI010000025.1_pt1 | contig 254436 bp, 262 predicted proteins | sample 5559111 | NCBI WGS metagenome assembly JAABUI01 (sample SAMN10711870, study PRJNA513365) | rock metagenome | isolation source: Antarctica rocks | place: Antarctica: Victoria Land, Buttleship Promontory
ACCCACCCCCCCCCCCCCAACCCCCCCCCCCCCCCCCCCCCCCCCTGTTCTATCAATTCACGTCACGCACGAGAAGGGAGGCTCGCAACACCCCACTCACACATGCCCCTCGCTCTAACATTAGGGTTCTTAGGACGGACGGGCCGGTGCTGCTTCTACCGTAGTAAAACGACAAGCAGCCAATTTCTTCGCAGCGGGTGACTCCGGAGTACACCCCACCGTCTCGTTGGAATAATTATTCGCTTTGACTCCGCTCGCAGTTGATCTATTGCAACTTCCTTGTCCACCATCCGCCCCAGCCCCCCTCCCCTTCCCCTCCCTCCGCTCTTTTCCTTCCCTAAAAAAGACCCTCCAGCTCCGAACCATGACAGAAACTTCAGGGCTTGGGTATAGGAGGGGGCGGGGAGTCGATTGGGTTGTTGGATGGGGGTGAGGGAAGAGGGGGAAGGGGACACAGAATAGATAGAGGGGAAGGGGGCTTGAAGGGAGATGGGATGGGGTAGGTATGAGAGAAGGGAGGTGTGGAAGGGAAGAGAGGGGGAAAAGTTGGTGGGGGGAAAGGGGAGGTTTAAGACAATTGGACATTGGGCATACGGGCCTAGCATGGGATGCGATGGGAGAATGGCCAGCGGGGGGGGTTTAGCTCTCTCGAGAGGAAATCGATGGGGTTGATGGGATCCGGGAGGTGGTGGAGGGGACAGGGAGGGGAAAGAGTGGGTTTGAAGAAGGGGTGCCGGGTGGGGAGCGCGGGCATGTGGAGAGCTTGGCGGGGCATTGAAGGGGTTAGGGGGGGTAAAAAAAGCGTTTAGAGAGAGAGAGAGCGTGGTTATGATATCCCGAGACCACCGCTTCTCACCCCTCCGTTCCCCTCCCCTCTCCTTCCCCCCCCCCCTTCAACTCATCAACCGTTGTCACCGAGCCCCCCCCCCTTACCCATCGATGCTCTCACACCAAAAACTTCCTCCCCACTCCGCTCATTCCTCATTCCTCCACCAAACCCCTCCTTAACTCCAATCTCAAAAACTTCATTCCCATCACACAACAAACGGGTTGCAAATGGCATGAGAACCCCTTTTTTTTTTCTTTTTCTGGGGGGGGGGTACTCCTTCTCCATCTCCCTTTCCAACATCTAGATAAACCCCCCTCCCACCACCACCACCACCACCACCCCTTCTCACCCCACACAAGCCCCCCTTTCTCGCTCCTCATTCCAGCATCCCTGCTCCCTTCCCCATCCAAAACTCACTCCCCCATCAAACCCCCCATGGCAATCCAAAACCCCAACGGTTGGCAATGAACTCGAAGTGGTTGGAGCAATGTTGGCGGGCTTGGGTGGGGATTGAAAACAGCGGGAATAGGAAAAGCTTGGGGATGATGGAGAGACCGAGGCTGGATTCGGGGGGTGGGAGTTTCGGTGTTGGGGTGGGGATGGGCATTGCTGTGGACAAGGATAGCGGATGAGAGGGTAGACAGCGAGGGGGTTGGAGTATCTACTGCTGAAGATTTCCGGCGGTTGGGGAGACGGGGGGGGGGTTGTCTGCTGCAGGGAAACTGGGCTGGAAGAGGAGGGAGGTTTGGATGTCGATGTGGTGGGGAGGTTTTATGTGGGCGTAAATGTGGAGGATGTGGAAGGGGTGTTGAACGGTTGATTGGATTGATATTTCAGTATAGGAAATCCATAGGGATTCTTATGGGTCTTTTCAACTGTTATTGGAAATTGGGGGAGGTTTTTGTACTCGTACACGGATAAGCAAAGGAACATTTGGAGCTTGAGTTGGTTGCGAAAATGGCAAGTAGTAAGGATACGAGACTTGACTAATGTCTGTTACGCGTACGAGATCTTGTACAGGTGAAACAAGCTAGAAGTGGGCGAGGATACTCCGGCTGTGAAATTGAGACTTTTGCTCCATCTAGGGAGTAGGATGATGGGAGACGGTTTGGTGGTATGGTATTGTCTGAGAACAGAAACAGATCAAAGGTGGCTCTGTCAATCCAATCCAATCCAATCCAATCCAATCACGACCCCTGAGAACGCACCTGTGGCGCCTCAGATTATTCAGCTCCTCTTTTTTTTTTCAGGGTAAAAATCCGATTTCTCGTTCTGAGTATTGAAATGGCTAGCATTTAGATAGTTGCGATTTTTCTCGATGGGTGTTTCTCTGTTGGCTTTCCCTGGACTCTTCTAGGTTTGGTGTTTTGAGGTGGAAGCTGAGACGGGGTCGGTGTGGTCGATATCTTAAATTTTCATGAAAAGCGATCTTTGACATGCTATAAGGGCCCATGTGATTTTGCTTCATTGTTGGAATCTTTGTAAATGTCGTCCAGCAGCCTCGGCAATTTTCTGGAGTTACCCAAACATCACTCTCGAGTTGTACATATCTGTCGGTACTATCGGTTCTCTAGTGGCTAACATATCCGATATCTCTCGAATGATCCTTGACTGTGTGACCTGAGATACCAAGATCTGATCCGAGGGTCTCCTATCTGTATGAGTCAGGACAGAATGCTCGGATATCTACAGCGTATCTCGACGTGTGGCAGACCCCCGGAGATTGATAGATAAGCTGATCGGGTCTACAAGAGCAGCCGGGAGCAATGCCGATCACGAGGATTGCTTAATATCTGCATCCGATGTTACAGGTTTTTTGGCTTTTGAATCTGTCGCTGCGTTCGCAACATCTCGGCTTCGCCACTGAACAAATTCCCGCGAGAGAATATCTCCGTAGCCAGACTCTTCATGTTTGAAAACTTCTATCATTGGTGATCTCTCTCTGCGTCTAATGCGCCAGACACCTTCGCCCGTTATGGTGTTCTTGAGCCCTGGGAATGATTAGCTGGCATCTTCTACATTCATAGGACTTCCTACAATCTAAGAAGCTGGCGGTAAAATTAATGCAGAGATTACCGTCCCAGGTGCCCTTGCCCCGTCTCTTGACTAGACCCGGAATGTTCTTGGTCTCTAATTCTTCGACCCTTTGTAAGATGCCGCTTTTGCTGCGGAAGCCCACGATGATTTTAGGAACTCCTAGTAGAAACGACTGGACCCAAAATTTTAGTAGCTTCCGCTCGTACTTGAGCATGTCTCTCTCGTTCTCGATCTCTGCGGAGGTCTTCAACTCTACCCAATTGATGGGGTCGTCTTTGTTGTTTGGCTTGCAGTCCCATACTGGGTGACGTTTAGCATGTTCTACCTCGCTCTTTTTTTCTGCTTACCAGCATCCACTTCGCCTCCAATGACCATTTTTGCCTTGCCGATACCAGTCTTTACAACTGAAGAATACTGAGCATAATTGTTCACAACCATCTCCTTACGCCCCTCAATGAAATCTCGAGAAGTAGGGTCCCACTGGTCAGGCATTAAGGACAGGGTTTCAAACTTATAACCTACAAATCAATTTAGCAAGAGGTGGTTTATATATAATAGCCACACATACCCCAATAGCTCATAAGGTCCTGTGAGGGAGCTCCAGGTTGCGAAGGCTGGCTGTGCTGTGACTTTCTCGACTCCAATTTGTGGTCGTGGTTCTCCTCAATGAAACTTTAAAAGTTGGTACGGTGTCGCGTATCTAGTCATCTGCAAAACTTACATTGTACCCTTTGAGTAGCCACAAGTCAGCGATAGATTCTTCAAGCCTTGACCACCAAGGAAGTGCCCACTTGGAACCTCGTCGCTTTCATCTCGAATCTAGGACGTGTCAGAATTCAGACCACGCATATTCGGCAAGGACCAGACCTACCCATTCATGGTGTCAAAAGGGGTAGCCATGATCTTCTCTGTCAGCCAATCTCTTCTCTAATGCGCTCTCAGGGACCCATCTACCTTCGTCATCATTCCTCTCCACTATAAGCATTAGCTCCTAGTGATTAAGAAAGGGGAAAATAGCCTACGGTAATAATATCGGCTTCACATCTGGTACCAGTGCGTTCTTCAAAAGCCATGATCGTCTTTAGAAGACTGTCCAGATGGTCGTCCGCCGTATCGTCAAGCTGTTGAAATTTATCGAAGCCTTTAGATAAGTCTGCTCCAATGTCTGGAGGATAGTAATAGCGCAAAGAGCGCTCATCCAGATAAAACTCATGATTCTCGTCATACGAAAAGTAGGCAATTTCCTGAAAAACGTCATTTAGACATTCAATTCGATAGGATTACTGAGACGTACTTTTGGTCTTCTGATTGCAGCACTGGAGCCACTGAACCTATTTATAGGCTGAATATCAAATTTACTCATTGTTGATTGATATCTACAAATGGATACCTGAAACCGTTGTCTGAAAGCACTTTTTAACGCAAAGATGCGAGGTATGAAGTTCCTCATATAAGTGCTAATTGGGCTTGCATGCAAGGAGATGCTTGGGAGGCGCGTCGCGTGGACAAAGCAAACCAGCCCTACGATATCCGGCGTCATATGTTTGCTACTCTACCGTAACAACCACAAATATCAATATTGCAAACATCAGTATCCCAAACATTGATAATCCAAACACCACATACCATGGCTGCAAAATCCACTTCATCACGAGCACCGGACACCACCAATTCCCAAGTTAGCCGCAAGCTATTTCACAAACACCTTAGTAGGCGGCCCACCAGCACATCGACCTCGACGTCTGCAACGACACTGCAAGAGTCGCCGCAAGACAATACCTCGGATATTGTTGTTAGAGATCACAATGGAAATTACTCGGTTGATGTCCTTCCTTCACCGCCAATAGAGGAAGATCAGGCAGCGCATGAGGACCCGGCGGATGAGAAAGATAGTAGGTTGATTGGAGGTCCCATACAGGAACAAACTGCTAAGATGGTATGTAGAGCTTGAGGCAAGACTGCTAGAGATGTATAGGAACAGGAGCATAGAGCCTGGGGATCCGCCTGGTTAGTACGAGCCAACAGCTTCTCATGGATTATCCCCAACTAAACAAGACCAGAACTATTATCTGTGGTTCAAGCAAGTCTACGACGAAAGGTAGCCTCTTTGGACGAAGACAATTGGATGTTCGAAGCGGAGGAAGAAACACCAGGCTAAAACCTGTGTATATCGTCGTTCTATCAGCCCGTATGTCACTCACCAGGAGCTTCAGCGCTACGAAAATGAACGATTCAGAGTTGAGCTAGGAGTGAAAAATGTGAAGAAACATTCAAACGTGTATTTGATCGCTGGTAACCCTAAGGCTTTATCAAGCCACTCGCCTGAGCGCAATCCAGTACCATCGAAGAAGTCTTGTGGGAGACCTTGGAAGAAACTTATATCTATCACTTGTTCTGATGCAGGACCTACCGGAATAAGACGATCTCGTCGCGACCGAAGGAAATGGGGACCTTCTCCAAAATTCATCAATCATTGAGCGCTAAGAAATTTACATCCACATCGAAAGCTAATCAGGGCCAACCGCAACCATATACACGACTTTGGCCCTATACATAATTGCCATAATCTCAATCAAGTCCTTCCGCCGGCGGCGCCGAAGCCTCCGCCTTCTTCACTTTCGGTGTCCCTGGCCTCGGGCTCGCCCCAAACCCCATCATACTCCCCATCATATCAAACAGCGGATTCCCCTGCCTCGGTATCTTAATGCCAAAATACATCTCCCCAACCTGCGCCAATGCATCGTCCCAAATCCCCACCTCTTGGATGTACGGCGCATAATGCTTGGCGAGCTGCTTGAACAGATCCGAAGTCCCCCGCGGTATCGCGAGGAGCAGAAGACCTAGGAAATTTAGGAGCGGGAGGGACGGGTAGACGCGCATGTCGGAGCTGGTGCTACTGACTTCTTGGACGCTAAGGGATTTGTTCTCGGTGCTGAGGCGGGAGGTGAAGATAAGAAACGCTTTGTTGGCAGAGCGGAGGTTACCGGTCAGGAGGTACGGGAAGACAGCACGAGCGGCATAGAGAGCCGCGGTGTGCGAGTCATCTTGTGTGTACCACTCATACTCGAGTTTAGCAAGCTGTTCAGGCGAGTCTTTGGTGCCCAAAGCCAGGTGCTTTTCCGCATCATAAGGCTCATGATCTACAACGAACAAGTAGTCAGCCACCGTGTCCAGAAGAATCTAGTAGCATCTTATACATACCCTCAGCAAACAACGTCCCCGCCACATGATGCAGCTCCGGATCCCCATTCTGATACTCCCCAAACTTAATACTCCACTCCACCATCGCCTCCACAAACCTCTTCTTCGTCGGTTCCCCAGGCGGAAACGCCCTCAACAACGCCAACAGCTTTCCTACATTCACCCTCACATTAGCCCCCCTTCATTTCCCATCCCTCAAACCCCCACCCCCCCCAAAAACCATCACCAACAAACAAACCAAAAAAAAATCCCCAACAAACCTTTCTCCCCCCCCCCCACCCCCTTCCCCCCCCTCACATACACCTCCACCAAATACCCCCCCAGATCCCCCCCGCTGGCCCCCTGCCCCGCCTTCAGCAGCGCCGCCGCGCCCCCGTACAGCACCTCGATGGCCGCGTCCCAGTTTTCCTGCTTGACGTAGCGCGACGCCACGACGCGGAGTTGTTGGTGCGCTTCGTAGTATTGGCCTTCGGCGATTCTGTGGGGTGGGATTGGGGGTTAGGTTAGGTTGGGGGGGGTTGGGTTGGGTTGGGGGGAGGGGAGGGGAGGGGAGGAGATGGGATGGATGGGATGGGATGGGAAGTGGGGGGGGGGAAGGACTTTTCTTTTTGGCGGGCGATGGTTTTTTCGATTTTGGTGGACATGGTTTTTGGTGGTGTTGGGGTTGTTGTGGTGGTGGTGGTGATGATGATGGTAATGGGAGTGATGACGAATGAAGTTCCGTCTTTGGGGGGTTGGAACTTTTGGCTCTTACTCTGTAATCTTTAAAGATGTAGTAGGAAAATTTATAGGGAGTGTTCAAAAGTTAATAATCAATCACAAAGTGAAAACCCAAAAAAACTTGGAATAATTGCGATCCCAGGGACTCGAACCCTGCTCTCGAGCATGGGAAGCTCGAATTCTAACCCCTGAACTAGGAACGCAGACGTAATAAAATGCCACTATTGCAATAATTTGATTCTACGCCCACTGCCGTCAATTGAGACAGCGCACATCGATCGTTTTCTTAGCCTTTCCTAGTTACTCCATAGCATTCTGGACCTGATGCCGTTCAGCGTAATTGAAAGCATCATGCAATGGATATGGCAAAGGTACGTCAAGCATTTGCTATATTCTCAAGTTTTAATTCGCCCGGCCTAAGCGCGTTTCCTTTTCCACCATGCTGTAAAGCGATGCCATAGACAAGTGTAAACGCCACAAGGTAAAATGCAAGCACTGTCTACTTGAACTTCAAGCCATTACAAGTCCCCATGAGAAGTGCCAGCCCCAGCCAACGCCCCTGCGCAGATAGCTCAAACGCCGTGCTAGCTAGGCCCGGAGTTGATACAATGATAAAAAATGAATGCTGAGCCCCATGCGATATCAAGGAGTGCTTTCCCGGAGAATGCACGCTCTCTATCTTCGATTGTCGTTTGTCGTTTTCGCAGATTTCTCACCGAGGAGCTTCCGTTTAATGGCGTCTGCGGCCCCGAGCGGAAGGGGCTGAGTGCTGTATTCGGAGTTCGAGGATAGGGACATGTCGCTACTGGGTGATTTCAGCCTACACCCTCGCCAATTCCCAAGCCCACCGATGCCAACGAACCCTCGGGAAGGATACTGCGATGCTCGAACCCTGGCGCGCGCATGGTCCTCTTCCTCCCTCTCCCTCAAAGCCAACTCTTCCGATCCCTGACGCATGTTCCCCGCTCCGCCAGCACCGCTGCTAAACAGAGCGGTGATGGAGCGGGAGAGTTGTGATTGGCGCGGTGCGGTGTGAGGATAGGGACCACGATCTGCTCCGTTGTCTCCTACGACGTGGTGGTAGTTTCCGGCACCGCCGATGCCACCATGGAAGTAGTTCCGTTTTGTACGGCCACGCATCAGGGAAGAGGTCGATGAGGTTGAAGCATGCATCGTGTCGGGGTTGGGTTGTTCGTTCCTTTGTGGCGAGGAGGGCATATTGGACAAGGCGCACGGAGGTGACAGCCTTCTTGTACTACGCTCAGTGGGAAGCGGTAAACGATGACAGGCAACAACAATGTCAAAGCATGCACCAGTCCGAGTATTGGAGCGGGAGAAGTAGAAGTCAACGCAAAACGGACGAGGACAATGCATCGACTAAGTACTCTGGTCTGAAACTGGGCAGCACATATATTGGAGAGCAAGAGCGAACGCAGGACGACCGCCTACACATATTACTCAATAGTGCAATCATGAATCGGGGAAAGCGCGATGCAGGAGTAGTTTAAGGAGCACGTTGTACTACACATTTCGGTTTATTCTGTTTATTCTCCGGGGGTTACAAGGGCGACGGATGATTCTTCAGGTTCGCCGAGAGTATGCGTGACATAATAAGTCGATGTCCAGGATTGACTACTACCGAGCCACTTTTGCAGTTGGGGGGTTCGGGGGGTTCGGCCAGAAACATGACATCTGGGTGATTTTGATGGATGAACATGCTACTGGTTGGTGTATTGGAGGGAGGTGTGTAACATAAGAAGGAGGCCTCAGTAGATGGATATCAAAGGAGAGAATCTCGTGAATCTCCTGCAATCAGCAGAAAATAACAAGTGTGATGAGTGAGTGGAGCGGGACAGGTACTTTAACATGGGCTGCATGTAGGCTGATGTAGCGCGCGGGCCGTGAGTCTGAATGCGACAAGCGGGATATACCTTACCATATACCCCGCAAAATGCCAATTTCTCCCATCTGCACATGTAAGGTAGGTACTTGGCCTTGACGTACTTTACAGTACATGGGCTCTGTAAGGTACGTAAGGGTAAGATAGCTACGGGTAGGCAAGGTAGATACCGTGGTACCTTACAGGAGTAGTACCTGTTCTCATGTGCCGAGCATGTGATTCTCCGGTATTAAGGTCATGGTTGTATTCCGTACGTTCGAAAAAAGACACACGCGATTGACTCGGGCCTTTGATGGCCCTGTATACCTTAGCTGAGATGAATAACCCCCAGGCTTCTGCAGCCTGCTTCCCTTGCAGATATGGCTTTTGAAACGTTCAGCGCATAGGACGTATTTTCCCGTGAAAATAGAGTTTTCTGTTTCCCCAGAAGAGGCAACTGCCGTTTACCGCGCTTGCTTGAGCGTGGTCGAGATCTTGGACTGATCACGTCGTCATTGTTGATGTCCCCGTGACAGAGGAAGACAGTGCGCTTTCCCCGTTCCCGGCTGTACATAGATGATAGTACAACTAAATCTCTTTCGCTCCTGCTATGAAGGTTATTGTACTTCTGTTTGAGCCAGTCTTGGGAATCGTTCCTCTTCTACTAGCTCTCCTATATGGCGCATCGATTTTCGGTAAATGTCGCGAAAGAAAGCTCGGGCCTGAAGAGATGTCAAAGCACCAAGCCGGCGGCTACCAGTACGATCCAGACTTATCATCCGGGGTGCCCGAAAACGGATGATATCTTCCGCAGATGCTGGTAAAAGTTGATTAACTGCGTAGGTGGCAACCGGCAACCGGCAACCGTCTCAGGAAGTTAAGCAAGGTACACATACGGTACCTATACGTCAGTCCAACGCGCTCCACTCGACTCTCGTCTGAGGAGTAGTGAAGGTGTTACAGGCCAGCATATTGCTCCTTCCTCGCATCTATCTCTTCCCAAGCGATCTTACGTCTTTCTTTTTCCTTTGCACCTCTGACAAAGGCCAACAACCTCAAAGCACCAGACGGCGTGACACCTTCACATCTTCTCGCCATGCCCACACTCTCAGGCCGTGCTATCTCCAACACTCGCAATTCTTCGTTGCTGAGACCATGGATCTTGCTATAATCCAAGTCCGTCGGCAATTTCAGCTGCTCGTCCCGCTCAAAGACGCTAACCATCGCCTTCTGCCGTTCAACATAAGGAGCATAGACACCTTCGATTCCAACGCGTGACCTGACTTGTGGCGAGAAAGACGTAATAGCTGGTATATGTGGGATCAGCGAATCCACCGAAACCCCAGCAAGGCGCAAGAGATCATAAGCAGAACGCGGAGCCGTGTCTTGATGGACCTGGAATCCTTTCGCAGCCCATGCATGTGGGCTCATCTTACATTTCTCGAGTAGCAGCTGCAGATTTTGCATTTCTGTGGCGTGGTCAGAGAAATGGTTCCAGCGCTTGTCGCCTACCACCCCCGCCTTTCTGCCCTTCGCAGTAAGACGAAGGTCCGCATTGTCCGCACGAGCACTCATGCGATACTCACTCCGTGATGTGAACATACGATATGGCTCGCTGACACCCTTGGTAATAAGGTCATCAATCATGATACCGATATATCCATCGCCTCTGCCAATGACCAATTGCTCTTTCCCTTGAGCAGCGAGACCGGCGTTGATGCCTGCCACAATGCCCTGTGCAGCCGCTTCTTCATATCCAGTAGTACCGTTGATCTGACCGGCTAAATACAGGCCTGATATGGGTTTTGTCTCCAAGTTCGAGCGCAGGTTGCGCGGATCCACGTAGTCATACTCCACACCATAGCCGGGTTGAAGCATCTTTACGTTTTCAAGTCCGACGATGGTATGAAGCATCTGTTCTTGCACTGCTGCGGGTACGGTCATAGAAATGCCATTGGGGTAGATGACATCCGTATCGAATCCCTCTGGCTCAAGCCAGATTTTGTGTTGGGTCCTGTCCTGGAAGCGGATTATTTTAGATTCGAGGGAAGGACAGTATCGGGGACCTTTGACGGTTTCGCGGATATGAATACTCTGATCCAAGTTGGCTCGAATGATCTCGTGAGCAGCAGGATTAGTCTCCGTGCCGTAACAAGAGAGCTGATCTTGGACGGTAACGATGTCGTTAAGGTATGAGAAAGGTACTGGAGGCTCCTCACCTGGTTGAACCTCTAATTGTGAAAAGTCAATCGTCTTTCGGTCAAGGCGGGGAGGAGTGCCTGTTTTCAATCTTCCCAGATCAAACCCAGCGTCCCGCAGCGACTTGCTGAGTCCAAACGTCGCTGCCTCTCCCATCCTTCCACTTGGGAAAATATCCAGACCGATGTGTATCTCTCCACCGAGAAATGTCCCAGTAGTAATGATCACCTTTTCAGATTGTAGAACATCCCCAGATTCTAGCCTGACACCTGCAATGCTCCTCTGCTTCCCTTCAATGCCTTCAACGCCTTCAATGACGATGATATCCGCTACCTTGCCCTCCAAGACTGCGAGGCCTTTCGTAGACAGTATTTCAGCCTTCATTTCCCTCTTGTATATTTCCCTATCTATCTGTGCTCTTGGACCCCAGACTGCTGGGCCTTTCTTCCTATTCAGTACACGAAAATGGACCCCAGCTTTGTCCACAATACGTCCACAGACTCCATCCAAAGCGTCAATCTCGCGGATCATTGTGCCTTTACCGATACCGCCGAAAGAAGGATTGCACGAACAAACCCCAAGGTTTGAGAATGAAGGAGTCACAAGTGCAGTTCGTGCACCCGATCTAGCTGCTGCGGTAGAAGCTTCTGTTCCAGCGTGGCCACCTCCTATCACTATCACATCATAAATACTATCGTTACCACATTAGCGTATTCGTCATTCCAAGATGGGGGATAAAGCTCAAGTTTTTTAGGCGTACTTTGGTCCTTCGGTGACTGTAGCAAATGCCCGCTGCCAGGTTAGCCTTACCGATCGTACACGAGGACTATGGCCCCAGCGCAGAAACGTCGAAGACCGTAATGGTAGAGTCATGGCAAATAAGAACCAGGAAATTTGATTTAGAAGCTCCCACTGATGGAAGCCAGAATTATTACATGGTCGCTTAGGGTTGCCGCGCTTGCCTCACAACTGCCTTAACTCCGGTGGTTAAAGTGAAGTTGAAAAGATTGTTTGACTAGGGTCATATACCTTACTGTACGAGTAGACTCATGTTAGAGCTGCCACTTGTAGCAAAAGAGGATTTTCAATTCATTCGCTAAACTCGGCTTATCAGAAGCTACAACCGCTGCCATACAACCTAACGCCGGCCGGCCTCCTTCCTCAATCTAGCTGCTGCAGAGGAAGAGCCCATTTCGGGCCAGCTTGATACGGCATCCTCTACTTCTTCCAAGAACGTAGTGCTATTGTGCATCTTAGTAGCCCCTAAAATGACCCTGACCCCTGGAGAACTAGCGTTCACTTGAGCGACCATTTTGGCTTCTTCATAAGTTGCACCTCCAACAATGAATATAATGATATCCTGCGGTTTATCCCTTGTAGTCCCACCACCTTCAACGAAAGGATACTGTTGCTCTTTCAGCCTAGCTTTGATGAGATTCTGTAGCGTGGCTTCTAGCCGAGGAGAATGCTGGGTGTATACATTCTCAACGTCTCTTAGGCCCTTGAAACGATCGCGGGCCCCAGAAAATATGGATGATGACTCAAAAAGATCAGAAAAGCCCCCGGCAGTGGGTGATGGTTGGAGCGAGTGGTGGTATGCAAGTAGTTTCAACACCAACTCAACGCGTCGTGGTGATACATTCCCGGCAGCAGTAAGAAGATCAAGGAGCATGGATAGAGCGTTTGATGGATGTTTCTCGTATCTCAGTGCATATAAAGCCACAAGACGAAGCTTACCCTCCGAGGAGACTTTAGTTGATTGAATGAGCCGCTGCAGATTCTGTGACAAATTAGTCGACGGATTCCGATGAAAACTAAGACAACAGTAAAATACCTTCAGATCACTGCCATGATTATCGTTGCACGCTAAACTCTGCTCAAGCTCACTGACACTTAAGAGATCGTCCGTACCAACTCGTCTGCTGAGCTCGCCGACAAGCGTTACATGCTTGCTCACATTGCCAGAGAGCTTCCGAAACTCAGGATAATCCTCGATGAACCGCTTCATGTCTGCGATAGATTCAATGCTAGCGCTGCTCTGCGATTTTGATGAGTATTGCTGGACGTATTCTTTGATATTGCTACCAAGATCACCGAAATTGAGGTACATGTTCTTCTTGAAGAAAGGGTCTTGGTCTTGGGAGAGGACAATTTCCTTCAGCTCAGGCCTTATGTCAGGGACGTCACTTAAGTCTACTCTACCATTATAAATGCCAAGAAGTTCATGAACCATGGCTTGATAAGTCCATTGTGTCAAAAGAGGGGTGATAGGATCATCGCGTCGATCTAATAGAAGAAGTATTGGCGGAGTATCCGTTTTTCGAAAATCGAACAATTGCTCCTCTTGTGTCATTTGGTATCGAACCTCTATGGCGAGCTTCTTCACTATTAGGCTGTTCTTCTCATATCTAATCAGAGGTTTCTTCTTCAACGATAGCAGCAGAGCTATGACCCCATCGGTGCATCTTTGTAGGGAGTCTGGGTTCCATGAGTCTGGAGTATTGCTCCATAAACGTTGCTTAGGGAATCCGAGATCGAGAGACAGTAGGTCCGGGTTAATAACAATGTAATCCGCAAAGTATTCCTGAATACCGCGAACTACTTCGTTGTTGTCGGCCTCTGCAAGTCTTTCTAGAGATGACTTGCGGATGGCATTGCTGAAATCTAACTGATAATCAGTCTCTGGTCGCCATAATTTCTAGTCATCGCTCTCACAGATATAGTATTCGCCATACTTGGGGTTCCTGAATTCGTCTATGAGATGTTGTATTGAATCTGCAGACGGCCGTACAAAACATAGGCATCGTAGATGTCGCATCTTCTCACGGGAAGTATTGTCAATACGGCTGGTCTCATAATTAGCTAAGGTTTCCTAGCATTCAAATTTGCTTACTCTATAAGGTAAACTTCATGGTTAAGCAAGGCCGACTGTGTAGTAGCTGTCGAGACAATGGATACCTGGAACAGGTTAGCCAAACATCTTCCTACCAAAACTGCGCTAGACTCGCACTGTCTCACTGTCTAGCAAGAGAACCTTCATCTTGGCAGATGAGGATCCTGGAATAGAGTCTCCAGCTGAGACCATCTTCGAGACGTAGCCTGAGACCGCTGAAACCACGTCCATCGTGACTGCTGAGTTTCTGACGATCCTAGAACTCGGAGCTGCAGCATCGTACTGAGATATTCAGTCAAACCATAATCCTTGCATCAAATCGATGTCGACTGTAAGGTAGCGTAAGGTACAGAACTGTTCTGTGGATGAGGTTACGAAGTCGTGGGGTCTTCCGCCAAGGCCACACATCGCGGCCCCGCGGTCAGAAATGACGGCCCCTTCTCCTTTTCCTTTGTTGACACTCTTCGCCGCGACCATGAAGTAATTGCTTCGATCAAAGATCTTATAACCAGTACCGGCGAGGGCAGGATGTTGCCCTACATCGACATTCGTGAGCTTCTTGAATAATGCTCTCTTCATTCAGAGACCATGCTAATGGTCCGCCAGCTTTCCAGTATGCCGCTTCACTGACCGGCTCGTCAGTCGACGAATGTTAGATTTGCGCATTGAAGTCTATGCGAAATCTCTGGCTCACCTTTCTTAGTGAAGCTCATTACTTCGTTCCTCATCTCTTACCCTCTTGCTGGCGTCCTCAAACGCATACCTGATTCCAAGCCGTATCAGAAGAATCTGTTCATAATAACGTGCGTTAATAGCACCTGCTGGTCATCCGGTTCAACGTGCTAAAGTTTTGAAAAGGGTCTCTCTTTTCTACCTGGTTGGATTGTTCGATCTCTGGGCCGGAATCCGTACATTGCTGATTAGCTCTGTCGGTGCCTATGTTATTGCTGCTTATGTGAAAGGGCCGTTTATGCCATGGATAGGCTTTGTGTTCATCATGGGGCATATGTCCATCAACCAGCTGCGAAGGCAATTTGTAAATGCTCCGGAAAAAGTCGACATTACTGGTACGTTCAATACGATCGAGGGCTTGGCACAGCGCTGAAATCAGATTATAGGGGCACAGATGGTCCTTGTCATGAAGGTAAAGCTTCCAATTTGGGCAGAAACACACTGAAGAAGCTAAAAGCCATAAGCTCACAGCCTTCTGTTGGAATGTACAAGACGGGCGATTGCCGCCGAATGAGCTCGTTGACTTCCAGAGAGAGCGGGCTCTTGTTGAGCTGCCCAGTCTTCTAGATTTTGCTGGCTATGTTGTAGGTGTCGACCTGAAAATAAGCATAAAGTGTTCTAAAAGCCTTTAGCTATTCTTTCCCTCCTTATTCGCTGGCCCCGCTTTTGATTATATTGATTACCGACGGTGGATCGAGACGAGCATGTTTGAGGTACCAGCAGGAACAGACCCAGCTCACAGGCCCCAGACTCGCAAGAAACGAAAGATACCCCGGAGCGGTACGCCAGCCACCATTAAGGCGATAATTGGACTCGTTTGGATCTTCTTGTTTCTTAAATTTTCAGGTTGGTACAATACCCAACTTGTGCTAGGCGATCAATACATGCAGTACGGCTTGTTAAGGCGACTATGGCTCTTACAAATGCTGGGCTTTTCCACGAGGATGAAGTACTACGGTGTCTGGTATTTGACTGAAGGGGCTTGCATTCTGTCAGGCATGGGCTACAAAGGAATAGATCCAAAGACCGGCCGAGTACAGTGGGACCGCTTGCAGAACGTCAATCCTTGGGGCATCGAAACAGCGCAGAACTCACGCGCTTACCTTGAGAACTGGAACATGAATACCAACAATTGGTTACGGAACTACATGTACCTGAGGGTAACGCCGAAGGGAAAGAAACCCGGCTTCCGCGCCAGCTTGGCCACGTTCGTGACCAGTGCTTTTTGGCATGGGTTCTACCCGGGATATTACTTGAGCTTTGTTCTAGCAGCCTTCTTGCAAACGATTGCGAAAAGTATGTTCTCCTCTGCAACCTTTTAGTGAAATAGTGCGGTATTCTGAGATCGATAGATGTCCGGCGTCACATTCGCCCCTTCTTCCTAACCCCGGACGGCCAGCGCCCCACATCCTACAAGCCATACTATGACGCCCTGTCCTACCTTACAACTCAAGCAGCCTTCAGCTTCACCACCGCACCCTTTGTCCTGCTTACCTTGCCTGATTCCCTCCTTGTCTGGTCTAGGGTCTATTTTTACGTCGTTTTCGGCGCTGCTGCATCCATGGCATTCTTTGCTTCCCCTGCCAAAGTATGGCTTATTAAGAAATTGAAAGCGAGAAACCAGTCCGCGTTACAACCGAAAGAGAATATTGAGCATCCACTTATGGGCTTACCAAGTGATCCTGGCAGGGATATCGACGAGGCAGTCAAAGAAATCAAGGAAGAGGTTGAGGCAAGGAGGAGGCGTGGAACGAGCGCAAGTATGCCTACGGGTCAAAACATGAAAGCTGCTGTAGAGGAAAAGCTTGGGAAGAAGCTATAGATTTTCTGGAATTGTATGTATGGATTTCCATGCCAGTATGATACCCCCCTGCTACAGTTGTGGCTATACTGCACGACCAGCCGTTTCAGTTGTGTTTCTTTTAACATTTCTTCGTTTGTGTGAGTAGGATGCCGACGGCCAAGGTCGACAGGTTTGTCAATCAATCTAACACATACTTCCCATGCTTCTAGCAGGCTGTTTTGCGTTCCACACAACATAGATAGAATTTGGCACGTATCAAAATCACGCTCAAGATTCCCGTTATTCTTTCCCGTGTTGTTGCAGTGATGTATAGTGTTGTTGGATCAAAACAGCCGGCTCCCTCCGTTTAGCAGGGGAAAGAACGTGCGTAGCGAATATGTCTACTCGAAATCTACTCGCAAGAGGCCAGAAGCCAACCTTTATAATGTCGTTAACCAGAGGAAATGCCCCAGCCAGACCTACTGACTTCAGAATGAATTTTAGTCAATGACGCTTTAAAGACTGTCAAAGGTCATATCGCGCAGCCCACTTCTTCGCACGCGCCATCGTGGCTTTCTTCGTCAAATCGAAATCATCACCACCTATCCTTCCCTTTCCCCCATGCGGAACATAACGAGGCGATCTGGAGTATCTCGCGAGCTCTTTGCTCCAGTCCCAATGCTTCCACATCCTTTCTTCGCTCCAGTTATAATCATCTTCTAGCTTCCACCCTTTTCTCCCCTTTCCTTTCTTCTTTGATGCTGCTACTTCTTCACCGCTAGAACCCTCTTCTTCACTACCAGCTGCTTCTTCTCGAATCTCGTCGACAACCTCCTCAATGCCAATAACGCCGGTGATTGTCACACCATGCTTGTCCGCAAGCCGCACAACGACTTTACTCCACCCATGCTCGTTGGATGGGCAGATCTCGTCATTACAAGCGTTCGAGTGAAGAAATTGGGAAAGAATGAAGCCGAGATTACGTATCGTCGAGTTGCCATCTCTAAAGAGACCATGCTTAATGAGCAGGGAGATGGTGGTTAGGAATGCTGTGCCCATGGTCATCAAGCACTGGGCGTTACCCTCGGAGTCATCCGACGACACTGGGCGCGACTGTTAGTACATTTTAAGATATTAAAGGTGCAAGAGACAAATGGCTTACGGCATATGTCCAAGTTGTTCTTCAAGAAGAATGCCATAGCTTCGATATGGGACCACATTGGTAAGGCAACCTCGGCGGGATCCCCTGCTTTGGCGCTTTTCTTGAACTCCTTGTCAAATGACAGCAACTGTTCCCTTGGTCAGTTGATGGATTCCTCGCCTCGACACCCCACAGACCAGCAAACTCACCATGTTGTCCATGACCTCCTTGGTCCCGTATGCGCTGAAATCGTTATAAATATACATATCGAAATTATCTTGATCGCGCTTCTCCTGCTCTTCCACCCACTTCATCAACAGCTCAAACCCAGCCTTCGTCATGATCCACTTGTGCTCCGGGTACTTGTCCGCGGGTTTCATGCACATGCACTTTTCACCACCGCCGCAGGTGAACGTTAGTTCTCGACATTCCTCGTCGTCTAAATCGAGGTCAAGCTCGCGAGCTTTGTCCTCCGAGTCGCGACATACGCAGACCCAGGTAGAGCCGTCCGCGTCTTCCGGTACATTATCGGACTTGGAGGTAGTGGAGGATGTGGCGGGCTCGGAGCTAGCTTCTTCAGAGGGGTCCTTTGCCCTGGGGTTTTCGGGGGCGGGTTGTTTCGATTCGGTTGTCGCCTTCTTTGCAGCCTAAGATTCTTTAGTCTAAAAGCTCGATTGACGTAGTAAAACACCTACAGTAGCTTTTCCCCCCTTCTCCGCGCCAGCAGACCCGTCGTTTTCCTTCTCCTGAGATTTTCCAAGGGAAGTAGTCGTCTTCGTGACAGGTGCGACGGCTTCTGCGTTGGCATCGGCTTCCGCTAGTGTTTTCTTTGCTCGAGGCATAATCGGCAAGTAGACTTGGTCGCAATGGAAAGTTTGGGAATGTCAGGCAGACGGCAAAGGGGTTAAGGAAATTAGAATTCGAAAGGGCTAACGGGTCTTCGTGAAGCTCCCCTGTCATGATCCCTAGCGCGATCAGGTCGCAGCTTCGCGAAGTTACGTGTATCGACCAAAACCGACAAATCGACAACCAACTACCCAAGGGAAGCAGTCAAGCAATCCCACAAGGCTTTCCACGCGCTCGGCATCACCAGAAGATGACAGAAAGTCAGAGAATAACAACCAATATCCGCAAAAGATCTCCAAATGGACAAGTAGATTCATATTTTCCTTGGGATAGTATAATCTTCGCCTTGGGTTCAACTGCAAAGCCTGTGCGATTAGAAGAGTCAGACCTAAATCATCATTAAGTCGAATAATTAATCTGGCTTGTCTGCCTGGCTGGTTTCTGCAACCTCTAGCGATTCACATCTCTTCATATACATGATGGCGTTGAGAATCACTCACGATATCCTGGGAGACAATGAAGCAAAAATCACTTGCGGTATTCCTTACTGCAATCGATCAGGAGCAATTCCAACTGTCTATTGCGTGGCTCCCTCTGCATATCTTCAGCTTCACCACAGCTATTGCGTATCCTCTTATGTCTCCATCCGCACCAATTCCCATTCTTCACAGCAGCATTTCCAAGCCTCCCTGTTGGGAAAGATCTACACCATCGTTGCCCAATCTGTCGATCATTATGCGCAGTAGTTGAAGCAATATATTTTCTTCACTACGGCTTTTCAGTTGCTTCTGTACACTGATCAGTTCTCATTCCCTTTCTTTTCCGACAGTTATCCCAGATACCCCAATTAATATGCGCAATGCTTCCGAAAGCGGATTTTTGAGGTATAGAAATCGAATGATTCACGCACTTTCTCAGCTTCACTACGTTTTGACCCGTGGCCTTCCTCTGCTTATCCGCCCATGTTCGATGTCCTTCACCACATTTGGCTCTGTCTTCCAATCAGCGTACCTTTTACTACCAGGAGCTCGCGATAGTCCCTGTCGTCCACCCTCGTACCATACTGCACTCTGATTGAATGTTCATTGTAATGATGAAGCAAGTTCTCCTATGATTTTGAGTGCGTAGATCTAGATTCATTAGGGTTTTTTTCTGGCAAAGCCTTCAAGCTATTGTCTATATATATTGCATCCACGCTCTGTTTTCTTCCTACTATTACAACATGATATCTATGTCTCTTTACATGACCGACCGACCGACCATCTAGTAGAGTAAAAGATCTTAAGTGCTGAATAGCTCTTACTATACGATCAATTCTCATCCTTAAGCAAGATCCAAGAGACACTTGAACTGCCACGATTATAAGAATGGCGAACAGATATTTCAAATGTTGTAAACATTCCTATAAGTCGGTAAATGATTGAGCCAAGAACGATGCTACCCGTGCGCACATTGGATGCCAGGAGTGTCCTCATGCTGGCTGCACTACGGGATGTGAAGGCTTTATGCGTACTTCCTGATCCTCACCCATATTATATCTATATTATTACTGACGACTATATCCAGCGTCACCGGTTAATGCAAGTAAGGACTTCGAGCTCATCCGTTTAAAAGGAAGCTAATACTTCAGAAGACGACCGCTTAGTCGACAACTATGTATTAATTTCAACTGCTACTGTTCGGGAAAGTGCCGGGCTTAGGGAAGGTTTCGTCGAAGGTCAAATGTACGACGACCAAGTCATGATAGAGTATAATCGTAAGTATCTGGCTTGGGGTTTATCTACTCGACAGGAAGCTAATATGTCAAAAGAGACCTTAATCATAAAAGGTAATCAATCATTAGCTCCAGCTCCTTCTTATCTATCATCAGGCAGTACTCATGCTTCAACAGTATCGGTCTCTCAACAATTTGGCAGCACAAGCTACGGCCAAGGCCGTGCATTGCCTAGACCAGTATCATACTCTGCTGCGGTGTCGGGCCTAACGGCCCTCTCTTCCCAAGTCAGACGTGAAGAACCCGAGGACGGGGACGAGGACGAGGACAACGAGTCACGATATCGGCCAGTGATTCCGCGGCAGCGCAAGAAGAGACACGAGTAGCCTCGGTCTCATGAGTATGATAGACATAGTGAGGATAGTACAAGCGGAAGATAGGGAGATTCCTGAGTCTAATAGAGGGCCTCACCTTGATTAAGAGCTATCAAAAATCGGGGCAATACAATGCTGAGGTTGTGGTGTTAGGGGACAGGAGTGACAAGTGCGCTATGACAAAAGTTTTTGATTCTCGGATTTATGAGGGAGCGTGCTCTGATTCCTTGTTTTCGCGAGGTTGGTCAAAGGGATGGCCAACGGGATGGGTTAGATTTCAACAATCTTTCCAGTTTTCAGTGGATATCAGCAGTTGGGGGTTTTTTGACGGGCTGGTTTAAAAATTTATGGGATGTAAGTTACTTTAATAGAATTTGTGGTGCTTTGGTCAATCAATTTTCGGTTCAGAGATTTTCGGATTGACTATCGCGTGCCATTGCTTCCAGTTTGTACTCGTAGACTGCTGTCGTAGCTTGTAGTAATCAAGGACTTCGGTTGTCGTCATGAACCATTTCCATTTGAGAAGCCGCGTTGAAGCAAGTAATCGGTACCCACCTGAATTCTCCTTGTAATGAAAAAGCCGTGGAAGGTAGCTCGAGTAGCTATCGCTTGTTGGAAATCCTTATCCTACTTTCACCAATGTCCAACAACAGACCAGCTCCAGAAATCTAACGCCTTGTCTTATGGTAAGCTGAAATAGTCCTCGGAAGCCGATCTTACCAAGGCTCTTCGACAGAACCCCGATGCATCTTCTGAAGAAGAGCGCGAGACCATCTTGTTGAAAATCTTGTCACCAATGACTGAATCTTTCTGGGAGACCATGAAGCAGCAATCACTGGATATTCATCCCCAGTTCGATTCCAGTTACTGTATGGTACAAGCAAAGCTTAGAACACGATTACTGCCCAGAAAGTTCGTGTATAACCTCGATGAAAAGACTAGAAAATTGCCAGATTCCGTGTCAGCAAAAAACTAATGAAGCAGAAGTCACTGGAAATGCAATTTAATTCGATATCGAAGGCTGCGTACTTCATGCATCTTTCCGGCTTTGCTACTATTGATTTTTACACTTTGTATCCTCGTTCGCCATGTTGTTTTTCGTTCTTGTCGAAATTCTCCAATCAAAAAGTCGGTTTTACTGCTATCCACGACGTTATTACCTGCAATCCACAATGCTTCATCCTCAACTTCACTACTATTTCCCCATCTTTCGCATTTCTTCATTCGCCTGCATTGCTCGTCCTGCGCGCAGCTTTCTCAATCTTCCGAATCTGTCCAATTTGTGCAGCATAGCTTCCAGATTTGTCCTGATTGTACCCCATTAGCAACGTTCTAATTTGGAATTCACAGTCCTTCAAGCCTACTACTAATTTCACTGCCATTCCCCAACGCTCTTGACGCCCCTACCCGTTCCCATTGCTCTCCTTCCGTACAATGATTTTGATTATTCCTATCAGCGTACGTTGTCTTTCCAAGGATGTGGGGTTCTTCCCTGCTGCCATGCTTTGCATCAATGTAGATTCTTCACGTAGATGCATTGCTCTCAGATTCAATATTTCCCTGCAATTGGATCCGTTAAGCTCTCTTCTCAGCTGGGCCTCTTAGCTCATGGCTATAAAACCCTCGCTCGTCCTCCATTTTTCTTTTGGTATCAGTATAACAGATTGCAATCCCCTTTCCACAACATAGCATAAACCGAGGCCCAAACGCTGTATCAGTTTTAAGCAGCAAGTCATTAAGGTCTACGTATCAAGAAGACCGCAACAGTCATACAACAAAATGCCCGAACGGGTTCTATGGTGGGCTTGCCACCGCTGCAATTGTGCAAACGATGACCGCCAAATCGTCTACGCCCACCCATTCCCAGCGGGCAGAAAGTGCAAACATTGTAACCGTCTTGCGGGCGTGAGCGCTAAGCAAATAAATGAGCAAGATTATAGTAAGTCGTTGCACTAATGATAGCCATGAACAACTGCTGAATAGCGTCTACAGAAGTAGATGGTGTTGAAGTTCCTGCTAGTTACTGGGGTGATACACAATTCTCTCCCCTAGGGAATTGAGTGCCATACACCATCACATCATCTACCACCACAAGGACGCTTTCCCCAAGGACACTTGAACCGACCAACAGAATCCGGCGTGGTGGAGCAGGATAACCATGACAACTGTGAACGGCTGGGGTGCTAAGTGTCTTTAAAAAAGTTTTTCTTCTGATTTGGTCCTTCATTTTTTCCTATGTAAGCATGCGAGCGAGTTTGGAATATCTTCATTTTCGGTGTTAGAGGAACCCGGACAAGAGCTCATGGTCATGGAGTAAGCTTTTTACAATCTCCCTAGACTTTAGTGGTGTCAGGACTGGAAAAGCGAGTACAAGGGGTCGAAAAGTTTTTAGATTTTTGATATATTTGGGGGTAGGGAGGGAGACATTGAAAGGGGTCGTGGTTGTGAGATGTGGAAAAGTTTTTGGAATTTGGAGTAGCTCACTCATTTTAGGCTGCTAGCATTCATGGATCCTCGGCTGAGGGACCCTTTAACAAAACTCCTTGTGCCACTATTTGACTACTTAGTGGTGTCCTGTTGTCGCCCGTGGTATTTGTTTCGGGGGTGTGGTGGTAATTTATATGCCAAGACTCTGATGAGCTCGAAGTATCCGTAATGCTATCTCCCATTCAGGGGTCACGTGTGATATCAGACCCCCTATCTCCCCTATCCTTCCTTAAATAACTGCTGTAGGGCTGAGGTTATTTGGAGCCCCTTTTCCTCCGACTGTACCCGACCAGGGACCTGCCCAGGCGACTAAATAGGGCATATCTTCAATTATTTTCTGTCGATACCCACCCTCAACACGTAGAAGTGGAAGAGGCATATAATCCTTGAACGATAGGGTTAGCCGTTTTAGTACTCTAGTAACCTTTCCAGTACCTTAGTTTTCTCCAGCTACTGCCGGTCTTTCCATCTTCTTATCTTCGTTTGTAGATCCGAGTTGTACAGAGTTCCTTGCTTGCTCGACTCCTCAGGCGCTCAGCTAGTCTTATTCCTTCAACTTGGCGGATTCGTTTGTAAATTTGTTTGGTCGTGCCTGGGAACCTAGCCAGAGCTGGATGTTTTACAGCTCCAGAAGCGGAGGAAAGAAGCCCAGACGTCCACTGTACCAAAGCAGGATTTCAATTCATAGTGGATGTAGCGTTTGAGTTGATGGTGAGTAGATATGTACAGAGATGCGAATGAAGACGAGATTAAGAATGACATGGACCTATAGATGGATGGATGTTGAAGGGCTGAGGTGTTTCTTGAATTTGTCGAGTAGCGTATCTGTAAAGCAGAGCCGGTTATTCGCGGGTGTCAAGGCTATGTGGCCAACGATTGTATTCGTGGAATGCAGCACCAGCCAAGAATCTGGCTTGCTTCCTTATAACTCCTACGTCCTCATCCTACTGCGTTTCCTAAGTATTTATACTATCCTTCTCGGGAGTTCCCCCATACTCCTCCGGGTTCAGGGGTTTTATGCTGACGTCTCTCACCGCTGGTTGATTGACTTTAGCTACCCTTTCCCAGCGCTTGTTCTCAGCTTTTTGCGCCCTCTTGTGCGGCTTTCCGTTAACATGTCTGTGCCACTCCTTCTCCGACATCAGCGTCTTCGCACATGTTTTACAGTATTTCGCAAACATCTTTTCCTTTTTACTAGGCTGCAACATATCCTCCGCTACTTCAGAAAGCGAGGTTGGCTCAGGTAAGGGTTCATTTCGCAGAAATGCTGCAACGAGGTCGCTAGCCTGGCCTTCCACATCGATGGCCCGTCGGGAGAGGTCTGAACCATCAAGGAGAAAAAGCGTGTGCGAGAGGTTGCTGTACTGGAGGGCGTGAATTAATTTTGTGCGGATCCAGCGGACTTGCCGTCTGGCATATTGGCGACTATGGGCTTTTGTTCGGGTGACACCTTCTTCTTTAAGGGCTTTTAGGTTCTCAGGGCTTTTGTCGGTTTGCAAGGCTTGGAAATAGGGAACAAATTCTTTATAGCCGATTGCGATCCAGATACCTTGGCCAACGGCTGGGCGCTGTCCTACGGATTTCAGGTCGCGATAGAGGTTATTCATCGACCCCACTTCTGAAAGTAATCCGTCAGTTAACATTTTGTCCACGCGCTTGTCGAGTCTTGATTTCAGCTCTTCTGAAGATGAATGTGTCCATAGAATCAGAGAATCGTAGCGCAATGGAGAGATTGAAAACCGCTCAGTGCTTTTGTGCTCCTCGTTACCCAAAAAACCTTCATTAGCATCTTGATCAAATGTTACATTGGATCTCCGTGTTCGCTGCTCTTCATAAATGTCGGACGCTCTTCTACCGGTCATGTACCATATTTCTAGGCTACGTTGGATTTTCCTACGATCGTGCGGGTGCCACCGCGCAGCCATAAGCGGATCAACCTTTTTAAGTTCTTCGAAAATCTCATATGTGCTGGCTGCCAAGATTGGCCATGTCTGAATTTGAGATCCTGTAGGTCTGTCTCCACTGTCTTCGTTCTCATCTTCGACTATAGAATGTTTGAAAAGAAGGGACTGCGTGTAGTAGTGTGTGCCGCCTACCAGGATGGGTAATTTTCCTCTTGATCTGATTTCCTCAATGATTTTGATAGCTTGATCCTTGAATTTGCCCACAATCCATGGTTCGTCATCACATTTTACACATCCGAGTAGATGATGTGGTATGGATCTTCTTTCCTCAAATGAGATTTTATTTGTGGTGACGGGTAGTCCTTCATACATCTGGAGCGCGTCGCCATTGATGATCTCGCCATTATAACGCTCAGCTAGAGCCACAGCGAGCTATAAATAATCAATCTAAGGAGGGTACACATCAGAAGGTAGAAGGCGGACCTGAGATTTCCCCGTGCCTGTAGCACCAACAATTGCAATCAAAGAATGTCGCAGGCTCTGTGCTAACGCTGACATTGGCAGCCGACGAAACGCTTGATGTGGCATGCGTAAGACACAGAGCAACCTCAAGCTTTCTTCGCCCCTAGGTCTTCAGCGTATGGATGGAGTGATAAAGTATCCAGGTAGCACGGCCTTGACGGTAACTTGCAATTCAGATGCAAGAGATGCTAAATCGATACCTTATCTCAAGATCTAATCAACCATGTTGGTTCTAGCTTTATGCAGGGTTCTTCGGCTCTACAAGGGTTTAGATGCCAGGATGCTACAAGCCTACAATACCCTCTAGGCACTTCCCAAAAACTACATCATTGATCATCCACGAGATCAATTAACTCCCGCAACAGGTCTAATACCACCTTGAACACAGCCCAAATGTCAGAGAGCAATGGCGTTACCAAAGCAGTAGCGCCTTCCATCGACGTCAAATCTCTTTCCTACGCCTTTCCCGACGGCTCCTCGGGTCTCAGGAATGTGATCCTCAACCTCCCACCTGGCAGCCGCACTCTACTTATTGGCGGTACAAGTTCCCCATCATCTCTTGTTACCATATATACTAATACCTCACAAAGCTAATGGCGCCGGTAAGACCACCCTTCTCCGCCTCCTCTCCGGCAAACGCCTCGCCCCCAACGGCACCGTCAGCATCGCCGGCGTCGATCCCTTCAAGGACGGTCTTGAAGGAGTTACCTATCTTGGCCTCGAATGGGTGTTAAACCCTATAGTCCGTACGGACATCGATGTCCCCACCTTGCTCGCATCCGTAGGCGGTAATTACTACCATGCGCGCCGGGACGAGCTGGTTGAGATTCTGGACATCGATCTATCATGGCGCATGCACACTGTCAGTGATGGCGAAAGGAGACGTGTACAGCTGGCGATGGGTTTGTTGAGACCGTGGCGGGTGCTGTTGCTCGATGAGATCACGGTCGATTTGGACTTGCTGACGAGGAGTAACTTCCTGGCGTTTCTAAAGCGCGAGACGAAAAGTAGAGCTTGCACGATAGTGTACGCTACACATATTCTGGACAACCTAGCGCAGTGGCCGACACATTTGGTGCATATGCACATGGGACTGGTAAAGGGGTGGGGAAGCATGGAGAAATTTGATATAAACGCAGTGCAAAAAAGTGGAAACAGTCAATTAGGAGAATTGGTGCTCGAATGGCTGAAGGATGATTTGAAGGACAGAGGGCCGAGGCAAGGAATGAGTGGTGAGGGGAAAACATATGAGAGTTTGGAAGGGAAGGGAGGATATGGGAACGAGAGAAGAGCATAAAGAAGGCTATATTCACTGCACATATTCAACATAGAAGGCCCGAGATTATAGAAAGGACACTTGAACAAAGCATTCGTGTTTACGGTACGGCAGGCCCCCAGATCACTGAAAAGCCGGTACATCGTATGTTTCTGTAGTTTCGGAAGTGATGTAGGATTCATTCTTGGACAATGCTGGTAACAGAGTATAGTCGCAGGGAGCTATCCTCGCTAGCTACCGCCAGATACATATCCTCGCTCTGCTGCTGTATTTGAGTTTTGACGGTTGATTCCATGCTGGTCACCATCGGCCGCCACGCCAGCTGCGTGATAGACTTAGAGGGTCGTAGGCTAAACAAGTCAACAATTTTCTACGCTAAACTTAGCCCAGAGCTGTAACTCACCTATCTCCAAGCACATAGGCTTGCTGAACTTCCATATTGGGGCTGCTGAAAGTATATACTGTAAGCTGACCCTGTTCGGTTCCAATTGCAACAATGAGGGTGTTGCGGATTATTCGAGGAAGGACATCAATTGCTGTTACTGGTGATATTTCTGTTAATGTGCTGGCGCATTCTGTTCCCTTTGCCTGCATCTTCCATATTTTAACAACCTTATCCCTGCCAGCGGTTGCAAAGACTCTTCCGACTTCTAGTGGCGCCCAGCCAGCGCTCAGGATCATCCTGGAATGACCTTTGGGATTGGAATCCTTGAGGCTGTACCTCTCTGATTCATCCACGTCTTTCTCGAACACCGCCCACTGCCTATCCCGACCAACGCTAAGTAGCAATCGGTCGTCTTTGGAAAAGCGTAGGCATGTGACAGTGAGGGAATGTGCCGTAAGTGTAGGTTTGAGTTCTCGCCACTTCTTTGTCTCATACAAACGAATCACTGCGTGATCTATCGAACTTGCCCTACAAGCCGTTGCAACAATGGTACCGTCATGACTAGATGTGACGGCAGAAATCTCATAGCCATGGCCATAGAGCTTCTCTCGCTCAGGCCATAGGGTATTTCTTGCGAGATGATCTTCCAATGGTGGTTGATCTAAATCGAAAGTTTTAGCCAATGTTATAGATGCAACGTCTGGAACTTCCCCCTCCTCTAAATCGCCATTAGGGTTTAAATTTCCATCCACGAGATTTTCGACTGCCTTGTTTGATAACCCAAGTACTGGAACATTGGCCGCATCAGGTAGCTCGTGATGAGCTGGCATCTCCATGCCGCAAAGCTTGTGTAGCAGATTTGCAACAGCTCTGGGCTCATCGAAAACACGAAGCAGTTTTTCATCAGCTCCGGATATGAATCGAGATCGGCCCATTGAATCTATGCAATTCATGTCATATCCGTGGATCTGGGGCCGGGCAAACTCATGCCATGAACGTCCGGTGTGCCGCTTCCACTCTGCATGTAGTCTCGTGGTCTGATCCGATCCAGTGGAGAGTAGATATGTGCCGTCCTTTGCCCAGGCAACATCCATCACGGATTTTACGTGACCACCCACGCCAATACCCTGTACCCAACGAGTCTGATATTCATCGTAGTTCCACAGTCTCCAGCTCCCAGTCCTTCCGAGGCTGATCACACTGTCACCGTTTGGAGACCAAAGACCGACCCAAAATCCACCGGTACTACCGGTTGCTGTCGTTGATCCCTTTTGCGCGCTAATCTCCCCTAGCCGTGTTGTACAAACCCATATACCTGAACCTACATCAGGCTCCCATATGGCTAGGGAATTATCCGCTGAAGCTGAGAGCAGTCTGAGGCCTTTACCAATCCCGCTCCAATACACTGTATAGATCCAATCTTCATGTCCGAGTACAAGGGCTTCAAAAGTGACCGAATATGAAGCCTTTGAAGTAACAAGCTTATGTGACTTGTTGGACAGCAATTTCTCGAAGCTTCCTGTCATGCCATTCTTTCCGTCGCCGAGGGTGGTACGACTCTGTTCTTCCTTATGAATCCGCCAAAGCCTTATGTATTTATCCTGACTTGCGGATGCAAACAACAAATCACTGCTTGGCTCGTTGCTCTCCTGGGTAATCGCCAAGGAACGAACCCAAGCTTCATGCCCCATCAATGTAGCTTGATGATTGAAACGGCCTTCTTCCTCTGCTGTATAAATCTGGACGAAATTCTTTGTACCTGCAACAGCAAGAACCACATCTCCAGTCAATGGGAGCTCACTCAGTATCAATGCCAATGGAAAGAACCGGGGAGTAGGCTTAATCGTCTGTATCAATTCTGTCCGCACAATTCCTCCATCCAGTGAAAATTTCCATATCTTGACCGTTGCATCAGCTGATCCTGAAGCGAAAACATCTTTCCCAGAAACGACTCCTAGACAGTTGATAGTGCTGTCATGGCCTTCTAGAACCAGAACCTCTTCGAAGCCCACTGTGGAAGTAGGCTGAGCCTGCCACACTCTGATAGTTTTGTCGACAGATCCGCTCAAGATAACCTGTGCCTTGCCTTGCCGTTGTGGGAAAAATTTGATCGCATTGACTTTGTCGGTGTGACCCCGTAACAAGGCATGTATGCCTCGTTGTCCATCATTCTGTTTCAACTGTGAGCGGTTTCGATACCTGAATATGGAACATTAACTACCAACGGATTCCAAAGTCCGATGTTTCTCTCTGATCCATAAGCAAGAAGGCCAGCGGTAGTGTCCCAGTCTGCTGCTGCTGGGTGTCTGTTACCACCTGCAGCGATATACTTGAGCGTAAAAGTGGTCATCAAGGGACGTTTATAACTTCACGAGTCTTCAGTCATGTTCTCAACAGTATTTAAACTTTTTAAAGCCTGATCGAGTTTCATTGGTATCAAAAAACAACTGCTTGGAAAGCACCTGAACGTCACTTGCAATAAGGTTTAGCGCTTGTGCATATTAGAATACTGTTAAACATCAGGCCACCAGATCCCATCTAAATGCCGTGATCGGCTTGACACTCAACTCAATGTCAGATGCCCAGAGCAATATTGCGATTGTCGTTGAGTTTAGGTACGTTCTTATTTCTTCTATGGGTCTTGAATCAATCGCTAATCTCTATCAGCGGCGGCCTCGAGCTGCTGTTCTCCAACCAACGCAAACACCAACTACACCTACCATCGACCGATGAATATGACCAACCCGTGAATCTAGCCTTCCTTGTGCGTTATCTCTGCCAAAACTTTATGAAGGACCCAAGGAAAGAGCTTTTTGTAATGGACGGCACTGTGTAAGTCTTACCTTGGAGACGAGCCAGTCCAGTCTGACAAGTCTGCAGACGATCCGGAATCCTAGTTCTGATTAACGATGCCGATTGGGAATTGGAAGGCGAGGAGAAATATGCACTGAAGAAGGGCGATAACATCCTGTTCGTCTCTACACTCCATGGAGGCTGAAAGGCTGTATCCTTCGAGGACCTGTCAGCGCCGTGCTGGTTTTGTCCGGCTGCCTATACCGTTTAATGTCTCGATGTATAACCCTGTTAATTGAGCCTGTACTCGGTTTCTACCTATATACGCTGCGAACGACAATACCCAGCTATTAGTCTCTCAGTGCTCTTTCAACAAGCAGGTGAGCTCCATCACCAGGTTCAGGTGGGGTCAATACGCCACTTTGGGGTGAACCTGTGGTTATCCTGGGAGTGTTTGCTCCTGTTCTGGGAGTGTCCAACCCCATTGGCGTAACTGCGCCACTGGGAGGTAGACTTGGAGGGACAGGGATCTTAAGGTCTTCGGGAGAACCTGGAATGGTATGTTTGGGCAAATCTGGTATTATGATTCGTCTAGCTTCGTTATTGTAGCTGGCGGGGATGATCTCAATAATCTCATTCCTAGGGAAGGAAAGGCTAGGTATGTCTGCGGCATTGCAAGCCATAAGGTATCCATAAAGAACTCGAAGTACACTTTCGTGGGCAATTATGAGCAGGTCGTTCTGTTCCCTTTCAAGTTCTAGGATGATTGGTTCAAGTCGAACAGCAAGATCATGATACGACTAGTTTCGCTTAGCCGTGATCCACCATGTGAAGGCAGTGTCAGTTACTCACCTCCGCTCTGGGGTATCGATGATGGTAGGGATCTGCTTCGTGCTTGGCAACCTCATCCGGGAACAATTGCCTAATTTTTCTCTCCGACATCTTTTCACATATCCCAGGATTAAGTTGACTCATCTGAGACCTTTGGCGTACTCTATATCCTAGTTCATAGAGATACTGGGATGTCTCTATTGTCTTCCGCCGCGTTGATGTCCAGATTGTCAGAAGCTTCAACGGTACATCAGGCGCCCCTCGATCAATAAAGGCCTGCCTCTCGGATTCTCTGTGACGAATCAGAGCGTCCCCCATCTTCTGTGAGTACTCGATGCCTATCTCGGAAAGAGACGCATCAGCTTTATATGAGTCCTCTCTAGAAGGACCAGCCTGTTCTGACATTAGTATCTTCTTTGACAAGAATCTGAAATGTCCAACCCTACCCGCACAAAGTACGTATGCCTTGCCTTGATATGTAAATTAAGAAGATAAAAGACAATCCTATAGGACAGATATCCAAAGGAGCAGTTGTTGACGGTTAAGCGCTCCCCAGCATTGATCATCTATTAAGTAGTATTAGCTTCGCCGCCTTCTAGAAATTCTGTGTATCGGACTCCCTCGCCCTACCTTGATGTAATTTAGCTCAGGTTCTTCCATTGTCTCGAAGTGTGGTATCTTTGCAGACATCCTTGCCAGGTAATGCTTCACTGCATCGTCCGATGACCAACCGATGTACTTGAATCGTGTCAGCCTTGCACTCTCGGTCTCTTCGGGCCGACTGCACCTACATCAGGAGACGAGATCTTGACATTTCGCACATTCTCTTCGATGATTCGCTCGTCGTCGCAAGCCGACTCGATAAAAAGCGTCTTCGTAGCCATGCTTCATTAGCCAAACCCTAACATCTATTCAATTCCCTTACCAACACATCGTGCTTAGCAAATTCCTTTGCAAGAGATCTCCGGCCTGCCGCAAGCGGGTTGACAGCGTCATAGATAGCAATTTGTCCGTTCTCGTGATTTAGGAAGTGATAAATGTCATCCCGGCATTTCTTCAGAATCTTCTGGCGAAGAAGTACCGAGCTGGCAGAAGCTAGAAGGTCGTCAATTCAAGCCCAAGTGTGACGGCTCAGTATCGTAGCTTCGTTAGAGACTTACCATTGACAAAAAAGTAGTCATCTGGAACGTCTTGGCCGGGCCCGACATTTTCCCTTCTGTAATCCCCAAGATGGAAAACACGGGTTTTCACTCCAAGCCTTGGTTACTGCATGAGCTGATGGACCCCAAAAAGCTAATGACTTTGAGAACGTGGGTTTGAACGTACCATCTAAGGTATCTTGCTAATGCAACAGATATGTGGCTGCGAAAAAGCTTGTATCAATAGGGCTCGTCTGCAGCGCAGCGAAAGCGACAAACGTACGTCTTGCCTCTTGCCGGCAGGCCGACGGTGATTATGGCTATCCTGCCCGAATGAAAAAGGCGGCCCGATTCAGTACTGTAGAGCTGGGCTGGCGCTAATTCTTCTCTATCCGGCAAGTCATGAATGGCATCCACAAAAGTGCTGGACTTTCGACGGAAACGAGGGGAATTCGCAGCAACATCGGCGGTCCTAATGGGATACATCTGTCAGTACTCGAAAGCACTCGAACAACTAGTTGACTAAGGGGCGGTCATGAGTACTTCGCAGGAAAGAGCCACTTACAATAAGGTGTCCATGGCTACCCGAGGCCACTGTTGCCTTACTGTCAACAAGTTACGACTAATCGCAACACTTCCGATATAGAGTGGGTATTTCCGTGTTCGTGCATGTTTCTAAGGTGATTGTCTCTGCATGTACGGAATATTAAGAACTAATTGTTGTTTGCTTTGTCGTGATATATCGGCTCGCGGCTTATCGATATCGATAAGCTCCGGCGAAGCGCAACTCCCTGAAGTGCAGGTAGTTAGCCGGTGGCCCTACCTGTACGTCAACCGACATTTCCCTAAAATTTAGTTCACAGACTCGGCGTGTCCTGCTGTCTGCTCCAAAGCCCTCAATAAACCTTCGTCTACATCCGCCCTTCTGCCTTTCCCTTCATCTCCTAGCATCCATTGCGTACTATCCCTATTTCAGGAGACGGGGTTCGTCTTCGCGCCTTTTTCTCGAAACATGGCGGATGTGGAAGCCTCGATCTCCCCAGCTTTCGTAGAAGAGAATGCCTTCATTTCAGCAATCCGAAGAACATATGTGTCACTATCAGAGAGACGAGATGCCTTAGGACTTTCCAACCCGGGGACGGTGGAGAACATCGCCCGGGAAGTTCAGAAGGATGTTTTCCTAAATAACTATATGTTCACTGGGCTACGGGCAGACCTCACAAAGCCTTTCAGTGTCTCTCCTCTTTTCCATGTCTCACATGCCTTTTCCATGGGATCTCAAGGCCTTCCCCCTTACACGTTTGCGGCACTTTATGGAACACCCAAGGTACGCGAGGTTCTCAAGATGGGAGACAAGGTTTTGCTAACCAAGCACGTAGATCTTTCTACAAGGAAATGTCGAGAATGACGGTCAGCTCTCTGCAAGAGCAAATTACAAATGGAATAATTTCCTTGTTACAAAAACAAATGCACAAATAGCGCCCAGCCCAGGCCAGGCCATGCTGCAAGTGGATAACGATGTAACTGGCAAAGACTTTACCGCTTCTCTCAAATCGATCAATCCATCAATCATTGAGGGTGGCTTGAGTGGCATATTTATCGCCAGCTACCTTCAATCTTTGACACCAAGCCTTGCACTCGGTATTGAGGCAGTATGGTCACGAGCGGCGCTGAATGCTAGTCCTGAAGCCGCCGTGTCCTATTGTGCAAAATACAAAGGATCGGATTGGATTGCGAGTGCGCAGTTGCAGGCCCAAGGCGCAGTCAGCACATCCTACTGGCGAAGGTTGACAGAGAAGGTGGAAGCCGGGGTGGATCTGAATCTACAGTTTGCGCCTGGTGTTGGTGGTAAGAGTTTAATGGGGAGCGGAATGCGCAAGGAAGGTACAACGACTCTGGGCGCCAAGTACGATTTCAGGATGTCAACATTCAGGGCACAAGTTGACAGCTCGGGCCGTCTGAGCTGTTTATTGGAAAAGAGAGTCCTACCACCAGTTCAGTTGACGTTTGCAGGAGAACTGGACCATTTCAAGGCAAGTCAAATTCTCAGTAACTTCTGTTCTTTGGTTCGCAGCTTAGCTTAGGTTTTGGGTACACGAACACATACTGATTACCTTATTCGTCCAGCAACAAGCCAAGATTGGATTGGCCGTTTCTATTGAGGCAGCCGGCGAGGAAGTAATAGAGCAGCAAGAGAAGGGCTTGAGTCCTCCGGCCGTACCGTTTTGATCGTCATTGGACCAGCTCCGAGCCGTATTTACATGAGTGGCTGTTCCCCTTTTATCTTGTGAGAGGCTCCCACTTCCACCACCACCCTTCTCCGTGTCCTTTACTAGAATTCGGTCTGAGCGATACTTGGCCTCCAGAAATCAGGAAGCTGCATGAGTGATGTTCCTCTAATCATATGGGGTGTACGGCATGGATAAGATACCGTGTTCTTGCACTTCTTTACACATATTATCTGGCGAGCGAGGTTCGGTCCAGGTCGGCCTACAACCGTTTGTATTTACAGAGTCATGTACAAAAGCGTCTGATCGGAGCTCTCTACGTCTAATCCGTGATCCTGCTACCATAGCGTACTTTTTGCCGTTTTTCTAAAGCTGAATATGCAACCTGTTTCGATGGACTTCTTCTTTCAGATTTGGGTCAAGGCTAGTTTATCGTTCCGAAGTCCAACGTCAAGAAACCCATCCTCGTTTACAAGAGGGACCTTCGCAACCTTCGTTTGGTGCTAGCCGGATGTCAATCGGTATATGATCAGAGCACTAAGCTCCGGATACAAACATGAGCATGCGGCTTAGGGCTGAGCAGTTATCTTTCGTTGATCAACGGCTTCCCACACACCCTAAAGATTTTCTTTTCAGACACTCCTGTCCAGATTTTGAGCGAACGACCGGGTAATCCGTTTGTGGCTGCATGAACCGTAGGTAGTCGGGGCGAAGATGGCCGGGCAACTCATTCTTATCTAGCAGTGGTGAGTCGATCGGGCTGAACGGAGCGGTGAGATCCCACCGCTGCCGCTAGGAACTATATCGATCTCTGGAAAGCAAGCTCGATGTGAACCATTGACTATCCAACACCGCCCAAGATACGCATCTAGGAAGTTGATGGGTTCGGGAACAAACATTATCTTGCCAGCTAATGCACGACAAGTTACGTCCTACTACCCGCTGTCGTACAACAGCCACGATGGCTTCTCAGGCACGGCCATGTATATCAGATTGGAGTATCACAGGTGCTTTGACCTTGAATTCTGTGATGAAGCCCGCAAAACCGAAGTAGTATCATTGCTCTTGTAACACTAGAATTCAGTCTACAGATGGCACAGCGTCTAGAGAGTAGTTCGGGAGGGATAGAACTGCCCGGCACCCTGCAGACTCGATATTCCTTGCCCGGAACAATATGTCCGATGCACGGGCCAGATGAAATTGGGCAGTTGAATAACCGGATACTGTATCTTAGGTAGTTCAGGCACCGGGGGCTGACTTGAAATTGTGTAGCGCTGCAGCGTCAGCACTTGGGATTTGGGAATGGTCGTCTGAGGTTGCTGATTGGTCTCCGTATTCTAGTGGAGCCGGCAGGTCGGTCATGCGTGAACCGCACGGATATCTGTCTGCTTTTACTTGACCGCACTCCAAATCCCTTCAGCATCAGCTGAGACTAAAGTACCTACAGTAGATGAGCCTCACGGACGGTAAAGCATCACCTTTGCCGCTGTGAGAGGGGTAAGTCAGAGGTTGGGTCAGGGCAGCCAACCACAAGTCGGATGGCAAATCCAAGAAGGAAACTGTGAGGAAACTGATGCTCCAGCATCCACCAGTCAGACCCGTAATTGTTGATGATGATGATGATACCGTTTTTCCCTGAATATCCTCGTATCTGACGACGCACATGTCCATGCATACATATCACATGCATCCTCAGCACAATATGGATCAGGGCCCCCATGCAGCTTGTAGCTCGTTCCTCCTATGAGCGACCTCAACCACTCCATCCACCACCCAACAGGACGTTGACATTCGCTATAGACATGCAATAACGGGCTGGAAAAGCCAATGGGTGTTGACATGTTTGGGTCGCTCAGTTCACATGTATCCAATATCAATGCAATCAGATAGAGAGTACAGTACCTACCCTCGAGCATCCAGGCCGCTTTTCGTCATCGTGCCTTGAACTCCCACAGATCTTATCCCACGTCATACCATGTGCGGTTCGTCACCTACCTTACCTTGAACCACTCTCACGTACTCTCCCCAGCATGCTCACAGGCCGGACCATGAGTTTCCACACTGGCGGGACTGACGAAGATGCTCATCCTCGTTATGAGCAAGATCAGAGGTCCAGGTCCGACAGGAACTCGGACGAGAAAGCTTTACCGCCGCTCCATCTGAAGTCAAAATAGATTCGGAGGCATGCACGACATCAACTGGCACGAGCTCAAGATTGCTTCGTTCGGTAAGTGAGAGGACAGATCATTGGCTGCTTGCCGTGGTCGGGTACATTGAATACATATTCCAACCCTACACTAGTACATCCGTACCTCTGCAAGTTGTGTATCACGGGGGACAGAAGCATGCAAGGCCCCCCCCCAGGCCGAAGGGAAATTCCAGAGTAGAGGGAACAACAATTAGATCTTATTCTTATTCTTATAATTCTTATTATTATTCTTAATCCCAGCAGAGAGTTCGTGTGTACTTCGGCGCATGGATCTCTTTATCACATCTAACCATCTAACTAAAGTACGTACGGTACTCTATCTACTACAGGACTGCTACTGTATAACAATTAACAACCTCTTGGGGTACCATCAGATACAGTATGCGGCTTGTTATCAGGTTCAATAGCTTCGATGTAGCCATGTGGTTGCCTTTCTTTGGCGGGACTTTGAGGTAATTATCTATTGAGCACCCAACGATGCTCTCAATACTTTCTACAGTAATAGAACATTTTCATGCTTGCGAGGAGCTTCATCACTTCTTTGATTTAAGACCTTGCGCCCATAGGTTCCGTTGTTCTCGTACTGTTCAGTATTAATTATTATTGAGTAGAGGTTCCTGCAGCGGCATGTCTAACCAGTCTAGCTCGTCTGTCTGGGCCGCGATGATGATCTACTTTGTTCCCATGACCACCCATACGCCTCCCAAGCCCCAAGCCCCCCAAGCCTCCTTCCAAGCTTCCCAAGGGAACCTAAAGTCCCTTAGCGCTCCCTATCCCCAAGCGAGCAATTCAGCTGCAGTACCACGAGTACCGAATACAGAAGTACCTTATGGGCTTATTCCCCTCAAAAGCTTTCCAGATGATGCCCGTCCAAGGTACAGTACTCGTACCACTCCTGTTCTGAAATGGAATCCACCATAAAAATGCACATGAGATAATTCCCTTCCCTAATTGAAACGCCCTCAAATTAATTCCCCCTTCCCTCTACTTTACCCAGAACCATACCAGAACCATAGCTTACCATCCATCCATCCATCCATCTTACTTCCCCATCACTTCCCTCCTTTGCACTTTCTTCCATCTTTATTCCCACAGTTTTCAAACAAACTACTGCCAGTCCTTCCGAGTACCTTAGCCATCGAAACCTCCCCCCCCCAACAAGCTCTATCATCATCATCATCATCGAGGTTGAAAGCCGCATGATTGTGGCTTGGCGCTGGTGCCCGCATTCCCCCTCTCGTTTTCCTAGCACAGGGCGCTATTGCCTGTAGACATTGTGCACAAGTGTCGTTGGTGAACCACTCTCGCGGGCTTCACTTTCGACTTCCACCGCACTCAGCCTCTGCCACCTAAATTCACTCTTCTCAATACAACCGGTGTGTTGTTCTGACGTGCACCTATTTCCCCCAATTGATTATTCTCCGGCCCTGCAGGCACCTCGAAACGTACAAGTCCTTGAGACGGCGCTCCTCCTCCTGTGTCAGACGACCTTTCGGCGACAGCAACATACCACCTTCATAACCATCTTTGACAGCCTCCGGTGTATCCTTACCTGTGCGCCGCGAAGCCCCGGTCGTCTGTCGTATCTGGATCATAGCACTTCGTTCGACATCTAGGGCTACCGTCGTCAGTTCGAGCTATTCCCAATAGAACGGGGCTGCGCTACAAGGGCGACTAAGCGATCACTCAGCGACAGTGACCATCAATTAATTCACCACGACGGCGTGACTTCTACGCGTCATCATCACATTCACCTCACGTGTAGGATCACCAGCTCCTTCAATCCTTCCTGGTCTCAACACCTTGAGCGACCTAGACTTCGCCCAAGACGGACTTCACCGCAGACCTTACCTTGTCTCGTCACCAACTCCTAAACTCGAGTCCTCCGTACTCTCGATAGCATAAAGCTGGGTTGTTTTGGCTCAACAAAGATGTCTTCCCAAAATCGCCCCGCTGGGTTCTCAAGCTTGCGCATGGGAGGTAAGTCCCACCAACACGGCTTGCTTGCCAGCGCCGGAGGCTAATTGTAGGAGAAGAGGTCATCCGTGAGAAAGTCCAAGATGGCCTCACTGGCGAAACCAAGGAAATGCAGTACACGCAATGCAAGATTGTAGGAAATGGCTCTTTTGGGGTGGTCTTTCAGACCAAGCTTGCCCCAAATGGGGAGGATGCCGCGATCAAGAGAGTCTTGCAAGACAAGCGTTTCAAGGTTGGTCTTGTGGGTTAGAGAGTGTACCATCATGCTGACAACTGCAGAATCGAGAATTGCAAATCATGCGTATCGTCAGACACCCCAACATTGTGGAGCTCAAAGCCTTCTACTACTCCAATGGAGAGCGTGTAAGTTTCGCATGGAAGATTCTGATAAAAAAGAGACACTGACAAGCCATTCTAGAAAGATGAAGTCTACCTCAATTTGGTCCTCGAATTTGTCCCTGAGACTGTTTACCGCGCCTCACGCTTTTTCAACAAGATGAAGACCACAATGCCCATTCTGGAGATCAAGATCTACACTTACCAGCTTTTCCGCTCGCTCGCGTACATTCACTCCCAGGGAATCTGCCATCGGGATATCAAGCCGCAGAACCTTTTGCTTGATCCGAATACGGGGGTTTTGAAACTCTGTGACTTTGGGAGCGCCAAGATCTTGGTTGAGAACGAGCCCAATGTCTCATACATTTGCTCGAGGTACTACCGTGCACCGGAGTTGATTTTCGGCGCCACGAATTACACTACCAAGATTGGTGAGTCCATCACCATTTGCGATGCTCGACATGTTTGCTGATTCATTGACTATAGACGTCTGGTCTACTGGATGCGTCATGGCGGAATTGATGTTGGGTCAGCCTCTGTTTCCGGGAGAGTCAGGCATCGACCAGTTGGTAGAGATCATCAAGGTACTTGGGACACCGACTCGGGAGCAAATTCGTACCATGAATCCAAACTACATGGAGCACAAATTTCCCCAGATCAAACCACACCCGTTCGGCAAGGTGAGTGTCTCTCTTCGCTGAGTTCAGTCGATGTTGTTGATCTCGTTTAGGTTTTCCGCAAAGCGTCAGCTGAGGCCATTGATTTGATCGCAGCCCTACTGGAGTACACCCCTACCCAGCGTCTTTCTGCCGTTGATGCAATGTGCCATCCGTTCTTCGATGAGCTTCGTGACCCAATGTGTCGTTTCCCAGATTCTCGCCACCCTAACGGTGCTTCGAAAGAAATGCCACGACTCTTCGACTTCTCTAGGCATGGTATGTATTCCAACCTAAATTTCAAACCAACCGTGCTAAACGAAGCGTAGAACTTTCGATTTGCCCAGAGAAAAATGTTCGCTTGGTACCACTTCACGCGCGTAAAGAACTTCTATCAAAGGGCCTGGATCTTGAGAGCTTCGTGCCGATGACCAAGGATGAGATGATGGCGCGTCTCGATTAAACTTAGAGCTACGAGACATGCATAACGAAGTGAACGTCAGCAGCTCTGTCTAGCCCTTATGTGTAGCGTGGCGTTTACCATCACCATTCGTTCCCGCCCAGTCTTTTCCTTGCCGATACAGTGATATGCGGATACATGGTCTGTGGCATTGTTGATGGTATGGAATAAAAGCATCATGCGGCCCTCTTCGGAGAGGGGCCTCGGTTTTTCTCTCTCAAATGAAAGGCTATGGGCAAAAGCATGGATAAAGAAGTTGTGTACGTATGGGCAGAATTTTCAAGGAGGGTCAAGAAGCTGCGAGCTGGTAGGAAAGAGCCGAACCAGAAAGAAGTCTAAGGCTACGGAGTTTGTAAGGGCGAACCACTGGGATGGCAGACCTCAGATGAAGTAGCTACGCCAAGTACTTTCATGATTGCTTAGCAGCTTCAATTCTTTCGATCGAGCAATCAACCTAAATTTCCCCTTTACCTCTTCTTTCGCGTATCGTTTCAAGCCTGCTGTTTGGGCGTGTTGGCGTGCAAAACAAAGACGGCTTATGCTTGCGGCTTTCGTCAGTAGTGATGTATATCCAAGATGTGCACCGTTGATGCCTTTCACTGAGTCCATCAATATATCTATATGAGGTACACGAGCGCCAGCACTACTACTAACGTCACGATCAACAGGCAATGATAGTGCCGGCAATAAAGAAATTAAGGAGGTCTATGATAGATCTGGCTAGTGAGAAATGGTCCAAAGCTTAGTGCAGTAAGTAAGTGAGAGGTGATATGGCTACAACCGGGGCTACAGAAGGAGCTGAAAAGCTTTTCACTCTCCGACCAATGAATATGTAAGAGGAATCCAGGCCATGATGATCACCTTGACTGGTCCCAAAATACCCTCTGCTTTCCACGCCCTGGGGTTAACTTATCTGACGTGGTAAAGGTTGATATCTCCCTTTTTCGAATAATTTCAAACCACAATCGAAGTTCACGTAAGATACAGGCGGGTGTAATGCCTCCAAAGAAGCTACTTTCCTAGTCCTAGCATTGCAGGAGGTGGGTCATAAGGCATGGATACCAATCCGGCTACGTTATCTGACGACAACCAAGATGGTATCAAAATCGGCAGTAGACCCGATCGACCACCCACCCCAAAGCACGTCGATGTTGCATATCGTTGTGTACGACGGAACGTTGCTGAAAGAAGGAGCATTATGGTTAAATCTGTAGTCACCGAGAAAGTGGCTACGAAGGGGCTAGCAAAGCCATTGGAGGCTAGCAGATTTATGATCCAAAGAGCTAGAATGGGGATATCACCGAGTGACCGAGCATGTACAAGGGGGTTCTGAATAGCTTCAATCGACCGGTGCACGAGGGTTCAAGGAGGGAGTTGTTACAATATTTATGTAGCATTTGGTGTTCGCTTGCTAAAACAATTGCCTTCCTATGGCCCTTTGTATGAATGGAAAAACTATACTAGGAATTCGCTCATACAAAGCTGCATAATATCATCATGATGGGCATATATACTGTTGTGTTAATGTCAACACCTAGGCTACCAAAGTGTGGAAACTCCAAAAATTCGACCGGTCCTGCATGCTACGGAGACCGCTTATGGTGTTTCACCAACCTCATCAGGTCAGCAAGACAGGGGGTACGGAGGTCCGTGAAACCGATTCCGTTAGAAACTACACCTCGACAACAGTACCTAATTGCCTGCAACAGAAACTAAGATCGTTGTTCAATTTATTCAGTCTTTGATTATGGCCGATTACGACAGGAGGAATGGTTCATATCGGGGGGGTTTCAATAATCGCAAACGGCGGTATCAAAGAGGTGAGCCTTGACTTTGCGCCCAGCTTTACTATTTAGCTGATACGTATCGCCAGACGATGATGACTACGACCGTCGACCACAGAGGAGAAGAGTCGAGGAGCCGTTACACGTCACAGTACGAAAGCAGTTACTTGGGATCGCCGAATCTGTAAAGCTTGCGCCTTCATCTTTGCAAGTACACCCCAAGCTGACCGACCACCAGCCATTGAGAAAACTTGAGGATGAGATCAGTAGTATTGCAAAAACAGTTGCAGAGAGCTATGAAGATGAAGAGCTACGAAGTAACTTTCTGGATCTTGCCCTGCAGCTGTGGGTTATTCTTCGTTGCGGCCAGTGCCGCTCTTTTACTAACGTTGCCTAAGAGTCGTTGAGCAGCCAATGAAGATCCCTTTCATCGCTGCAATAATCATCGTCGCCAATCCGCAAAAACCAGAGATAGCCCATGAGATCTTGATAAGAGCCGTCTCAGCCGCCCAAGAACACCTTGCTGCTGGAGCGTGGCGCGAAGTCAAGCTCGTTCTCCGATTATTGGCTTGCTTGCAGGGGATACTTGCAGGGGATGGAGTATATCCGGTTCTGGAAGAGCTCTTTTCAAGAGCTGTGGACTTACAGACAGCATCCTCTGACGACGTAAGTTCACCGCAACTGCGAAGGTTCCATACAAAGCTAATACAATTTCTCGCAGAGTCTTGGCTTGGAGCTAGTCAAGATCATCCTTTTAACAATTCCATATGTCATGGCTTCCTCTGCAACGGGTTTCGAGAACCATACGCTAGCGCTACTGGACAAAACGGATATCATTGCCTCTACACCTCATGCCCTAGAAGCGCTAGTCGACCCCTATCCGGGCAACGGGGAGGACAATGCTCATGAGGCCCAGAGCATCATTGGTCTACTACAGAAACAGCTGCAAGGCGAGGTTGGAAAGTCTTGGGAGCTGGCATGCATTCCGCGGGCTTGGAAAATTTCAATGATAGCAGATGGGACGGACCTGTTGGCTTCATCAACAAAGCATGCACTACCTCAAATCAACGTTCCTTCCACAGTGCCTGCGGGAGCTCGCGCGCGGCTCCCTGAGATATACTTTTCCGTCTACGCAGATCAGGACATCGAGACGGTACCATCGACTTCCGATTTAGCGTCTTCGATTTTCCGGGACTCGCTAGTCGACACAATCAACATTCTCGATTACAATCGGAACGCCACGGCCAAGTTTTTGATTGATCTAGACTGCTATTTCGGTCCTAAATCTTTCGTGAAGCGAGGGACACCTTTTGACAAACTACGGGATGTTGAGGGAGGTCAGTCTACATGGAAGCCTGAAGATGTCGCTGTCGACGCAGTATTCTCACAACTACTCCAACTACCAACTCCGGAACACAAACTGGTATATTACCATTCCGTTTTGACTGAGGCTTGCAAAATCGCGCCGGCCGCAATCGCTCCTAGTCTGGGACGAGCAATAAGGTACTTGTACAAGAACGTGGATGCAATGGATTTGGAGCTAGAGTATAGGTTCATGGACTGGTTCTCGCATCATCTTAGCAACTTTGGGTTCACCTGGAAGTGGACCGAGTGGGTGGATGACGTAGAGCTTCCTATGGTGCATCCCAAAAAAGCCTTTATGGTCGGAGCATTGGAGAAAGAAATTCGTCTCAGCTTTGCCCAGCGAATTAAAGGGACTCTCCCAGAGCCCTATCAACCTCTGATATCTGAGGCCAAGGAGAAGGACACGCCGGACTTCAAGTACGTCTCTGACCAGGTCCCCTACAGCTCCTCCGCCCGCGAAATCCTTCGTCTCCTCCGGTCCAAAGCCCCCGACGCCGACATTGCTCCCCACATCACCAACATTGAATCCACTGCCTCTTCCCTCTCCGTTCCTGACCCCCTCGTCCCATCCACTGACGCTTACGTCACCGCCATCTGCTTCCTCGGCTCCAAGTCCCTCTCCCACGTCCTCAGTTGCATCGAGCGTTGCAAAGAACGCTTACTGGCCATTGGACCTCGGAGTGAGGCTGCAAGGAGACAGATTTTGAGTAGCGTAATGGATTATTGGAGCGAGAAGCCAGGTGTGGGGGTGAACGTGGTGGACAAATTGTTGAATTACACGATATTGACGCCCATGACGGTTATCGAATGGGCGTTGGTCGAAAATATCGGGAAGGGAAAGATACTGACTCACGCTCATGTATATGAGATGGTGGCGAGTACGATGCATAAAGTTACGAATCGCGTCCGCCAAATTGTCATGGCACGGAACCAACCCGGCCTGCCAGCAGACCAAGTCGCTATCCTTGACGAAACCTTGACGAAAGAGCGGGCCGAAATGCAAAGGCTCTTCGCCGTCGTTGAAGACGCGCTCGTAGGTGTAGCGGATGGTATCGCGGATGCAATGTTGGAGAGCAGAAATCAGGACGAGGAGGGCGAGAGGATGTTGAGGGGATGGGGGGGACGGTGGTTGAGAGTGTTCAGGAGGAAGATGGCAGTGGAAGAGGCGTGGGTTATGGAGATGATGGCAGCTGCGGCTCATGGCGAAGCTCTGGATGCGGTGAAGCAGGAGGGAATGAACGGGGTGAATGGGAATGGAGTGGAGAAGGTGGAGGACGAGGACGAGGAGGTATTGTAATGGAAAGAGTTGGGTTTGATTCTATGGGATTCTCTTCCGGCGCTCGATGTATGAAAAGATAGGGATCGTTGGTTCGATGCGCGTCCGAGGGGAGTATCTTTTTCACCACAGGAGCTATCTACCGCTCTATCTCATGGGTCGCGGGACTCGTTCTAGTGTATCTATATCCCATCTCCGTCGTGGCAAGTCACGAAGCAATTACCTAGCTCCATCCAGTGTATCATCTCCCCCCTATGCACACCGCAAAAGCATAAAGCACCAATTCCTTCATCGGGGAAAGAAAGATCCATAATTCGTACGCCGGAATTGGTTACAATATTTCCCTCGCCCCGCGTTCTTCCTTTTGGCTGGCTCAATCAATCACGCATTGTATTTGTATCTAATCACTGGCCCACCAACCCATCAATAAAACAAAGAAAACCGCAATCTACCTCACCTCACCTCACCCACCTCACCTCACCTCACCTCACCTCACCTCACCCCCACAACCCAGGAAGGAAAGGGAAAAAAAGGGGGGGAAAAGCCACCCGCGGAGAGAGCTGAATGAAACACAGCCCGCATCACCAGAACACGTACGCACGATATGAAAAAAGGCTGACGAAGAGAGAAAGAATGTTTTTGATAGTAAAGATCCCCCCCAAAAAAGGGGAATACGGAAGGAAACAGATACGGAAACAGATACGGAAACACACAACAGAGAGGCAAGAGGCAAGAGGCAAGAGGCAAGAGGCAGACTGATACGGAGTAAGATATGATATGACACGAACGTTGGGACAGGTGTAATCTATCATCCATCATCTCAGCAGCAAGAGTTAATGAACAACATTCTCGAGGGATGGTCTGGAAGCGAACGGAGTAGCTATGGATTGCTGTGGAAGCCTGTAGGGGGATAACGATGGAGAAGGGTGCCTTGGATTCATTCAAGGCTATGTTATGGGCAGGCAGGCAGGCGGTTGTTGGCGCGGAGAGAAGCCAAGCTGTCAATGTTGCAGCCGGATCGGAGTGGGCTTGCTCAAAAAGGGTCGGCAGGATAACACGCCGAGGGACCTCACCATTGGCTAGCCCATGGGGGCATCTGCGAGGCATGTTCGTCACCAGAGAAGTACTGGTGATCCTCTACTGAAAGCACAGATTGCCCTAGCTATGATGGAATGTGGTTGGCACCGAGGGGAATATGTGCAGTATAGAAGCCTACCGCTGAGGGATATAAACAGTAACGATCATGCCTGACCGGGCTTTTTTAGACGTCGCGGCGCCAGAAGAGAAGGAATGGCTCTTTCCTAGTCATCCCCAAGTCTCCACAACCGCCCCCATTGAGTATGGTGGTCACGCATCTTGTCTTTGCTCTTGAGCTACCTCATCCTTATTAAACAACCCCTTTGCCATGGAAGAAATCGCTGCACACATCACATAACCTTTTTTTGCTTCAACGTCGTCAACTCATCCCCGTAACTCCGGTCGTCCTCACCCTCCACCTCCTTCTGCATTGTCTCCACTTCCTTGCATTGCCGGTCCCACTCCGCTTTACTCATTTTCGACTGTCGGTTGAAGAGCTCATCATTTGGCTGGCGGTATGAGCCCCCGAGACGATCCCACAGTGTTGTGAATTGCCCATAGTTGTAGTTGAAATACAGGTGGTGCATGGTGTGGCAGGCCGCGCCATTGATGATTCCTGAGTTGGCCACGTATTCTCCATCATCTGGGGAACATGAGCGTCAGCAGTTGGTGTGATGAAAGCAGAAATGGAGAGCTTACGGATAAACACGGTCCATATATTGATAAAGATGAACAGCGCAATATAGGCGAACTTCTGCAGCGGGAAAATGAAAGGAAACACATGGTACGGCACACTCTGAACAAACCCGTCCAGCGGATGAAAAGCATGGCTCGCATACGGCGTAGGCATAATCCACTTGTGGTGCGGCTTATGCAGAACCTTGTACACCCTCGGATGGTGTAGACCTCGGTGGATCCAATATATGAAGAAGTCGGTAAAGGCGACAAAGAACGGGATCTGTATGTAATTGTAGAGGGAAAAGGGGGCGTCCGACGGGGCGTCGTAGAGTTTTGCGTAGCCGCGTACTTCGCCGACAAAGAATGGGGCCGTGAAGATGGCCATCAGAGGCATGGCGATCAGACTTTGCCGGATTTCGAGACGAACTTGGTTTTTGAGGTATTTAGGGTGGGTGAAGGTGGCGTGGTCGAAAACGAAGACGTAGGAGAGGGATGCGCAGACAAAGTATACTATGAAGCCAAAAAGCCTATGGAAACCGTCAGTGAGAGTTTGGAAGCCACATGACCCGAGAAAGACCGACCATGTAATAAGATACAGCGTCAGGGTTTGCCTCCATACGTTATCCCTTGGCCAAGCGCTCATGTAAGCATACCGTGACGGAGCAAGCTGGAAGAACTGGCTGGACGATGTATGAATAGCTGTGGGAACCTCGCGCATGCTGGTGAAGGTTGCTGAGGCATTCTTTGGGGGCGTTTGCCCATAGAATACTGAAGACTTCGGCAAGAAGCTGGCGTACAGGCAGTCGAAGAAGAAAGTATCGAAAACCTCCAGAACGATATCCATATAAGTTGTAGGGGTTGCCGCAGACGCGGTAAAAATGGCCAGTAGTCAGTCAGACAGTGACAAGGAAGAGCGAGTGCCTGGAGCTCTGAGCGATTGTTCAGGTTGAATGAAGAGGAACGAGTAGAGGAAGAAGACGATGTAGGTATTGAAAAGACTGAATAGTAGTTAGTTGAGGAGCGACGCGCAAATATCCGAAGGCAGTAGTCCCCTAACCCTATGTATCACCCTACCCTATCAGGTACAGTACCGTATGAAAGTTCTGTGGGTGATTTTCCAACGGTTCTGGGCATGAGGGGGTTTCCCTGGACCCTGCAGGTGAGAAGAGTGGCCAATCGCAGCCTCGACTCGCCACGTGATCCGTCAGGCCATCGGGCGCTCGTCGGCTATTCTTTTTGCCGTGCACTAGGACATTACCGTACCTTACCGACTTTACCTCACTTTAGCGTAGGTACCTAAAATACTGTATTCACGGTATTAAAGTGATCTTGTTGTTTCTACGGAGTACACGTTGATGGTCAACAGGACAGATTCCCAAGACTGAGGCCAATCCCCAAAGCTCTGCCCTTTTCATCGTTTCATGAAACCCATATTCACCGGCTTAGCTTTGGCGTGGGGTCGCCACAACATCAGCGATTGATAGATGCAGTGGAAACCGGTCGTTGTATTTGGCTCTGCGCTGAACGTTGCCGTTGGCACGCTGGGCCGAGCGGGTACCAAACTTCGTCAGGGAGGTTGTATGTTCAGATACACAACAGCTACATACAGACTTGGACATACTCATCTAAACATCACCTCATCGAAGCTCCCGTATGTGCTCTTTTGTGCCATGAACCCATTTACACCCCACCTTTTCCTGCTCTCCGAGTACCGAAAGCCAAGTGCAAGAACCGATCCGCCACCGTACAATCATCCCGTCGTGTGTCGTAGTCGTCTCATCAATCTTTATGCACATGCGCGATTTCGTCCTCCATCAAGTATTCTACATCTTGTTCGTCGTTCTCCACACTGCTACTGCTGCTCATTTCGTCCTTCTCTCGGCCTCCATCAAAGGTCCCGGCCGAGTTGCGACTCAAACTCGAACTGCTCGAGCTTCGACTTCGGCTCTCTTTCTTCACCCCCACGTCCTCCTTTGAGATAGCAAAAATCCGTCGGTCCTTGCCGCGGCCTTTGATGCCTTTGTTGCTGTTTTTATACAGTGTCGCGAAATATTCCCAAAGCTCTTTGTCCATCGCCGACACCGTGTCGCCTTCACGCATCAACGCGAATCTCAGCGTCAGATTCCGAAGTGTCTCGGAATGGAACTTGTTTTGATGAGACTGGGGAAAAGTTAACGGCTGGGCGGAGAAGCTATGCTGACGGTATGCACCTTGAGGTTTCCCAACTGCGTAAAATGCTTGCCGCAGCCTTCAAGCTTGCATGAAAAAGGCTTAATCTGCTCATGTACGATCTTATGAGCACGGACGTTGCCACGTTGAGCGAATCGTTTGCCACACATTTCACACGAGTATGGGCGTTCTCCAGTGTGTCGACGCTCGTGAGTCTGGGGTCCGTTAAGCCATGCCTCCACACGAACTGGAGCCAATCGTCTCACCTTGAGATTTCCGAGCTGAGAGAAACGTTGACCGCAGGATGGTCCTTTGCATAGCTGTGGAGGTAATCAATCAGCACCGGAATAAACGTTTCAAACGGAGCCAGGTACCACGGACAAATGGTTTGTGACCCGTGTGTGCCCGAAGATGTATCTCGAGGTGCGTTTTTTGAAAAAACATTTTCGCACAGGCTGGCACCGTACACTGGTATTTCTTTCTCGATGCTTGGCCGCTCCTGTCATGCTCAAGCCCAGTCGAGTTTCTTTTTGCAAGTCCATCAGAATTACTAGACCTTCGCCAGCTGGAACGATGAGTAAGGGAGATCCGTGCTCTCTGCGGTCTGTTTGCCGATTTTGTCTGGATCGCCCGCATCAGAGTGTCAACATCGGTGCCGAAGTTCATACCTTGGCCAGCCACTGGTGATGGCGATTCGTGTGCTGAAACATCGCGGAAGGCAGGGGCGTTCTTTGCTGAAAAACCATCTTCGGCCTTGACAGTAGGGCTGCAATGTATATCAAAGACTGCGTTCGGTGCTTCCTTGACCTCCGGTATATCTTGTGCAAGGGTGAAAGATGGCGGCATCAAGAACGGCTGTTGGGCTGCGTTGGCGTAGAACTGATTGGGTCGTAAGGCAGTTACTGCCCCCGGATTAATTGCGAGGTTCGCGTCTATGTAGTTCATGGGATAATCTGAAGCAGAGGTCGAGAGGAGCGTCAAACTGAGGTCGAAGTCTTGAATCAAGTCCTGTCGAGGGTCAAAGGTTGAAGGTCGAAAACAGCGTTCCCCAGGCGACATCAACACCGAGGCCTCCATGTTGATTCGTACTGTTCTAGGATTCTGGTCCTACCGTGGGTAACTAAACCTTTCGAAATTGGCCAACGACGATGTGTCACGTGTACCTAGGAGGATTAATGATGTACGGTCCTCATATCACGGCATCTGAATCATGGGTGATGCTAAAGAAAATCGAAGAGCATTGCCAAAGTTTGGAAGTAAGCTCTGAAGCACTATGTCTCGGAATCGGTCGTGGTAGCAGCGGAGGAAGGTCAATAGAAGGATTTTGGAAAAGGTAGAAAGAGAGCACGCTAGATTGCACAATGGGAGATCTACTTTGGAATAGAGTAGGTATGACAGTAAATTAACGTGGCACGATGAACGAAGTATGAGCTCTTGGCTCCTTATACTGCCATCAACTCAAAGGCGGCACTAAAATACCGTGCGAAGGGCGGGCATCTGGCAGACTGTCCCGAGCGTTAGAGGCAGCAAAAAGGCCTAGGAACAAACCTCCGAAAGCCAGTATAAAAGGAGCATTAGCAGACAAAGAGATAACCCGATAACCCGGTCCGTCGAGACGATTTGAGTTTTTTCTGAACGGGGGAGACGGAAAGGACGCGGCAAGGGAAGGGCACTGGTTCGAGAGCAAAGCGATGGTGGATTGAGGTCCAATTGGAGGTGAGAGAGATGTCCTTCGGTCATGGCTTGGGGTGTTTCCCCCAAGGACAGCAGGGACGTGCGTATGTGCATGCGTGGGTAAGGTATGTGGGTGATGGTGATGTGGGGTGTGTGGGAGACTGGTGGCAATGTGGGAGTGTGGGAGTTTCGTTCCAGGATTAGTAGTGTTGTCATAAGCCAGGATGGTAAAGTAGGCACTTTACGATTAGGATAACCCAAAGTAAAGTACCCAAGGTAGTAAGGTAGTAAGGTAGTACATAACTCCCTTACAGGCTGGTTGGATGCTTTTGATACAGTATATGGTGGTTGGTTGGTCGGTGGTTTCGTGACTCTGTACTGGTACTAGTAGTAAGTAGTTTTTTTGTTACGGTGAGAGTACTTCCGTACTGGTGCAACTATTGGCGAGCGGTCTCGGCATGGCCTTTTTAAGTTCCCTTTTTCTCCTCACGCAGAAGTGGGGGTGGTTGTGGATGATGAATGATGAAGAGTGGAACCTCCCACCTTTTCCCCCGTAACCCCAACCTATGGGACGGCAGCCTTTCGTGATCCTCTCGCCCAGCTCCCCCCCCCTCCCCAACAAGGAAGTATGAGGTAATGCGCTTTGGTCAGCGTGGCTTGATCTTATCATATGCAAGATATACTCCGTACATACCTTACTGTACTTCCGTACTACTACTGTACCTCCATACTTTAGGTAAAGCAGTCACAACCATCCCCCCCCCGCATTCCTGTAGTCAGCCGGTTGACTAACAGATGCAAATGCAAATGCTTGGGAGACTCCGAGTACCGCACCGACAATTACGTGGATACTACAGTCCTTGGATCTGTGTGGCCGATTGACTGCCGATAAGCATGGCGTGGATTGGGAAGGTACTGTAGGTGAGGCGGTCTATCAGGTCGGAGAATAGGATGGCAGCATTGGGCAATCAATCGCCCACGGAGATACCGGAACCTCTTTTCGTCCTTATTCGTCAGTTCCACCATGATGGCATTTGATCGCAAACAGACGACATGGTAAAAGTAAGGTACAAATCAAAGGACCGCATACACAATCGTGACTCCAGAGCCCCCGTGGAAAACAAGTGCAGCGGTACCTGCGTCGACGGGACGTTGTCTTATAAAAACCATGACTTTCTCACGTTCGGTGACTGTATTACGTGAATCGCGTGACTGTACCTGTACCTGCAGCATAACAGACGCGGAAGCCTTCTTCTAGATCACCATTTGCTAAAAGGCGGACTGACGGACTGACGGACTGACTGTCTATTCGATACCCTTCAGCCTAGCATACGCCGCACATTTATCACTAGCTGAACGATATATATTTCTCGAAACTGCCTCGTACTATCACCGAGCTGGCATACCCCGGCCCCGACTATGATCAAAATCCATTGGCCTCGAAACGAGAAAACGAGAAATGATGGTGGGTAGCATTTCCAAGTCTATACGTACGGTTGCCATTGCCGTCCCTCGCTATTGACCATTCCACGGGCCGTATCTAAATGGGTGTGGCATGTTAGCATCCCCACCACCAGATGAAACGAGGCGACGTTGTCGACCTACCTCCAGATCCTGGCCCGCATGTCTCCACTTCCCGTTGCGAATAGTTCACCCTGAGGGCTTGGGGCCACGGAGATAACTAAATGCGAGTGCAGTTGTCAGTTTCTGGACGCAAGTGCACGCAAAAATCCAGTCGACGTGCTTCCAGCTGTCGCCACGAAGCGTCGGAGACATACCGGAATTCTTGTGGCCTTGAAGCATTAATTGGGTATCGCCAGTACGTGGGTCCCAGAATTGCACGCCCCTATCCTTGGATCCACTAAGAACCCATTGGTTGTCGGGTGTAAGAGCAACACTAAGCACAAAGTCCTTGTCGATTCGATTAGCACGAGCAACATGGGATTATTGAATTCTTTACGATTCCACTCACTTTATGGCCCTCGAACGTCTTGATACATTTCCCTCCCCTTGTTGGAGGAGCAATCATGCCTCGGCTGTCGGTCAGTTGCCACATTTTGATCGTCTTATCAAGACTTCCACTGACGAGCGATCGACCATCGGGTGCGAATGCTACAGAATAGACGCTGTCTTTGTGGCCTTCGGGGCCGTCGAGTCTCTCGATAAGTAGACCACTACGGGCATCCCATACTCGCACGCTCTTGTCTAGAGATCCCGCTGCGACATAATCACCTCCCGGGGAGATCGCCACCGTCGTCACACCGTCCTCAATGCTAAGGTTCAATACTTCTCGCCCGCTGTCAATGTCCCAGACACGAACGGTACGGTCGCCACTGCCAGAAGCAATGTGTTTGCCGTCGCGAGCAAAGTCAAGGGAGTATATGTCTTGCTCGTGTCCAGAGAACGTGGTTCTGATGGTACGCGATTGAATATCCCAAACCTGGTTGGGGGTCAGTAATCCGTCTTGATAGTGAAAGGTATGTTAGATGCGTAGGCCTAGGTGAGTACGGACCCTGATCTGTTTATCCTCTGCGCCTGTTGCAAGGTATTTCCCATCTGGACTAAAGCAAACGCTTCGAATGTATAAATCTCCGTCTTTCTCCACAGACTCATCTTGCAGCTTCGTAACCTGGCTGCCGGTGGAGACTTCGAAGATTTGTGCCGAGCGGTTGCAGCCAGTTGCAACATACCTTCCGTCGTGGCTAAATCGGACGCAACAAACAACGCTTTCATGAGCCAAATTATGAACGAGATCAACATCAAGGACACGGCGCACACGGGGGTTGAAGACAGCAAACCAATCCACTCCTTCACGTTTTTGGTCTGGACGGAGTGAATCAGGATCGAGGTCTGCAAGCATGTTTCCAACATTAGGAACCTGCGGCTGAGGAGGTGAGGCTGGTCTTCCCATCTGCGGTGAAGGTCTAGGGTCAGGGTAGGATATTGGCTGGCTTTGATGTGGTGTTGTTGGTCCTTGCGGTGCACGGTTGTTACGGCCTTTGCCAGGACCAGGAGATGCAGTTGACTGTGGAGGTTGTGGATTGTAGCCTGAAATCCCCAAATTAGCTTCTTGAGCTGATCACGTAAAATGGAGGCGATTCGAATTTTCCAAGACGACACCTACCGCCGTTCACACTGGGTGGCTGTTGGTAATTCGAGAATTGTGGTTGGTGAACCCCTGGTGGCGGCTGGGGCATTTGATGGGGCGGAGGACCCTGTTGTTGCTGGTCTTGGGATGGTGGTACTAGGCCTGGGTTCCCTTGGCCCGGTGGGTTTGCCATAATGCCGCCAAACAAATTGCTAGGACCGTGACCGATAGCAGGAGGATGGGGTTGTGCGACACCCCCATGCGGAGGCAGACCACTGATGCCCACATGAGATGGGGGCCCTCCACGAGCCTCCAGCTCATGGCGTAGACGAGCAATGTCTTCCTCGTACCTGGATAGTAGAGCATTAGTGACCAATGTCCATATGTAATTTCTTCATGGAGAAGGCCTACCTCTGCTTGATAGCAATCTGCGTCTGCTCCAAATTGTAGACTTTCTGCCGGACTACTTCCATTTCCTGGACTTGAGCCGCCACTAGAGAATCAATGTCCATTAGCGACTTTCCAGATTCTTTCTCCATCCTGGCCATTCTTTCTATACGCAGCCTCAGGAGCTATCTTGCGGCACCAATGAGAATAACAAGAGCCATTTAGTCAACTGCAAATTGTCATGGAAACAAAGACACGGAAAAGCGCATGCTGGTAGCTGAGCACAAACGGGATCCAGCAAACCTACTCTGCTGCTCGTAATCTCCGGTACGGTTCTGCTGGTTATCAAACTCCGCGCGCACCTGATCCAGTAGCTCCGTCAAACGGCCGTTCGGCGCGGACACCATCCCGCGATGCGCGTTGAACATATTGACAGAGAGTCTTCCCCTGAGCCTGGGAGGCTATCACGATCTTCGCACGAGGACTAGCTAGGACCTCGAGACGTCCCTGGACCGTGGTACGTATGTTGTGTAGAAGGAGAAGTAGCTACCAGTTGGCAAATCTTTTCGCGTAGAGGAGACTTGTTGACGCACAGACGGTTTGTGACTTGACGTGGCGAGAAGTTCGCGAGAGCGGCAGGGTGGATGGGAGTCGCAATCCGATGTTGGCGTAGAGCAATCTGAGAAATGGTTCGTAAGAGCACCAGGCTGCGCTTGTCCCGAGGCTATAGCTCGCGGAGAAAGGATGAGCAAGGCAGGTAAATGGTAGGCGGCGGAATGAAGTGGTCGCAATCGAATTCAAGCGGTAGAGAAGATAGGCTGGTAGCTGACTTGATGTCTCATAAGATGATGGCAAATGTTTGAGAAGAAGGGGAGGGATTTATTACAAGTACGTTACTTTCTATGCGAAAAGCGACAGAGAGACCGGAGTGACCGAAAGGAAGGCTATGATGTTAGCGTTGCAGGGTCAACAGCGGGAAGCACAGACCACCCAGAGTGGGGTATCCTAAGGAGAGACGGGCATCCTTGTACGGAATACCGCAAGTTGTTTATCGTCTGTTTTGAGTAAGTACCTTATGTAGTACTCCGTACTCCTTACCTTAAGGCTTAAGCAAGTCACCAACGCCGTTCCCAGTTCATCTACCTCCGTACGGAGTACAAGACTTCCTTTAACATTTGATCAGAACAAGCTCATCTGGGATTCTGATCAAGGAACCTCTGGCTACAGCTTAGTCTGACACGAGGTTTTATGGGAAACGGTCTTGCTGGATTGGAACAAGGTCACATGGAATTGCGGGTTTCGAAGAACGTTGCTTGGGACAAGCCCTTGAGAATGATCCCGTCTAACATGGTCAATTCCGTTGATATAGGAGATTTGGATTTGGAGAGTTGATGCTAGAGGATTGAAGAGTTGAAGCCTTAGCTGTGGTCTTCAAACATCCTGGGTATATACAATTTTGTCTTCTCATATACCAAAAAGGTGACCCAAGTACTCGGCATCACCCTCAGTAAATTTGGCCCCAGTCCTTTGTAGAACCCTCTCCACCCTTCCCGGTTCCATACCTGGACGACGACATCTCTTGCGCTTTTGTATGTGGTCTTCGCATCGTACATCTGGAGCCTAGTCCGGACGACCTGATAAGGATATGTCAAGCCCCCAGCAAAGATCTTAGATATCCCACTAAGAAGTAGGAAGTCGAATGTGCCAAGATCCCTTTGCTCGCCGTCTTTGCTGTTGGCTTGATATATTTTGAGCTTCTCATAAGCCATAAATTGCAACGCGCCATGGGAGACCCCGAAAAGAGACGGTGTTAGACCGCGATAAAAGCTTTGGAGTCCCTCTTTTTGGTAGATTTGCCGGGTACCATCCAACATCGAACTATAAGCACCGGGGTGACTCGACGAGGTTGAAAGCATACGTGTCTTGATTACCCATATGGGATTTGTACAAACAGAAGTCAGAGCGCCTGATGGTCCCATAAGAGAGAATACCAGAAGGTATGGAATTGGGATAGCTGTATCGCACCTGCGACGCCTGACGCGATAAAGAAATCATAGTATGAAAGCTGACCCGTGGATCCATGATAGGCTTCAAGCCCTTTTTTGAGCTTGTCATACCATAAGAAATACAAGGCCCAGCTGACAGAATTGCCAACAACGTTGGGCGAGAGCCCCCGGTAGAAAGCGGTCAGATTACCTTCATGGCGGGCTATCTTTCTAATTATGCGGATGGAGCTGCCAAATTGTGACGCAGATTGATCGACTATGAGAGACCATAAATCTTAGTATCTCAACAGATATCTGATAGCACAAAAGAGCTATTGTCTTGGGCCACAAGCATACCTTGCAAGCGGGTTTTAATTACATCGAGAGGATGGGCAACGAGTGTAGATACAACTCCCGCAATTAAGCCAGCTACCGACTCAATGAGTGATTGCGAGAGTGCGTGGTTGTTAGTCATGGTACGAGAAGCAGTCAGTGGCAGAGGAAAATGTGGATGAGTTTATGATACAGTAATATTACTAGGGGTATTCTCATTACGGAGAGGAATCGGCATGCCACCAGGCTTTCTTAGGATCAATTTCAAATGCAGAACTGCATTCGGTCCTCCATGATACCATCTTTTGCTCCGTGAGAGTAGTCCATACTCTCGACCGTTGATCTTAGCCCTATTGTGCCATGGCTCCCCCACGTTTGGGCAGTGTATTACTTCGATCCCGATATGTTACGCCAAGGGCGAGAAAAGCCTGCCAGGGGGTTAAAAGTGTTGTCCTGTTACACAGTCGGTGAGAGCCATACCGTATGAATGCGGGTTTTGGTTCGCTTCTGGTATAACCTATGTCAAGGATTAGAGAATGATGCAACTGATGGCGTCCAACAGTACCAAGATATATGATCAAGGGAAGGTAGCCACTGTCGACTTTTAGCTTAAGGCCCTCTCTTCGAGCGAATCCCAAAGCTCTTACTAATGTATTGCTATCCGAGAAACATCGACTATCCTCGTGATCCTCTCCTGACGTTGTATCAGTCTCTTTCGCCGGACTCGTGGAAGATTCCGTTGGCGCTTTACCTTTGTTTCTTCCGAAAGCTGGAACATCATGATTGATCCTCAATCCGGTAAGTTTGTGTGAAAGTAATCCGGGACGCAGAACAGTGTACAGATAAAGGGGGCGGGGGGGGTTTGGGTTGACAGTAACAAACGTAGGAGGTACAAAAAGAGTTTGCTCGTCTGTATGATATTATACGAGTAGATAACATTAAAATGGAAGAGGACGGAAAATAAACGGCCCGCCCGCCCGCAAGCTCGAACGATGCTTGTGAACTTTCTTAAGCGCCTCAGTAATTCCTCTAATCTCGCACGATATTGTCCAGTATGTCTGGTGCTAGACATTGGTAAGCTTGTGGTCCAAAGGAGGCAACATTTTCTGACATCTGTTAGGGAGCAAGATAAGGAAGCTACAGTATACATCGGAAACCTCGATGAGCGAGTAAGCGACAGTCTCGTGTGGGAATTGATGTTACAGGCTGGCCGTATAGTTAACGTACATCTGCCCAAAGATCGAGTGACACAGACCCATCAAGGGTATGGCTTTGTGGAGTTTATCAGTGAAGAGGATGCAGAATACGCAGCGAGGATTATGAACCAGGTCAGGCTGTATGGAAAACCAATACGGGTGAATAAGGCTTCTGCAGATAAGCAGAAGACAGTTGAAGTTGGTGCTGAGCTATTCATCGGCAATCTGGACCCCATGGTGTCTGAGCAGACACTGTATGATACCTTTGGTCGATTTGGCAGTTTGATATCTGCTCCAAAGGTTTGACTTTTACCCGTCCGCGCCGAGAAGACTCGGACTGATAAGTTTCTTAGGTGGCTCGTGATGATGCCAATCTATCCAAAGGCTACGGATTTGTGTCTTTCTCAAACTTTGAAGCTTCAGACGAAGCAATAGCCAACATGAACGGGCAGTACCTTATGAACAAGGAGATATCGGTGCAATATGCGTACAAGAAGGATGGTAAAGGGGAACGCCACGGTGATCAAGCTGAGAGGATGCTGGCGGCTCAAGCGAGGAAACACAATGTCCAGCCGGCAACCCAACCATTGCCGGCGGGTCTCTTTTCGGGAGGAGCTCCTAGTGCTCCAGCAGCTATGCTGGATGTTGACATGGGTCGGCCAGGCACTATTCCTCAAGTGGGCGTCGGAGGGTACATGAACGGACGAGGTGGTGTACCAGGTGGTACTTACCAGAGCGCACCCCCACCCCAGCAACAGCGACCTGCGCCTCCTTCGCAGCCACTTCCAGCACCTCCTTCAGGCTTACCAGCACGCCCTCCACCATCCCAAGCCGGATACGGAGGGCCGCAAGGCTTCCTACCTCCGGGCTTCAATGCCCCACCACAGCAAGGATTCCCTTCACAAGGCGCGCCACCACCTCCAGGGCTCGGTCCACCGCCAGGTCAAGGCCCACCTCCTGGGATGCCACCTGGATTCCAGCAGCAAGGCTACGCACGAGCAAGATAATACCTTAGAACGATCATTGTGAACGAAAAAAATAGCCCAGCAGAAGATCAAGCCAGTCCACTTCGGATTACCTATAAGTAAACGAGGTGAAGGTTAGTGACAGCTGGCCCACACTCGGGCACTCTTAGTGACTAGCATGGCAGTAAGCGGCACTCCCATGAGCCAGGCACAACAGGGGCCTTGCGATTTAGCCTTTCGCACGCTTAAGTCGCAAGATTATGTGGATCACTCAGGTCATGATCATTTTGAATAGTCTAGGGTGCTCAAGAATGAAGTGGGACCCATAGTCCCCTGAGAAAGTCTGTCCTAAGCCATATTAACGAAAAACTGATCTGCGCCGAAACCTGTAGCTTTCCACAATGACTGACTCCATACACCATGATAGCCCCCATCATGCTCCTACCAGCATCTCACATAGTGTAGCATGTGCAACTTGCTAGGAAAAGGACACAAACTTCGGATCTCTCGGCCTTCCATCCGGTCCGATGTTATTTTTCGCAAACCGCTGCTCCGTATATAGCCTCCTTGCCTCGTCGAATCCAACCCTTCTACTTTTCATGATCTTCTGCACCTCTCGCTTCCCTGCCTGATCTAGTCCAGCGCGCGAATCTCCGGCCGCGACATTTGTTGAGAGATCGAAGTCGGACGAAGTGAAGCCAGATTCAATATCGTTCGAGAATGATGAAGGTAGATGCTGGTAGACGTAGTCAGGTATTGGTACAAGATGAGCCCATCGACCGCGAGTGAGGTAGAGTGCTAGACATGTCAGCTGGACACGGTGGCCAGGGTCTGCAGAGGCTTGCCTGTGACGAGTATCAAGGAAGAGAACGTGAGAGAGTATAGAACACCGTAGCCCATGATTGAACTTTTGAGTTACATGAAGTGTCAGGTTGGACAGAAAGCGCAGTGAGGACGTCAGCCAGGGCTGAGGTTGACAAGCGAGTTTCGCCCTGAACGGGGACCCGGGCCGAGGCTCGCGCACACAAATGGGCGACGCTTCTGAAGAAACAAAATATCATTGAACATCAACTTCAATCATGGCGCACCAATCATCAAACGTATCTCAAGACCTGATCTGGGAGATATGCCGTAAGTAAGACAAGGGATGCTGCGAATAGGTTCTGTACTGACTGTCGGTGACAGGGCCAAACAGTGCTTTCTTGGTAAAGCGCAAGACCGCAGGTGGTGTGCAATTCTCCAGAGATCCCCTCAATCTTATGAATAAGCACTCTAGGAAGGTATGCTCGTTAATACCATGTACTGCTACAGACGACCACTAATTAGATCGCAGTATGCTGGATTCATCAACGACAAGGTACACCATACATACCAGCCTTCAACAGTCTCAAGAGAGGATCGCTAAACAGATTGTAACCACAGGCCATCGGCATCCATCCAGCCGAGAAGGGTGGCGTCACTATGGTCACCAAGAAGACCAAACATCACAATCGACCATCTACCAACAAGAACGAAGTGACATGGGGTAGCAACAAATCAGGACCGAAGTGAGCTCTTGATCAACTTCCTAAGCACGAAGGGAGAGTTGCTCGCTAAGTTGGTATACAGGATCTACAAGGGCGTTGTCAATTACACAGCCAAACAGGGTTATAGAGCAGACCTCCGCCAGGAGGCTGTGGCTCGTGCAAGCGCTGTCAGACAATCGCAGCGGCCACAGAAAGAAACTCCGGAGAAGAAGCCGCGTGGTGCCAAAGCGAAGAAGGCAGCGGAAGCGGAGTCATAATAGTAGTCGGGGTTTCCTGGGCGATACTGGAGAGCATAGAGCTATTCCAGTGTAGGTTGTCAAGCTTCAAGTGCTTTTCGAAAGGTCTTTCGGCCGCCGAAGGTAGCCCGCTCCAACGAGTAGTGATCTCTCACAGGCCAGACGACATTATCAGCATTTGCCTGCAATATTTAAAAGTGACAATGATCCAGTCGACCTACTTTTGTTGAGTGCTTGATTCCCGGTAAAGTACCTACCTTGCTGTGTAGGCGTATGGACTCGGAAGCGCTCCTCAGTCGTTCGCACGGAACGCTCCTGGAGTGACTGCCCTACCCCACCAGACTCCAAGTGGGGCTCGGAATTGTTGGCCCTGCATTTCCCACCATAAGTAGATCCGACCAGCTACAACAATTCACGTAGTTATTCACTCACCGCCATACAGTTTGCCTACCTATAAACCTGCCTCTCAAGCTGTACGGATCCATTATAGCTTGAGGTGAAACCCAAGCATCACTGATACCACAACTCTAGTATTATCGAATCAACCACTCGCAATGGTGAAAGCATGTATGTTGAACTCCAGCTACTTAGAGGATTACCTCGACCATGTCTAAGTCCCGTTCAGGTGTCCTAGGAGCTTCTGGTGGCATTGGGCAGGTGAGTGGCACTGATGCAAGCTCAGGACGGATGAATCGGCGCTGATGCCAATATCAATAGCCCTTGTCGCTTCTCATGAAAGCCTGCCCTCTCGTCGATGAGCTTTCCCTTTACGATGTCGTCAATACTCCCGGAGTGACAGCCGATCTTTCCCACATATCATCGGTGGCAGTATGTCTCCAATGAGCATCTCGAATCTCGCATTGGTAGAGCTAAGAAGCTACAGAAAATCACTGGCTATCTACCTGCCGACGATGGACTGAAGAAAACATTGACGGGAGCTGATATTGTGGTTATCCCCGCCGGAATTCCTCGTATGTACGCCCAATGCCATATTTGGGAACCCCCAAGCTGAAACAGCGTCAGGAAAGCCTGGCATGACCCGCGATGATCTCTTTAAGATTAACGCTGGGATTGTTCGCGACCTCGTCAAAGGCTGTGCTGAGTACTGTCCCAAGGCATTCATTTTGGTTATTTCCAACCCCGTCAACTCTACCGTTCCGATTGCTGCGGAGATCATGAAGAAAGCCGGCGTGTTCGATCCCAAGCGCCTCTTTGGTGTCACCACCCTGGATGTGGTCCGCGCCGAGACCTTCCTCCAGGAGATTACTGGCGAGAAGGACCCTGCAAAGACAGTCATTCCCGTTATTGGTGGTCACTCTGGGGAGACGATCGTGCCTCTCTTTAGTTTGGCAAAGCCTAGTGTCAAGATTCCAGCAGACAAGCTCGCTCCCTTGATCAAACGTTCGTTGCTTGTCTGTATTGGTAGGATGAGAAAGATGCTAATATACCACAGGTGTCCAATTCGGTGGTGACGAAGTTGTAGAAGCCAAGGGTGGCGCAGGTTCTGCCACGCTCTCTATGGCATACGCGGGCTTCCGGTACATAAACCAGTGAACAATAACCACGCAGACGTAATCACAATACTGATTTGATACCAGATTCACAGAGAAGCTCATCAAGGCCAGCAAAGGCGAGAAAGGCATTGTCGAGCCATCTTTTGTGTACCTTCCTGGTGTCGCTGGTGGGGATGCCATTGCTAAAGAAACCGGCCTTGACTTCTTCTCTGTGCCTATCGAGCTCGGCGTACGTCCTCTAATGCTCAATTCCTACTGGCTCACCCATGCTGACAGTCTCATAGCCCTCCGGCGTAGAGAAAGCCCACAATATCCTCGGCGAGATAGATGAAAGTGAGAAGAAACTTCTGGAAGCTTGCAAGACAGGCTTGAAGGGCAACATTGAGAAGGGGGTCGAGTTTGTGGTCAACCCACCACCAAAGTGAATCCCCCGACTGGAGCAAGACTGTTTCGTCTATCATCTTCCGCTCCCAAAGAAATCCAACTCTTTACATTTCAGCAAGATCATCCACTGACAAATGGCGTTTGCTAGGTAGATTATGACGGAGTGCTAAAAGCAAAGTGACGAGGGATACTTGGAACGAAAGTTATGAGGGTTTGCTTTGGAATCCATGGGGAAGGGCATCTGAATCGCCCCAGTCAATTGAAGTTTATATCAATTGCATATCGCTCTTCGTGCTGCTGCGCGATGTAGACTTAAGAATCCCCTAGTCCTACCGTGACCTTTAACACCTCCAATGCCGCTAAACTGCCAAAAAGCTTTTCACTTCCTACAGCAGCAAGATCTATGGCTTAACGATAACCGTCTTAATATGAAACGTGGCAGTGGGTAACTCGAATGTCTCCGCCTGAACGGTGGCGCTGATTCCCATGCTGGACAACGCTCCTCGTATGATACCACAAGGGAACCAGAGGAACTGATCATTTGGTTAGCACGCCTACAGACGACCGCAATATGAATGGAATCCCTCACGGGCTCGGCGCGTAGTACTGCTTCAGATGACGAGGCCGCGCTCATGCGCGCAAAAGGCCTGAAACTGCTGTCCGTGAGGACGTAGGTGCCCTAAACCCCACGTAAACATCCTGGGAAGTTGGCCCTCTGAGGAAACAACAAGGCCTCATACCCGGTGGTTTGTCTTCAAATTGTCAATCTGCTTCCTAAACACCAGCGTCCACATATCCTTGCATAGAAACTTGATCACGTCCAGCGTATCCGTGAACCGTGGCCGATCTCTCGAGAACCTATTGCGCCATCAGTATAGTTTTCCCCCTTCCCCAAATCCCCGTTCATCCTCTCCAGCAGCCCCCCCACCCAACCCCAAACTGTCAACCTTCCCACCAAAAGAAATTTATTAAAATAAAAACCCTTACCTCTCAACCAACCCCTGGCCCACCCTATACCCTAATTCGTCCAACCGCCTCGACGCCGCCTCCCTCTGCGCTTCCCCCGCTTCCTCATTGCCGGCAGGCTTTCCGACGCCATCTATCCCCGGGTGTTGTATGGAAAGCTCATGCGCAAGCCGGTAGCTCATGGGGACCATTTCAATGAGCAGAAGATCGAGGCAGGAGGAATTGAGGAAGGTGGCGAGGGGGTCGGAGGCGTTGTATGGGGGGAGGGGGGATTCGAAGGACATTTGGGGTGGTGGAACCAGGTCGTTTGGCGGGGGATGTTTATGTTGGCGGAAAGGAGAGCTTTTTGGTCGGCATGGCGGTGTTCAAAACCCCATGTGATTTTACGTGCTCGCTGAGCGTTGGGAATGGACTTTTGTGGTAAGTGGTGGTTGGATGATAGGGATGGAGTGCTTAGAGCTCGCCGAATTGCGATCGCGACAGATACCCATCTCCAATAATGCTCGACTATCATATATTTATTTGAATCTTAGCATTACAAGTGTGGATCGATTCATTTGTAATGTCCAGCTTCTACAGGAAGATCGGATATACAGATTGCCAGCATGATCGATATTGGTTAAGCTTGTATTGCTCTCCTGAGAATACAAAAGCCCTGGGGTATGTCCACTGAAGAAGAAAGTAATATCTATCGTACTTGTAGCTCATCCGCAGCCAGCTCTTAGTCCCCGATATCAGCCCTGCTCCCTATGCAAATGCTACAGTGAAAACCGTCCGAGAGCGCCGTATACGCCGCTAACCGTCCTTGAGCTCAGTCGCGCCGATAGCCAGTATAACGTTAGAATGATATCGTGATGTAATATGGTCATGACGGGTATGTGTAGTAGTTCGGTCGGCCGATCGTATTTGTCTGAGTGAATTTAGGGTTTGCGGTGCTCGCTCCGTTTGGTCTCGGGCGGATGTTCTCAGAGCTTGGAAAACTGGAAAGCGTAGCTGAGGATGTATTGGTTGATTGCCTTTTAGGCGCCCTCGGCGGTTCGTCGTCTTCGTCGCTGCTGAACGTAAGGTCTATGACCTGACCTCTTGCCCTTTTATCGCCTGTTGAAGGTGGTGCCGCTGATGATGTTGATTGTTCTCTGGATGAGGTTGGCGGAGTCCTTATAGATAAGCTGGTTGCTTCGCTCTTGACCGCCGCAACCCGCGGCATGTCCTTAATCTCGACTAGGTCCTCATCATCGCTACTTGCACGGTTGCCATTAGGCTTTAAGGATGAATTGCCATCGGATGTCTGAGACCACTCCCCAGTCGGCTCGATCACAACTTGGTCTACCGATTTGGGTGTCTGGTTAAGTATGTCATTCACGTAGTGATCGACTGTGAGCGCTTCGAAGTTTACTGCTTTGTAGCAGACTGGGCACGTCCAAGTTGGGGCCTGCTCTTGAAGTTGAAGGAAAGAAGACGCATCGAAGCACTGGTTGTGACCACACACAGTGGAGCGACAAGGAACGTCTATTCGTAGGGTTGATACCGGACACTTCAACGACATTATGGAAGACGTTGCCTCAATATCGCTATCTTGAACTTTACTGACCATCTCGCGAACTACTTGTTCGTTTGATATACCCTTTCCGGATTTGAGCTTAGCAACCAGCTCTTCGACAGGGTGCTGTCGGACAAGGTTTACGATAAGGTAGAATCTTTTGTGCGTGAGCGCATAGGTGACGGTCATGGTGTTTTCATATCCAACACGTTTCCGCAGTAAATCTGTGATATCGGCTGGTCTTGTGGACCCTGGCTTGTTTTTCAGTCCTCGGAGGTTGGCCTTCACTTCGTCCATGTTGACCTTGATTTCCACTTGATACGGAAATGCAATTTCCGCCTTCGAGAATGGAGAAAGAGGGTCCGAAGCGCAATAGATCATAGCTCTTGTACTTGAGTCCCTTGCAAGCCTATCTGCCAGATCCCCCCTGAGAACGATCTTACAATCCACTTGGTCCCTAGTGGACTCTCGCACTGATGCTTTATTAACCACACATGTCAAAATTTGCAATCATAATTAACAAAGTACGAAAGAACACACCTTTAGTTTCCATAACAGAGGTCAAAGGCTCAAGGATTGTGTAAAACGGACTCTCCCTAAAGTTTGGACGAGCTGCAGTCTGGTCAGTAAACCCCGGCACTGTGACAACATATTGGCGCAACTATGTGTACCTGATCCACCTAATCCGTAAGAGTGTGCTGGCATGGCTACTGTTGCTGGCGCCGCGGGCCTTGTTGATCCGTTTGCTAACGTGTATGATTGGTGGTTAGACGAAGTGGGTGCATTTCCTTGAATAGCACGCACTGTTGCAGGTGAGGGTGTAGAAGATGCATCCGGATTATTGACTAGTGTTTTCAGGTGGTTGAAAGCTTCCAGATCACCAAATCGTGCGTATTGCTCGATTTCTGCAAGGCGCGCATAGAAAGTCAGCCAGTGACATCGCCTATAAACTAGTACAGTAGGAAGACATGACAAAAAGTAAGAGGTTGGAGCATATACAACATTGACAATAAGTTGAGCCGTAAATTAGACTTACGCCGAATAATGCGCTCCTGCATGGCAACCTTCACTCCAGAGACAGGAAGCCCTTCTCTCTTCAGGATTTGCTTCAATTGTGCGTTGATTAAGATTTTGACCTTTGCAACAGCAGAGTGAACGTCGCCTTGCGAGATAGCGGCCATCTTTCAGACCCCAGGAGTGAGTATCGGAGTGTTACGGGCAAAGGCTTTCAAACTTCAGACGCCGCCCAGAAGGGGTGATACATTCGAGAAGTGACATGTAGTACGAGCTATGAGGGATTCCTAGAGGAATCAGTTGAAATGATCATGGTTAGATATGGGGGAAAGCATTCAACATTTGTCGAAAGATGTTGTGACGAACCTGTGTAAGCATGGCCTTTGTGAGATTGAAGTGAGAGGTACATGGGATAAGAAAGAATGCCGGCGAATCACCACACCTAGTCATTTACTTTCCGGTACCCATCAAATAAACCTCGGATTACTTGCATGCTGGGAACCTTCGTGTTGTTCGTCATAGAGCAGGTAGATATTTATTTTGGATCGCTTATAGATATCATCTAGCCTGCAAGTGTCCCGCAACCTGACAAGCGTGGGTCATACAGATGGTGACCTTAACAAACGAACGACATACAACTTAGGACACTATTCTCGCAGCATAACACCTCTCAACTAGCTAGCTGAGTTGATCCATTTTTAAGCACAATTATTGCGCGGTGTTCCGAATCTCGGAATGGCGAAGGGGCTACGATCAAGTACGAAGAAGGCAAACAGGACACAGCTACGATCCCGGGTTTTCGGCCCTGTAGAAGAGGCGAGAAAGGAAAGGCTGTCAGCAAAACTGTTGGAGTTGGCCTCGAAACCGCGAACCGCAGCGAAGGAGGATGTAAATATGGCAGACGAGCACAAAGGTTAGGGAAGCTCGAATGTTGTTCGGATAGCACTGTCAGCACGACTGACTATCGACGCCGTCTCTAGGGAAGGAAGGGCAGAAGGAAGCAGTAAGAAATACGGATGTGGCAGGGCTTGTGGGTCCGGCAGAGGAAGGTTTGTTCTACAATCTCTGACCGGTATTGTCCTTTGCAGAAAACCCCTAAATAACAACAGACATGGACGTTGACAAGCCAAGCCAAGACACCCCGCACCGGAGATCAAGTAATGCTCGCCGGGTAGACAAGCAAGGGAGAGGGAATGCCAGGGCTGCTATGGTGTTTCCGGTCTACAAGAAAGGAAGAAGGGTGGGACCACGCCGAAAGCAAAGGAGATAGTCATGAAAGCGTCCTCTCCGATTTCCGAGCCGTATCTCCATCGACGATACCAATAACATCATCTTTGAAACAACCCTTAGCGATGTAGCTTTTCATGCTTCATCGATTCTGGCCTTAACGACATCTTCTGCGTCGCAGTTGTATTATGTTCGAAGACCAAGAAGGATTGCTCTCTTTATCCGTATCTGTTGTTTTTATAAAGATGTTCGTTTTCATCACAAATAACGGTTTCTTCTTTAATTTTGCTTTCCACTTCTTTCGTTCACAGCTTTGTCATGAACACTGTCATGAAGTTACAGTAATCTGGTAGATGCAATGGATTAATTGGTGGTTAAAAGGTTGAATCTATGTGTGGTGTGGGGAGTCTAAATGGACTAAATATAGCCCTACAGTAAGGCTAGCCCTGGCCCCTGGGGAATACCATGACAATGTCAATATCATTATCTTTGTAGCGCGTTCATGCTTGATCAACTCGCATCGGAGCATGCGCCGGTGGTCGTATCAGGTACGGCAGTTAGAATCGTTGTTCTACCGTTCTACGTAAATGTTCGCTAGAATTACGGTATTACGAGTAGCTGTTTTTGAGAATGTACTGTAGCCGCAGAGCTCGCAATACCTTTTAACTCTCCGTTGCTGATATTCTGCAATATGCTCCTAAGTAAACACGCTCCTTGTTGACTACGTCACTTTGTTCTGCGTCTGCTGATCCTAATTACTCTTCAATCATCTCAATCATCATAATGCCTCTACAAATTTCCGTGCCGCTATTGACTATCGCCAATTTGTTAATACCTATAGCCATACTCACCTTTGCATCGGGCTTCTTTCCTTACAAGCCATTTCTGCCCGGGACAGCTACATTTGGAGATGTCGGAGTCGACCAAGTGCCAGAAGCACCGTTCAACAAGGTCGTATTCATGGTCGTTGATGCCCTAAGAAGGTTCCGGACCTCATTGCTCGGTTTACGCTTTTTGAAAGAGGCTAAGTCGAGCAGTGATTTCGTCTATTCGCCTAGCTCGGGATTCAGATTTACCCAAAGGTAGGTACTGGAAGCATTGGAATATAGGCCGGTTGCTGATCGCAGACCATAGCCTTATCAGATCAGGTGCAGCAATGCCCTTCACCGCCCATGCCACATCCCCAACAATCACGATGCCCCGAATCAAAGCAATTACCACTGGATCTATTCCTTCCTTCCTCGACGTCATACTGAACTTCGCCGAGTCGGATACGACTTCGAACCTAGCTCATCAAGACACCTGGCTTGCGCAATTGAAGGCCAAATCCGGCAGGAAGCTGGTTATGTATGGAGATGATACTTGGCTGAAGCTATTTCCTAATATATTTTCTCGTGTAGATGGGACATCAAGCTTTTTCGTTTCGGTCAGTGGGACTACGGTTCGCGTCTTCTGTAGTGTAGATCTAGCAACTGAAATACAGATTGCCAGGACTTTACTGAAGTGGACAACAACGTGACAAGGCACGTTCCTACGGAGCTGAACCAAAGCGATTGGGATGGCTTTTTCATGCATTATCTTGGTCTTGACCACATCGGGCACAAGTTAGGCCCAAGGAGGTACTGGGGCTGCGCTGAATAATTAGTACAGCCCTCACTAAGTTTATCACAGTCCGCACATGATCCCAAAGCAGATGGAGATGGATGGCATTGTCAAGCTGATCTATGAAGCCATGGAGACCAAGGAGCACCTCCATTCGACCCTGCTGGTCCTGTGCGGAGACCATGGCATGAACGATGCTGGTAATCACGGGGGTTCTGCAGACGGCGAGACGTCCCCGGCCCTAGTTTTCATATCTCCTAAGCTTCAAACCATCTCAAAAGGGTCGGAATGCCCAGTGGACCGATCAGTAGAGGACTTTCACTACTACGGTACGGTCGAACAGTCGGACATTGCACCAACTCTGGCCGGGCTTTTAGGGTTCCCAGTACCCCTTAATAACTTAGGCGTATTTATTCCCGATTTTCTGGCTTTCTGGCGCGAAGGTTGGTCCAGTGATGGCCAAATGTGCAATTTCGAGTGTCTAGGCTGACATTGGAAGAAGAAGAGAGAATCGGTCTCATGCGGCAAAATGCTCATCAGATTCTGAGGGTAGTCAAAGAAACCTTTACCGGCCAGTCCTTTGACCGACGGGCGGTAGTTTCGGATTGTTCACACGAGGAGTCCGATGGGGAGATTCTAAGCTGCATGTGGTCACAGGTGACCCACGCACTTGATTCTAGGACCCAGACCAACGCTGTTGAAGTACTACGGGCCTTGACCGCTGTAAGTCTGGCACGAAGCAATGTCCAGCTCATGCTGATGACGACTAGTTTTTGAAACGTGCCCAAGAGATCATGAGTGGCACTGCCAGTAACTACAACCTCTCGAGACTCTATGCTGGCATAGGGATTACTTGGCTTGCGATGATGGCAGCACTGTTCGTTTCCGGGGAAGTGATACAGGACGCAAGATCTACCGGATTATGGATGGCTCCGATCGCCATCTCTTACGGCATTATGATGTTCGCGAGCAGCTACGTTGAGGAAGAGCAACAGTTTTGGTATTGGGCCACCTCGTCCTGGCTTGGCTGGCTGCTTGTGAAGGCGTTAGTGCATGATCTCGTTCTTCAAGTCGATTTCCAAACTGATGGTCGAGCTCTTAGAGGTACAAAGCAGCGTATAATACCATCTATCTCAGCGATAACAGTTCTTGCCATTGTGCGGATGGTTCGAGGGTGGAACCAAACTGGCCAGAAGCATGCTGGTGAACCTGACATCGCCAGAACGATACTCCCCCTGCACAATCGAGTACTATGGTTCCTGGTTCTTGGGACTTACTTCAATATTACGCAGCGGCTAGCGCGGAAGGTTCTCCCCGGAATAAGTCGACATATTTCGGCTGCCTCCTCCATCGCATTGTGCGTCGCAACTCTAGGAATGAAGATAGTCTTCACAAAAGCAGAGGCTCCTGAGCTATTGGTCGGCCTTCAAACAGACTTCCTAAGGCCAATGGAGGAAATATCGCTAGTGGTTCAGGCCAGGGTGGTCTTCATAGGGATTGGCACTCTTGTGTCGTTGACGATGCTTGCGAAGGCTTTTGAAGCATCGGCAGAAGAGAATGGTGAAGGTATTGCCCACACTGTAGGACGACCGCAAGATACTAAAACTTTCGCCTAGGCATTATATGGCCACTCCATGATCTCTTCACTCTCTTTCTTATAACTCAATCTCGAGTCACCAACATACCCCTGTTCCTCCTCTTCGACATGCAGCTTGGCGCGTTGAAACTACTTGATCTCACTGCCAACGAAACAACGTTAACCACGACGCTTTTCCAATATGCGTCATTCTTCGCGTTCGGGGGATCAAATGCTATCTCCTCTATCGATCTCTCCAATGCTTATAATGGAATCAGCGGATATAACGTGGTGGCAGTTGGTGTGCTAACTTTCTGTGGTAATTGGGCTGGTCCATTGTACTGGACATCTGTACATCCTCTGCTTCTGGGAAAAGGGCGTCGCGTAGGTCAGAAGGGCATATTGGTCCAGCACTTGGCGCTATTGACCACATTCGCAGCTATCAGTGTCTTATTTACCATGCTTGCGTGCACAGCGTTAAGAACGCATCTGTTCATATGGACTGTGTTTTCGCCGAAGTATCTTTATACCCTTGCATGGAGCATTGGGCAGCATCTTTGTGTTAATGTACTCTATGGAAGTCTGTTGTTCTGGTTGGGATCTGGGTAGTAAACATGTCGCAATACTGTCTAGAGATTCACATGAGACCCTGGAAAAGGTCATCAATCGCGTTGGTCGCCTTCTGCTTTTTTCTTCTGGCGGGCGTTGATTGTACCCGTAGCTCTATCCCAGACTTCTCGCTTGACTTGGTTGTAGATGACTCAACTGGCAAACTTTGGTGCTCGCTGCCTCTCCGTTCAGAATCTGCTCGATTGCCTTTCTCGGAGGCTCCATCGTTTATCAGACTTTCGTCCACGACTGAAGAAGGGTTAGATTTTATTCCATCCAAGTCAACAGGTACAGAATATATCCGTTTTACGGCCACTCCTTGGTCCTCGATACGGGGTTCAAGATTCGAATCGGACACATTGGCAGGTAACAAAGTCAACGGTCCCTTTTGCTCGTGGCAACTAATAGAACCAACGAGCGTTGTAATCTTTGCAAGCTGTGCGACTAGTACTATGCCAAGCGAAGAAAACTGAAGGTCCTGTATTACATGGGAGAACGATCTGTGTGCCCCATCAGCATGCGACCCATCAAGAATTAGAAGCCAGAAGCGCGATCCGCTCACACGTAGCAGCGCCGGCATAGAAATTCTTCCATGTAGAGGACCCTGGCGGCGGATCGTACTGAATCGGATATTTCCAGGTCTCTGATTAGCTGCTGTGTGCACCGCTTCAACATGGAGAGCCATTTCCACCACTGGGCCTGCCGATGCTGATTCTTGTTGCGATGGTGAACTAGACAAATCACATCCTGGGCCTCGCGCAATCGAGCTGCAATACTATCATCCATGCCAGCCCTAATATATAGCTTCGACGACTCCAGCGTGACAAGGTGAGGTTATATCCCGACCGAGTAGTTGTTATGCAAAGAAAATAAATTACTGAATAGGTATTGAGATTTGAATCTCGCCTACCTCAAGCTATTTATTCTCTACCTATCATTATCGTAGTCCGCAGAAATCTACAATGCTTTGCTTATCCCGAAGCACTTGGTTGTATTATGTCGATTGTAGCTAATGCATTATAAATAAATTTGAAGTTCTCGAACACGTACAGCATGTTCAGCGAAAGCTACTAAGATAACGCCAGTTGAAAACATGCTAGAGCCACAAGTACATCGACATGGTTGTACAAGTGGAGCGAACATGTCGGCAATGTGAAATGCTCTAGGACCGCGAAAGGGGAAACATGCATCCATACAAGTAACGACACCAAAGAAACCTCAAGGATTCCCAAGCTTTTCTCGTATACAACCGACATTTTCCGAAACTTTTCACAGAGACGGACCATCTCTATACCGCCGTGGCCAATAAGAAACTGAAGCTCTATGTCCCAATGCTTTTGACAATATTCGAATAATGATCGAGATTGACGGTCCAAACGTAAACGGAGACAGTGAGTTCGGATAATTTGGCGGTCCCGAACGTGCAGAAAAGGCATGGACTAGTAGACCTTGAACCCAGAATGTGATTGTCCTCGGAATCTGTTGCTGTAATGGTTTTTATCGACTCTGTGATCTTGATCGTCAAGATAATATGCGTCTTCAATCTCAGCCAAACGGGTGCCACGATCATACTGGGAGCGCCGGCGACGCTGCTCATCTCGGAAGTTCTGACCCGCTCGAGGAGCAAACAAGCCTACACGACCACTTCATTAGTTTCTCGTCCTATAATTCGTCCTCTATTGATATCGCTTACCAACATGCTCAGCATTCTCCACACTTCGGCGCATTTTTGAGGGATTGTCAGGTCCAGGAAATTTATCCTCAGACCCGGATATTGGACCACTACCGGTGTTGAAGATCTGTGAGCATTAGCAAAATCCAAGGATATATTGGTCGCGTTGTTCCTACCTTTGGGCGGAAAGATGGATGCTCCAGCATTACAGAACTGTTCCTGAATTTTTGGACAAGACAGTCTCTCCCCTGTATCGCTGTAGAAATCGTCAGCAACTCGCAGAAACTGCGGAAATTATACCTACTAGCATAAGATACCTCTGCAACCTTGTCACTATTATAGCGGTTCCTAGATACGGTTAGTCATTTGCAAGATCGAGCATTCATATTCGCTATTCTGACCAGCGATGTCCTGCTCGGGCATTGACAAACTAATCGCAAATCAGCCTTGAACCAAATGGATGGGTTTCTATGGAGTATACAAACATCAATAATGAAGTATGGCTAGACTAAGTCAGCGCCCGTCCGAGGCAAAACATAATGCACGTGTTAACTTACATCTTCGAAATTGATGAATGCGTAGCCAACACTGTGGATGTGAGAAAGTGGAGGCCACAAGTAATTGTTACCCGTAAAACAAACTTACTTGCAATTGTTTGCAAAATCTATCAGATTTGCGGATCTGGATTAGCTTCCTAGTCTTGTATAATGACTGAGGCCTGCGCTCTGCATGACGTGCGGGCAGATAAGAGTTACGTACCGATACGCAAGTACATAAAATCATACTTGCCAAGGCTCGTCTCGTCAACAATCTCCTTCAGCATGGCCTTGGGGACTGTCAGCGGAGAATGAAATATAAGCGGTGGGGGCATACTTGATCAATTTTGTTGGGGATATTTCGGAGCATGATCTATTGCTTGTCTTAGTGTGCCCTCAAAAGCAAGGGCCGACTTGTCTTACGGTCGTGCGAACGTCTGTTCCTTGGCGGATACGATCCACGTCAACCACGTTGTGGTGCCCTGAGGCATAATCATGGTTTTGGCAGCCAACAAGCTTTGTGAGCCCCCTTTGCTGTTGGAGATAATATGGTGCTCGAGGTTGTGGCGTGTGAGGAACTATACGCTCTTGTCCAATAGCTCCAGGACTGTACCCATATGGATTATACATGCCAGGGCTATATGAGCCGGGACTGTACGCCCCCGGGCTATAAGTTGTCCAACTAGGAGATTGTAGAGTACAATCAGGAAAAGGACTATAGACAGGGCTCCATTGCGGGCTGCTGCCGGAGCTCCGGGCTACGTTTCCATTGAAACGGCAGTTGTCTAGGGCTGACGGCAACTGTTGACCAGCGATGTCTCTACGGTAGCTGAGGGACCGACTGGCTGGGTTTGAAAGAAAATATGGCGAGACGAATGCGGTGTTCGGGACCCCGGAGTCGTAGTTGTCCTGACGGCCGCTTACACTCATATTCCCGAAGGCGCTTTCCAGGCCAGAGTTTTCTTGGCCGATAACCAACGGACCTTGGCCCTTCGTGAGCCGCTGTGAAATGCTCTCCCTACGAGGCTGATACCGCATGATGGTCAACACAAAGCCCTACAATGATCAGCTAGCTGTCTTCTTGGAGGTATTAAGAGAATATGTACAGCAAGCTTGAAACCATTTAGATATGCCAACGCATTATCAGCGGCAATGGTGTTATAGAACTCAGCTCGATAGGTGACGAATGGGGATGTCCCCTGATCAGTACTGTAAGCCTTGATATCGCCATAATTGGCGAGTAAATCTTTGACAAGAGATCCAATGTCTCCGACTCGGAAGAATTCAGGCCCAAAATGGTCTACCTTGACGACAATTTGGCCATCATGAATAGATCCAGGGAGGCATGTCAAGTCCTCAGGCTGATCTTGCGTATTGACCAGTGTATTAACAATGTGCTGGACGTTCCAGTCTTGTCGAACACTCTGGATCTTGTCGTATGCTTTGCCGGCGTCACGAATATCGGCAAAGCTGGCATAGATGGTGCCGGTGGGAAGCAATTCCGACAGGACCACACGCCTCAGAGATGAGTAATCCTGTGGCAACGATCTGTTAGCCATAAACTGCAAGCTCAGGTAACGACCGCTTACATTGAAGAATGTGTCGAACTCCTCGACAGAGGTGCTTGGCGCTACTTGGCTAATCATTAAACACCTAGACGTCTTGCTTTCGGATGAGAACTGGCCGAAGTTTACATTCGCAATCCCGGTACTTGATGATTTCGATGATGAACCAGATGAGTGACTGATGGGAGACACCAGAGCACTGTTCGCAACCGAATACATGAGCTTCCTGAGCTCAGGCTGGCTAGAAGCGGTTTTCGGTTCCAACGGAGCTGCGGAAGAGCCCACATTGGATGAGTTGGCGTCAACCATGAAAGTTGGAGAGTGCACCGTCGATGTGCTATTGCCAGCTCTGTCTGAAGCATTTTCTCGGAGTCCGATAGGCGTGAACGTGGAAGCGATTGGCGACAGCCTGGGCGTATCGTGGAAGCTCTTGGTGACGAACTTCGTAGTTGAAGCTGTGGTGAATGGATCTGGGTTGCCAAACACAGTAGAGGTTTGCACTTTGGCTGTTGGGCTAGATCTAACAGGAACAGGACGAAGGGTGAATACTGGAGGTACAAACTTTCTGCCAGTATCACACGAATCGGAATTCTGCTCTATCTGAACGTCGTCGGGAGAGAAAGCGGAGAGCTTGGTTGCAGGCGTGCCATGGTGAGATTCCACTCCTTCAGATGAATTGGGACTATCAGAGAAGCCTTGGTGCTGGTTGTCCATAGCTGCAGGTACTTTGCGGGATCCAATAGTGGGAAAGGAATTTAGGTTAACCAGAAGATTAGGATGGGACTTTGGGAGATACCTAGTGCAAATGATAATTGACAACGAGGCACGTGAACGTACTTGAGATAAGTTCTTGTCGAGACCCACAAAGTGGACAAAGTCAAGCAGATCACGACACACGATATATTGGAGACACTGAGGATAATTGGAGAAGGGGAGGTGTTGTAAGAAAGGATATGGTAAGGTAAAGTATTTAGTCTTACCAAAACGAAGCTAGAGCTCTACTCCTAAGGTACCAGACTCTTCCATTTTGAGAAAGTGTGCTGCCAGATTGGTGATGGACAACGTCATTAAGGTACCTTAAGCCCTACCAGAGCGGACATCGGAAACAGACAAAGTAGGGCAGACAGCACGAAACCGATTTTAGATTTTAGATGGTGTCCAGTGGAGGAGGCCTGATCATGAGACTCTGAGTACGGGAGTATGGAGGGAAGCATGCAGAACATAGACAGAGCTCTGTAGGAAAGTTGCCAAGGAGATTGGCTACGGTACATACGACGAAAAGTCAAGTGTCTACTTGTTGTTGCCATACTGCTCGTGAGCTGGCAGGATAAATGTCTTACAGTTGGCTCTTAACTCCAGTGGGGGTTCAAGTGCACTTTATGGGAGTGATAAGAATTTGTAGCAAGCGCTTTGTATGCACTACCAAAGAATGAATAGCTGAATGCTGGATGTATACCGCAGGTAGAAACGATTGGGAAGTTGAGGAGTTCAAGGTTGTACACAACCTACCTAGCCACAAGTAGTATACGGAGGTAGATAGAGCCTACCTTACCTTAGTCAGTAGCAGCGCTCACTATTATAATTACAGTAGCGTGGTGCATCGCTGGGCGGCTACGAGTATGGACTTAGCGACTAAACTGATATTGAAGGGGGAACGATGGAGGTTTGGAGATTTCCAAAGCGAGAAACAAGTATCCGCAAGCGGGTACAGTGATTACCTTAACAGCCACGTGACAGCCAAACAGTCGCGCGGCCCTGGCGGGTACAGTAGCGAGAGCGTTTCCCTGTTCAAGGTACTCTCGTACCTCCCGTCAATCGGTTACGTTAATTGTGGTCTCTATGCTTTTGTGTGCCTCGAGAGTCGAAACATTAAAAGCGTAGAACCTTCGCGGTATGCCTGCGCTCTCGGATACTCGGACCGAGCTTGCCTATGCTGTGCAACAGGTATAGATTGGATTTCCCAACATTCGCATCGCTGCTGACTCTTGCCTTTCCCTAGACTGTGCTGTCGCCATCTGACAACGAATACTTCAATCAGCTCATCCCTGCAATCCAAGATGCCAACAACGGCGGTGAAGGGCATCAGCTTCTACAGCATTATACACAATATTACAATGATCGTGAAGCAGAAATCGAAGGTATATGCAATACCAACCACCAAGGCTTTGTCACCTCGGTCAACCAGCTTCTCCATGTGCGAGAGGGCACCGTCAAATTGACTGCCGAGATCCTCGAGCTCAACCAGTCCATACAATCCAGCACTGAGAAGCTGGCAGAACAGAAGAAGGCCCTGGTTGAGTCGCGCGAAGTACGGCAAAACATCGACGAAGCCACTCAGGCTTTGCAGGATTGCTTAGAGGTTCTTCGCTTAGCCAATCAAGTCCATGATCTTTTGGGGGAGAAGAGCCACTACTCTGCTTTACGAGCTCTCGATGAGTTGCAGAATGTGCATCTGAAAGAAGTTACGCAATACAAAATAGCAGAGATGATTCAAAAGTCCGTACCCGCAACTAAGAAGCTTATGACTGAGGCCGTCATGACAGATTTGAATACATGGCTCTTTCGAATCAGGGAGACTTCGCAGTTTTTGGGCGAAGTGGCGTTCTACAACACAGAGCAGAGACGGACCAGGCAGAAAGAGCGGGCGGAGAGATTAACTTCTTTAATCACCTTCAAGTTAAATTCTGCAATTGAATTAGTGTCTGATGAGAACGAGGAGTTTGACATTCTAAACAATGAAGACGTGCAGGTGGACTTCACTCCGTTGTTTGAATGTCTCCATATACATGAAGCTCTTGGCCAGGCTGACAGATTTCGAGCTGAGTATGCCGCCACTAGAAGGCAGCAAAAAGAACTATTAATGCCACATACCATAACTCTAATCGACCCAGAAGGAGCAAGTCTCAGTGAGCTACTAGAAGGGATTGCTGGTTTTGCTATCGTCGAAAAGGCAACAATAAGGAAAGCTCCAGGACTCCGGTCTAGAGCAGACGTAGGTATTGTACTGTACAGTCGACGAGAGAGCGAAACTGATTTTTGTAAGGTTGACGAGCTTTGGGACTCCATGTGCCAAACGGCCATCACGCTGATCTCGAAGGCACTGCATGAGGTCGCCAATGCCGAAGTGCTGCTGAAGATCAAAACTGTGATCGCGCTATTCATTCAAACCATGGATGTGAGTACTCATCCCGCCCCTGCGACCGGTCGCCAATCCTAATTAACGGATAATAGTCATGGAATTACCCCATTGGCGCACTTGACGCGTTCCTCCTGACCTTGTTCGAAAAATATGCCGAGCTATTAAAGAGAAGGTTCAGTGACGATTTCCAAGAGGCAAGTCACTTGCTTCGAGGTGTCCCCACTCTTCTGACCGTTTTTTCTAGATTGTATCAACCGATGACTACATGCCAATGCCTATCAATAAACTGGATGAGTACGATAAAGTAGTAAACGTTAGTTGGTATACACCCGACAAGGCTCGCGAGGAACTAAGGTACCATCATTCGAACAATGTCTGATTCAAAGTCATGGCTGACCCAGAATAGGTTCCCATGTGTACTCCCATTCTCTCAGATGTACCCACTTTGCTGCATTGACATACGGAATTTCTTAAATCAATTCTACTTCTTCTCCGACGATCATTTCCAACATCCGAGAGTAATAGACGAGACACTAAAGACTGTAGGTATTTTGTACAGATAATTCGCAGAGATGGAAGACTGTGCTAACATGGGCCCTAGTCATTGGATGAACTACTGTCCGAGAAAGTCTGTCGCTTTCTAGTCGAACGCTTGAGTTCACAGTACCTTGGCCAGATTGTGCAAATTCTTATTAACTTAGAACATTTCGAAATTGCGTGCCAAGAGCTCGAATTATTACTCGTAGCAGCCAGATCTGCCGCCTCCGCAGGTGGAAGCATAACCCTTAATGCCACAGAGGAATTTCGCAGCAACAAGAAGACCGCTGAAAAGCGTATATTTGAGCTCGTTAACTCCAAGATTGATGACCTGATAGAGACAGCTGAGTATGACTGGTAAGTTCGGTATAACACACAGTCGATCGTCACATCTTGTATGCAGCTATGTAATCTACTTTGCAATACTAATTGCATTCGAACAGGATGGCACTGGCTCCCGAAAGAGAACCTAGCAACTATATGCAGACGCTAACTCGGTACCTGTCAAATATTATGAACTCGGTGCTCTTGGGTTTACCAACGGAGATAAAGGAGCTTATATATTTCGATGCACTAAGTCATGCCGCCACAATGATACTTGTGAGCTATTTCATATCGTCTTGACAGCCGAAATTTCTAACGACTGATTTGCAGTCACTGCCTCTATCTACAGAAGTAAAACGGATAAATCCCAATGGAGTTATGGCTCTTGCCAAGGATGTGCAATACCTTACTGAATTCGTGGATACGTTGGGAAATCCAATACTACGAGAGAATCTGGATGAACTACAGCAGACAGTAATGCTGATGCAAGCCGAAAATTCGGATGAATTTTATGATGTGTCGACGAGGAACAAAAAGTACGGCAGGGTGGATGCTCTTAATGGACCGGCAATGCTTGAGAAGTACGTTTTTCCGTCTTTCCGGGTTTTCGGTCGATGGAAATATGTTGCTAATCTTGACTGACCATGGCACAGGCTGACCCATAATGTACAAAGTCCGACGAAAGCAGACAAATTTACCGCATTATCTTCAAGATTTGGCATGAAGTCTTAAGCGGAGATATGAAGGAGTCTCTCTTATGCAGCATCATGCTCCAAGCACTTGGCGACGTCCCCAAAACAGTAGCATTCGATCGCACACCCTAGAAGCGAGCAAGACTTAAAAGCTTACCGCTTGAAGGAGCCTCCTGTCAGTGTGGGGCGAAGAGACTAGTCAGACCCAGCCAGAATAGCGTTGGATACTACAGATCCAGATGTTGCTCATGGTACGTATGCCTTTGTACACTAGAGTGTTGTCGTAGGCTTGGACCGAATACTCTTCTCAACGGGACCAAGCGACAACCGAGCCTCCAAAGCATTGATCATTTCACTGCCAGCGAATAACGCAATGCAATCAGCCGCTGAGAGAGAAGATTGACCAATTCAGGGAGCTCTGGCCCTTGAAAATACGCTTTTAACATCTACGGCGGCTAACGTGACAAAATAATATGCGATCCGCTCAAGACTGTCCTACTAGATTTTCTCAGTCCTCGCAGAGGCTCAAGTTATTGAGGTAACAGAAGATATTGACAGAAGAGATGTGTGAGATCCCGTGACCAAGACCTCGGGCACTCAGCCGACTTCATAATCCCGATCGCCCTCAGCATCTGCGTCCCCCTCTCCGCCGTCATGTCTTTGGTAGTGATGACTGGGATCTTGGCCACCTGACGGATCGGGTCCTCTTTGGTTGACTTGGTACATCTGCAATATCACCGTAAGACTATACCCGCAAGAAAATTGTCGCAAGGAAGTGGCCAGAAAACAAGGCGACATGCGAAATGTAACAAACCTGTTGAGGTGGCATTTGCGGATAGCCATACATCCCCTCGAACATCTGCTGCGGCGGCTGCACGTACCCAGTCGTCTGATCTGGTGGCACCTGAGGGGCGTAAATCCCTCCCGGCTGTGGTCGATATTCCTGTTCCTGTGGTATTGGGTTGTTTCCAAGGGAGGAGTAATCGGGCGGTCCCATATGGTGTTGTTGTTGTTGTTGCTGGGGATGGCCAGGCTGTGGCTGCTGCTGTACGTTGGTTTGCGGAGGCAGAAGTTGGCCACTAGGTTGGGCTGACGTTGCCGGGCCTCCAACTGTGCTGGTTCCGCCTTGCGCTGGATTTCGTTTGGCGTGGCTCGCAGCCTCTTCTCGAGGGACAATGTCAATTAGAAAATCAAACATATCCGACTTAGCCAGTGCTGAAGCTATATCTGATCGTTGCAGTGTCCGTCGTTTGTTCTCCTCGGCATGAATCCACGCACGCATCGTGAGTTCCGTAATGAAGATGTCGCAGCCTTTGGCAAACAGTATGGGCGCCTCGGCAGATATCATCTTCACTTCCGGATCGGCTTTCATAACCTTTTTTATTCTCGCAAGAGGAAGTTGGTGAATCTTGTAATCGTGAGTCTCGGTCTCGAGCGCGCTGATCGTCTGTTGCCAGTAGGTCGATAGAATATCGCGGTAGGCGCCATGTAGACCTTGATTGACCTGCTTCTCATCAGTTCTCAATATCACGGACGGGTATGATGTCCGAGGCTGTCTTGCGTACATTGGCCCACGCCCCTTGATATAAATCCGCTATTGGCGCATACCCTTGCGCTGATAGCTACGGGCGTCAGCAATGCCATTGACTGCTGTACATAGCTTCAAGAGATCGATAAATGAGCTGTGTACATACTGCTGCACTTGCGCCTGTCTCAAGAAGGATCGATCAGCCAGTTTCATAATAGCAAACCATTTGCGTTTCCAAGCAACGTTTTGGAGGACCTTGGTGGCAGTCTTTGCTCTCAGACATTGAAGCAAACAGGGAAGGCAGCATACCGTAGTGTCCACCATTGTTAGGGTCATATACCGGTGGTGGCTGACGTTGCTGTTGCTGCCCGGAGCCCGATTGGTTTTGTTCCATGGTCCCGTTTGGTTCGGCGCTGTACGAAGTATTGCGCAGGCACAATGGAGGTGGGAATGCAGCGGTTTCGTCAGTTGAAAGTGTCACCGCAGGTCAGAAAATAAGACGGTGAAGGCGAGTTCACTGGAATTGATCGCTCCGGCCCATGTTTATACTATGTCAATCGAGGCAATCGAGGCAACCCCGTGGAGATCGCGTGTAGGCGGGTATTTAGGGTTTGGGGAAGCAGAAGGTGATAACGCGGGTATTTATCAAGGAGTTGCCAATGGGATGCCACTCTTTGGTTTTGAGGCTGGGAATTCTAAGGTATCACTGTTGATTGGATGCTTCAAAAGTTGAGATTTAGAGGACTTGACAGCTAATACTGTCGAAAGGATCAACCATGTAGGTACCTAGGGATAATGCAGGTGTTTGTAAAGCTTGTCAACGAAGGATTTAACCAGTTCTTCAGTGAGCAGAGTCTTCTAAGGCGAAAACAAGGCGCATTCACGTTGACTGTTGGGCAGTGACATACGGAATATGGTACTTACTACCTTGTGCGGCGTCTTTGATTTGTCGCTTCATCGACTACAGAGTACGTACTTTATTAATCACAGGTGCACAAAAGGCAGTTCCCCACGCTAGGACGACCCCCTGTACCTTAATTTACTAGGCGACCTACGAGTACTCGACTACTCGTACACTGTATTCCGTACGTAGCATTTGAACTTTTTCCTGGGAGAACCTTAGAGCCATACTATTCATCCTTACCAGATCATCCAAGCAATTCCCATGATGGAGATGGAGATGGAGAAGACCGATCTTCAGAATGGCCTGGGTTACGCCCATGAGCAAGATGGCCTCACAGACGATCAAATGAAGAAGCTTCTCAAGAGGGCAGAGCTGCGTTTACAAGGTCGCAATCCTGATTCACACCTGCCAGAGGTATTCTCAGAGAATTTTACGCCGTACACGCCCTACAAGTGCGACCTCCAGCGCCCATCGTGCCCCGTTAGATGTTGACGTCTTGCTAGGTTACCTACGCTCAACACAGGGACTATGGCGAAGCCTTATGTGGCCTCCAACCGTGGCGTCGCTCGTGCAGACGCAACTCGACTTCTAAGTAGCAATGATAGAAGGCTTTCGGAACAAAGCAGGCGTGTGGAAGACCCCATCGAGGTGAAGGACAAAATTGCCAAGGTATTTAGCCCAAACCCTTTACCGAGTACCAACAGTCTATGAGGAAAACATCCCAATCTGCTTGAAGCAGAATTTCCGGTCCCGTCTTGGGTAATCGCTCTGCATCCCTGTGAGATCTTAGTACATAGTTACTCTGAGGCTTCTCTCGATCGACATTTTCTCATGTTCACAATAATTCGTATTCAGAGCTAATGGATCGTGTTATAGGAAAAACAAGCCACTGCAGGTTCCGAATGGTTTAATCTACCACGCACAAACCTCACAGCCCATATAAGAAGGGATCTCCAGCTTCTCAAGATGCGATCTGTGCTTGATCCTAAGAGGCACTACAAAAAAGAGAACGCTAAGGCCAAAGCACCGGAATTCTCCCAAGTTGGCACTCTTATCGAAGGTCCCACGGAATTCTTTAGCTCTAGGCTTCTCAACCGGGACCGCAAGAAGACATTGGTCGACGAAGTCTTGACTGTCGAGGACTCTACGGGTCGGTTCAAGAGCAAATACAATGATATCCAGATATCCAAGACGAGCGGTAAGAAGGCTTATTACAAAAACCTCGGGGCCAAAAGATCAAGCCAGAACCGCAAGCGATAGTATTTCCGTCAACGGCTCAAATTCTCATCTAGGACATATCATAATACAATCACCGAGCATGCATAATGGGCGCGATTCGCTTAGTACATTGGATATATCCGATGGCCTTCGAATCTTTCGATCTCAGCTTCTTAGAGTGTGCCTTCAATGATCACCGCATTATGCAGGATTGGCGCTCATCAAATTTTGGACAATCAGCTGGACCAGTTGCTGGAGACTCCGATCTCAGCAAATGGACCCTACCAGCGTGTATTTGGCACATACCTGCACATCTGCGGCGGCTTCCTGCCCGGCATTCAAGACTTCTTCATGATATGCTTTGCCCTTTTCTATGGCCCTGGATAACTCCTCTCTGCTCGAACCTTTGATCTGAGCATCGTCTCCCCTCGGACCCGCCTCGAGTACTGCATTGTTAGTTACAAGGCTCAAAGCCAGGACCCGCATATTGCAATGTCGTGCCACTATAATTTCCGGAACAGTCGACATTCCAACCAGGTCTGCACCTAAACTGCGGAGCATGCGGCACTCGGCTCTCGTCTCGTAGCTGTACGTTGTTAGCTATGACCAATACCAATCTCAACCAAATGGGAAATCACCTAGGACCTCCAACGAACGCATATACCCCTTCGTGCAATCGCCTAGACCCTAGGCCGGGAATCATATTGTTCCATAATTGATGTGCCCGACGTCGAAGGTCCAGATCGTAGGCATCAGATAATGCAGGGAACCGAATCCCAAATCCGTCGGCATTGGGTCCGCGTAGGGGATGAACCCCGGCAAGACCAGCAAAGTTAACATGCTATGGGCAGGTGAGCGGAAGTTTCGCAATGCACAAGAGTGGTTTACGTCGTTCAATATGACCACGTCTCCCACCGCGTATTCGGGATTTAAGCCTCCTGCAGCATTGGTAACTAAGACAATAAGTAGTTAACTTCCAAAACGGTGTAAGACCAAGACTAAGTAAGACTGCAGTACTTATAATGGTATCTACACCAAGCAACTTGAGAACTCGAATGGGGAACGTAATAGTCTGTATCGTGTGTCCTTCGTAATAGCTACAACAGGGGGAACATGAGCGACACTTCAACGGAAAGCAAGACTGACACTGACTGGGTCCTCCCAACCATCAGAACTACCGATCTTTTATCGGCTTCGAGAAACCCAAATAGAAGCTGTCCCGCATGACCCTGCACTGCTGCATGTTATCATCTTTGAGATTTGCCCGCCGAGGACGAGTCTAGGTTACCTGTGCTTAGAGGGAAGTGTGGAATATCTCTATAATGTAGAGCATGTCGTGGCTGAGATATAACCACATCTGCCAGACCGTGTAGGCCAGATCCGCATATGATCCCAACAGCAGGCCTTTGTAATTCAATTGGTATCTGGCTGCGCAGATAACGACAAGCTTCTGCTGCTTGTTGAGATACTACGTCTTCCATTTCAAAATATTGATCAAATCTACCCTAGAAACTCGAATTTCCGGTCATTTGCCGAACAACGGTGACTTGCAGATTCTGTACAACATTAAAGTGGCCACCCTCAGGTTCTGTGGTTATTTTATGATACTGAAAATTAGCGGCGGGTAATAAACGAAAACATACCTTATGTACTACAGTATTTATTGGCGAATGTATGCTACCAATATAACACTGGAAAATAATTCGGACTCCCACAGACAGCACTATCATGGCACTTCCTTTGTATATTCGAATCTCTTTGGGCGAAATAAGATATTCGAAAACCACAATCGAGAGGGCCGGTTTCCGGACTCCTTGCTCACGAACGTGGCAGCGCCTCGGATTTGCGACGACATCCGCTCGACGTGAAGAAGATGCTCAACCGGTGACTTCATCATTGTCCGTTTCCTTCCATGCTCATAGCAAGCGTTATATGCTTATATCGTTTTACTACAGACCCGGGTTACCAATGCCAGTCAAGATGGGCATACAGGAATCAACAGAGTAGGGCTCCGCAAATAATTACTCTGCTAAGCCTTTTCTAATCTGAAGCAAAGAGTGCCTATAGATGAAGCTGAGGAAGAAAGTGTAAATATACGACTACCTCGAAGTGTTCAAGCCATCTACTTAAAACCTCTCAAACGAATGGCGAAGTACGGATTGCCATCGTGTGACTTACAATTACGCTCCTACAGTGTCCGCAACGTTGAATTCTTCGCCGACTTTGCGCTCCGCGCTGCATATTATTTGAAGCTCCCAGCTGCAGGACCTATACCTTTGCCTCGCATTACTGAGCGATGGACCGTGCCTCGGGGCAATTTCGTACACAAGAAGAGCCAAGAGAATTTTGAGAGGATCACATTAAGACGACTTATTCAGATTACAGATGGACATCTTGAGACAGTAGAGATATGGTTAGCCTTCCTAAGGAAACATGCGTACTACGGAGTGGGTATGAAGGCCAATGTGTGGGAACACGAAAGCTTAGGTCAGTGCGGACGTTTTCGTTGCGGAAGCTGGAGCTGACGTCATACTGATAATAATCTTAGGTGTTGGGAAGACGATGGATGTTAGTCTGGAGAACTTGAAGCATGGCTTGGAGCCAAAATGGGCACACTTCGGTAGACGGAAAAATTTGGAGACTGCAGAAAGGGTTTACGAAATGATGAACAGTGAAGGTTTTCGCCATACGTCGGATGCTCCAATGAGCAAGGTCTAGAGGTACGCAGTGCATAACTATGTTTTCTACGCTGCACACTTGCAGCCTTGTCTTTTCGGTTGGGCTTGTGGGATACTGGCGTCAGGGCTCAGTTTGGTTGATGATACCCGGCGGGTTGAACATACCATTCGTACGAAGGTGAACGAAGGGTCGAGGTGGTTAGGCCGAAATTCATTAAGGCGATGCAATTCTATATTATTCCTCGAAATAGGTATAAAGTCCTGTAGCTGCCCATACGTGTAAGATACTCCAGAGCATCGTTCTGGTAATTTTACAATAGACATTCCCACTGCAAAATCCTGAGTAACCCAAATGATGCCGCGAAGCGAGGATGATAATACGGGAATGAGTAGTGTACACGCATATAGTAGTCACTCCGTGAGTTCAGAGGTGCCGCACTACGTACCCATAAAGTGGAACATCGAGGGCTGAGCATACCATAAACAACAGGCTCACCTATTCAGGGGACGCAATAGGCCAGCTATGAGAATTTCCTAATCAATAGGTACCTTAATGCCCAGTCCCTGCTGTCATACTGCGAAAGTACTAAATTACCAGTTTAGCAAGTCAAGGCTCAATAAGGTTTAGACCTAAGGTAGAGTACATAAGCACGTGATAAGGTAGTCTGTATCAAGCTGTATCATATTTTGACTGCATCTCAACCTTTTGTTTGCTTCTTGTCTAGTGAATAGGCAATGCTGTCTACGCTGAACAAGCATCCAAAGTGCCAACTTGCCCATTGTCTGACTTCAAAGAAAACATCGTGGCCAGCCGCCCGTCACAGTGGATCCTTCAACCAAATCCGGCTTTCTTCACAAGATGTAATATTCTCAGGCATACAACCTACCGGCGTCCCTCACCTGGGAAACTATCTAGGTGCACTCCAACAATGGGTCACATTGCAAAACGAAGCCACACCAGCAACCCAGTTGATATTTTCGATTGTTGATCTACACGCAATAACCGTGTATCAAGATGCAGAACGGCTGCGGAAGCGGAAAAGAGAGACACTGGCCACATTACTGGCTGTGGGCCTGAACCCCGAGCGATCGACCATTTTCTACCAATCTGATGTATGACGATGCTACTAGTTGTTCATTGTTGAGGAAGAACGACTGTTAAAGGCGGCAGGTTGCGGCGCACACCGAATTGATGTGGATTCTCAGCTGCACGGCTTCAGTGGGATATCTTTCGAGGATGACACAATGGAAGGTCCGTTGTTAGAACCTTGGCTCACTACCCTGTCGTTGAAAACATATTGACGGTGGGCAGAGCAAGCTAGCACTCCCTGCTGATTCGGCAGTTGGAGATTCGGGTACTAGAGCAAAGCTAAAGCTTGGATTGTTTTCTTATCCTGTGCTACAAGCGGCCGACATTTTGGTCTACGGGTACTTACCAAAACTATTCATACATCGGCTCTATAACTAATTGTTCTAGTGCTACGCATGTCCCGGTTGGAGAGGATCAGGTGCAGCATCTGGAGTTTGCCAGAGAGTGCGCCCATGGGTTCAATGCAGCCTACGGTCAACAAGTTTTGAAACAACCGACTACGATGCTGTGTACGCCCTACGCGTTACCTCTTGTTGCCCATTTGCTAATTAGCTCCAAGCATCCGCGAAACGTGTGATGTCGCTTCAAGAACCAAAATTGAAGATGTCCAAATCCCACGAAGATCCTCGGTCTCGAATTCTCGTGAACGACAGCCCCACCGTAATTGGTGAAAAGGTCCGGCTTGCCCTAACCGATTCAACGACCGGAGTATCATACGATCCAGTCGGACGGCCAGGGGTATCGAATCTTCTAGCACTTATGAAACACTTCGATCGCGGGCGGCGGACTTTCGAAGAGCTTGCTGAAGAACATAGCGTGCTCAGCATGCGGGATTTCAAAGACAAGGTTGCAGATGCAATTTCCGACGGCCTGGCCGACGTAAGAACGCGATACAACCAGTTAATGACTGATGGTTCCTCAACGCTTGAAGATATAGCCGTAAAAGGTGCTGACAGTGCGCGTAGCAAAGCGAATCAAACTATGAAAAAAGTCAGAGATGTGATGGGATTGTAGTAAAACTTTCAAAATATTTTATTTTATTTCTTCATTAAGTGCATGCAGCCTATGGCTATGGCACTATCTAGGCGCTGTTTGTATGCTAAATTACATGTAATTTGGCCAAAATCATTCTTTATATCTTCTCATTGAGCAGTCACACCGATAGAATGCGCATACGAGCGCGGTAGTTCAAAATCCCTCCCATTTCCCATTTCGCAGATTAGTTTTTTTTCTTTTTTTCTTTTTTTTCTTCAAGTTTTTACGTGCTTATGCAGCCTAAGACTATGAAACACGATGCTATCTACCTAAATAGTAGCCACTGTAGCGCTGTGTGTATGTTAAAGAATGTAAATTACATAATTTTTAGCCAAAATCAATGCTTTATATCTTTTCATTGTGCAGTCACACCGATAGAATGCGCATACGAGCGCGTGAATGAACTGTTTATATGACCAAGTGGTCACTTCGACGACTCAAAATTGTGAAAGCTGGTCACTTCGACGCGAGCTTCCGAGTTCGCTGTATGGTCACCAAGCTGAGCGGGCTAGATGGGCTTTGGGTCTATGTAGGTGAAAGCTGGTCACTTCGACGTGAGCTTCCGACTTCGCTGTATGGCCACCCAGCTGGACGGGCTAGGTGGGCTTTGGTCTACCTATGTATTTGAAAGCTGGCCACTTCGACGTGAGCTTCCGACTTCGCTGCATGACCACCTAGCTGAGCGGGCTAGATGAGCTTTGGTCTATGTATTTGAAAGCTGGCCACTTCTACGTGGGCTTCCGAGCTCGTTGCATGGCCCCAATTGTTCTAGCTGCGCCGACGCTGAGCCTCGAACGATTGGTGGAGCACCAGCGACGAAACTCGGAAGAGCGAGATCCCGGGCTGCGAGGGCGATGTCAAGTGTTTTGCGAGGCAAGCGATCGCGAAGATACAGCTAGCTCCTGCGGTAGAGCTCGATGGAGGCACCAAGGTCAAGAGGAGGTCAGAGGATGATTAGTGGTTTTAGAAGCCTGCCGTTGAGGGACATGCGGTTCCGCCTCGAGACGCGGATCTTGTTCTTCGCCGAGCATCGTGAAGGACGCGGGACAGCGATTCGCCATAGCGGCCTCGGATCTGAATTCTCCTGTACGATATGGAGGTCTGCGCGGGGCGCAGCGGTGATCCAGCTGCATGGGCTGCATGGGATGAACGGATACGAGGCTCCAGTGGCTGCTTGAGGCGCCGAGGCTTGCCCCCTGAGACACGACGAATACGTGGAGATTGGCGATCGGTGGTCTCTGAGGTGTGGAGGAGAAGTAGCGGGATTTGTGTGCGGGCAGGGTCGCAGTGGATGGCCTGCCAGTCTTTGGGTACATATGACCACCCTTTTCCCGCCTCGATGAACCTCAGACTTCTTTTCGAATCACCTAACGAAAAGCCCAGCCGACACAATCTTCGGTTTGCCATCTATGTCTGCAATGGCCCCTGTCAGCATGAACTCTGTTCGCTACTATCAGCCTCCGTCTTCAGCAGGCCGACCCAGTAAAGGCCGTGCTGCAACGTGGAACCGTGGTGCTTTCACGGCCAGCAAGAAGCACGACAATCCTGTGGCCCCTGCACCAAATGTCAGCCCCAAGCATGTCAGAGAGAACGCCCCGAAGCTGGTCACAAAGGTAGACGGCTCACCTTGACTGTCGCCAGTCTCACTGGATCGACTTGAGCTTATTGTATTCTCGCGCTGCTGCAGGTCTCGCAGAGATGGCGGCCGTCTGAAGACAAGCTTGGGCAGCAAGCGAATCCGTGCGAGAAACTGGTCATAATCGGTACCATCTATGTCGTCGGTAGGATCTTTCGAGGATCATTAGACGCGGTATACAGCGACTAGGGCCTGCGACTGACCTGTACGTCGAACAATGTCCGACCTGGATACACCTTCGGCCCCCTCGTTCAAACCTGCATTATCCGCTGTGCGCTTGGAGGAATCTCGAATGCCTATAGCGCACGCGGCCGTCGGATCCTCATCTTGTTGATCCCCATCTCTATTGTGTCCGTTACCTATATTCGCCTTCTCTCTTTCTTCATCAGAGTGACCAGCTCTGATATCTTTATAGGCTCCGTAACTTGACTTCATTCATGTGTTGAATATGGACGACGGGACGGAACCAGGGGGAGGAGGAGGATCGGAGATAGAGCTTTGTATATTTTCGTGGAGGGCGCAGCGTCTATATCGGCGCTATCTGTTAGCATCGAAATCATTGGGAAGAGGTTTCAAGGGTCGTACCTAGCTTCTGAACCTGGCACAGAAGTTGTTGGGGTATTAAGGGAACCGTGCTGCACGCCCTGCTTCACAGATATTGAGCCGTTGCTGCTCTGGTGGCTATTGCTGCAGCTGTCGGTCTCCCCACGCTCGTTTTCATTTCGTTCCACTTCGGGAGCGGGAGCGTTGTTGCAGTCCTTTGGGATGGGATGTTCAACGGCGCCCTCAGCCCTTCTATGGCTATGGTTGAAGATTGATACCGCATATGGTGACTCCTGTGCTTCTCCAGCATGACCCAGTAGTTTCTCGAGGGATGGTAAGGCGTCGTCGTTCTCCTCGTCATCGGCCATGAGAAGGGGCCCAATCGATGGGGAATATGGAAGTCGTCATTGAACGCCCATCGATATTGAGGACGGTAAATATTACCTCGAGCTTTTTCCGGGCCTCCAAAATTCAGTGCTGGCTCGCCAAACAGATCGCGAGTCTCCCCTAGCAGAGAGGTAGTCAGATCGATACGTTCGATCAGATCGAAGTCTAAGAGTCGAAAGAATCCTCTTATAGTTGGAGATGACGACGAAAAGCCTGGTGAAACTGGCGGTTCTACCAGGGCCACGAGTGTGTAGTCTAAGATTGGCCCTGCAGTCCTCCAAAGCTTTCCCCCCAGGGAACAGGCGGAGATGCACGGTTGCTTGAGTACTCATGCTATCGAACCTTCCACCGAACCCATCGATCGCCCGACCTCTCCAAGTACCGCTCTACCCCAGCATCCAGGTGGGCGACCGCCGGTCGTCGGCGAAGACGATCACCGAGCAGCAGCGCCCGCAAGCCCTCCCAGCGCCATCACTCCACCGCTCCCTCCGCAGCCTCAGGGCCAGGAAGGCTCAGCATGGGACGAGGAGGACGGTGAGTGGGAGATCGTGAGGCTTGTTGGGAAAAGGCGCAGAAAAGGGGGCGATGAATACCAGGTGCGTTGGAAGAGCACTTGGCTGCCTGAAAGCGAGCTGGGAAACGCGCAGAGACTGGTGCGGGAATTTGAAGCGGGAGAACAAGTACAGCGAAGACGTAACAAGAGCAGACTGATACGGATAAAGCAAAGCAGTTAATTGCTATAATAAACATTCTTTTCTCTAGGCGAGACCCTCTTTTACGCCTTTGCAATTTTTAAGTCATAAGACTATCTTTAGATCAAGCTACAGTACTACCGGCTTCGCTAATTATTTGCGATATCTAAATAAATGCAGCTCTGGAAAAGTTTTATTATTCAATAACCTGAGTATTATTGTTGACTAGCTTTTCTCGAACTTGAACGGCCTCTTCGACCTGTCCGTTTGCTCGGTAAGCATTGGCGAGGTCGCGCTGCGAGGCAAGCCGTGAAGGATGATTGTCAGCCAGCTTTTCTTGAATGTGAACGACATACTCAAGCAGTTGAACGGCCTCTTCGACCTGTCCGTTTGCTCGGTAAGCATTGGCGAGATCGCGCTGCGAGACAAGCCGTGAAGGATGATCATCAGCCAGCTTTTCTTCAACTTGAACGACATGCTCAAGCAGTTGAACGGCCTCTTTGATCTGTCCGTTTGCTTGATAAGCATTGACGAGAGCATGCTTCGAGGCAAGCCGATCAGGATGATCGTCAATCAGCTTTTCTTCAACTTGAACGACATGTTTAAGCAGTTGAACGGCCTCTTCAATCTGTCCGTTTGCTTGATAAGCCATGGCGAGAGCGTGTTGCGAGGCAAGTCGTGAAGGATGATCGTCGGCTAGCTTTTCTTCAACTTGAACGACATGCTCAAGCAGTTGAACGGCCTCTTCGACCTGCCCGCTTGCTTGATAAGCGCCGGCGAGAACGTGCTGCGAGGCAAGCCGTGAAGGATGATTGTCAGCCAGCTTTTCTTTAACTTGAACGACATGCTCAAGCAGTTGAACGGCCTCTTCGATCTGTCCATTTGCTTGATAAGCCAGAGCGAGGGCATGCTGCGAGGCAAGCCGTGAAGAATGATTGTCAGCCAGCTTTTCTTGAACTTGAACGACATGCTCAAGCAATTGAACGGCCTCTTCGATCTGTCCGTTTGCTCGATAAGCGACGGCGAGAGCGTGCTGCGAGGCAAGTCGTGAAGGATGATCGTGAGCCAGCTTTTCTTGAACTTGAACGACATGCTCAAGCAGTTGAACGGTCTCTTCGATCTGTCCGTTTGCTTCGTAAGCCAGAGCGAGAGCGTGCTGCGAGGCAAGCCGGTCAGGATGATCGTCGGCCAGCTTTTCTTCAACTTGAACGACATGCTCAAGCAGTTGAACGGCCTCTTCGACCTGTCCGTTTGCTTCGTAAACGCCGGCGAGGGCGCGCTGCGAGGCAAGCCGGTCAGGATGATCGTCGGCCAGCTTTTCTTCAACTTGAACGACATGCTTAAGCAGTTGAACGGCCTCTTCGACCTGTCCGTTTGCTTCGTAAGCGCCGGCGAGGGCGCGCTGCGAGGCAAGCCGGTCAGGATGATCGTCGGTCAGTGCTAGGGTTTGACGCTTGGTCACAGCTTTATAAATCTGGACAGCCGTTCCGTAATCCCCTTGTTGTTCTAATACTCGTCCAGTGAAGATATCGATTTGTATTATAATGTTCTCCTTAGTTGTATCTTGCAGTCTCGAACGAGTCTGTGAGATCAGCAAATCAAGTGACTTGTCATCTCTCATCTTATAAAGAACACATGCAAGTTGAAAGAGTATCTGAGCAGTCTCCATTTCAGATATCTGTTGTGTATAGCCTTCTTTATTATGATTCACACATGCTCGCACATGAGGTTGAAGAAGCATAAAAAAAGGGCAATATTCATACCATCCCTGACATGAGAATGCAATAACCGTCGAGGCTGACTGCCATGCCTTGCTCTGACTTTGAAAGTCCTGGCGCTCTTTGGCCCATACGTGTATAAGAGAATGCATAGAGACGGTGAAAGAGGAGTGCTCCTCGTCGTCGTCGACATCTTCTGCACGTATTACGATGATTGATAAAGATTCCAAAACCGAACAAGCTTTGCGCCACCGTAAGCGGTTCTGAAGATCACTCTGGCCCTGCGCGTATTCTGGGAATCTTGAGATATGGTTCGTAGACAATGAATAGATTTTCCCCTGATCGTCTAGGTCCTCATCTCTAATTTGGGAGGCGTATTGAGCAGCCCTCAAAAAGATTACCTCCGAGATTTCACTGTTGTAGAAGAATGCTAGAATATGAAGCAGATTCACAGCATCCAATGCTTCTGGTAATTTGGACTTCTCAAGGTATTTCGCAGAAACATCGAAAGTCGCGTACACATTCCTGTATATCGACGCGTTCTGCTTGGAATAGAATTTTAGAAGCTGCCCTTTTTGCTGTTGAAAGATAGCCGGATACTGCTCGATGGTGCAGAGCTTCTTTTTTATAAACGCGCCGGCTTGAATGATTGCAAGCGTATGTGATCCAAGAATTTCGACTATCGCCAAAGCAGCTCTTCGTTTATCTTTCCACCGATATTGCTCAATGCCAGTAGCCAGCAGGAGGAGGTCTTGAGCAAGCTCAGGCTCGAGCTCTTCCAAATCCTCGCTGCCGACGGTCTTGTGCTCACCGCACTCTGGATTCCGGGTACTGAATAAAATATCGCCTCTATTGCTGTGTGGTATATATTGAGAGTAGTTGAGCTCTGGATCATCCGCATTGTCGATAATCAGAAGCCAGTATTCGCTTTTGCAGGCCAGCCATGACTTTACGTTCTCAACATTCGGCTCGAATACACCACATCGTCGTCCAATGTCAATATATCCTTGGCTGGCCGTTCCAACGCTCGTAGCATCAAGCCAGAAAACTCCCCAGTATCTTTATAGAATGTCAGCCAAGTATCATTAAGGGATCTCGCGCCTACACACTCATCTCGATGGGCTTCTGCAAATTTTAGACACACCTCACTTTTCCCTGTGCCACCGATTCCGATGATAACAAAGATCTTTTGAAATGAAGGCGATATTGGATCCGATTCGAACACCTGCGCAAGGCGTTCGCCAAGCTTCTTACGTCCAGTATAGAGGCGGGTGGTAGCACGAGGCACCATCCACCAGCTGTTTCCTTTTTGATCTATATGCGAAATGATAGTCAGAGAGAAAATATCAAATCCCAAAGCAGTCCTAGCTTCGGGCTTTATGAGACGTCAAAAGTACTTAAAGGATACTGACCGCTTGCCTCAAGTGAAGCCCCCTCTTTCGTGCCTTGCGGTATACCACTTCATCAGAGACTCGATCTATACAAAGGCATTAAGAAGACTGACTGAAGTTCGCATTATAGAAGTTGCCTTGCACCACCTGGCTGTTCCAAGCGTGAGTGTCGCCGAATTGAGATCGACCCTGTTTGACACTTGTACTCGGCTCGAAGACCTTTGATGCTTTCTCTTGAAAAGCTACTTTCTTCCATCGCTGAAGTTCGCCTAGAATGGCGTCATATCCTTGATCTTCCCGATTCGGAAACTTTGTCATGTCCTGTCATGAACATTTAGTGAATGATGCTGCGGATCAGGTCGTCAGGAATACCATATGACTCGCGTGAATCCCGTAGCAGCTGTACGGTTTCATCTCAGCGGAATGCAAAGGCACAACCTGGATAGATTAGAACCAGCACAGCATCATGTATCAGGATTCGTACCTCGCCAACTCCAACTACAGGAAGTTCTTCATAGAAACAAGTGATAGATATCTCACGTCCTTCATCTTTTCTGATGCTTAGATTGTTGCGAAAAGTCTTTTCTGTAACGCGCAATATTTCCGATCCAGGTTCCAACACTGCGACAATATCTTGGTTGGCCCGCCGAAGTACATTGACCATGCTCGTGCCAAAGCGTCCCCATGCCGCAAGGTCTGCGCCGAAGTGAGGGACTCCAAGGAACGCTATCCCTGTTGTGTATTTTTCGATCTGGCCGAGGAAGATCTCAGCGGCACTTCTCGAATGATTGAGAGCATACTCGACAACTAATCCGCCGAGACTGTGAGCAACGAATAGAAGCCTCCTCGTCTCTGTATTTGTACGCTCTCGTTTCCGCACCAAGGCCCCGACCATGTTCTCAGCGTGATTACTTAGCCGACTATTCGATGCTGGGTTCCAAAAGCCGACGATATCTGCGTCATAGCCAAAGCTTAGAACACGTGCATCTGGGATATCTTGCTTCAATAGTGCGCTTGGCCAATGTATCTTCGTGTCTTTGTGAAGCCAGGTGTTGTATGCATTCCCTATTAATCCGTGCACGAAGACGATGTCGATGCTCGCATCTGTGCCTCCATCGTACAGCTGTTTAATGCCATAATTTTGACCTTCGCTTATAACCGCCGGACCAGCTGTTGTCTGGGTGGCCGCCGATGACAAGATATCAATTCTAGGCGATAGGTGTGGGGTTAGGCTTTGCGGGGCGGTTGCTCGTGACGGCGAACCATGTGATTGTTCGAGTATGGGAGGATCGACTGCAGATGTTTGTGAGCTTGACTTTTTGGAGCGAAGAGATTTACTGAGTTTGGAAAACATCTTGTCATGGTCTTGCGACGTTGTTCTGAATGCCCCTTCGCACATCAGGACAGCCTCACGTTGTAGTTACGCGCTACAGCAATGATAAGAAGGGTGTATCTTATTGGCTGGGCAAATCTACCAATCATCATACCAGAACGACAATACCCTAGGTTAGGGCTACGGATCTTGGGAAGTATACCTTTATGCGTCTACCCAGCTGAGTTTAAACGTCTTGGCTCCAAGCCCTCGCCACTTTACGAATCTCATAAGCATTGATACAGAATCAAGTGACAGAGTTCTCGAAAATATCGGATCTGGTCCCTCCGATGAAGGAAAAGAAAAGGCGGACTTCCACCATCTTATCACCAGGTTGCTGAGAGGTTGGGCCGATGGAACTCGCGGAGACGTGAAAAGGTGAAGGTGAGTTAGTGAAGCAGCAAGGCAAAAAGAAGGTCAGAACGTCTGCACATAATTGGAGAGTGCGCCAAGTTTGACGATAAATGTCGTTGAGATATCGGGAACTCGGAGCTATGCTCGTAGTCCTGCGTGCTGGACGTAATGCAGATTTGGATAGCGTGTAGAGTACTGGGCGCCCTCTGGTTGTGTGCCCCACTGCTGCTGATGCTGCCGTGGCTGCTGCGAAGAGCTCATTTGCCACGTCGGGGCTTGCTGCAGTTGTTTCTGCTTCGACAGCCAAAGGGGAAAAGCTCAAGGAAAAAATATGAAGACACCGTCGTCTCTTTGCTTCATGCCCAGGTGACAGGAATAGCATTACACAGCACCAGACCCAGCGTGTCTTGCATTTCGTTTCAGTAAACAACGTTGGTCAAAAGCATGCCTCGAAAGTCTAATTAGATACAGCGGCCCTCTTCCTCATTGTGCCGGCCCCAAATTTCAGACTGGCTGGGAAAGGACTCGTGAAAGACATCGAAGAGCAGCCATTTCTTCAGTCAAAGGAGCCAAGACAGCCACTTCCTAATAGTGATGCGGAGTGTCTGATTTCGTGTCACGTAATGGTCTTCAGTGCATGTGAGGGGCGGGGCTTTAGTGAACTTTTTTCCTGGAGAACATATCTAGGCTTGGCGCTGCCACCATGAATCACAGACACGGTGATCAGCTGGGCAGAATCTGCTAAATCTGATTGATGCCCTTCGACGCCTCTTCTAGCTCAACCGCTTGTATCAATACCTAGTACCTACCTTACCTAAGGTACTCAGACTTACGACGGCTAAGCCTCTCTGGGTTAGCCATGCTGACTCCGCAGCTTTACACTATCAACAACACTTTGCCAAACCCGGGTTTCAGCTGGCGGGTTGGAAAAGTTGAGCCGGGGTTGGAAAAAATTCTTGGCGTCGGGTTGGAAAAGCTCCGGGGGCCTATGCGAAGCATATGCCAAGAGCATTAAGCGAGGCCACAAAAAAATGGACATCTGGTCAAAAAGGCCTCGACTGTGCATATGCGCAGCATCAACTGAGCATAAAGAAACATCGATGAACGACGAAAGTATCGATGCTGAAAATCGAGCGAATGAGATAACAGATTGACTAAATAGTTTGAAGATGAGAGTCGCAGTCCGCATATGCCGCGCATATACTAAAAAGAAACTCAGCTCGCTCAAGATTCGTTCAATGCAAATGTTGAAGACGACGAGAAAAGTGATGATGCAAATCACGAGCTGAACGACGAGAATGAAGAAGAAAACGCACGAGAAAGGTCTGACGAAGAGCGATAGCTTGTGAATGAGCACGTCACAAGTTGAGTTCATGATCTCGCATGTTTTGTGCATATGCTAAGCATATGTAGAAGAATCTTCGCTCGTCTTGCAAAGTAGATCTATGATATATGCGTGGCCTGTGATTGTGCCGTTTTCTCGATGTTTCGCTCAAGCTGTGCATATGCACGGCTTCAATACTTCGCTCTTGCTGTTTGTCTTCCAGCTACTTTAGCTAAATAATATCATTTCTTGAGCTCATGATTAGCATATGCAGAAAGTTGAGCCGGGGCCGGAACCCAAGAAAAAAAGTTCCGGCCCTGGCTCAACTTTTCCAACCCCCCGCCAGCTGTATCCCTGCGAAACCGACGAACAGCACCACCTTCTTCATCACCTTACTACCGCAAATATTACCCTTAGTCCTCTCCAAAATCTATGAAAAGTTGTACAGCTCGATGGCAGCCGACGGCCTGACGAAGGCCCTAACCCCGAAGGCGTTTCAGAACTTTCGTTCAATGATGAGTATGTAGGATGCAGCAATAGGAGGAGCAGTGATATTGCACAGCCTGCTAACCTTGTTAGAACTAGCGCACTTATACGCTAACCTAATCAGTACTAGCGGTGGTATGCTTCGACCTCGTTTGGAAATCTAGATATTCTTGTAGAAGACACACCTGTAGACAATTATCAGATTTACACTTCAACACTGACAAGCATAGCTTGCAGAAGATTCGTAGCCAGCACCTCGTACAGGCAAATCTCGTTGCCGGCCTCCCACTCTCTTTCAAGGGGCCGGAAATGATAGTGCTCAAGCCAAAGGCAACGCGGTTCTATCGTCGAAAAAACTTAGCCGTATTAGGTCAATCATGTTGCATCGAGGCGTCCAACTGGTTCCAATCCCAGTCGGTTCGCCATCTAAACCTCGCATACGCCCTGCATGAACCCCCAAAGACCAAGTCACCAACGGAGGTTCCTGCTGTAATCATTATGCATGGTCTATTTGGCTCTAAGCAAAACAACAGGAGCATCAGTAAGTATGGCTCCTTGTGTGCGTTAGCCAAGTGTACGATACTGATACTGATACTTATGGATTAGGGCACTGGCACGAGACCTGAAAAGGCCAGTCTATGCTCTCGTCAGTTTGAACCCTGGGGAGCCTTCGAAGTCTTGCAATTCATATATCTAGGATCTGCGAAACCATGGCGAATCACCCCATGATCCAACTCACAATTATACCGTAATGGCCGAGGACGTTGAAGAATTTATAGGACTCCATCACTTGCAGTCTGCGGCCGTAATTGGCCATTCAATGTTAGTATCCATAGAGTTCTTTTAGCGCAAATTGAAGCTGACAATGGCGGTTCGAAAGGGGCGCGAAGGTAGCCATGACTATAGCTCTACGAAATTTCACTTCAATTGGAGCATTGGTCTCGGTCGACAACGCGCCTGTGGACGCAGCTCTCAAAAGTAACTTCCACAGATATATCCAAGGCATGCGGGATATAGAAGCTGCAAAGGTAACGAGACAGGCGCAGGCAGACGAGGTATTGAAACTTTACGAGGAGGTGAGCAGTAATGCAATACAAATTTGGCGGAATTTCGCTTCAGCCTGTTGCTGAGAACTCCATTATATTCCCACAGGCTTTACCCATACGGCAATTTCTTCTCACAAATTTGGTACGTGCGCCGGAAGACCATTTGGAACTTCGGATTCCGATCAGCACACTTGCCTCGAATCTGGACTACATGGGAGACTTTCCATTCAAAGACCCAAGCGAAGCACGCTATGAAGGACCGAGTCTCTTCATCCGTGGGACAAAGAGCCATTATGTACCGGACGCTGTCATGCCACTTATTGGTCGGTTCTTCCCCAGCTTCGAACTGCGAGACATTGACTGTGGCCACTGGGTAATATCAGAGAAGCCCGAGCATTTTAGGCAAGGTAGGGTTTTCTTTATGCTGCCGATTACCGTGCTAATTCAGCCAGCCGTTGTCGAATTCTTGCAAGAAGAACCATCTCGTGGGTGAGCAATCGATGGCGCTTGACGACATCGTCAACCGCGGCTTCTACTAAGAAGCAAAGCACAACTCTGCCTCCTTCGAAGCATCTTCGTCCAGCGTCCTTGGTCTTTTTATGATTACGACGAAGCTCCTTCCATCCTTTGTCCAGTCAAATACCAGGGTAGTTCTTCTTCTGATAGATGAAAGGACGCTGGTTAAGGCACTCTAGCTTACTGTTGCTGAGACTGTTCGTGATACATTGGGTTAGTAAATTTATCATTGTGGTAGGCCAAACGATGTTTGTGAGCGGTACGACAAAGCGGTACAATAAGTTATATCACCTATGTATCAAAACCTTCTGCAACTGGACAGTGTATTCCATCGATTGCGCACCGTCGTGATGAACCATGTTTAGTCTCCATTTCACCCGTAAAGCTCATTCAGAGAGGTTTCTTGCCACATTAGATATCGCCTATGGAATAAATTTGTATCTTTCAAGACACAAAGCTAAACAACATGCAAGACTTTCTTGATGAGGCATGTCGTAAATCCATCCCCTCAGTCTCAACCTCTAAACACTCTCAAGCACCGTCTCCTTGAACTCTCTCTCCACCTTCTGACCCTGCTCATCCGTGGTCGATTCACCATGGAGGTTGAGTAGAGCACCCAGATCAAATTTGGGTGCCTTCAGGAGCTTGACTTTGCGGATGTGAACCTGCATTTTTCTCGTTAGCGGACTCTTGCGTCGCGTTGAAGAAAGCACTATGCTTTGCATGACCTTGACATACATTTTGTAGCGGATAGATGCCTTGAGTGGCCTTCTCAATCTCGCGACCAATAACCTCCGGGATCAACTTCGTTGTAAGCTGGGAGAGTGTACAGCTTGACGCTTCACGCTGGATAATCTCCACCATCTTTTTACGAATGGCGCGGATCTGTGATGTACGGGCATATGTGGTCTTCTTGATTTGATTAGGCCGCCTCTTGGTGAAGGCGATGGCGAAGAGTCGGAGAAGGTAGTCGTCGGTCGTCTTCACGGTGATGTTGGCTTCGATCAGGGTCTGCCACTTGCGAACTAGAGATCGCAGTTTGTCCGAGGTGAAGTCCAATCCGTGAAAGTTGGTGAGGCAGTTTTTGCCCTGTACCTCGTCCACCCTAAGCTTGACCTTCCGGAATGCATGATCCTCATCTTTCTGCAAGTCCGCCAGTGAAACCTCGAATATCCTTCCCTTCAAGGCATCATTCGCATTTTTCAGACCGGTTGTTCTGTTCACCAATGTTTTGCCGACGCTGTATAGGATTAGCACTTAGGTCGTTAGATTTGGTTGACGGTCTGGCTTACTCCCTGACCTGGAACGTTGACGGTGCCTAGTTATTGTGAGTAAAGCGATTAGACCGGAGAGTAGCCGATTTTACCTTGACTGAGAACCAATCTTTTCGAGTGAAAGGATCCTGGGTCCTCTTCTTAAGGCCCTTCTTCCCTTTGGAAAGACGTTTGTTCCTGTAGGATCATCAGTGCCAACCCCGTAAACCTGATAATAGATGTACTCACTTTCCAACAGCCATGATTGCGGCGGACCTCACTGCTTAGAGGATCTATGTTGTGACGACGTTGAAGCTGTTGACTGAAATCGCAATTTTGTGGGCTGTCGTGGATAATGCCATAAACGCACAAATGCTTTTTAGCGAGGCGCTAGTGAATAACGAGACAAGACCCGTCTCGGCCAAGGGCAAAACCAACCTAAACCCAGTGCAGCCTGGCCTTCTCGATTTTGTTCGACCAATTTGCAGCATGCTTTTCCGCCTTCAATGCTTGTAGGCTGTCGTTAGGATCTTGTAGTCGACTTACTTTGGGAGTTGTAGCGTGAGTCTTCGCATTTGGCTGGTCTGTCACTGGGCCTCTCTGATGATAGCCTGCTACTCAAGACTCGAGAGCTAGCTTAGAGTTTATCTTCCATTTACTTTCGCATAGCTTTATTTCTACGACTTTACATTGGCACATCAGGGACAGAATAACTAAAGAATCGTTGTACAGAACTCCCTTGACCTTCGTACGCAGTCTCCGAGCGATTTCCATATATCTGCATTTGGAAGCCCAACAGGCAATACCCATATTTGGTAGCATTTATCCTGTATCTTGACTTGGTAGTCTGCTTAGAAATACTGAACTTCTATCTACTCTTCTACCTTTCTGCTTTACCTGCCGCTCCAGTAGGCACCGGCAACATCGAATGTTAAAAAGAAAATTAGACAACGTTGACCATAGCTTATTCTGATTGATTTAGGCGCTGTCGATTGTGGGAAACATCTTCTATAGTTTGCTAGTTATCTATCGGTGGAGATGGCTGAGCATAACTGTGATTTGGCCAGCTGGACAAAAGACCGAGACCGCTGATAGCGAGCCCATTCTCCTGATTGCCACCACCTTCTGTTGCATACCTTACGGTGCGTTGCCTGTCACGTTCTGGCTAGTCGCTTTGTTCTGTGTTCATTTTATTATCGGTTCTATAATTTGAAGTATGTATTTGTAAGATATAACTCGTCGATGGCAATTTATGTGGCTAATGACTATCAAGCCAAGCACTTGTCTCACTCTATGAAGTTTATCCTATTATAATAGATTGACTCTCTCAATGATCTACATCATCCCAAGCGCGTCCTTGTACTTCGGACAATTCTTCCATATTCATGACTCTGCCGGTTGTGACTGCAGGATTCATCAGTGCATTATGACCAGAGATGATCAGGCTACTCACAGTATCCAGCGTGGATCTTGGCGTCGATCTCTACTCTGCTGTCTTCCGGAATAAGCTCATCTGGGATTGGTACCCGCTCATGAATGGGTATGCCTTGCTCTACAATGGCATCGTGCTTCATGCTAATCAAAACCTGTTAGCAAAGGATCCTACTGGCTAGGCGCAGTTGCACCAAATCTATGTTCGAGGAGGAATCCAGGGGCTTACTTTGACATGCTAAGCATACGGTCGATCTTGGTAATACCCAGCCAATGCAAAACCTGTTATGTACGTTATTAATGCCATGAAGATGAAGATGGTAGGTGTAAGTACATCGGGCATTAGCGCTTGAAATCGCATATCCTGCCACGGTAAGCTACTATTAGAAGTTGCCAAAGCACCATACGAACCTTGACCCCAGCGATGTTCTCTGTTCTTTGAAAGTACTCACTCGCGCCTAGGCATTGGGAATTAGGTCTGGCACATCAATAGATCATGTGCCATACTTACGGTCTGTTCCACGTTTGCCTGTCAAAATCGATCAGTCAAACCTTCCAGAGCCTTGTTTAATGGAGGATTGAGAAATCACACTCACGAGCATTGTAGACGAGATACTTCGTCACTTCACCTAAAGCTCGACCCTCTTTACGGAAGTAAATGACTACACCGCTCCCTCCTTGCTGCGCTTCTTTGACAGCCTCTTCAACACCAAAAATCAAATAAGGGCGGCATGTGCAGATATCGGAGCCGAACACATCACTGCCATTGCATTCATCATGAACGCGCAGAGCGAGTCGGACGTTCGCATCAGACATTTTCTTGGGGTCACCGAAACAATAAACAGTCAGTCCGCCAATAGGAGGTAGAAAAAGCTTGATGTCACCGCGGGTTATGAGCTCAGGAAAAGATCCTCCAGTATTTTCGAATAGAGACCTGCGTAACGTACCCTCATCTTGAATAGCGTTAGCCAGGACGACTTGCATGACTATCTAAGGGTGGGGAGTTTGTTGGTCCCGAGGGCACAATGATAGCTTACCAATTCCAAATCGCTCAGCGACCCCAGGTAAATACCATACCGGCTCGACGGCGAACTTGGTGACCGCCAGCTCACCAGTATCATTCAGACATATCTTCCCGTCAGGAATGAGACGCCCAGCGCTAACACTTTGTTCAAGCTCTGGAAGCTTCATGTGTGCTTTCGTGACTGCAATCGTCGGCCTGATATGGATGTTCTCTTCACGTATCAAATCAGAATAAAGCCAAGGAGAGAGATGCCCCAAAGGGTCCATTGAGACAATTTTCTTTGCATCGGCCCATTGAGAGAAAGGGCCAATGTCAACAGCGGGTTCGGTATTTGTGAAATCAGGCTTGTGATCCACGTCAAGGTTCTTGCTAGCAACGGCGAGTGCGTGGTAGATGGAATAAGAGCCACCATGTGCACCGATCGCTGCAAAACGGTAGGTTAGAATATAGATTTAACGCTGATGCTTCATAGCGTACCATTGCGCCGTCTGATGGTACTCTGGCTGCGCGAAACAACGACGGGACCTCTTTGCATGGGATCTTTGTGACCCCAATTCATTGGCAAAGGATCGATGCCAGATTGACCGGGATATGTGGTCAGTATTATTCGTGAACTAGTGCTGGGGCCAAAGCTTCGTGCAGGTAATTGATGTTTTTCGCTAGGGACCGACTCATGAGTGTTTTCCGAGGCGAGTAGTCGAGGAGAAGATGTTAGAGGTGTAGCTGTATTAGAAGAGAGCTGGACTTCCACAGAAAGAGGTCTTGAGGCTCGGTTACTGAACCGCCGTTCAATCTCGGCAGCATCATGCAATTGTTTAACACCAGCTAACATGTTGACCCGCCCTTCGATTGTTTCGACGGCTGTAGCGAGATTTTGATAGTCAATTTGCATAGATTGGAGTGTGTTGCAGATATTGTTCAACAGCTCAAGCTGGTTCAGTGCCGACGCCGCAGTATCTGAAGGCATAATGTCAGAGCTATTGATTGCACGATGTCCGACTGTAAGTGAAGCTTCATCTAGATGCCTCGAGATACAATAATGAACGGTCCTTTACAATATGGATCATTGTTGATTTACTAGATACTAATGTATCTTTTTACCAAATCGCTAAGAAGTTAAGAACAAAGCAAACTACCTTACCTTCGCCAATCTAGCGACACGAAACCCCTGCGGTATGAATACAGTCTGCGCTTAGCATGGCCGCGCGCTAGGTCGTGTACTCGTACAGGAGTCGTACTCTGCTACCTACCTTAACTTGCTGGGCTCAACGTAATACCTTGATGAGCATTCGACCTCCTATTCATTTAATATTGTTATTGACATCCAGAACAACTTGACGCTCATCCACCACCATGGTATGCTCCGTCAATCGAGGCTTGATTTGATCTTCCAAAATCTAAGATTTGTGCAGGGAAAACGTAAGAAGTCATCCCGCAAACCCCAAGGTCCGAAGAAGGTGTGTCGCAGCTCCAGATTTTCAAGGGTTTTACGGATACGCTTTAACTGTAACTTAGAAAGAACCTTTACCCACGATATTCCCATGCCTTTTCTGTAATCATGACAAGTCTGTCTCGGTAAAGATGGACAAGAAAGCCGGAATCGGCGAGCTCTCATGCAAGGTGTGTGGCCAGCAATTCCAGACTGGGATAAATTGTACGTTCAATGACCGCCACCCTTCGAATCACCAAGAGTCCTGGTTTTAATCAGTGGTACTGGTGTTTGAATAACATTGTTATAGACCTCTCCGCGGGCGTAGACGTCTATTCTGATTGGGTTGATGCCTGTGATATCGTGGCAAAGGAAGCAGCCGACGCCCCTAAAGCGGATGATGGTATTGGGTCATACGACGACCTCGTGATAAGTGATACCGGCAGAAGGAATTCAGACATGCAGATAGATCGGCATCTGGTTGCTGCGGTAGAGGAGGACGAAAAGGATGGTCAACGAGATTACAATGATGACGACTAGTCACAAAATTTGAAGGCATCCAAAGCACCGGGCTCAATATATTAGGTCTAAATCAGGGCTTTTTGGTGTCGATAGGCGATAGGCGTCACTATTGAAAGGGGATTTCATCACAAGAATCATGTCACAATGCTTAGCTATGGATCATATCAAACATAATTTGAGTCTCATTAACGAGTAATGCTGGTCACTGTGCATGGTAGATCTTTTTCCACAGATTTTGTTTCCCAACATGCGATACCCCTTGATTCAGGTCCAGGAAACTTGGCCAACTAAGAATTTCGAGGCAGCAAATAGCATCCCTCGAGAACATGGTTCTCCTTCGGCTATCATCAGAGAGGGCGGCGCAATATGAAAACAAAGAACCCTCTCGCGCCTTCCTAAGGACCATCTCGCTTCAACGGGCTTAAGCCATCAAAGCGTATAGAAGCGGTCACCAAAATCGCCAAGCCCCGGCACGATATAGCTAGTTTTATCAATTAGTTATACATTTCCAGAAGTAAATACGACATCAAACCTACTTCTTATCGTCTAAGCCTTGGTCCACGAATGCGGTAACGACACGTAGTTTTGGAAAGCGTTTAGCAAAGCTATTCACACCCTCGGGACTTGCAATCAAGTTCAAGAATAAAATGCGGTTTTCTGGCACACCTCGAGATTTCAAAACATCAACGGCCATCGTGGCAGATCCGCCTAGTCAACGAATTAGGCAGTGCCTGATCGGGTATCCGCAGCGAACATACCCGTGGCGAACATTGGATCCAAAAGAAGAACCCATCTTTCAGCAATGTCATCTGGTAGCTTGTCATAGAAGAGCTTTGGTTTACAGCTGTCTTCATCTCGCTGAATGAGGATTTTTCCAATCCGGACTGAGCGGCAGCAGTCGCGCAGACCCTGCTCCATTGCCTCTCCTGCCCGCATGATCGATACACCACAAATTTTGCCTTGAAATTTGACTCCGGAATAAGGGCGTCCAACAGGAGTAGTGACTACATGCTCGACTACAGGGAGGTGATTGAGTCCCTCTTCAACAAGTAGGCGAATAATTCGATTCGAGTAAAAGATGAAATCAGCTCTCGCAGTGTCCTTATCCCGGATCATACTATAATTTTGTCGGCTCAGAAGGTAAAGCGGAAGAACTAGCAGTGAATGCCTGGTAAAGATTAATTGGTAGGGAAATCAGACGTACGTGAGAAGGGCGATCAATTGGGGTGTCTGGGACAATATATGCACATTGTCATAAGGGATTGATGTTGATATGGTCGCAATGGGCTTTTGTGCTTCTGGGCGATAGTTGGGTCCCACGCATTGCGCGGGTGCAGTAGATTCGCTGGACATGAGAGCGAGACGTCTGTCCAACGAGCAAAAGCAAAATTCTGATGTGGTACCCTAGTCTTCGATGTGGTTCGGCATCGAGGTATGCGTGGTCTGCACCACTCGTAGTTCTGTCCGACGAGGCAAATGTACACAATCACAGCTGCTACTCACAGAACAAAATGGGTTCGAAGCCTCAGATCAGGAGCAGCTGGTAATGAGCGAAAAGTCTAGATCATTGCCCTACAGGGTTACCTCGGCTACCTCACCTTACCTTATCTTAGTTCGCATTAGCGTCCTCCTCTGTCGGGTCGTGCCGTGTATTCAGTACAGGAGCTAATTCTCATTGTTTGTGCGCCTGTCCCTGTTTGTCGTTGTTGAATAACCGCTTTCGCAAGCACTCGCAACTTCCTCTTCACCGTACTTTCCATCTGTCTCCCAAGTACACTCACTTTGGGGACATGACTTTACTGGATATTTCTACTTAGAATAGCTCTCACGATCTTCTCCAAGGAAAGTCATCCACCAAGTCGCAACACTGAGCAAAGCCGATTCACGGTGATCGGAGGGAAAACACGAGCATACCTTGGCTTTCAATGGTTTCTCAATCGGTCTGACTCGCCGGTAAGCGGTCGTGCTTCTTCCAGGTATGCTATCTCGTCGAAAGCCCACAACTTATGGCAAGAGGTCGCGCCATCATGTCCCAGGTGTGAGCCCTGCAGCAGGTGATGAATTTGGTAGAGTCCCGGTGCAAAGCAATTGGAACGAGGCGAAAATAAAGATCAGCAGAGCAGGAACTCAACTGCCGTCTAATCGAGTTGTCACTAACGCAAGCAACAATGGAGTGAAAGCCATGGCCGAAACATACAATCCGAACACACTGAAGCCTTCCTCAGGAGAACGGCCAACCGTATTGACTGGACCAAAGCGCGTCTACGTTCCCCCAGAAAGTGGCCCGATCTCCCCAAGTTTTGATATAGATGCTCTTTACGATGTCCCCTCTTCCGATGAGGAAGGTAGAGGGATACTTAGCTCGCGCGGTCCCGTGGTAGGAAAGAGAAGGAAGATTGCACCAACAATTGGACTCGAAGAGGTCACCTATGTATACGACGATGAAACTTTGCAACGGCACATCGCTGCCGAAGCTCATATTAATTCGAAGACAACTTCTCCTTACAATGGGCAAGTTGATGGCACAAGAAGGCCACCTCCGAGTCAAGGTCTTATGGGGAACCCGCATCGAGAACTGGTCGATTCGGCGTCCGAGAAGCGCCAGGCTGTCTCAGCGGCACGGATCATCACTAAGCCCACACAAGTACCAATCAATGGTGATGAATCCAAAGCAAAGAGACTCACTAGAGCCGTGGTCTCGAATTTACAGTCACAGAAACGGAGGAGAACAAATGTTCGGGAAATCGCTAAGAATGGATCTGCGAAGATGAAGACTAAGACCGTATCTTATAGACCTCCAAGACCGAGCGGAGATGCTCAGGTAAGCCTCAAGGGACACAATGTGCCAGCGGAGAAGACAACGCAAGCTACGAAACCCAGATCATATGATACAAGTGAAGACTCAATCTATTCTGCAAACGTTATACCACAGCCGCAGACCCCACCGCATACTCCACCTAGGTCTCTCAGGTCAACAGGCCGAACTACTACCCCTCATCAACGTGAACTATGGGGCATGTTGCTGAAAGACGACCAAAGGATCTCAAGCCCTAGTAATCTCGGTCTGCCTAATCTCATGATCGCAGACTCAAAGGCAGAAAAGCCTCGAGGCAATCGCGCAGATAGGGAAAGACCCAGAAATGCGGCTCAACCGATGCCTCCGATGCGAAACTCACGCGAGAGACTCGTGGATAAATTGCAGCGCGTTGATAGAGACAAATTAGATTCTTCGGACAAGTCTGATGAAAACGCTACCAGCGACGATGACAATGGCTACCACAACTGTCAATCCCAAGCATCGTATGATCACGGCATCTTACCGAGTGACGCCTTGCAAAACGCCAATGGCCAGCGCACTGGCGTAAACGGCCGCGACCCGACCTTATCTAAAGCGGGCCAACCAATTATTCAGGGAGGGGGGCTTAAAGTGACTTATGCTTGCCATAGATCTTATCTTACCGATGACGGCCTTGGTGAAGCCGCTATATTTGGCATGCCAATTACGCATAAGACAGCGAGCGATTATAAAAATGGGCCTAGAAGGGTCAGCGCTACAGTGGCCGAGCTCGAGCCCTTTAAGAGTTCGCACGATGAAATGGACGACAATGAGTGTTCGCAAGGCGGCACAATGAGAAGTATCCACGAATTACGTGAAGCAGGTGGCACTGTTCGTCTAATTAGTGAAATGGAGACGATGTTGGACGACATTGATGAAAAGAACACGGTGTCGGTCCCACTGAGGCGTACTGCGTTACTTGATCTCGTCGTCAAGATTCAAGAGACCTCGTTCTGTCATCTGTTTGTTGGCCAACAGCTGGAGCTGCGCTTGCTAGCCAACATCGGCTTAAGCAACGATATCATCATCGATGTCTTATATGCTGTCGCAGTATGGCACCTCTTGGTCGACCCTACATCCATTCAGACTTTGTCTCGCGTCAAGGCAAATCATGTTGTCAACCATTTGGTTAGGCTTCTTGACAATGACCAAGATGTAGCACAGCTTCTCGGAAACCGCAAAATGAACATGTCTAAGCTCGCTCAACTGGATTTTAGGAACTATTTTGACTTGCTATTGAAGTCCGCAAATTGGAGAGGCGGCAATCCGCCTACACTCACACCTCGTGTGCTTTGTCTACAGTGCCTAGAGTATCTTGTCCGCCAGACAAGAGAAGCTGGCTCCAAGGCGGACGTTCTCCCACTGCAGGCTATGCGGGGAATTGTCAAGATATTGGAACCAACAGCCCCCAGCTTGAAATCATTACCAAGCATTCCGTTAACCACAGACCTTCGACTGGCAGTGTCTATTCTCGAGTCTTGCACCTTGAGTCATGCTCATTTAACCTCAGACTTGCTGTGGACTGGCCAAACTCTCGACATCGTTGCTGAGCTCCTTCCACTCTTGGTTCCAATGACTGATCGAGCATCTGGCACCTTACAAACCTTGGTACTTCGGCTCAACTTAAATCTCACGAACAATAATCCAGAACTCTGCAAGGCCTTTTCCAGGCCGAACCTCATTAGCGCTGTGTTCGATATCACCATCTCACATTTCCGAGATTTGTCGGAGGGCATGGCGAACACAGAGCAATCGTTGATACTAGACAATTTGATACTCTCATTAGGGTTCTTGATAAACCTCGCCGAGTGGTGCGAACATCTTGGACACATGGTCCTGGACCTCCGGTATGGAGACGCAACTTTTCTAGGGTGCCTCTTGGAGATTTTCGTAGCCAAGCTCGGGAAGGCCGGTGAAGTAAGACCCTCGGTTCCAAATACTAATTGACAAAGCTAAGTCTACCAGGTTTTGTCAGAGCAAGAGACTAGCTCCAATGTCGCATTCGGATACTTGTCAATACTACTCTGCTACTTGTGTCTGAATGACATGGTTCGAGCGCAAATAAGCTCCCGTCTCGCGGGAGGGACACTGAAGCAGCTCCTTGATGCCATGAACGAATTTCTAAGCTTCCACAGAAAGGTTGATGAAGAAACCGCTCGAAGCGACGGGGAAGTCGATTTTAGGGCTGGATTCATCAGCCGTCTGCAAAGCGTCATTGATAATTTGAAGCACAACCAAGGACTGTCATGAGTAGCGCTGTCTGTCATTGGCGTATGAGGAGCAGCGTAGGGAACGGGAAATGCAGTATCCAGGATGGCGAAGCTTGGACGTCGGGATTTCTAGGGATCACATGTGCATGTATTCCGTAGATGATGAGGGCAATGGAACGGTGCTACCTTATTCCCGCGTAACCATACCTTAAGCCGCAACTTCGCAATTCGCAAATGAGAGAGGTGCTGAAGTGCTGAAGATGGTCCTAGTGAAATCTGTAGAGCAGCTTTTCAAGTGCCAATAAAGACCCTCATTCTTCGGCAGCCGGGGGCCACTGGCGCTCCAACAACGCGCTTGCATGCGCACTTTTGAAGTACTCGAGATCAAGATGCAGGCCTTGAGGAAAAGGCTCTGTGCGACGTCAGCTTGGTTGTATGTATGCGACAATACAACAATGGATTGGATTGTGGCTGGAGTCATAGCTGGATTGTTCTGAATGTAGGCGCTGTTCGAGGTACGAGACCTCCTCCGTACCTTGCTCAATACCTAAGGTAGGTACTGTAGGCTGTAGCTTAGGTACTTTACTTTACCGTAAGGTACCTACCTCGAGAACTAAGTAAGGTAAACAGAATAGTCCGCAGTCCGTAGTCCGTACTGCCGCCGCAGATGGCTCACCGCTTCTCCGAACCCTTGAAACACGTGCAGTGCATCGATGAACAGCACAACAGTACATCATGTCCATGTCCATGTCCACGTCCACGTCCATGTCCATGTCCATTTCCATGTCCATGTCCACGTCCACGTCCATGTCCATGTCCATTTCCATGTCTCAAAATGCGATACAGTGTTTGATCACAGATGGCGCCTCCCTATATATTATTGCGAATCCTCTGCACTCCAGGATGGATTGATGACTTGTCCCTTCCGGTTTGGCCAGCCCGCCCCCCAACACTTTTCGCTCGCCATTGCCGCTCTAAGATAGTTACAATAGTCTAAGTCACATTTACGTAATTGACCGTCTGGGGAACTTCTTTCGTCTACCTATCCGTCAGTTCTTCGTTCAGAGCGGCTTCTGGAGACTGCTTTCGAAGGTCCAAAAGACAAGAGAGAAGAGAGAAGATTGGAGCAGTCGCAGCAATGCCGGCGCCCCCAAAGCAGCGAAAGATGGCCATTGTCGGCAGTCGATCCGTTGGTGAGCTGCAACGCAATTCTTCGCGATCCCTCGGAAGTTGATTGGAGCAGGCAAATCGTCGTTGACGGTGCAATTCGTCGAGGGCCACTTTGTGGAGAGCTATTACCCTACGATTGAGAACACCTTCAGCAATGTGATCAAGTACAGAGGTCAAGACTTCGCGACTGAAATAGTCGACACGGCGGGTCAGGTAAGCGCTCAAGCCAGAGCGCCCCCGTGTCCCAAAACGGCCAGCTGCAGCGATCGGTCACCTGACCGTGGCACGTAGGACGAATACAGCATCCTCAACTCCAAACACTTCATCGGCATTCATGGCTACCTGCTGGTCTACTCGGTCGCCTCCAAGCAATCCTATGACATGATTAGGATTTTGAGGGACAAGATTCTGAACCATCTCGTATGCACCTTTCCCCGTCGTACATCACCGAGGTCACCGCTGACAGGCATGCCAGGGCGCTGACTGGGTTCCGCTGGTCATTGTCGGCAACAAGAGTGACCTCAAACCAGAGCAAAGGCAGGTTCCTGTGGACGAAGGACGAAAGCTAGCGGAGGAATTCAATTGTGGCTTCACCGAGGCCAGCGCACGGCTGAATACCAACGTTACGAAAGCCTTTGAACTGATGATTGCGGAGATCGAGAAGTCCCAAAACCCAAGCCAGCCGACGGGAGGGGGCAAATGTGCCCTGATGTGACCGACAAGATGGTCTTCCTGACAACAAGAGATGGGCAGTGCTGAAGGGTCAAGAAAGTGGCCGTTAGACTTTTCTTTCTGGGAATGGTGTTCGGCGTTTATAATAGACTGGGGCAAATATCTTTTAACACAGGGTGTGTATGTACTCTTCGGAGATTGGATAGGTAAGGTGAGTAGGTTGGGCGTTTGGGCCAGGACTAGCCTCTGAATACCTCGTGGAAATCCAGATAATGGCTCCGCAATGGAACCACAGACTTTGATCAATATCAACAACTGATACGTCAGTTCATGTACAAGAAACAGGCAAATCTCCCGAGCATACTTTACTCGTACTGCACCACGGGATTCGCCTTGTGAAATGAATGTCACGAACATGATTTAAAGTAATCCGTAGTCGTCAAGGATTCCCCACATTTCCATATCATACCTTAATTGATTTAGCGAGACTGTCACCTTGTTCTGCCAGCCCTGAGGTACAGAGCCTATTCGTTTACTAGTATTCCGTACAACGGATTACACCCATTTGTTTGACTCCCTGCTCTTCATATTGAGAACTCAACGTCCTTTGACTGCCGCAACGTTATCTCAAACAGCTTCATAAATTCTAGCATAAAACTATCTGGTACTAGCGCGACCACCATGCTTGATGTGACGGATTTTATCAGCGAAAGAGGTGGGGACCCTCAAAAAGTCCGCGAGAGCCAACGCCGGCGCAACGCCCCAGAAAGCGCCGTGGATGATGTAATTGCACTTTACGAGGATCACCGCAAGAGTATGATCCTCACGCCCTCAATTAGATCTCTGAGGTAGTCGTGTTCACCACTCGCTAGCGAAATACGAAGCTTCGCAAATAGCAACAAGGATCAACGCCAATCAAAAGGAGCTCGGTGCAAAAAAAAAGGTGAGCGTTCAGATAATCTGGAACTTCGAGCTGGACCCATTGCTGACGAGTCATGAGAAGGCCAAAGAAGATGCCTCCGACTTAGTGCAGAAGAAGGTAGATCTGGAGAAAGAGAAGAAAGCGCAGGAGGAATCAGTGTTGGAGAAAGAGTTCGCGTTACAGAAGAAGTTAAAGACGATTGGCAACTATGTTCACAACAGCGTACCTGTCAGCAACACTGAGGTGCGTACTACTGCGCGCAGGGCTATGTGGCTCTACTGACCGCCCTTGGAAGAACGACAACGCCTCGATCCGGAAGTGGACTCCAGAAGGGGTGGAAGTCAGGAAGCGGGACTGTCTCTCACATCACGAAGTCCTGACACGGATAGACGGCTATGATCCTGAACGAGGAGTGAAAATCGTTGGTCACCGGGGATATTGCCTCACCGGATACGGGCTGTTCCTAAATCTCGCCCTGGTCAACTATGGGCTGGAATTTCTATGGAAGAAGGGCTACAAACCAAATCAACCCCCTCATTTCATGCTGCGCGAGTATATGGCAAAAACGGCTCAGCTTGAGCAATTCGACGAGGAGCTTTACAAAGTTACAGAGGATGGAGAGAAGCAGACCGACAAGTACCTGATCGCAACTTCGGAACAACCATTGTCCGCATTGCATGATGGCGAGTGGCTACAGGACAAAGATCTTCCAATCAAGTGAGCATCCGCGTTTATAGGGATGAGTCACTGCTGATATGACTATAGGTACGCTGGCTACAGCACATGCTACCGCAAAGAAGCTGGAGCACACGGAAAAGACGCGTGGGGGATCTTTAGGGTACATCAATTTGAGAAGGTACACGGGTTGATATGGTATGTAGGGTTTCAACACTGATATTGATTGTACAGATCGAGCAATTCCTCATCACAAAACCGGAAGAGTCATGGCAAGCATTCGATGATATGATAGGTATATCAGAAGATTTCTATAAATCCCTTGGGCTCCCGTATCAGATTGTCGCTATCGTGTCTGGAGCCCTCAATAACGCTGCCGCAAAGAAGTATGATCTCGAAGCCTGGTTCCCGTTCCAAGGAGAGTACAAGGAGCTGGTCTCCTGCTCAAACTGCACAGATTACCAATCAAGGGCCCTAGACATTCGATACGGACCTAAATCGATAACAGATGCAAAGAAGAACTATGTCCATGCGCTCAACTCAACCCTGTGCGCCACCGAACGGGCGTTGTGCTGTGTGCTAGAGAATTACCAAACAGAGACAGTAGGTCATTACACGTTCGGTTGTCGATATCAGTATCTAATGTGGAATTGCAGGGCGTACGAGTGCCAGAGGTGCTACGAAAATATATACCAGGAGCGCCCGAGTTCATTGAGTACAGCAAAGAACTGCCAAAGGACACGACTTCTTCAAAGGCTAAGAATAAAGCTGGGGGCCCTCGGGTTGTAGCTCCACCTTCAACAAGCGCGGCAACGGAAGAGATGAGTAAGATGAAGGTTTGAGGAGTTGCGAGGGTTTCAATACCGGACAAGACTTGAGTTTAGAAGGATAGATACCATGCAAGCTAGATGTCCGCAGATTTGGGACATGGAAATCTTTGTAGACTCCCAGTAATATTTTTTCTGTTGTTTTCTCAGGTTTCGACTCTCGAGTCTCGTGAAACTAGACGCAGGGCAAAAGTAGGCGCCAAGCGAAACTAGCGGCGAATTACCTTAGTGAGCATCCTCTTGTGCACGGTATGGTAAGTAGGGCACCTTAAGGCAGTACCTTAATGGTCGCCTGCTTTGCGCCACGTGATATGCTTGTCCCATGATGCACGAGGTACGAGATGGATTTTGTATCGTTTCGTCAGCTTCACCGTCAAGTGAAGCTGCCACATCATACCCCGAAGCTGCGCCCAAAACAACGGTAGCCACCACGAGTCCACGACAGCGACACAAATCTTTGACAGCTCGCATACACGTAATTACAACGTCATCAAAGTAGTCAGCGACAACGAGGTACCTTACATTACCCGGTATTGCTTGGCACAAACTTTTGCCGCTGTTTTCGCAATCCATTCATCGCTTTGGACGCAAGATATGGCCGTCGACTGCCCTTTCTGTTCATTCGCTGATCATGAAACTTATTTCCTAATGCAGCACGTAGAGCTTTGTCATCCGGAAAATGGAGAATCACCTTTCATGGTAAAGGAAGGCGCGGGTCGGCAAGAGGAGGGTGTTAATGATGTAGAATCTACGAGCACGAGTGACGTCTCTTCCGAGGATGAAGAATATATCGAGTGTGAATGTGGCGAGTCGGTGGTCTTGAAAGAATTTGAGAGCCATACCGAGCTGCATCGCGATGAAGGCATGGCCCTAGATGAGGGAGAGAAGAAGGCAGCGAACATAGCAACTTCTAGAAGCCCTCTACGTGCTGGCCATGCTTCATTCTCCAGTGCAGACAGAATGCCGACGGTTTCATTGTCCGATGTGGATACAAGCCAGCGCGACCCTCTAGACATCAACACAGTGATCAAGCACCGTTCTCGTAGCAAAAATACCAAGCAAAGGCATGGTGTCAACAAATGGAAGAGTCTATTGCTAGGTACAAGCTCGTCTACAGGCCGGCCCAAGACTGCAAAAGACAAGCACAAGAGCGTTAGAAGATTAGGCGTATGTGTTGTCCCCTTTTTCTTCATTTTCGCATTGCTGATGAAATGTTTAGAGAGCAGAGCTCGGTCCGCATGCGTATGAAGAAAGAATGCCGGAGTGGTTGCACAAGCAACTGGAGCTTGGCGCTAAGGTCACAAAATTTAATCAGCTCACCCCTGATGGACGAATGTACAGCGTCGAGACCGTAGCCAATGAAACCAGGGGCATTTTACCAGTACTAGCACAGCTCTGCGAACAGGATTCGCATGTCTCGAGGGGCTTCATTTGCCACCCGGATGTGCAGCACGTTGTCAAGATGGCAAGGGAAGGGGGCTTTTGTGGCTATCGGAACATTCAGATGATGGTAAGTACACGACAAGAGGCCGGTTGCTGGAAGAAACGCCTCAGGGAAGCTAAGTGCCGTGCAGATCTCGTTCATCCAGGGCGCAAGATCAGCGGGTCATCAGTACTTTCCTGGGCGGGTACCTTCAATACTCCAGCTCCAGGAGTTGATCGAAGACGCTTGGGATAAGGGTATCAACGACACCGGCCGAATCGAGACCGGTGGAATAAGGGGCACAAGAAAATATATCGGCACACCTGAGGCAAGAGTTTTTGATGCAGAAAGAAGTTTCCACTGACAATGATTGCAGGCTCAAGCACTACTGGTTAGCCTCGGCATCGGGTATATTTTGCTCACGCTACAACCTTGATTTCGAGGCTGACATATGATTTAGATGCGAAGCCAGCGCCTTTAACGACCGCGAACGACCTCCCGTCTATGGCCAAGTCCTTGAAGCCATTGAGCAGTACTTCATTAGCGGAGTCACCGATGCTTCCCAAAAGGTTGCTCGAACATCTCTTCCACCTTTGTACTTCCAACACCCTGGTATGCAGTCCCCAGCCGCCTTATTCGACCTTTCTACTTTGACGGCTTACGCTATCCCCTAGGGCACTCACTAACAATCGTCGGATTGGAAATTCGAAAGAACCATTCCCGCAACCTTCTCGTTCTCGACCCAATGTTCAAGCCTTCCCCAGGCATCCACCGATTGATCGGCAACCAAATCCGAGCGCCGCAACCGGAGAAGCTGCTGAAAGCTTACCGGAGAGGGGAGTCATACTTGGGCAAACACAAGTGCTTTGAGGTCCTAAAGTAAGTGATCATCTTGCTTCGGTGCTAAACTTGTTGTTGATGATAGATCAGATTAACAGCTCGTCTGCCGCCTGGAGCAGGGTGGAATGCCGCATAACCTCTGACGATGCCTGACTGTACCCTTAGATATTGGAACTGAGATTCCAGGACTGTTTGCGCCTGTATTGTGTTAGTGGAATGGGTTATCATAATATATGACATGGTTAAGGGTAGCATGGCGTGGTGTACTCTATGGTATCGAACTGTTTGTGTGCGACTTCCGAATTGGGCGTAAGTATCAACGGCAGGCTCATTATCGTTACGATACCACAGGACTTTAGCAGACATGGATCTGGTGAATGCCTTGATATGGTTCAGGGCCTCTAACCGTCTACTATTAGAGTCGAACGCCACAAGACTACCTGCAAGGCAATTTGGAAAATATATCATTGGTCGTCTGGGCCTGTCCTGATTCACACGTATCTCAAGCACCCGAGCAATTAATGCACAGTATTAATCGACGAGAAAAGTCCCAGCCACGGCGGCAGCTGCCTCCGACGAATCCTAACCCTGATACTTGTTGACGGAGCAGCCACTCCCGTGGACGCCGTATGCCCCGGTATAACCCAGCCGTTGGGGTTTGTGGGTTCCATCTCCCAAAGCACCAAAATGCCTGCCACAAGAGCCATGATCTCCCGCTCAGCGAAATCCCGTCCCGGGCACATAGCTTCTCCGCCACCAAAAGGTTCCAGCGTTCCGGCGTCCGCTATGCGTGCTCCATCATCATTTCTACTCGGTACCAAGAATCTTGATGGCTTAAACATACTGGGACAATCGATGTACCGTGGATCCTTGAGGTGTGCGTTGAGCGGTATGGCTACAGAAGTTCCAGCTTTGAGCACATACTTTGCGGAATGCTCGCCTGGTAAGCCACTGGGGTGAGTTTCTGTGAGCGTAAAGTCCTGTCTCACAGACCTGATTGAGATCGGTGCAGAGTCAAGTCGGAGACATTCGTAGTAACACGCCTTGAGTAACATACACGATCCAACGAGTCCTTTCAAATCTATCTTTAGATGTGGGAGCTCCGGCACCGCGAACTGTTGCGGAGCCTGCGAGGCTTGGGCGAATGGTGCTATCTCCTTTCGCACCTCTTCAATGAGTCCTGGCTTCGCCCAAATGCGGACGAGAAGCCAGAACACAGTTCTACTGGCCTTTACGTTCATACTACGTGCATGTCAGCTGAGACGGTCAAGGCCCCTGGATGAAGGACTGACTTCCAGAGCAGATCGAGATCACAAGCTCCTTTTACCCCATGAGATAGCCTATGTGCTCTCCACACGGCACTCCTTCCCTTCATCACTGCGCTCACATCGCCCATATCTCTCCAGGGGAACTCCGGCTCGTCACCTACCGCAACTTGGTCAAGCGCTTTATGGAATGCATTGAATCCTGTCTTGAGCCTTTGGCGCGCAAGATGCGCCTTTGTGAGTGACGGAATTGGAAACCAGCGAGGAAAGCCTATGATGAGGTATTTGAAGCCATTGTCAAAACTCCATAGATCGTCGAGCATGGAGGGGTAGTGCTCTAGGAATTCGGATCCTGTCAATGAGCTTGTGGTAAGATGGCCTACGAAGTTCTGGACGAGGGAGAATAGACAGACTTCAACAGATGGCGATCCTACGGTGTCGTCCGCTGCTTGCAGCTTGGTTGGCACGGAGCTAATTCTCTCCCACGGATTTTGATCAACGACACTCTTAGAGAAGGACACTAAAGTTGATACACGCTCCTCTACGGATGTAATGATGATGGCTTCCAAGTCTTTCCAAAGGCCGTTTCTTAAACACGCGTTAGACTTCCTGTGCACATCCAGGTAGGCTTGCTTGTGTCTTCGATTTGCACCAAAGACACTGGTCAAGGAGTACCACTTGAATGTTTCATCATCAATAAACGAGGAATCCAGTACCAAGAGGGTCTCGATCATTGATGGAGCGGATACAACATTGCAGAGGTAGCTAAAGAACTTGATTGAAAAGATGGGATAGATTGATTGATAGCTTTGCCTCGGTTAATGTCTGTCCTGTTTCAAGAGCTGTGCTTGACGTACCTAGATTTTTCTAGGAACCGATTGGGGCTTGCAAGCAATGAAAAGAAATGGCCCGCGAAAGGTATCCAATATGGCAACAAAGGCACATTTTGCAAGGTGTGCCCTTCGGTAGCCTTGGGCTTGTACGAGTTGCCACTCCTCGCACGAGTACAACAGACAGCAAATGCCATTAATATCAGTAGAACAAAGACCATAGTCCCTTGACCCCCAAGAGCCCTCTCCCAAGTGATTTCATTAGCAAGCATCGTTTGGACTTGGTTATTCTTAAAGCTGTAGGGCCCCTACGTATCATATTAAAAGTATATCATAAAGAATGAATACTTGAACGATGCTAAGCTAAATCAGACTCAAACTGAATCAGAAAGAGTGGAGAAAGGTATGGAGAACGGTGGGTGTTTTACAGGTTCTGGGTGTCCATGTTGAGAGTTCATAAGATGTTTCGAAATGCAGGTGGGGGTGCTGCGTCCGGTCAACAAAAGTATGAACAATGAGAGTAGGTTCAACTCAGGGTTCGGCGGCCCTGGAGGGCGGAAAGTCCTCCTGGCGGAAACCCTTCCGCCCACTCCGCCGTAACATTCTTCTGCACTTGCGAGTACCAAAGTACTGAACAGGAGCCAGCGACAATGGGAAGGGGTCAACCAAACATAATAGTGACCGGCACGCCCGGAGTGGGAAAGACAAGCCATTGCGAGCTGTTAGCTCAAAACAGCGGCCTACAACACTTGTCAATCAACCAAGTCGTCAAAGAACGCAGTTGCCATGACGGATGGGATGAGGAGTTCAAAAGTTGGATAGTTGATGAGGACAAGGTCAGTACTCGTGCCAATCCTGCCAGTTTTAAGGCTAATATCAAATCGCCGCAGCTATTAGATGCAATTGAAGACGAAATCCCGCAAGGTGGCTACATAATTGACTGGCACGCCTGCGATCTTTTCCCCAAGCGCTGGATCGATTTGGTAGTGGTGCTGCGGACAGACTCAACGAAGCTATACGACAGGTTGCAGGCCAGAAATTATCCCGAGAGCAAGCTGCAAGAGAATCTAGATTCCGAGATTATGGAAGTGCTTTTGGAAGAGGCTAGGGAATCCTATAATGATGAGATTGTGGTAGAGTTGCAGAGTAACGATGCGGACGATATTGAGAGTAATGTGGAGAGGATCATGATCTGGATTGAGGATTGGAAGAAGAGTAACAAGGAACATGACTGATGCCGAGACAACATCATCTTTGCGGCTGGCTCAAATTGATATAAAAAGATTCGCGAGGAGATCTTGGCGGATCAGGTGCTTTCTTCTTTGAGAGCATTATCATGTTCCGACGTCTAATGAGAACAAGTCATTGATCGCAGAGGCTGCCGCAGGCTTTTGCAGATCGAACAAGACTGCCCCCGAATTTCGGATTCAACCAATGCCAGGGTCCTAGCCTTGAGTCCGCAACCACGCTTTAAGCTTCGCCAACGCCAGAAACCGATGAGAAAGCCCGTTCTTTTTCTCCTCATCCATCTCCGCATACGTCTCGCCGTCAACTTCGAAGATCGGATCCCAGCCTTGGCTCTGTCAGTAAACCACTCCCACTCTTGAGATTCCTACTAATCTACCAAACTTAGCCGGTCCCCTGGCAGGTACGATCTTGCCCTATGAGTCTTCAGTCATGCTTTCTTGTCAAAGAGGAGAAGGATGCAGTGACTTACCAAAACCCTTCCCTCAAATAAAGCTGGTTCATGTCCCGGGCCCTCGCAGTACGCAAATGTGCATACTGCATAGGCGCTCTTGTCTTCATAGGCTAGTAATAGATTGTTTAGACCTTCGTGGCCAAGGGCTGTGAGGAACCATTTGCTGTCATGCAATGTCAATACTTGACCCGCCATTACTATAATTTCAAACAGGATTACTCGGAGTAAACCTACATATAAGGCCCCGGCAACTCCTTCAAGGCATTAAAACACAAACACGTATCTTCCACCAGCACGGGGCCTCCTATCTTCTCTCATTCATCAGCCCACCATCCCGTAATCAAACCCTCCAGACCTCCCAAAAATTTCCATCAAACCCAGTAAAACCCCCCCATAAGATTCCACAAAAAAAAAACTCAATTCCCCACAATATCAGCCGCCCTCCTGCATTTATCCCTCGAAACCTCCTCAATACTCCCCTGGATCTCGACCAGATCCAGCGACCGCGATGTCAGCGCCACGACGCCGTGCAAAATCGCCTCGACTTCGGCTAATTTGTTCGCGTTGCCGGTGACGAAATTGAGCGAGGGCGGCATTGTTGGTGGGGTGGGGGCGGCGTTTTTTGTGTGTGTGGTGGGGGGGGGGGACTCGGTGAAGCTGGTTCCAAAGAAGTGGTTGGCTAGAGGTGTGTGTGTGTGGTTTATCTTTGTTGAGAGAGACTGAGAGAGAGAGAGAAAGAGGATATATAATGAATGGGGGCTGATGAGATGCGAGTCTCCGGTTACGGTGAGAGTTTGCCGGCGGTAAAAGTACGTCTACAGTAGTCTATCTACTCGTACTGTACCGGCGGCGGCGCAGGCCCGTCTTAATATTCAAAAAGAACTGCGTGCCTTGATCCTTTTCAACGGGCCATCTTTTCGCCTCAAAATGTGTGAATCTTGGGCGAAGCGGGGAACTTTTCCTTGTTGTCATCACCTGGATAGTCTCAGCGACTATGGTCTGGATTAATTGTATGGAAGAAGTATTGCACCGCAAGGAATATAGGGCAGAAAACTACATATACAATTGAATGTCCATGCCGAACTTCCAATCCAATACACGTCTAACTTATTGTACAGACCGGGAGGCTCTCCTGAATGGTGGAATAAGAAGGCATAGACGAACCCCCGGCATGCATCGTATCCAGCATAACAAAACGTCTCTATCCAAAGACTTCTTGCTCTTTCCTAACAGCTTCCTAGCCATCCGAGGACGCCCGCTATGCAAAAGATGTCCGCAATACGGTACTGAGGTCGGATTTTACAGAGGCCCATCCGCTTTCTTCCCCCGCACCCAAACTAATTCCAGCACAGTATCGATATCGCCCTCCACCCCCGGATGCAGGTACGTCTGCCTCACAGCTCCATCAATGACCACGGAGTCCATTAGCCTGTACTGTACCTTCTCTTCCTCCAAGACCATCTTTCGCCTCGTTGGCCCAAGAGAGTGGGCTGTACCCGCATTTACGGAGCCTTCAACAACTGACGGGGTGTCCCATGTCTCCTCGAGCTTGCCGAAATCCATCCCGTCTAGGCTGCCCTTCGGATACATCGAAATCGAAAAACCGTTGCTGAGAAGCGTGTCCTTGCCAAACTGCCACCGTTGCAAGAAGCAGTCCCCACAGACGTCTGCGACAAGATGCATCTTGGGCAAATCGTACCCTTTTCCATCTGGGCCTCCTCCCTTCCAGTGGTGCAATGAGAGAGGCATACGACCACTCTCATAGATACCCGATAGGTCGTTGTGGACATCGATTTGGTGCAGCTCAGGCACATTCGTTAATTTGGTATTCGTATTGTATATGATGCATTCCATTATCCTAATATCCCCAGCACCGGAACCCGAGTCTGCTTTGCAGTGGTCGTAGTTGTTGTGAATCGACTTTGCCATTGCAACCGAGAGGAATATTCCAGCTCCCCCAAAACCCATCATACCGTAGCGTACCACAGACCACCAGTCCTCCGATAGAGCACCGATATAAAATTGCTCATTGAAATCATACTCGGAGAGCATAGAGAGAACGGATGGGATGGAAGGGAAAAAGGTATCGTCGTCCATCAGAGCAACCCACTCAGTCTCGGGGCTGCGGTTGGTGTACATAATTTCGGCCAGCGAAAAATAGCGTTCAGAGAAGATGTCCTCTTTGCGCAAAGGTTCAACCAGGGTAACATCAAGTCCGAGACCGCGCATCTTTATTTGTAATTCGGCGACATGATTGGTATCCGCTGCTACCCACTGGGTTTCTTCATCGACCTCCCCAGCTTCTATGACCACAGCAAATAATTTGGCATTGGTGTGCGGAAGCCAGCGTAGTAGTTGGGGTATAGTGTCCTCAAGGCGCTTGATCGTCGTTGAAACGCCGAAAATGACATGAGAGGCATCGACGGGGTCTTTGGGGGTAGCGGGTACGTCGAGGACAAGAGGATCGTTGCAATGCTGCAATTCCACCTTGGGGTTGTCGCTGAGATCGATCGTCTGGAGTTGGGGGAACAGATGCTCCTTCATTTTAGTAATTGGGTCGCGCTTCGCCTTGGAAGTAGGACGGGTGATAATGTCACGATGGGCGTATCTGATGGGGTACGTGAGGTTGAGACGATCCAGCCAGTCTAATCGGTCTGGACACGGTTCGATGGAATGACCACCAAATGAAGGGATCCATCCTGTTGACGGCGAACTCTTTCTGCTGTATAGTTGTATAACGAGTACGATGGAGGTGAGGGAGAGGAGGCAGACAAAAGCAGTGATGCCGCTGCGGAGCAGCATCCTTTGTCTATTGCGATTATAGGAGCTGCGAGCCCCGCGCAGTGAGTGTCCTTGCAAGACGCAGTAAAGCTGTCTTCATGGTATCACCCGCGTCAAGTCCTCGAGTCCACCGTATGGCTTATGGAGAAACGAATTGGTTTGATGGTTTGGTGTGGCGGCTGAGAGCGGAATAATCTCGGGGGCTGCAGGCTTGACCTGCTTGCCATAGAAGAATTAGCTTTGGTACAAGCACTCGCATTGCCGCAGAGCCCGAGGCGCCGGCATGAATCTGTTACTCGTACAAGTAGGCATAACCGGAATCTCTTCAAGATACTCTCTAGTCCTGTCGTGAGATGTATTCGTCCCAACCTCATACTTTGTTGTGTTCCGCATTGAAAACCTTGGAGTGGGATGGGCAGCCCGCGACAGAGCTCCCATACTTGGCTTGCATCCACAGACATCTGTAGGACTAGCATTATGTTACAAGAGAGGCTGTCCCTCTGCGATCAATCAACTCAAGCAAGAAAAAGTGGCGACCATCTACACCTTTAATACAAATACTCGCAATCTTGCTCCCGTAAGCAAGGGACTTTTAATCTATTTCATACGCACTGTCCAGCGCAGCATGCCATGGATGTGAACCGGATTTGCTGCAGAGCCAGCAACTCGGCAATCCTATATGACCACACGTGGAAGTGCTTTGGAGTTGGGCCATATTGGCCAGGTTATGGTCTCTCCTTCGATTGCACTCGATGGCTTTACGCCTAATGTGATCCATGTATTCTACAGAACCGTTCTCGCTCGCCATGGTGCGTCCAAATCTGCCCCGTCTCGAGTACTACTCCACCCATGCGTACTTACGCCCAAAAAAGACATTAAATCATCATTACCTGCGCCCTTAGTTGCAACCGCTGTACACTGTATCTGACATTAGGCACGTGTAAACAATCGAGCATAAAAATGCTGAGCACCCGCCGAAAATCCAACATGCGAAGCGGAGCAATGCTGGTAATATACTTGCACATAAGGTAGTACACAAAGATCAGACTAGGAAAGGCTCGGGTATCGTCAAGTGCGTCAGAGCTAAAATAAATCCAACTGGGTCCACCGCTCTACTCCCCTAGCTGTAAGGTGGTGGAGGGCCAGGTGGAGGCGCTGGAGATGGCGGCTCGAGATCGTGGCCCTCATCAAGAACCTCGCCAGGTGCATCAAACTCCAGCTTTTCTTGTTGAGCCACGGCTTGGGCTGAGACAATTTCCGCCAGTCGCTTGAGGCGCGGTGTTTGCAGCCAGGATGGTGTATAGGTTTCCAAGGCCGTTATCACTCGAGGCTCGGCGATTTCGTACGGTCCGCTGTCTTCCATGTCGACGGCGGTAAGTAGTAGCACGTCTCCCTTCTCCGTGACTCGTGAAGCGACTGCCTTCATGATATCGCCGTTGATCGGTTGTTCGTAATCAGCAACAAGGTACTGGTTCAGAAGCTTTTGTATTTGGTTCGGCGAAAGCCTGCGCATGTGACGGTCAGCAAGCCTGACAGAACCAAAAACAACCTGTTTCACTTACATCCAGCAGATATCTTGGATGATCTCGATATCGTTCAACGTAGCTTTCTTCAGCTGGAGTAGCTTTGTCGCTTGCTAAGGAAAAGTCAGGGATGCTTTAGGAAAATGATGGCTACAGTGCTTACCATGAGATGCTCGAGTTGTAGGGTACCCTCAGGCATGTCGTGGCTTTTGCACCATTCCTCAATCCTAGTAATATTGTAGTTGATTTGCAGACCACGCTTCCACGATAGGAAATTCCGACGCATGAGGAGATCGTTGAAAGCTGTAACCCCCACAAGCCTTAGAAGCTCCGTTAGGGTTTGAGTGATAATCGAATCTTCCAGATAATACGCCTTCATAGCTTTGACGGCGTTGTTCAGCAAGCTAAGCAAATTATCCATGCTGTACGCTGGCGTGTTGTTCGATTGCAGAAGCTTTCCTAGGAATCTGTTACTTTCGCTCGTTACAAATCCGGGCAAAGACTGCGATTCGATGATGGCAGGTACTATCATCTTCTGTAATTTCTTCTTCAGGACCTTCATCCAGGTATGGTAAATGTTGAATTCGAGACTCTCCAGATCATGTTTCACGATTTCTAGCAGTCGATCGTACTCGTAGTTATCTGTCTTCTGCGCTTCGTACCAGTCTTCTGCCAGGAACACAAAGGAAAGCATCTCGTGGACATTGGACAGCCAGAAAGCACCAGGATTTATGGCATCTTCCCCATCGTGCTGCATTACCTCTTGTTGAACAGACTGCATGACATTCGCAAGGAATCTCTCCGAGTCTTTGACGAAGCCATTGTTCCACATCTCAGAAGTAACAAGATTGATGAGGTAGGCTGGAAACAGAACCTCCTTGTCTGTAGGAGAGGGTGTGGTGTTAGGAACTGGGATCTTGAGATTCTTGATGAGCCCCATGGTGACCTCCTCGTTCAATCCATCCTCATCGGACAGCAGGTTTTCAAGCTCGTATTCAACGTTGTCCAATATGGGGCTGAAGGTAGATCCAGAAAGGTTTTGGCGGTGTGTGTTGGCGCTTGTTATGGCCATCGACCCTGGACGAGGGTTGTACGCCGAGCTGAAGCGGTCCGGCTCTACCCTCTCTGCCCCTGCGCTTCTTCGTTTTGGCTTCCTCGTAGAGACCAAGTTGATCAGGCCATTGCTCTGAGGTTGGGGTACTGCGTGGCCGTTGGTTATTTCTCCATTGGTAGGAGCTGCCCTTCTGGCAAGATCCAGTTGATCCTGTATGTCTGCAAGCTGTTGACGCAATGACAGCTTCTCGGCTTCATGGTCGATCCCTGCCTGCTTGGCATTTCCGAGCTCGATGTTGGTAGTCCTTAGTGTTTCTCGAAGACTCCTCCCTTCCTCCTGGAGACGCTTGGTGTTGGCTGTCGATTCTTCAAATGATTGCTGTAACCTTTTCATGTCTCCTTCCATAGCCTGCAGGCGTGCCGCGGTAATCCCGGCTTGATTCGCCTCAGCTTGAAGCTCTTTTGTACGACTTTCGAGAGCATTATGTCTGGCCTTCCAGGATCTCAATTGACTCTCGTAATTTTCGACCTGGGAGACCAAAACTTTATTCTCGCGCTTCATGGTACCCAGCGATTGCGTCAATTCCACGACTTTATTCTCCAGCTTGTATGATATCTGTTTTAGATCTCGAGCCTCCTCACGTATACTCTTATAGCCGCGCCTCGCCTGTTTGCCACGCCACAGACTTTGAATGATGACAATCTTCTTACGATACTGCCTCCAGGAACGTAATTGCTGTCGTGCCCGCCAAGACCGTTGTATTGTCCGTGATGCATTCCCGACCTTTGTCTCCATGATTTTTCTTCTGCAAAGGTAACCCTTAGTAACACCTTGGAGTAATATGATATTGTTGCGGATTTGACCGAATCGCTTTTTCTCTTTATGGCCTCGCCACACTTTCTGGATGTTTGTCGCGGCCCTGACTCGCCGAACGTCTTCAGCTCGCAGTCGTGCATGATAGCCACGCGAGAGAGTTTGTAGTAACACAATGGAATTCCTTGCTTCAAGGTACTTTCTCCTGTAGTGCTTGCAACGAAGATTCTTCTGTATCAAGATAGCACACTCATTGAGCCTTGTCGTACGAAGATTTTCCAAAAAAGCCAACATACCAGCGCGGAAAAAGATCTTTGTTAGTCCCAACTGATATTTGTCGAGCCCCCTCTCAGTGCCTTGCCCAAGAGCTTTCTTCAATATCGCATTTGCCATTTCTCGTATTTCAGATGTCCATGACTGGGAGGGTACCAGCATATAGTATCGTAAGGCAAATTCCTCGTAAGTCCATCGAGTAGGGTAACCTGCACAACTGATCCTGACAGTCTCCAACACGCCGCAAGCTCGCAGTTGGCTCAACACCATCGGTCCTTCGAAGCTCCAAGCTTGTTTACTCTCGTTAGGTTTGATACAACGGATGTAGTGAACGTCGGTCGAGTTAATTGTTTGCATAAGCTCAATGAGTGATGACTTGAAGATGCCCCCAAGTGTCGGTTTTCTATTTGCAGCCACGCCCATCCTTCGGCCAGGAGTTGCTACAGCCTTGGAGGCCGCTGCGGTCGCCGAGTCCTTTTCGCGCACAATAGAGGCAGCTTCGAGAACTTCCCCCAAAAAGGAATTCGTGGATAGTCGAAGTACCTCCATATGCTCGTCTGGTACGGTATCTCTGTTTTTCTCGATAAATCCATCCGACTCATATGTGACATTAATGGCATAATGGCAAACTGTGAAAGCTGATTTGCCAAAGCGAGGCTTTTTGTAAAACTTTGACTTATCATTGGCGAAATTATGGTGTAGCTTCGTAACAAATTGTTCATCAGAGCCCATCGGTAATCGCGATTCCTCGTCCAGCAGCGCAAGAACTCCAAGTTTTGCCTCGATGAGGTCAATACAAGGCTGGTTGTCCGAGAAATCGATAAAAGTCCAGTCAATCTGCTCACGTAGGTATTCTTCCTGTTCCAATTTGAAGACATGCTGATTAAATTCCTGTTGCAGCTTCTCGTTTGCATAGTTGATGCAGAATTGCTCGAATGAGTTTTTAGCGAAATGTTCGAAGCCGTAGATATCAAGGACTCCAATGAAGGAAGAGGCTCGGCTGCTGACGTCCTCAGTCGCCAAACCGGCATTGATATTTTCAACAAGCCAGTCGAAAAGAGCAGAATAGACAAATTTTGCAACAGAGTCTCGAACTACGAAAGCTTGCTGTTGTGTCAAATTTGATTGAATTTTCTCCCCCCTTGTTATCAACTGCTTCTTAATAGTCCATTTCGCAAACTCGTTAGCATCAACACCCAGCATCTGACATGCCCGGCCGAGAGATGGCTCGGTAGAAGGAAGCACTGAATCATTTCGCGTGGCTGTAATTTTGACATTTCCAAGGTGTAGTAGAGCACTGAGTAGCCCAAATATCTCCGCTTGCTTATCTTGACTGACGCCGATTGTGGTAAGCGACTGCCGTGTTGCGTCGAAGTCTGCTTTGTCGTCCACGCCCTCGATAACTGGGGCCCCGCCCTGGTTGAGATAGTCGAAATGTTCCACAGGAAGTAATCCCCACTCTTGCCGCTCGATATCTGTGGCGCCGGCGACAAGCTGGTAGAAGATATGGTAGTTCCTCTCTTTCAATGGCTGGAATACTAATCTGGAACGTTCGAGCAGGTATGTCCTTATTTTGGCACCAATAATCTCGGTTTTCTTGTCAAACATAATCTCTATATATTTCCCAAACCTCGAGGAGTTATCGTTTCGTGTGGTCTTGGCATTGCCGAAGGCTTCCATCACAGGATTTGTGGCTAGAATCTGCTCCTCCGTCTCGCTCATTGTGTCTGCCACCCCTTTGGCCCGTTTTCCAGGCTGGTCTGGTGATTCCCGGGTTGCGAAATATCTCATAATGTACTTGGCACTGACAGTCTTGCCAGCTCCCGACTCCCCAGATACGACGATTGTCTGGTTGTTGTTATCTCGAAGCATGTCCCTAAATGTTGTCAGTCAGTGGCCACTTGAAGATAGATAGCTTCCAATCACTCACGCAAAGGCTTCCTCCGCAATGGCGAAAAGATGAGGTGCCTGGGAAGACCTTTGTTTCCCCGCGTAAACTTGGACCATACCAGGGACATATAACGAGTCCACTCGAGCAAAAGGATTTGTTGCGATCAGGACAATCCCGCTATATGTATAGATCTCTTTCTGGGAGTACCGTAGCTTGATGGCTTGGAGGACTGAGCATACTCTTAGCTTAACACCAGGGTTTGTCACTTTTCGTCCAACTCACCTGCTGGTTCGTTGAGATGGGAGAGGCTAGTGAGATCATCGGTGGCCTCGAGTATGGCAGGGTTCATCAGCGGTGGTAGAGAGGCATTGTTGTCGTCTTGTATGGCAGCTACTGTCGTTACAATTGACCTCGTCTATCATATCATTGGGGTCAGCGGGTTCCGAATAGAACAACCACCTCGAAACAATGGTGATTCACCTCGCCGTTGGCTAACTGAAATACGAGCGTGACTTTATCCCCTTGAATTTTCTTCGACTCCACTTCCGATGCAACCCAGCCCTCTGTAGGATCAGGCTGCCATGCCCGCGTCCCAACATCATAATTGTGCGCCATGGAAGCTGGGGTAGGGGGTTCAGGAGCGCGGCCAGTCTGGGGGACAATGCTCCCGCTTTATGGCCAAGGGCCAGTCAGTGATGTGGGGTGTGAATAGCCAGACTCCACTGATCGATTATGGATTCATGAGTATCGCCTTTCTCAAGACAGGTGGATCTGTATAGCGAACAAGAAGATTATTGTTGGGGGTTATCTTTTTAGAAGTTCTGACCACAACGGAACCGGACGCGATCAAGCGGCGTTATCCGCGGCAGGGGGCGGGTCTCCTTTTCTTGGCCGCTTTCCGTGCATAACCAGAAACAAAGACTCCACCTTGTCCAAAGCAGACGACCACCTTACCTAGATTCTGTCACATATATAAGCCTGACGTCTTACCTTTCTACCTGTGGACATATTGGGTCAAAACATTTGGCGTGGTGGTGATCTATGGATTCTTGTCACCAATAGAATACGGGATTGTACAAGATAATTCCATTCCACTTCTTCTACTGACTGACGTTGACTACACCTTCAACCGCAAGTATCACGTGTAGACACCTTGGACTGGAGTACCAGAGCGCCCATCCGTGCTATTGTTATTCTGACGCAAATGTTACAGACTTATTCGGCTCTCTTGACTTCTCTACGAGTTCTATACATACCTAGTGCAGGAGATACAATGATGCCTTTTCTGACGGACCCAGAGCTGCCTAATATAACATGTTCTCAGAGGTATGGCGCCAACCAAGCCTTCAACGATCTCACATCGCGAAGAATAACTTTGCCCCTTTGTAGTTGTCAAGTTTGCTGTTGAAGCCTTGATCCTGCAATCCTTTTATCTTGTTTGGGACAAAAATCTCCGATTTCCCCATATCCCAAAAAAACGCGTTGGTCTAATACAAGCTGTTGTTGAACTTATCCCACACTTTTTGATAAGACGTTTGCGAACACCATGAAAGATAAGCATTAAGTGAACTCAGCTCAAGATTGTGAAGGTGTACAATCATGTACAAGTATTGATTAATAGAGGACTCTGGTCATGATGCGAGCTGGAAAATGTTAGTACCATTCGAAGCTGTGGAAAAGGAGGCTGCTATACAGCTTAGACTCTCAAGTCGTTGATGAAGATCCGATATCTCGCGAACATTAACATCGCTTATGTCTGCCATAAGGTAGGCTACCTACAAAACCATGAGCTCGGAACTCTATTTGCAAGGTAGTTGTATTACACACATCACCTCTACTGTCTGTCATCTGCTTGTCAACGTTGTGGTCGCCAAGGATTTCGTTCACTAACTATTTTAGCGCTTGTGTCAAAGCTTGCAAAAGCAGGTCATGTCTACCTTTTCTTAAAACACCGGGCACGTTATGATGAATGTAAACCACTCGGACGTGGTTCGGCTGATCCATCGTTAAGGAACGCAGATTGACTTCTGGCATGTTGACTGCGCCGAGTGTAGCTCCCTCGTTCACATAACGGACGAGCGCCTCGCTAACTTCAATTCCGATAGCACTCTGGGCTTCTTCTGTAGATCCACCAATGTGCGGAGTAAGAATGATGTTCCTAAGGCTTCGCAAGTCCTCTGCCCAAGGATTCAGGTCATTAGTAAAATAGTCTCCATTGCCAGCAGGCTCTGCAGGATATACGTCCAGGGCAGCTCCGGCGAGCTTTCCAGACCGCATAGCATTGATGAGCGCCGGAATATCGATGACGCTTCCTCTACTGGCATTAATTAGATAGCTACCATCTTTCATACAATTGAACTCCTCAGAACCAAGCATATTCTTAGTCTCTGGCAGTTCTGGAACGTGGCAGGTGACGAAGTCTGCGCACTCAAGTAGAGCCTTCAGCGTCGGCACCTGCTTAGCAGTACCCAATGCCATTAGATTGATGGCATCATAAAACATAACATCCATCCCCATTGCCTCGGCCAGTACAGAAAGCTGGGATCCAATGTGCCCGTACCCGATTATACCTAATACTTGCATTAGATCCATATAAGAAGTTTTGCTGTTGTGGATAAACAATACCGAGCGTCTTGCCCCGAATCTCCCAGCAGCCATTGCTTACCTTTTTCCAGGTCCCATGGTGTAGCTCGTTTGACCGGTCCCCAAGTTGTCTAGCAAGAGCGATGATCTCCGCAATGACAAGTTCAGCCACACTGCGGGAATTGCTGAACGGAGAGTTAAACACAGCAATTCCATGCTTAGCTGCGTACTGGATATCGACCTGATTCGTTCCAATACAGAAGCATCCGATAACGATCAAGTTCTTGGCCTCCCGAAGTACGCGGGCGGTAAGTTTCGTTTTGGAACGTATGCCAATAACGTGGACGTCTCTGTTATCGATAAGCCTAACATTTTACGCGGTTAGGGAAAATGGCATGGTACCCCACCGTATTTTCTTGATCAATTCGTCTTCCGTTAACGAAGATTTCAGGAATTCTACCTGGTAGCCTTGTGCAGACAGATTTTCCCGGCCTGTTTGGTTGATATTTTCTAGGAGCAGAATCTTGACGTCCTCGGTAGCAAATGGCTTCAGTGGTTTTGCTGAGCCCGGGGTCACTACTCGGTGTAGTGATGCCCCCCCAGGAGAAGAGGAATGGAAGGTTGGCGAGGTAGATATGCCGAGACTAGACGAGACCTGCCTGGAAAACCCGTTTGTAATTAGAGAGATGTCAACGTTAGGGGGTGAAGCGCGCATTTTGCATGCTCAGTCAGGGTCGTGACATACGAACACGAAGGGGGATGACCCCCTTTCTTAAGATCAGTCATCGGCGCATATAATTCATCGCTGAATCGGAATCTCATGCAGGAAGGGGATGTTAAAGTGATATCGGAAGGTACGGAGTCCAGATGTTGGAAGGGCCTCTGCAATTATTTGCCGACATTGCATTTGTCAGCGTGATTCTGGCTCCAAGGCCCTTTCACATGGGAAAAGGTCATTACACTTGGATCACTTAGTTCTCACAAACATAGTATGTTACTCCCTTATTCCGTGGGAATCTACATCAAACGCATGCCTGATTAAAATTTGATGCTAGATGGAGCATGTAGGGTCTTCGAAGTCTTGCGAAAATGCCAAGCTTACCTTAGGGTAGGTCACGCAGAGCCGTTGTTATTGCGAGCTCTAGTAGAAGCATAGACTGTAGATAATGATCTATCAGTGACTTTTGTGTACTAGGCTAATTGCTACCAAGCATTCCAACGCCCTCAAGCCAGCGCAGCAAGGTAGCTCTGGACCTGTGATACCGGAACGCTGGCATGCTGAGGACAAATGTGCATAGCCCTCGCCGAAATGAGGCCGACCGGGACCACCGGTATGATATTAAAGCGAAGAAGCCCATAGACAAAGGTCAAAGACGGCTTCCCGAAGCCGGGCATACAAACAGATCTAGCATATTTCCAAGCCATAGCCTTGATACCATTAGAAATCGTAGTCGCAAACAGAACTTGTCTAGCTTTGCTTGCATTCAGCGGCCTCTTGCTTTGGCTTCGAGTTGTCATCCTAAACATTGAGTCAGCCTACCTCTAATTTATTGTGTAGCGTAAACCGAGAACCTACCTCCTCGTCTGACTCATCCTCCTCATCTCTATCCTCACTAAGATCGTCATCCTCTTCATCGTCTTCGTCCTCGAAATCTCCTTCCTCTAGGTCCTCATCAATCTCTTCAAACTGCAAAGCTTCCCCAGTAAACCAATCGATTGCTCGAGGGATTAGCTTTTCCTTGATGTCCTCGCCAAGTTGATAATCGAGTTCTAAACGTTCCTCGACGTCAGAAGACACCTCATCCTCACCTTCTCCAGGAGCTTTTGGAGGATCGAAGAAGTTGAAAAATGAATCTGTGGGTACTGTCTTTTTTACGACACGAGTCTGTTTGGTGTCTGCTACACTGTAAGTCAACGTGCAGGGTAACTGTCTTGGGTACTCACTCTTGTTGCGTTGCTTCTTGCTCTCAACCCGGACAGTAATGTCCTTCCCTGCTTTCCAATCGATTTTGTCACCATCAGCGTGATCGTAGATAAAGTCACCCCCATAACCGCTTTCTTCTTGGTAGTAATATGTCTTAGTGATAATCTTGTTTGTAAAGAATTCATTCTCAGCGAATTCGAAAATCAGACGGAATCCTGGTCGGTCGAGGTACTCCATACGAATATCAGTCAAAGACTTCAAGGCCGTTTCATCCCTATCAGTGATCAACTCTGCTAATGAGACTTGGTTCTTCATGGCAGAAAGCCAGAATTCTGGGATGCCGGCAATCTTCTCGTTCGATTTATCCTCATCGGCTAATTCCGTCTTGTCAGCCTCATCTTCTCCTCCCTCCTCTTCCTGCTCGCCAGACTTGACCTCCTCCTCGGTGGGTTCCGCAGCCCCGTTGACAATCTTGGCACGTTTCTCGTATAGAGGTGTAAATTTAGCAAAGTACTTCTTCTCCAGCTGTAACACCTCTTCTTGAAGTTCGACCTCAAGCTTGGAGTGTTCTTTCTGCACACCCTTTAGACCGGCAACACGACGACGAACGGGTGCGGGTAGGGATTCGATATAGCCAGATGAGCGTCCTACGAGCGAGCCGAGTTTCCCCTGTATCATGGACACCAATTTAGGGTTTTGGGCGAATATTGAGGCGGCAGCCGCACGATCGAGATCCTCTTCAACCAAGAGTCAGCAGGGGATACGCCAGTGTTGAGCCGGCCCGAGGGGCTACGGCTGAAACATATGGTCGTACCTTCTTTGATGCTAGCAACACCAGGCTGTTGAGCATGAGACGAGATCGGAGCATTGTTGGCAGGTGTGTTCTGTGGGGTCCTGTATGGTTGATATCAACTGCCTGTTCATTGCGCCGAGAAAGCACCGACTTACGGTGCTGTTTGAAGATCGAGCTTCTTGTTGCGTATGGGTTCCGACATGTTGCAGGACGGGAGTAGAAACCCTGGTGTTCAGATGTTGTATTTAGGGTTCAAAGTTATCAAATTGAAGATTGTGCGGTGATCTTGAGCAAATAAATGTTTGAAGTTTTTTCCTTGGCGGGAAGACGGTGAATCTGGGTGAGTCCCACCAACTTATCAGTAAATTTACCACTAGATCAATCTATCTTACCTTACGATACATTACCTTTCCAAGCTTTAAGCCGACTTTAGCCCCGTCGCTTACCTAAGGCCGGCATGAGAAGTTCAAATTCCTTGCCTCAGTTCTCAGACGTGCCAACATCGCTAAGCCCCTTCGGGTTAGCGCCCTCGCTAAGTTCCTTCGAGTTAGCGCTCTGCTGACTTCGCAGCACACGAGCGACACGTCTGAGTGCAAACCTCTGTAAGATAGATTGATCTGCATTAATTTGAAATAATATTGAACTTTGTCATCATCTTATTTAATTCAGACGTAATTTACAGTATTAATGAGATATTCACATATTTTAAGTCTGCATCATTAATCTTAGCAAAAGTGCGTTTAACAGTGAGTTAAGTGTCATCTTTTGATTGAAGTGTGATTGATCTACAAAGTGAGCAAAACTTAAACATTTCATTAAGCTCATAATACAATAAGAAAAGAAAAATCTTTCATGTTCAGCAACAGATACTATTCTACAAAGTCATGAAGTGAAAGAATGAAGTGATCAAAGAGAGTTTCACATTGCTATTAAAACTGCTATTTAAAGAAAATCTATTAACAAAACTGCATAATGTGCATTTGTCACTTGAACACATCTTCAATTTCAAGTTAAGTCAAAGATGTTATCTTGCTTAAAATCAACTTGATATTGAATCATGATCTTGAAGTTAATCTTGAATTCAAACTCATCACACTTGAACTTCTTGAAACTCAATTGAATCTGATACAAATTTGCATCTAAACTTTTCTTGCTCATCATGCAATGTAATTCTCTTCATCACATATAATAGTAAATGATTTCAGTCACTATTTTCTCATCAATGTTGATATCATCGACTAGCATTTTCTTCTTGTGTGCATGTTTCAGAAAAACGCAAGTTGCATGAATCATTCTTGTATTATTGAAATTGATGAAATGTCTCTTGTGCAACTTCTTGATTGCAAGAATCAACAGAGTTATGATTGTAGTATAATTGTTTAAGCGAATCTCAAATTGAAAAACTTCATCATTGAAAGCAGTTCAAGACAACTTAAAGTTCATGTACAAAGTGAAATCATCATACTGACTGAATGATTTGAATTTGCTTGTGACAAAGTGCTTAATGTTCTGTTTGACTAAGTTGAATAAAACATAATGATCTGTATGAAAGTTGCACAAAATTATAAATGAGTTGCATAAAGAATTATTAACTTGATGCTTCTTAAGACAAGTCTTCTTCTTGAAATTCTTTTTTTCATCATTTAAGACAGTCTTGTGATGATGCTTTAATTTAAACTTCAATCTTGACTTTGTTTTGATTGTTTTGAGATTAGATGATTTCTTGATCATTTTCATTTTACATTTTTTCATGATTTTCTTCTTCTTATTAATCAATGTGATTTCACTCTTCTTAATGTTGAACACATCATCATCAGACTCATCTGAAATCTTATTATCAATTTCATCATTAAATTCTTCATTTAAATTTTTCTTGAATTTCTCAGAATTTTCATTAATTTTCTTGTGCTGCTTGCATTTTTGATGCACTTTCTTCTTTTTGTTCTTCTTATCACTATTGATTTCATTATTGAATTCTTTGTTTAAATCATTCTTGAAGATTGATAATGAGATTCATCTGTACATGATGTTGACTACGAATCTTTTGATTCTATTCTATGTTCGAATAGAAGTCAGAAAAGTCAAGAGATCTCAATTTGACGCAGTTCAAATGATGTTAAAACGTTGCGTGATCAGAAAAGTCATCATGCAAAGTTTTCACTCATGTGACAACATCTTTTCTAATAGTCACAATCAATCTATGAAGAAGATTAATGACATGTTAATGTCAGTAAAAGATGAAAAGATACTACTAGTGAAAAAAACAACTCAGATGAAGAGTTTGCGAATTGTAATTACAAGTGATCGAAGAATTTGCAATTCATTGACTGCATCAATATCAAAACATCTTCATCACATCAACAGTATCATCAAGTAATTGATGAAAAGATATCAGATAGAATAGTCATTTCAAGTATTAAAAGTCGTGATTACAATGCTTGAAGAAGTAATGACTCATTGATTACGCTGATATATTGAAAGAGCTTGAACTCATCTTCTTTACTTGACATCAAGTCATTCATCTATTCACATGAAAAATCAAGAGTTCAAGAGAATGATTAAAATGCATTCTCTTTCATTAATTAAAGTCAAATATTGAATGATTGTGATTGCACATTTATACTAACAATTCATTCAATGTCTACGTGATATAAGTCAAATCAAAAGAAGAAAAGAGTTATTCAATACAATTACACTTTATCTTCTCATCATGTACATCTCTCTTTCATCACATATTTCTCTGCTTAATGAATGACAATCATTAAGTAAGAGAACACAGCTTTACATATGTTACAATCATGAACATCATAAATGCAAAGAAAACATCTTTCATCTTTAAATCAAGAATTAAATTGTTACGATCCTAGCTACGCACCTATGTTGGTAGCTATGTTGGTGGCTATGTTGATGACTATCGCCGGCCGCTCGCCGCTAGGCTATAGGGTTGTTCCGAGGCCAACCCTATTCAGGGTTAGCTTATGTTCTCCTGAGTCATATAGATAGCCGGCTCTTCCCTTCTAGATACTTTCCTTCCTTAGCATTTATATACTCGTTACATTACACCCATATGACTCGCTCTATGCTGGCCCCTAACATAAATCAAAACATCGTTGTATAAAATATCATTAATGAAGAGCAGAACAAAGATGATGTATCATAATTAAACAGCACAGACACTCTCATCAAGAATTTACTTGAGCATCACATGCTGAATAAAAGTTATAGATTCATTACTTGATAACACAGTGTCAATCTTATTGTTTCGACTGCGTGAAGCAATCATATAAATGATGAGTGATTTTCTCTTTCAGAGAATTTTGTTCACTCAATATAAATAGCATAGAGTTCTTCATGAATCAAGTTTAAATCAATGTCACAAGAATGTATGAATTACAATCATAATCACAATCATTCTTGAATTTCTCAGACTTTTTGTTGATCTTCTTGTGCTGCTTGCAATTTTTAAGCATCTTCTTCTCTTTATTCTTCTTATTTCTCATTTTATCAACTGTGATTGTGATTATAATTATGATTGTAATTCATACATTCTTGTGACATTGATTTAAACTCAACTCATGAGAAACTTTATGCTATTTATATCAAGTGAACAAAACTCTTTGAGAAAGAAAATCACTTATCATTTATACAACTGCTTCATGCAGTTGAAACAATAAGATTAACACTGTGCTATCAAGTAATGAATTTATAGCTTTTATTCAACGCGTGATGCTCAAGTAAACTCTTGATGAGAGTGTTTATGCTGTTTTGTCTTTGCTTTGATCTTCATTGATGATATTTTATACAATGATATCTTGATTCAATTCTTAATTTGAAGATGAAAGATGTTTTCTTTGCATTCGTGATGCTCATGATTGTAATGTACATAAAGCTATGTTCTCTTACTTAATGATTGTCATTCATTGAGCAGAGAAATATGTGATGAAAAAGAGATGCACATGATGAGAAGATAGAATGTGATTGTATTGAATAATTCTTTTCTTCTTTTGATTTAACTTATGTCATGTAAACATTGAATGAATTGTTAATATAAACATGCAATTGCAATCATTCAATGTTTGATTTTAATCAATGAAAGAGAATGCATTTTGATCATTCTCTTGAACTCTCAATTTTTCATGTGAATAAATGAATGACTTGATATCAAGTAAAGAAGATGAGTTCAAGCTTTCTCAATATATCAGCGTGATCAACAAGTCACTACTTCTTCAAGCACTGTAATCACGACTTTCAATACTTGAAATGATTATTCTATTTGATATCTTTTCATCAATTACTCAATGACACTGTTGATGTGATGAAGATGTTTTGATATTGACGCAGTTAACGAGTTGCAAATTCTTCAATCACTTGTAATCACAACTTGCAAACTCTTCATCTGAGTTGTTTTTTTTACTAATAGTATCTTCTCATCTCTTACTAACATTGACATGTCATTAATCTTCTTCATAAATTGATTGTGACTATTAGAAAGAATGTTGTCACATGAGTGAAAACTTTGCACAATGACTTTTTTGATCACATAATGTTTTAACATCATTTGAACTGCATTGAATTGAGATCTCTTGACTCTTCTGACTTTTATTCAAACACAGAATAGAATCAAAAGATTCATAATTGACATCATGTACAAATAAATCTCATTGTCAATCATTTCATCAACTGTCAAATCATCATTATCTTTCATCATTATATTTATTTTTATTTTTTAATAATCAGTCTCTGTTATGATGAATTGATACATAGAAATTAAATCAAAGACTAAAGTTAGAGATTGAGTTGAAAATCAGATCTGAGTTAGCTCTGAGACTCTGTGACTTTGTCAAGACATTGCTTAAATCACGTTATATTTTCAACTTAATATGTCATGAATTATGTTGTGTTCAACTTGATAATGCTTGACAAACTCTTTATAATCAATCAATTTTCTCAAGTTATCAAGAACTTCTTAATAATTAGCTTTATCATAATATATACTCATTCTATGTTTGCTTAGAATATCACATTGTCATATCATTCTTATAGACTTTATCTATTCATTTAGTAAACTCAATCATCACAGTTCTAATTATTTCAAATTCTTCTTAAAAATAATGATTTGATATTTAAGCATGACAACAGAAACGCAGTTGCAACAAAGTTGCAACGATGACATCTTAATCTTACGAGACATCATATCAGAAAATGAACGTTGCATAATAAAATCAGAAAGTGAAGAAGCAGAAAATGAACTCTCTCTTGATATTGATAAACAGCTGACATGAGCAATGCTTCAACATGATGAACTGCAAAAGAAACAGAAGTTAGCAGTTATTTGATCAAAGATTGAGACTCTGCAAGTCATTGAAACAACGAAGAAAAGTTGTTAAGCTTTCACTCAAGTTCTTATGAAGAATTCAAATGATCTACATATTGTTTTCATAGTGTTAATGATGATGAAACGAAGTCATTACAAGATCGTTTCACAGAAGCAAAAATTCTCAATGTTTTTGAAGAAGTATCATGATAAAATCATAAGAGAACATAAAGAGTGAATTCGTGACGTTGAAATTTTATTTCAAAATATCTCTTGATATTTTGAAAGTGATGAGAAAAAGATTTTGTACTGCATGATTTATCTGAAGAATGAATCAAAGAAACTTTGATTTAATCACGAAGAAACTATGTTTGCAGCTCAGCAAATGTGATTCAATTTTATCAACTTTCTTCTGAATTTAATTGAAGATTCAATGAATCGAGACATAAATGTGATTCAGCAGTATGCAAATGCATCACAACGTTCAGATCAAATGATATGAACGTTTGCAACTCATCTGAGCACTCTGAAACATCAACTTTTGTTGTATAGTGATGAGCATAAGTGAACTCATTTATTCATCAAGTTGAGATCTGAACTGCATGTGATCATTACTAATGTGCAGTCAATTTCTATTACATGAAATGTGTTAATTGATCTTGTCGCTCGATTGAAAACAAATTTGTAAAAAGAACACGTTTTGTTGTTGAAACAATCTTGAGACAAGAACTTGCATGATTAAGATAAAGTCAACAAGAAGACTTATTCAAAGCAAAAGAAATCTCATCAATCAATTAGACTTGATTCTTCATCAAAGACAAGCTCACACACTTCATCACATTATAGCAAGAATTTGTTCAACATAACGTGCTATATATGCAATTGAAAGAATTATTACTTTATTGATTGTAAAGATGAAAAGATCAAGAATAGATCAAAAGAATCTGATGCAAATCGAGTACTCATTGATTCAATGTCACATATAAGTCATTTCAAGATTTCAAAAAAAGACAAGCTCTTAATGAATGCTTCAAATCATCGAGAGAAAAACAAGAAGTTCTCTTCATAAAGATTCTTATATATAAAGAGCATGTAATTCAGAGAGATCAGAAGACAGAAACGAAGATTCACATAAATATTGACATCAAGATGAATGTGGTTAGTCAACATTTCATCATTGAACAAAGTATGCTCTTGTTGAACGTTGATCTTTCAAGATTTATCTGAATGAATGATCAGAGTGTTTATTGTTATGACGTCTATAAGATGTGTTATCGACTGAGAGACAGCTGAAACATAGAGAAAAAAGGTATAAGTATCTTCTATGCTATCGACAAGAAGAAATCTTTCTTGATTCTGAGTATGTTGAATATGCAATTTGAGCATATTCAAATAAACATGATCGCAAGAACATGATGTTTCAACATGAATGAGCATGCATTCAAGTTATTCATTGCAGAAGATTTTGCAAAAGCTCTACAAGATGAGTTTACTGTGTATGATCTTGTCATGATCAATGTCATCAAAGAGTCAATTATTGAACATCAAGTGAAAGCAATGAATAACGTGATGAGTCGTATTACAAACGCGATTAAAACGCAGACTTTATTCATCAAATTGAAAGAGTATGAAGATGTATTCTTGACAGAAAGTGCAGACAAACTGTCTTTGCATGAAGATCACGATCAGGCAATTGAAATCACTGCAGAATCATTATATGAATCATTGTATAATTTATCAAACACAGAGTTAACGACTCTGAAACAGTATTTAAACAATGTTTTAGCGAAAGAATGAATTAAGCACTTCATCAGCTTGATTGACGCGTTTATTCTATTCATTTTCAAAAAGAATGATAGTTTTCATTTATGCATGAACTATCGAGATCTGAATAAGATCACTGTCAAAAATCGTCATTCACTGTCTTTAATTAATGAAACTCTAAACAGACTTAATAAAGTCAAGCAGTTCACTAAGTTAAATTTAAAGAACGTTTATCATCGTCTCAGAATTCGACGTGAAGATGAGTGAAAGACAACGTTTCATACTTGTTATGATCACTTTAAATATATGATCATGTCGTTTGATTTAATCAATGCATCTATCATCTTTCAGATTTATATTAATAAGATCTTGACAAAGCTTTTAAACAACTTTTATGTTGTTTATCTGAATGACATTCTAATCTTCTTCATAAAGAAGACTGATCACGTAAATCATGTGAAGTAGATTCTTAAGAGATTAAGAAAGTTTAAGCTATATGCTAGCTTGAAGAAGTGTGAATTCTTCATCACTAAAGTAAACTTTCTAGAATTTGTCATATTCATCAAGAGTGTTTTGATGAATTCAAGTAAAGTAAACATCATCAAAATGTGATTCAGATTGAAGATGTATCAAGAAATACAAGTTTTTCTGAGATTCATCAATTTCTATTGACGTTTTATACATCACTACTCTCAAATAGCAAAGTCTTTAACACAACTGCTGAGAGATAGTGTAAAAGATGTAAAAATGAGCTCATTCATATGATTAAGTGAAGCGAAACAAGCTTTTAATCAGCTTCGTGACGTCTTTATGAGAGCATCTATACTAAAACACTTTGATTCAAAGCGACATATACACATCGAGATCAACGCATTCAATTATGCAGTTGCAAGTATTTTGTCTCAGTCAGATGATGAAGATCAGTGACATTCAATTGCATTCTGATTCAGAATGATGATAGACGTTGAAAGAAACTATGAGACACATGATCAGAAGCTTCTAGTTATAGTAGCGATGTTTAAACATTGATGACACTATGTGAAAGATAGTTATCATACTGTCAAAGTTCTGACTGATCATAATAATCTGAAGAGTTTTATGAACATTCAAAAGCTAAATGAAAGACAAGTCAAATGAGTCATGAGATTGTTGATTTGCAACTTTGAAATAGCACATAGATCAGAAAAGACAAACTCGATTAATGCATCATTGATGTTAGAAGTCAGCATAGAGCGAGTCATATGAATGTCATTTAACTAATAGATAAATGCTAAGAAAGAAAAGTATCTACAAAAAAGAACTTGATTCTTATATGTATGTTTCTCAGCTCTGTGCTAGACTCGATTGAATTGACGTCTTACACATATGATGCAGAGTTTCAATGACATCATCTCTAGCTTGAATGCTCACTAGACTCGATTAGAATGAAATCAAGACGAAGACTAGAAAGAGTAAATGAAGACTAGAATCGTAACATTACTTCTCTTTCTTTGACTATTCATGTTCGCATGAATGTTATTTCTTAGTGCGCTTTTCTCGAATATTTAATATGAAAGTCATCAATCATCTCTTGAGCGTTCATAAATTCGTCGTCGTCAGCGTTATATCAGTTGAGATCGTTGTCATAGCTCTTTCATTTAACTCGATATTGAAGTCGTCTTCGATATCGTCGAGAGTTCAATATATCGTCGATCTCTCATTCGTTCTCATCGTTTATCACTATTGATCTCGAGAGTTCATTCTTCTGATCAGACAGAGAGTTATTGACGACAGAACGAAGAAGCTCTGAATGAAATACATCATGTATACGCATAGTGTCTGATAGTTTCAATTTATAGAAGAAGTCAACAGAATCTGTGATCTTGAATGAATTAAGCATCTTGTCATCTAGCTTTTTGAAGAGTCTCGCTGTAACGATGTTTCTTTCGTTCAGAAACATCTTTGATTCAATCTTGTAATTGATCTTCTTTCTATGCTTGTTAGCTTGTTTCATCATTTATTCTCGTGTTTTGATCAGAGCTTCGCGAGCGAAGATCAATGTCTTGTTCATGTGATCGAATATATCTTCGACTCTGATGATCTGCAAGCGCTCGCGAATGCTTTCATACTCGATGATGTCAGAATCGAAGCTCATACGAGAATGAAAGTTCTTATTCATGAAGAAGAAGATCAAGAAGATGATTGAAGACAAGATGTTATTGTCAACAAACTCGATCATGAGCAATCACTTGAATCAGTCATTCTGCATGTATAAACAGAAGAAACGAAGATATCTTTTGATGTTCTGATTGACTTGTTCGCTTTGATCGTCGATCTGAGAATGATAGACGATGAACAATCGAAGAAAAATGCTCAGTCATTTGCAAAGAGACTTTCAGAGAATGAAGATGAACTGAGAATCTCGATCAAACACAATGAAGTTTGATAGATCGCGAAATCAATATACTCATTGAAGCAACATTTCAGCTGTTTTTTCGACTGTGATATCTTCATCATCAATGATTTAAGAGATATAATGCCTTTCTTTTGACAATTTGCAGATGACAGTCAGAATAGCATTATAGTTGTACGAATCAGATAAATCAATAATGAAGTTCATGACTATGTTCTGTCATCGCTGTTCAGATATCAATAGAGATTGAAGCAAGTCATTTGATTTATTTCTAGATGTCTTTGAACGTTGACAGATATAGCAGTTTCGAATATATTGATCTATCATTTTTCGCATGAATGATCAATAGTAATTTCGTTTTATGATCTTCACAGTTCTAAGAATATCAGAATGACTCATCGATGACTGATCATGTACTTCACGAATCAGATTCATTTGTAGAAGTTCATTGAACGAGACTCATAGCTGATTATCATGACACAAGATTTCATTCTGAATTCAACAATTCTTCAATTTGATATCTTCATATTGTGTCTCGTCTCTTGCTATTGCTTCGCGAAGTAACGTACAATTCTCGTCGATCTCATTAGTCTCAAGAACCTGTTTATAGATTGATTCACTGATGTTCTTCTTTAGATCAGCAATTTTCATTCGATTCGAAGTCAAAATAGTGATTCATTGATAGCGAATGCACTCATCTTCTGAATCTCTGAGCAAGACGTCAGATTGACGAGTTAATGCATCAATCTTGATGTTTCGTTTATCAGATCAATACATTATTCTGAAGTTGAAGTCAACGAGCTTCTGAACTCAGCGCATCTGATGTCTGCTCAGCTTTTTATCTTTCATCAACGAGATGAGCGCTTGATGATCGATGAACATCTTGATAGAAATGTCAGTTAGCTTCAGTTCAAGTCGTCAGTGTTCAAATGCTCAAATGATGATCAGAAATTCTTTATCATATATCTTGTAGTTGCATTCAGCAGAAGACATGTTCTTGCTATAGAAGACAATTGAATGTAGTACTTCTTCGTCATCATATTGAGAGAGAACTTCATCATTGACGTAGTTGAATGAGTCAATTTCGAGAATAGTCTCACGAGTTTGATCAAAGTGACGTAGTATAAAAGTCTCGATCATACATCTCTTCATATGATTGAAGATGATCTGACAAACTTCATTTCATTCAAATATGATCTTCTTTTGAATGAGTTGAATCATTAAATGAACAATCTTCAAAAAGTTCTTGATGAAGCGTCGATAGAAATTGCAGAAGTCAATGAAGAATTGCATCTGAGTGAGATTATTGAGTGTAGATCAATCAACGACTGCTTGCATCTTTCGCGAATTCATCTTCAGTTCTTTGATTGACATCAAAATTTCTAGAAAGATGATTTTCTGCACATGAAACTCGCATTTGTTTATGTCTATCTGTAGATCAATCTCTCGTAGTTGATGCAAGATCAATCATACATGTCGCTTATGTTTCTTCAGAGTCTTGCTATAGATGATAATGTCATCTAGATAAATCTGACAAAACTGATGTAGATATTTGAACAACATGTCGTTCATATAGTGTTGATAGAACGTCAATTCATTTGTTAATTCAAAGAGCATTACATGATATTTGTATAAGTTGAAGAAGATAATAAAGATAGTCAAATCTTCGCTATCTGAGTGCATACGTAGTTTGTTGAACGCGACAATGATGTTCAATCAAGTCAGATACTTGCTTTCTTGTATACGAGCGAAAGTCTCGTCTATCAACGACAAAGAATAACGATTTCGTTTGATCAAAGCATTAAGCTTTCTGTAATCGATGCAGAAACGCAGACTTTCGTCTTTCTTTTCGATGAACAAAATGAGCGAGACGTATGATGCGAAGCTGAAGAAAATGAACTCTTTGTTTAGATGATCGATCAGATACTTCTTTATCTTCTGAAGTTTGTGATTGAACATCTGATAAAGTCTGCTTCAAGAGAGTGTTTCTTCATCGATCAACTTAATTTTGTGATCATAGAAACGATGAGATGATAGCTGATCGATCATAGCTCGATCGAACACGTCTAGATAGTCATGATACTCGAAGAGAAGCTTGACTTTGATCTCTTCAAGAGTCTTGACGTGTGAAAGCTCATGCAGATTCACTTCTTCGAGCTTATTTTCAACTGTAGTTATGAGTCGATCAATTTTCAAGACAATAACAGCAAAAGTCTTCACGTCTGATTATTTGACTAACATTCTATAAGTTGCAGTCTTTATCATTGCAATGTTCATTGAACCTGACATTGATTTAGAAATTTTGACGCTAGTTAAAGTCGCGTCATGCGATTTTAACTGTTCAATTAAACTCTTCTTTTGACTGAAAGAGAGTGATTTCTGACTGAATTGAGATGTAACGAAAGTGAAAGATCTCTTTAGTATATGAGTAGAAGTCAAGCTCTTCTGTTTCGTGATTGATTTATTGCTTGAGAGTAGAGCAATCAACTTCTGACTAGTAGAGTTGAAATTCGAAAATCGAAGAGAATCAATTCACATATCAATTACTAGATTGATTTTGTTCATTCATGTTTTTTCAAGAATCATTTGATGTTGATTTAATCGAGTGATTAATATAGAAGCAATGTCAATCATATGATCTTGAACTGTCAGATTTGAATAAATGACATGAGTAATAAGTTTTTTTGCATAATGATCGTTGAATTCTTGTATTGACTTTGCTTTGATCAAAGTCAAAGACTTGATTTGCAACTGATCACAAACAATTTGCGCAATCACTTCATCAATGAACGAATAGTCAGCAGCTTTGATGTCAATCAATGACTTCAATGAGTAACTAATTTCATTGCTAGAAAGTACACATTCAATAGTCAAAGATTCAGAAGTAAAAGAGTCATCTGACATGCTCATCGTTGAAGAAATTAACACATTTTTCATCGCGTCTTTGATGAAAGTCACTAGTTTTTTGCCTCGTTATTCTTGAAAGACATTTTCTCATTCTCTTTATTCTTCGAAATGATGATTTCATGTAGACGAGAGAAGAAAGCTTGAAAAGTCGAAATGTTGATCTTGTTCTGAGAGCAATTCTTGAACAAGTGACTCGAGATCTTGCAGATGTAGCAGATGATAGATGATCTCGCTGACTCAGAGATAGAAAAGATGATTGACTTAACATAATTAATTATCGAAGTCATTTCTGCTGACAAGAAAGTAGTAGCGCGTTTGTCAAATACGACAGTGACTTTGACGATGACAGTGCGACGTTTGTTGCGAAGCTGATAATTGACTCGTTGTTTACTATTCACATCTTGAAGAAAGATTTTTAATTGATGAAGTGAAGTGAAATCTTTGAGACAGACTGATAAAGTGTTCTGCAAGCGATTATTGATTTTATTCTGAAGATCGTTCATCAGAGTGCGATCGTCATATTCGAGATAGCTGAATAGCTTTATAAAGTTGAAGTAGAAGATATTGAAGAACTTGTCTGCTTGTCTCAGAGCGTTGTATTCGCGATGACACTTTCGATTTTTATCTACTTCATCGTATATTTCTTTCAGATGTTCAAATAACTTGTAGATCGAGTAGTATGAACGAGAAGAGTCATGACGACATCGAGCGTAGATGTGCTCAGCAGCGTCATCTTCTAGCCTAGACAACATATAAACAATGCAGATAGTCTCATTATCGAACTGATCGACATTGACAATCAGCTTGTCGTTCATCTTGTTTCTTCAATCTTCTCAAGTTGATTCATCTTCATCAGTGAATATAGATGAGTTCGAAAATTTGTAGAATCAATGATGTTTATTTTCGAATGAGATGAACTTAGTAGACGTCTCTCGTCGAGTATGATTCTCGATAGAAGCATGCGACTCGATATCTTGTTGAGATAGATGATTCGTAGTAGATCGAGACTCAGTAGACTGTTGAGATCGAGACTGATCAGCTGAACGCTGTTTCTCTTTGAGTTTCAACATTGTTTCTTGTAGTCGAGTGTTAATCTCTTCTAGAGTGTTCATTGTTATGCGATTGATCTCTAGCTGTTTCAGTCTCTGAGTATGTTCAACTTGTAGAATGATTTAGTGCTTGTTGCATTTCAAAGTCATGTCTCGTTGATCTCTTAACTCATTTAACATCTTGATGATCTCGTTCGACTGATCAAAAGCTCACTGACGTAGTTGTTCTTCGATCTTAATGTTTCATGAGATCTCGACGTTCTTAACTTCAGTTGAGACATTGAAAGATAGTAAAGAAACTCGTTTATTTGCAATGCTTTTAAGCAAGCGAGCTGTTCATGACTCGACTGACTCGTTGTCACGTATCATGATGAGAAGATAAAGATAAATAGATTGTGATAATAAGAGGTTTGATGATTTTAATAAATTTGATGAAAGTAATTCGAAGAATTTCTTGCGAATTTTCTGAATAAACGAAGTAGATTATTTCGTATCATCTACACGTCGATAGCAAAGTAGTTAATTAGCATTTATCTACTGTTAGAAGTCAGCATAAAGTGAGTCATATGAATGTCATTTAACTAATAAATAAATGCTAAGAAAGAAAAGTATCTACAGAAAAGAACTCAATTCTTATATGTGTATTTCTCAGCTCTGTGCTAGACTCGATTGAGTTGATGTCTTACACATATGATGCAGAGTCTCAGTGACATCACTTTTAGCTTGAATGCTCACTAGACTCGATTAGAATAAAATCAAGATGAAGACTAGAAAGAATAGATGAAGACTAGAATCATAACAATTGAGATGATTTGATCATAAGAATGAGAACATCTTTGCAAATCATTTACTGCTCACTCTGCAGCGAAAGCTGACTAGAATAGAAAGTTTAAATAGTTTTATATTCATAATGATCAGAGAACTATACTGTATATGAGTGATTAACGATGTCGAGAAGACGTTCATTCACAGTATAAGTATGAATAGATCTTCAGCAGAACATGTTGAAAGCAGACTGCAAGATGAAACTCATTGATGAACATGAGTGATTAACGATGTCGAAAAGACGTTCGTTCACAATATTAATGAACGAAGATATTCAGCGAAACATGTTGAAAGCAGATCGCAAGATGAAATCTACTGTACATGAGTGATTAACGAAGTCAAGAAGATATCTGTTTACAGTGTCAGTGAAAACATGAGTACATGTTCAGCAATGCATGTCAGAAGTATGCTGCTGAGAATTATGATTTTAACAGTGCAAGAAACGCATCTAAACGAAGTACATTTCTCAAGAGATAGAATTTCTCAATTCAAATCAACAACTTCAAGAAGCATAGACATTGAAACGTTGATTTATAAAGATTGCAACATAGTTGAGAAACAGTTTAATTTTGTTGCTGAAACTGTTAATTGCAAACAACTTGTTTCACATGCAATTGTCAGAGTATTGACAATTCATGAAATGATATATGACTTCAGTAGTAAATTTATAGTTGAGCTCATCAAGATTTTACAGCAAGAAGATGAATTTGCTGAAAAACTAAAAGCAAACAAAACGATGAGTATATGAAAGAGTGACGTCGAAGCTTGAACATTGAATAGTCAAGAAATAATAGAGTACAACAAATCATTATATGTTTCAGAAGATCTTTCTATCAGAGAAGAGTTACTGAAACATCATCATGATGACTCATTAGCAAGACATTTTGATGCTGACAAGATCAGTAAGTTATTAGATTGCAAATATTACTGAAAAAGTATGATCAAAAATGTCAAAAAATATATAAATACTTGTGACATTTGTCAAAAAGTAAAGATGAAACGTCATCTATCATATGATAAGTTGAAATCATTATTTCAACTCTCAGATTTCTGAAAAAAAATCACTATGAATTTCATAACAGATCTGTCGTCTAGTAAATGAAAAGAAGTCATATATGACTTGATTCTTGTGATAGTTGATTATTACATGAAGATGACACATTATCTGTTTACAAAGAAAACTCTGACTATCATAAAGTTAACAGAGTTGTTCTTTGAGAAGATTGCTTTAAAATATGAAATATCAAATGATATAATTATTGATAAAGATAGTTTATTTATCAGTACATTCTGATCAGAGATCTGCTATCATGTCAAGATGAAACGATAACTAAGCATCATTTTTCATTCGCAAACAGATGATCAGACAGAACGACAGAATCAAACGCTGAAACATTATCTAAGAGTGTATTATTTTGAAAAGCAAGATGACTGAGCTACAATTTTACTCGTAGTCGAGTTCATGTATCATCAGACGAAGCACGCTTCGTTGAGCTGTAGTTTCTTTAAAGTCATGTATGATTATAAATCAATCTTTGACATATACATCAAGAACGATGCTATGAAAGAAAAAGTGTCAGCAGCAAAAGAACACGTTGAAATGCTGCAAGATGTGTGAAACACGTTGATGCAATGATAACAAAACGTAATTGATGCTCAGACAAAGTACTATAATCGAAAACATAAGTTTAAGTTCTTTAATGTTGATGATTTAGTCATGCTATCAGCGAAAAATCTGAAGCAGAAGAAGTTAAGCAAGAAGTTATCAAATAAGATGTTAGAACTTTTTTGTATACAAGAATCTATAGACAAGCAAATGTATCATCTGAGTCTTTCAATCATTTATAAAATTTATTCTGTCTTTCATGTATCTCTTTTAAAGTTGTATAATCGTAAACTAAATGATGACTTTATATTCAAGTATCTCGCTTTCAAGCTCATTGATGATGAGCAAGAATGAAAAGTAGAAAAGATTCTACAAAAGTGAAAAAGAAAGAGAATCTTATATTATAAGATACAATGAAAAGAATATTTCATGAAATATAATCAATGAATATCGAGCGAAAATATGAAAGAAGTCTCGAAGCTTAGAGAAGCTTTCAAAATGAGACTGAAACGTGAGCGAAAAGTATAGTCACTCACTTTCAAGCATAAACTCATGATTAGAAAGAAAGAGAATCACTGTATTATGATGATTCTCGCTCTTTAATGAAGAGATCACGTAGAGATATTAACACTCAAACAAAAGAAAAAACACAGACAGAAGAAAAAGCGCAGAGACGCAAAACGCGTTCAATACAAAAGCGTAATCTCAGCATAATTACATCAACTTCATCAGTTATCTTTTGCAGAAGATGCAATCACAGTTTTCTTCTTCTTCTTTCTCATTTTGAGATTCACATTAAGACGTGAGACGAGCAAATCAAGAGCAAACAGATTCATCTATAAATATATCATGTCAGTTATAGAACTGTGATCAAATGATATCAAAACATGATAGAATATACAGAATAGTGAAACGCGTCAAGCGCATCGCAAGCAATGTCATTAGCTGTCATTGCTTCTTTCAGCTGCAGCTTCTGTACATCAAACAACTCAAACTTATGTATGTCATCTAAATGATCTTTCACACACGTTGTGATCATGAGCTTCTTTCTCAGTTTCATCTGATTGATTGTAAAGATCGCAATAATGATCACATCATCATCTTCTGATGCAGTCTTGAATACTGTTTTGAGTCAAAAAGACTCATTTAATATTTGAACACATACGTTCAAGATTTAAGAATTCAAACATAAGCATTTAATAAATGCATTGAGTAAGTTTACTCATTGCAATGCATGAAACATCTTTCTTTGCACATCAGATGCAGCATCGATACATCACTTTTTCATGAAACTCGATGTTGCAGCTTTGCGTCGTCTTTTCATCATGAAATATACATGCACATTTAATACACATTACTCTGTTTAATATCTCAAAAGCATCAGCACTTCTTTTGCTAATTCTCATGACTGAAAGCTGAAAAGAATCAGTAACGACATCTAAACTGTCACGATCCTAGCCTTGCCAGGCTCAGCCTTCTAGCCTTACCAGGCCTATCCTCGCTCCGTCACCTTGACTAGTCCCTATTGGGCCTAGCGTCGGCTGAGGAACACACATATGTAGCCAGCTTCTTTCCCGTAGCTACCTTTCTTCCTTAGCATTTATCTTCTAGTTAAATGACACCCCTATCTGACCCGCTCTAGGCAGGCCCCTAACATAAACGCTGAGTACGCGACTTATCATTCTTTTATTGCTAGAAGTTCAAGACGAATTGAGCAAGAGCTTTGATGCTGAGAAAGCATCAGAACTCATTTCATCGTTCATCTCTTCATTGAAGACATTCAAATCATCGTTAAAATCAACAGATGTAATGAGTTTTGAAACAAAAGATGACATCGCATGATCATAAGAACATCAAGAATTCGATTTCTTTGTGACAATCTATGATTGTTAAATTGCAGTCTCAATTAAAAAAATTCAAGATAAGCATCGCATATCTTGCTTATGTCATCAGCTTTGTCATCAGCTTTGTCATCAGCTTTGTTAATCTTTCACATTTTTGAAGTCATTGAAAATCGAGCGTGTGTCATTTTAATACTTGAAACAGAGTTTTTCAAGTAAATACTAATGTAATTATCTGTATAAACAATTCTTTATTAAGTTGTGAAAAAGAACTCTGATATAGAATGAAGATGAGATGAAAAGAAAATAAAGATTGAGAGAAACTGAAAGAGCGATAAACAAAGCAATGATCATTATTCACTCTTGTTTATGCTTTATCATCTCAACAACATAATTTAATCAAAAGACAAGCAATGTTTATGCATCATTCACACATGATTAATGCTGTCATTTACGTCAACTACACATCACATATAATGTTATCTACACGCATTATAATCGAAGATGAATCATTGTTTGATTGAAAGTTTCTTTTTTTCTTGTTTTCTTACGAAGATTTGAAGGTTTTTATCAAGAGCTTCTAGAGCAAAATCACGAATACGTGTCATCGTTTATCAAGATAAATCAAGACATTAATTATTGAGATCGAGAATGAACTCACTTAAAAGAGAAGATAATTGTCATGATAAATTGACACATAGAAATTAAATCAGAGACTAAACTCAGAGATTGAGTTGAAGATCAGATCTGAATTAGCTCTGAAACTTTGTGACTTTGTCAAGACATTGCTTAGATCACGTCATATCTTTGACTTAATATATTATGAGTTATATCGTGTTCAACTTAACAATGCTTGATAAACTCTTTATAATTGATCGATCTTCTTGAGTTATCAAGAACTTCTTAATAATTAGCTTTATCATAATATATATTCATTCTATGTCTGCTTAGAATATCACATTGTCATATCACTCTTATAGATCTCGTTTATTCATCTAGTAGACTTGATTATCACAGTCTCATAAGTTACAGTTTTTTTCTCAATCTTTGTTTTTTTTCTTGCATTTTTAAAAGTTTTATTCACAGCTTTCTTAATCACATTTGTCAAGATCTTTTCATTCTTCTTAATGAGCTTGAAGAATTGAGATGTATCAACAATGTGAAAAGCATTAATGAAATTATTTGAAGAGAACATAATCTTGAACACTTGAGAAAGTTCTGCATTATTTTCAAGTTCATCTGATTGAGCAAAATCAAAATTTACATGAAAAGATACTTTTTTTATTTTTATTCTTACTCGATTCAACACTCATTATGAATCTATGTAAGATTCTATATAATGTAGCGAGCGCTGCGCTAGCGTAGCGTTCTTCTCATATTCACTATCGCTTTTTTCTGCGTTCTATACTGTAACTGTTCTCAATGCAAGAACTTTATGAGCTTGTTTCTTTTTTACTTTCTCTCTCTTTCATCTGATTCTTTAATGACGTTACAGTCTGAAATTGATTCAGTATGCTTGTCGATAATATCATTTGAATAATCGCTGTTGTCACGCTCATGATTTTTAGAAGCTTTCTCAAGTTCGTGATGATCTTTTTGCATTGCATCGTTTTTCATTCTATCTTTTATTTAAAACATGTTAATAGAACGTGCTTGATTGACATTTGATCTTTGTCACACTCGTACGTCATCATAGTGATCTTAAATACTCATCTTTCATATAAAAATTGATTGAAGTCAATTTTTCTTGTGCATAGCTGCGTCAGTAATGCATTGTGAGACTTCGCATAACTTCTGTATAAATGCAGATGCTGATGAGTCATCTTTGATGTCAGATATTGAAAATGAGCTGCGTTGAATCTTTTTCTTCAGACTACTCTTCATGTCTATCTGATCTGTTTCTTTATGAGCATCAGTCACGTCATCATCTTAATGCATTGATGCTTGATCAGCGATAGAAACAACTCATGTGCATCATCAGTCATCTTGTCTGCTGCTTCATTTTCAAGCACTTCTGCATGTTCTGTCACTCAATGTAACTTCAGCATGATTTCTTAAGATCGAATGTTCTCATGTGCAGTTTAAACTCATCGCAGACGTGTTTAATCTTTTGTTGATGTCATGATTTTCATTGTTTTCAGAGAGATCTGACTGTCATTGTATATTTTGTATATCTTTTCATGATACTCTTGATTCACTGTCACTACATCTGCAAGATGTTTCATTCTTGCAACTAATTCTTTCAGCTCATCATGATGAGTGATGATTAAAATTGATCTCTTCAGTCTTTTATTTAACTTTCAATTCATTCTCATTGCAATTGCTGTAACATCATCTCTGCTGTCGTTATCATTTGAGTAAACTCTTTGCTTCAATGCAAATGTGTCGAAATTATATTGTCTTATTGACATTTTCTTGTTTGCAATTATAACTATCTTCAATGACTCTGATCAGAAAATTGCTGTGTAAAAATGACTTCGATTCATCTTCATCTGCTTGAGTATTTCTTTCATTCACTTTCGCTTCAGCTGTAAAGATGTTTTATGCAGCTTTGATTTTCAATCTTTTTTGAGTATCAAGTCATTGCGAATTCAACACACTATTATTTCAATAACTTCGTCTGATTTTTGAGAGTTCATGTTTGTTATCAATCTTTGTATCAGCTTTCATAAGTGAATATTTATCGACGTCATGTTTATTTTCATCTGTAGAGTCTCTGTTGATATCACTCAATAAACATCAATGATCTGTTGCAATGCTCTTTCTTGCATTGATTTCAGCTTGATGTTCAGATTCTTTTGATGATCTTTCACTCTCTGTGATGTATATCATATAATAACTTTGTGACTAAGCAGAGAGCGCGTCATCGCGAAGTATATTTGCTTACTTGTCATCATTGACAAGTCTCAAGTAGATTCAATGATTATCTGCATGATCTTTTATTTAATCACTAGTTTTGCTTTGACATGATGCATGTAAATCGCTCATTTCAACTTGAAGTTCAGTTGAACTCTCAAGACTTTAATATCTGATTTCAAGTCAATCTGATGTCTTGTCAGCTTTACATCAACTTTCATATTAAATCATTTAAAAATTCTTATAAAGTGAATCAGCTTATGCTTTGTCATCAAGAATTTGATATCATGCGTTTTTGATCACTGTTTGCATTTATCATAGATCTCGTTAAAAACTCTGCAATTGCGTTTTATAAACTCTTCATATGTCAAGATATTGACATCATTCATGAAGTTTGTGAAGTTAGTTCTCAGCTTGATGTCATCACATACTTTTAACAAGTTCGCATTGTAGAACAGATATAATATCAATGATAACAAAGAGTTTTGTAATATGTTGATGTTCATGTTGCATTTCATTGTCGTGTAATCATTAATTGTGATCATGATGCATCGATTTCTCAGAAAGTTCTTTATGAACTCAAGAAGCAGTCTAGAAACTTTTCTCTTCTTCATGTCATGTAAAAGTCTGCTGTGTGTCACATTGTCAAATGCACTCTTCTCATTCAGACTCAGCAGTGAAACTACTCTTCTTCTTATATCACTTCATACAATGTATATCTTTTTTGTAATTAGTTGCAGAGTTGTATCTATTGATCTGTGCTTGCAAGCTTTCATTTAAGTATTTTATATTGAGTCGCAAGCTTTTACAACATTTTGCAAATGTTCAAATACAATAAACTTCAGTATTTTGCTCAGTGTGTTGAGTAACACAATTGATTTATATATCTTTGCATTGAAGTAGTCTTTCTTGTCTGACTTTTACATTACTATTGTGACTGCACTCTTGAACTGAGTTGACTGTATTCTCTTCTGTAAACATTTTTCAAAAAGAGAGCGTATTTGTTCTGACGCGTCATCGATGAGCTTACACATTATTCTATTTGTGTATTCTGTGTGTTTTGAAATCTTGTTGAACATCATTTTGTAAATGATTCTTTTAATCTTGCAATGTGTCAACGAGATGTCATTCTCAATTGAGAGCGAGTACTTGAAGTCTTTTGTGTTCAGCATGAGAATCTCTGAAGATGATGAAAAGTGAGTTTGAAACATCATCTTCGTCTTATTCTGCGCTGTCATGATGATGTCGAAGCACTCTGACTTCGTCAGTGAGAAAATTGTCGCTTAAGTGAGTGTGTCTGTGACTACATTTCTTGCTCATTTCATGATTTGAAACAGTTCTCTTGAGAATTGCTCGACATTCTGCATAATCTTTCAATATTCACTGCACTTCTGTTTTCTGATAATCTTGCTCTTTTTATTGCATGCTTGAATGTACTCTACTCAGTCATCGACGATTTGACAGTCTCTTCTCATTCATTGCATGCTTTTGATGATTTCAGTACACTTCTTCATTCATTCTGCTTTGATCATTTCATGTGATCTCACTCAGAAAGTGAAAATCTCAGTGATCTTCTTCAGTGCATTCAGCAATTGCTTCGTGTATTTTTTTATGCGCTGACGTCTCGTCTTTTGATTCAGCAATGATTTCAACATTTGTTCTTTCAGAATATTAATGAACTTCTCTTCATTCATTGTTTTTCAGTTGCAACGCGATCTTTGCGCTGACTTTTTGCAGACTCTAAAATCTATTACTATTTGTATCAATAAATGATCTGAAAAGTTTTTCATTTCTTCATTGATTTTGCATTGTATCAATCTGTTTGTGATGCTCTCTGTCGTGAAGATTAAATTTATTGTCATTTGAGATTCTTGATAATTTCTCGTAATTGTGTCTTGAGATAATGCTAGTGATGCATTGATGTTTGTGATCATTTCAATTAACTCATTCAACAATAAATGTTGTCTTGAGTAGAATGATTCTTCTCATGTGAAGTGATGCAGATTGAAATTTTCTACAAGAATGCTTTCTTTTGACATTTGCAGCGTCTTTTCAATGTCTGAAAGATTTTCTTTTTCATGAATGATCTCATGATCTCTGAGTGACAAATTGTATGCTTCATGAATGTGTATAGCTTTCTGAATCATTTGTGCATTGTTTGTTAATGTTTGTAATGTAATTGTGTTTACATCTTTGAAGTGTCATGTTGAGTATCAGATGTTGCTGTTGATTCTCTTGTTTATGTAGAAACAGATTTTATCTTCATTATTCTTCAGCATGAAGTTAACAGTTACTGAGCAGTATGCTCTGAAAATGTCATCAAATCATCAGAATTTTTGAAGAATCAGAATGTCATAGTTCTTTATCTTTTTCTCATGTAGTAACACTATCATCATCTTGTTTCTGAACTTGTGAACATTGTACTGTAATATTCGAAGCTTCTTTTGCTGAAACATTAAAGTTCACATTTCAGACTGTTTAATGTTCTTTTGAGTGTTTGCAAAGCACTTACTTCATCTGTAAGATTCTCAACAGAAAATGACATTGACAACGACATGATTGACATTGACTTCGATTCATTGATCTTGATTTCTTGATCAAGTGATTCAGTATAGTGTTTTCTGATGTGATGACTGCGCTGAGCAGATGACTTTCATTCGTTGAGCATCTCTGCTTTCTCTTCAAGTCGTTGTTCATCAGCGATTTCAGACTGATAAATGTCTCTGTGAATGTCTTTGACATCATTGCTTTGAGTTCTTTCTGCTTTTGTACTGCATGATATAAAGATCTGTGCTTTGTGACTCTCTTTATTCTTTCTTTTTCAGCTTGTTGTTTATGACATTGAGAGTCAAAGACTCTGTGTATGTCTTAACATGCTTCATATTTTCACATGTTTTGAGTCTGTTTGTAAGAATAGTGCTTTAAGCAATGATTTAGCATGCAGTAAATGCATCTTTGCTTGTTCTTACATTCATACATCTTGTGATCATATTCTTGATACTTTAAACACTGATGCACTCTGCAGCTTAAGTCGTAAAACTGTGTGATCTTTATATTGATCTCATGACATACTTCCTCATTGATCAGCTTGTTCATCATCTCAGCGCTGACTATGTGTATCATCAGCAAGATGTATTTCTTCTGCTTACTTTTTTTTGTGAGTCACTCAATCTTTTTGATCATCATTTCTGAATGTATGTCTTTGTTGATCTTGATGAGTATTCTCATCTCTTTCTTCTCTATGTTCTTAAACATTTCTTCAACTTTAATTTCATGTATCACTACTTCAAAACTGATCTTATGCAGACATGCATTCAATGATATCTCTTTGATTCAAAAATCGTTTTTCTTCAGTGTTTTTTTGCTGCTTTTTGTCTTGACTTGAAATATCAGCAGTTTTGATCATCTTTTCATCATTTCTATGTTCTTGCATGTCGACAGCATCTCGTCGACGTCAATTTCTCTCGCTCACTTCACTATGTTCTTCGTTGTTGTCATCATGATTCTCTTTACTTCTTCTTTCTCTTTGATGAAGATATTTACTTCAAATTTCTCACAATGATTTCACACTGATGATGATATATTGACGTTGAACACAAGATGACTTTCAAATGATATCATTGACTTCACGCTCGCTCTCTTTGCTCAGCTGTCAACGTGTTCTTTCTTCTTCACGAACTCTTTTTCAAGTCTGCTCATTATCTTTTTCAGTCTCTTCAGCTGATTCTTTATGCGCTGATTGACAGTCAACGCAGCGACACGTTGATGCATCAGCTTTTCTATCATCTCTGTTAAACTTCTCATCTTTCTTCAGAGCATCAATTCGTTGTTTCTACGTTCGTTGAACTCATAGAGTACTCGCAGCTTGTGTAATTTCTTTTGTATATCTTTTGTCTTGACTGAATTCTTCTGCGAGATAGCGATAATCACTTCTCATTCACTCGTTGACATTACGTTGATGATGCTTCTCATCTGTTCTTGATGATCAGAATAAAGCGCAAGCATCATGTCAATGATGTGCTTTGTCTTTAAATAGTTTAAGTAATTCGTTTTCGTGATTTTTGATCTTCGAAAAGATACTTTCTGAATGAAATAATCAGTGAATGATAATGATTAATTGACAAAGCAAAGATAATTATCTTCTCAGCATCAAGTATCATGTCACTCTCAATGTTCATGATGATGAAGTAACTGTAAAACAAGATAATTGTATTTAAGCAGTTAAGAATTACTAGCAAGTTGAGAAAGAATTTGAATGAATTCATGTATCAGAAATTACAAGAATTTAAAGATTTTTTGAAAATTAAATTTAAATGTGTGCTGAAATTTGAAGAAAGAAATTTAAATATAAAGCTGTTCTAATAAAAATATTTTCTAACAAAATGATAAAAATATTTTATCTCTTACTTCTGATCTTTTAATTGACTAACTCATCTGATTACTTAATGCTTTTCTTCTATTTTTTAAACATCTTTCAAAAATTTATTGTTCTGAAAACTATTAATATAAATCATCATATAATGAGATCTATTCTGTTGTTGTTGTTGTTGTGATTGTTGTTATTGTTTCTTTTAATATTATTCTTCTTACTAATTAATACATTCACTCATCATGTTGTTGTTGTTAATCTTGTTGATCTTCATCTTGCTTTATCAATCTCATTTCTCTCTTTTTATTTCATTGACATGTTTGCTCAATTGATCTCTTCTAGTCGTGTCATTCAACAGATTGCTTCTCATAATTCACTCTGACTATTTCTTTAATTCACTCACTTTATCTGTTGAATATCATTTTTCACTCTTAAGCTTATCATTCATTTTAAATAGTTATGTCAGATGCAATTGCATCAATGTTGTTTGAGATTTTTCAAGATGCTTCAAAAGAAGATGTCATGATTATAATCAATATCTCAGTGAAGTATCTTATCAGTAGCATAATGATCAGATCAGAAGTAAATATCAGAATTATGATAAATAAATAAATTACTGCACAAGATGAAATCATTGAGCAATTCAATGAGCTGCAAAATCTTTTTCAGACTGTTGAAAAGAATTTAAAATTCATGAACGAAATTTTATTAAAGATCTGAGCTGTCTTGTTGAACAAAAAGATTTAAAGAATAAAAATTTTCATACAGATTAAGACATTGAAAGTCATTGATATTTCGTTATTGAAGAAACTTCGTCAGTGAGCGTTGAGTAATCGAAATCATAAAGAGAAGTATGTGCATCTGATTAAAATGAGATGAAAAAACAATGTTGATGATTGATCATTTAATCAACTGAGAGAAAACTATCTTGATGCAATGACAATGATATTTAAATAATACAATTTTAAGAAAGTAACAACAATGATCATTTAAATCACTGTAACTAGACTTTGAAAAGTAAAGAATGATCAAGAATTAATGTGTCAGATCATTACTAGTGATTGACAGAACTTGAAAAGAATGAATTGTAATATTGCAATTAAGTTATTAATGAAAATGATGTCATTAAGTGAGAAATTAATTGCTCTTGAATTGAACTTGTATGATGATTGAGTTTATTAAATAAATAAATGAAGTCTATAAGAATGATATGACAATGTGATATTTTAAGCAAACACAGAATGAATATATATTATGATAGAGCTAATTATTAAGAAGCTCTCGATAACTTGAGAGAAATGATCAACTATAAAGAGTTTGTCAAGCATTGTCAAGTCAAGCATGACATAACTCATGATATATTAAGTTGAAGATATGATGTAGTCTAAATGATGTTTTGACAAAGTCATAAAGTTTCAGAGCTAACTTGAATCTGATCTTCAACTCAGTCTCTGACTTTAATCTTTGATTTAATCTTTATGTGTCAATTCATCATGACAATTGTCTTCTCTTCTAAGTGAGTTCATTCTCGATCTCAATAATTAATGTTTTTGTTTACTCTGATAAACGATGACGCGCACTCATTGATTCACTCTAGAAGCTCTCAATAAAAATCTTCAAATCTCTGTGAGAAAATAAGAAAAAGAGAAACTTTCAATCAAATGATGATTCATCTTTGATTATAATGCGTATAGATGACATTATAAATAGTATATGTGATGTGTAGTTGATGTAAATGACAGCAATGATGACGTGTAAATAGTGCATAAACATTGTTTATCTTTCAAGTAAATGATGTTGTTGAGATGATAAAGCATAAATAAGAGTGAATAATAATTGTTGATTTGTTTATCGCTCTTTCAATTTCTCTCAACTTTTCATTTTCTTCAACTTCATTTTTTTTCAATCATGATCATATTTTTATCATTGTGTGATTACTTTTGACAAACTTTGAGTATATCTGTATAGTAAAAGTAAGAGATCTCAATCATAAGTCGTGAACGTGCAGTGATGTTCAAAGAAAGTTGTAAGATGATGAAGTTGACTGATGCTTGAGTCAAGATCATTACAAAAGTAAGTGATGTCACAACTTGAGATTTCACGACTATTATTGCAACTAACAGTATCATAAGTTTGCTTAAAAGACATTGATCAAATGTGATGATCATGATGCTGCTGATGTTGTTGATGCTGAATTGCTTGTGATGATGCAAACATCATCAAATTCTAATTGAAAGCTCATCACTTCTACTATTCAAACTTTCAAGTACATCTCAATTATTGAAGAGAAAATTTGAAAGACAATGAGAAAAGAAATGATCACTGATGCTTCGTCAACAATCTTGTTGAATTCACAGACTTCGCGAAATCAAAGAATGATGATGAGATTCACTTATTTCACTTCTTGATGTCATTACTGATGCTTTTCAGCTGTCAATTGTGAGAATAAGCAAGAGAAGTATTACTGATCTTGAAACTCTAAATAGAATGATTTGTATAAAGTGTGCTCAAGTTCTACACATCGAGAATAGAACATCATGATGTGATGTCATTTTTCAGAGAAAGACAATGTACAAGAAGTGTGCTCACTATGCGAGTAATGAGAATTTCTGTATCGCAGTGAGTATACTTATTTAATACATCTGCTAAACGCTCATTATTCAATGTTTAGATTCTCGACATCTGCATTTCAACTATCAATGAATTCTTTCGTTTGCAGAATATTCATGATAGTGCAATTGAAAATGAAGAAGAGAACATTGCTTTGAAGATATTCATTGCTCATCAGAAAATTCTTTACAAGAAGTTGATAACAGCGATTCGTGTAAAGAGTTATCTCAAGAAAGCTCACAAACTCAAGTCTTTAAAGATTCAAAAGTTCATTCTCAAAGAGATGATAATTGTCAATGACACTGTCAGAGAAATTCTGAATGTAAAGCGCTTTGCAATACATTCAATCTCAATTATATATCATTTTGTCAGCATTTCTAATTATTCTGATATATTTTAGCACAATCTGTTGTCTTTCAAATCTCTGTCTTCGCATTTCAATGTAAATCTGACAATGAAAGAGAAGAAAAAGTCTGCAATCTTGTCTCATGTAAAAAATGTTTGATGAAATGATGTTTGTTGTATCATGATGATTGCACTCTTTTGTTGAGTGCGTTTGAGTATCTTTGCGCTTTTTTTCTCTGTCTGTTGATTTACATATGTGATCATCTCATTAGAGAGCGAAACTATTATAATAAAGTAATTCTTCTTTTCTAATAATGAGTTTATGCTTGAAAGTGAGTGATTATGCTTTTCACTCATGTTTCAGCCTCGTTTCAAAAGCTTTTATAAGCTTTAAGACATTTTTCATATCTTCGCTTAATATTCATTGATCATATTCAATAAAATATTCTTTTCATTGTATCTTATAATATAAGATTTTCTTTCTTTTTCGCTTCTGTAGAATCTTTTTTACCTTTCATTCTTGCTCATCATCAATAAGCTTGAGTACAAAATAATCAAGTATAGAGTCATCATTTAGTCTATGATTATATGACTCTAAAAGAAATACATGAAAGACAGAATAAACTCTATAAATGATTGAAAAATCAAGATGATATGTCTGCTTGTCTATGAATTCTTGTATATGAAAGAACTCTATCATCTTATTTGATAGTTTCTTGCGTGACTTCTTCTGCTTCAGATTTTTTGCTGATAACATGACTAAATTGTCAACATTAAAGAACTTAAACTTATGTTTTCAATTATAGTATTTTGTCTGAGCATTGATTGTGTTTTATCATCATTACATCAACATGTTTTGCATGTCTTGCAGCATTTCAACGCGTTCTTTTGCTGCTAACACTTCTTTTTTCATAGCATCATTCTTGATGTGTATATCAAAGATTGACTCATAGTCATACATAACTTTAAAGAGACTACAGCTCAATGAAGAGTGCTTCGTCTGATAATACATGAACTTGACTACAAGTAGAAGCGTAGCTCAGTCATCTTGCTTTTTGAAACAATATATTCGTAAATAATGTTTCAGCATTTGATTCTGTCATTCTGTCTGATCATCTGTTTGTGAATGAAAGATGATGCTTAGTCATTGTTTCATCTTTGCATGATAGCAGATCTTTGATCAGAATGCATTGATAAATAGACTATTTCTATCGATAACTATATCATTTGATATCTTATATCTTAAAGCAATCTGCTCAAAGAACAACTTTGCTAACTTTATGACAGTCAGAATTTTCTTTGTAAACAGATAATGTGTCATCTTTGTGTAATGATCAACTATCACAAGAATCAAGTCATACATGACTTCTTTTCATTTACTAGACGACAGATCTGTTATGAAATTCATAGTGATTTCTTTTCATGAATCTGTGAGTTGAAATAATGATCTCAACTCATCATATGATAGATGACATTTCATCTTTACTCTTTGACAAATGTCACAAGTATTTATATACTCTTTGACATTCTTGATCATACTTTTTCAGTAATATTTGTGATCTAATAGCTCGCTGATCTTGTCAGCATCAAAATGTCTTGCTAATGAATCATCATGATGATGTTTCAATAACTCTTCTCTGATAGAAAGATCTTCTGAAACATATAATGATTCATTGTACTCTATCATTTCTTGACTATTCAATGTTCAAGCTTTAATATCATTCTTTCATATACTTGTCGTTTCGTCTGCTCTTAGTCTTACAGCAAATTCATCTTCTTGCTGTAAGATCTTGATGAGCTCAACTATGAATTTACTACTGAAGTTGTATATCATTTCATGAATTGTCAGTACTCTGACAATTGCACGTGAAACGAGTTGTTTGCAATCAACAGTTTCAGCAACAAAATTAAGCTGTTTCTCAGCTACATTATGATCTTTATGAATCAATGTTTCAACGTCTGTGCTTCTTGAAGTTGTTGATTCAAATTGAGAGATTCTACTTCTTAAGAAATATACTTCATCTAGATGCATTTCTTGCACTGTTAAAGTCATGACTTTCAGCAGCATACTTCTGACATGCATTGCTGAACATGTACTTGTGTTTTCACTGATATTGTGAACAGACATCTTCTTGACTTCGTTAATCACTTATGTACAGTAAATTTCATCTTGCGATTTGCTTTTGACATGTTTTGCTGAATATCTTCGTTCACTGACACTGTGAATGAACATCTTCTCGACACTGTTAATCATTCATGTTCATCAATGAGTTTTATCTTGCAGTTTGCTCTCAACATGTTCTGCTGAATATCTTTGTTCACTGACATTGTGAACGAATGTCTTCTTGACATCATTAATCACTCATGTTCATCAATGAGTTTCATCTTGCAGTCTGCTTTCGACATGTTCTGCTGAATATTTGTTCATACTTATACTGTGAACGAACGTCTTCTTGACATTGTTAATCACTCATATACAGTATAGTTCTCTGATCACTACGAATATAAAGTTATTTAAGCTTTCTATTCTAGTCAGCTTTCGCTGCAGAATGAGCAGCAAACAATTCGCAAAGATGTTCTCATTCTTATAGTCAGATCATCTCGATGATGCATTGATCGAGTTTGTTTTTTCTGATCTATGTGCTATTTCAAAGTTGCAGATCGACAATCTCATGACTCATCTGACTTGTCTTTCGTTTAACTTTCAAACATTCATAAAATTCTTCAGATTATTATGATCAGTCAGAACTTTGACAGTATGATAATTATCTTTCACATAGTGTCATCAATGTTTAAACATCGCTACTATGACTAGAAGTTTCTGATCATGTATTTTATAGTTTCTTTCAACGTCTATCATCATTCTGAATCAGAATGCAATCAAATGTCACTGATCTTCGTCATTTGACTGAGACAAAATACTTGCGACTGCATAATTGAATGTGTCGATCTCAATGCATATATGTCGCTCTGAATCAAAGTGTCTTAGAATAGATGTTTTCATAAAAACGTCGTGAAGCTGATTAAAAGCTTGTTTCGCTTTGTTCAATCATATGAATGAGCTCATTTTTACATCTTTTACACTATCTCTCAGCAGTTCTGTTAAAGACTCTGCTATCTGAAAGTAGTGATGTATAAAACGTCGATAGAAATTGACAAATCTCAGAAAAACTTGTATTTTTCAATACATCTTCGATCTGAGTCACGTTTTGATGATGTCTATTCTACTTGAATTTATCAAAACGTTCTTGATGAATATGACAAATTTTAGAAAGTTCACTTTAGTGATGAAGAATTCACACTTCTTCAAGCTAGCATATAGCTTGAACTTTCTTAATTTCTTGAGAATCTGCTTCACATGATCTACGTGATCAGTCTTCTCTATGAAGAAGATTAGAATGTCATTCAGATAAACAACACAAAAGTCATTTAAAAGCTCTGTCAAGATCTTATTAATATAAGTCTGAAAGATGACAGATGTGTTGATTAAATCAAACAACATGATCATATATTTGAAGTGATCATAATGAATATAAAACATCATCTTTCACTCGTCTTCATGTTGAATTCTGAGACGATGATAAGCATTCTTCAGATTTAACTTAGTGAACTGCTTGACTTTATTAAGTCTGTCTAGAGTTTCACTAATTAAAGACAGTGAATGATGATTTTTGACAGTGATCTTATTCAGATCTCGATAGTTCATGCATAGATGAAAACTATCGTTCTTTTTGAAAATGAATAGAATAGATGCATCAGTCGAGCTGATGAAGTGCTTAATTCATTCTTTCGTTAAAACATCATCTAAATACTGTTTCAGAGTTGCTAACTCTGTGTTCAACAAATTATACAATGATTCATACAGTGACTCTGCAGTGATTTCGATTGCATGATCGTGATCTTCATGCAAAAGTAATTTGTCAACACTTTCTATCAAGAATACATCTTTATATTCTTTCAATTTGATGAGTAAAGTCTGCGTTTCAAGCGCATTTGTGATACAACTTGTCACATTATTCATTGCTTTCACTTGATGTTCAACAATCGACTCTTTGACAACATTGATCATAACAAAAGCATACACAGTAGACTCATTTTGTAGAGCTTTCGCAAATACTTGTGCGAAAAACAACTCAAATGCGTGATCATTCACGTTGAAACATCATGTTTTCACGACTGTGTTTATTCAAATACACTCAAATTGCATACTTGATATACTCAGAATTAAGAAAGATTCTTTCTTGTCAATAGCATAGAAGATACTTATATCTTTTTTCTCTATGTCTCAGCTGTCTCTCAGTCAATAACACATCTTATAGATGTCATAACAATAAACATTCTGATCGTTTATTCAAATAGATCTTGAAAGATCAACGTTCAGCAATAATATATCTTGCTCGATGATGAAACATTGACTAATCACGTTCATCTTGACGTTGATATTCATGTGAATTTTCGTTTCTGTCTTCTGATCTCTTTGAATTACATGCTCTTTATATATAAAAGTCTTTACAAAGAGAACTTCTTGTTTTTTTCTTGATAATTTAAAGCATTCATTGAAAGCTTGTCTTTTTTTGAAATCTTGAGATGACTTATATGCAACATCAAATCGATGAATACTTGATTTGCATCAAATTCTTTTGATCTATTCTTGATCTTTTCATCTTTATAATCAGTAAAGTAATGTTTCTTTTGATTGCATATATAGCACATTATGTTGAACAAATTCTTGCTATAACATGATGAAACATGTGAGCTTGTCTTTAACGAAAAATCAAGTTTAGTTGATCAATGAGATTTCTTTCACTTTGAATAAGTCTTCTTGTTGATTCTATCTTGATCATGCAAGTTCTCGTCTTGAAATCATTTCAACGACAAAATGTGTTCTTTTCACAGATTTGTTTTCAATTGAGCGACAAGATTGATTAACGCATCTCATGTGATAGAAATCAACTGCACATTAGTAATGATCACGCGCAGCTCAGATCTCAACTTGATGAATAAATGAACTCATTTATGCTCATCACTATACAACGAAAGTTGATGTTTCAGAATGTTTAAATGAGCTGCAAACATTCATATCATCTGATCTGAACGTTGTGATGCGTTCGCGTACTGCTGAGTCACATCTATGTCTCAATTCATTGAGTTCTCAATTAAATTCAAAAGAAAGTCAATAAAATTGAATTACATCTGCTGAGTTGCAGACATAGTCTCTTCATGATTGAATCAAAGTTTCTTTGATTCACTCTTCAAATAAATTATGCAATACAAAATCTTTTTCTCATCACTTTCAAAATGTCAAGAAGTATTTTAAAATGAGATTTTGATGTCGCGAATTCACTCTCTATGTTCTTTTATGATTTTGTTATGATACTTCTTCAAAGACATTGAGAGTCTTCGCTTCTGTGAAACAACTTCGTGATGACTTCATTTCGTCATCGTCGACACTATAAAGATGATGCGTAGATCATTCAAGTTCTTCATGAGAGCTCAAGTGAAAGCTCAATGACTTTTCTTAATTGTTTTGATGACTTGCAGAGTTTCAATCTCTGATCGAATAGCTGCTAGCTTCTGTTTCTTTCACAGTTCATCACATTGAAACATTACTCATGTCAGCTGTTCATCAATATCAAGAGAGAGTTCATCTTCTGCTTCTTCACTTTCTGATTTCATTATGCAACGTTCGTTTTTGTCACGATCCTAGCCTTGCCAGGCTCAGCCTTCTAGCCTTACCAGGCCTATCCTCGCTCCGTCACCTTGACTAGTCCCTATTGGGCCTAGCGTCGGCTGAGGAACACACATATGTAGCCAGCTTCTTTCCCGTAGCTACCTTTCTTCCTTAGCATTTATCTTCTAGTTAAATGACACCCCTATCTGACCCGCTCTAGGCAGGCCCCTAACAGTTTTCTGATATGATGTCTTGCAAGATTAAGACATCGTCGTTTCAACTTTGTTGTGATCACGTTGCTGTTATCATGCTTGAATATCAAATCATCATTTTTAAGAAGAGTTTGAAATAATTAGAACTGTAATGATTAAGTCTACTAGATAAATAAATGAGATCTATAAAAGTGATATGACAATGTGATATTTTAAGCAGACACAGAATAAGTATATATTATGATAGAGCTAATTATTAAGAAGTTCTCGATAACTCAAGAGAAATGATCGACTATAGAAAGTTTGTCAAGCATTGTCAAGTCGAGCACGACATAACTTATGACATATTAAGTTGAAGATATGACGTAGTTTAAACAATGTCTTGACAAAGTCATAAAGTTTCAGAGCTAACTCAGATCTGATCTTCAACTCAGTCTCTGATTCTAGTCTTTGATCTAATTTCTATATGTCAATTCATCATGACAACTTGCTAAGATTAATCTTTTTAAAACATGAAATATTCAATGAAGTATCTTTGTCTTGAAAATAAATATGATATGTCAATCAAAAGAATAAAGATGAGACTGAATGAAATAAGAAAGACAGCAATATGATGATCAACATTGATGAAGTTGTGAAATCAACAAGTGACAGTGACAGCGATAAAAAGATACTAAACGAAGAAGTACTTGATGAAATGTATGAGAATAATGAGTCAATTAAAGAGATTTCAAACTGTAAATGCAACAAGATTCTCAAGATGATATTGAAGAAAGTTTGCAGAAAGTCGTTCACAGTCATCAACATGATGAATGAAATGAAGTGTATCAACATATTAAAAATCTTTGTGAAGACAGATCTTGAAGAAACTAGTTTAATGCATGTTTATCATAAACATCTTTTTCGTCTTGCTGATCACTTCAATCTACAAGTCAAAATGCTTAATTCAGCTGAATTAAGAAATCAACTGTGTCAATGTTAAAAACATTGCAGCGATCTGATTGCATTCAAGATGAGTTTTCAGTTTACACTATGATGATGTTTAAAGTTAAGATCATGAATTGAAAGTAATGATTATGATGTATATGCAAAACATTCTATCAAATCAAGTTTCTTAAAATCATCTGAATTCAATTGAGCAAAAGCAATCATTAATAAGATTGCAGAGTTTTCAACATGAGACAATTGAGTCAAGACAGAAAATCTGATCATAAAAGATGTTTTTAGTTGATTGTGAAATAAGATGATAATTGAAAAGTTCTACGAGTTTGAAATTAAAAACTTGATTGAAGAAGAATTCAATCTATATTTTCATCATCAATGTGAATGAAATGAACAGTTAAACAAAGATTGACTTCGAACTATGTACTTCTTTTTGACTCAGCAAATCATTCATCAAAATCTATAATACTGAGCTTTATACATCTGTCTGTGATCAGATCAAAAAATACATCTAGTTTTCTATTTTTACTATGCAAAGTATGCTCAAATCTGTTACGATCCTAGCTACGCACCTATGTTGGTAGCTATGTTGGTGGCTATGTTGATGACTATCGCCGGCCGCTCGCCGCTAGGCTATAGGGTTGTTCCGAGGCCAACCCTATTCAGGGTTAGCTTATGTTCTCCTGAGTCATATAGATAGCCGGCTCTTCCCTTCTAGATACTTTCCTTCCTTAGCATTTATATACTCGTTACATTACACCCATATGACTCGCTCTATGCTGGCCCCTAACAAAATCAATGATGCAACATACTTTAAACATATTGATATGAATATATCAAAGTACATTGAAAGTGATCACGAAGTAAATATCATTCAAGATTTAGTTTCATTTGATAATGAAAATACTCATGAATGCACGAAGCTTGTATCTGATTTTCATAATCATATCATTAATTGATGAGTAAATGTGTATTCTTGTGAGTGAATCATGAATGATCATATACATGATCTTGAGAAATTATGAATCTTAAATGATATTTTAATCTATGATGACTTTGTTTCTGTTTCATGTCAATGTGATGATGTTCAAGTGATCAGATCTGAAATATTTCATGAATCAACTTTTGATTGTAATAAAACTGTGTGAAAAATTGTGCTGTCTTGATTCATGAGAATGTGTAAAGATGAAGAGACATTCAACAATGAAAAGTTAGACAAATGAAGCAATCTGATGATGATTCACGCAAATCAAACAATGATGTTTCTTACTTTCTTCAAACTTGTCAATTGCTTTGAATCTATATCATACAAATTCTCTTCATCAACACAGTTAATATTGATATCATCAATCAGTCAAGTCTTGATTTGTCAAATGAGTTAAGATAACTTTGTTGTACAAAGTCAGATAAATATCATACTAAAAGATGATCAAGTGAGTGCATGAAGAAAGATTAAAAGCATTGATTGAATGCATTGCATGCTTTCAAAATGATCTTTGAAAGAATTAAGCTGATAAAACAATTGTATTATGATTCTGATAATTATTATAGCTCTTAACATTATTAAAGTAATGTTGACTAAAACTTCAAATCTTCTTGTTATTGTATTTAGTTGAAATAATAGACTTGATTGATGCAAGACAAAATCACGTCATGCAGTTTTATCATCAATCAACAACATTAGTAATAATTAACACTCATCATCATAAAGATTGAGCAGTTCAGATAGTAACATCATTAAAGAAATCTTCTTTATTTTCAATGACATTGTCAACAAGCTCATTGATCATTTTGTCAATAAGCTTAAGTCAATCAGATTTTGCAATCTCTTCAGAGCAGCATAATCAGATGAGATCAATCAAACACTTGCATCAATTATTCTCAGAAATCAATGAGGCTTTCTTTACTGCATTTGATTCACTCTCTATCATCATGTTCTTTAGCAGACAAAGTCGAAAACATTGATGTTGATGCATGCAGTATGAAAAACTTCAAATAATAATAAAGAAACTTTAAGAAATGAGATGATCTGTATGAAACTTTCTATTTACTTTATGCAAAAATCGTTGTCGACATACTATGTGCAAAGCGCATGATCAGTTTTTGAACTTTGCTTATGTTGATCTGTTAAATCATAAAGATTTCTTGCAAGTTATTAAAATTGATAGAAAAGATACTTTGTTTTTGAAATGAGATTGAAATTGAGTCGTGAAAACACTTTAACAAGAGATTAAAACTTTGACAAAACATAATGTTTTTGAATCATTTCAGTCGCTCATTGAGATAACAGAGCTTGAATCACTAAATTTAATCAAACAGACTGTGCTCACTATTGAGCTGCTGATCTTTCAATGACTTAAACTTATTAAAATCATCTGTCAGAAAACATGATTATAAAAGTCATCAACAATAACGATGAAGTATTCTTTCATGCAATATGTTGTAATTATATTCATCATTCTTACTCATATAATGCAACTCAATTGATTCATCAACTTTTAAACTGTGATGAAACTTTATCTGTATCAAGAGAGCGCAAGACGACAAGTTCTAGATACACTATGTCAGTTTAAACTTATAGCATTCTACATCATACTTCAACAATGAATGAAAACATTAATCACTGAAGCTGAAAGAAAAGTTCAAATGATAAATCAAATCTTTAATGATATTTTCATGTATAATAATCTTGAATTTACAGAGAATAAACGTGACAAACGAGTGAGTAATCAACGAGTCTTCAGATCAATCACATTCTGTCTTGTCATTTCTGATTGCAAGTTCAACAATGAGTTCATGAGATAATATATATGACATCTCAGTAGCAGTTTACTATCATCAGCAAAGATTGTCGAGTGTTTACTGTTCAAAAACATAAATCACGAAGTACATTCTTTTGTGAGTTGACTTTCAAACAGCAGAGTTAATCATTTTACTATTTCAAATTCATCTTCATCACATAAAATTTATCATTTGAGCACTTTACATATTGAATGTTTTGCTTAGCAATGACATTCAATATTTTTGAATCGCAGCAATGCTCACATTACAAAAACTTGAATTTGAAAAAATGAAAGTTGTTTCTTTGAAATTAATCATGAAGAATGAGAGTACAACATTCAACAATATCAAAATCATTGAAAATATCTACATATGTTAATTTAATTTGAAAGTGAACAATTTCATCTTTCATCATGTATTGCAACTCATATATGAGAATCTCAAGACTTGATCTTGCATTTGTTTTGTCAAAAAATTACGTTGCAATATATCAAAACAGTCGTTCAATCACTTTGATTGATTATTGTCTGAGCTTGACTTATGACATTTTCGCCTGAATATGCTGCAACTAATTTACAAGATTCACTGAAATGATATTGAGTCATCAGATGTTTTAACACTGCAGTATGTAACAGATAAATGACATCAAGTTTATGTCATTCAGTCGAATTATTTTCAGACTCTTGAAGAATTAATTATTCATAGTTATCAAGCTCAAATGATGAGTATGTAAATCAAACACTTACAATGTAAAAAGCTTGATCATTAAAGAATTGAAGAAACTTTGTTTTGATTCTCAATGCAAACAATGAATAAGTCTGATCCTTGACTTCAAGTGTTAAATTCAATATTTGATAAAATTCATCAATCTTCACTCACGACTAAAGTTATCATTGAATCATCAGCATGTAATGAACACTTCAACAATCATCAGAATTACTGTGCTCATGTTGAAATATACTTAACTTTTCAATATGCAATTAAGTATGCAAATATTGATCTTCTTTGTTACGCGTTGCATCATACAACTGTCATGTTTCAGACAGAGATTGTTGAGACACTCAAATATGAGCAGACTTTATTATATATTCTTCACTTAATTGATTCAGCGATCGTGATCACATGACTTCAAGAGTGCATGCTGATCAACAGTTTAATGAATTTACAAGATATTGAAGATTTCAATTTTGAACTAAATTGATTTCTTGAATTATTAAATAACAATCTAAAGACATTTCAGCGTAAGCGATTTAGTTTCACAAAAAACAATGATTAAATGCTTAAGAATTGAACTTTGAAAGAATTTTATTTACTGAAACTCAAGAGCATGATGAAATCTTGCTTTAAAAGATTGCAAGCAGAAAAACATGCATCAAAATTCGCAGTTGAAGATATATAAAGTATGACATTCAATTTAGCTTTTACGTCGCTATGCAGATTGAGTCAAGATAAATTCTCACTTCACTCAACTATTAATCTTTATATCATAAGACTTGAAAGACTTGATGAGAACATCTTGAAGTACAATCAGCAGCATGACGTGAAAGTCATATCTTTTGATATTATTAATAACGACGCAGAAGCAGTTATTAATTTCATTGACTCAATTATCAACATGTCAAATAATTTCACTATTTTGACAGATCTTCTTGAGACATGCAATTACTTATTTGTCAACTGAAATCTTCGCGCTCAAAATCAATAAATCAACATCATGTGATTTTAACTTTCATACTTAGTTGAAAGCTTTCTTTTTCACTTTGTCATCTCTGACAATGAAAGTTTTCTTGAATTGTTCATTGCACTATTGATTTCTATCTCTTGAAGTGTTTTACAAGACTGTCGTGTGTCTGTTGAATTGCTTGCATCAGTTTCAAGCTTTCGCTCATTCTTCATTGATGTTTGCTCAGAGTTGATTGATTGCGATTTTTTATCATGTGACTCATTCAACGTCAAAGATTGAATCTTTTCTTTAAACTTCATACTCTTCATTGATGACTTTCTCATCTTGACTCACTTTTGTGAGTCATTCACTGTGTTTGTTGCATCTTCAATCAACTTATCATATTTACAAAAGATGAATTAACTGTTTCTTTGATTATTGAAATTCATCAAAGTATCATTTGCATTCAAATCTGAAATTTTATTTCTTTTTATATTGTTGACTTGTTTTCACTCATTAAAAATCTCACTCATATCAGAGCTTATGCTGTGACTTTGTTTTAATATGATTATAATTTCAAGATGATATATTTAAAGATTGCTTCACTCATCTTCAACTCAGCATTGCAGACTCAATTCATCATGAATATATTCAGCTCAATTTGTCAAAGACTTTAATATATTATTGAGCATTATTAATGATGAACAATGATTCATATAATCAGTGAGAAATATTCTGAAAGTCTTCTCTGCTCATCATTCTTGAAGCTGATAACATAGTCATGAATGACGAAGTGAGTCTTTCTCTGAATCTTTGATCAGCTTGTTGTGACTTGCGATGAAGATTTGAGAATTTGAATCACAATTAAAACAACAAGATTTGAGCTTTATATAAATTGAAGTTTGATAAACTTTATTTTGAAAGAAATCTAGTTTCACATTGTGAATGCAATCATCGCTTGTCAAAGCATTCAATAATTTTCAAAGCTTAGCTTTTATATTATGACATTGATCTGAATCAATGCAAGTCATGCTCTTTTTTTTATTTTAAATCTCATTTCTGTTTCTTTCTCATCAATCATTTGACGAAATCAGCTAAAACTGACTACAAGCTCATCAAGCTAGCATCAATCAAAAATATCTGTTTAGTCGAGCTTCTAGCTCACTCATCAACAACTAATAGCTAGCTACAATCACTTGTAACTCTTGATGACAATCATTTGCTTTTTATGCTCAAATAATACAATGCGCAATGTGTGTCATCTGATCAGTGTTCACATTTAGCGCTCGTTATTATCAGTATGTGAAATTTGTAATCTGTGCACGTTTTTTGACAAATACTTATCACGTCATTATTTCATGATAGATAAATTAAGGTATTTTACTCAGATTTATCTCGTTGTCGCATTGAAACATCATGTCGTGCACTGCTCAAAAGTTTTAGTTTCTTGAAGACAAGCTTGTGTATTTCATAATGTCTTGTACGATTCTTTATTCTTGCAAGCACGTTGTATAAGTTACTCGCAATCAATAGAACTAAAAGCATCAAAGCAACTTACGATTGTGTTCATTGTTCATATACAAAATATTCTACTACTATCACTCGAGTTCTATATAATCGCTCTTACTTTCTCGTTGAATGTCAACATTGACGTTCAATTTCTTCTCTACTCTCTTCAGAAAAACCTGATACTTGTCTTCAAACATCAATACACATTCACTTTCATTTGCTCTTCGATAATACAGAGTCTTAGTGTTTATCTTCAGCTGCTTGCAAAAGTTGTTGAATGATCAAGCGTAGCTCATCTTTCAATTATCTTTCATCTTCAATGTTTGTAATCAATATGTATCTCTGACTTCGTCGAGCGAAATCTGATCAGATTCAACTTCAGTTGTGTCTTTGAATTCTTCAGACATCTATCTTGCATTAGTTATTGCTCATTTCTATAGCTGAAAAATGAATGCTCACATCTGAATTATTCTTCTGATCTTGATTCTATTCATCATTCAATATTTCTTGAAGTGTTTCATGTTCATCACTATTCATCGATTTTGATTGATTTGTTGTATTCTTTGTCTTTTCTGTCGCGATTTCTGTGTTGTTTGACTTTTCGAGCTGCGATGTTCGATTTCTTATGAGACTAGAGACTTCATTCACAGAATACATCAATGAGTACTTTGAATCAATGAAAGAAGAGAAAGAACATTCTCTGATAATTTTTCAAGACGCGTTAATAATCAATAGATCATTTATCTGATTGCAATTGAAATTATACGTCGCAGAGATGCTGTTGAATACGTCATTTTCATGATATTCAACATGACTTACGACGCGTTCATGCAGCATGCTTAATATTAAATTTCTTCGAGTCTCAATTTGCTTTCGTCAGCTTTTGATCATTCGCTTATTTGTTACTGTCACATGTTAGTCAATCATTGTTCAATCATTTCAAAGATAAAGCACAAGAAAACATTGACAGTTGAAGTGTTATACTCTCTACTGCAGTTTCTTTTCATTTCTCGATCTTCTTTTGATCACTTGTTCATTCGTTGATGACATGTTGAATCGCGATTGCTATGAGTATCATGATTTCGTCTTTCAACTCAGCAAACATGATTCTCATGTTTGATAGTTGATTAAGACTACGATCTTCTTGATTGAAAAATGAGACAGCAATGATCTTCACGATCATCAAGACTAGAAAACGACATTCTTCAGACTAAGTACATGTCAATCAATGCATCACGTCTGTGAAGATGTTTATCTTTTCAATATCAGAGCTGATAAAGTTATCATTAACTAACAATCTGACAACATAGTTCGATGTATTGACTTTCTTGTAAAAAACATAATGATTCTTCACTACATCTTGAATCTGAAACATTATTTGTGCTCAATATTGTTCAATAGAATCATATAATTGTGTTTGTCAATCTATTGATGATATGACAAGATTTGAGTTGCACATTATCTTTCAAGCTTTGTTTATTGTTGATCTTTTCATGATAAAGTAGTTTGTTCGTGATCTGTGTTTTAATTGATGTGCGCGATCTCTGTTTCAGAGATTGCACATGAGATTGCTCAAGAAAACTCATTGCAGCTCTGATCATAATGTTATGCTCTCTTCTACTTTACACGTCATAATCGTTGTCAGTAGAATGAGTTCTATATATCTAAACACATCAACATGAGCTGCAGCAGAGACTGTTCTCGATCATCATCTGAATTTTGCTCAAAGAATTTCTCTAGAGTTGTCATTTGAATCATCAATCTGTGCTGCGTTGTATCATGAACTCAATGCAAAAGAACTTGACGAAAATTCTGTCAATCTTTGAGACTTTGAGATTCGCTCATTGAGCTGAGAAGATGATGAGATTGATAACGACGAGTGAGAATGCTGTTTACGCTGATGCATCTTTTTCTTTGACAAGATGTTCTTGAAAAATTGAATGATTCTAGTGAACTATGTTGAGATCATATTAACTGAGAATATACATGATGATATTGACATTGATTTTGTCTTCTTCTGCAATCATTCTGCAGATCACTGTTTTTGAGATGATAAATCATCATTCGAGCTGTGCAACATGTCAAGAAACTCACGTTCTTATCTTTTAAATCTGAGTTCAGATTCTTTCAATAATATGTCGAAATTATTACTTGCTTTCTCAACTTTTCTTTTGACATTTCGTTGATAAATGAACTAAACATGATTATTGAGTCAGTTAACTGCGTGTCAACAATTCATAATACATGCTATGCATCTGACTATCAATCGCAATGTTCGAGTTCTTCTTGTTCTTATTACTTGTTATGACAGTTCACTTAGAAGACGATGCAAAATAATGATTGATACATGATGAACTGATGAATGCAATCGAGTTTTGAAATAAAAGAGAAAAAGAGTGAAGAAGAAAAAGACATGACGCGTACTTGAAGATATGCAATCTCTGAAAGTGTGTAACTCTGTTGTTTTTAACACTATTATGTTCAATTATTGATTGAGAATGAGTAGATTAACATCTTAGTGCTCATCTATTCTGTCAGATTCATGTTCTAACTTTGTTGCATCAAGATTGTGATAATGTTTTCATGACTTACTCAAAAGTGTAAATAGATTTGAAAATTTGCAATAATTTATCATTGCACATGCAAACTGAGAATGCGAACTGCGAATCTTATTGCTGAAGAACTCTGAGCTCAAGCTGACTATCAAAGATAAATTTAAGGAAAAATTCGATAAATTATCTTTGCACATTATGCAAAGTGAGAATGCGAACTGCGAATATTATTGCTGAAGAACTCTGATTATCAGAGATAAATTTCGAGTGATTTACGATAAATTTATCTTCGCATGTGCAAACTGAAAATGTGAACTGCACATTTTATTGCTGAAGAACTTTGATTACTTGAGATAAATTTCAAAAGATTTACGATAATTTGTCTTCGCATGTGCAAACTGAAAACACGAACTGTGCATTTTATTGTTGAAGAACTCTGAGTCTCACTCATCAAATGATCGAGACTCGATGTACATGATGTTGCAGTTAGATCTAAACATGCAGTTTGCTCTTTGTCACGCTTGATGACTTCGTAGACGAGAATGATGAACGAAGATGTACAAGAAGAATCATGATATCTTTCATTGAGTTCATTTTCATCGTATCATGCTTGACAAAGCTCAGATCATCAAGAATCATCTGTTTTAGAACTTTATAGTCTGCAGAGATCTGATGAAAAAGCATCATTGAATGATTAGAATCAAGTAGAAGAATTCTTTTCATTCTTCAAGTTTCTTTGCATTTCATGTACAGAAACTGTCGAGATGTTCAAGAAGAATTTCATTGATTCAAGTAAAATACAGAATAAGATGAATAATGTCATCTATGTGAATGAAGTTGAATCAGCTGAGCTGAGTGCATGCATGCATGCGTGCGTGCAATGTGCAAACGACGTGTTCATTGCTGATTAAAAAGTACTAGAAAGTGAGAAAAGAAGAAAAGTGAAAAGAAAGTAGCAATGTGAAAGAAACGATGTGTCAAAAGAAGAAAAAAAGAAGAAAAAAAGAACTTAGATTCATGAAATCACAATCAACATTTCTTTTATTCTCAACTCACAATCTTTCATCACTGATGCTTTCTCATTAGCATTCTCATTCTTCTCACTTTCATTCATTAGAATAAACGACTTTTTATTCTCTTCAACACTCATTGATTTAAACAGTTGCATCAACTTTGTCAAGCTCAGCTGATTCAGCATTTTGACGTCGTCAATGATAACATCAATGATTTCATGCTTGTTGTTCTGCAACGTCTGCAGTTTCTTGTCGATGCTGTTCTTGACAATAAGATGAATGATAAAGATTTCAAAGAATTGATCGATGCAAAAGACGTGACAGAAGACTTGTTGTTTCACGCTGCTGTTTCATCACAGATTGACGCAGATGATGTGCAAGATCAGTTTCTTGTCAACGCTGTTTTAAACAACATGACGAGTGATGAAGATTTTGAATGATTGATTAATGCAAAAGATGTGACAGAAGACTTGTTGTTTCACGCTGTTGTTTCATCACAAATTGACACAGATGATGCACAAGATCAGTTTCTCATTGACGCTGTTCTTGATAACATGATAAGTGATAAAGATTTCAAAGAACTGATCAATGCAGAAGACGCGATAAAAGACTTGTTGTTTCACGCTGCTGTCTTATCACAGATCGACGCAGATGACGTGCGAGATCATGATGAGATTGAATTCAACGTCGTCACATTTGAGAAAGATGATCATGATCTTCATGATTGAATCATCGCGAAATGTGATGATGATGTGATCGCGAGCTTTCTGACTCATTTTGTCGTGATAATTGACAAAGACTCAGTCATGCTGTTGAAAGAGATGATTCAGCACTTTCATGCTGTTTTGCAATTAACTTGTTCTCAAGTCAGAAAACTCATGACATGATGAGAACTTACAGCATGTGAAACTGAGTGAAAATGATGATCTTCTTGTTTGACTTCTTCATCAATCACAGCTCAATCTGCGTCTGCATCATCATCATTTTCAAAGATAAAAGAATTAAGTTATTGAAATTGATTCATTTGAGATCTTGTTCGAAATCTTTGCGAGTGCGTGAGAAAGTTCTTTCACTGTCTTTAACATTCATCTGCAATTCTTTTAACTCGTCGCATAATTGAAATTCGATGTAAATGCTGTTACAATCTAAACATGCAGTTTGCTCTTCATCACGCTTAATGACTTCATAAATGAGAGTGTTAAGACATTCTTTGCAGTAGACATGAAAACAGCTGATTACTCAGAATTCATCTGAAGAATTGTGACATTTGTGACAGAAACTTCTATTCTTGAAATCATTGTTAATATTCAAATTCAATTCTCAGTTTATTATTAAATACATTTTCACACTTGTAGTTCTGTTCTTGAGTTTTGCTTGCATCTCTCTATACTTTGTGACAATGAGACAGTTTACGTCTTGCACTTCATGAGAAAATAGCTTCGTACACAGCATGTTGAATCAATTCATGAATGATAATCATCAAATCATGAGCACAGTGAGAAGTCTATCAAATCTTCTGATGATTTTCTGTAGATTGTCGTTCATCTTAACATTCTGCTTGCATTTTAGAACGTTGAAGATCGATCTATTCATAACTGCATTAATTTATCTAAGTTCTTTAACATTGACAGAAATCTTGTTTCATTGACGAAATTGCTTGCGATCTTTGTTCAAAGAAGTAATCATGCTTGAACGAAGAATCTGTAGAGCAAACGTCGCAAATGACAATCTCATCACTGAAGATTTTGACAAAGATTGAGCAATGTCTACTGAGAGATTTCTTGACGATCGAGTGTCTCTTTCATGAGTGTCAATCACTTCTTCTTCGCGAAATCTTCGTTGCTAAAGAGCAAGTTTTCGCTGATGATGTATCAAAGACTTTGCTTTAAAACTGAAAGATTGCGAATATTGTTAATTCAAAAAGTAATAGAACTTTCGCTCATTGATCATGAAATCTTCTTCATGAACTTGTATAGCACAAACATGATCTTTGCTGTTAATGAAATCAGAGCATTAACGCGTACTTTCAGTTATTCTTCTATTCTTCTTGAATTTTCGTTCTCAAGTTCTGCATGCATGTAGTCTTTCTCAATCTAGCTATTGCATCTCTTTTCAAGATCTTTCATGATCGCAGTTTGTGACGTTTGATTGATGACTCAAGTGTATTCTCAGATGTTGAAGTAGCGAAGATTGATTCTACTACTTTCAAAGTCAATGAATGAATTAATATAGTCTTTACAATTTTCTAGTTACTGATCTGAAGAAAGTCGATCGATGATGAACTGAAAGCGACAGCAGTTCTTTGCTGTCATCTCTATCAATGCAGTCTGTCAGCATCGCTCATTTTCAATCTCAATTTGTCTTATATTTTCATTGTCGTAAAGAATTTTATTCTTCGTCATGTTGTAAATTCTCTTCTCAATCAATAATCTTTTGTACTTTTTGAATTGCATGTTCAGCAGATTGATCTCTTCTTGTCTTTTATTCATAGTTAAGTGAATAGTGTTAGGGGCCAGCATAGAGCGAGTCATATGGGTGTAATGTAACGAGTATATAAATGCTAAGGAAGGAAAGTATCTAGAAGGGAAGAGCCGGCTATCTATATGACTCAGGAGAACATAAGCTAACCCTGAATAGGGTTGGCCTCGGAACAACCCTATAGCCTAGCGGCGAGCGGCCGGCGATAGTCATCAACATAGCCACCAACATAGCTACCAACATAGGTGCGTAGCTAGGATCGTAACAAATAGAACTCATCAATGATGTTTGATTATCTGATTTCTTCATCATCAACAACGTTGTAACATTTCACGACATCAACAATAGTTGATCAGCATTGTCATTTCTAATCTCTTCTTGCGACTTTCTTTGATACTGAATGTTTTCATGTATTCATTCTTGATGTTGTGCTCTTCATCTTTCATTGTTGTTTAGTCGTTGAGTCATGATCATCAATGTCTTATGCAGTTAATTCTGTGATATGCTTTCAATTTTTTTGTCGAAGATGATGATAATCTTTGCAGTCATCGTTTGAAGTTTTTTCTTTGTCAGCTCACTATCAAGTTTTATGTCATATATCTTTGAAGATATCATCTTCTTCTTCATTGTCATTATGATCTCACTTTATTTATCATCATCGATCATTAAGTCTTTCTGCATCATTTTTCTGATTCAGTTATGTCGCTGCAATTCATTGTAGAAAATCATTGAAGATTTCATACTGAACATGTTGATTTTTCTTATGCAACAGAATCGCAGTGAGTCTTGAAGAGCATCAAAAACTTAGAAGAAACATGAATGCAATACAGATGCAATGTTGTCTATGCAACGAAGAACGCGCAGAAATGAGATGCTGTTATTTCGATTTCAAGACAGATTAATGATTTCTATTACACTTGAATTCTATGACTATCACAAAGTGTGATCATGAAAGCTGTGTTGATAGTTGAAAGACTTGATGATAATAATCTGATGAATACAAAGAGATGTAGCTTTAATTGTGTTACAGTCGCGTTGTAAGTCTTGCGTGAGTTTGATTCTAGTGATCTCTAGAATATCTAGAAAATACATTGCTAATGTAAAAACAGAGTAAGAAATGATAAATTATCATCTGACAAGATAAATCATCTGAATAATCAGAATAAAAAATGATAAATTGTCATATTTCTACGACAGTGAAAATATACACATGATGTTATTTTTCTCGCATTTTCAATATTTTCAAAACACAACATCTTATTACTTATGTCATCATGTCTATGCTTCTACTGTTAACAATTACTTCTTTTGACTGAAATAATTAACAACAATTCGCTGATAACAGTTAACAGACTATGAAGCAAAAGCACTAAACTAAAGTCTTTCACACAGTCTTTACTATCTGATTATTCTTTCTCATCTTCTCATCATTCATTTCTTTCACTTTACTATCATCATATGTATCATTTTGAAAGATCTGATGTCACGTTTGATGATCTTTAATAAGTCTCTCAACATCGAATTTCGAAGTATAAAATCAATATGTTTACGTCTTCTTCGCGATTTGATCATATCTACTGATTCAAAAAAAAGTCTGCTGTTTCATTCAGATCATATAGTTGAACTTCATCAGTATCACTTGAAATGCACGATGAAGAGTGTAATCTGTTTCTAGAACTTCAGTAGTTTCAATCAAAATATTGAAATCAGAATCATTCTCTTTCATGTCTTGAAAATTATCAATCAAGCTCTGTTGATTTTCAAGACTTAAATCGCTATAAAAGAATGCAACGTTCATTTCATGAATCTTGATAAGATACTAGCTCGTTGTTAGTAAAGAAACAAATATACTCGACATTCAACGAGTTGAAAACATCATGCATGATGCAAAACATAGAAATTATGATCGAGAGAATTCAAGTAGACATATCAATCAGATGATCTTCGCTATGATTGAAGAGAAAAACATTATCAGAATTCTCTTTCTCTGATCATCTTCGATGATTATAGATTTGTTCAATATCTTCATGACTCGCTGTAACTTGCTGCTTGATTCGTACAGTTTCTTGATATTATCATTGTAGAGACAGTTATTGACGATTGTCAATCATTTATTATGAACAAGTTCAGTTCAGATAAACATCAAATTGTGCTTTGTCTTCAATTCAACAAAATATGAGAATGTAATATACAGTCTCATCTGTCATGAGATTTGAACAAAGTTGAAGAAAGAAAACACAAACATCGATCTCTTCTTGTCATCTGATACTCAGTCGTTGACATGTACTTGCAGTTCTTCTTTTACACTTCTTGCAATCTTGCTCTCGAGTTTCGCGTGCATCTCTTTATACTTCTCAATAATCGAACAGTTCACATCTTGTATCTCATGAGAAGATAGCTTCATGCAAAGAGCATTGAATCAATTCATTAATGATAGACGTCGAATCATAAGAAGAGTGAGAAGTTTATTAAATTTTCTTGCGATTTTCTGCAGTTCATCGTTCATCTGTACATCATGCTTATGTTTTAATGCGTTGAACATTGATTTGTCTCATGACAGCACTTTCTTTGAATTGCTTAACTTTAGAATGTGTTCATTCTTTCATTCATCAAAGTGCTTCAAAATCTTCACATAGTGATTTAAATCATCTGATGAGATCTCAAAAGATATGTTCAAATAAACTCACAGTACGAAGTGCATGCAACGTTTGAATGCTCATAAAATGCTTATGATTTTAGAATCTTTGCTCTTCTTCATGTGAAATTCATCTCTTAGTATTCGATCTCAGCATGTTCATGAATTATACAAAGTTATTCTTCTTTTACTTCTGTCAATTTCATTTCAAACATCTTTTTGATTGACAATAATACGCTTCACATGTGTCTTGTACGACTTCGATTCAATCAGCATTACAAGTCGTTTCTGTTCTTCTATGAAAGTTGTCACTGTCACGTCAATTTCATTCTCATCTGTTTCTATTTTCTTTCGATCTTGAAACAGCAAGCGATCTTTTAAGAGAAGCTTGTTCTTTTCAAAGCAATGATTAATATACAGTTTGATGTCAAGACATGACACAGATGTTAATGTCTTTGCAAATTCACTCTGTCAATTCAATATCAAGATCAAAGACAGCAGAATCAGAATTAATTCAAGATTTGACTTTAACATTGCTGTGAAACTGCTCTTCATGCAAAAACAAATCATTGATCATGATTCATCTGATGAACATTTCGTCTCAAGATTCTGAGAAAATTTCTGAGATTCAATAAGCAGATGTTTATCATTGAGCTTTTCATGAAAAAGACTGACTTTCACATAAGCAAGATGAAGTCAACACTTCATCACTATCAATTCTATGACTTGAATGATTTGTGAATGAAGAAAAGTAAGTATGTTATTCTGTCTGTAGCTTTGAAAAGCGAAGAAGACTTATTTTCTTCATTCTCATCTGATTGCATTGAAACTCTTTATGTTGAATCATTTTTTCAACATGAAGTTGTCAATATATTTTCAACGTTTGTATGAGTAGTAGAGTTCATATCATACTCTTTACTTGCACATTTTGATCTGCATCTGCATCTTTGTTGATTTTCTTATCATCGATGTCTGTACAGCTTAGATCGCGTTTTCAAAACTGCAAGACTTTGAGAAATATATTCTTGTTCATTTAAGTGCATGCTTGTTGTTTCTGCAAATCTTTGAATTTATATCATGAAGTTAACATGTTTTACTACATGATTGCTTTGCACTCGCACTTACGTCTGAATGATATCAATGAAGTTGATGACAAAAGACAGATCGATGTGCTCTCGATTGTATTTCATCACTTCTTTCATGTTCAAGTCATCATTAATTGTCAAAGAATTTGTTGTCGAAGAGAATGACTCATTGAGACTGACAGTCTTGACGACGTTGAGAACTTCAAGAGTCACTATCAAAACATTGAGATGAGCTTCTCTGTGAAGCTTTCACTTCTTCATGATGAGTTGTTCACTCTCATCTTCTGATGAAATTTTGAATGAAGTAAAGTTATCTGTACTTTCAACTGCGCTGCTCAAACATTGCACGAAATTCTCATGTTCACTTCTCTTACATTTTTCTATAGCTTGAACTCAAAAGATGTAGTAGAATATTCTCTTCTTTGTCATATCTGTCAATGCAACATGAAAGTTGACTGCATTTCTGATCTCAACTTTTTCAAAGTTCTCGACTTCATAGATAATTTTCTTCTTTTCGAAGTTGAACATTGTCTTGCTAACAAGCTGTCTTTGATAGTTATTGAAATTGACGTTCTTCAGAGTGAAATTGCTCTGCTTTTCATTCGCTATAAAAAGCTGTGAATGATGAATCATCTTATTATTCATCGTATTGTTCGAAGTCAAGATCATGCAATTAAAGTCAATCATCGTCGATAAGATGAATGATGAGACTGAGCTGAATTGTGCTTGCTCAATCAGATGAGCAGATTTCTCTGTCTTTATGCTCGTTGCTTTATCTTTCTTCTTACTGTTTATTTATCTCACTCATTTTATAAGACATGCATCTTTTCATGTTACTTGATGATCTTCTATCAGAGAGTGTGAAAGTTCATCATCTATGATGATCACAATCTTTCTGACTGTCTCTTTCTTGATTTTATTATCAAGTGATGTTTCGAGTAATTTCACATTTCTCAGCATTTGTTTAATATGTATCTTCAATGCATCATACTTGTCATCATCAATTACAAGATCTTGAGTGATCATTATCTTGATTCAATTTAATGAAATCTCATCATAGTTGAAGTCTGCAAGCGTATCTGAAATCGACTTGAGTCTTCGTGACATATTGAAAGACTAGCAGATATGCAAATATTGTTGTCAGTTCTGAGAATTTCTAGAAGTCATATGATAAAATATGAGATGATTACTGTCATGATGTTGAAGAGTGAGATAAGAGTACATGTGACATTTTTTCTATTATGAATCACTTACAGATTTCACTACACGCTGATGACAGATGATGTATGCACTGAGCTTTGCAACAGATAGAGTGAAAGTGCTTATCGCGATAATGAATATCAGAAGAATAAAGAATTGTGAATTGATAAGTTAAAGATGAAGCAAAGATCAACTTTCGTTCTCATGTCATAAATTATGCTAAGCGAGAGCAAATTTGCTCACAACACACTTTGACAACAAATTATCTGTATTCATCTTTTCATCAATTTGAAGAGTACTGCACGTTAAATTCTCTTTATATAAAATGATTTCTAATATTCTATAGAGTTATCAAAGCGCAGAGACTATGATTATGACATACTAGCTGATTGAGCATTTTGTGAAAGCATTTCAAATTTACGATAATTTATTTCAAATCGATGATAATCTAAAGAAATTTGCTTTCAACTCACAAATTTCGAAGTAAATATTGAAATGTGCAAAGCATTTCAAATTTATGATAATTTATCTTAAACTCACTGTAATTCAGAGAAATTTGCTTTCATCAGAGAGCTTCGAGTAAAAAAGAACAAATTGCTTGATCAGAAGTAAAACAAGAGTTATTGCTTCTACTGCTATATCAGATCTCATTAATTTCTGATCATTTTATTCTTTGTATTGCATGCTATTCTGACATTTCGTAGTTCAACGTACTTGTATTGACAGAGATTCTGATTAGAAATAGTGACAGCGCAATACAATTTGTCAAACGCGTCAATCAGTATTCTTTATTGTCTCTCTCACTACAATCTACTTCATTGAAATCAACTTCAAGCATGAAGCGAAACTATCATGCATGTGAAATGATATTGAGAATCACACGAATTCTGATATATCACTTTAATCACTGTTCAACGCTGTAAAATGATGTGCAGTTCTTCGAGAAATATTTAAGAAAAGAGAACTCAGCAGTCGATGAGTATACAGACACATGCAAATACTCTCAGACTGATTTATGATATGAAACGATCACGATGAACGATATTGATGTCTCTGACTTCGAGCAAAGTACAGAAGAAAACGTAGAAGCTTCAGATGATCAGAAGCATTTTCAAAATTCAATTGCATGAATATCACTTGATCTCAAAAGATTTATCAATTCATCATGTACTTTTTCATTCATCAAAGTAGACAATTATGATGAGATGAATGATACAAAGAAATGAAGCATCAATGAATTGTTAGAACAATATATCAGACTCATAAAAATCATTTTGAACTACAGTAAACTCAAGCAAGATTCATGATCATCTTTAGATGACAGTCTTCAATCAGAGTGACTTCTCTTTCTGAATGAGAAAGATTTTTCTCTTGCACAGTGATTTCTGAATGCAAAAGTCAGTAGCGAAGATATTAATCAATACTTCAAGATCTCGTTTCAAAAGACTCATCATGCTGATTGTATCTTTAAGAATGCAGATCAATTTAGAAGCATTCTACACAATATATCTTATGAAATATCTGATGATAGTTGATTCGAAACATCTTTGAAGATCTCATCGATGAACTCAGAGATCGAAACAGATATATTCAAGATTCAGTACAGAAACATGATAAACGTCTTGAAATTTCTCTTGAGACATCGTTCATTTGCAAGTAATCTGAAATATGCATCAATCAAAGTATACAACATCAGTGAAAATTGAATGTACATGAAAATGCACATTGATATCTGATAATGAGATACGCAAGCACTGATTTCTGAAAATGACACTATAGTTTCAGTACTGTTAACTACAGACAAAATCATGTTAATTCAACATCACAAGAATAAATTTGCATGATCTGTATATATTATCGTTGATAATCTGAATTGAGCAACTCAATGAAAGCAAAATAGATCTAGTGTTATACTATTAAAGTTTATTTCTTCAACTAAACATGCAAATGAAGATCTGAAATGCAAGTTATATCATCATTCATTGAAAATAATATTAAAACGTGAGTTTAAACTGTTCGATCGAATGAAGAGTTTTTCTTGCTAACGTTCTCATTCTTTAGCACTTGAGAAATTAATTAGAAGAGAGTTTCACGTTCGCTGTGCAAATGATTATACTCGACAGTGTTTTTCTATCATCGTCGAATTTATAATCGACTATGAGAAGCAGATCACTATTACGAGAATCAAAAATGAAGAGCGATGCACTATATATCATGTTTCATCAAATCAACGCAATAATTTGCAGACAATCTGAAAAGCTTGAACACATGAGAGTACATTGACTCAAATCAAACATCAAGAAAAGAATTCACGCTTTAAAGCAGATATCAAGCGCGATGTTAAGTGAGTACATTCAGTGCAAAACTTTGTCTGAAAACATGAACTTGTTAATATTCACATCATCATGATGATTGACATCTTGCATCAATTATTGAAGAGCACAATGATGTATCTAATTCAATAACTTGAGATGATTATCAAGAATATAACATCGACAATCAGTCTCAAAAGAAAGTGTGATTCACAGACAATTACAGACACAACACATGATGTGCAATTGAATCAAAGATTTTGAGTAGTTCTTTCATATTCAGAGTTAAGATGTTTTCACGACTTTCTATTTATGAAGCAATGAATCAACGTCGAACAAAAGACAATAGTGCATCAACTTATTGTGATTGTCACTTCACTATTGATTAAAAAAGCATCAGATGCGCTGTACTGTGCTCGAGCTCTTATGAACTTCGTGATGATGACTCAATATCGATCGCACAATGATGAGTCTCTGCGTTACATGAACAACATAATATACAGAATTAACATCTTAAAAGAAGTATTCAAGCAGTTTTGACATGACGAGAACTTTAACTATTTCAAGTTTCATGTGATTTCTCATTATATGAATTTTATTCAAAGATACGAAGATGCAGATGATTTTGACACATTTTACATGAAGATCGCACATAAATTTCTGATCAAAGATTATTATGATCTTACAAATAAGCGAGAGAACTTTCAAATGCAGATATTGCATCACAATACTTGATGAATCAATATGTTGACAATGAGAAATATCATTCTTCATGATCTAATCATGTTCAGATCAGAGATTGACGAGAGAATAAAAGTCATAATTATAAAGTCTTTTAAAAGTCTTGATTTAACGTAGCTTGAATGAGATTTGTCAGAAATGAATTCAAATCAACGATGAAACTGATTTAATAATTTTCAATTCTGACGTATCGCTTCTGAAATAGCAAAGACAACACATATTGAGAATTTCTTGAATGAATTGTCGATTTTTATAAGAGAATCTCGACGTAAGAAATCAGAAATAAAGTCAAACAAGTATCAAATGAATCAAAAAGAAATCGACTTCTTCTGAATAAATGATTACTTCATTTCTGTTCATGCATCGATTGAATGCTGAAGATGCAAAGATAAAGACTCAACAGACTCTGAAAAGCTTACATTGAAGTGAATTCAATGTGCTTCTGCATGACAGAGACAAATGTTGAATTGAAGATGTGACTACATTTATGTTCAAAAGTATGCTGAGAATAATCAAGAAAATTCTGACATAGTCGAAGTTCTGAATGATAGACTGATGAGATAGTTGCAAATTATAATCACTGTTCGTGATTCACTTCGTCAAGATGACAATGAAAAATCTGTGCAATACTTGAGAGCTTTAATAGAATTGCTAAAGCTCAAAAACAATGAAGTACTCAATGCTTTACATGATATGATAGAAGTCGAGCAGTGATTGAAGAATACTGTCAAGAAGTCTTGATATTTTGAGTGTCAACGATTTTACAATATGAGTACTATACTATGAAGTGCACATCTGATATCAACTGAAAGCAAGAAGTTCTTTTACGTGAATAATTACATTGACTGAGATACATTCAACATCTTATACGAAGAGAATTTTCTGAAAAAGAGAGTTTGAAAGATGAACGAGCTTGCGAGCTTAGACAGACGAGAAAAGACGAAATTCACTTGATAATGAAGAAAGTTCGACATTGTGTAAGTTGAGATTGTTAGGGGCCAGCATAGAGCGAGTCATATGGGTGTAATGTAACGAGTATATAAATGCTAAGGAAGGAAAGTATCTAGAAGGGAAGAGCCGGCTATCTATATGACTCAGGAGAACATAAGCTAACCCTGAATAGGGTTGGCCTCGGAACAACCCTATAGCCTAGCGGCGAGCGGCCGGCGATAGTCATCAACATAGCCACCAACATAGCTACCAACATAGGTGCGTAGCTAGGATCGTAACACTTATAAACATTGATTCATTAGCATCTTTTGAAGAATTTCAGCTTAAACTGAAAACTTATGATGAGTGAAACTTTCTTGATGAATTAACATAATATTGAAACTGTTGTGATTATCTTCATTTAATACAAAGAATTTACAATCACTAATGTCTTTTAGCTTTTCACACTGCTCATTCTTCAAAGCATTCAATGACATGATGATTAATGCTGTTTTAACAGAAATGAATATCAAGAGTGCAATCTGAAAAATGATACTCTTTTCAAATTTGATTTTGATGATGAGAATCATATTCTTTTCATTCTTCAACAGCAGATAAAAAGTGTTGATTTGTTAAGTTCTTGATATTAATTGAAATTGATTTTCAATTGTTTGATGCATATATTCATTAAAGATTGACTTGCATGATTTAATCATAATCAGTCGCTTTTCAGTTAACTGCTTTGACTTAACGCACTTTCTTGATCATCAAAAAGAACATTCAAATCAAATCTTCATCACACAACATGATACAAGTTCAACTAAGTTCAGTTAATAATGTGATCATGAGATATTTGATGACAAAAATAAAAAATCGAAGCTAGCATATTCTTGATCGCGCTGTTCGATTACTTGAATTATCGCACGCAGTTGACTCAATGATGCAACGACGCAACTTATTGATCTTGCAGAATTTTATTGATACTTAAATTAGACGCATCAGATAGAGCATATGTGAAAGTACTATCGCAAGTTCACATACATTATGATTTACATGTTGTGCATTGATGATCGCGTCGCAAACAAGAATGTTGTGACTTGCAAAAGTTAACGAGACAAGTTGTGCGAGCTGTCATCAAATTAACGCAGATCAACCTATCTTACAGGGGTTTGCACTCAGACGTGCCGCCCGTATGCCGCGAAGTCAGCAGAGCGCTAACCCGAAGGGGCTTAGCGACGTTGGCACGTCTGAGAACTGAGGCAACAAATTCCATAATGTATCCGTATTGATGCCACCTACCTTTCCCGTCACTGACCCGTCGTAACCAACACATGAGACCTGATGTAGATCCCAAGTTTGAGAATTATGATTCGGCATAGCTCTGTGTGTGCGGAAGTGGCAGTGGGGCGGCCAACGCATCCGAATCTGGAGAGTATTTCGATATAGATATACCGAACACGATGAGCAATTATAGCCCGCGCCCTTGGGCACATCAGCGTCTGGACAGTGCAGGAAGCAGAGGGAGAAATAGTATCATAAGTAGCGGCGATCGCGCCGCACCCCGGTTTCGACGAGACTCTAACATGAGTATAAGCAAGTCCGGCTACCCTTCTGGGTCCTAACCTGGAAAGACTCTAATCGTCTTATAGCGCAAGCTTTGTGTCCGATGTGGAAATGGCGCACGATGAGGTTAGATTCTACATTTGACTCTTCTGCAATAACTGCCAGAGCTCTGATTTACTCAGGTGTTCTCGGGTCCCATGTCAGAGAGTGTTCCGTCAAGCTTGACGGGTTTCGCGCATCGGCACTCCAGAGCAGACTCTATTACAAGTTTTACATATTTTCAAGAGGACCAGGAGTCATTTGATTGGTCACAAGATGAGGAGGCCGTCCTAGAACCAGATGAAGAAGACCCTGATGCAGGCAAGCAGTTCGAGGACCAAATCACGTCCCTAGAGATGCCCCCGAAGAGGCGAAAATCCTCGGGACATTCAAGGACATCAGTAGAAGACCCTCTTCTCTTTCGCCATGATTCAGCAAAGACAGAGGCAAGCAATTATGGGCAATGGAGTAGAACTAGTCAGAAGATATACGTCGTGACTGAAGACTTAACCATCGTAGTTGCGGGATTCACTACAAGATTGACAGGTCTTATTGCTTATATCGCTATTTGTACGTTGACGCTGGGGCTGGGCTACCTTGTTCTACGCTGGATTCCACGTTGGCGAGTGCGACTGACTGGAACTCCGAAGCCCTTGCGTGAGTGCACATGGGTTATCGTTGAGGTGAGATCGACTTCTGGCCAGAAAAGACCGAAAGCCGCCACTAAATACGATCAGAATCAATGGGGCGAATTTGAAGTCCAATACATTGCGGAAGCACAGTATGGCCATGCAATCTCGACGGTCTTCGGATCAGTGGAGAAACAGGGGTTTCATGATTATGATGAAGACGACGATCCAGTGATGATGCAACTCCGCTTCTTGGACTATCGCTATATCAGATTCTGCTACCATCCATTGAAGGACAAGTTCGTGCTTTCCAGTAATTGGAAGGATCCTACGTGGACAGACGTCAAGTCGATAAGAGCTGGTTTGGAAAGCGATGAACGATATAGACGAGAGCAAGTATTTGGCCTGAACCAGATTGATATAAAACAAAAGTCTATCCCTAAATTACTTGTTGATGAAGTATATACATTCACCATTTTCCTAGGTCTCTTATGCTAATGCAAGATAGGCGTTTCATCCGTTTTATGTCTTTCAAATTGCAAGTCTTGTACTGTGGTCCCTGGACCAGTACTATTACTATGCAATTTGCATCTTTCTCATTTCTGTAGTCAGCATTACTACTACTTTACTGGAAACAAGATCGGTATGCTTACCATGATTTTTGTCGAGCGTCTGTTGACTGATAAGCAGACTATGAAACGACTTCGCGAGATCTCTCGGTTCGAGTGTGACGTTAGAGTTTTGCGGAACAGTTTTTGTTAGCCCTTTATCTGTATATAATTGCTCTGCATGCTAAACAATGGTAGGGCGACAAGTCGGTAGCACCGAACTCGTGCCTGGGGACGTGTATGAGGTCTCGGATCCATCTTTGACTCAATTCCCTTGCGATAGTCTACTGCTGGCGGGCGATTGCATTGTAAATGAAAGCATGCTTACTGGTGGGTCACTACTGCGCAGTGATCAAAGATATGCCGCTTACATTCAGTCTAGGCGAATCCGTACCTGTGTCCAAGGTACCAACTACGAATGAATCCCTGCTCCTACTAAATTTGAGTGCAACCTCGTTAAACCCTGAGGTCACGAAACATTTCCTGTTCAGCGGTACCAAGATAATTCGGGCCAGACGCCCTCAGGACGGCCAGGATGATGAAGCAGTAGCCCTTGCCATTGTCGTTCGAACAGGGTTTAATACAACTAAAGGGGCTCTGGTACGCTCGATGCTGTTTCCGAAACCATCCGGGTTCAAATTCTACAAAGATGCGTTTCGATATATTACTGTCATGGCTGGGGTTGCTGGCATTGGCTTCATCGCCTCGTTCGTAAACTTCGTTCGACTGGGTGTAAGTTTGCGATTGCTGTCTGTTCATGGAAGTAGCTGAACCTCAGTAGCTTGCATGGCACTTGATTATAGTCCGAGCACTAGATCTTATTACGATAGTCGTGCCTCCAGCTTTGCCAGCAACACTGAGTATTGGTACCAGCTTTGCATTGTCCCGTCTCAAAAAAAAGGAGATTTTCTGTATTAGCCCCCAAAGGTAATCTTTGTTGGCACATAGATTATCGATTACGGTATTTGACGTTCTGTAGAGTCAACGTAGGAGGCAAATTGGATATCGTTTGCTTTGATAAAACCGGTACATTAACTGAAGATGGGCTTGATGTTTTGGGAGTAAGGGTCGTTCATCGACCGGCAAACCGGTATTAGCAAGGCGTTTTGAGGCTTATAGGAATCGCTAATGCTCTTCCAGGTTCAGCGAAATTCTCTGTGCTTCCTCGGCTCTGTTGCCTTCTTCCACCTATGAACGCGATCCTACAGTCGACTACAAAGTCCACAAAGCCGCTCTTTACACAATGGCAACATGCCATTCTTTACGCAAGGTCAACGACGAGTATCTAGGAGACCCTCTTGATCTGAAGATGTTTGAGTTCACAGGCTGGTCCTTTGAGGAAAACGCTCAGAAAGCAAATGACGTGGAAGATGAGGACATCGAGAATAGTTCTGCTTCTGTAGCAAGACCGCCTCCAGGTTTAGAATACGATATTGACGAATCTCATGCATCTCCAACGGTGCGTCCCCCTCAAATAGTCAGAATTAACAAATGATTAATCTTCTGTAGCAGAATGTTCCGATCGAGTTGGCAATCCTGAAGACGTTCGACTTTGTATCGCAGCTACGCAGAGCCAGTGTTGTTGTTCGGCAGCTAGGCGCATCTGGTGGCGACATATATGTGAAGGGTGCCCCTGAATGTATGAAGGACATCTGCCACGCCGATAGCTGTACGTACTTCAGACACTGAAGTAGCAGATGTACCAGAACTGACCTCTTACAATCTCTTAGTGCCTTTAGATTACGAAGAATTACTCAACTTTTTTACGCATAGAGGCTTTAGAGTCATTGCTTGCGCAACCAAACACCTTCCGCAGCTTGGCTGGCACAAGGTGCAGGAAATGAAGCGCGCAGATGCGGAATCGGACCTTGAATTCGTGGGGTTCATAATATTTGAAAACAAGTTGAAAGCCGCAACTCCTGGGATCGTCAATGAGCTTAACGAAGCTGGAATCCGTCAGGTCATGTGTACCGGAGACAATATCCTGACCGCAATTAGCGTTGCCAGGGAGTGCTCCTTGATCGATCGCACCGCCCACTGCTTCGTACCACATTTTGTTGAGGGTGGGTTTGCCCCGGTACTGACCTTATACATCTAACTATGTCTCACTGCTACATAGGCGATATTCAAGACCCAAAGGCTATCCTTACATGGAAAAGTGTGGACAATCCCCTCTATGAGTTGGATGAGCATACCCTAATGGTATGGACGGCTTAGTAAGAGTAGATCCTCTCACTGACGGGTATAGCCTTTACCACCGCCAGCAGAAAGCGATGTCTCTCTGCCTTATGACATGGTAAATCTTCGCAATTATTCGCTTGCTGTTAGTGGAGATGTCTTCAGATGGGTTATTGAATACGGAAACGAAGATGTCCTGAAACGAGTGAGTACTCTGACGAGGTATCTTCCAAGCTGACACGATCAACGAGTAGATGCTCGTCTCCGGCCAAGTCTTCGCAAGGATGTCGCCTGACGAAAAGCATGAGTTGGTTGAGAAGCTCCAAAGCATAGACTACTGCTGCGGCTTCTGTGGTGATGGTGCCAACGACTGTGGAGCGCTCAAGGCCGCGGATGTTGGCATCTCATTGTCTGAGGCTGAAGCTTCGGTAGCGGCGCCATTTACTAGCCGAGTATTCGATATTTCTTGCGTGCCTGAGGTCATTCGGTAAGTATTCTCGTAGGCCAGCGCGAGGATCCCTACTTATACGTTCGACAGCGAGGGCCGTGCAGCTCTTGTTACAAGCTTCTGCTGTTTCAAGTACATGAGCTTATACTCCGCAATTCAATTTACCTCCGTCAGCTTCCTCTATGCGTCCGCTTCCAATCTGGGAGATTTCCAGGTGAGCACCAGTTTGGTTCGGTCTTCTAGATCTCTTGGTTGACTTCTGTGAAGTTTCTTTTCATAGACTTATTCCTGATCCTTCCCATTGCCATATTCAGTGAGTCCGATCCGTAAGCCCACCCGTTATGAATGGTCTAACCGTCAAATAGTGGGTTGGACTGCCGCTTACCCAACCCTTTGTCGCAAGCGGCCGACCGCAAGCCTGGTTTCGCGAAAGGTACTGACCCCTCTACTGGGCCAAGTACTAATATGCATACTTGTCCAAGCGGTTTGCTTCGAGGCCGTACGACGACAACCATGGTACGTACATTTCCCTAACCACATCCGACGCAATGTCTCCTTACTCCCATCCAGGTTCATCCCACCAAAAGTAAAGAAGGAAAAATCCAACATTGAAAATTCCGAAAACACAAGTCTCTTCTTTATATCCTGCTTCCAATACATCCTTTCCGGCATCGTCCTCAGTGTCGGCCCACCCTTTCGACAATCCATGACTAAGAACCGTAAGTTTCCCCCATTCCCAACCTCATCGCCTTCACTTCCGCACCTCCCCCTAAGCAAACACTCGCCCATAAACATCCCTCACTAACCCCCAACCACAGTCCCCTTCGTCACCACCATAATAACCGCCCTCCTCTTCACCGCCTACCTCCTCTTCGACCCTGCTGTCTGGCTAGCAAAATTCATGCAACTGACGCCCATGCCCTGGGGTTTCAAACTGTTCATTCTCGTGCTCGCGCTGGGTTGGCATTCGTGCGCGCGACTGGGGGAGAGGAAGGTTTTTGGGTGGGTGGCAAGATGGATTGGGAAGGTGAGGGACTGGGGGGCGCCAGGGAGGAGGAAGAGGAGGAAGGTGTATAAGGTGTTATGTGAGGAGATCAGGATGTAGGTGGTGGGGCTAGTGGTTGGGGTGGGGGAGTGGGCTCCTCGGGTAGTTTCCTTGATTCTTTCTGATATTTGGCCGTGGTAGACTTTCTTTTCGTGTACGTTATTCTGTCCTTGGCTTGAACAGCTTTCGATAAGTCTCTGCTGTTACGTCCTACGAAAGTAGCCTTGCCGTAATATCGTCTTGTGAACGGAACCCCAACAGGTAGCATGTAGCGGCGAACAATGTATGTGTCTGGGAGTATATGAACGGAGTGAAACGCTTGCGCTAGAACCCCATCCAGCCGCACCTCGTCCTACATTATTGCTCGACACACCGCTAGAACCGGTGCACTATATACTCCAAATCAAACATCCCACCCACCAGCACCCCAAAACCACCGATATCAAACCCCCCTCCCAACCTCCATCCATTCCACCCATTTGAAAACACACACCTCGTTCAAAAACACAACAACAACAACAACAACAACACCAGCAACCTTCCTCCCTCCCTCCCTACCGACCTACCGACCTACCTCTGCAACAAAACGATCATGCTGCAGCTATACCTTATTGAACACGAAGAGAAACAGGAACCAGAGAATCATTAGACGTCTTTTTTCTTGCTTGCGCGCGCTTGATTACCAAGGTATTAGTACTGGGAAACTGGGAGGGAGAGTATGTATGTATGTATGTATAGCCCGAATTTACAGGGGTAGCAGTAGTAGTAGTAGTAGTAGTAGTAGCGAGGGTAGGGATCTCATGGACAGAGGGGCATTTCTTGGATATGATAGACAAAGACGAAAACGACGGTGGTTGGTGGGAATGGGTAAGCTTGACAGGACTTGGAGTGCACGAGGCAATCACCATCATCAATGCCCACGAGCTCCTGACTATATCTAATCAGGCTTCAAGGAATCACATCATGGATTCTCACGCATGGTAGAATGTCAAGGTGGATTGATTCGCATAACGCCTAAAAACACGTCGTATTCTAACCTTTCATGGGCCTGCATCGAGGTCATAGAACGCGGCTTAGGCCAAAGCCTTTCAGAGACCCAAGCTATCTCATCTGACCACATCTGACGTGCCCCGAAATCCCTAAGCGCTCTGCAGGCGAATTTGATCCAGTACACCAATGTCGACCTGCCGTAAAGCGCGCTCCTCGCATACAGGCCATTCTCCTGACATTCCCCATCCTTACTAAACCCTTTCCTCCGGCTACACACGCGCTCTCCCCATAGAAAGAAAAAATTGCTTCGACACTGGATCGCAGCAACTCGACGGCCGTTTCGTTGGTATCTATGGCGTTATGTTCGTTTCCTCGTTCGTTTCCCCGGTTCCCTCCTTTCCATTGCTCCTTGCTGTATACTAGGAACGCCAAGGTTGAACCCCTCCATGATCATTTTTCCTTTCTCAGAAAATCCGTCCTGACCGAGTCCCGGAGTACCCCTTCGATTGCTGGTTATGCGTAAACCAGTGATAGTCTTGGAGCTTCGTTTCCAAACACACATAGCACGATGACATAGTAGAAAAATCCATAACGCCGGACTGACATAAAGAGTGCGATAACGTGAAAATGCTGTAATGTAAGATACCGTGACTTAAGAGATGCTGGAATCGAGAACAAATTGCTGAACAAGCTGGCAACATGCGGTTCGAGCCTAGTAACTAGGATTGAGGGCTTACACGAGTGTCGGTCAATTTCGCCGTTCGCAACCGCTTGAGGTTTTCGAGGACGTTGGCCTCGCACTATACATATTTCGCTGGTGGAAAAGATCGACGAAAAGAAAGGAAGGATAGGGCTGCACATCAAGAGCGGGATGTTAGGCTTCTGGCACCGAGTGCTGGCCTTGAAGACTTCTTCGCCGACTTAGGGTTTTTGTTACCCCCAATCTTTTGGAAGCCTTGTAGAATATCCAAACCACCAAAATCGTCAGGCTCATCATCCACATAAAGGTCCAGACTGAAAATGTCTTCTTTTGAGACGTCATCAAGGTTGGTGTCAAAGGCCGGTGACTTGCACGGAGACTTTTGAGATTTCTGACGGATTGGTGACTCGAGGTATAGAGTTTTCGACAAGGCTTTGCTGTTCAAGCTGGCACCGGTAACGTCGGCAAGAATGTTGGATGTTTTATTTGTACGATCAAGGCGTGGACGCCGAGCGGAGCGTTTCCCAGGAGACGCGGGGAAGTGACGGGAATATGCCATTGCAGGGCTGTCTGCAAAGATATTGAACCCAGTATGGATATCATCATTGAAGGCATAGTGCTCATCTTCGACAATCTTAAAGGCCGGGCTGAAGGGAATCTCGTCATTCAGTAAGCTCATGTTCTTGACTGGAGAGCCAACAAGTTCCCGAATCTTGTTGCGATGGTTGCGCAGGTTGGTATTTGGTGAAATGGACGCTGGTGGCTTAGGGGGCAGCTTGAACATTACGGCCGGCGTTAGTGGTGGCAGCATCAGCGAGCTATCGAAATGACGCAGCGGAGACGACGAGACTAAAGCCGGCGTAGGCTGTTTCAGAGATGACCGGCCTTTGCTTGGGCTGATGTCATGTGACGACGAACGGATACGAGCGATTTCCTCCTCTGCTCGTCCCCGTTTGATCCTTCGTCGATCAACATCAACCTCAGAGTTGGAGATGTATCCATTGGGATACGGTCTCGCGGCTGAAGACTCTAGAGACGAGAAATAACCACTATCATCCATCGTAGCCATTTTACGCTTTCTCGACCGTGATCGACTGGAGGGCAGTGCGAACTCGGTAACATGAGGGGGCGTATCTTCCCGTAGCTGCGAACGGTGAGCAACCGGTGGCGATGAGTGGATGACCTGAAGGGGTGACGAGAGATGATTTCTGGACTGGGGTGGCGGCATATTAATGACCTCCTCAAAATCGTCTCCATTAGATGGTGCGTCTGAAGCTGGGATAGTGGCATCTGACGAAGGTTCTGTAGCATCAATGGCTTGGCGATTAGAGACTTGGCGGTCCGGTTGTGTTGCGGATTGGATCGGAACAGGCCATGCGCTGAAGTTCGCTTCACTTGAGGGCTGGACTGGAGGGAACCATGCGCTCGAATTCGGTTCACTCGAAGGCTGAGAAAAAGATCCCATGCCAGGGCCAGCAGTGGTCATAGTCGGTCCCGAAGATGAGTTTGGGCGATGAGTGGGCTTGTCCTTGACGAATTGCGCCTCCATTCCAGGCTCGATGGCCCAGTAATTTCCTTTGCCAGGATCATCCTTTGGCCTCTCTTGCTTGATGAACGCTTTATTGAGGCTCAGATTATGACGGATGCTGTTTTGCCATCCAGCATCAGAGGCACGATAGTGGGAGAAAGAATCCGATATCCATTTGTATATTTGTGCTAGAGTCAGACGACGTCCGGGAGCGCGAAGAATTGACATTCCGATAAGTAATGCGTATCTGTAAGGTGGCTTCGTTCCGTCATCGTCGATCTGCGGCATATCTTGTGGTTCTGGGATCTGTATTGGTTTTGGCTCTTCACATCGGGGCTTCTTGTAGGTTGTTTCTGAGAGCCCAGCAGGATCCCGCAGCTGCCTCTTCTTGTGGTTTATATCTAGCAGCATCTTCTTGTCATTTATTTCTAGAAGACCGGCAGGATCCGGCAGCAAATTTTTCAGAGGCGCTTTGTAGCCATATGTCGGATCTGGAAATTCTGCAAAATTATCATTGTGATATGCTGGGCTGAAATTCTCCTTGTCGGCAGATCTTGTACTTGGGAATGTGGTGTAAGCGCATGTCTGAGCCTTGTGCGAAGCCAGATCTTGGAATGCTGAGGTGATGGATTTTTTGACAGGGGAATCAGTACCGAAGACCTCGATATTCGAAGGTGGAGCGAAAGTGATCAATTTATCGCTAAAGAGGGCTTTTGGTGAATTTCCTCTGGGCTGCTGAGCAGATTTGGTTGGAGATCGGCCAGTTGGTGCACATGTTGGAGGATTGAACGTAACGCTTTTCCCGAACAAGGCGTTGAAAGGTGAGTTGTGGTCTGACAAAGGTTCGCCAAAGCTTGTGGAGTTTTGTAGTGGCATATCGGTAGTATCGAAGGAGGTAACCGGGTCGTGGAAGATTTCGAGACGTCGCGTCGAAGCCATCGTCAACGGACCAGCTTGTTGTTGATGGCACCAGAAATCGCTTCAACGAGCTTTATGACGCGTAGAACCGAAGTTTTGGAGCGGTTCCGACAAATGTGGTGGTTGTGATCGCAGCGACTGTGCGTTGTGGCTGAGGTTATCTCAGGCGCGCTATGGCTGCGATGAAGATTGCGCAAATTGCGTCTTTGGCCTCGTTGGATGTAATGTATCTCAACGGTAGATCCAGCCTGCAGCTCACCTTTGATGGCCCTATGCTGGGACTGTCATGTGTTGTGTGAGAGGTTGTATTAGGAGAACCATTGGCTGGCAAACCTGGAGGTGAAGGGATGAGCGATCGCGAAAGCGAGCTGAGGTGAGGTTCGAAGCTGATAGCAAGATCTTGCCTTGAGTCTTTTTTGCAGTGTAGCAATGCAATAACAAAGATGTGTAAGCTATCAGAGCAATAGAGGGTGCAGATGCAATGCGAATTTGTTGAGTTGGGGTGTTTTGAGGTGAAGGAGTTGAAGACTTGGAAGGAGGGGATCATCCGCCTACAGTGGGGGGAGGGGAGTATTTCGGATAGGACCAACACTTTTAGGGCCCAAGAAGATTTCACAGTGAATTATCATACAGTAGGTACAACACACATTGATTATTCTCTTCTGAATTACTACTGCTTGTCTTCCCAACTCTCAGGAAATGATTGCATCAAAGCTCTAGTAAGTAGATCATGGAGTACATACAAACGACTGCGACAGCCTCTCATGCAGTGGCCACAGTAATTCACAGCCACTCATTGGTTATGAACATGCTTCAGGCCCGGCGCTTCCACACGCCAGGGCCAGAAAACCTTTCGAGCCTGAGAGGTCGAGGCGCTGTGAGGCGAAACGGCACTCCCCTAAGGTAAAGGACTGTAGTCTGTTGGTAGGGAGCGAATAAAACCGTTTCTTCTACAATAAACGTGTTTAAAACTCACTAGCGGTTTATTCATGTATGTTTATTGGTTTTATATTATATAAGCAAGCTAAACCCAGCTGGTTTAGCTCGGGGGATTTTATCTCGCTGTCACCATTGCTCCATACGGGTATGAAGTAGATCTATCTTCCTACCACCAGCCATGCCTCCTCAACGCGGTGGCAAACCTCGCAATCAGGCTGTTACTGATGCCTTTCAGAGCATAATCCTACCAAACCGAATCGTTCCTGCAGTGAAGTGCTTATACTGTCACCGTCAAATGGCGTCCGGAACTACTCGTCAGCAGACTCATCTGAATCAATGTACTATTTACATCAACAGACCGTGCTGAAGGATTTTTTGAATAGCATCGTCGACGGTGAGGTGGCAATGGAGCACCCAAATAATTGATGCTATTTATATATACCCCTGTGTTTAAAACATGCTTCAATAAACATGTTTAAAACACGTTTTCGACTAACCCAATTTGGTTAGGCAATAAACATGTTTAATACATTTCGCACCCTATCTGTTGGTAGTTTTACTCTCTGACGTGGACGAGTAACCAACCGTTCCCGAATCATTGGTGCCAGGCAGAGCAGGCTAAAGACCAAGATTGAAGACGGAGCCCTGCTGTGCACCACTGCACCAGTCATAAAACTTGGCAAAGGCGTCTCCTTTGAGTCCCCCCCTTACCCTTTGCGACACGTGAAATTGATCGAGAACACTCTGATGTTCGTGCAGATGACGTTCGTTCTTTATGGATCAATAGCAGCATGAAAAAGTCTGTCTATTTGCTGACTTCTATTCGATGTGGATCTCGAGCGCAACTTTCAAGAAAGCAATCAGCCCTAATGGTCTGTGCTAGGCATAATATCCTCTATTGTAGACTCCGGTACCACCAAAAAAGGTACCTGGGGGATAGACCATTTGTTTCTCTCATAAGAATATTCAAAGGTCGTACTTTGTATTGTATGACATTGTGTCGCTTTTCACTCCAAGAATGTGAACAAACTAGTGTGAATAACGTTAATGGCTCGTGAGGCGTCTCTTTCTTCAATAACACAGGAGATGTTGATCTCACTTGCCCCTAACACGAGATGTCAGCTTTAGCGTTTCTCGATGTATCACCAGCCACGGGGGAAAGTAAATCACCTTGCCTGTTTCCGGAGTCAGCAATATTCTCGCTTTGGAGATCCTAGACAGTCACTTACGATATCATCTCTACATTAATGTGGTTCTCTCCGAGAGTGCTGAACATACGACCAGCACAGCCCACCATATCCTTCATCTGCTTACCGACCAGACTCAGAATCGCCATGCCGTCGATGATGTCGACAGTGCCGTATCTCTTCAGTTCTTCAATTGCGCCACGAAGGTCATGGTCTACGATCTTCTTCTCGTCCTCGCCACCTCCACTCACCAGAGCTGAGTCGGAATGTAGAGCCATTGAGACATGTACTTCAGATGTAGAGATGAGATCGACAGACATCCTCCACTTGTCCAGAGTCGAGAATATCTTAGCGAAGAAACCGTGAGATAAAGAGCGTTTGTTGGAGTGCACATTGATGACAATAATCTTATGCTTGATGGTGACTGCTGTTGGTCGCTTCGGCCGCTGGTCCTCCGAGAGCACACTGGCACTTCGCGTGCGGAAGAGCTTTGAATCGTGACCAGGGACGGTTGGGCCATGTTTCTCCACCTTATCGGGTTTGATTACAGTGCCTGAACCTCGAGGATTGGTGACATTCTTGATACGAATGGGTATTCTAGCTCGGATAACTTGTTCCATTGTGAACGGATGTATGACCTCGGAGCCATAGAAAGTAAGCTCTGCGGCTTCTGCGGGCGAGATCTCGGTCAATAGCCGTGCTGTGGGGACCTTTCGTGGATCTGCCGTGAAGATACCATCAATTTCTTTCCATACTTGTAGCTCCTCTGCGCCCAGGCCAACGGCGACCAACGCAGCACACAGATCCGTATAGCCTCTACCTATTTGTTCTAGCAATCCTCCAGGAACGGCTCCAAAGTAGCCGGTAATGACTGGGACCTTCCTTCCACAAGCTGCAATCCTCTCCTTTAACGCTCGCGCTAGATTCAGGTAAAATACCTGGTCCAGGCTATCCGGTATCTCAAAGCTGATGACCTCGGAGAGATCAACATACTGTGAATCTACGCCTCGATCTAGTAGAAGAGCTGTCATGAATCGAGAACTGAGGATCTCGCCCTTGCTGATAATTCTGTCGGTGGATTTTACGCTTAGCTCCCCGACTCTCTGCGTAGCTGCTAGGAACCATTTTAGGTCTTGGCACTCGTCCTCTATATCTTTGGATAGATTTCCAATTATCTCAGAGGAATTGATGTAGATCTTCGCCGCTTGAATATGGTCATCTCGTATGGTATTCACAATATTGTCATAGCTTTGGGACTTCGAGATCCCAGCCTCTCTTGCGGCTCGTAACAGCCTAGACTCGAGTCAATGTCCTCCTCGCGTTGCTCATAGTTCCGGTGATATCACCTGTTTGTAGTGCCTTCTATCTTTGTATTATTGCTACGGGCAGAACATACTACTGCGAGGCGATGCTCTCTGAGACTAGGTCTAGGGAACAGTGACAGTCAGTCCACAAGGCCTAATCTTTGGGCCGCCAATGATACATCCAAACATACCTCACTATGTCTTCCGCAATTCTGTCAGCGAACTTGCCAATGCTTGTACCGCCATATTTTTGCACGACCCATTGTCTTGAATTGTCATCGTTGCGGACGAGACCCGCGTGGTAGCCATTGACCAGTGTATTCGATCCCATGATCCATGAGTCGAAATGCCAGAGCAAAGACTGGGCGACAAATACTATTTAACGGACGATATGAGAGACTCGGGGTCTGCTTAGGAATAATTATGTTACTCATCTTTCACGGCCGGTGTAGGAGCATCGGAGGTTCTGAAGAAGATTTTCCGTGGCTCCAATTGCGTGCGAACTAGCCGCAAACGACCGAGGATGTCGCTTAGATGTGGAGTACATACTGTAGCCCTACTGTATCGATTGGCGTTTGGTATCAGGGGAGTGGTGGCGCAGGGTGAGAAAGGACAGGCAGTAATCCGGAGATAGGAGCGTTGCCAGTTTTGGTGTGAAACCGATAAATGACATGAGTAGATGACTAGACATTGATATCTAACACTAATATGCGCTTCTATCAATCTACTCTTCTCAGAAACTCGAGACGCAATCGGATGATCCTTCAACGGACCCCTTTCCTGACCATTGAACAATGTCAATAATGTCCATGGAAACCCGAAGCCGTGTTTCGCTTCGTCCATAACGCCCCTCGGTATCAAATTCCCTGGATAGATGTTACAGCCCAACCTTGTGCGCAGCGAAGCTACCCTCATTTTTGGTTCCCCAAGAACTCCAATGCCCCCCTCCTGTCCTGCAATGAGCACCATGAGTAGATATCGATCACCGTCGGTACAACTCCCTATTGCGATCCCTCTCTCTGTGAAGATCTGGGCTCCTGCTCCGTCGTCTGGCCATATCCCGCGGATCGTGCTCTCTTCGGTCGCCATGTCGACCTCGGTCGCCCCTATCATCTCTCCTTGGCCCGTCATCTCGGCCTCTCGGTCCTTCATCTCTACCTGCGTAGCTCGGTATATAAGTGTCTACTTGAGACCTCTGACCTCCAGGTGGGGGCCCCCTTGGTGGTGGCGGCCTTCCTCTTGCGGGATCTTGAGGTTCACCGATCCATCCCTGTCCGCCCCATCCCACATTCGTCGGAGGAGGTCTTGGAGGAAGTCCATTGACGTCACGCGCCCACGCAGGACGGTGGAGTGGAGGTGGGCCAGAGGGTGGTGGGCCTCTATAGTCTTGTGGTGGGTGAGGCATCCGGTTCTCATAGCCATTGCGCCGCGGTGGATACTGTGGTGGACCATTCTGGTAACCTCCTGCATTATTGCGAGGCCTTTGTAAAGCATTGTTGTTGACAGGACCTGAACCATTAGTCCAATCTCCTACTGGACCCATTCCTACTGTCCCGCCGGCAGGAGCAGGCGGCAAAGCTGCTTTTTGACCGCGGAATTTTCTCCGATCTAGCTCGTGGGAGTCTTCAAAGTGAGGAATATCGCCAGGTTTGGCAGGTAGTGGAGGGTTCTTGAAGTAAGGATGTTCAAGAGCATCGATAGCGTTTATGCGTTTCCGCCAATCAAGCTTAAGAAGCTCGCTGAGTAAGGAGATAGCTGAAGAGCCTTGCTCTCGAAATTGCTGCGAAAGTGTACTGGGGCGAGGAGCAAAATTCTGAACGCCTTCGCATCCTGGGAGGGAGTTCCAGCCAGGCATATTCGTATCATTAGGTGAACCAACAAGGTCAAAAATCAGTTGCGCTTGGTTGAGATCACTATTGCCAGACAGGATAGGCCTTCCCTTGAACATCTCTCCAAACACGCAGCCAACGCCCCACATGTCAATAGCGGTAGTATACCTCCGAAGCTGTAAGAGGAGTTCTGGAGGTCTGTACCAGCGAGTGACGACCAATGTGGTGTAATCCCTCGTGGCCTCACCACCACCCTTCCCAGGCTGGGGAGGAGGATCATCGTAAGGTCTAGCAAGGCCGAAATCGGCGATCTGGAGTATACCTTTATTATTGATGAGGAGGTTGGCGGCCTTCATATCTCGATGTAAGATCTTATTCGCGTGCAGATACCGAAGCCCCTCAAGTAGTTCCAACATGTAGCATTTGATTTGAGGCTCGGTGAATGTGACCGAGGGGTTTTCGAGGAGTCCCGAGAGATCGTGGTCCATATATGGCGTAACCATGTACATGATAGCTTTCTTCTTGCCTTCTCCTTTAGGGCGCTCCACTGCCATCTCTTCCAGTTTCAAAACATTTGGATGAGAGAGCATCTTGAGGAGTTTGATCTCTCGCAGAGCAGTAATTGGAAACCCATCCTTTTCATTGTGCATCAATATCTTCTTCAAGGCCACGACGCGTCCGGTCTTCACTGATTTAGCCTTATGTACTTCTCCAAAAGTACCCTCTCCAAGCTTGCCCAAGACTTCGTAGGTCTTTATGCTTGAGCAGCCATGAAATCTCGCACGCCCTTCTGAGGTTCTCTCCAGTGATACTTTCGCGACTGCTGTTTTCTTATTTAGTGCACTGTCATTTGGCGACGGGTCGCTCCCGGGTTGGGGTGTGCTAGTCATCGCGCAAGAAAGCTACCGATCATGGATGGTTTCCGAGTGCGACGTTAGGAGGCCTCGTCAAGATAGCTTCGAGGAAGTGTGTTTGTTGGCGATATGCGACATTGGTCCGAACATGCTCTTATGTAGGCAAGAGACCGCGATTGCAGTTGTAGCTTTGTAGGAAGCACAACATGGCTCCTCCGTCGAGCTTGTCAATAGCATACCCTACCTTTTAGCACAATAGCATCTCTGCGGGATGAGAGGGTGAAGTGAATAACCGTACCTCCGTACCTGAATATATTTCATTCATTCATGAGATCCAAAGGCGCGCAAGGATACAGTAGTAGTACTGTACTCTATTCGGGCACTAGGACTAGCCGCCGTATTGGTCGATTTCGCGGCGACACTCAGTACTACAGTAAGTGCTGGGGGAACGGAGCATGACTACGAAGTACTGCAGTAAGGTGTACATTAAGTGAACTCTCTTGAGAAACCTGAGAGTAAGTCATTGATATTCGCGTCGCCGTAAACTCCTATACTCTTTCTAAGGAATTGCTAGACGTTTTCGAGCGGAAGGAAGCAATGGCTGGAAACCACCCAATCCACGTCCATCCGGTTCGTTATCTTTCTCCGCCTTCACATCAGTAGATCGAGGTCTAGAAGCTGAATGAGCTGTGTCATTACAGGTACGACCTCTATATCGATATTCCGCAACAATGCTGGGCGCTTCAATGTGGTTCTTCGTACGAGTCCTTTACCATGATGTGGTAGCTGTCAACGACTAACGTGAATGGCAGCTGATGTACCGGGCAAAGAAAGACGGGGCTGCGTTGCTAGGTTGGAAGCATCCATGGGATCACTGAGAATAGTCTTTCTCACTATGGAGCACACATACCTTGGTTCCACGAGCTCGGAGGAAGGCTCCTATGAAATTACCAAAGAGCATCCCTCAAGTTTACGGCGTTTGGCTCTATGTACGTACTGAATGAAAATTTGAGGTGGCCTTAGGTGACTAGACTTTCTAACGTGCAATACCCACATATCGCCGCTCTAAACCCCCAGTTTTGCCAAGTATAACATGGGATTAGCATCCTCATGCTGGCAGCGGCTTTTGAAAGAGGTAGTGGGATAACCCCCACGTATCTCCACCCTCAAATGCAAATAATTCTGCACACGCCATGTAGAAGATCTGCCATCTGTAGAACCACATCGCTGTATTATTCTTTCCGTACGTTTGTTCCAGATGGGGCCAAATCTCCTTTTTGCAGGAGTTCATCTTCGATAGCCAATCCTAGTTCAGTCAGCAAAAGGTATGTCGAGAAGTATATCCAGCCGCGGGGTTGCTAACCTCGCAAGTCATAGCATAGTGTTTCCCGTTTACCCACCACTGCTCTTCTAGCTTGAGGTTCCCTTGGAAATAATGCAGCAGGTCCGCACTGGGCATGGTGCCACCAGTGAAGAAATGTGTGCTCATCCAGCCATCTTCGAAATCATAAGGAGTAGTCTTGTGAGCAAAGATATGCACAAAGAGTTTCCCTCCCGGCTTCAGTGCTCTTGCTACCTTTGCCATCAAGAGTTCGTAATTCTTCATGTGCTCAAATAGCTCAATTGAGATCACGCGGTCAAAGCTATCCCTCTCGAATTCGTAATCCACAACGTCCCCAGTGATGACGACAAGATTTGTCAGTCCTTTCTCTTTGGCTTGATTATCGATGAACTCTTTTTGCGTCCGAGAATTAGAAAAGGCGGTAATTTTGGCCTTTGGAAATACCTCAGCGAAGAAGAGCGCCCCTGAACCCCAACCGCAACTTTAGAGGCCATTCATCAGTCCTGTACGCAATCTAGCCCATGGAATTTGTTCGCGCACCCAAGGTCCAGAATCCTCATCCCGTCGGCTAGCCCCGACTTCTCCACATATGTCTCAAGCATCTCTACCTCCGCCTGCCCTAAGGTTTCGGTTCCCTTTGGATATAGACAGCAGCTATACTTCATTCTTGGCCCCAAACAAGCTTGCAGTACGCCCGTACCAACTTCGTAATGCTGTGTGTTTGCTGCACCAGTCTCAATGGCGATTGGTCGCGTACGTAAGGCTTTGACGTATTGCATTTTTGTCTTGTATGCATCCTCAAGACTTGTAGTCTGGATAACATTGAGCCGGTCTCGAAGCTGTCGTCGAATTCCAAATCGTATGACAGCTTGTGGCAAGTAGCCCCCATCTAAGACCCAATCTAGAAACATCCAGTCTTGTCAAAGCCATCTACTATAGACGTCTGCAGAGAAGTTACCGTAATTCATATTTCTTATTGGAAGAGCCGACTTTGGGTCTGTCTTAGCAAAGTATCCAAGCAGAAGACGACCAATTGTTCAGGTCCTAGCTAGCGACGGGGAATCCGAGAATTGCCACGATACGTTCTCGTGGCACTTCAGGTACTTCATTTATATAACAAAGATCCAACCTACCTATCCGACCATCGAGATGCACCAGCAACTTTATGAAGTACATACCGTACGTAGTAGGTTATTCGCGCGACAATCCCGGGAATGACGTGCATTAGGCCGCCGGCTAGCAGCCCTACAGCGATGACAGGTACAGGCACGTTTACTTCGATTTCTTCGGTTTCTTCGTTGTTACCTTACCTTCCTATTGACAGCCCTCAGCGGATGTACAGGACATACTTTCGAATCTTTAGGCGGAACGATCACTACTTAAGGGTTTTACGGTCATTATCCTCCTTCATCACAACGCTACCCACACTGCCTAACCATGCAACGTCACCCCTACTGTTCAACTCCCAGGTAAAGTTGACTGAGCCTTTGCAAGAAAGCTACTAAACGATGGAGACCGTCAAGGTTGAAGGGAATCTGCCTGCACGAATTGAAGCCTTGAAACGGAGCACACAGGTCTCTTGGCAAAGACTTGGCCTAAAGATGGACGGCCTCGAGACAGGCTTAGGAGCTATGAACCTAAAGGAGAAAAAGCCTCCTGGAGACTACAGCCAGCGCCGAATAAATAAACTGAAGAACACGCCGGTACCATATCCGTCTAAAAGTCTGAGCCTTGATGCCGAAGTGAAAGATACTTGCCTACCTCCAATACCTACCGCGCCTCTAATCCAACCGCACGTTGAACATACATCACGCACAAGTTTCAGAAGCTCTAAAGATCTTCATTCGAAAACACCGACGGTTCGAAATTTTGAAAGTCCGGCGGCTCAACTACCTCAAGATTTGAAAAATGGAGACGTTCACAACTCGATGCTGCAAGCTGGCGAACCCCTAGTATCTCTACCGATCGGAGCTAAGGATGTCACAAATCATCAGCTTGGCCGAGGATTCGTACCCTATGAACCCACCAAGTCAGTGCTACAATTTCGCAAGGTGCCACCATGGCGTGTTGACAAATCCCATAGGTTTTCGTCGACCCAAGCGTTGCAGAACAACCGCGCGGCGACTGCAATACCCTTTAGTTCTGTGCAATGGACACGCTCTACCCCACCTACTGCAAGATACAATCTCCGTGGTTTTACAACAGAAGCCTCTAACTTACCAACTCCAATTAACGAGACCAAAACCAAGTCACGCTCCACATTCAAGTCACCGAAGCCCCCTCCCGTCCCAAGGCCTGAGAAAGCTTACCTGGCTTTCGCGTCCCGCCCGGCAAATCGCCTCCAAAGTCCCCAGCGCCTCCTCCTAGTGCTGGATTTGAATGGTACCCTCCTATACCGCAAGGTTGGTTCATCAAGCTACACACCACGCCCTCTCCTTCCTCAATTCCTCAGTTACTGCCTTTCTAACCACAAAGTTCTTGTTTGGTCCTCTGCTACCCGTGGTAATGTCTCAGCAATCTGTGCCCGGCTCTTCACGCCGGAACAACGAAAGACTCTGCTTGGGGAGTGGGCTCGAGATACTTTTGGGTTAACTCCGGCGCAATATGTTGAAAAGACTCAGGTATACAAGCGCCTGGACCGCATTTGGGCGAATGAGACACTTCAATATACACATCATTGGTCTGACGTCGGAGGAAGATGGGGTCAGCATAACACGCTACTGTTGGACGACAGCATGCTCAAAGCCAGCGCGCAGCCGCATAATCTAGTCCAGATGCCGGAATTTACCAGATCTGGGGACAGGAAAGCAGACTTCGATGTGCTTGGGCAGGTGACATCATACCTAGAAGAGGCGCGGATGTGGGACAACGTGAGTTCGTATATCAAGAACTCGAGATTCGAAGTCGACGAGGGCTGGAGCTGGGATTGGGCCGAGATGAGGAGTCCAGGAGCATCATCGACTGTTGTATCAGAAGAAGAAGATGGCGGAGTCAGAATATGAGGAGGGTCAGTGGGTCCTGCCGCTGGCTCAGTTTGTATATAAAGAGTGTGTGCATGCTCTACAGACTGGTGCATGGCCAAGGAGCAGAGCCACTGTGATTCGATTGCGACGGTAGCCGATTGTTTTTTGAGCTATATTACTTACTCCCAATTATATGGCTCCTTCTCAAGCTTCCAGAACTAGAGAACTTTTTCACGACACTTATACCACACAGTCCCCGATGTATGCCGAACTTAAACGAGCGTAGGCTTGTTGATACCACCTGCTGCTGCTCTTTTAGAAAACCGCACCAGGTATCCCATAACTATCTAGCCCTAGCGTAGTAGACCCTTGATCCATACAACCTAGTTGTCGCGGAATAGCACCTTTGGCCGACAACCTTTTGTTTTCTACTGCTCTTACATTAAACTGTGTTTTACGGTATGGGACTTGCGGAAGTTCTGCAGAAGAGGATAAAGGCAAGAAAAGACGAAAGTGACGATGAAGTTGTCCAGGAAAATGATCCTTTGGCGGGGGCTTCACGTTCCAGCACAACCTCGACAGAGTACACCGAGGTGGATGGCGAAAATGATATCCAGGACGGGGTGAGGAGCTTAAATTTGTTTATATTTACCGTATTCATTGTGATTATAGTCGAAAAGAGGCGACAACAGCCGAACAGACGAAGAAGACATCGGTTCAATCTCCTTCGGTGCCCTCGCCAAAGCCCAAGAAACCCTCGGGAAGCGCAAACGACACGACGACCTTGGGCCAGGGACTCTCTCTCCACACCCAGAAAAGCGACTCCGCGACCATGCCGGGTCCGAAGCCCTCGAACGCAGAGCCGGCAAAAAAGATACCCGCGACTTCTCCCGCTCCTCGAAACACGCCCCCACCGAGCTCTCCTCTAAGAAGGCCGTCTCCCGCCGCCGCGAAGTCGTCCACGTTCCCAAAGTCGAGGCCCGAGACCCGCGCTTCGAGCCCCTGAGTGGGCCGATCAACGAATTTCAAACGAAGAAAAATTACGCCTTCCTCGAGACATACCGGGACTCGGAAATCTCAGACCTCAAAGCCGCAATCCGCAAGACCGAAGACGCCGACGCCAAAGACAAGCTCAAGCGCGCATTACTTAGCATGGAGTCTCGCAAAAAGACACAGCTGACTAAGGATAAGGAGCAGGAGGTACTAAGCAAGCATCGGAAGAAGGAGAAGGAGCTAATTCAACAGGGCAAGAAGCCGTTCTATCTAAAGAAAGGGGAACAGAAGAAGATGGCGCTAGTGGAGAGGTTTGAGGGCATGAAGGGTAAGCAGGCGGATAAGGTGATTGAGAGGAGGCGGAAGAAAAAGGCTGCGAAGGAGAGGAAAGGCATGCCTGAGGGGAGGAGAGGTGTGGAGGGCTGAGAGGAGGAGTCAGGTTCTCTTGTTGTTGTTTATTAGCCCCGTCATATGTTGTGCTCCATTTGGACCGTGTGGTGATAGAAGTGAAAGAATATACGGAAAAGGGTAAGTGAAGGGTTGTAGAAGGGCTTTTGGACCTTCAACCAGCTCTTCGCAGGTATCCACGCTGCAAAAGGACCAAGCTTGCAATATCTAACCCACCACTCGCACCACACCTCCACTCCACCTCTACCCTCTTGTACCGAAGAGACCCGAAAGAACATGCAAAAGCTGCCCTCAGTCGCCGAGCAAGAAAACCAGATTTACGAATGTAACTTCTCCACCGACTATCCATGCACTCACTTGGTTGTCGACCTGAATGACCGAGTTTACAACTTACCTCATATTCTCGAACACGAAACCTTACACAAAGCGAACGGAGGGAGACGATCAAGGGGGATATCAAGCCTCGTGCTCAGACGATACAAACAGATCTACAGCTCCACAGCTCCACAGACCCACAGACAGCACTTGTCCTCGTGGCTTTTCGAACATTGGAGCTGCGCTATAAGCTTCACTACGCACGTTTCCACCATACTGGAAAATCCACCCTTCCGAATTGATGAAGAAAGGAACGATAATAGCAGATACCGAATCCCCCAAGCCCTTTTCTCTCTCACTTCCTCCACAACCCCCTTATCCCTTCCCGTTTCCCATACCAGCTTCATACATCGCAGCTCCACTCTCTCTCACAAGCAGTCCCTTTAAAAATACTCCGGCATACACCAACTTCTACCTCCATCCCAAACCCCATCCCTTCCCACCGGAGCTGGGGAAATCCCCCGATGGACTAGTCTCCGGCTGTTTTCTAAACACCTGCTCCATTTCGTACTTGTCACATTTAAGGATCAACGAACCGATGACTGGATGTAACAATCCCCCTCCCCACCGAACCTCCCCATCCCCACCCCCATCCCCATTCCCCAAACCCCTTCCTCCGCTTCCACCACCTTACTCTTCCAAAACCCCTACAGCCAACAGAAACCCCCTCCCTTCGCTCCAAGCACAAAATCAAGACCCTCCAGCCACGACTATAAAATCCCAAAACGTAGATTTCCCCCAATCTTTGGTTGTGCACTGCCCTGCTCTGGGGCGATTTGCGTGAAAAAAGCACAAAACTTCTCTCCTCCGTTAGTTAGACGCATGATTTTAGCTATGTTGGAAGAGACAGAGATAAACCCTCCCAGATCCATGTGTCAAGCGGAGAATCTCAGTATCTGTCATCTCTTGAAATGTCCAAAGAATATCATCTTCGTTCATACTTCTCGAGTTCCAAAAAAACTGTCGTCTACCAAAAATTCTTGGGGTACCCCCATCAGCACATCGTTGACTGGAGCATATACCGACGCCGAGGAACCCCGCAATTATCATAGCCAAAGTCGTCGACTGCTAGAAGTAGAAGAGCCCTGATCGCTCTTACTGATAGCCTAAAAAATAGACATTAAGCACGTGCTCCCAATGCTCCCTTTGCACCAAAATTCGCGCAAAGTCATCAAAAAAAAAAACCAACACCGGAAAGAAACTCAAGAGTGGAACAAGTCCCACGCCCTAGCACACAGCCCTAGAAACTCATCCTTCTTCCTCCTTTGCATCTCCGGACTATCCACACCCTCCCCAAACGGTCCTCTCCTCGTAGGTTCCGGCCCACTCCCGAGCGGCGGCGTTCCCATGTCCCTTTCGTACTCGGCCCTGGGTCTTCTCCTTCCACTGCCGCTGCGGCCAATGTCGCCGTTAGTGTGGTTGACGGCATACTTGTTGCTGGGGCCTTGACCACTTTGCATCAATGGAGAGGGTGGAGTGGGAGGTTGGTGGCCGGTGTAATGGACGATTTTGGGGATGAGGTCTTCACGGCCGGTCGTCATATCGGCTACTGCCTCTTCGGCTGAGCGGTAATCTCGTGATCGAGATGCTGGCGGGGGTTGGGAATGAGGAGGTGGGAGGCCGGGAGAGGGGAAGGCGGGTAGATGGTTGGAGTGTGAGGAACCGGAGTTGGAATTGGAGTGGTAGAAGCTACTTCGGTTGGGGGCTTCACCTCTGTGTACGCCGAGGCCTTCGTTGGCGAAAACGTCGGTTATGGGTGGTAGGCGATTGTTTGTTTGTGTCGCCGGGACGTGGTGGATGTGGGAGGTGTTGGAGAGATTGGAAGGTTGGTTGGCAATATGTCGGGTCATTGGGTTAGGTTGATGCCTACCAGTGAAGCTTTGATGTAGTGGTGCTGATTGGATGACCCTTTCGTTTTGAAATTGTTCGGCAGATGGGGGTATGATTGATAGACCGGCTGGAGGCCTTTTCTTACTCGTAGATGTGGAAGGAGTCTTTAGGCCGCCCCCAAAGGCGATATGTTCCGAACTTCTTGTTCCGTCTGGATCAATGGGCTTTGCTGTCTTTTGTAGTCTTGATTCGATGATATGCCTTTGTTGGTCACGTACAGAGATGCTCCTCTGCAATTGTTCTCTCATGGTAGGATCTTGAGTTTGGAAACCAGGTGACAGGCACGCAAGGCCGACGTCGTGCATAGCCAGGCCTCCACTATCTCTTGCAGTCAAAGGTGCGGAAGGCCGCGATGAGATTGCACCTTGTCCCTGTGAGGTGCTCGACGACAGATCCAACTTTCGCGGTCTATGCCTGGAGGTTGCGGGTACCTCCGGTGAACCAGGAGGCTCTTTCTTTACAATGATTTTCGGTGGACCATGCCTTGATCTGTACGTTGTGTGAGTTTGACGGTGGGTCATGGCCATCAACATTATGGACTATAGACAACAGTGAGGTGTAGGATAAAAGAAGTTGTGAACTTACGAATTGGGTGAACGCTTCCCCTCTGGAGTCAAATTCTGCTGTGCCGTAGTTTCGCTGATGATGGCTGGTGCAGCGTTGGCGGATGCTGTATTGGGTGTGGCTGAAGCGGAACTTCGATCGAGCTGAATGGGGGTGTGCGTCGAAGGAGCCAGTGTTGTATAAGGTGATTTGGGACTCGCATCAGCCTCAGACGGAGGCGGAGCCAGTGAGGGAGCTGGTGCAGCAGATGCGACTGCTGTAGACATTGCGCTCCCCGGACCCAGATGCTGATGCTTTGCCGTGCGTCGAGGGATCAGAAGACGGGCAAAAGCGCTGGGGCGGCCGAAGAACGTGCCGGAGCGAGTAGGTGTCGCTTGGGTGTAGCCAGCAAGAGGTCTGCTTGAGTTGTCGAGGGCTATGCTCCAGGCAGGATGTCGCAGTAGAAATGACAAGATGTCGTAGTCCCCTCCAACAGAGACAGATCACCTGGTATCCCTGGGGTTCATTCTTGTGTCGTGTTCACACAGGGACGAGGGTGCAAACGGAAAAAAATGGGATCCGAGTCGTTTCGAATCCGCCGTTTAGTTTTTGGTAAGGAGGAGGATGAGGAGGAGGAGGAGGGGTGAGCGAGTAAGTAGTGGGAAGTCCCTTCTGTTCAATGATCTGTGGAGCGGTTAAAAGCCGGGCGTTTCGTATCCAGTTTAGTCCAGGTTGCGGGAGTAGGGGTTGGGGGGAGGTATTGGTAGTTTGGTACCTATTGAGTTTGGCTCTTGGGGGGCCAAGGACAGGGTAACGATAGGCTTCAGCAAATCTGTTCGGTGTGTATAATAGGTTTCAGTAGTAGTAGTATCACGTATCACGTATCACTAGATGTTCATCTCCATTCTCAAGTACCTGTACTGTGCTACAACGCGCGCTGGTTGCCACTGTCACTACGCTGTTCTCTCGATGATAATAATATAGGGAGCATCTAGAATAATAGCAGGATGAACATGGCCGCCGTATGCTGAAACACAGAACCTAGATACATTAGATATATAATATATTGCGCTCATGTAAACAAAGCCTGTGCCGTAAGGAAAAACCACACAATAATAATAGGCGTCCCGGCCTGACCCACGGTTGAGCGCAGTAGGTAAGGTACGAGTACTGTGCATGTTCCCTGGACTCGTACGCTAGGACTAATTCAAGTATCTCGAGCGTTTCGCAATCGCAAAGCGTTGGGCTGATCCTCATCCTAGATAAGATCCCCAATTTGGGATCGTTTTATCAGCTCCATCAAGCCGGAAGGTTTCGTTTACCTTCACTTACGTCTGATATTCAGCTTTGCGAGGCGACCGTTCAATCCATGCCAGCTGCGTTGTACTCGTACGCCCTTCCAGAAGGGCCATGTTCCACCAATGACGCCCAGGACACCATGTTCTTGCACGGCTGTGACCGTCTGACCCGAGCAGCCACTTGCATTTGACAGGTTGCCGTTGATTCCTTGAAACGAGTCGTATATGGATTGTTACACACGAACCTTTCAATATTCCTAATACCAACTGCCAACGGCCATTCTTGTGCCGTGTCTTGATCCAGAGACCGTGTTCCACGATTCATATTGCTTTGATTTGATCACGCTTTGCTCTTGAAACGTCGGAATATCCCATCGCGAATTCCGATACATCCCCTTTTTTTCTACTACACACACAGCGAGTAGGTATCAGACCTAGACTTTCTGCAACCGTTCCACTCCTTGTAGCCTCCAGTCGAGCCGATAACAAATGTGCTTCCCTCGATCAGGCATCACCGGGTAATAATAGAGGTGTAGGATAGAAGCATCGTTGATCTATTGCGGTACTTGGATCTTAATGAAGCAACATCCCCGACGCCAAGCTTTCAATAGTCTCTCCTGCGCGATGATCTCAGGCACAGCTCAAAGTGGATTGATATTTATATGCCGCGCGCCTGTTTCCCTACAAATGCATACCGTACATCCGACTCAGAGACCTTTCAAGAGTCGAGACCTGAAGTCCATATTGAGCGTGCAGATTCTAGATGCAGGTGCATCAAGATACGATTGACAATAACTGTATTTGGGGTATGAGTGACTTCTTACGTACCTAATAAATCTTCGGATTATCCTTGTAAAGCATGGCATCGGCATGAAAAACTGTCTCCATCAAGCGGGAAAATAAACGGGCGCTAAAGAAATAAATTTGGACACTCGGTCAGGAACTTCTGATGGAATAACACTCGCATGACTCTGCATGAGCATTGCCATATCAAAGATGCCTTCACAAGTCTCCGGCTCTCAAGACCAATCCATGCAAGATGCACCAAACGGTAATGAAGTCACGGGCAATACAGCCTCTCCGGAACCGGTCTTAGAATTTGGCGAACAGCGTATCCGTGTAGTTAGTCTTCCCTATACTTTTGGTGGAACATAGAGCCTGAAATGGATCTAGCTCCCTGGGGCAAGTGACACAGCCGCCTCGTTCGAATTTGAGAACGAAGATCATACATTGGGAAATGCACTACGATATATAATTATGAAAAAGTACGATTGCCCTAAGTCTGTTTGGATCATTGGCGCTAAACCCTATATGTGCAGCCCTGAAGTTGAGCTCTGTGGATATTCGATACCACATCCGTCAGAAGCCAAGATGAATTTACGGATTCAGACGTACGGTGCGTTGTCCCGGTTACTACTCTTTCGTTTGAGCGGACTCGGCTGACACGATTTCACAGATGGCACAACAGTCTATGATGTACTAGAAAAGGGCTTTGATGACCTGATGGATCTCTGTGACGTGGTCACGGACAAATTTATGGCTTCGAGGGATGACTTCATGACGAGGCAGCAAAGTTGATGCAAGTCAAGGCAGGCGCTAAGTGCTGGAATAGCATTGAGCGTTTTGATATCCCCTATGTGCAACATGAACGCCAATTGGGAAATATAGAGCCTCAATTTCGACCCTAAATCCGCAGGTCAGCTACAGGGTTGTTGTTTATCCTCTGGACAGCTTACTTCTAAAAATGCTTGCATGAAGTTGTTGGGCAACCTTGAGGTGGGATCTTCCGTATCTCTGAAATACTTGAGGACATGCGGCAGTTGCTTCCAAAAGTTGAGCGTTTCCTATCATCAATCTTCGGTCAGCATATGCTGCAACATATCCACCCTGAACTTGCTCCATGCTGTCATCCCCAATGTCTTACGTCTTCCGACGCCACTCAACGCTTGCTTACTGTTTGGTCGAGAATTGAATCGGGGCGCATACTTGGTATTCCACATGACCCTGCATGAGCAGCACATCAACCACAGGCAATTGGGCAACGAATCTATGCCTTTCGAACTCCTGCCGTATCTTGGTCCGTATAGCAGAGACAGGGAAATTGAGCGAGTACATCTGCTGGATCTCGGGAGCCTACCAAACACAGGTCATCAGTATCAGTTAGACAGAAGTTATCATGAAAGCAACTGACAGCTCTCAGCCACTCCCGGTAGGACTTGAGGACCCTCTTCTGGGCATCTTGCCAGCTCACAGCTGTGATATTCCGATTAGCAAGTGTAGCGCATGTGGACGAGACAGAGACAAACATGAACGTGTTCGCTGAGCAAGATACGTCGGGTTGATAACCATTATTCCGATGCCCGAAGTTATTGTCCTGGGAGGGGTTCTTTGATACCGACAAGCTCTTGGCTTTCAACCGCTCGCTTGGATATGGCGCTAGCGGAACATGCCGAATGACGCAGCCGTTAAAGGTTTCTCATCACCATTCTTCACCGTTGTGCCTTCACAACCCACTACATCTAATTGCACTAGAGCCATAGGAGACACCACTGGTATAATCGTTCATATCAGCTCTTACGATAGCATCTGACAGCGCATCGAGCCATGCCGCCTATTCGCTCAGCGCGAAATCGCAAGCCACCACCAGATGGCTTTGACGATCTCGAGGACACCCTACTGGAGTTCAGTAACAAGATGAAGGACGCCGAGAATGCTTCACATGAAGGCAAAAAGCGACACGAAGTCTTGTGGCCAATTTTTCAGATCAGCCATCAACGTATGTACCGCTATCCGCAGCTATCCACCCCGTTCGCCTATCTCTCAGGGAGCGGTTACTGACAGCTCCTATGCGCATAGGGTCCAGATATATCTACGAACTCTACTACGACAAAGAAGCAATCTCGAAAACTCTGTATGACTGGCTATTAAAAAATGGGTACGCGGACGGAAATCTAATCGCAAAGTGGAAGAAGCAGGGCTATGAGAAGGTATGCGCCGTTGATATGATAGCTCTTTTTGGATATATAATAACCATGGTGTACATCCAGTTGTGCTGCCTAAGATGTATACAAACGAAAGAGACAAACTTCAACGCGACTTGCATCTGTCGGGTACCGAAGGCGCAGCTGAAGGAGGACCAAACTATCGAATGTGTTGCTTGCGGGTGTCGAGGCTGTTCTTCTAGCGATTGATAAAAGTTTGGATATACCAAGTGATGCAGGGAGATGTAGGCGTTTGGGGAAACTTGGGGAGTCGGTGTCAGAGTCACGGGCGTTGGGGTTACGGAATGCTAAAAAGGGATGACGGTTTGGGGATGTGCTAGAAAAGGCCTACGCTTATCGAAAGAAACTCCCCAGGGTGTTTTGAAAAGCAAACCAAACTGCTTGTATCCGCGAGGACTAAAACCCCTCCTCCGAACTATCGTCTTCCTCAAGTATGGTGGTGTCTATCAACGAGCCCTTCCTGCGCCCTCGATCTTGCCTCAACCAGTCCATATGTTCTTCCTTCGGCGACACATCGACGCTCGCTTGCGGTGTGAACCTTGGTGTTGGCACGAAAGCCAGATTCTCCTTCTGCTTCTGCTTCGCCTGTCTCTCCACACGATACGTAACGGCTGTCATCCCTCGTGGTTTCTCTTCACGACCATCTAAATCCAACAACGTGCGAATGAAGCCTGATGTGTAGTGCAGACTTGTCCCGGTCAAGACACCTACAAGGGTTGCTACACCGAGGTAAATGTAGAGCGTCTGTGCAAAATATTAGACGGTTGTCGTAAGGAGATAGCTTCGGCAAAGATCTTACCTCGAACTTCGCAAGGATATGAAATGGGTACCAGCAGGTGTATATGATGATGCAGTGCCCAAGGTATAAAAACGGCGCGGCAACGATGGCCAAGAGGGCGAAGATCCAGCCGAGGAGAACGGCAATTGGATAGAGGAGGTAGTAGAGGAAAGTTGTAAGGGCGGAGAGGTAGCCCATTTTTGGGGTGGGACAATGGTGTCTTGCTTCATCAAGACATGATCAATATGCTGGCTTGGAAAATTGGTACGTGGGGAGCAGAGACAAAGGCTCTGACATGTGCTATTGACGTAGGGCTGTCGCTAGAGTCAGCCACATCCGAGGGTCCACTACTAGTCTACTACCTACCTTACCTTATGTACCTACTAGTACTCTCCACAGTGATATTTTACACTTATCTTTGAGCCATATCTAAGGCACTCACAAAGACCGCCAGAGTCGACTCGATCTGTGGATCAGTGACTGGATATATTGAATCCTGCTGAGCAATGTCCTACTGGTTTTGAGGCGAAAAGTCACCTGTTCTTCCAGGTCCTCGTCGAATCCTGTTAGTCTTGTCCAGAGATGAGGTGGGTATTGATCTTTTCCAAAGGTTTTTGGCCGAAGGGAAGCTTTTGCCTATCCCCGTTCTTGATGCATACACTTGCCACTCCATTTCATATCTTGCCCAATCAAGCCTTCAAGTCTACTCTCAGAAAAGAAACAACACCACTACACCATTGTACTGGCGCCCAATAGGTTACCTTAAGTACTCTCCGTCACGAGAGTAAATACCGTTGAGATGGGTTACGATTCGACTGGACCGGTGTTTAATGAGTCTATTCATGGGTTTTTGAGATTGACATTGGCCATAAGCAACTTTAGAACTGAAATGTAAAACTCCTCGCAGCTAATCCCATTTTCTTTGATTGTCATGGTGTTTCAGCCGATATCGTTGCATTTGCTCCAATGGGACATATCTACACGGACAACTAGCTACTTCAACCTTAGAAAAGTATTTTCTTATCGAGGCCAATGTCTTCGAGACGGTCCTGATCCCAACAAGACGATCTCCGACAGAAGGCCCAGCTCACCGCCCACCAAAAACCATTGAGATTGAAGTCCCAGAACAACGAAAGAGTCCACCAGTTGGGGTCTGATCTCTTTAACAGGTTATGGTGGACAGGGACGTGGTCTCGATCGGCTGAACTGACTTTTAACGAGCTTGGTTTGAAACAACAATCCTTTTGACCTGACTCTGAAACCGTATCGTCGGAATGGTCACATGGAAGGGATGAATTCAAGCGAGGCGCAAACTTCATAAAGATCATGCACAGCGCAGTGGGCAGATGATATATTCCTGATCTAGTGGCGATTGCGTGTTCAAACTCGAGCCTGGATTTTAGATGCAAACATTTGATTTCTTGGGTTGATCCACCATATACCTGGGTGATGATGCGATCTTGGTTGATCCGGAAGTCCGCCTCGCCGCGTAGATACCGTAGATAGATACTTTAGGATACGGTACGGTTAAAACCACCTACCAGGTCTACCTTGCCGTGCTTGCTTAGCAGCAATTGCACATGTTTAAGTACCTCCGTACTCGTAGTGTTTTGTTATTCACGGACCTCCACCGTGGTATTTCCATGACGAAGACGACTCGGTTCCTTGCATATTCAATGAGGACCTGCAGTATCAACAGGTAGAGATTTCACAATGTCCCTTATAAATCTGAGGTAGTAAGGCAGTCCTGGAGCTCCTCCACTGAAGGGAATTGGTTTCGGGTTGACATCACTTAGTGTCCGTAAACGTCGATCTGCATGGAGAAGCCCTAAGGGCAACGTCGTGTCATTGTAGATAACCGCATGTCTGGGCTGCAGTCAAACCATTGAACTTCTTCCATGATTTTTGCTGCTATTGCTTGAGTTTTGGGCGTTGCCCTGGGCGTGTTGGTCCCCTTGTAACGTCACAATGGGAAACAATCCATCGAAGCCAGATGGCGCGAAGCCTGCCTCTCCCGTGGTCAGTCATTCATCAAGCTCTTCGACGAACCATTCACGGAAAGAGCCGAAATCGTCAACAGCTCAGCCCTCTACTCGAACTGCACCTGTACAGCACACATCGCATCCAGCAGCACATCTTCAACACCACTCCGGATCCGCCAACTCATCACCCACACAGCACCACAGCCAAGGCGAAAGGATGGGCAACGAGCAATCACATCAAAAATGGAAGGACAGGAAGAAGAAGGAACAATCTACGCCTGTAAAAGTCCCTCGTGGAGCAGAACCCAGGCGCCAAAAAGGCCCAGATTCCCGATTCGAGCCATCCGGTCCACCTCGAGACCCCAATTATATACCGCACTCAAATCTCAACTTTCCACCCCGCCTACCTTTGCCGATTGAGGAAGAGGTTCATACCCCCGGCTCTCCTATAATCACCCCTGCAGATCTCTCATCGGCCTTGCACTATGAAGACGTCGAGGGTGCTCTGCCACGGCAAACCTCCATTGTTAGCAACACCACGATTGACGACGACGAGCTTTGCGATGAGCTTCAGCCATATCCGTTTGAGGGGTCAAAGAGGACTGTGCCAACTCTGGTTCAGTGGAAGCAGGGGGGCGATAAGGTCTACGTTACGGGAACATTTACTTCATGGAGCCGGAAATTCCGCATGACTAGGGAGTAAGTAAAGCTGTTCGTATGTCCCATCAACTACTCTATTCTTCGAGTCTACTAGGAATCTTAAATTTAATAGTTCACCTCGTGAGATGCGTCTTTCTGCGCACTGCGCTACAATACTTGCACTACTTCAGCCTTGTTCATGTCTTCAGTGTGCCTTACCGGCATTGAGCCATCTGAGCGTCTAGCTTTAGTATGCCACATGCATGCTGATCACCAGATGATACACAGTCCTGAAACGAACACACTTTCAAATGTCCTTCAACTTCCTCCAGGAACTCACCATGTCAAGTTTATTGTCGATGGCGAGATGCAGCTCTCGAACGAACTGCCAACTGCCGTCGATTACACCAACATCCTTGTCAACTACATTGAAGTTAGCGCCGACGACTTGCCAAAGGATTCAGAAACCGAGATCAAAATTCACCCGCCACAAGTTCTCCCCGAGGGCACCGAAGGTACGGATCATGATCCAAACTCTGTTGGAAAGACTCAGCCTATTGAAGCTCCTGAAGCTGTCTACTGGGGCGATGATGTCCCCAAATACCTTCATGACCTTGATCTCTCCGAACAAGCGAGGCGGTACCAGCGTGCTGCGAGAGGAGTTGCGGAATTTGCCACACCGCCAAGTCTACCTCTCTTTCTGGGAAAGTCCATACTGAACGGGTCGACTCCCATGAAGGATGATAGCAGTGTATTGAACATGCCTAATCACACAGTGCTCAACCACTTGGCCACCAGTAGTATCAAAAACCAGGTTCTGGCCACAAGTGTGACTACTCGCTACAAGCGAAAGGTAATCTCTTTCTACGTTTACGTGCGCCGCTTGACTGACATCAGAAATAGTACGTGACCACTATTATGTACAAGCCCACAGTTGATGAAACTGACTGAATGGTACACTTTACGTTTCTCGAACGTACCTTGATGTCATCTTCATGTAGCGTTGGAGTTGAGGAGAAAGATCCTATATTATAGGGATAGGTTTCCATATCTCATGCATTTCTTGCATACCATCTCAAAAGCCCTTTTTCATTTCATAAAGGACTTCTGCGTCTCGTCATCATAGGGTCATTGGAAAGCCATCTGTTCGAAGATAGATCGGCAAGGTCGCTAGTGCAGCATCATATGATACAATGGGAAAGTCTTGGAGGCCACAGCACCATTAGCTTCGCATTTTTGGGGATGGATCAGTCTCTCCATTTAACAAACACCTCGTCTGTCCTAAATCTCTGGGTACATGTGCTGTCCTCCAAGGGAGTTATAAAGCCCGTACTGTAGGCTAACAGTCCAGCATGGGCAATCATAATCCCGTTGTCTATGCAAAATCGTTCATCGGTTGCGAACACGCTGCCACCTCTATCTCTTGCCATCATGCCCATCATCTCTTGCAGCCGCTGGTTGCATCCCACCCCACCTACGATTAGCACCTGACTGGAGCCCACGTGCGCCATTGCCCTTTCTGTAATCTCCACTAGCATTGCGAAGACGGTCTCTTGCAAGCTAAAGCACAAGTCCTCTCTGGTGATCACTTCTCCTGTGATATCATCCATCCATTCACCTGTGTTGCTCTCCAACTTTTGGGCTAATATGTCTATAATTGCCAGAATCCCAGAGAAACTACAGTCCATTCCCTTTACGGCGTATGGCAGATCTAACAAATGCTTCCCCTTCTTCGCCATCTGTTCAATGTTATAGCCTGGCGCAGGATCATTTGAAATATTGAGCGTACGCGCAAACCTGTCAAGGCAGTTCCCAACAGCGATATCGAGCGCCTCCCCAAAAATCCGATATCGTTGGGAAGCATAGGCTATGACCTGGGTATTGCCGCCTGATACATATAGAACAACAGGATTCTGCGCCCCTGTGATCTCGCGACCCATCTCGACGTGCCCAATGCAATGATTTACTCCCACAAGCTCTTTACCCCACAGCAAGCTCAGCATGCGGGCCGCGACAGCGACGCTCTGCAAAGGAGCACCCATACCGGGGCCCTTGGTGTAGCATATACAATCCACAACTTTCACAGTCACGCCAGCTTCTTTCAAGGCCTGCCTGACGAGCTTGACGAGCCATGATCGATGGTGCTTCGCTGTGTCTTTTGGCAGAAAGCCTTCTCCAGGCGGGGAGACGAATGTATGGCGGATATTGGCGAGGATCCGGGCTGGACCACCTTCAGGAGGATGGAGTATGATGCCAACGCCCAGCTTATTAGCTGAGCCTTCGAGACCGAGAGCGATCATGGTGGTCGATGTCAAGTTAATCGCTGTTGTTAATTGTTATCGTCTGTCGGTACTCGGACTTTAGGCGGGGTTGGAGAAGCTCGGACCCTGACTCGCTTTGAACTGCCGCACAACATTCACGTCCACCGACTACCGTACTTCTCATTTTCCGCTTCACACCTACCTTCTTCTCGAGGCATACTGATATGACGACTCCTATAGTGACTGATGACTTCCAGCAAAAGTCCGACAACTTCATGAGCTGGCTGAAACAGAGGCCAGGAGCCAGCATAAGCTCGAAGATCAGAGTAGCGGACAAGAGACGATATGGTGCTGGCAGAGGCATAGGTACTAGCTTTCAAGCGTTTCCGTATTTCTTCCTCCCGGGTTCAAGCATACTGACATGTACCAGAAGCAGTGCAAGACATCGACGAGGATGAGGAGCTATTCTCTGTAGGTCTATCGGATGTTCTGAGCGTGGAAAATTCAAACCTCCCCCGACATATTCCAGAGGCGTTCACGGAGCTCGATGCGTGGATGTCATTGATACTCGTCATGATATATGAAGAGGGCCAAAAAGAGAAGTCTACATGGTGGCCGTACTTCAATATCTTCCCTGATGACTTCGATACCCTTATGCAGTGGTCGCCTTCTGAATTGGCCGAACTACAAGGCAGCGCCGTTGTAAAGAAGATAGGGAAGAGCGAGGCAGATACGTCTTTTCTTGAACAACTGCTTCCTATTGTCAAAGGCCAGCACGCACTATTTGGAGACTACGCTACGGTATTCGCTAGCTCAAATGGCGAAGCACGTTTTCTTATGATCGCTCATAGGATGGCGACGTTGATCATGGCATACGCGTTTGACTTTGAGCCAGAACAGGAAGACGAAGACTGGCAGGATGACACTTCGGAGATCCCCAGCCTACCTAAAGCGATGGTTCCACTGGCGGATCTACTCAATGCAGATGGTGATAAGAACAATGTGAGTAATACCGAAACTTGCGAAAGTCCCTACTAATGAGACCAGGCGCATCTGCTTCAAGAGGAAAGCAGGATGACTATGATTGCAATCAAGCCAATCACGAAGGGACAAGAAATATTCAACGATTACGGCCAGTTGCCCAGATCGGATCTACTTCGGACATATGGCTACATAACGGACAACTACAAGAAGTGGGATGTTGTAGAAATCGGTGTTGAAACTATAATAGAGACTGCGATTGCGCATTTTGCCCCAGGAGAAAGCCAAAAGAATGCAAGGGTGAGTCGTGTGGTATTGTTGAGCGAGACTACGCTAACTTTCATTAGGTTCAGCTCGCAGACAATTGGCAGGTGTATGATAACGGGTATGACCTACAACGCCAACCCAGTGGTGAGGCTTCCCAGTTTGAACCAGCTCTCTTGCTCATGGTTCATATTTTCACAATGGACTCCGAGACCTTGGGAAAAGCCTGTGCAGCTGGAGAGGCACTTGAGCCGCCATCACCACAACTTACTTTGGATACGGCTCTGGTGCTCAAGAAAATCATCATCCGGCGGCGTGACGAATATAACACATCGATAGCTGAAGATGCTGTGTTGCTACAGGATAGTGCACTACAAGGACGACGCAGAATGGCTATCGAAGTCCGCCTCGGTGAGAAGGAAATATTAGGGTCGGCACTCGAAGCCGTTGAGGAGAAGATGCGATTCCTCAGTATAGAAGGCTTGTCGCTCGAAGCTGCTAATGGAGTTGCAGACGGCGCCCGGAGCAAGAAAAGAAGGACGTGACATGCGTGTACAGGAAATGTCATGCATCAAGAGATACATTGGTATCAGGAGATCTAATGCTATCTCCTATTTATCCTTTGGTCTCCGGACGACCTTCCTCATGAGAGGCTTCGTTATCATATCCATCTTACACTATTGTACAGCTACCACTCAGTATAATGTGGTTCCGAAAAGGCTGGGTCAGCCTTCCACTACTGGTTGAACACGCCGCAACATGAGATGCCCTCGAGAAGCACCGTCGTTGCTGCAATTCCAGCTGGGGTTTGGGGCCTTGGTGTACCTGTATGTGGCCCAGAGATGCTTGCTTCGTTTCGAAACCTCCCACACCTTGGGCTAAACGGGAGTTGTTGACATGAGAAACTGAGAAGAATCAATCAGAGCCGACTTGACGTGGAACGCTCCCAGAACCGCTTCGCTGAGAAACGGAGCCGCCAGCTTCAACCTGCTGCGCTTGCTGTGCACGCTTTGCAGTCTGCAATAGTGGATGTATGTGCGCTCGGTACCGCATCCTCGGGATATCGTACTGATCGATCGGGTAGGTTGGTATCTCATCCTCGTCCTCATCCTGGTCAAATTTATATCGATCTACAACGGTATCATCCAGGCCTTCCGTTGACTGCAACCGCATCCCTCTACGATCAATCATCAAACGGCCTCCACGCCCATACCTACGTCGAAACGAGGGTTGGTTCTGACCCGGCTCATCATAGGATGGAGACTCATAACGGACTGTAATGGACTCATCGTTACCGCGGCTTGGTGAGCTATAATCAGCGGTCATATCACCTATATGCTCGGAAGATATTGACGCCGGTGGTGTAGGTAAGGGAACATCTATCTTGGCATTAAGGTAACTCGATCGCATATTGACCTCTAAAGGAGGTGTCAATGGGGCTTTCGTTGAGTCAACATAGCCCTCGTTCCATTTCTTATGTTGGGCGATTTTCGATTCGATCTCCTGTTGCAGGTAATTCTCCTGTTCAGCTAACAGGTCCTGCAGTGAGACCAAGTCTGCTTCGGCAGGTCTACCATCCGGCCTTTGCGGCAATCTGAGCTGATTCCCAGAGTTGCGCTGAGATGTAAGTTCGAGCGGCTTTTTCTTCTGGGGCTTTGCACCGTCAGTTTTAGACCATGTGCCTTTGCAAATTGGCGAACTTGTCCTACCTTTTGGTTGATCAAGATGTCCTCGTCTCCTTCTCTGTACTGCTCTGGAAGATTTTGCTTCACTTGCCTGAGACTGGCTCGCTGTTCGAAAAGTTGCCTATCTATGGTAAGTTGCTCTCGTTTAGTGATTTCCCTCCGCTTGATGAGTGCCATGATCTGTCTTGATTCTTCAAGCTCTTTCCTGAGCTTCTTCAACTTCTCCGCACTGTGAGCATCTCTGCCCCGCGTCTTGCGGATCTGCCGAACCTCTCTTCTTCTAAAACAGACGTATGGATCAGCGTCGTCTGTCTCTGCACCAGTTTCGAACTTTGCGGTGGTCAGCGACGGCAAACAAAAGGCAAAGTCGAGTACTTTACCTTGAGACTGATTAGTAGAGATTTATTCCCATTTTGTAATCTTCGGCTTTTCCAGTGCTCGTAAATCTCCTCTGTGAAGGGTCTGGCGTGGTCATCGAGATTTTCATCAAATGCGGATTCCATTTCCTCGTAGCTAAGCACAGGGGGGCTATCTACGGCCGCATATGGCTGCTTGGCTTGGGCTGTCTCTTCGAAGAAACACATGACTTCTTCGAATTGATCTTCCGAGCATTGCGTTGATGCGTTCCTGTTCTTGTTCGTTGGCTTTAAGAAGGCGACGTCTTCATCGTCCAAATCATACAGACAACCACAACAGTCCTCTACGGTGGAAGAAAATCGGATGTACGTTGCCGGCTGAGGAAAAGTAAGAGGGTAGAGTCGTTCATATTGGATCGAACTCTGGATCGTATCTGGAGTGGGGATATAGATTTGTGCGACTTTACCGCCAACAGCAGCTGCTTGAGAGGCTGATAAGGCGGCTTGGAGGTGGTGTTCCTACGTGCATATTAATATTAGGGACGCGACACAGGGTCCTACGGTCGCAAGGCGTGACCCGAAAGAAAAAGGAAAGACAGCAAACTTACGATCTCTTCGCCTTTTTCGACACCGGTTTCAACCTTGGGGACGTTGCGCTGGGTAATATCATCTTCTTGTTCTATTTGGTCTTCTCGGAGGATCTGTAATGTTTGTCTGGTGCTTAATTTGCGTTGGCGAAAGCGTGCCGATGTGTTGGCGGATGATCGTGTCATTAAAGCGACAATTTTGGGTGACGGTAATTTCGAAATTTGACATCATCAAAAGCGCAAAGTCCAAGGATTAATTGTACAGCGAAAAAAGGTGATGGAAATGTGGTATTTGGGGCTGATTTGGACGACTTGGTGATACTAGACTTTGGATTGTCGTTGACTTTACCCCTCGGTGTTTTCGTGGACGGATCGTGTTATTGGTGGTAATAGTCCATCTAATCCGGTTAAGCGCCAACCAGGCAATTCTAGGCCACCTAATCCCTAACGAGACTAGCGTCTCTCGTGCTCCGTATCAGATTCATGGGACCATCATCCATCACCCATTAACCATCCCACTGCACTTCACCACTCATCCACCGTCTGTTTGGAGAAACTTCACCACGCTCGACGATCAACCCCGTTCAGCTTCAACACTACTACATAGAGGTCTCTACGCAACCATCAGAGTCGACTTGTACCCGTGGTAGGGCACGTCGCAAAAGTGGCGTCCGCAAACCAAGCAGCGCTCTATGATGCGCGGAAGAGGATTGGCGCGAGCGGCCAGCTGCTCGATGGCATCGTGCAAGGATCCAACTGTGAGGGCAAATCGATGTCAAATTGATGGCTCGATGGCGGTGCTGACAGCAACCTACAACAGTCGACCGCGAAGAGGTCGATCGACTGCAAAAGAGGTTCATGAAACTCGACAAGGTAGGAGCGAGTCGGTGGTCACTGCAATACCACAATGGAGCTAACATGTTTACAAAGGACAACTCTGGAACGATAGATCGCGAAGAATTCCTCTCCCTACCTCAAGTCAACTCCAACCCCTTAGCTACTCGGTATTTCCTTCCTCTTGACCACACACCGTTCTCCCCATTCTAACCACCGGTATATAGTATGATCGCCATATTCGACGAGGACGGTGGCGGGGATGTCGACTTCCAAGAGTTCGTGTCTGGCTTGAGCGCCTTCAGCTCCAAGGGCAACAAGGAAGAAAAGTTACGGTTTGCCTTCAAGGTCTATGATATCGATCGCGATGGGTATATAAGTAATGGGGAACTGTTTATCGTGCTAAAGATGATGGTGGGGAGCAACTTGAAAGATATGCAATTGCAGCAGGTACGTTCCTAGTGGGGAGCAATAGTTCGCAGAAAAGAGGGGTTAGAGAGATTAGAGCTAAGTCAAAGCGTCTGTAGATTGTCGACAAGACGATCATGGAAGCGGATACGGATCGGGACGGGAAGATTAGTTTTGAGGAGTTTACGAAGATGGTGGAGAATACGGATGTTTCGATGAGTATGACGTTGGGTAAGCCTTCCATACTGCTAGGATGTCGAGGAGAGAGCTTGCTGACCACCCTCGCAGATCAAATTTGATTGATACCCCCAAAAGAAGCACTCGTGCCATATAGATGCATTTAGCATACTTACAAGTTCCGGCGTTGACGGAACCCAAATGACAAAAGGTTATAATGACAAGTTTTGATCGTGTTATATTCTCCTTATCTTTGCTACAAAGCCGGCATGTGACCGACCTGCAATCTCCAACTTCCCGAGCAGCAAAAGCGCCCTGGGAGTATCTGCAGTACCGTTGTCACATCTTCCTGCAAGGGCGCGGCAAGCAAAGAAAATATCCCCCATCCCCCTCGGAAATACCGACACCATGCCAAAAAAGCTGAAACACAAGTGTATGCAATGCACCTTTCTAATCGGGACAGATATCTACATGACCTTGTTGTTGTGACTATGTACTTCAGACCCGACCCATGCCAAAACAGTTGCCTGCAAGGGGGGCCCGTTGTGGGCAACCTGGGAATGTGGAGGGGTTGACTATCTAATGCATGCCATCATGTGGATTTTTATTTTAATTTTTTTATTTACCGGATTGCTGGTGAACACATGCTTTTCTGCAGATTCTGTCTCATCTTTTCGCGAGTCAGCCTCTTCAGAGTCAGCGGGGTCCAGCGCCCCTATTGGCGTTGCAGTGGCATTTGCAGGTGCAGTTGCAGGTGCATTTGCATTGCATGCATTTGCGCCCTCACAGTCCCAATGAGTTTTCCAATTTCATCCTGCGTGCATGCATTTCTTCTTCTTTTGGGGGATTTTCCCCGTCACTAGATTGGCTTTTCTCTGTCGGTAAAGGAGTGAGTTTCGTGTGTGTGAAGGGGGGGAGGCGTAGCCGTGTCGTGGCTTGTGTGATATCTTGTGGCTTTTGTTGTTGTTGTTGTTGTGGGGTTACCTTGTGGTTTTTTTGTATTGTTTTTGTTATGGGTTTGGTACGGGTTCGTGTGTGTGTGTGTGGGATGGATGTACCCCTTGGGCGAGACAATGTGTGTATGTATGTAGTGTGTAGGTATACCATACCAACTAAATCCTCCCCCCTCTCCTTTCGTTCAACCTACCAACCAATCTGTCGTTTCTCTCTCTCACACACACATACACATCCCATCCCATCCCATCCCATCCCACGCTGCCCGCTCCAAAACACCACGCCTCCTTTACCATCCCCACTTTTCACGAAATTTCGTATACACAAGCTCTGGTGAGAGATTTCTGGAGAAGTAGTGCTTTTTTGGGGGGGGCGGGGGGGGGTAGTTCGTAGCTTCTAAGCGGAGGGAAAATCAAGGTTGTAGGTATTAGATTGGAAAGAGAGAGAGAGAAAGGTCGAGAATGTAAATTTCGGCGTGGATGAACGAGGAAGACTAGGGCGAGAGGGAGAGGGAGTGCGTGGGGCCAAGAGGTCAAGGGTGGAAGTGGAAGTGGGAGGATGGAAAGTAGCAAGTAGATCTGAACCGGGGGTTTTCCTTTTGCTCATGCTCATGCTACTTTTCTGGATAAACATCTCTACAAGGAAATGTTAGACTCGGGGTGCAACGATGCTGCAAGAGTTGTTTTTTTTTTTTGGAAAGCCAGAGGGTATGTAATGGAGATAGGAGGGAAAGGCCATGCATGGTATCCGAGATCACGCGGGTTGCTCTATTTGGCGTTCGACGCCCATCAGCTCCTTGCCCACCCTCAACAATAATCCTCAACAAAGAGCCCCCCTTACCCAGATCCGACTCGCCAAGTTATGATACACAACGTTTCTTTTTTCGAACCATTACGCCCACTGCCCTCAAAACCCCTTTCGATCTGATTTCCACTTCTGGGTCAGATGGATGCCATTTTCATATCGGGTTTCATGTTTCTCAGCAGACGTTTGGCGCGCAGAGTTGAGGTGGATAAAGGGGGATAGATAATATGGCACAGGACGAAAGTACACAAAGGGGATGGGATGTTGGAAAGATGCATGATGTGATGTATTCAAAACTAGCAGAAGCAAGAAGAAACGGTATGGCAGGGTTTTTGTTTACATGTCATGTCAAAACACGTAACGTGTGAAAAGGTCCAGTGTAGCTCTGATACGGCGATTGCGATAGTGCTGGTCACCTGGTCAAGACGTTGCTGAAAGGCAAAGCGTAGTGTGGGAAGATCAGACTAGCAAGGCAAGGTTAGGTTAATCAAATGAACTGCAAAGCGTGATATTGCAGTAGCCAGTGAGAAATATTTCCCAACAGAATTCCCAAGCGATTTATTTGTCAAGAGCGGACTTGTCAAGCACACAGAAGTGTGATGCTGGTGCTTCATTCCCTTGTTGATGGATACCTGGGCTATCAAGAGTTTTCTTTTTGTGTTCGGTGGGTGAAATAGGACTAGTTATCTTGATGAACGATAGTGGTCGATATGGCTCGGGCCGGGCTGGGGAGTCCCAGGTATCTATTTCCAGGCATTTGGTAGTGTGAATCTCTGATGATCATCAGGTTTTCAAGATGGGCGAGTGACTGGGTTCGGAAGGATTTGGGGAAGTGGTCGTCAGCCTGATTGATGAGTTGTTTGTTAGGCGGCGGTGGATAATATGATCCAGGCTAAGAGAAGTTGAGATTCTTGGTTCTCATGTCGAAAAGCAGGCAAGTGCGTGGTGTCAGGATACGCGGTTGTGGCACTTTGCTCCCTTGTATTCATGGTGGTTGGTATGTGTTGGTCGATAGGCAAGGTCAGTAAAAGTAGGCGATGCAGGTTTGACGGGGGGGTTATGTTTATGACTGCTGGGACGTCAGCGCGTCTGGGAACATGTGATGAGTCCCAACTAGAGTATCCGGAACTGTAGATGCATCTGTCAGGATGTCGCTTCACTGCCATGATTGGCTTCCACACGCTCGGGAAAACTGACGACCAGGTGCCTTACGGCGCCTTAACCCCAGAAACCCCCAAACTTTGAAGCTGAAAACCCTCGAAACCAGCCTCGTTTCATGTTGATACTTCAAAGGACCCGGAGAGCTTGGGCAGATCAGGGAATCGAACCTGATATGATATAACAACTGGCGGCCTTGATCAGATATGATGGATGCTAAGGTTTGGATGATTGGCAGTTGGGACTTTGCAGACTTCCCCTGCCAATGCATGTGCAGGCAAGGGATATGCCATGGCAGCCGAACCTGCGTCACGCATGGTCGTGTGCAGGTCTTCTGATGTGGAGCTCTTCCCTTGGATTTTTATGTTGAAGGCGCGGAGAAAGGAAGGAGAAAGTGGTTGATTGATGGCTGTACGGGCTAGCGCAATGAAGCTGCAGGACAATTTGTAGCTTTGCAATTTCCTTGCCATTTCCCCTTTGTAATTGCCACCCTTGTTCTGCTATGTATTCCTTGACCTGACCCTATCCACCGCTCGTCTCCCACCCCACCCCCCACAGTCTGCCGAGTTGCCAGATCCCTCCGTTCCACCAAGCACCCCCTTTCCACTGCCGTGAGGCCACCAAATCTCCGGCACCAAGGCGTCCGGCACCGTAGTTCCCCCCCAAGTGAATATACAGAAAGTAGTTGGTGAAACGCCTGCTTGTAATCCAGTACAGCTTTGTGTACAAATGCTGGAAAAAAAATCACAATTGCCTCCCAGGGGTATTGCCCAGCCGACAAATGAGACCAAACGCCTTTTTGCCTAGAAGCCCGCATTTCTATGCCAGAATTCACGCGAGAGCTGTCCGTACTGTAAGGAAAAGTACAAAAGGAAACGGTCCTGTCCCGACGAGTGTTGAAGGTACTGCTGGTATAAGGTCGAATATGTATGGTTTGGTGTTTTCGAGTTTCGAGTACGCATTGGGTGATATTTACAAGGCGGGTGTAATTGGTGACCGAAGATAGCTAGAAGAACGCCAATAATTGAGAATGTAGATGGAAGAATTCCGGCTGAAAGATTCCGGGTGAAGGATATGTACAGGGCAGAGCTGCTGCGTCATACGTGCGCTCATTGAGCGGTCGAGGTACGAGTCGTGGGTGCCGGTTCTCCGCTCACTTCTGTCTCCGGCGCGTTGTTGTCGTCACCGTCTCCCTCAAGGAGCTCAGAGCATTGTGTGAGGACTGTATGAGAGTCAGCTCCTATAGTTGAAGCTGCATTACCGTAGGGCGGAACCCGATTTGCTTACTACTCAGGATCTCCTCTTCCCACACCCCCATCTGGTAGTCAACTAGACCATGCTTTTCCATGCTATCACAGAGGCGCACAAGTTCAGTGCCCATTCTCTCCAAAACTTCAAGCTGGAGGATGCTCTGCGGTGGGTTTGGTGGCTGGCCGGAATTTAGCATCTCTAGCGTGTCCTCTTTCTGGCGCTGCAACACAGCAAGCCAGCATGTGTTGAACTCATCCCAGAGCTTGGTCCGCTCGCCATGTAATCCCTGATCATCATGAACAAGCCCTATTGTTGGTGTTAGCTGGAAGCAAGGGATGTGGCTATTCAAACATACCGAGTTCAGCAGCGTGTCCCAAGAGCCATTCAGAAATCTCCAGTAGCGATTCGCTGGCTTCTACAAGCCTACCGGCGCGAGTGTTCTCGAAAGTCTGCTTGAGCGCTTCTTGGTACTGGTTATAGGCTTGGTCGAACTTTGCAGCTTCGGGGTTCTGCTGCTCCACGGGGTCGGGGCCGCTATGTTGTGAAAAGTCTGCCATACCAGTGGGGTATGATGGTTGAAGAGTAGAACGTCCTTGGGATGTCGAAGGCTGATGGTACTGGATGGGTTGCTGGAATTGTGGTGGCGCGTATTGTGCTATTGTTGCGGGTCCCGGTTGGGTGGTCGGTTCGCCGGAGTTGTAGTATTGTGGAACCCCAAATTGGGTTGACAACACTTCAATGGCTGCAGATTGCCGTGGTTGGAATTGTGGAACAGTGTCATAAGGAGACTGTGGTTGGACTTGTTGAGGGACGCTGTACATTATTTGTGACGCGTACTGTGGGAATTGTTGCTGCCTTTGAGGATCTTGAGAGTAATCACCTTGGTACTGCAGCGTATTTCCCTGCATCTGTGGAGTTGCATATTGCTGTCCTTGCGTATATCCATAGCCTCCCATAAGCTGTGGGTTGCTTCCACTGACAGTTAACGGCGCAGATGAAGGGGTTCGCGCAGCCAACAGTTGCGATTGCCTGAATCGATCCGACCCATCTGGTCCTGCCGCGTCTCTGAGATCATGAACTTCAGAGATATTACTTCCTTGCGCGCCTGGCCTAAGGTCGGGGACAAATCCTCTTTGGGGGTAGCTTGGCTGTTCATACTGCCTTCTTTGCTGTTCGTTGCCTTCCATGCCACCAACTCGGCCAAACGCGCTTTCTTCCAACGGCGTATCGAGACCGAGGTTCGATGCGCCGCTGGCAGATTTTCGACGGCGCCAGAATGATTTATGACGGAACAAGCAGTCCTTGATAGCTTCGCCGATATGTTATTGCGGCCGCGGCGTCCGTCAAGGCGCGACTTAGATATACAAGATTGAACAACTGAGGTGAGAGGTCAGGTCTGGCCAGAAAAGGTTGGAGGAATAAATCCATAATGGAAGAAGAGCTCACCAATGACGGCGACGACAACTTCAGAGCATTCATAGGCCCACCATTCCATATGAGTTTCCCACCAGTGCAGATACGACTTGTGAGTTGGTTTCCGCCAGCGCAACACAAGGATGTCCCCGGCTAGAAGGAGCGAACAAGCCGGAAGAGATTCTATCTTGGGCACAAAGGAAGGCACCGTCGGGTTGAAGGATTACAGTGGTGGAGCCGGAACAATGCTCTTACAGCTGAAGCAGGAACAGAGCCCAATCTTGGATGTGGTTGCGGTCTACCGTTTAGACACCGATGGTCATGTGGGAAAATGGATAATATTCTGGGACCTGAATGCAAGATGGCGGGGCCCTGCCTACGTCTGCCTTAGATATGCAGCTGCAACAGTCGAGAATTGTCGCCCTTAACGTTAACCACTAGGAAGTCTGACGCAGATGCTTGAAGAAGCCGTCAAGGCCGGTAGATGGGAAGGTAAGACACTTAAATTTTGGTTGAACAGATTTTCCCTTTACGAGAGCTTGGCCAAATAGCCAGACCCTGTGGCCCTAGGTTGGGTAGTCTTTAGATCGCGCCACAAGGAGCTGAAGTGGGAGGTATTCAGGCTTAAGGGAGAAGAAGGGTTGATGTAAAGTCGACGAGATCTGCAACTCCAATTGGACAGCATCGGCCCATCGAATCTCGCAGCATGCGCACGCTTGTCATTCGCAATCCCGCCTAGTTTCGGCTGCTGGATGCTCTAAACAGGAGCTACTGTAGGTACAAAGCGACGAGTGGTGTCGCGCCTGTTTGGCATTGTTTATGCGGCGCAAGGCAAGTAGTAAACGAAGCGCAGTCCGGCTTCAGAGGAAGAGCACACACGCCAAGAATAGACACTGCTCGTGCAATGCAGTAGTGTTTCTCTTTTAAGCTACCAAAGATGAAGTAGCCGGAGGATGAAATCTCGGCGAAACGAGCACAGCACCAGACAGACAGTGCATGTGGTGCCATGACTCGAATAGAGTAGCAGTAATATAATACTGCAACAATGGAGCAATAATTCATGGGCCGGCGGGGGTAAAACTCAAAGTTTCCTAGCGCTTGTTACAAACCAAGGGATTGATGCCAAAACCGTTTCCAAGGCTCTCTCGTTTTGCTTACCTGCTGGCTCCTAAACCAACTGTGGGAGGCTGGCACAAGACCGAATCGCGCAACGGGATCCGAGGTCAATGCGAAACACCGTCGAACCAGCACCACCAAACCGGCTATAGAGACAGGCTATGCTTTGCGACTCGGAAGAGCCTGCGTTGGCATTTGGTGGGCCGGTGGCGGCCGTGAGTAATATCGTAGCGGTGGAACAAGTACAAGCAATACCAACGAGCGTACTGTTTCATACGTTCGCTCATTTGCTCCAGCTAGGTCATCAGGTAATAATCATCTTCCCAATATCTTTCTTACATGTGGCAGTGCTCTGCCCGCTATCCACAAGATTGGGTAGGCGGACATCTAATCTTGATTGAAACGAGGCCACGCAGCCAAAACCACCCACGCGAGTCGTTGAGGAGAAGTTTCAGATCCTTCTTTGGCCGGGATTGAGAGCCAGAGGCGTTGTCTCTAATGAACCCTTGGCGTGGGCTGCCTCATCGACGCGAGGCTTATACAGGTAAAGGCCTTGTGATTCGTTCCAGTCACCCGGCAGTTGTGATCTGTTCGTTTCGGTTAAATGACCTCCGATGGGTTACAGACGACGACTTTCGAGATGACAAAAAGTATAAATTAATTGCACGTCTCTTGGACAACGTTGCTTCAATTTCCGACCCTGTGTGGGACAGCGAATGTCGAGTTAATGTTTTCTTTTGGTTTTCTGGAGCGACAGGGCATTGATCGGCATCACAACCCATTAATAATATTCTCCATTTACTGCTTTCTGACATGGCAGTGGTTGTCCGGGCTACCTATTCATTGGGTACCGACTGTGCAGTACGACTCTAGATCCAGTCCGGCTGGATCTAGTGTTCAGCTAGAAGCCTCACCGGCCGTTCTTTCGTTGGGCCCTAAAGCTCTGCCATTCGCCCAACATTAGCTTGCCGACATTCCTTTCCTCCGTCGACTTATGTAGCAAAAAGCACGCTGGTGGCTTGAGTTATCTTAGTAACCACAAAAACTTGATAATAATCGTGATAAGAGTCCGGGTCCCGAGGCAAAAGTCTCCTGCCTGAGCCTTGATCACGGGGCTGCCATTGCCTGCGGGTCTCAGACGTTTTGCATGCGCGCAGTGCATGCAGGTCCAAAACCCAATGCCGACCACCGAGACGAGGCTGGTAGAGGTTTTGAATCCGACCAAGTCAACTTTGGCGGCAGAATCGAGGGCTATTCACGTCTTGTCTTGAGGACAAAATACATAGTCTCAAACACAGCAGCGAAGAGTATCAATTGGTGCGAGTACGAAGTTGCTGCTGCAGAACTCGAAGAATGCTAAAGGTTATAAGCACAGCCGAGACTTCTTGTGAAACATTGTCGAACCTCATGCTTGTCGAAAGGTAAGAAGGAACTAGGCCGTAGCCCTGCACGGAGTAACCTCCGGATCTCTTTCACCACGGCGGTTGGAGCTGTCTGTTTATTGTTCCAGCGACCTCTCCGTTGGCCGGTTAGGTATGGTGTTGGCTCCTCAACGGGCTTCTACTCATTTGATTTGGAAGACTGTTGGAATTGAACACAGCGGAAGGTAGAATACCATATTTGGGTGGATTGTATCAACAGATTATTTGGCAGGGCTGACGTCATGCTCAATGAAAAACGGTCCTCTCCGAAACAAAAAGGGAAAGGGCACACTGGAAAATAACGGCGACAGCCTGTGTGATAGCCGGTATTGTAACTATCGTCTGCCCTCAAAAACAACAGGACACTATGCGATACGGCGGTGGCATAGCTCCGTAGATAGGGCGTAGTTGGGCACAACAGAAGAACATTAAGATAGCGAGCGTAAGAGGTACTTTGCTTGAACATCATACGCGCATTATCTGGATGCTCTTCATAAATATTCTTGGACAGAAGCTCCAATGAATTTCCACTGGGATCAGCTCTCTTGCATTTAATCGAGGGATATTGTGGGCCAACCGTCTGGCTCGAGGCTTTGCTTCTGTTTGAGGCAAGATACCTGAGGCGACGAGTGCTGGCACCAAAAGAGATCACTCTATTCTTTCGTATGTATTAGCTGCATGTCGTTCCTTCCACTCAAAGAACAATCGTGCTTCGATGATGCCGTGGAAGACCCCAACACTATGAGTGGCACTTTCCGGTCTCTTATTTTTCACGCATTACCGAAGTTTCTAGGATTCCAGGTCCATGGTTATCTGATTGAGGATGTTCGAAAACGAGCGTTTTCCCCATCTGTATCAAGGATCTCTCAAATTATGAACCTCTAGAAAACCAGAAAAGAAATGTCAATTCCGCCTATGCACCTTATAGATACTAAATCCTACTCAAAAAGAATGCCAGATGAAGAAACTTCTCGATCCGCCTTCTATAGACGAAATTGCATTCGCCATGGACGCATGCTGGCAATGAATGATCATCAAACCTTCTGGCTATTTTCCAAGGGGGTTCGAAGACAAAGACTACGTCCCTCCTAAGAAGCAATCTGTAGAGGAACATCATAAAGTCCGAAGAGCCAAGATGAAGCTGCCAGAGTGTCCAGAGAAGATTCTAGATCATTTGCGGGCATTGCGTTCAAGAGATCGCAGAATCTCACAGTTGAGGAAAACAGAAAATGTTGAAAGAAATATTGTAGTTGCTGGAACAATCGTTTCTTAGGTATTAAAGTGTTACGAGGCAACTGGGACGCCCGAACACGTCGCCCTCGAGAGAAGACATATGCCAAGGTTGTTGTAAGCACACTGTAGAAATAGAAAGAGAAATGTCTTTTTACGCGTATTCGTGACTACTAAACAAAGGGGTCAAGAAGAGTGGACGCCACCCTTGAGTTCGGGGCGGACGTATTTGAGATGAATTTTCTTTGGATGGTATGAGCTATGTCAATGGGTCTTAATATGAAGACAATAAATGTAACGTGTGGTGTATTGTTATGCATACATGAATGAAAAACTGGGCGGTTGGGCCTTGTAGTATCGAAGACAGGGAAGGGGATAATTCAAGAAGACATTGTGAGATCGTACATGGTATACTTTAGATAGCCATATAGTCCCTCAAACTGCCAATACAAAATTGTTCCAAGGCGAAGGTCGATACTGTACGTACCAATGGTGGAAGAATGACTAGTAGCTGTGAACGATATACGTGCGATCCGACGAGCGTAGTATAGAGACGATTCTAGTATCGGCATTTCGATTATGTTTTCACATGCACCTTCCATCGTAAACTTGCCAATAGAACTAATGCTCCTCGAAGAATCCGGAAGAAAAACGTAGTTCAGTAACAACTATCCCGACAATGGCGACTATGTCCTCTAATGGTATCCTAGCAAGCTATCGCCAAATAATGTCTCCAACCCAGCGCGAGGCTACCCAAAGCCCCCAGAACACATATGACCGCCCTAGCGCTGGATACTAAAAGCTCGAGAGGTAGACAAATGTTGGTACAAACGAAACCTTGACATAGAAAACGTTGTCAACACTACCGCTGTAACATCGTATATCTCCACCGCACGTGCCATCGTCCTTAAAAGTGTGGAATTTGCCCACTTGTGTCTTTGCAATGACCCCGTCACAAAATGAGCACCGTTCCTTATCCTTCCGTTCGCCTATTTGTCATTGCGCGTTGTTCATAAAGGTCGTAAGTCGAGCCGGACAAGTCGATGGTTGGATGAACGAATCAGCAGACGACCACATCCGCAGGATCTGATGCCTCATTGACCCCAATGTCTACGAACCCGTCATAATTAGTCATACGCAGCTCCTCGTGCTCCATCTCCATGCCAATGCCGCTATCATCATGATTCATTTCATCTTTTTTAACAGCCGCCATTCGTTTTTCTGAGAAGAGGTTGGCACTGCCAGCGTGAGGGAACTCTGAAGGCTGCTGTTGTGCTTGATAATCATGTTGTTGGGGAAGCGTGGTTTGCTGGGCCTTTGCATGTGACGCGTTGGTGGTGGGCAGCTCTTGCTGGGGATTCATGGCCACTTCGTGGGTCAATCCCGAGGGTTGATATTGGGGCTGTGGCACACTGGCAGCACGACTCTCGTCACGGCGAAATGCACTTCCCATATCAATGCTGCCGTATCGACTAGGCACATCCACGCTCTCGCTTACGGCACTCCTGGGCCTAGATGCGCTGAACGTCTCGCTTGTTTCATCGATACCAAACCTTGGATCTAGAACCAGGTCAACCTGCCCTCTCATTACCATGCTGTTTGGTGAGTACTCCATGAACCCTCCTTTCTCAGCTAGCCATAATAACATCTCATCGACCCAGACTTTCGTGACCCACCAGGACCCAAAGCTCAGCGCTTGAGCCATAGTGATATCTCGCAGAGCCGCGGAGCCAACTTCGCCCACACAGTGAAGTAGCAGGCGAGCATCAACGCCAGGAAAGCGTGATGGTAGGGTACTAAGAAAATTCGTCCAGCGGTCCAGCACCCCTTCAGTAGAGCTATCATCAAGTTCGGGATGACTATGTTGAGAAGCAGTGGACCCAGATGGATCCGCGAAGAGGCTGTTTGTTCCCACATAAGATGTCGTCCGGAGCGGACCGAGCAGTTCACGGACCTCCTTGGTCAGGATTTGAAGAACTCGGGTGTAGCCGCAACCTGGAAGGCTAGTCTCAACCACTCTGATAGGCTTAACATGAAGCACCCAGTCATGCCACATCTGGTCACGATTGGCGTCATTAGTGAGCATGTTCGCTGCTGCGTGAGCTGTTGCGTTGACACGCAAGAGGCGGTCAAGAAGGCCAGCGAAGATGACTGCCGGACCTAGTTTAGCGTCTCGAACATGCTGAGGATGGGTTTGAAATGTTGTAGTGATGTGTGGCCCGAGCTTAGTTGAGATGGCTCGAAAGGTTTCAATTACTCGGACAGGGACAACTTGCAGCGCCAGAGGTGCGACGAATCGAATCATCTTCTGATACATCAGCCAGTCGCATGCTTTGATCCAGGGAGCGATGTCCGGGTGAGCAAGCAATTTTTGCACCGGTACCGTCAATGTTCCATGGAAGGACGTGAAATGATGCCACAGCATCTTCTCTTTACAGAACCGAAAGCAATCAATGACTGAGATACAGTGGGAGCGATATAAGGCTACTAATGCATTTGAGGCATCAGGATCAGTTCCGGCAGGTATGTAGTCACTTATACTTGGGAGGTTGATTGGTTCATCCTCGCGGTATGAGGGTTCATCGTAGGTCGGAAACTTGAGGTCGCGCCGGACCATGTTGGTACGTGAAGGGCCTTCTTGAATGTTGTGAGCAGCAGAGTCGAGATATAAAGACGCCGGGGCCATGGACTGATGGCGATCAGAGGTAGAGAGATTAGAGTTGAATGGCAGATCAGGTGAAGGAAAGAGAGCGGTGTCTACTGGGAGTTGCGATCGGTGTCTGCAATGTGTACAGTTTTTAGTATGTCGTTGTGAATTAAAGTAAATGGAGTGGAACGCGATGTCAGTAACGACGCGCCATGGGTAGCTTACCTTCGCATAAACGACTTATCTGTTGCCCCGTCAAAAACTTTCGCACCGTGAGATCGCTCAAGGCCATGTGTTTCTGGCTGGTCCTCGATTAAAGATAGATCAACATAATGATACTTCGACTCTCCTCGCATGCCGAGCCTCCGTGTCTGGATACCTGGGAAGATGATCCGCACAAGCTTGCCAAAAGAAGCTGGATTCAAAGGAGGCACTCTTTCTGTACCGCATCTTGTGGCGTAATGCGAGAACACCCTGTTTCGAGGTACTGAACTACTGCTCTTCTTACACACCGAGGCTAGCCTGAGTAATTGGTCAGCGAGGTCTGTTTTGACATTCATGACAGGGCTCACCAAAGCATTGCAAATATCTGTTTGGTTTTCTCTGATTTAGGGCCTCGTTCGTTTGCGAGCACTTGAGCTGCGACGTCTTTCAAAGATCGCCCTTGATTTTCTCTGAACAACCTTCGAAGTTCCAAATCATTTGCTATACTCGAGGCAGAGCCCTTCTTTTTCTTGCCTTCTCCTGCTGCGGGATCATCTTGTGCCTCATCCATCATACTCTCTAGCAATTGATTTTCCTGCCCGTTAAAAGAATGGTATTGAGTCATAGGAGGCCTTGTTGTGGCTGGATTTGCGCTGAAGCTATGGTCGACGCTGAGTGCACGCCCATGTGCGGAATGATTCTGGAGCGACGGATCGATAGCATAAGCTGAATTTGGATTCGTCAATTGCTGCTCAGACCGTGTGATCATTTCTTCTGGAGTATATTGAGCTGTCTGTGGTTGCATGGTGTGTACTGGAAAGAGATGCGCGGGCGGTTCAGACGCATGCTGGTAGTGTTGCGCTGGCTGTGTACTAATGGAGTGAACGCTCGCCGTCGATGCACGCGACTTCCGCCTTGGACCGGTAGTGGTAGAGCCTGATGTGCTAGATCGTGCTCTCATGGATCCAGTGGCCATGATAAGGGCGACCAGCCCTGCGCCAGACTGTGAACTACCAAAACAATCAACATTCGGCCTAGAATTGCAAGATACAGAATAACGAACCCTCGATGCCCTTGACGGACCGGATCGGAGAGCTCCAAGACTCTAAAAAGCGCCTATTAGATTCTTATAGAGGATTGACTAAATGGCGAGGCGCTGAGCCTTCCTCTTTGTCAAGGCAATTGTTGTGGGCTTGGGCCGAATGGCAGAACGCCGGCCAAAACAGTGGAGACTGTGAAGACTCCCAAAATGCTTCAAGTCTTGGCTGAGCAGAGCCTACTGTTAGCGATATAGCTCTTGCGAAGGACCAAGTGTCGTTGGTGGGGCCAGGAGCGATTCCCACAATTGCGTTCGGTTTGTTGTTACTGTAAACACGAGTTGGTCCGACGATGGGTGGCTGGGCTTGGCGCTTATGTAATTCAGCGCTAGGGCATTACCGCTGTGACGTTTCGGAGCTTCAGCTTTTCTTGGAATGATCATCGTCGCACCACGAATTGCTTTCAAGAATCGCACCATTCGCAACATTCTCAACATCACCCCTCCTCAAACTACAGAACTTGCAACTTCTCATAGTCTCGCACTATCCTCAAAGTCATAGAACAGACCGTCACCATGTCGTTTCAAGACCGAACACAGCATCAGATCGGCCAGATTGATAAGGAGGTGAGTTCAGGAGATACTCCCGACAGTGCTTCGTGAAAAGGCTTGTTTAATCACGATTACTGTGCTGGCTCTCCGCAGAGCTCATGGTTCATGCTGACTCAATTTTGCTACAGCTATCCAAATACCCTATGCTCAATAACTTCGAAAAACAAACCTCCGTACCCAAAGTTTACGCCTTTCTCGGACTCGTCGGAATATACTTCTTCCTCATCTTCTTCAATATCGCTGGCGAGTTCCTTGTGAATTTTGCTGGGTTCATGGTCCCTGGATACTATTCCTTGGAGGCGTTGTTTAGCGTCAGCAAAGTGGATGATACTCAAGTAAGCCTCTCATCCAAACTCTGCACCTTTCACCAGTGTGCATATCTTGACTTTCACTCTTACCCAAGCAGACTGCTGACGTTCATAATAGTGGTTGACTGTAAGTCATGCTCGCGCGATCATCGCTAGAACCGACAATCAGACACGTGACTAAAACCATCTCAGTACTGGGTCGTGTACGCATTCTTAACCGTATTTGAGAGTATGGTTAATGCGGTATACTGGTTCCGTATGTTTGGAGCTCTCTGGACATGCCTCTTTCTTTCGCTAACTCTTTGTAGCATTCTACTATACCTTCAAGTTTGTACTTGTCTTGTGGATGGCTCTTCCCCAGACTGGGTAAGCTCAAATTAGGAGAAATTCACAGCCAATGATCAAATTGCTAATAGAAGGAACAGCGGTGCTCAAATGGTCTTCCGCTCCTTTATTCAGCCTGTCTTTTCCCGCTACTTTTCCCAGAGTGGCTCAACCGCGGCCAACCTCCGCTCTCAGGCAGATCAGGCGACCAAGCCTCATGCCATGTGAGAGAGTCTGTCCTTCAACCAGGTACATGTACCGCAGGTGGCCACGCGGTAATGAAGCAGTTGGGCAGAAGCGACTCAAATGTTAGAGGGTCGGCAGAGCGTGTGGCTTTGTAGGTTTGTAGGAGGTCATATGGGTGACGTTTATTAGATTGTGGGACTCATTCTCACAGAGTTTCGAGTACGGAGTGGCCCTCTTTGTATGTTACAGCATAGCTGTTAACGAAGCTTATTGTTTCTCATGACACAACAGCTTGGTCAATATTGCTTATTCCACAACTGCAATGTTATATCTCTATTTTTATTACTATGTGATTGCTTCATGCAAAACTGTCTCTAAATCGCAAGTGAACCTTCTTTTCAAACGATATCTACATTTCATTCCTACTATCCATCTACATATTTGAAAAGGTGAGGCACCTGCAACCGGACGATGTTCAAAAAATGCCGATACTCTTTCCCCAACCTTCCAGCCGCGGATTAAGTACAATCTGATAGGGAAATGGGTTCGTCTCACTTGTTGTGATTGGTGGTATGTGATCTTTGTCCCGGTTGACGATTGTCACAATTTTCATTGCTGTCCTCTGCAATGTTGATCCCATCGCCTTGATCACCTTCGCGCGTTCTGCAACATATTTAGCGTTCTTGTCTCCTCACTCAGCAATACGAGAGCGGAAAGTACCAGCTTCTGTCCTGGGTGTTGCAAGTGTTATCTCCAAACACCATATCTCCCAACAGATTTCTTCTTCCCCCTTGCCCGCACCTGTAAACCACCCTAAACCTCCACCCTTCCTCCTCCTCTTCTCAAAGAACTGTACCGCAAGCTGGCCTCGGACACTCTTGGGCGATGAGGTTGACAAGAGTTGCCGGGCCAGCTGTCCAACCCTCGTATCGATCAGGGTTTCTAGCTCGGGATCTGCGACAAAGGGAAGAGTAAGGTCCAGGACTTCGCGAAAGGAAGGTCGGAGTGGAGGGAAGTAGCGGTGAAAGAAGATAGCATGCAGTATCCCTGGTTCTGTCAGTTTCTTCCCTCAAGTGTGCGTTAAGATAATGGATGAATGCGCACCACGAACTATGTCCTTCACACAGGTGGGGTCAGCAAAGACTTCAAGAATGTACTCAGGCGGTCTCCGTTGATCCATAATATGGAGAGATCAAGTTGGCTCACATGCGACGCATAAAAGGCAGCATGGCGGCCTTTTCTGTGTTAATGGAGGGCTTATCGGGACAACGCAATGTCTTCGCACCACATTCCACCCCATCCCACTGCCCCACCATGTGAGCCTGCATTTAGCCGACATTCCAGCCATGGATGACTGACAGGGGTTGGGGAAATCCCTATAGGGCGACAGTGGGCTAGCCAGCGCGCCAGAACCATTATCATCATTGCCGAGGCACGCGGTTACAAGAAAGAAGTACGGTACTTCAAGGCCTTCTATGAAGACAAGAGCAAACTGATATACGTGGCACTAAACAATCCAGTCGAGCACCTGAAATAACAAGATGATATCAGCTACCAGAAGATGGCTTCGGCGAAACCGATCCAACCTCGCAATTGGCGTTGGAGTACTAGGGGTAGGATATATTGCGGGTCAATATGTGCTGTCAAAGATCTCTGAAGCAAAAGAGCGAATGACCAACGACCGTATAGCTAAGGAGAAGTGTGTGAAACCGCCTGATGCTATCACTCTTTCTCCCGACGCTAATACTGCCCAGCTTGCGCCGTCGCTTTCAACAAAACCAAGAGGATTGTACCTTTACCGTCCTTGCTCTACTCCCTACCGCAACAGACAATATAATAGAGGCTCTACCAGTGGAAACTATTACACATGATCTACAGCAAAAGAAGGCGGAAAGGCTGGGGAAGAGCGCAGGCACATCGTCTGAAATGTCTTCGGGACCACCCAGTGTGACGGATGAGGATGGCAAGAGTCTGGCAAGCTTTCAGAGTGACAGCTATGTACATGCTAGTCAAATGGCAGCATCAAGTTCTGGCAGCGGGGAGTCCGCTCCACCAAAACCTCTGAAGACTAAAGCTCAGTTGTGGAGTGACCTAAAGATTAACTGTGAGCAAGAATGGTTTCTCTACCTTCAAAGCGAAACTCGCTAATCCCTTCAAGCTATCACAAGGTCCTTTACCCTCCTATATACACTCTCTCTCTTGACTCTCCTCACCCGCATCCAACTCAACCTTCTCGGCCGACGGAACTACCTGTCAAGCGTAGTCGCATTAGCTTCACACCCACTGCAGGACTCGACAATCAGTCTAGAAAATCACGACGATGATAACGACGAACAAACATACGGCAACGACTTTGAAACAAATCGCAAATTCCTCACCTTCAGCTGGTGGCTCATCCATCGAGGATGGAGAGACATTATGGAAAATGTAGAGCCAGCGGTAAAAGAAGTCTTTGGGCCGCTGAATCCCAGAGAAGACGTGTCTTTGGAAAGACTCTCAAGCCTAATACTAGATGTCCGACGAAGAGTAGAAGGCGTAACTCCTGAAGAGAGGAAGTAAGCGCTCCCACCCCTGAATTATCCTCTAAACCATTAGCTCACCCCCCAGAAACACGAAATGGCTCCCCTACCTCCTCCCCCCTCTTGACCAGGAAGACTTCGTCCTCCGCGAATCTGGCATGACCACGCCCCCACCACCCTCCCAGTCCCCACCAGCTACCACACCCTCTCCGCCCACCCTCCAAAACTCCCCAACCAGGCCTCCAACATCCCCGGACACAATCTCCCCCCCTCTCCGCCACCTCTTAAACGAAACCTCCGACCTCATCGACTCCCCCCCTTTCTCTCAAATCCTGACCCTCTTGCTCGATACCACATTCTCGCACCTCACCGACCGCGTCCTTCGCGAACAAGCCTTCAAACTCCCTCCCTCTCTCCCCTCCTCAGTATCCGGGGTGGAGGAAATTGGGGAAACTAAGACCAAACTGGCGAATATACTCGCGGTGGTGACGAGACAGGCGCACGCGATTGGGAACGGGGTGCCGAACGAGTACGTGCAGGCGATGGAAGGGGTGGGCGAATTGGAAGCGTTTAGCGCGGTAGTGTTCAGTAGTTTTTTCGAGGCGGTTGGCGGTGAGGGGGAAGGTAAGGAAGATGAAGTGAAGGGGGCGGAGAGGCTGGAGGAGGAAATTAGGAAGGAAAACGGAGTGGAGGGGAGGGGAGGTTTGTTGGGTGGTGTGAGACAGGGGTTTGAGAGTGTTTGGGGGAGGGTAGTTGGGAGATGAAAGGAAACGCTTCGAGATGTGCCAGAAGTGTTGGGAGAGGTGCAGATGGTGGTGCGGACCATGACGAAAGGCTGGTCGTGATATTAGTATTAATGACATGTGAGCATTATCTAGGTAACGCATGGTATGGCGTTTCCTGGGAATTACAGAGGGTCGATGCATAGCATTTCTCTACCCTTACGAGCGAAGAAGACTTGTCGAAGGCTAGAAGCTGAGGTGTGAAAAGTCCATCAGTCTACTCCTGGTTCATTCTTCCTTTTCTCACATGCCAAATGATGACGCGTTCATTGAGCATTGTCCTTGATGAGCCATCCATGATTTCTACAGATTCGACAACGCAAACTAGCCGGTATGCTTTTTTGATCATCGCTCCACATCGCTCATATTCACGATTTCACATACCACCTCCCCCGATTTTCCCTTTCTACCCCTCTACTTAAACACCTTACCATCCGCCCACTCATACGTCTTCCCCCCCTCCTCAATCGGCTTATCCCAGCTCCACTGGTCTTCCAAAAACTCCTTATCCTCCTTCTTTTTCGGGTCCAGCTTGGTAAAGCTATAGCTCTCATAGTCGGGCGCGACATCGAATGCAGGTTGTTCTTCCTGGCCGCGGATGACGAAGGCACCGCGGACGAGGCTGTCGTTGGTCTTGCCGTAGACAGAGGCGCAGCCGAAGATGTATTTGCGGGAGGCTTCGAGGCGGGTGAAGAAACCACCTGTGGTGGGTCGGATGTTAGCAATTTGAGTTTTCGGCTTATGAGGACTAGAAAACGGCAAAGATGGATTGGGGGGTTGGGGTGTCGGCTGGTGAAAGCGTTTAAGCAGGATGAGAGGGCACCGTACCAATAAGGTTGGATGTCATGAAGGTCATAGTCAGCTCATCGTTGTACTTGTAGTCAACTCTCCACAGAGAGTATTCTTCAGGTTTGAAGTTCTCCCAGAACCAGGGCAGTGCAACCTCACGAGTTTCCTCGTTAGAGTATTTTCGCTTCCAGTCATCGAGGGCCAAAGTCGGCTTTGGTAGAGCCTCAAGGGGATGCTTTGGTTTAGGCTGAGGCTTGTCCTCCTCCTCCTCCTCGTCTTCGTCGACGTTTTTAGCCTTCGGCTTCGGTGCAGCCTTAGGAGCTTGCTCTTTCTTTGGCTTCTCTTCCTTCTCCTTCTTAGGAGGGTGGTTGGGAATAGCCTCTTCGATAAAGGAGAGCTTGTCAACAACGGCGGAGTAGATTGGCTGGTTGTAGATTGTCTCATACCAACGAGTGACATTCGGGTTTTCTGCACGCCATTTCTTGTCAAATAAAAACTGGAAGCCGCGAGATATAATGCTGGTAGTGTAGAGATCGGCTAGAGTGATGCGCTCGCCGGCGAGGAAGGTGTTGACCAGAAGGTGCTCCTCGAGGACACCGATAGCTTTCAGAGCTGCTTTCTGGGACTCGTCGACCATTTTCTTATTGTATGGGTCCCGGCCAATGAGAGGGCGGAACCAACCACCAAGAGGGGGTAGAACCTCGGAATTGGCGAAGGACATCCATCGAACAATGGAGGCGTAATCTTGTTTGGTTTTGCCTAGCAGGCTGGTCTTTTCGTTCTGGGAGGTGACTATAGTCCGTTAGCTTCGTCTATCAATCTATAGGCAAACAGTCAAGCATTTGAGATGTGGGTTGTATCAGAGTGTGAATAGTTCTCAACAGTAGTCTTCAGACAGGGATAACTGTAATTGAGTAGGTTTTTCGTCATTATAAAAGTAGGAATGCTGCCGCATTTCGGGGTCTTTTAGACTTATGAAACAAGGGGTATACCATATATTGCGATGGCAATGGACTCGGTAAGCTCATAGCCATCTGCCCCGACGAAGGATGGGACTTTTCCAAGTTTGTTGAGCTTCAGATAGTCATTTGAGACGCCCTTTGCTAGATCAGTGTGCACAATCTCGAGATCAAGGTTGTTGGCCTTGGCTACTGCGCGAATCGCAGTGGAACGTGCATTGCCCTGATAGAATAATAGTGTTAGCAGTTAGCTTCAACCTCTGAGAAGGAAGAGATCAAATATTGAGTTACTGACGTCGTATGTGTAAAGTTTGCCGAAAGACATGCCTGCGGCTATTTCGCACTGGTTGAGAAAAGTCAAGATTGATCTCAAGTTGGGCTGTCGTAGAATTTTGTGCATGAGGTCCCTCGACATTTTCGCTTGGTTAGCGCCGAAGCGCGTTCAATGATGTTCCGTATTTTGCTCATAGGAGGAACATCCTTTGTGAGACATTTGAGGGAGTGGATGACCATTTCACCATGGCATCCAAGCAATCCTTCAGCTTGACATATCGATTATTCTCTAAATGTCCCAAATGCCATAGCAGATTATCTCGAACCCCTCCAAGATCAGCTCGATCCACCTCCCGAAACTTCACAACCTCTTTATCAGCACCAGCCTCCATCGCCGCTCCAGAAATCGATTTCGAACAACTTCCGGCTCCTAATCCTGCAAATGCCCGCGTCGTTCCAGCATCCCCTTCCTACTTCACTTCCAAGCCCAAATTTACTGATGGTCTTCTCAACCTGCGATCTCTCCTCCGAGAATACCAAACTCTTCCCACTGTCGAGCCAGGGCAAGCGCCTCGCGTGGCATGGAGAACCATCACCCAGTATCGACTCATGGTTGGTGAGCTCGTCCGGGCCTCCAAATACCATAAGATCCTCGACATCCTACGCCGCCTGAACCAAATCCATCCATCCCTGATGCCCGAGTCTCTACGAGAAGCTATGGAACCCTACAAGCGAGACGTAAACCCCTATGGGATTATACCCAGGCCTGGCACAATTGATTCCGATGGACGGGCTTATGGTGTGGGAAGACGAAAATCGAGTAGCGCCAGAGTGTACCTTGTCCAAGGAGAAGGGGAGGTCCTGGTCAATGGGAAGAGTATCAACAGTGCATTTGGACGTATACACGATAGGGAAAGTGCTCTTTGGGCGTTGAAGGCTACGGGGAGGGCAGACAAGTACAATGTGTGGGCTCTGGTCTCAGGGGGAGGGTCGACGGGGCAGGCGGAGGCGATTACGCTGGGGTTAGCGAGGGCGTTGATGGTGCATGAGCCGATGCTGAAGCCAGCATTGAGACGAGGTGAGTGGTTTATTCTTCGCGGTGCTTCTGCTATTGGAACAAGATCATTGGGACTAACATACATATGTAGCTGGCTGTGTGACACGAGATCCTCGACGGGTAGAGAGGAAGAAGCCTGGCAAGCTGAAGGCTAGGAAGATGCCTGCTTGGGTCAAGCGTTAGAGCGGAAGGCTGGGCACAATGTCTCGAAGTCGATTTACAATATGTTGTATGGAGAATCACTGAATTGAGAAACACATTTCAAACGATTCTATATTGCTTAGAGACTGCAATATCGAGACTGATGCCTACTCTTCAGGATGCAGCCATGACACTAATCACGACTTTTATCAACATCATGGTGCTTTGATATCCGTTAGCTACCTGCAGAATACAAACCTTCTGCTGCCTGATCCTTAAGCTAGCCGCGGGATTCCCCTAAGACAAGCGGTCGAAGCCCAAGGATAGCACCATAATTCCGCTGTCCCGACCACTGGCTTTGCTTAAGAGCTCCGGCTGTCTGTTAACCGTCTGTGACTCGCATGGATGCTTTCCATGGCGTAGCTGAGCGTTAGCGGATCTCCCACCGAATTTGGCGCTTATTCATGGGTTTTCATTGTCGGCATGCAAGAAAGCCCAGTAGGCTAACGTAAGGTCAGAGGTCTTGTCGTCAAAGGGTCTTGGCCCCCAATTGCGTTCGAGCCTGTCCAGGAAACGCCGGAACGCATGCTCGACCAATTCTAGGACACCTCCGCCTTGTACGTTGGCATATCTTGTTGCTCGCCTATTCAGGACCCATAGGCTTATTGAGTCATTTCTTCGGTCTATATATGATGGTTAGAATTTGGAGATGTCGATGATGGATGCATAGACGTACGTAATTCGTCGACCTCCCACGGATCCAACACATACAATTTCTTGAATCGACGGACGTCTGTAGCTTCCTCGAGTATGTATAGCAGAGAATCAGCTGCGGCATCGTAGGCTGCGGCTTTTCCTGTTCTGATAGAGGCCGAACCTCTCTGCTGTGTCTTCAAATCCCTTGAGCGTATATCCAAGTATGTGTCCGGCGTCCTTATCAAGGCACTGATATTCATCAATTGATCAAGGGTGGATTCGATCCTGGCAAGATCGGCTTGAATCTTTCGATGGTTGGCCATGATTTCCTCGTGAGATCGTTGCAAGGCGGCCAGCTCGTCCAATAAATCTGGTGCTTTGACATTTTGGAATGCCTGAGGATTGTTTTCAGTGTCATTCATATTTTCTTTCGCTTCTCTCCTGTTCTTGCGGGTGCGTTCAGCGTCAGGTGGCGTCTATGGGTTGGATTATTAGATAATGAATCTGACAGTGAATGAATTTTGATACTCACTTCAACAAAGGATCAGTTCTGGAGAAAGACGAGAGTGAAGAAAGTAACTTGGATGTTTCTCACTTGAAAGTGAATTTTCAACTACAGATCACTACCGCCAGAGAGTTCAAGTGTAGGCATCTCAACAAAATACTCCTATGGCTGGGGTGTTATGGTAAGAGCGGATTGACTCATTAATCTTTTAGTGCAATCACATGTCTGGTACGTCGATCGTTATATTCTTGCAATTTTCATCACTTCATCAGGCGAGGGAAGTCAAAGGTCAGTAATAAATAGGCCGCCTAACAGGATGAACAGTACTTTTGTTAATCGATGTTATCTGTTACTACCGTATGTGGGACTACTATTGCCTTGAGGAGGTATCATATCGAAGCTTCCTAACCTGAAATCCTCGTCCAAATCCTTTAAGGACTTAATAACCTCCTGATAGAGCCGTGGTAGCTCGGCTTCACGTTCTTTTGCAGGTTTCTGTCTCCATTCTAGGCACGTTTCAACTGTCTCTGCGTAACGTATTCCGGCTTCTCTATGCAGCTCATGTACTCGCTGCTTCACCGCCCCCCTTAACCTTTCGAGCGTTGCAGTAGAACTGGTATTTCCATAGTCCAGCCGGTGCCAGGAACCTATCTGGTACAGTAAAAGCCCCAGTTCAGTGGTAGAGGCATCGAAAGTGGGTGTTGCCCCTCTCAAGGCGCCAATACTACGTGTGGAATTCTTCGGCCTTACCGATCCAATTCCGGAAAAGTAGTAAAGACTGAGCAGGCGGTCCTCGTCCTCAAGTAGTTCGCCGGATGAAAATGATTTTGCCTCGGTTGAAGTATCGAAGTATTTGAAATTATCAGGATTCAATTGTCCGGGTGTATATGAGAGCCCCGTTGAGTGCAGGTGAGTCGCTGCCAGTAGTGCTGCAAGCCTGAACCGAAAAGCCGGACTTGGAGCTTTCTTCGTCGAGCCGATTAGGTCATGGAGGCTCGTAACCGATATCCAAGACGTTACATCCCTGTACAAGCGATGCGTGTCGTAAGGGGTAGCACTAAAATCGCCAACATGGACAAAAGGATCAAAGTCATTCACAGGTACTTGAGGTGTTGTTTGCATTGGAGAAGGTTCATCCGGACTTTCCGCCAACAGGAGAGTACTCTCACCTGCCTTTGTAGGTTTCCAGGCCTGCAACAAATAAACCTGGGAATCAGTCCGGAATGATAGTTCTTCGAAATCCGTTAAGAGGTTTTCTTTGGTAAGAGAATGGTCGAGGGATGCTTTGAAGCCAAATTGAGATTTCGCCATTGCTTCTCCCTCCTTGCTCTTTCTGGACTGGAGCAGAGCACCGTGCAGTCGAGCTATGACTTTGATGCAAGAACGATCTTCTGCAGGCAACGGAGGCACCACGAGTCTGTTGGCCGTTGGCATAGTCCGACCGTTGTGGTAAATTTCCTTATTACCCTTAAGTTCTCTCGCCGTCACTGAATTGAGGCATTTGAGCGCTCGGGTCCGAACAAGTCCCTCAATGAGGTCGTTACTTTCAGTGATTGCCTTGATAAAGGTCTTGTATTCCTCCCTATCTCTAGCTACCCACATGGCCCGTTTCCTCAAGCTTGCGCTACTCTGCATTCTCTTGGCGTCTATCCGCTGCTTGTCTGCAACATCTTGGACCACTGCATCGCTGTAGGAGCGAATGGATTTGGGTTCCAAGAAGGAATCGTGAATGGAGGTAATTGCAGTCTCATTTGATTCATTAGACATTGTACTAAAAGATACGGACGAGTCCGATCTATGGGCAGTGGTCTCGGAGTCGATGTCTGAATGAACCTTACGTTTAGATTCCTCGTCTGCTGAGCTCCATTTACGTGGTAGAGGCTTCTCTCTATAGTCTGTAGGTGTTTCTGATCATCCTTAGCAACTGAGTAATATCGACCTCTTTCTTCACTGGGGCTCACCGTTATCTTTCATGCTCGCCTGGCGATCGATTTCGTACTTGCTACGAATAGCGGCACACCTTGCTAAGTTGTCTTGCATCGCAGCCAGTTCAGCAACCACAACCTTTGCAAGCATGTCGTTCTCGTCATGTAACAATGTGCCGATGGGCCAATTAGACCACTCCTCCAACCGCGCTTTCTGCCCATCTAGCTTGCGACAACATTCTTTGAAATCTGGGCCGAACGAACGACTCAATCGAAGAAGGCTGTAGGCCTGATACGTCGCCCTAATTGCTGGCTCAACAAACGCAGCGGCCGCCAGTGTCAGACTGATCGGATCTGCCATAGCCCCGAACACTCATGAGTATCGTTGTATGCAAAAGTCTGGTTCAGTTTTCGGGTTTTAGCGAATTTGGCGGGGAAAACACACAAATCAGCCTCAAATTTGGTGCAAATAGAGCAAATACCTAGATATCATCCCCACACCCCCAAAACACCCCAAAGCTTCATTTTTGAAGCTATACAAACCTCAGCCTCACACGGGGGCAATCCTAGATAGTCAGAATGCCCCCCAGGCGTACCGGACGCAAAAGGGCTCCCTTCAAGGCTCTGCTTCACCTAGATGCATTCAAGGCTTCTAAGGCACGCAAAATCGCCCCCGTACCTAAGAATCCTATCGTATCTAAGGATTCTATCGTACTTTCTTCAGGGGCAGAGATCTCTTCACCCTCGACGCTTTCAGATGTAGAAGACCTTCCTTTGCTCAGGCTTAATCCTCTCAAGGCCCCTCAGTCTAACTCTCCCAAGGTCTCTCAGATTCCTCAAGCCGTAAACGCACTCATCTCGAGCGAGCTTGTGATCTTTGTCGCTAAGACTGCTGCTACTCTTGTCGCTCGAAGAGCGCGTGTGTCATCGTCAGCGAAGCTTGACTGATTTGAAGATGAGAATGAGAATGAGAAGAATCTAGATGACAATCAGTCTAAGACTCAAGCAGCTTCAAATCAATTCACAAAGCTCACTGCATCGATGAAAAGATGAGAATCGACGAAGTCAAAGTCATCGCTAGAATCGCTCAGATCATTCATGAACATGACTGTTAGGGGCCAGCATAGAGCGAGTCATATGGGTGTAATGTAACGAGTATATAAATGCTAAGGAAGGAAAGTATCTAGAAGGGAAGAGCCGGCTATCTATATGACTCAGGAGAACATAAGCT
>JAABUI010000026.1_pt1 | contig 251725 bp, 254 predicted proteins | sample 5559111 | NCBI WGS metagenome assembly JAABUI01 (sample SAMN10711870, study PRJNA513365) | rock metagenome | isolation source: Antarctica rocks | place: Antarctica: Victoria Land, Buttleship Promontory
ATAGGGTTGTTCCGAGGCCAACCCTATTCAGGGTTAGCTTATGTTCTCCTGAGTCATATAGATAGCCGGCTCTTCCCTTCTAGATACTTTCCTTCCTTAGCATTTATATACTCGTTACATTACACCTATATGACTCGCTCTATGCTGGCCCCTAACATGAAGCTTTCAAGCTATAAGAATCAATCATCAAATCACTTAGAAGCTTTGAATTGTCTTTCAGCTTGCGTAGATCTGATTTGACTTGACTCTCTTTTCATCTTCTCAATAGCAACAAAATCAGTGAATTGCTATAATTTCATCTTTTTAGACTTCTTCTTTTGCTCTTTCTGAAGCTCTTTAATCTTCAGCTTTTGCTTCTGAACTAGACGTTGTTGCTTCAATTTCTTCGCTCATAGCTTCTTTTTTCGCTTCGCTTTCTTCTTTCGCTTCGTCTTTTTTTTTTCTCATTTCATCTTTCTTTCAGCTATGAAACGCTGTTTCTCTAGCTTTCTAAACTTTCATTGTTTCTTTTCTTTCGTCTTTTGAATAGCAGCTTGCTGTTTCTCTTTGATTCTTTGAATTTGACAATCACAAGTTGCTTGAATCTTATTAGAACTAAAAAACATTCTCTTTGTCTCATCATTAATCTCTAAATCATCAAATAAAGACTTTTCACGTCATCTGCAACTTCTCTCAATACATACTGTTCATTGAAGATTTTTATTTTCTGCTTTCAGAAGAGTAACATTTGTAGTAAGCTTTTCAATCATATTGTTCAACTTACGAGCTTGTGAATCAATTGCTTCTTCTACAACTGACTTCATTAATCATTGAATTTTTCTTCAATCAGCTTCTGACAATGCTGAAGAAGAAGAATGACTTGAAACAGATCTAGCGTTTGATTTAATCTGCTTTATGATCTGTGATGAATTGAAAGACAGCAATTTTGTCTTTTTCATTCACTTTTGATGTTGACAGACGTGAAAGCAGCTTGATATGCAGATCAAAATAGATCAAAGAAGTCTCTTTTCAATATTCGAGAAAGTTCTTGACTTTTAAAGATTCAGTCGTTCAGATTTTGCGAGTAGTAATTGATCAAAGAATTGAATAAGCTGACATTCAGAGATTGAAGACGATGCGTAGAATGAGAAGAATATAAAGTCACGAGCATCTTGTTCTGCTCACATCAATCAAGAAACTTCATGTTGATATGACTGTCATGCTCGTCAACGAATAGAAGACAATAATCGCATGAATTTCTGACTTTTGATCTCGTATTTCGATCAAATACGATAGTGAGTCAAAAGTAGATCAATTCATTGTTAGTTCAGTCAGTAGCGAAGAAAGCAAAGAAGCAGAATTGCTCTTTGAAATCATATTCAATAAGTCAGCTGTTCTAAATATTATCTGATATTGTCTGATAAATGATCGAAGAAGATATATGAGTCATATTCATGCAAATGATTGCAATCAAGATAATTCATTCTCTATTGTCATCTTGATCAACATTCAGCAATTTGTCACTGTCAAGATGCTTTAAACTAAAGACTCTTTGAGTCTTTTGAAGAAGTTCAAGTAGAAAGCTCTTTTCGTTCATATTGTATGTGTTTGAAGAAAGAATCTTATATTCTTTGATTTTTTGCTTTATTTATTCTTATATTAGTATGAAACTAAACGTAATGAAGACACTTACAAGATCAAAATAAAGCTGATATTGATATGCATTATCGACTTTCTTTCGCTCTAGATCAGCGTCTTGTAGAAACTTTGACTGCAGTATATTTGAATAACGTCGAACGAACTCATAAGATCAGTTTTTGCCTGACTGTTTTTCAGATATATTATACGCAAAAACGCGAATCATGACATTGAGAGAAGGTATATCACGCTCGATAAGCTTGTTGATATAGCGAATAAGCTCTTTTTCTTGTTGATTCGAAAGAATTGACGTCGTTTGCTTGCTTTTCTTCACGAAGATCGTTTTACTTCTATGTCGTCACGACAGCGTGCTTCGATTGATATTGAATTTCTTTGCAGTTGCAGTGTAGTTAGATGAGTCTTGCAAAGCTAGATCTGCAAGCGCTGTCTCAATTGAAGTCATATTGAATTTGTAATTGATTTTTGAAGAAAGATGAAAGTAGTAAAGTGAGATGTGCACGGGATCGAAACGTGCATCGGGCCGGGAATACTTCTACATCATCTTCTATTGTGCACTCTTCATAGATTCGATTCTCTTCTACTCTATGAAAGAATTTCGTTGATTCTTCTTCATGAAATTGCTCGTTACTATACGTAATATTCTCAATTCAGCGATCAATATCAGGCGGAACATGAAAAACACCATGGGGAAGATCTTGAAGAGACATAGTAATATTATGAAAATAGTAAGAGAATAGCAATAAAATACTCAGCAAAGGTACACAACAAAGGATGGAAAGTTTAAGAGAAATGATGGATCTCGGCTTGCTTTATGAAATGGTCGGGCTGCCTTCGGCCGAGTTTAATTTTAAGGTTCTGAGGTGTGCCGAGTTTTAGCGTAAGGCATGCCGACCTGTCTGGTCTTAAGTAAGTGAGCACGAGTAAGGTACCTTATCTATTGGACCGTCGTCCGTCATATTTACCTCGGCCTATGGCGCGTCCCGTTGTCCCCGCACTCACTAACCTCCTCACTGCTCGCGTCTACCTTAACCACCAACCTTCCACACATTTAGCGACGATGTAGACACGTCGAATTTGTAGGGACATAAAGTTGAATGGGTTTCCTATGCGCTTTGGTCTTGCGGTCACATACCGCTGGACCTATGGTGCATGTGCTTGCTTATCCGAATGGTCGGCGCTATGTGACTATTATACGGGCAACAAAGAGGTTATGTAGAAGGTCTCAATCCGATTTCAGACATGATCACACAACAGCCGCAATCGGTCTCAACTCCGAAACAGATCCCGAGAAATTTCGTGGTACCCTGTGGAACAAGCGTGAATCTTTTGAGTCGGAGCGGAGTGGGCTTGCATTTGGCAGACCAGAAGTAGGATTTCTTACTGTTCAGATCTCAGGGTGCTAATTGGATTCAATCAAGCTACATTCTTTCCGTCAGAGAATTCAGGTTATAAGTCAAGAGCCCGAATGGCAGAACCCCGAGGAATTCGATACTGCAATGGGTCTCTTCTGGGATCTAGCCAGGGACAAAAAGCTTGTGGCGGGCGATGTAACTGAAGTCGCTCGATTACTCAACAATGCAACTCGACTGACGAGGACTTTCAAGTCCTGCGAGAGCATTCCGCAACACATGGAAAACTTCAGGCAACTATACATCACCGGAAAATTGCCTCCCCATCCACGAGCCACTCTGCACCTAATTGGTATGTATGAAAATATACGACAGTACCATTTGAGCCTCGATATCGGTGCATGGGCAATCCGGCAAGATGAAAACCACATCGATCTCAGCACCGTTGGCATGATCCTTCCAATCCTTGCCTTAATTGACACTACTACTCAGCGTTACGAAGAATTGAGCAGATATGCTCTTAGGAATATCCCACACGGCATCTGTCCATATGACCTATCTCATGGTGCGATTCTCCCCGATCGTTCGAAACATGTGAATGTTGGAGGGGCCAAGAAGTATCTCGAGTGTGTTCTTAACGCACAACTCATCGTGGGCGACTGGAGGAATGCTTATCTCACTCTTGATACTATATTCAGAAATTTCCCCCTCGATCCCCCCCAGACCGCTTTGGACAATATCATAGAAGAAAGACCGCTCTTCGAAAGTTATCAAGTATTTTTCATGTTCACCAGAACTGGCACTTTCGTCAGACCGAAGTCACTCGTGCTATTACTGGGCAGATTGAATAGCGCGCAGAGGATTGGGGGGGATCTAGGGCTGAATATAGACCTAGCAAGAGCTATGTTCCGCTTACTTGAGAACTATGTCACGTCAAAGGGAGAAGTCGATGCGAGGCACCTAGACGTTCTCCTAGTCGGTGTACTCTCGCTGCTGTATCGCTCCCCAATTGATGCTTCCCCAAGCTCTGAAAGAAATCACAACTTAGAGCATAAGCTTATCGAGAGGCTACTTCATAAGTTGTTTGACTTTTTTGCGATGCAAGGCGTTCCCGAAAAGTTGTCTACCTACTGCAAAGTAATCGACATGGGCGGAAGATTGAGGAGAGAGGAGATGTTGCACTCGGCTTGGCAAGGCCTTATCAACGCAGGGTTTCTTGCAAATGCTTCAGTCTACGAAACCATGATTGTAGCATCCGGCGAACTGCAACTTCCGGATGTATTACGTGCGGCCTGGGCGGAACTATGTCAGAAGTTTTCTGGTGGAACTTATCAGTTACGACTGCGCAGCTGGCGGGTTTTGGCAAACGCAGCTAGGAAGACTGGGCAACAGAACTATGTTGCAGATCAGGTAGATTTATTTGGCAATAATCTAAGCGGAGACGAGTACAGAGCGATCCAGAGAGCACTGACACAAACGGCGCCTTCCGAAGGCCTAGACATTTCCATTCCGGATTCGGCTACACCTTCCATAGGCTTGCAGCGTGTTGAATCTATCCGGGCTTTCTCTGATGACATGACAGCTCTTCTAAGTAGTCTTAGCAAAGGGGTACCTAAGTATCACTTTGCATCATGTAAGCCGTTCATCTGGGCATGGCCAATGGAATCCAACGAGCAATGGGAACGGGAATTGTATGACGAGATGAGCTTAGAATCTCCTGAAAACGCAGCAAGCTCTCAAAACATCTCTGAAGCTATCTGGTCCAAGCAGGAGAGGATGAATACATGGAAATCTACTAAGAGTCCTACAGGACGTCCTATAAGCGAACTCCGTTTCCTTCAGTTCAGTCGTATTAGCAAGATTCTTATCCAGGCCGAGGTCTGGGAGGGCCAAAAACAAGAGTCAGGGCAGGAAGCAAAAATTCGGGAAAACCTCAAGAACCAAGTCAGAGGGAACGATCTCAACATCAAATATAACCGTACAAACCACCTGATGCAGATTATTGCACATCGTATGGATCTAGAAGAAGAGGCATCGAAGCATGAGACAAAGGAGCAGTGGCGAGCGAAGGTGCGCAACTTGCGGAGTCCCAAAAATAAACATTACCTTCCGCCGCTCGGCTCGCGATAACAGAAGAGCACGAAGCGCCAATTGATTGCTCAAAAGATCTTCGGCTATCCTGATCGTGCCACTCTCTGGCTAGGTAGCCACTGGAGAAAAGTTCCATTACTCAGCTCGCCAGGCGGGTTATGCCGGCATATGTTATCCGCAACGGCAACTTCTGTTATCCTTCTTGAATTCCATTCTGAGTCGCCAAAACCAATTATCCCCACAGCAGCCTGCGTATATTTTACCAGCTACACGAGTAATTAGCTATCCACTCAGATCGCTCAGTATCAGGGGGCTCGAGCATGCTGTGTCTCTAGTGTCATCTGATCCATCACACGCCGGCTTTGCTTCGTTCCCATCTCGTTTTGTTTGCTATGGAGATCTGGATCATAGAAGAACACAAGCATCAATCGTGGGGTGGGCCTACCTGTGAACGCATGGATGGTATTCGCGAGGCTCGAGGGAAGGCTGAAACTCCCCACATGCAATTCAGACTGCGATAGTAAAACATGTCAGATTCAATGTACGACGCATTAGAACCCTATGAACGACTATCAAATAAGCCGCTTGGTGAGATGTTGGAATTCTCAAGACGGAATTTCCTTGTGAGATGTATTAGGAAAGCGTGCTGCAGAAGCCGATCTGAGGTTTCTCACCTCTCAAGGCATGATTGAGACACATCTTCGAGGCCTAAGACGTCCGGCTAGCCTTATAAAGAAAAGCACTTTGGGAAGAGATAGGCAAACCGTGACCCTAGAGCCAGAGTTTGTTGGTTGTGCAAGATCAATATCGGAAAGTCGTCAACTGTGGATGCAACAGAAGCCTATATGAGGACTGACATTGGCCTCATTATGCCCTGGATCCTGGCGACAAGAACAACTCGCTCAAACACAGAACGAAGTTTCATGTACTTGATACAGCGTAAACTACAAATCTATCCTGTCACTCCACAAACCATGGAATCAGGCTTGCGAACCATAACAACAACATCAACGCTCAATTTGTAGCTCACCCGATATACCCACTACATTTCACGTCGTCAAGTTCTGTGTTTACTTCCTCATAGCTTTCGCTCTGGAACTCCGACGCGATCGTACTAGACGGAGCCTTGCAGCATTATGTTGTATAGTGTAATTCCGAGGCTAAATCGTCTCTCGGCTTACGCTGCTTTGGCCAAGGGATCTGGCCGTCTTTCAACTCTGTAATGCTCGATTGGCCTTCCCCTACGTTTCCATTCGTCGCAGTCCCGATCCCGCCATCCTTACTGTCTTCCCGGGCAAACGTCCCCCACTTCATCTCAAAATAACTAATCCGATACCCCCTAATTTTTTCTACAAGGTCATAGAGTAGCTTCATCCTCAGCCCGTTCCTGATCTCATATAAACGCTCTGTGCCCAAGCTCGACTTTCTTGCCACTCTGAGCATTGTGGCTGGCGACTGCGCAATGAGCATACGCCGCCAACTTGCCTCTCTCCTTTCATATGCCTGCTTCTTCTTGGGACTACTATTCCAATCGAGATCTTCGAGGATTTCAAAGGTTTCCCGAGCCAGTGGATTCGATGATGTTTCCGCCATGAATCACGGCGGAAAAGCCTTGCGAAGAGGAGGTTTCACATCCCTCGAGGTGCGGTCTAGTTTGCGAGCTGAAGGACGGACAAAGAGGGCTTGCTGGAGGGAAACCGAAGAAATGATGGCGGTATGGAATGAGTGGCTTATCAATTGGGCTGTGACTAGAAGATCGTACATGGGAAGCTCGAGGAGAATCGCTTCCAGGAGCTCGGCAGTAGAGAAGACGGTGTTGAATGCGGAAGGCATGATGACAGATATTCTTATGATGGGGATCGGAGTTGAGAGGTTGATATGACACTTATGGAAGAAATTTATGATGTTAGGATACGAGGTCATACGTGGGCATACTGATATATTGATTTTTGCTGTTAGGAGGCTATCTAGGAGGTAGAAGGGTAACAACTCTTCTAGCGCCAACTCCCCTATTTCCAACATATGAATCATGAAATGTTACATCTTAGAGCAGGAGCGTTAACAGGAACTTTGTTTGATGCTGTGCCACATTAAGTTCCCCAGACGCTACTCGGGCCTTGCCGTAGCGATGCCGGCTAGCGTCTTGGCATGACCCAGAAATGATAATTGCCGAAAGAGTGTGCTATCAGCCCTACATTCCTTGGCGACTATCCTCTTTGCTTTGCAATGGCTATTTGGATCTACAACCCTATCTAAACTCGAAGTTTCCCTGGGGTGTTTAACTTCCGGCATCTCAGATCGTTTTAGTCTCTCATGGCTAGAAAACACGACTGCTCAGCAAAGTCTCCATGACGGTTATAAGGGCATGATGTAACTCCATGAGCCGGCTACTTGCTTTGTCTCTGGAGCTTGCCTACTCTATTTGTGCCTTCTGCTCGAGCAAACGCTTCTCCTAGTCATGCTACAAGCCCTAGCAACGATGGCATGTCTCATGCGCCATGTGTCTTGCATATTTTGCGTGTAAGCGCTTTCTTGTGCATACTACCCAACATTGTCTAGACGTCTCGCAGCTTCAAGTAAATTCATAATGTCAATCATTGCTGCATGTTATTTCTTCAGATGTCCAGCATTCCTTCTCCGCGCCAGAAAGATGATGTTTTTACTCAATGCGTTCACATTCCTAGTTTTCACCCTTTCAGGTTGGCTTTGGAGAGTTCTTTGTTCAATATTTCATTGAAAATAACTTGTAGCCGTTTTCGTCCGTTTAATACCTTATTCTTTCATATCGTTCAATGTACGGAAGATCAATCTGATTTCAAGAGTTATCCTACCTAAGAACGACAAGGAAAGTCGTCGAGTATTGCTATTCAGGCCGAAAGCAGTACCGTAGGAACAATGGCGGTATCAAATGGGAATTCGTCTAATAGGGGGGCATTCGGGAAACACTGCTGTAAATTCTTGGTTTCAATTTGGGACCAATTTGTTATGGACGTTGCGACTAGGGACAGGATCGGGCTTCGTTCCCCGGAAGATTGGAGGCGACTCGGTTACGGGGGAATTCCTGGAGCTTGTAAGAACACTTTAACATACAAGATCCACCCCTTGTTCCATGGTCTGCACAGTATGTACCCAAGAATTGCCCCCGTACTCCGTCTAGCATCCGCGATACTTGAAAGCCCGGCAAGTATGGCCTTTTTATATACTATAACATACGGCCATCGAGAGAGACAAGATCAACTTTCTAGCCAATTTAACGGCGAATGCACAGTCCTTCGGCCACTGCGTGGCCCAGAGGCTGTGATTCGGGACAAGGTTAGCAGAGCATTAGACAAGTACTCGGAGTTCCATGAATTCCTCATAAGTACTCCTCCTCTAGACGACAATTGGGAGGGCATAACACATAAATCGGACATCGTCTGCTGCATCACCGACGACGGAAGACAGGGACTAGGTGCTTGCACCCGCATTAAAACGTCATATGTGACTAAGTTAACCCAGCTTCACACCGAAGGCGGTAACAAGCTCGAGATCTTGAACTTGCAATTCAGAACGGCGGTGACACTTGTTCACGAACTGGCTCACGCTATCAACGGAGCGGTGGATATCAATTTATATCCTCTCATGAATGAAATCGAACTTACAGGCACTGCTTCCAGTAAGATCTACGAACCATGGTACGAAGACCAAAGGCTAGCCGAGCTAGGTTTTGCGTATGAAAATGAGGTTTTTGGGGGGATGGTTCACACCCTCCCAAATATGCAGCCTGACCATCCGAACTCTATCGACCCTTCGCACCCCGTCTTTGTCCAGAAGTGGCCAGGAACCGTGACAAATCGACACACCAAAAGAAGAGGAAGCAAGCAATCTATGACTTTGTATCTAGTCTCCATGCACTTCATCCACAACATTCAACAGCAAAATTTTTGGAACTACCATTCTGCTTACCGTGATGTCAGCAAGCTTCGTATTGAAAAGACAATTGGGGTGCGAATTCAGACAAAGGAGAGTGATATCGACTCGACCTGGGACCCAGAGTACTCGAGCGAGGGTATGTGGCCTGCCGACGAAAACGATCTGGTATATAGGGACGCTCTAGGCGGTGATGAGACGGAGTACTCTCCTGCCAACACTTCTACGGCGGCGACATCAAACGTCACGCTCCGTGATCTTTTTGAACGAGTCAACTCTCCACAGCAGGAATGAAATGGCGCTGGTCGCCGCATCACCTGCTGGGGCTTCTTTTCTCAGCCAAAACACAACGCCGGTTGCAAACTGACATGACGATTTGCCGAGCGGGGCGTTCAAGGATCCAGTTCTCCCTATTGAAGCGAGACCTCAGGATCTCGAGGCTCAACCACGCCACGAGTCACATTCTCCCGAAAATGTCTAGTGCAATCACTTCCAGCCCACAAATCAAAGCACCTACAGAGATTGTTGGCGTGTCAACTTTCGACACATAATTCGTGATATGGCATGGACGTGGACGCATTGGAATCCAACACTCAATGCCTTCCAGACCCGCTGAGCTAGAAAATAGCTGCGAGACCCAATCACCTTTATATAGGATCCCACCATTTATCTCGTCATTTATTTCGAAATGTGCAAACCCCACGCCATCTGGGCACGAATAGCGTTTCGCAGGAACTACGAGAGCACTCACTCCATAATGCTGCGCTAGCGCAAATACTCCTTTTATATAACCTACCACTACCTAGTTGTAACCTTGTACTGGGTTAGCTCAATCGCCGAGCACTATTTCGGGCACGAAAACCCTGCTGCAAAAGTACGGTAGCATTCACTCGCTCTTACTACAATGAAGAAGATGTTGTTTATTTGTGTAAGGTATAACAAAACATGTTGGTTGGTACGGGCATAAGGATCGCGTATGATTATTTTCATCTGTCTACTACACTATAGCGTTGATGTTAGGCTTTTGTAGCGGAGATGTTGTACTGGTTCGTCTTCCTGTCCCGGCGGGGGCCCTACTTCTAAGGATTCTTGACTGGCTACATCTGGGAGATATAGCGTCTCGACAGTGGTCATCATAATCTATCGGAGCTAAAATACCCTCACTACTACAAATGTTCCCCTCTTATTCATCTCTCCCTCTACTTCAGCTCCTCGGTGGCTCTATGCCTCCTATACGTCTTCAACCTTCGCGCTACGGCTCCACAGCCGGCCCCTAATAAATATGACCTTATCTGTTCAAGCATCTTCCACCGTTCAACATCCCCCGGGATCTATAGAAACACTAGAAGCCGCTCGCGGATTACAAAGAAGTCCATCATTCCGTACACCTGGTGGGTATCAAGCCAAAGAGTGGGCGAAAGCTTTCCTGTCCAGTCTGATGGTGCAATGAGTGAGCAATAGACTCGTAAGCTAAAACGTCTTCCCTCGCTCCTAAGCTAGAATCGAAGGTACTTTTTACAGCGAACGCTCCATCGAATCCATAAAGTTCTCAATAAACGATTCAAGGACCGTAACATCTGAGCAGATTCTGATGCTCTGCTACTTCCTCGAACACCCATCACCCCTACGTCTAGAAATATCAAGGAAACCCCTGCACTATCCTCACGTGGACCTGGAGTACATCCCAGCGACCAAAACAGCCCAAGCCGCCAATTGCCCGAAAGCGATAACTCCAGAGCGGATCTGAACGTTACAGGCGCTTAGCTATCTATACATGACGAAAATCCAATGAACCTCACTAAGTATCGGAACTCGTGACAAAACCGAAGATATCGATGTACTGTACGTCTTGACTCCATTCGTTTTTGTTGAGATAGCACCCAAAAAGATAAACACGCGCGACAAGGTGGCCGATATGGGTCCCGAGGCGATTTTGCGAGCAGCGTTTTAAAGGTTATCAAACTTGTTAAGGCAGCAGATATAAATCCTCGGCTGTCTACAATCTCTATTATTACCCTCCGCTCAGCTTCCCTTCCAATTTGCTCTCTACACTCTGCATCATCTAAACACAAAAATATCCCCGTCATCAACATGCATTTGTCTACAGATTTCACACAAGGTACGGAACTCCTACGATTGCAATCGGGTCATAACTTCTCTTCTATAATTCTTCGATATCTCCCTCCCCATCCTCCGTAAACCTTCCCACTACACCAACATATCGCACCACTCTTGAGTTCCAAATCAAGCACAACATCTACATCTCAAAACTCTATAAACACCCCGGATCCCCTTTATTACGAGGAAGCAATCCGTGCGAGTCTGCACATACAAACACCCCATTAGGAACGCTCATGTCGTTTCTAAACTGGGGTTTGGCGCCATTAGAAAATTTTCTGCTGAAGGATTTGAGAAGAACAGTGGGGAACGTGGGTAATGGGGTGAGGCGGGTTTGGGTGCGGGGGTTCTGGTGGAGGGAAAGCGAGGAAAGGAGCGCGGTTGGAAGGGAGATGAGTGCGGTTGTTGAGTGGTGGGGGTGTGTGTAATTGTCTATCACGAAAAGGGTGAGAGGTGTTGTTGGTTTTCGAGTCAGGGAGGCTGCTAGTTTAATCGTTCAATGTTTCGGTGTTTCGAGCTGGAGGAGGTTATGGGCTTTGGCAGCTCGTCAATATTAACGTCGTCATCAAATCACCCCTAAATACCCTCCTGGCCTCCCCACCGAACCACGGAGCGCTAGACCACGGTGTTGTCACCTTACCAAGAGGCTCTGATATTATCATCAACCTTTGAGAACTTCAACGGAAGGAAATGATTTCGTGTTCAAGGAGACTAGATTCTAGATTAGCTGAAAGGGGAGTTGTGGGAGGGGGGAGTGGTAACGGCGGTGTTTTAAGATATATTCCGAGGCGTGGGTGGGGACGTGGGATGCGGTGGGTGTGGTTAGTGGTATGGGTGGTGGGTAGCGGAAGGGGCTTGGGGGCGGGTTGGATTTGTGATGGTTTCCTGAGGAGTGGAGGGTGGATTCTTGGGAGAGGGTGTCTGGGGAAGTTATTAAAGGGAAGTGGGGGAATATTCTGATGAAGATATAATGCTTTATCAATGTCTGTACGTTCACTCCTTGGATCTTACATACATCCCACATACATCCAGTCTGATTGAGACACTACCCTCTATCCGAACCGAACAGAACATCACCCGAGCAGCTCAGTCCCGTTTCAAACTTTACCAAAGCATCTTCAGTGCCGATAACAGCATTATATCAACCCAACCAACCCCAGCCTCATGGTAAAATAGTATTCAAATAATTATCAATGGTTTAATCCATAAATGCATACGTGATGGTAAATCCTAAGCATGTTCGTCCCTCGTGCGGTTTCCCTCAAACTGAGAAGTGTCCTGGCAACCCAGCTACGGTCCCTGCAGTCTTTGATGCCTTTTTTAGGACGCCTTTTCCACCGCACACCACCGTGCCCATCACGCTCGGCATCAAACCATGTGGATCGACCAAGACGGAAGGTCTTCAATCGCTTAACAGACAGGCATGACCGTGCGCGCGGCCTTTTCTTCCGCTTCATGCTTTATCTGTACTACCAGTGCCAGCTCGACGGCATCGCAGGCGTCCGTAATAGGGCAAGTTGTACGGGTAATAGCTGCTTATGAGATTGCTTATCGTGTCGAAAGCGAGATGTTGAAGATTGCTGAGGCGAGATAGATATCGTAGAAATACCTTCAGAGAAGTCAGTGGTTGTAGTCTGTGGTTGACGAAATACTCAAAGGCTTCCGAAGAGGAACTCGCCTGAAGGCACTCATCCGGCATGGAGGTTCCAATTTTCAGCCGAAGACTTTGGAGGTTAGGAAAGCAAATAGATCATCTAGGATCATGGATTCCTTATTTAGTAAGATGGATTATTGACACCATGGAACGTAGCGTGAGATATTCATACCGAAATAACTAGCCCTGCATCTCTTGATTGTCAAGTGTGCGAGCTTTGTTGCGGTCTGTGCAGCCTCATCAATTCCGAGGGTTTACTCCAGTGTGAGGTTGAGATAGAAGAGATGTTGGTACAAAGTGCAATGAGGACATAGCAACATGGAACCGTGACAAAAGTCGTTACTTTTGCCAACAACACATGGCTCTTTTGGAGCTCGGAGGCAAAGATGTTTGTATGGCTTCCTGGCGGAAGGTGAAGTACAAATTTCTGAAGCCGAGCCATCTTGCTGATTAGCCGTGCCAATACCGAAGCCAGCCATATGGCTGGGTATTTTGCTTCGTCATCGCTACCGTCTGAAAAGTACGATGCAGACCAAAAGCGACCGCCGAAGTAGATATCGGAGTCATTCCAGACAGAATGATAACAGGAAGCCCGATCCAACTTATATTGCCAGTCGTCAGCGCAGATGTCAACAGTCAATTTCCTTAAACATGATTGAGTCAGAACCTCAAAGTACTATAATATTGCTGGACATACCTGAGGTATTTAGCAAAATCCGGACAGTCTTCAATCTCTTCCAAGCAGTTCCATACGGCCCGAATATTACCTCTATTAGAGATCTCACGATGCAAACCCGGAAAGCAGAGCTCGTGAAATAGCCTGCAGGTTTTGAAGAGACTATCCAAAGGCTAAGGCAAAGTGTTACCGCGTGAAGCATATAGTCCATACATATAGATGTATTATATTTGTTTGTTTCTCCAGTCTGAGTAAGCGTAACATTATCAGACACCGTAGCTGTTATTGCAGGATATAAGGGCGAAGCAGAAGAAAGGCACTTTCACCATCCCAGTACTCTTCACCGGCGTTACCGTAGAAGCCGTGATCTGTAGATTATCTGCCTGCAGAGCTCGGAAGCGCGACCGGTACGGGGCACTGAACTGCACCGGTTTTATACAAGTTGTGTAGAAACGAGTATCGTAATAATATACGGTAATGGTGGTTCCACGTGCAGCATCAGCCCAGTATCACACATATGCACTCAACAAAATATCTCATGCTTGACAGAGTGTGAGAGTTTGAGAGAACGTGCCAGTATTCCCTAGACCAACATCTCTCTGAGTTATTTCGTCGTAATAGTGGCCGTAGAAAACTCTAGGGAGGAAAGGGAGTAAATGCCAGCTGAGTAATCTTGAAGATTTTCAGGGAATAGAGGAAATGAATCTCTTACAAAAGTCCTCTGCATTGCAAGTAGTAGACTTGGTGGGCACAGCAGGAGCGGTTTTCGGTATAGGCTCAGCGATAGCAAGTGACGGATAGAGATATAGGAGTAGATATGTACGAGAGGAAATTCTTATTACGTGGCAAGGTCCTGACCCTGGAGATTTAGGCGTTGAACATCTTCAACGATGGCTGAAAGAGACAGCGAGGTCTCCTGAACTTGGGCAGCTTGAACATTCTGACTACTAGCTGCCTCGCCGCAACAAAGTCCTACTATCAATTGAAGATGTGGATAATGTGCGGCGAGTTTTTCTGCTGTACTATGCTCTTGAAGTGACGATGCCGCTCATAGACTAATTGTAGTTAAAGGTAATAAAGGCTAATATCTATTCGAAGATTTGTGACTTACCACTGGTGGACCCGAAGACCTCGGTACCTCCTCTTGGTACTTCAATTTGGCAAAGTCCAAGCAGGCAGAGTGCAACATCAAAACTCAAGTCGCAAGTAAGCAGGGATGGGAATGAGACTCGTCATCAAACTAAAAGCTAAAAACCAATTCAATGAATGAATTGAAGAAATTAGAACTTGTAGGGCAACACAAACCGGTATAAGACGTGCAAGAAATACAAGAAGTACTCTATATACAGTGCCTAGATTCACTATGTATATACTGGTCTAACAATATTTCTATCCTTGTCTGTTTCGGACAAATGCTTCTTCAGAAATGAGCGCATTTCTTGTCTGTTGATCTCGTCCTTCTCGAAGACTGCCCTCATAGCATCATCACAACGGATAGGCCACTCCTTGTCAGCATCCAGAAGTCTATGTCTTCGCGCATATTCCCATATCTTTCTCCTGACCTTGGGACCAGATAGCTGTACGTGTCAGTAATTGATTTCGCTACGATCAGAATGTTGTTGGCATACTTCGGTATGTCCATCAAGTAGTGCGGAAAGCGGAGAAGAAAGTTTCATGCGCCTCTGGGCTAAGTCAACTTTGGACATTCCAAGAAGCCTTGCAAAACTTCTTACATTTATATTTTGGGTGTCATTGCTTTCTTGCCATATGTCCGATCCAAAAACAGCTTCTTCCGGCTCCTGGGTATTCTGCTCGGCTATTTCAATAGCCTTTTTTGCGGCCTCCGTAAAGTCATCGAACGCAAGTAACGGCAAGCCACTGCTAGCAATCTATTAGGGATGTTAACGGAATCATGCTGATCAACGTGACAATTCACTCGTACCATCGTTTGGCCCAATCCCTCATTGGTACCCCTGAGCCGTGTTACCACCGGGACTCTGATACCTAGGTCGTTATATGCCAGCATGATACCTTCTGCAATCATGTCACATAGCGTGAGGCCCCCATATATATTGACAAAGATCACTTTCACTCTTGGATCTTTGAGGATTATTCGAAAAGAGCTTTTGATGGTCTCTTTCGTTGCTTTCCCGCCGGTGTCGAGGAAATTAGTGCACAGCCCTCCCAAAGATCTAATTGTATCATTGGTGTTCATTGCAAGACCTGCCCCATTGACTGCGAAAGGTCAGCCTGACCACATACAGGTTTGATGAAGTCAACGTACCTAATGTGCCAATACTGCCTTTACCTGGTAGCCTAATGGTCGCTATGTATCAGCAGAGAATGCAATTCTTACAGGATGTGACATTACCTCCAGTATACTATACCGTCCTTTGCGGCTTCTACTTCTTCTGGATGGAGTTTCTGCTCTTCTCTGAGAACCTGAAGCTCTTCGGCGGTTTTGTTGAGACGAAGTGCTGCATCATCAAGTTCACAGCGATGATTGACTACCACATACTCTCCGTCAGAAGACTTGGCGACTCTGACAAGGAGGAACGCGGCATTCTCTTGGTAAAATGTTTCGATAAGATTGGTAAGAATGCTTGCAAGATTGCTCTTGTTACCAACCTGGTTGATCGCCCTATTTGTGATTGTAGCAGTAATAACCCAGTCTTCAAGTACCTTTTCTTTTAGAAATTCACCGTACTTAAAAGAGAGCCTATGACCATCATTCCAGACAGGGCAGCCGTCAGCGAAAGGGGCTATCATAATGCATGGAGAGTTTTGTGTTCTGTCAATCATAACTGCCAGACACAGTTGATCTTTACGCAAAAAATTCTGCTTCGCCTCCACTACTGGTATATTGTGGTCCCTTAGTACAATAGAAGAACGAAAATCTGTAAGGAGGAGATTTCTCCGCTGATTCAAGTGAATTGCTGGTCGGGAAGCAACACTGGGTCTGCGATTACATGTATGAATGTCTCGTCTTTGATGCAAGGTTGACGATAGAACTCCCTGCGTAGAGTTTCAACAGGTATGGTCTTCAGCGAAATCACCGAAAAATGCTTACCCTATCGTGAGCCGTCCTCAGACTTGCCCTGGCCACACGCTGCTCCAACAGTGGCTTCAGAACATCACCACATTGGGCAGGATGACTGACAAGGATGGCGCCAGCTTCTTTCAGAGCGTGAATTTTTGCTTTTGCATCACTGCCACCGTAGGTAATGTATGCGCCGGCATGACCCATAGTACGATTTCGAGGAGCTTCTATACCCGCTATCAAAGCTAGAATCGGTCTTAATCTTGTTAGCACAAGATCATATTGCTTTGCGATAGAGAAAATACTTCGGGTCAGTGTTCCTTGTATGATATTGCTTAATCCACTCTGCAGCTTCTTCCTCAGCCGCACCTCCGATCTCTCCAATCATAATGATACCCTGAGTAGTTTCATCATGCTCAAATATTTTGAGAGCGTCAACAAAGTCCGTTCCGGGCAGAGGGTCTCCACCCATACCAATCACGAGACTTTGGCCAACGCCGGCCCTCGTCGTTGATGCAATAGACTCGTAACTAAGCGTACCCGATTTCGCTACGATTCCTGCAGCGCCAGCCTCGAAAGTAGGCAATGGATGAAATCCAATCCTACATCTACCTGTGGCTGATATCATTCCGGGAGAATTGGCGCCTACCAAGCGGCTCTTTGACTGAGATTGGAGCATTGCATGGACCTTTTGGTTTTCAGTGAAATTTTGACGACAGGAAACGAGAGAGTAGACTTACACGAAGGAGATGATGCAGTGGAATATGCTCGGCGACAGCAACAATCAACGGTATTTCTGCCTCTATCGCTTCTTCAATAGCGGCTGCGGCCTGCGGCGCGGGTACGTACACAGCAGTTGCATCCGGCTTCAAATTCTCCTTGGCCTAGCATTTCCGGGTTCTCAGTATTCGAAGATTTTTATCAGAAATGATCATTCTTGCATGGTCTTGGCTCTACGTACAGCACGCACTGTTGGGAACACCGGTAGTCCAAGATGTTCGCCATGTTTCCCTGGTGTGACACCCCCAACAATCTTGGTGCCGTATTCTATTGACTGCTGGGCATTCTGGGTTGCCTAGTAAATAGTTCAGCGGCATGGACATTGAAGAAAGTAGCAAACTTACTTGTCTTCCTGTGAACCCTTGAAAGATTACTCGGGTATGAGATCCGATCTTCAGATTTGGCACCGTACTGTCATAATTCGCAGATAATGTATGCTGTAGCCGACACGGGCGAAAAGTAACCCCAACGGAGGATGCATGTCTGCGGGTGGGCCTCAATAACCCAGAAAATCTCAATACCATCTCAAGGAGAGTTCATCCATATGTTATCAATCAATGCAAACCTGTAGGCTGCCCTGCCACGTCAATTGATGAATCAATGAATATAGAAAGCGAAGGGCGAATGCCGAATTCGGACTTAAGGGTCGCGGCTCCGAAGCGCGAGACGCCTAACGTCATTACCAATAAAAGCAGTGAAACAGCGTGAATCTTGTCGACCTCATTGCTTCGTAATTGATTGCCTCCATGCTTAAACAACGTGATGTTCCTGTCAAGTCCTTTAACCAGATAATGAGAAAAACCGATTATATAACTTGATATCCTGTGTTCTCTTCCAGCCATCCATCAGCCAAGCTACTCCATCATACCCAACATACAACCCTTCTGTACCTCACCATGGTCGTGCTCTTCCAGTCTCAAACATGTCCCATCAACCCACCTGGTGCTCAACCAGTTCTCACCACTGCACAGTTCTGGGAAGTAATGATCCTCAAGTGTCGCCAGCCTGAGCTCTTTGTGGCGCCTATGTCTAGTTCAGAGGTCTTGGAGGAGACAGAAACATTCATAAAGAGAGTTGTGGTGTTCAAAGAGGTTAGCATGAATTCTATTGACTGGTCCATTTAATTGATTCTTGGAAAGGGTATGGGACCCCCAAGTGGGAAAGCGACCGAGGACATTACGCTCAGAAAACCATGGAAGGTAATTGCCCAAATCATGACTTATCAGTACTTCTCCATCGTTGTTGAGATTGAGAAAAATTCTTGTGAAATATAGGCAGATTTCGTCAACCTTGACAGCGACGCTTTCATAAGCAATCTAGTGTCTCAAGGAAAGGATGAAACTGATCTTTACTTGACCTTCTATTTTGAGTGGAAATATCCAAATATCAAGGAAGGGTCCAAAGAAGAGAAAGAGACGTCTGATCAATTGTGGGGAATGGCTGGGAAGACAGTTCAACATACCATTGACTACGCGCGAAATATGGCCAGGGAAGGGAAGTTGGGCAAGGCTTGAAAGATGCAAGCATTCATGTGTGACTGGACGGAGAAACTGATCCTATATTGGAACATAATTTCTTGCAGTATCACTACTAACAACATTATGCAAGTTACAGAGATAATAGTTGTAGAATGGGAAATATAGAACATGAGAACAAAACCCACGCCATGACCAGGCCAAGCAGCTGGATCAAAGAGGTTTTTTCCGGAGCATTGATACTTCTGGAGCGCCAACGAAGCACAATATATTCCCCACAGCGCAGATGCTGATTGGTATCTGCGTTCAAGTGTGGTTGGTCAGAGTGCGTTTTGGTCTTGCGGTTAGGGCCTCACTCATTATTTTTGACGGTTTTCATGGGTATACTGTTTCTCGTCTAATTTCTTTCCCTCCAATTCTGTGTCATATACCTCAATGTGATGCCACTAAAGTTCAGTTCATGTACCGCAATGTTTTCAGTCTCAAGTTATGTTACGACTCAAGTACCGGAATCCACCGGCTCTTCAGCTTAGCGAATAGGGTATTTTCTAATACGATCCATCAGTAACGCCTGCAGAAAGTGACGAATCACATGGCGGCTCCATGGTTGACTGCACGAGTCAAGCCCACTGCAACTCCCGCCGCCACTGCACCTATTAGCACCATCTAGATTGCTACTTTGGCATTGTTCCAAGACTTCGACTTCCCTTTCCAGCGACCAGTGATGGATGGCAGTCTTTGTCCAGCCGAACGCAAATGGAGCACCGACCATGGTACAGATACTCCAATACAGCGCCAGCAAGACCTTTGTCCGCCTGACGCAGAAAAAAAGAATCAAAGGGACGAGGCCTCCGAGCATGTAGCTACCTCCGATGTTGAGCGCGGAGTATGCAGGGCGTGTGCTTTCGGGTTTTTTATGCTTAAAAGAAAACTCCGTGAGTAATTCTGCTAGCTTCTCTGGATCACGCTGAAGGCTGGCTGCAATGTCGATGATAAACTCAGGACATAACCCATACCGGTCAAAAACGCTGTGGGCCAGCGTAGAAGTATTACCGTCACGATCGGCAATTAAAGCACTGGTTAAATTTAGCTTGACCATATAGGAGTGTCTAAAATCAATTAGCCATAACGCTACAATACATCGAGGGGAGAGTGAGGCGCACGCTTCCCCTTTTGCGGCCATATAACCCTCGAGGCCCATCGAAACAGCTCCCGCGAAGAGCTCCGCCAGCCCCCCTAGTTAACGATACGGGCATCCCCAAAAGTTGATAGACCGGCAGTCAAGGCGAAAGTATCGACATACCATCGGCCAGGCCAAGTGTAGCATCAGATATGATGCGTGCCTTTGACGTAAACTATCGATTCCTCGCCGCTGGCTGGTGATGATCTTGCTAGGCTTCAATATCACGGCCAGCTTGGTGACCTTGGTGTGACAGGTCAAGCGGATTTCCATCACTCACCGTAGACTCTTTTCTATTGCCACAAATCGTCGGAGTTTTTGGAACGAGCGTGCCGGCGAGGAGACTTTGGCATTTTGAGTTAGAGCTTTCTTGTTAGTAAGCATTCAACTCACAAGCCGTAATGGCGTCGGCGTGATTATTGTGCGGGTCGGCGGCGATGGTTGGGAGGCTTGCCGTTGCAGCTACTGACGATGCTGCAACGTCGTGTGAACGAGAAGCACTTGCGGAGAACACGATCAACTTACCAGAACCAAGGTCCACGTGTGGGGGCCTTGGAGACCATGATTGTGACTAGAAGAGGGAGGCGAAACTGGTCGCCTTGTGGTTACTTCTCTGCCATAAGCTCAAGATGCACCGCAAACCTCAGGTACACTTACAGGCTATAAGATCCGGGGGTGGTTGTTTGCCTGGCCTCGTACGACCCATTTGCCATGAAATTGGCGGTTCTTCAATGCTACCAACGACATGATCGGATGCAGTGTTTTCTCGGTTTAGAACCTCATGAGTGGGTGATGATGGTTGTGTGGATTTCAAGAGTTGAGGATATCATATGGCGATGGTAAGCCGCTCTTGATAGGGAGTTAGGCCAATCAGAACAGCCGGGAAGTAAGCGCTTTTTCACATTCTTTACTTGCAACAAGTCCATTCTTTCTACTTATCGACATTCTTCATTGCCCATGAATTGTAGAAACTAATTGCCTTGTCAAGGTAAGAGGTCGTTCATCGAAATCTAAGAAGCTTAGGGGGACTTATCTGGAATGCCCGTCTGGAAGTCTCGCTTGCGACTTATCAAAGTTGATACTAATCTATCAAGCTGCATGACTGCATCGGTTTACTGGCGGCGACAAAACTTATTCAACCCTGCATCAAGTCCAACGACTTCCAATTGGGATTTCTAAGAAAACGTTATATTTTTCTCGTTTGCACATACTCCCGGTGACCACCTTAGTGGAAACCGATAAAAGGTCATGTTGATTTTATCTCTCTAAGTTGGGAAGTCACTTCAGTCAATTTCCCGTTGACCGGGGAGCGCAAGTGGCCGTACTAAATCATTGGTCATGGAAGAAATTCTACACTACATCTTGAGTTGAAGTGACGAAGACACATGTATCTTTTCGCAAGGTCTGATTGGAGGATTTGAAACATCTTAGCACAAGCTATTGTCGATAGAGAAAACATCTCTGATACCACTCAAGGATGCCAATGTTTATCGTCCAAGTTGCCCTTCCCACCTGTCTCACCAAACTCTCTCCCCCCACCAGGTCAGACCATTCTCCCCTAGCCCTCACGATCCTTCATGCACCCCCTTCCCTCTTCGCATACTCATCCTCCATTCTCTCCTCGTACAGCTTATCAGCCGCCATTTCAACCTCGCTCTTCGTATGCTGTGCCGCTGAACTCCCGTTTTCCGCCGCACCGTTCGTAGCAGAGGTAGCAGATGCGGTAGCTTGACTGACTGCTGAATTGGAGGAAGGAGAGGTTTCGGAAATGGGAGCGGGAAGCGTGGAGGCGTTGGTGGGCTTTTCTTGGCTAGTGTTGGGGACGGGGACGGGCATTCTGGAGTGTTTGGACTGGTTGTTGACTACTAGAGCTTTCGAAGGTACTCGGACACGACAAAATACGGTATTTCGTGGGTCCCGTTGCGGTTAGTCAGCATCGCCGCCCTTGCGCAGGCACGAATCACCTCCACTCACCCCCTTTGGGCCTAGCGCAAACTCTGAGCACTACTCGTACATAAATAGTGTTCCCCGTACCTTCTTTCTTCTGTATTCTTCAACTCCTAGTTATAGCTAGCTACCTCTGTAGATCAAACATTCCATCCACGGTTCCACAGGTTGGATTCTAGGCACGGTCCCAACACCCTCAGGCTCGTAATCTTTGCATGATACCTTATCAACAATTCTCTCTTTCAACCCATTTTTCTTGAACTTCGCTTCCTCCACAAACCATGATAACCTGCATCTGTAATTAAATTCAAACGATGAACAACCGAGATAGTGTTCGCTAATGGCTAGCGAGAGGAAGAGCGGGGGTGGTTGCTGGACTTGTCGCCTTCGCCGAAAGAAGTGCGATGAGGGCAGACCCAAATGTAGAAACTGCACCGCATTGGAGATCTCTTGTCATGGCGGCACCATCAGGCCAAACTGGATGGATGGAGGGACGAAACAGAGGGAAATGACGGAGAGAATCAAAGCCCAGATTAAGCGACGCACCGACACCCGGCGAGAGAGGCAAACAGCCCAGGTTACCACAGCTGATACAGGAGACCGGAACTTCATCATTGAATCAGGACAAGACTTCGTATATAAGACTTCTATGCTAAGACAGCCGCAGATCCACACGATATACAACAATGTAACTGGGTCCTCTTCAAACACGGAGGCGGGAACAGTTGAAGATTCAAATCAACCAAACGAAAATATTAAAACTCTGCATTTATCGACACTAGAAGCTACCCAGAAATTAAATCCAACAGCTCCGAAGGAGGTTGATAGGATACAGTGGATTGCACCCGTACTCGGTTTTCTAGACGAGTACGAGGAAGTCCACGACCATCTCCCAATTCTGTCACGCGGTCGGGATTTCGAAATCGATTTTCTGATGAAGTACTTGGACTACGTGTTCCCCCTTCTGTTCCCGTTCTACCAACCAGGTATTCACGAAACCGGCCGTAGCTGGGTACTGGTACTTCTGAGACGGAGCAGAGTTGCTTTCCATTCGGCAATGAGCCTAAGCGTTTACTTCTTTATATTTACGCTGATTGACGTATACCCAGGGCAACATGACGTGTGCAAAAGTCAGCTCTGGGAGAAAGTTGGGAGGCAAACGGATATGTGTTTTGAGATGATCCAACACGACATACAGGATTTAAGTTTTCGTGGCTCACAATCGACGCTACTTGAGAAGGTACGAGTGATGGAGAGCATCACTCAGTTCCTGATCTTCGAGGTGGCGCTGAGTAGGTCCGCCAACTGGAACCTACATCTTACGCCGGCTCTCGCACTCTTTGAAGAAATTTGGCAGAGTACCACCACAGAGGGGTCTGAACCTAAATTGCTTGCCGTGCTGGATGCAATGACTCTACATCTCCGGTATGGTCTCGACCATGGCGGCTACGTTTGGAGCCCAGAGCAGGCTGGATTTCGGTTCTTTACCGGTCTCCTAGTTTTCATCGATATCATTGCCAGCACTTCCCTTGAGCAGCCGCCTCGTTTAACTGAATATCATCCACATCTTCTTGCCGATCTAGACAATGGTGAGCCAGATTTTGGTATGGTTCCGGTCCAATTGTCGAGTCTCGTTGGCTGTCAGAACTGGGTCCTGCTCGCAGTTAGCCGGATAACTCTTCTAGATGCATGGAAAAAGGATATGAAAAAGGCTGCTGGATTATCAACGATTGAACTTGTTGATCGCGCCAGCCATATATCTCGTACCCTGAATGATGGGATTTCTCGCCTCGACAAGGCAACTTCAGGCCCTCGGAAAGATAACTCTCTCAATTTTCGGTCTTACGTCAACGGTCACCTTTCTACGTCCTCGAGGTCGTCTACAATCCCTACAAGGATCTGGGCCCACGCTGCACACATATACCTTGCAGTTGTTGTTTCCGGCTGGCAGCCATCCAACGCAGAAATACGCCGTGGCGTGTCGCAAATGCTCGACCTCCTACGGACAGTCGACTGCTCTACCCACCTACGGACACTTGCCTGGCCACTCTGCGTCGCAGGTTGTATGTCTGAAGCAGGCAGTCATGAACAGGAATTGCGGAATTTGCTCACAGGGATGGATGAGCTAAGCATGGTTGGTGCATTAGGTGAAGCTCGAAAAACCATGGAGAGAGTGTGGGAGAATCGAGAAACTCTGGATCGTGAGACGTGGGATCTAGCGGCTTGTTTCCGTATCCTGGGCGCACCTGTATTGCTGGTCTAGGTGACGAGAGCAGGGTAGATGTTGACGGTAATTTGGAATGAAATATTCATGCAACTCAGACAGAGAGTATGATAGTATTGGATGCTCAAAGAACGACGGTATTCATAATGAAGCTATAATTTATCCACCCTGCATACCGGTAAGGTACTCCAAGAGCTCTTCACAATCGTTTGGCCAACACTTTTCTCTCAAGAGTACCGTCGTAATATTACTTGCCGACCCAAACACCAAGCATCTCTCTGACCGTGGTAGGCTTGATTTCCGGAAATTCCTTGTTCAGGGTTTTATCTTCCGGGAAATCGAACAAACCTTGCGTGACATACAATCCGAATCTGCCGAAATATTGCTGAAAGAGTTGCTTGGGGAAGAAAGGGTACATCGCTGGGTTCGAGGGCAGCTCGGTGATCTCGCCTCTTTCAAGCTTCTCGATACCGTCATATGCCACTGTGAACTTTGAACCTGAGTATTTATCGCTCATGTCAGCGATTTGCGGACACTAAAGAGCGGCAACAAAAAATTAACTGACCTCTCATTTCTTCCGCGATGCTCAGAAGCTCGTTCCACGTCGCCTTGTCCCCGTAGCAGAACAAAGACTCGTCCCATTTCGGAAGGTCGAGTGCCGCAACGACAAACTTGGCTAAATCCTTAGTGTATGTGAAAGACACGGTATCGTTGCCTGTGCCCGGTATAGCCGCTGCCTTGTTGGCCATGTCGACACCAAACACAACTGGCATCATGTGGCTTTCGATGTGGGGAATGCCATAATAATCTAAGAAATAGCCACTGTGGATTCTTGTCCACTCGAGGTCCGTCTTCTGCAACTCGGCAATCGTAGCGAGGCGCAATTCGTGCTGCGGCAACTGTTGGCTTCTGTATCGTTGGTGGAAGCTTGTTTAGTCCTTCTCTGGATCGTGGGTGGGTGGTGTCAAGTTGACAGAATGGATACTTACTTTTTAGCGGGGGCCAAGACACCGTATTCACTCGCAATGAAGCGTTTTGTCGTTCCCGCTTTTGCTGCAGCCTTCATGAGGTTGATCTCGGACGCACCCTCATCAGGGCCCCTGACACTGAGGGCAGAGATCACGGTGTGGACGTTGTTTGTCTCTAGGAGACGAGAGACCGACTCGACATCGCCATAGTCCACAGCAAAGACAGGGACGTCCATCTCCTGAGCCTTGGATTCCTATGGAACAGTTTGGTAAGGAATTGCAGAAATACTCAGAACCTATAGTGACAGCTGCTTACTTTGCGCACCAGGACAATAACCTTGTGTTTTGGGCTCTCCTTCAACGCATCCACGATGGTACGGCCTACATTACCAGAGCCTCCGGCGACTGCGACTGTAACCATATTGATTCTGGTGGTAGGAGAAGACCAAAAAATGGTTCAAGATAAATCTAGCAACTTAGCAATCGGAAAAATGTTTAATTTGAAGCTGAGAATTGATGTGTTCTGCTCGCTTCCTAGGCCACCATTTATACATCTGTCTTTCGACATTTCATGGGGGTGCAACCTACGTAGAGCAGAACGGAGTAAAACGATTTATAAGCTGGGACATTAGGTTTCATACACATAGCAATTGAAGCGAAATCGTGCCACGAAGATCAACTGTCTTGGGTTTAGTCCCAGGCATCCAATTTCCTCTTCTGAACGCCGCGCGCGGTGATGGAGACTGGCCTCTTCACAGTCAAATTGGTACTAGTCCAAATTGGAACCACCGCGCGGCACTCCAAATATGGTTAATTGACTAGCAAAACAGCCAGAAGACCAACCACGGCCGTAAAGAAGGACAGAACAAGAATGTAAGGACGCCATTCTCGAGGCTCCCTCCTCCAAGTCCAAGCGGGGATGCACATGCAGCCAAGAGGAAGGAGACCAATAAGCACCCCGAAGTAGCGAGCGTCCATCGTGAAGGTAGCAGGGTAACAACGAATCAAATCGGACAGCGAACGCTGAGGGTGGCGTGGGTCTTGTACAAAGCAAGGAAGGCAAAGAATGCAAGGTCAAGGAGGAGGAGGGCGCAGTGGAAATGGGATACTTATCAACAGATCAGTGGAACCTCAAACTCGGTGTACTTAATTCGCTGAGTTTTGATCTTGAGCGATCCCTTTGATATCTCCTCTGCTGCCACTTGAGCGAGATCTGCAGGCACTGCCCCTTTGATGACTTTGTAGCCACTGGCGTTGGCCATACTCCTTGCGATGGTTGTAGAGCGGGGTTGGAGCAGGCGAATATTTGCAGATTCGGACTTTAGACCGACGTCACGGCGTTAGGCCTTATGATTGGTTCACGTGCCTCGTTCACGTGACAGCGGTCTCGTCGTTGTCAAAATAGAATGTGGTGCAGTGTGAAAACAAAGTCAAACTTCCGCTGGTAGAACTAACTGCAGCCGAGGGCTGAGACCAGGGGCCGGAAATGGCCCGCCTCCTTGCACAGGCAGCCTCACCCTCAGTTCAGGCAGCCTCACCCTCAGCTCAGGCTAAAGCAGCAGCAGCTCAGGTTGGCGACCGTAACTGGAACTGGAGAAAAAATCTTTCGTGTCCGACTATAGGGGTAGATAATCCGCTGGAGATACTCTCGGGGAGTCAACCAGAGGCGGAGAAACTAAGTTGTTGTCTTATGAATTTCCAGCTGCGGAACGCTTCCGCTGCGAATGTCCGCCGGGAAACATCGCTCCGCTCAACCATACAACCTCCTTGTGCCTCATTAAACGTACCATGGCCGATGATTACGGCGACGATGCTGACTACGCCGCCGCCTTCGATGCCATATCTGCTCCTACATCAGCCCCACCACACGTAGCCAGACCCAACGCATCCACCGCAACCCCAGGCAAGATCCAACAGCCCACCCCCCAAGCTTTGCCCACCCGCGCCGCCCCTTCCTCTATCCTGGTCTCCCCCCGCCAAAAGGGTAATCCTATCCTCACAAACATCCGCTCCCTACCATGGGAATACGGCGATATCCCCTCTGACTACGTCCTTGGCGCTACTACCTGCGCCTTATTTCTGAGCCTGAAATACCATCGCCTACATCCGGAGTATATCTATTCTCGGATACGCGCACTGGGGGGGAAGTATAATCTTAGGGTACTGCTTACGATGGTGGATATCCAGAATCACGAGGAGAGTCTGCGGGAGTTGAGTAAGACGAGCTTGATCAACAACCTCACGTTGATACTGTGCTGGTCGTCAGCAGAAGCGGGGCGGTACCTGGAACTGTACAAATCGTATGAGCACGCTTCTGCCAATAGCATACGCGCGCATCAAGCCACGTCCTATGCTGATAAACTGGTGGAGTTCATTACCGTGCCGAGGAGCATTAATAAGACGGATGCGGTGGCCTTAGTGAGCGCCTTTGGGAGTGTAAGGGCGGCCGTGAATGCAAGACCGGAGGAAATCGCCGGGGTGAGTGGATGGGGGGAGAAGAAGGTGCTGAGATGGTGTGGGACGGTTAGAGAGCCATTTCGGATAAGGAAGGCGGCGAGGAGGGGGATAGGGCTGCAGAGAGGGGAGAGTTCCATTGCGGAGGCGATGAGGAATGGCTTGGGGGGCATGAGCAGGGAAGACAGCTTATTTGAGGACGCAGAGGAAGATATCAGGAAGAACACAGATGGTGAGGGTTTCATTCCGGCGCAGAGGCCATGGCCGTCACCAGATAATACAGCTGGTTCGGAGAAAACACCAACATCTCTAGTGCGGACGGAATCGAATCGTCCGCCGAAGCGGGCCGCAGAGGAAGTGCCGCTGTGGGAGCCTGGCGAGGACGAAGAAGAAGCTCTCCTGCTAGCGGTAGCGGAAGAGAAGGAATTGTCACCCAAGCCAAGTAGCAAATCCAAAGAGGAAACCACCAAATTGATCTCTTCAACGAAGAAGACTGCAGGACAGGCCAGCGGTATGAACGAGGGAATGACGGCTGCGTTGGCGAAGTTGAGACAGCAGTAAGACACTTCGAATCTCCTAAGGATCACCGACGCGAAGAAGGGTCTCTTCATCATTGCCCTCTCTACATGGATTCATCATCTGCTAATGAAGGTACGGTCCTAATTTCTCAGTCGCTATGCTTTCGCTAAAAGCTGACATGTTTCTTGACCATTTCTTGTAAGGTAGCATTGAATGACTGGATTTCCATTCAAGCAGAAGCTGCGCTGATATCATGGTCCAGCCGTACTAAGCTCGAGATGAGAAAGTTGTCCAAGTGCACACCTGGAAAGACGGAAAAGAGAGATAAGGAGGAACGTCGAATAACCAATACCTGTTACACAAAACATGGCCTCAGGCAACCATAAAGGTCTACACTGCGACAAGACCCTTCCATAGCAAAGGGACGGACGCACTTCATCACAATGGTATACAAATAAGCAAGTGTGGCCCCAAGGAAACGGTTACCTGCTCGCTTAAGCCTGGAAATACGTCACCTTATATGCAATGACGACAACGTCCGTAACTGCTTCGTACCCCAGCTTTACCTTAACCTTGCAAAGCTATCTCCTTTAATCATACTTCCTTCGATTTGTTTCTCGATCCCACAAACCATATCCCAAGCCAGCAAACGTCGAAAATACATTCTCCACCAGACAAGAATCAAGAAAGGCAAAAATGTCCGCTCAAGACCCTCATCCTCAAGGCGGCGATCTCTCCGACATGGCCGTTGACGGCACCACTGTTCCCGCAGATTCAGCAAAGCAAAGGACTATTCCCTCTGTTCCCCGACTAGGCCAGATCACAGACCATTCGAACGATCCGAACAACTATGGAGCTGCCGATCTGGCAGGTGCTGCGGACAACGCGACCGACATTTCAAGGGTGGGTACTCATTACTTCATACATTTGGCCAACCCATAGACCTACCTTTGAACCTCTTCTTCCCTGTCCGGCTAACGACTCCATCTTCCAGACGACTCGAGACAATGCACCCTCGGCCGATGTCATCACAGGCACGGGGGATTCACTTCCGTCAGAGGTTGGATCGAAGAGACTACACAACGTCGTCAATCAAGACGTAAGCAAGGGCCACGGGAGGTACGACAAGCATGTTAGGCAGAAGGGAAGTGAGTTCGATAAAGAAGCTACAGATGGGCCTGGAGAGGACGAAGTCATTGATGGTGTTGTGGGAGGACGATAAAGTAAACCTTAGTAAGGGTGGCGGATGCAACGAAGCTTGAATTACAAGATGAAATGAGGGTGTCGAAGAAGGCTATCGTCAAGGCTTGAGCTCTACAGCTCGAGCCTCATGTATGGGGTGCAGAAAATGGTAATTTTATAAAAGGCTTTAGCTGAAGTCAATGTGAGTACAACTTTTAAAACCAGCGAAGGGCTCATTGTAGAGTATTCGAACCGGTCAAACTACCATACTCTCGGAATAACAAGCTTTAGCCAGCCTTATATTCGCACCGTCGCTTTGGTATGGCATCTTGACTTTTCCACCTCTCCAATCTTCGAGTTGGTAAAAACGCAGACTTCCAAGCCCGACATGATTTCAATATACCTTCCCTCTTCCAAACTAGCTGTTCAACCAGTACTATCGCAACTTTCCCGCAATTGCCTTTCCCACTTACCTCGCTTCCGCAGTTCTCACGTGCCTATTCCCTAGATCTTCTCAATCCTCCCTGAAAACTATCTTCCTCCCCGGCTACCCCGGCATGGCTTCCCTTGAAGAACATACCTTCTATTGCCCCATTCGCGGTTGCTCCTGTCCGCGGGGATGGGGAATGTGAGCGCGCTGTATCTTCTTTCTTTCAAACTACACAGAATGCTCAGCTTTGCTGATAGCAATAGACATTTCTGCTGGTTTGAACAGGTTGTGCTTCAAGCTATACCCCAGTCAATGAGATTGAGAAGGGAGATTTTCAACCCGGGGCCCACGTCGTGGGTTGCTGTGTAGCGGATTCGAAGCACAGAAGAGAGTTTCGGTACCTCTGATCATGGGTTAAGTTTATATATTCCATCAAAATTTGGGTTGCTTGTTGTTCGCGAACCGCCGTCATAAAAAGCCAACCTTTCCATTTCAAGTTCACCTTCTGGAGTCACACAGCACATTATCTCCAAAAACCGCCCCCCAAAGCTCATAACCACCGAAGAAACAAATACGAACGTTCTCAGAACCAACTAGCTTGTCGCTTGGGCATTTTTAAGTACTTTGAGGGATGGATGGATGGTTTACGGTATTGACGGTGTTATTGCGAGGTGATTTTGTGGGTGGGGAAGGGGGGGAGGGGGAGGTAGTTGAGGGGGGAGCGAGATGTATGGGGTTGGTGAGGGGGGGGAGATTGTTTTGGGGAAGGGGAAGAGGAAGAGGGGATAGCGCGTAGCTCGTTGACGGGCTCAACCCTAACCCTATCGATTTCCCTGTAATGATCATGACTAATAATATCTCACCTCCAAAACCCACCTCCTACTTCCTCTCCTTCCCCCATTACCCCCCACACCAAAATGCCCAACAAACAAAGCATCAATTATGACCCGGGAACGCGCCTCCAAGCTCTCGCCCTAGCCGAGGCCGGCATCCCCTTGCCCATCATCCAAGCCGTAACGAAACTGAGCCGTCAATCCATCTACCGCCTTAAGAGACAGGCGCGCGAAAGAGGCTTTGATCCCGCGGTGAGCCTGCAGTTGAAGCTGGAATATGTTGCTGATAGACCGAGAAGTGGGAGGCCGCGTGCTGTTGTGGGGGTAAATGGGGCTGGCAGTGAGGTGGAGGGCGGGGAGGCTGCTGTTGGTGCTGCTGTGGATGAGCAGGCAGCCCTCGAGACGGCCAACGAAGAGCGAGAGTAAGGCATGGAGGGAAAATAGAGATTGAGATTTTTGGATCGTATTAGGGCCGAGTTACGACGTGCGAAGAGAAGGAGCGAAAGCGAAGATCCGAGCATGACGTTGCTTCAACACGATTGCGACGTAGAATGAAGCTGCAATATAAATACTATGCCATCCCTCATAGGCTCCATAGGATTCGCATCCTACTCTCGAGTCGGTCTCTAGCTTCTGGCCCTACTATAAACGGTCACCATCCGGATCCGAGGATGAAACAGATCGGTTCCAGCTACGGACCTAGGCCAAGAGACGTCCTCGGAATTTTCTTACTTGAAATACCGGCAATACCAACATATCGATTCCTGTGGTATTGTGTTCAGGATTTACCATGCTGTCTGGGAAGGCCGCTTATATTAGGGTCGGAAACTACAAACCGACTCGAGAGTGCAAAAGGCCTTTGCTCTTCTCTCTCTCTCTCTCGCACAGACAGGCCTAGGAGTGGCAGGCCTCGTGCTGCTGTTACGGCTGTTCGAGTGGAGAAGATTGGGGAGATGGTGGGCGAGAGGTTGAGAAGGAATTTGGGGCCGCACAATCTTGAGGTTTGAAGGCGGGGGGGAGGAGCAAGAGTCAAGATAGGTCAGTTCAGTGCATTCACGTTGTGGAAACAAGGCATGGGAGAGTTACCGTGTCATCCTTCGAAGGTGTTGTGTAATCGACACTTTACAGAACATATCTGCTGCTTTGTTCTTCTGGTCTCTATTACGCATAGCCATACGATCGAACGCAACGGCTTTTTCAAGAAATAGTTTGTGGCAAAACGGTCATAATCCTGGCAATACTTCAAGCCTCATATTTTGCCTATTGATACCCCTTTCCGTCTTAGCGCAACATTACAGCTCCTCAAACAATCGCTCAGCTTCTTTGTACTTCTCCTACGAACCTTTCGCAACCACGAGTACATTTTCACACACAACACCCCCTTCTTTGTCCAAACCTATCTAAAATTATAGATCTTAATTGACATCTGTATTCGATACTGTTTAATTCCAACTCTTAATCATAAAAGACCCAACGGCGCCGCGCTCTTACTCGACCAGATCAAACCCCCACATTCACACATCCTTTCCTTCCCACACCACCTCCAAGACATCCCCCACCCAACCCCAGCAGCAACCATGCACATCCCCACCCTCACCCTCCTCGCCCTCGCGACCTCCGCTTCCGCCTCTCCCATCCAACAAACCCCCTCCTCGCCCCCCCAAAACACCACCCTAGAACCCCGCACCGCCACCAACCCAGCCATCGCCCAATTGTAGGTCCCCCCCCCCCCCCCCACCCCCCTACCAAAAACTAACCCCCCACCACCAGCTTCTACGACATCGCCTGCACCTACCTGGGCCAATCCATCCCAGTCAACCCCGACAACAAGCACCAGTCGCAAACGATCGGCGGGCCCTGGGGGTCGCGCAGCGCGTGGTTTTCGTCGACGGGCGGCTTGTTCAGCTGGACGGTGCATGGGCGGGATGGGCCGCGGGAGCGCACGGTGAAGCCCGAGGTGGCGCAGTGTGTGAGTTATTTGAGTGGGGTTTATGTTACTGGGGATGTGAGGGTGTGAGGGGTTGGGTTGGGGTTTGTCTTTTTTGTTTTGTTTTTTTTTGGGGGGGGGGGGTTCTTTTGCTCTTGTTTGTTTGGTAGCGTAAGATGTGTGTGTGAATGGTATTTGGTACATGCAAATGCGTTGTTCGTTTTCTGAAGGTGCGCCGATTGTTTCCCGTGGTAGGTAGGATAGAATAGGGTTGAGGCGGGTAAATTCTTCGTTTTCTCAAAATAAGTCGTTGGGTAATTTGCTTAGATATATTAGGTTCGATTCCTAACAGCGCTGGTACAATGGCTGTTGTGATTATCTTTCTCTTCTAAAAAGTGAGTTAAAGAAACGTTTACTGTTTTTTTTCTTTTCTTGGGGAACCATCAAAAACTTCACGATTCGTGAAACAGAGGGAGAAAAAAGATTGCGGCAGCGGTGTGGTGCTACATACAGTACATATATGGTCAAATGCCATTTGACCAAACCCCCCGGGGAAAACGTGCATTGGATTGTAATAGCACCTGTAGGTTTTTCAGAGCGTAATTAGTACTTCTTTACTAAGGAAAAAAATTAAAAAAATTAAAGCAGAAAGCGAGCTGCGAAGGCCCTCGTCCTAAAACTCATCCCCCACATATTCTAAGTCGAGTTTTTTTACAAAAGAAGTTGAGTGATGGTTGAAGAAAGAAAACTTTATCAGACGCTCCGCTCCGTCTCTCATTCTGGTCGGCAAAATCAACCCGCCGCGCAGCTCTTCCGAATCTATCCCCAGATTCTTCCCTGGGTTCCTCCAAGTTCACCCACGGCAAATTTGCAAAGAGGCTTTTTTGGGCTTGTGAATCCATCTGGCGCGTTGGCCGCACGACGAGGTTTCCCGGATTGCTTTTCTCGGTCTTGCGGACTTTTGCTGCGTTTTTGAACTCGATGAGTCTTCGATGGTTTCGGAAATCTTATGGTTTTAAGGGGGTAATAATGTGCCTTGGAGAAGGGGTGGCCCGCTGGTAGGTGTGAGAGTGAGAGAGAGAAGGAGAGGGGGAGAGAGAGGGGGCGTGATATTGGTGGGGGTGGAGGAATGGGTCTAATGTGGCGAGGGGGCTTGGGCTTGGGCTGAATCGATGGGCTGGGATGGGCCTGGCTGAATGGGGGAGTTGGGGGGGGCGGGAGTCGTGTGTTTGTCCTGCACATCCGTCCTTTCTGTCTTACTGCATACATATATCAACCCATCCGTTCCCCATATCCCTAAACCCAACCCCCCCCATCACGAAATTCCATGACCCTCACGCCTCGGACAGGACAGGACAGGACGGGATGAATGTCCGAGAACGATTAAAACAAGTAAAGTAAAAAAATCTGGATTTGCCGAAGTGCTGGCACGAGGATTGATCGCATCACCTAGAATAGTTCTAATGGTTTCACATTGTACGAGTAGATAATCTCACGTAGCTAGTTGTAGCCATGGCAGAATTTTTTTTGAAAAAAAAAAGGCTGTGAGTTGTAGAGTAAGAGACTAAACGAGCAAGCTAAAGCAGTCGATTGTCGGGTAAGCCGAAGGAAGTAGCAAAACTATCCGAATTGCCCAGTCAAGCCCTTGAACACTCGCTCCAAGAAACTCCATCAGCACCCGTCTGCTCATCCGCAAGTATATCACAAATCCCTCGTCCTTTCCTCGCTCCCCCGAATCCACCCTTCCAGCGCCCCACCATCCCTAACCCCAAACCGCACTTTGAACCTCTTCGGCTCTGTCGTCAAGCTCGTCTTGATGGCATTACACTCCAACGCATCCAAGACCGGGCGATCCCCTTCCTCCTTGCCCTCCGTAATATGGAAAGCGGAAATCAAACGGATGAAGGCGGTGTAAAGCTCGCGGTTGGCGAGGTGCGAGCCGATGCACATGCGCGAGCCGGCGCCGTAGGCGTAGTGAGGGGTGCCGCCATCAGGGGTGGAGAGGTAGCGGGAGGGGAGGAAGGCGTGGGGGTTGGGGAAGTGGGTGGGGTCGTAGTCGGCGGCGTGGGCGTTCTAAGGGGGGGAGGGGGGTTAGCTTATAGTGTGTGAGGGATTGGGGAGGAAGAGGGCGGACCATATAGAAGGTTGTGCCGGCCGGGATGGTTGCGCCCTCCCATCGGATATCTTTGATGCTTTTTCTTGGCAGGCAGATGGGGATGACGGTCCAGAAGCGGAGGACTTCTTTGACAAAGGCGGTGATGTAGGGGACTTTTTCTTCCGCGAGGCATTTTTCCCAGGCGTCGCCGTCGGGGTAGACTTTTATGATTTCATCGTAGGCTTGTTGCTGGATCTCTTGCCCGTGGGGAGAAGAGAGGTAGGCGATGCCCATAATGAGGTTTCCCGGGACGGTGTCGAGGCCGGCGGAGACCATTGTTAAGCAGATCGACTTGATCTCGGCTGCGCTTTGTGTTAGCGAATATCGGGTTTTACTAAGGTATAGCTCACCGTCATTGAGCTTTGCTTCCGGATCCTTGAGAATATTACCAGTGATACAGGGCTTGTCTTCCCCCTTGGCCATCTTTTCCTTGAGCATATCCAAGAGCAAAGTCAGATACTTGTCTCTTCTCAATCGATACTCTTGCGCTTCGGTGTTCCGGCTAGGCCACAACCGCAAGAAGGGGATGTAATCCTGCCAATTGTTGCTTGTGCTCCTAAAATTCGAAACAATTCTCTCCACATGAACAATCTCTTTGAGCAATTCATTATCGATATTTCCTTGGATCCTAATGCCATAATTGAGAGTCAAGCTTGTATTCAAGGCGAACCGCTGAAAGTAAGCAATGGGATCGATATCAACTTCTCCATTCTTGCTGTCGGCTAGTAGTTCTTTGATGCTGGCGTTGCTCTCGAGATCAATGATCGGCATGTAACTTTGCACGGCGGGTCTGTTCAACGCAGTGGCGGCGGCCTTGCGGCGTCTCTTGCAAGACTCATCCCACGGTGATGTACCAATCGTATAACCTTGAGAAGATGATACGACGGTATGAAAGGTATGGAGAGTAGGACGAGAGATTAGGGCAGACTGGTTAGTGATCCAGATGTGTTTTACGCTCTCAAACGTATTGGCAAAGACGATTCTCTATAAGCTGTGAGACACAGTGGAGCACCCTCAGAGGCTCACCATACCTTGTTCCCCAATCGTACTTGGAACACAGGACCATACTGCTTTACCCATTCACCCGCTTTTCTGGCATGCTCGCTGCCAAGCTGGATGAGATTACCGAACAAAGGCACGCCAGGGATTTCCGGGAGATTTTTGATCTTTGGGACGTCTGTTCGGTTGAGGTAACGAACAGCGAAGAAGACGAACGAAATGAGGCCAATGCCGATATTTAGATATCCCATGGTGAAGGTGTGAAGCTGAACCATCTGTCGCTCTAGGTGAGGAACGCCAAAGATACAGCAGCTTATTTGAAGGTACTGGAGCAGCGAAGTGACTCAATGTCAATATCAGTAGACGAACATTTACCACAACGGCCTTTAGTGATAGCTGCCCCGCATCCGCGGCAAACCGCTACCCCACATCTGACCGAGCTGCAATACACGGGATCCGGGGTAGTGTTGTTAACATGTCGCTGGAAAGAAGGCTGATCTTGTCAGGTTCAGGAAGGGGTTCAGGAAGCATGGAATCCTTGCTGGTTTCGACTGCATGTAGGAGTTTCGTATGTCTATTCAGCGCTTCGCAGACCACTCCACCCGAGCATATCCTGAAAGTAGTCATCTCGCCTCATAGTGCTGATTTCTCATTGAAATTTGTGCGCTGGTTCGATCCATCCTACACAGTCACCAAATCCAACCAACTCTCCATCTGCGCCCCCGGTCCAGCCTCTTATCGTCACAGTGTCATAGTCTTCCAAGAATGTCCTCTCCTCGTTGCCATTGAGTTTGATCTTTGACTTCCCATTTGAACATTGCTCAAGAAGACTGCCATGCGTTCCTGGCTCTGTACCGCTGATTGTCCCTGATCCAAGCAGGTCACCAACTTGCATCGGGCAACCTGTGATTGAATGATGGGCTAGCATCTGTGGGAAGGAGAATAGTAGATTTCGGGCATTAGTATGTGTGATGGTAGTAGTCATGCCCGATATGCCTGCTCCGACGTCAGTTAGGCGGAACGTAGATTACGGCACATAGACGTACTCGTGAGATCAACCTCTAGATTGATGTCATACACATTCTCCTTTCTCTTCTCCCGCAGATACGGCAGCAGCTCCGTCCCGTTTTCCAGCCCTCTGGTCCGGAACGGTTCCAGCGCATCTACCAACACTACCCACGGGCTGATTGTAGTTGCAAAATTCTTCGAGTTGAAGGGCCCGAGGGGCACGTACTCCCATGCCTGTATGTCTCTCGCAGACCAGTCATTCAGCAGCACTACCCCAAACAAGCTGTCTTCTGCCTTTTCGATCCGTATCGGCTCGCCCATCTGGTTCGCCTGACAAACGAAAGCTCCGAGCTCCAGCTCCATGTCTAACCGCCGGCATGGTGCGAATATAGGAACTTTGGCTTCTGTCGTAGGGTTCTCGAGTATTTGACCCCAGGGTCTGCGAATTGGCGTTTCCGATACCACTATTGACGAGGCTCTTCCGTGGTAGCCGACAGGAAGGTGTGTATAATTTGGCTGCAATGCGTTTTCGGCGCCTCGAAAGAGAACTCCAACGTTGTAGGCGTGATTCCGTCCGGCATAAAAATCCGTGTAGTCGCCAATGTATAGTGGGAGGTGGTTCCTCACTTCCCTGAGATGGAAGAGAGCAGCATTTTGCAACGCCTCATTCGTCTTTAGAACCTGCGGATGTGGAGTATCCTCAGAAAAGATATCCTGGAGATACCTCCGTACTTTTCCATGGATGGAGCGGCCGAGTGCAGCAAAGCTATTCAGGGTGGGTTGGGAGAACACGGAGAGGTTTGGGTGTATCAACGGCAGTCCGGAGAAGCCATCATGCGCGGAAAAGACAGCCAAGTTAAGAGCATGGTCTCCAATTGCAATAGCAGGTGCTGGAACTTTTGACAGCGGTGAGGTTATGATACCAAACGGAATATTGGCGAGGGAGAAGTGTGATTTCGGCGACATGGGAAGCCAAGATTTTAACACCATCTTTTTCGACTTCCACCTTGTCTGAGGTTTGTAGAATCAATTATAGCGTTTGTTGAGACGAACTAACTGGGTACCGCTGGAGAGAATTGAAACAGTATGCGCATCCGCTCTTTGCGAGCTTTGGCATAACCGCCTACATGCGACTTCAGTACTCGCTTCTTGTCATTCACTACAATCTACGGCCAAACGCGAAAATTCAGCGGCTCGTAGAGGTGGATACGTTACCGGTGGAAGGTGCTGTTCATGCTCAATGGGTATCTATTGCGGAGTAGGTATGGTTAGAAAGTAATTATGTACATTAATATCGTGACAGCTTCCTGGAGCCCATCAGATAGTAACCGTCGTCCCGCTGATCTTAATCACCCCCGTCCACATCTGCCGAGTGCTTGAGTCACCCGGGTTCAGGTCGGCGTGGAACAGAATTTTGGTGCCATCCTTGCCCACGGTTGTGCCTCCTGGGCTGTTCAACCGTCCCCCGTCACCACCAGTGACGAGCAATGGGCCCGAGGCCTTGGTGTACGGGCCGGCAATATCCGTGGCCGTGGCGTAGCTGGTGTCGTAGTACGGTCCGTTGTAGCAGTTGCTGCTGAAGAAAAGGAAATAGACTCCGTCCGACTTCACCAAGCTGGGGGCTTCGATAAGGGGACCATCGTACGGACTACGATCGAGGATTTGAGTGGGATTGCCTATCAGGGTGATACCGTCTTTGGGAGACACTTGCTGTAGCATGATGGGTGTGGCGTGAGAGCCGTCGCCATTTCCACAAGCACCTCCACCGCCCAGTGAGTTTCCGTCAACCTTGTAAACAACATACACGTTTCCGTCGTCGTTGACGTATCCCGCAGCATCGATAGCGCCACCTTGGTCTAGAGGACAAGCGAGAGGGGTGTTTGAGGGAGTATAGGGACCTGCTGGATTTGAAGCCGTAGCAGCACCAACACAGTGCTTGTTCGGATCTTGTGAAGAGGCTCCAGCAAAGTACATGACATAAGATCCGTCAGCCTGGTCATGGTTAGTGCATGCCGGGCAATACGCAAAGCCAACACGAGAACTTACTAGCTCAATAACATCTGGCGCCCAGATAGCTCCAGTGCTCCAGGATGGAACAGTCGGAAGCGCATCTTGGCCTGTCAAAGTCCAGGCGTTGAAGTCCGGAGAAGTCGCCAGAGGAACGTTCTGCTGGCCATTGTTCGTTGCAAAAGCATAATATGTGCCTTGAGCGTAGATGAAACCTGGGTCAGGAAAGTTGGCGGTTATAACAGGCCCATTGGAGTATGAACGCTTTGCAAGATCCACGAGAGGGGCTTGTGAAGAGAGACGGATGAGTGAGACCGCGAGGAGGAGGGATTGGTAAAGCATGACGGGGAGCAGCGGGCTGGTCTTTGCAGTGTAGTAAGTTTGAAGTGAAGTGGTTTTCACCGTGAAGATTACAGCTGCTGATAAAGAGTGAGAGGGGCTCCTTTCCTTTTATGGGCCAGCACGTGGCCATAATGCCGGTTTGACAGATATTCTCATCTTGCATTCAGGCTGCACATCAGCACGGCCTGGTGACGCCGGCTCATCTTAAAATGAGCATCGGAGGATTGCCTGTAAGTAGGGCTCTAGGATGATGATTGCTCATGGTGGATTGGCGATGGAGGGCTGAGCGTGGGGTCCCATTCAATCCGGCACCGCTTCTTGACGCAACACCCATGCTGACCCGTGGCTCTGGCATGCTTGGAGAGAAACATCCGAGAGGGGTTCAGGTAGCACAGATGGACGGACCAATCATCAATTGGAAGTGCAAAGGATTCGAGCCGACTCGAACTGGGTCTTGGGTCAAACAGCCTACGAGTAGCAGCGTACTTTTCACTCGGACGACGCCGTTCATATGGACAAGTAGGCGCCTATCATCTCATCATGGTAGAGGCAACGAACAGCACCAAACTTTCGAAATGATGTGTTTGCGGGGAAAACTAGAATCGCAGCAGGGGCTCTCGGAGAACGCTTACCGAAGTAAGGCATTTATCGGCATGACACGTAGGAGATCGCTGTACTGCGTAGATGGGCGAAAGAACGAAGTAAGACCCACGATTTTACCTCGATCCTCGACAAAGCTTCAAGTAAAGACCAGCCTTACCCTACGCAGTACATACAAGAATCTCAATCTCCGAGAAGAGAAGCGGTAGGTGTGACTCCGTACGACAAAGAGGATGATGAAACAAGGCGAACCATGTGCTAGACACGGGATCTCGTCGATCAGCGAATATGTTAAGATGAAAATTCATCTACCAACCCCGCTATAAATACCGGCAATATAATCAGTCTCACTCACTAGTCGTTGGAGAATTATATTATATTAGGTTCGATTCCTAACAGCGCTGGTACAATGGTGTTGTGGTTTTCTTTCTTCTTTGTCACTCACACCGTGTAGTACGGAATACACCGATATGAGATCTGTCGTGGCTTTGGGGGCTGGGCTATCTGTTCCGTCACCAAACGTCAGTCCCGCTGCAGCCAGGCGAAGCCATCGCAGCCTTCGGAATATTCATGTGGGGGGCCCGAAATAGATCCTACAAGGTTCCTCACAGCCATCACATACATAATACCGAGTACATGATACATACGTGGCAGGTGAAAAATACTTGGTAAATAGAAGGGTTCACCTAGCACTCGGCTAAACCTAGCAGTCGGACAGCCCTATAGGGCTGAAATTTTACATTTCATTTTTATTGCTTCAAATGAACTACGTAGCTAATATGACCTCTTTGGGGCCCTTCTGATACGCATGCCTCGCCCTGATTGGCCAGTTGTAGATATCACGTTATTCCTTTGCTCCTGCTCCTGCTTCTGCTTCTGCTTCTGCTTCAGCTGCCTGATCCGTAGCTTAACTATCAGCTGCTTCTTCTTCTTTTGTCTAGAGCTTGCTGTCATTGATGCTGCGACGGCTCGTTTTTTGATGGTGAAAGGAGGCTTCGAAGTGAAGAGCTCAGAGCCTAGACGTAGTAGATCATTGATCTCTCTATTTCACATCTTTGTTTGTTGAGCTGAGGTGACGACAGCTCGTTTTTGAATAAAAGGTTTTGAAGTAAAGAGTTCAGAATCTAGACGTAGTAGGAAATTAATCTTCTTTTGTCATATCTTTGTTCGTTGATTTCTGAAAAAGATTGAATCAGCCAGCTAAAATATCGGGATTCTGAGTCATAGCACGCTCTTTGTCAAGCGAAGGAACATATGCTGTTTTGATTTGCGGATGACGTTTTAGGAACTTCTGGGGCCAATTGATTCCTACTGGCTTATCGTCGCTCTTTTTTATTAGTAGTTCTTTAGCTATTGAACGTACTTGCTTCACACGAGGAGGCCAGCCCCAAGCCTGAAGACGTAGAATCCAGTCACATATAGCTTCTTCTTCTTCGAGGCTAAGTCTTTGAAATTGCTGATTGCGTGCAGCAGCAGTCTTTCGACCATTGATCCGATCCCAAAGAGTACTAGTTGGTATTCCATATTGACGAGCGATTTTTGCTTGGGAAGGATTTTCGTTGGCTGCTGAAGCCTCGTTCCAATGGGCGTGAGCAAGCGTTATGCGCTCTTCCTGTGAAAGTTCTATATCTTCAGAAGGTATGAAGGACATAGGGGGGGTGGGGGGGTGGCTGCCATCGTTTTGCTGATATGTTGAAGAATTATACCAATAGAATATGAAATGTGGATTTTCAGCCCTATAAGGCTGTCCGACTGCTAGGTTTAGCCGAGTGCTAGGTGAACCCTTCTAAGTGGGCAAGGTTGTAAGAAACGATTACCGCGGGGTGATCGACTGTTCCCGTCCTTTGCCCAAGGACGACGCCTCCGTAAGACGTGCCTTCCTAAGGTACCTTACCACGCTTACCTATTGTATCAAACCCTCCATTGCGACATACAACAGGTGTTACGCCTCTGCGTTGCAACTGCAGCACATTACGGAATAGCTAGATTCTCTACAGATCTGCCTGCATGGGACAGCTGCACCTGCTCTGCAGACATGTCAGTCTCTCATGGCACATCTGGTAGATTCCCAAGCCAAACACACCATCAGCAGTTCTATCTGTCCAAGGACAAGCATTACAATCAAAGGGATCCCAACTTCAAGCCACTGCACCTCCATAGAGCCAAGGTGAACTGGTTTGTTTTTGGAAGAATCTGCGGGATATGTAGATGCATCTGCTTGGAGGAACGATGCTCATTCTAGTGGACTTTGGCGAGGAACCGAGCTGCTGCCTGGCGAGAAAGATATGCATACTGAGGGTTAAGGGAATCTGCGAGTCGGATTTCTAGCAGCTGTCATGGATGTCGTCTCGGAAGGAATTGTGGAATAAATTGAGATAAGCCACCAGAACAGCTAGAAGACTACCTCAACCACCTTCCAGAACTCGCTTAAGCTGGCGGCAATCCCGGGAGTTGTAGGTGTGAAAGGAATGAAAAAGTATATATAGCCCCCCCCCGCCCTGCTGGTCTGTCCGGCTAATTGGATCAGTTTCTGCATAACATGAAGCATATAAGCAAGAACCATGATGCCTGTTCACAACAACATGTACAGCCAAGAACCATGAACTTCCATCCACCTGTCGGTTTCGAAGCCATATATCCATCATGCCCGTATCATGCTATGTATGTAGTTCGCTTTGGTCCCCCGCATTTGGTGATCCTGATTAGGCGGAGACTTTTGCGTGAATAAAGCCAAGGGGTAAAATCTGTGGTGGTTGAAACAGCCAGAGGAGGACCGACGAAGCATTCCAGTTGGACGATGCGGAGAAATCCCCGTGATCTCGTCAGCTATCTTACGAATGGTGTGGACAAACTGAAGATTAGCCTTGTAGTATATATAGGTTGGTGGTCGTACTACATAGCAATGGAGTGAAGTTCCGTACCCAGTCATCGATTCCGTACGTCCACGGTGAATTCATATTTATCACCCAATTCCTGTCAATGATCGCAGCGTCCGAGTCTTTTTTCTTCTTTCGCGAACACCATCTACGATGGGCGAGAAGCTATCTGAAGAGTCAACCAATCTGCCTGATCAAGGCCGAGAAAAATTCTTTCCTCCGGCCGTTCTTGGAGTGCTGAGTCGCAGAAAAAACGTGGTGGACGTGTGGCTGGCTCATACTGTTCTAGCATCGACTAGTAGGCAGAACATTTGTGAAGAAACAGTAACGAGTCTCAAAATAAAAAAATCCTGAACGACGGGGTATGCATGTAGGAGATCAGCGAATGTTGATGTAGTGGAGCTTCCTTCCTTTCGGGCTCGTGGTGAGTCCTTGCACCGACAGAGGTGGGAGGCGAGTCTCACCATGTTTGATGGTGAAGCTCGAAGCATTCACTCAGTGATTCCTACTCATTTTCAGGGTTGGAGCAAAGTCCCTAGGAAAAATTGGCGACTCCGAGGTGGGTATAAGAGGGCCACGGATCTCTCTGTATACCTCTCTTTCTTTCTTAAATATACTGTTTACCTTACTACCTTATTCCCTACATCCAACAACTCTAGGACTAAGCAGTTCATCAGCATTCAAGCAAACCTCTCAAAGCACCCATCATCGATCCGCAGAGCGACCATCCCAAAGCCCTTTCACTATTCGCTAGATACCAAGATGCCGTGCGCTACTGCAAATAGATGGTTCGTACCGGACCAGGAGTATGACTGTATGACGGAAGACTATGCCCTCGTAGGTGAGGCAGCGGAATATATTAGGCAAGAGATATTCGCATACGACAATGAGACCGAGCACGAGTGGCACGAGTGGGCGCAAGGAAAGCCCGGGCGCCTTGGCGATCGGCTGGCAGATTTCGAGTACTCTTCAGGCTGCTACCCGTTTGCTCAGCAGGGCAGACTTGTCTACGCTGACGTCAATCAGAAGGATCCGGCACACAAAAAGAAAGTCTACGGGATCTTAGCAAAAGAGCCACCTCTCGAGGTAAACAAAAACAAGGGGGCGGCTATTAAGGAAGTGCCCGTGGAATACTTGATGACTCGCCTTCGACATAAGAGAGACGGTGATGACAATGAAGACAAAGATGATAGCCACGCAGCGGCGGAGGCTTGCCTTACTAGGGCCATCCATTCTTCTATGCTAAACACTCCGCTGGTAGACTTCTTCATCCAGCTCAAGGATAAAGAGGGTATGCGGGTATTGTTGGAAACACTCAGCAAACAATCCATGAGGAAGTCTCCACGTCCGGTAATGGTTCTTATTGGTATGATTGACAAAGCGAAGACGGATAAGCGAGGACTGACGGAAGGATGGGCGATCGGCTATGACTTTCTCAAAGGGGACCTAATCATCAAACCATTCGTTTCGAAGAAAGACTGTCACCCTCTCGGCGACAAATGGCATGACGAAGCCGTCAACGATGGTATTAACTTCAAGGGCACTCCAGCAGACTTTGCCGACAGATTTGTGGCTCTGGGCAACCAGGTCGGGGGAAAGACTGAGATTGACGGACTTAAGCTGCTAGTGCACACTTCAGTCGCGGGATGGATTCTGCAGCACCGGAAAGGCTTTTCCCTAGCCGACCCAGGCAAATGGACCGATGCAAAGAAAAAGAGCATTGGAGAGGCAATGAAAAAGATCACCTCCGTTCTCAACGAACGAGAGGCCGTCATCCCCGAGAAGGCCGGCGAGCGAAAACGCCCAATGGAAGCTTTCGAGGACTTCGCGAACAAGCTGGCCGGTGGGGATCAGTGGTTTAGGTGTTCCGCTCTGGAAGCTCGCGAAAGTGGCAATGAGAAAGCTGCCCAAAACGCAGCAGAGTTCTATGACCGGCTGGCGAAGGATCTCAAGTCCTTCAACGAGAACCCGGATAACCAGTTCTAAGGGTCGCGACGGGGGCAGATGGCCTGGCTGAGGTAGCCTGGATCTTGTATGCTATTCTGATGAGTTAGTCGTTCTGTGCATGCCAGCAAACATGCGTCCTGTCTGATTCAGGGCCTAGAATGTAACGATAAAATTTAGTTGTCATTGGCTTATGAATTCAATATGCATTTCGGTACCATTTCATTGGTGGTGAAGCTCTATATCGGTAGTACTCAAGCCTACTGATGGTTTGACCCTCATTGTCCGAATATTGTATCCAACATGAAGGGCGCCAGGCTCCTCTCACCTGGCGTGCGTACGCACCGGGAAACTCTATTTCCCCGCTGTCTGCTTAGCCATCTTCCAGTGTCGCCGGGGACTTCGTCATCTTCTCCATCATCGTCTTCTCTCATTTTCCTGTCTCTTCGATCAACGACACACATTCCCCTAGTCCACTGGCCAGCGGTCTCGACCCTTATGTCTTCTTCTTTACGTATGACCCATTCTTCTTTCTGGGTCTCCGCCTTCAAAGCGTACCAGACACATAGTGGGTCATGTAAACTGGTAGCTGTACTGGCTCCCTCGTGACCGTGATGCAGCGTCTCCATCTTACGCAGTGTCGAGCCGATGATTGCATTGGCCCATTCAGCTAGAGGACTACCCTCGTGAATGAGTGGCATTACCTTGGCCTCGAACTCGTCACGCCGAAGGGTATGAGGAGTCGTGATGTCCAGTGGGAAGAGGATGATATTCAACCTCCGGTCACCCAGATCATGCCCTGAAGGGTACGGTGGCAGCGTGCTAGTGTCTACCTCTTTAGATCTACCCATGTCAGTGCTTTGAGGTGGTGCAGGCGGCATTGTACTGGTAGGGTTAGGCGAGGTCAAAGCAAAGACTCGGGCAGCCGCAGTGGCGTCTGCCAATGTATTGAACTCTCCGACGGGCGTGATGTTGCCCGGGACAGAGATCGCTCCACCCATTACCAAGACAGACTTGGCACGCATCAGTACGGTTGGCGCATGTGAAGCCGCAAGAGCAAGGTTTGTAAGGGGGCCAATGGCAATAACGGTAATAGTATTCGGCGGATTCTTCTCGAGAACTCGCAAGATTTCGAGATGAGATGGCCGGTTCGAAGGCGTGAAAAGTGTGTTTGGAGACGCAGGATCGGTCTGAGCACTGTCCACCGCTGCAGAAGATACCAAATCGTCTGGAGGTGGTTTCTCAAAGAGTGTTTTCCACGTTTCCTGGGGACTGGTGTGGTGAGGGTGCTATCCTCATGTTAGAATCAGTTGACGTATATCCAAAGATTAACATCTACGCTGATGTGAACTCCACCAAGCCCATCGGTGCCATCTGGTGGTCCACGCCCTTAGTATGATCATCTAAGGAGTTCAATCTAGGGGACAAACGGAAGTAGTCGGCCATCATGATCTGGTCATTCAATGGCTTCTCTGCACCGACTGCAACCACGGGTTTGTGTTTCCTCAAAGTGCCAAATCCTTCGAGCCGCTCAAGTTTTCTCCGCCATTGCATTTCTTTGTCTATAACATGAAACATTGAGACGACATTGCGAAGGCAGCTACGACGTTCACCAGTTAGGATTACGAACAGAGAGATGGATTGACTTTATCTGACTTCTGCACGTCTATGTTCCCATAGGTAATTGAAATTAGCAATACTTCTATATCTTCAGGATCTGAAGCAAGTGCGAGTAAAAGGGCGGCTACATCATCGACGCCCTAGTAGTATGGATACATCAGCAATGAGCGGCTTCGAAAGACGTTCAAGGAGGCATGGCTCCTACAGGATCGGTGTCTATTATGACTCTTGCTTTGGGCGCCATGTTCTGAAAAAAAAATGTTCTCACAAGCCTTTTCCTCATGCTGAGGAACGAAAGAAGGGCTCCTTGTCCAATCAAAAGAACTCGAAACAGCGTTGTGAATGACTCAGCATCTAACCTGCAAATCAGCACATTTCCCCCGAAATTAATTCATGCAGTCTCCCACATTAATCACGTCGCCATATGTCGAATTTTACTATGCAATCAGTATATTAGGGACCTGCAAAAGGTAGGTTAACAGCTCTAGCTCAACAATTCATGGTCGTGCGCTACATGCAACCAGCCATCCTTGGAAATTGGAATAAAGACCTTAAGAACAGGAAGCCTGCCAATGGTTTTGGTCAATCCGACCCATAGTCTAACTCCATAGATTCCAACGACAAATGTTCTCGGGAACATGTCGCTACGAAATGCATGGTTCAGGTTCTATCGGCCACCAGAATTGGTACACTTCATTTCAAGGCGACTCTCTGTGAAGTGTTACAGAAAGGTCGTTCCGGGATCTTGACAACACTGTAAAGGGGAGAATCAATGATTTCTCAATTAGGAACAGATTCTCCTGGCTATTAGATGAGTAATATAGCGAAATCACAAGGTAAAGGCTCAGCCAGTCAGCGATATTGGAAATGCCAACATGAAGTATGTTGTTGGCAATCTCGGCCTCCCAACGAAATACCGCATGATTAGAATTATAACGGAGAATACTATCTAGCTAATGTTCTAGTAATAAGACAAGAGCCTGTATATAAGGAACACAACGCACGGCCTTTGCCCCATGTTTTCACCAGTCTGTACAAAATTGGATTCTTACACAAGCAAATGCTCAGAAATTGCAGTAGTTGGTAACGGAGCAACTTGTGGCAACATGAGAAGAAGCCTTCAAGCTTTGGAAAAGAGCATGCAGGCTAGCCAGATCCTGGAACAATGGACAAGAGAATCATCGGAGCGGATTGGAGATATCAAAGATTCGGCCTAGTTCTATTGCCAAACCTCGTCTCCAGGATTATATAATTGATCCAAAAAAGCGTTTCCATCAAGTGATTCGTCACTTGGCTCAGGATTGACAGGATCGACTTTTTCCGGGCCGCTGCGTCCTAATTATTGTCCAGGGCAGCTGAAAATCCTTCTTGAGTGATCCTACGGAGGAAGCAGTTAGAGATCAACAAGCGAGGCTGCAGAACCTCAAGCGTTTAGTTTAGATGCATGCATGCGGAATACTGGAGCAAACAATGCTCAGCATAGACCACAGCGTTATTGAGGGCAAACCATGCAACACAGATTGACGAACAAATGAGGTCGAAGTTTACAAGGAGTCGACACAAGTCACGGGATTCGAGTTACTCATGGTCCCAACGTAGGGAGAAGAATGCGCCGTTATTGATGAGTCAGAAGGCGCATCGCAGGCTCCACCAGACAAATCCTATGATGCAATTTGGGGCGAGATCCCAAATCTGAAAGCCTAGCAAGAGCGATCATATAAGTGTTTTTACTCCGTACTGTTGATGGCATCGCTGGAATACGACGTTGTAGCAGTGGCAAAGCTCAATCAGAAATAGACAGAAATAGAAATGGAACACGAATTCCGAGTTTTTTTTAAAAGTTTCTGCAACCCGAGGGTCTTTTCGTAGTACGCGGCACCGAAGACACTAGACAGGGAATCAACTGCATATCCCACCAATGATGGGTGGAGCTAAGACTTAGTCCTCGCTTAGCGACATTACGGTGGTAAGGAGCAGCAGCCCCCTGAATTTCCCTATATAGGAGGCCCAGGGCAACGCGTCGACCCAGCGACCCCCCACCCATCTCTTCTTCAACAACACACTCGTTATATTTTCTCTCTGTCGTCTTCTTGCACACAGCATCACAAAAGTTTTACATTCCACATATTTAATTCCAATCTTCAAAGAACCCACACTTCTTCAAAAGATACTAATTCAGCAACCATGAAGTACTCATTCGCCATCCTGCCATTCGCGGCCGTTGCTCTCGCCCAATCGTCAGGCAGTGCTTCATCCTCTCCATATGTGAGTATATCTCCTGCGGTTCAACGTGTCTTGTTGTTTCTCTACTGAGTGACCTCTCACTAACTTTCTGTTGAATAGACCAACCCATTCACGTCCTTCACCACCCAAACCAACTCCCTTGGTGTCGTGACAGGGATGCCATCACCCGTGACCACTCAGCCCGTAGCTGTTACCACCCAGCCAACCATCGTTACAACTCAGCCAGCCGTTGCCACTAGCCCCGCCGGCACCCCGACGTACACTCCACCAGCGGCCGTCAATTCCACCCTCGTCCCTGTCGTCTCTCCTTCTACTGGAGTGGGATCTGGTTCGAGCTCGACCAACGGTACTGTGGGCAGCGGTTCTAGCACCAACGGAACGACATCAGGTGGAAGCAGCACCAACGGAACCACCAGCGGCTCCAGCGGCCCCAGCACCAGTGGCAGCAGCTCTGGTTCATCAACCACATCTGGCGGATCCGGTTCCAGCAGCAAAACTGGCAGCTCTACATCATCTTCAGCTTCATCTTCGACTTCCGCCAAGAGCGATGCTGGTGCTCTCGCACAGCCCATTGTCGGGCTTGGTCTCGCTGGTGCTCTCTTCGCTGCTTTCCTATAAAGTGTTGGCTTCGGTTTTTTCAGTACTAGCTGTTTTTGGGGCTTGATATTCTCCATGTATTGAGCATCATCGGTTAGCGTTTTAACTTCATCAGTGTCTATTGGGTTGAAATGTAACATCAACGTGGCTCGTGTCATGATTGTATGGTTGCGTGGTCAAAATACTTGGTAGCATTGGGATGGATGGGACCAATAAGTTGTAATATGGCATTTGAAGCCAGGAGAACGGAGCCTTTATTCCTTCATTAGACAGGGAAATCGAGATTGAATGTTACTACATCCGTATCGTGTCCCAACCTGTCGTAATGTGTCTATACCTGTAAAAGCAGTCCAACATCAAAGACTCCCTCATTTTAATTGCACTTTTTTGGCTTCGGTCCTGCTCGTGTATCGTCGTAGACTCGTGTTGCCAACAGATGGGCGTTACACATGAAACGCAGCTCATCACGTCTCTCGGCAGCCAATCATAAACGTTCATCTTTTCAAATAGGTAGATTAATAAGAACAATTCACCTGATTTCTTGAGATGGAGACGTTTGTAGAAATTCGAATTATCGCTTGTGTTTTTGGGGGAATTGTGGGGGCAAGAGTATGAGGTAGGGCGCGGTGTTTTATGCATGTTTTATGCATGTTTTATGCTAGATTTGAATTAGACCAATTAGGTTATCAGCGTCATTCTTGAATGTTGGTAACAATGGAACTGTTCTGGAAAGTGCTCAATGATATTGTCGTTTGACAGAAAGTACTGAAGGTCGGTTTCGTCGAAGAAGTATTTGAACAACAAGGTAAAAGCAAAGCGATCAAAGTTCACATAAGAAAGTAGAGAAGTCGAGGAATCCGTGCTGTTAACCCCTGTCTTATCGATTATCAAGGTCGAGTCCGAAGGAATCTCCGGCCCAGCCCCATTTCTGACGACTACACTCCGGAATTCACTCCGTCAGCTCGGACCATTACTTTAAGACGACAGGACGTCGGAAAGCTAGGGCTTGTGAGAACAGGTCTGCAGCTGCGAAGATTCATTCTATACACCTCTGCTATCCCATATACTTAATTGGCTACGTTAAAGCTCGCAGTCCCCTGTCAATCGCCCACTTCGCTCTACCAGTAGCTGGTCAAACAACTGCGGGAAATCGATTCCAGCGCATTGCTTTGGAGAGTCTCATGCAGTACCAAACGGAGTCTTGAATTCCTTCTGGCTGCCGAGTCTTGTATCAAGTATCGACATGCTACATTCTAGCCGCTGAAACTGGTTTCAAGCCACCAGCGCTGGACAGAATCAAAGCGCCCCCACTCTCACACTTCCCTCGATTATCTCTTTCTCCAGCAATCTCGAGGGTCTCACCCTCCTACTCGGCTCGGACACTCAGCCGTAGCTCCCAGGTATCCGCCTCCCAAGTGGATTCTCACTTTCGTCTCTAAGCCGCAACAATGTCCTGGTTCTGGCGCGGCTTCCAATCCGCAGTCTTTTACTACGTCTCTTGCGCGCCCTGCACAAAGCTCGCCTATCGCCGGAAGCGCCGAAAGGAAAACCACCGCGCGAATGCCGAAAGAGCGGCGATTGAGACGGAAGAGGGGCTTTACAGGCATCCCTCGCCGTTTAGCACGAACATATATTGGAGGGAGGAGATGATGTTGGGGCCTGGGCCGCCACCGAAGAAGGCGAATCGGGACCGGGATAAAAAGACGGACAGTACGAGGGAGTTGAGGAGTGGAGGAGTGGGGAGCAGTACGAATACCGGGACCAGTAGTGCGGATACTGTGATCGGGGATGGCGGGGGCGTAGAGGTGGACCTGGAAAGAAGAAGCGACGAGGGGTGGAACTGCCGGAGATATCAGCGAGAGGACGAGATCCTATGGGGTCTCGACGGTTCAGATGACAACTCATCGAATAGAATGCCCGGCAGGAGTCGGAAAGGCAGTACTCACTACGTTGCCCGCAACCCAGCCGTCAACGACCTGCACCCCCCAGTCGTAAGCACGCAACCAACCCACCGCTGCGAAACTCGTTGGATGCTGCAACCCCCGCCCAGCGCCAAAATCATGTCGGGCCAAGAGAAAGCCAACCGCAATCGCAGCGGCAGCAGCAGTACTTCCGGCAGCGGCAAACGAGTAGCGGACAGGAGTTTAGGCCGGAAAGTTGGGGAGCGGTTGATGGAAGAAAAGGTTAAGCGAGGCGATCGCCTCCCTACTTCTACGTCAGCATCGACGCGGAGTCGAGGGCTTTCGAGAGAAAGTGCGACCTCAGAAACCCCTGCTGGCCAACCCCATGACAGACAACCGCGCGCATCTGATGACTCTACACCTCCCCACGACGACCCTTCAAAGCAAGACCCCCTTTCCCCCTCGGCCACCATCTCCTCAGACCAACTCCCCCGCAAACCCCCACCAGCCACCCTCTCCCCCCTCACGCCTCCGCTCTCACGCACCCCCTCCTCCACATCCCGGCCCCTTCCCCTCCGGCCCCCATTATCCAGCGTCGTTTCCACCTCGTCCCAGAAACCCCGTCCCGCGAACATCAAACCCTTGATCCTGTCCACGCCGAGCTCGTCATCCCTGCGCGCGCTGCAGGCGGCGGATGAGTCGCATATCAATACTAAGTACGTAACGGATGCGAAAGGCATATATCGCTCTGTTTCGCCATTAGCTGAAGCTAGGGTGAAGCTGCACGAGGCGGGGGAGCAAGAGGAGAAGGAGTTGAGGTTACCTGTAGTGGAGACGTGGTTTCCGGTTGAAGAATTCCGGTTCCCTGCTCGAGAAGACGGGGGAAGTGTATGAGTGCCCTTTGGCGTTTATCCGTGTTGTTTCTCTACAACGAGGTTGATACTAGCGAGCGCCGGCGTTTCTGTGCATCTCATTGGCGGGATATTTGATGACTTCTTTGCATCCACGTTCCAAGCGGTTTCTTGTTTCCGTTTTCTGCTACAACCTCCATGATTGCAAGTTCCCTGAAGATGAGAAACCGAGCCCAGTGGGCTTTCTGCTTGATTGTATAATGTGCTTTTTTAGTGGCTTGGCCAAGTACGAGTATACATACCTTATCCAGTCTATCATCTCGTGAACAGGAATCTCCAGTACTACATAGTATCGACTCATCATCCCACCTATCCCAACCCGCGTTATTATCTCCAGAAACCAAAAAAATCAAACAACATCCTCCGCTTCCCCAATTTTGCGCGCTTCCCTCCCCCTTTGAACCTCCACAGCGTCCACCTTGCCAATCCTCACGATTTCACCCATCCCACTGCATCTCCATAATCACCCAACCCTCAAAACCCAACACCTCTCCATCTCCCATCCCCCACTCACCACACCCCTCCCCACCCAGCCATCAAATCCCTACACCTCTCCGTCAAAAACCCCCCACACTTCACTACCTATCCCCACTCATCCCATCCCATCCCACCCCATCCCATTCCCATCCCATCCTCATCCATACTAAGAAACCCATCAAACAACAAAACCCCAAACCCACAAAAATATAAATTCCACAAAACTTCAAACCGGATATCTAAAGCCGCAGGAGGAGAGAAAAAAAAGGGGGAAAACTGGGTTTGGGGGGGGGGGGGGGGGTAGAGTATTATCGCAGGCTTGGAGGGTTGGGAGCTTGTTGGTGTAAGGTGCTGAGGTTGAGGCTTTGGAAGAAGATGGTGGGAGGGAATGATAGTTTATCTGATTTTTTTCTTTTTCATTTTTGTCTTCTCACCTGTCTCAGCTGTTCCCATCCACCCACCTCCCCAAATCCCCTGTGAGACCTAAATTCTCATCTTCTATACCCATTTCCCCGTCTGCGCACCCGTCTTCCTCATCCCCTCGCTCTACATCCATCCCCCGACCCCGACCCCGATCCCGACCCTGACCTCGACCCTGACCCCGATCCCGATCCCGATCCTGATCCTGATCCTGATCTCCCTTATCAGAACTCCTACAACCCAAACCAAACCACCAACGTCGAAAAAAGTAAACATTTTTTAAAACAGTTTTTTTTTTGGTTCTCAGGCCTGCTTGTTTTCAATATGTACATCGTCGTGATAGATCCTTTTCCTCCTATGTGCGCAAAGGACGTGTGATGCTTCCGGATCTATCCACCATCTCACCCACCATCCCACCCCCCACACCAGCACCAGCACCCATCTCCCCAGGCCTCTTCCTCTCTTCCTCCTTTAGCCTCCCACCCTCACACACCCGTCTGACCTCTAACCCACCCACCCCCTTCCCCCATAGCAGGACTAGCTGTACCACCCCCCCCACCCCCCAAACAAACAAACTCATGCGTCGCTTCGGCATCATTAATTTATCGTAGCCGAAAGATGAAGACGGAAAATGGCTGAGTGTGGTGATGGGAAGGATGACGGGAAGGATGATGGGATGGGATGGGATGGGCTAGAGATGGAGGGTATTGGAGATGAGCATGGCATGGAGATGGTTGGTGGGGAAAAGAGAGGGTAGGGAAACGAAATTGGAGGTGTGGAAAAAAAAGGGTTGGGGAGCAGCGCGGGAAAGGTGGCAGAATTGCTTTGACCATGCGATCTTGCGACTGATAATAAAGTAGGAGGTGGAAGTAGGAGATCAGCTTCCGTTGGGTGAATATGGATAAGAGAAAAGGGGGGTGGAGAGGGGTTGGTAGGGAGAAATCGATGGATCGAGTTTTTCTGAACACCTTGGTGAATTAGACATCCATTTCAAACTTTTCCACGTATCTATTTTCCTATCTTCATCTGATTTTACACTTATGTCTTAAAAAACTTCGTGTCCTACCTCCTCGACATCCAGACATAGACACAAAAGCGTAATAAGATTCGCTCAAACACATGCGAAGGTATGCAGGAAGGAAGGATGTGGACATTCCATATCTCCACACATTTGCTCCATAAGAATGCCAGGGTTCTAGTAAACCTTTTTCTTCTCGTCGACACTGAATTGACCGGGGCCCATGTTGACGAGGAGGAGGAGTCCGCCGCTGTTCAGGGGTGGGTTGTTAGTTGTTTAAGGGGGGAAGGGTAGGGGGGAGACATACACAATGGACAGGATCTGGAAGAAGTCGTATTTGGCAAAGTCCTTGTGCGGGTGGTGTTCGTGCAGCTACGCCGCGTCAGCTTCTTTCTCCCGGACACAAGCGCACGAAAGCTGGGAACACTTACCGTCCAGAAGTTGTTCACCAACAAATTGAAGATGCTCAGAATCACCACCAACATAACCGCACTCCATTTGGCCTTGAACCCCACCACCACCATCACGCATGCCACGAATCCAAACAGGCTGACCACTACCCTTCCAAAGCCCCACTCTCCCGCAAACACGAACCCAACAAAGAGGAAAATCAATAGCACCCTCCCTGCAAGCTGGAAGTACATTTTGCGATCCTTCTCGTCCATCTGGGGTAATCCCGCAGGCGCGAACTTTGTACGCACCCAGCTGTCGCTGAGGACCATGAGGAGACCGCCCATGACACTAAGGTTGCGCAGGAAGAAGTTGAGGTCGAAGATGAGGCCGTAGCCGAGGGCTTGGGTGATAACGACGCCGATGAGGCCGACGACAGCGCGGTCGGAGTGTTTGCGGATGATGACAAGGATGGAGCAGGCGACCATTGCGAGGACATTGACAAGGAGGAACGTGTGAGTTAGGCCCCATGGAACTAGAGATTGGACGAATTAGGTTTGACAGAAAAATATGGAGATATTTGGGGGTCGGAGATGAGAGCATACTGTTCCTGTAGTCGTGCAGGTATAGCAGCTGATCGCTCCACTGAGTTATAATTCGAAGGGCATCTTCGAGGAAAGTGACAACGATCAAGAATCGACCAATGGCAGGTAGGTATCTGTGAGAAAAACCCGCCTCGAATCAGCAGGAATTTCTCAGGAAGAAAGGCGCTTGAAGATCGCCATAAGCGCTCCGCACACAGGAACTGGTTCCCATGAGAAGGAGCACACCGACCAGGACCGACTCACGGTTTGACAGGATCCGATAACGTATCCAACCAGTCCTCAATCTTACTCGTCTGTTCACGGATTGCATCCAGCGGACTTGGATCGTTCGTAGCATCCGAAGCACCAGGAACGCCGAAGCGGTTACCCTGAGGTCCAAGGTTGTAGCCCACCGTGCCACGAATTTGAGCCATGGTCGCTGCTCATGCAATGCACGGAAAGCTGGGCTTTGAATATTCGGACGAGTGTGTGTTAAGGCTGGAAGAGTGTGACGAGCGCCAGTGTAATGCGCACTGACGAAGGTGTTTTAGTGTCAGTGGGTAATGGACAGCTTTCAGAAGTTCACAAGCAGGATCGTCATGTTAGCTCAGACCCGGAGAAATAGAAAGGCCGTTCCGTCTCCCGCCGCTAAGGGCTTCCTAATTGGGAGTATGGGGAGTCAGTATGGGCGTCTGGGAGGCTATAAGTGACTGTACATGGCCTGTGTATGGTATAAATAAGATGCTCCATGGAAAACATTTCTACGAGTCGTTTACAAGATCTGCCAGCTGATGGGTTGTCAAGCTACCAATACCATTGGACAGCTCACTTGTATGCCGGGGATTAGGGGGAAAGAAATAGCGCACATAGATCGAGGCTGGAGAACGAAGGCTCTACGTAGGATTGGTTGAGTGAGCCTGGATGAAGTCATTTTGCGATGGCGAGTGATATAGTAACATAGTTTGACGTTGGGGACATCTCGTCCGCTGCAAGCATAAGAGTACAAGTACAGAATTCGCTTCCGAAACCGAGGATCATCCTAGAAATACACAACGGCAATCATCCTACAGTGGCTGATACATCGAAGGAGAGCATAAGTGGCTCATGCAAAAGGACGCCAGTAGATGCTCATTGTCCGCAATGCATGTTGGAGTTTCCACTTTCATTGACAGGAAAAGAGAGCTGCGGTGATCCAATGATACGATATACGTCGTGAACATTCGAAGACCTGACAGCTGGATGTACCTACAATGATCAGCAAGCACGTCTTTATCGATGCTCATTGGGGATTGGGAACTCACATTACAAGGCCATAGCCGCTACACGACGGCCCATTCATCATCATCTGGATGACCTGTCAAGGCATAAGGAAGTTCTGGATCATAATCTGGGTGATTGTGGATGTTTGAGTGATTCCAAATGTTTGGGTCTATATCTTCTTTTGTGACCTTTTCCCCCTTCGGCTCATTACTAGCCAAACCAGGTTTGGGCGTGCTGGTGAGGCTGGTCAACGAAGCAGATTGCCGCTTGGCTGAAGAGTTTCCGGTCATAGTCGTGTTTCTTGTCACGCCGAGTGGCTTGTCGTTGAAAGATTTAGTCTGCTTCTCAGAGTTTACTGGAATTGCCTTTTCTGGTTCTTCGGTTTTGGCCGTCGCTTTCTTCTTGCCTTTGCCAGTCTTTTCAACGGTATTCCAACCATCATTATCCATTTCATTCAGAATCCTCATCTGCTCCTCTTCGGATGGGAGGTCACGGTTCCATGATTTCTGCGTTGCTGACGTTCCACCCGTGTATCGCTGAGCGCTGTTACTAGCGGCCACGGTGGGTTCGTCAAAAGTGTCGAGCAGCATATCATCGCTGGAAGCTGCTTCCGGCGCCGTAGGCTTTGGGTTATCGGCTGGTTTACTCCATGCGTTGGTAGGAGGTTTGGAAGAAGCCATTCCGTTCTTCGCAGGTCTGCCTTCAGCCTCTCTAACCGCTCGTAGCTGTTTCTCGAACAACACACGCCTCTCTTTCTCAGCTTGCTCTCGAAGAAGCTTCTTCTCTTCGTTCTTCTGTCGGTTTTGCCTCTGCTTTTTTGTCTCTGGCTCCTGAGCTTGATTCTGCGGCTTTGGTTGTCTGACTGCTTGAGTCACGGCGGGTTCGGTCAATCGAAGCACAGAAGGTCCTTTCGTTGGCGCTTCCAGCATGTCAGAGACACCACCTGCAGGTTCAGTGCTTTGAGTGGCACCAAATTCTGGAGACATTGCAGGCGATAAGTCGTCGTCTGCATCTGCTCCCGTCGTGGATGACGCGGTTGACACATCCGGCGCCCCAAGGAGCCCATTGTTCTTGGACATAGCACCATTGGCGGGCTCTGACGGCATCTCATTTCGTTTGCCCTGTTTTCTGGTTCTCTTAGTCTCGTTGATGCTACTGGGTCGATTCAAAGAAGTCCCGGTCTTGAGGCTAGCCAATTGCCGCGCAAACTCTTTATTATCTATGTCGGACTCTTTGGCATTGCTAAAGTCATTGTCGGCTCCGCCCTCTTTGCGGACTTCGACCGCCGAACTCTGGGCAAGTTGACTTGGTTGTTTCTTCCCGCCTTTTCGGTTTTTCAGGCGATCAGTTCCACTGGGTGGAGCGGAAGCCGAAGACACGTCCGCAGCATCACTCACGACCTGGGACGACGTGCCCGAGTTATTCTCCCTCTTTCGTCTTCCCCTAGGTTCATCCCCTAGCAGTGAATTGGGTCTCTGGCCCTGTTGAGAAGGCACCGGTACCCGGCCTCGGCCAGACTTAGACTTATGTTGGTTGCTGTAGTACCAGTATGCCCCAACAGCGACAATGCCCACAATGCCCCAGCTCTGCCACGGCTCCATTTCTGAGATTCGGGTGATATAGGCTAGGATTCTGGTGGGTTCTTACCAGGAAGGCTATGTATATTTGTCAGTGATGAGAAGGCGGCCGAAGTCGTTTCTTTGTTTAAGGTAAAGCTTTCAACAACTGGCACAACCGAGTCCGAGTTGAAAAGTGTCGAGAGTAAATATGCCCGAGCTCAAGATCTTCGAGGTGCCCGGAGCTCAGCTGTGCTGGGGCTGGAAATGATTGCGCTGCTGTTGGAAGCAAGGGGGTCGCCCGTGGAGAGGGGGGTCAATTAATGTTACACTCCGAATGAAGCATCGAACGATGAGCGTAAGAATTCCGATATCCTTAAATCTCAAGGATACATGTACACAAAGCTGGAGGCAAAGAAAGTTGGTGGGTTACGCAGGCAGGATGATGGTTCGTCCAACCTGTTGGATGACTGTTGGATCGCCTCTTCAAGCCCAAAGCAGTAAAGTTGCTGGAGGGCGCTGCAAGCGGAGCTCGGAAAAGACTGATGGATCGTCGTCGTAATGGGTAAGACGGCACAACACGAACGAAGGTGATACTGTAGAAGACACGTTGTGATAGTGTTATTTACACAACGCCGATGTTAGGATGGACAGCCAAGTGCCAGGATGTCCATGAGGTACTCGAGTTGGCCTTGCATTATCCGACTGCATAGACTGGGGGGGAGGGGGGGCGCGCGGAGAGCTTTCGAATACTCTGTACCAAAACACACATACGGTAATTTCAACCCTGGCACCCGGGTAGGTTTAGTTTCCGCCCGTCAGGCCACAGGGCCGTTTACCTACTGTAATTACTTTATTTACCGAAGATGACAGTTGAAGCTCACTTTGGACCGACTAGCATTAAATTGAGGTTTACTCGATTTCAATGATCGATGAGGTGGCATTTGAACATACATTTCTAAAATGCTAAAAAACTCAGTATGAACCAGCTACTTTCTGCACTTATAAGACATGTGAGGGTCGAGCCATACAATATCTGAACCGAAACCGTTATCGTACCAACCCACGAACTAGCATATTGATTTAGGTACCCTGTCGTGCTAGGTAGCCTCGACTCTCCAAGACCAAGCGTCGGCCAAATAAGCACGCTTCTCTGCGTCAGCAAAGTTCCTCCTCTGAGCACAATCGGTTGAAACTGGCGGTCTGCAGCGGCTTTGGCCAAACCATTTACGTAGCTTTATACAGCTTGATTCTCTCCCGAAGTGCCCTAGCGCGCCACACAACTCCTTGTGCTGTTCATCTCCTAAGAGATGCCTACAATGCATAGGGGTTCATTGAGCGAATCGTCAGGCAACTGCACCTGTAATTAGCGACGTAACTTTGGCGGTAGCTTCATTGGATTAAGACTTACGGTGGACTTTTAGTAAGGTCTGTCTTAAGGATCACCGGCACTCTGGTCATCTCCGTCACATCTTGGATGTACTCGCCACCTTCCTCCCTAAGCTTGAAAAATGCGAGATACTTCTCCTTGTTTGTAAGATTTGCTTCGGCATTCTCACCAGCGCTGGTCGCCAGCTTGGGGTCAGAGCGAGTGCGGTGAGGGGTTTGGCCAGCGGCAGTCTCAGTTCTCGTGGGCGAAGGAGGCATACTCTGGGTTGGACGATCAGCTGCTGATAGACCGAGCGACACGCCAGCCGCCATCTCGGTAACTTCCGATACAGAGTCTTCATCATCAAAGAGCGCATCGACATCATCAGTTGACATGGTTCCGGTTTCCATCTGTCGGCGCTGCGCATCGTCGCTTTCCTTTGCTTGTTGCTTCGCATTCTCAGCATAGCGTCCAGCTGCGGCAGCCGCAGCACCACTCTGATGTCGTGATCCTAATCCAGCTTTCGGACGCTCATCCTCGGGTACATAAGCAGATGATGGCACGCCTTTCTCCCAGTAAAGCTCCAAGACGCGCTCGTTCTTTCGGAACTCGGCTTTCTTCAGTGGCAGCTGATCGCAGTGGACACGCTTCTCAAAGCCGTACTCAGGGATCAAGACGTCAAAGGCCGATTCATAGACGCAAATAACAATGCCTTCACTAATGAACTCGCTACCGAGCTCGGCGCGCTTTTTGTCCATGATTCGACAGGACTCGATGTGGACGCTCTGCTCCTGAGCACTTTGTGCCGAGTCTTTCTTTGTATTACAAGCTTCTGCTGTCTTCATGAGGCTCTCAACGTCTTCGTTGAAATCTATGGACCCATTTGATAGTGCAGCCTCGAGCTGACGATGAACGATAATATCCGCGTAGCGGCGAGACGGATTTGTAAAGTGGGTATACAATGGTAGGTTTAGAGCATAATGCGGGTACTGGTCCTGGCGCGCCCGTCCAGCAACATAATATTTGGCGCGTTGCATAGCCTTGACAAGCAACGTTTCCATACCCTAAGCCATATAAGTATGAACCTCTTACAAATTACTTGGTGGAGACAAACCTTGCGTATCTCACTATCCTGAACGTTAAAAAGACTGTTCTGTAATGTTCCACTGCTTGTAGTATCAAACTCATAACCAATTTTCGTCATCCTATCCGCCAGAGTTTGCAGTCTCCTTGGGTTAGGTGGAGCTTGACGGCGTAGAAACGCTTTCTCAGGCAATGCCGTTGCTATCTTCTTAGCAACATAGTAATTGGCCTTATGACTAAGCTCCTCAATGATTTCGTGGGCCGGAGTGGAGTCGAAGATGTTCTGCTCAACGGGTACATTCTCGTCGTCAAGCTGGTGAAGTAAGCGAAGCGGTGGTACATTCTCAGAGTGAGATCCATAGCGTGCCTCACGGAACTTCAGCGCGATTTTCTGCCAGATATTAGCATACTTCGCAAATTGCGGGCAGAACAGATTAGGACCTTCAAAACATGGATGTCCTTCGCAGTAGCTCCTTGGAGATTGACTTCGCCATCACCATGAATGACCGCATCAACTTCATCATATGTCAGTTTGCCAGCGCTCTTAATCATGGCCTTGCCAATCCATGCTTCATCATCAACCACATTACCACTTTCAAGGTCAACCTTGAAAACCACACTGACTGTGAACCTCTCTTCCCCAGGACTTAAAGAACAAATCTCGGATGATAGCCTAGGCGGAAGCATGTTGACAGTTCGGTTCATAAGATATACGCCTGTACCACGCTTCTTGGCCTCCCGATCCACAAGCGAATTGGCTTTGATAAAATGTGCCGCATCAGCAACGTGAATGCCGATCTCAACCATGCCGCCCGCCATTTCCTTGACATGGATCGCATCGTCGAATTCATGCGTCCCGTTAGGGTCAATCGTGAAGGTGATTTCTTCGCGGAAATCGCGGCGTGAAGTAAGTGCTTCCTCATTTTCATTGCTAACCGACCATTCGTCAAACCCGATGTTTTTCAATACAGCCTCCGAAAAGTCATCAGGTCCGAAGTTATTATCTCGGAGCAGAGCATCGGTCTCAACCTTGAGGTCGCCCATCTCACCCAACAATTCTACCAGTGTTCCAAAAGGATGAAGAGATGTAATCGGCCATCGCTTGATGCAAGCAACAAAGATTCGGTTCGCGTAATCTTGATGTCTCTCAACAAAATCTCGTGGAGCTTGTTCTGTAGGGATAGCGATCAATGGCACACGCTTGTCGGTTGGCTTGAACCACACGATTTTGGGTTTATCTTGCTGACGGTCCTGCTGGTGTCGACCCGAATTACCTTCGCGCTGTTGGCGCTCAGCTTCCTGTTTTTCCTTGGTTGCTTGGCTACTAGGTCTCAGAAGGCCCAAAGTACTACAAAGGTTAGTAACTTCATCTAGTTTAGGGGCGTGTATCTAAGACTCACCCAGAAAACATCTGTCCAGCCACACGCTCGATAACCGCGACAACGTGGCCTGCATACAAAGGCTTTTGCTCGTCATTGACTTCCTCTTCTTCCATCAGTAGAAGACTTTGACCTTCGACTTCTACATCGTCGTTCTTCTTTTGCGTAGGACGCTGTCTCAAACTACCTCTCCTTCTAAGCCCGCCTTCATTGCTGCCTGCTTGTCCGCCATCACCATTGGCACCGGAATCACTACGTGGGCGACCTTCGACGTTACTAGTGCTACCGGTCCGAGAATCAGTAATATCCTTGCGTTTTTTCTTCTCCTCCTTTTCGCGCTTTTGCCCCCATACTTCGTCAACATCAAGAAGCTCAACTGCTACATAGTCTCCTTCAAGTGCCCTGTTCCTATCTTTGCTTCCGCAAATGAAGATATCAGCATCAAGGTCACTGGCAGTCACATATGCATCGCTACGATTCTTTTTGTTCACCCTGAGTATACCCGCGACGAGCTGTCCATCAGACAGTAATGCTGGTAGGCTAGCTTGGGGAAGGTAAGGAGTGAAAAGGGTCTTCCGCTGTTGTTGCTGCGCAGACAGTTGCGGCTGAGCATGCTGGCCTCCTTGGAGTCCGAATTGTTGGCCACTCAACTGCGCGGCTTGCAATGCTTGCAATTGAGAGAGCTGAAGGGGGTTGACTTGCTGACCTGCGAACATCTGGGGCTGCTGAAGCATGACTTGGCCTTGTGGCAGCTGTACTAGCTGCGGCTGATTTGGGAACTGAAACGAAGGAATCGAGCCAATTGACTGGTTCATCGAGCCTCTCATTCTGTGTCCAGGCTGGAACACGTTAGCAGTAGGGTTCTGGTTCTGCGCAAAATTACCCATCAACTGCTGTTGCTGCTGGTTCTCTAGTATTTGGGGCTGAGCACTGTTTTGCTGCCGCCAGTTACTATCAAAATTTCTCGACGATGTCCGGCCGTGTCCATTTTGGCTACCACGTCGTTGAAAATCGGCTTGGAGACCTGTAGAGCTTGCTCCAGCATCATTCGTTGCCATCGGAGGAGGAAATTGGAACCCGGCTGCACCGCGACCTTGTGGAACACCGCGACCATTACCGACGGCCATGCTTTGACTTCTACCGTGGGTTCCAGCGCCACGAGTGTTACCTGCACGAACACTCAGACCAGATGGATTCGGCAAAGACTGTTGGCTTTCGGTACCTTTGTCTTCGCCCCCACCAGGGCTAATCGATCTATTGGCACTCGTCGGAGATGCACCAGAGGCTCCAGGGATAGGGAATTGAAAGCCGGACGTGGTTCGCTTTTGCTCGGCTATCTGAGCAGCTTTCTTGGCTTCGGGCAGAGCGAGCGAGTGACGACGCTGATGACCGCCGCCCGGAGGACCGCCGCCACGTCCGCCTCGTTGCGAAGTGTTCTCACGGTTCTGGCTGACAGAGTTTTGGTTGAAGTCGCCGAATGCCGATCCAGACGCACCGGATGAAGGGGCCGGAGGCGGACCCATGTTCATGTTAGGCATTGCTGATTGGTTACGGCGATGAGCTGAAGGTTGCGTCGGAGCGTTCATGGGAATTCCCATCTGCTGCTGTTGGAGCTGCTGTGGGAATTGGAAAGCATTGGCATGGGGCGACATGCCCGACATGCTCACTTGTCCCTGTGGACCTTGTTGGGTAGGGAAGTTGACAGTGGGTAATTGCTGTTGTTGTGGAATCATCCCCATGTTCACATATTGTTGATGTGTAGCAGCTATCTGTTGCTGCTGTTGTTGAAGGAGCTCGATCTGTTGCTGTAAAGCAAGTTGTTCCACTGATACAAAATACAGGTTAGCATGTCCAAATCATAGGTAGGCCATCAGTCTTCCAAGGCTAGCAAGCTGGGGGCAAGTACGGCCTTGATCATGGCTAAAGCAGAGATCTAGAGATCGACTCACTTATCATTGGCGTCATCTCCGAAGGACTACGTCGATGAGCAATGTGTAGTCTCCTGCCGGTGGGGCCCGGGACTCCATTATGAGATTGTTGATCCATATCGACGACCAATAATCGCGGTATTTGAAGGAATGTGATCAGTCAGAAGGAGTGCACAACGGAATTGCCGGTTAAAGTGAAAACCGCCGAAGGCCACTCAGAACTCGCATCGGCCTGGAAGGCTCGAGCGTCAGAAGTGGAGGTTCAATTGTATCGGCTTGGGTGAGGCAAGTCGGACGGTATTTTAGATGGGGGCTTTGAGCCTGGCGAAGGAGAGAATAGAGAATCGGAGGCAGAGTACAAATGATGTACCGTTGATGGCTGGGAAGCAATTCACACAACGCTTCCAGCCGATATGACGTTCTCCCCGCAAAAGGACAGAAATTGCCAAGTGCTGCGTATGCAACGCAATTGTGATCACAAAAGCGATGGGTGAAGAAGGATAGAAGGACTGACGATAGTGAAGGAAGGATTGGAGGCGCTTTCGAAGGGAACGGCGTGAATGTGGAAGGAGTGATGGAGAGGTGGAGAATTCAAGAGTTGTCGAAGCTAAGACTGATAGCTTTCTACCTCTTGCGCAGCCGCAGGGTTCCCATACCGACTAGGTATCTGTCATGATACAGTAAAAAGGTGTCTTAAAGCCTTTTTCATCCATCTTTCACGTTCAAGTTATTCTACATCACAGTATCTGTGTCTATGGCACATTCATCGTGATATTGCGTTTGGATGGAAACTCGCCCTAGCAAGACCCTTTGAACGACAAATGAGCACGATATACCACGTACTACGATTCAAGCACGTTGGGCAAGCTGTCAAATTCAAACAAATACAGAAATCGCTTTTACCACCGGCAACCACAGCTTCTCCATATGCAACATTGTACATCCACGTTTGTGCCATCTTAGCAGCAAAAGTATTTGTATTCTGGTAAGATTACGGTGTAGGTATTCTTTTCACCATATGGAACGTCCCGCCTTAGCTCACGGCAACTCCCGGTTTTGGTGTTAGGTCCTGCAAACGATCCTTTCACCTTTGTTCCCCAACGCCCAAGCAATATTAACAATGGTGTTTTGGTCGTGTCACACGGACAGGGCGGGTTAGAAAGGTAGCCAGGAGTTCAGATTCCCCGCCGGCGTGGTCACTCTTACGTGTCAAGTACTCAATCAGCTCCCACGCAATAGAAGAACACTCTTTGGTCCCCTGGGAGAGCTCGAGATATCTGTCGATATTGATAGCACACAATATTGACAACTTCGCATTGAAAGCCTGCTTTGACGCAACGTTTCGACAGTTTTTCTGCAACGCGTCTTTTTCGCTGTTTTGCAATGTTCAAGGAGTAAATTCATTCCAGAACGAGCTGAAAAGATTCTTCAGCAATCCCATCCGGGAAGACTCTTTAGGCACCTATTCTGGATTATGGCGACAATGGCAAGCCCGTACAAAGGAGCAAGTGACAGTCCTTCGAGGCAATTGCTGTACGAACTGAGCCGTCTAGGTGTTACATCACAAGAGAACCTATACGCTCGCCTGGACCAGGACAATCTAGAACGGGAAATCCTTCACAAGGAGGCTTTGACTCTCGCTGCAGCGGAGCATGATCGGGTCAGGGAAAGTGCAGTGGCTGTGCAAAAGCAGCTACAGCTTCAGATAGAGGCCGAGCGCAAACGGAGAGATGAGGAGGAGCACAGGACACTGGAAAGGCTGCGCCAGGAGAAAGCGGATCGGGAGATCGCTGAGAAAAGAAGGGCAATCGATCAGGCTAAAATTGAAGAGTCTAATAGGAAAAGGCTAGCAGAGGTGCGGGAAGCGGCGGCGGCAGCGCAACAGAGAAAAGCGCGGGAAGAGGAAGACGTCGAGACCGCAAGGAGATCAAGAGAAGTAGAAGGTGCAGAATCGAAAAAGCGGCAAGAGGACGAGGCAAAGCGGAAAGTCGCGGAAGCAGAGTCCAGGGCCAGAGAGGCTGCTATTGCTGCTCAGGAGCCAGTAGTGGCACCACAGCCTACGACGGGGCCCTCGTTGCAAGCTAATTTGGACCCGGGAAAAGTCGCTGAGCATCAGCGATACGTAGAAATTCATCGAAAGCTGAAAGAACTTCGGAAGGCCATGCTGGATCAGGCCAAGCAGAACAGAGCTCTGAAGGACACGATGGGAGACATCCGACGGGGTATCAGGCAAAGCGTCGGGCAGCTGACCACTGGCAAGGGCGTCAATAAAATACCAGTGAGTATAGTTATAGTTGCCCCTGTACATCTGCTGAGATTGCGAAATTAGCTCCAAAAAATTATCGGAGGGCTAAAGAGCGCCATGTCTTATGGAGGCCCTAAGATTGATATCACAACATACCTCGCCTCCCCCCCACCGAATGTGTCGGACACTGGTGTTCCAGCCCTTTTCTTATACGAAATGAATATCCTTGCCAAGGCGGTGATAGCCCAATTCATAGACGAGGCTGGAGTCTCCCCCAAGACAGCAGATCCAGTGGGGATCATCGCAAGCCACATTTTTACAATGCCAGCTTTCCGATGGAACGATATCTCATTAATAGATATTCTTACTGCAAAACTCCACGTCGTTTGCCCAGTCCTCTTCGGTATCTATGGAGACGAGACCACCAATCCAGGGAAAGCCCGTATTGGATGGTGGCGGGAAGCAGGTGGTGGACCCTGGGTTTCTGAGCAAAGGCATCGCGAACGTATGACTGGTCTCGGTGCGGGATTCGCTGCACTTTCGGCGCGAAATTATTCAAAAACGGAGCTCAGGAATCCATTTCCGAATTACAAGTACTGGCAGTCGTTTTCATACATCTTAAATACGCCAGCGCAAGACATCACTCAAACGCACTTTGTGGTCCTAAAAGCTATGATCGAATACAACGAGACAAGAATGCTGGAGCTCTTTGGGAGCGCGGCGATAGTGCTTCTGAGGCAGGCTTTGGTAGAGTTTCCAAAGCGAAACCCGGCGTTAGAGAGGAGTGTGGGGGCGGTTTCATTGGGTGGTCTTGCGGATGTGCTGAAGAAAGATAAGAAGATCTATCTGTGAATGTGTAGTAAAGAGAGATACCCCAGGGGTGCATCGAAGATTTGTTGAAAGATATGCTGTCTGGCAATTGGTCGCCGATCGTGGCGATATAGTAGTGTATTAGAGGTCAGGCTGTGTAAATAGGATAGTACAATTATTACTTCGTGCGAATAGGCTCCAATAGAGTCACAGTGCGGCTCAGAAAAGCATGTTGGTTCAGATCATCATCGCTAATTGGGATATCTCGAAGCTGTCCCAAAGGAGCGATTTTTTGCCTATATCCTATCCATTCCCCCATCCCTATAAACTCCTCCCCACTTCTTCACCTTTCCATCCATATCCCTCCTCACAACCACAATCACAATCGCCACCACCCACGCTACCAGAGTATCCACAACTCCCCATCCATTTCTCCTACTCGCCCCCAACATCCCCCCCTTCATCGCCATCCCCAACAACCCATTCGTCGTAATCAACTCATCTCCCTTTTCCAACCCCTTCAAGCTCGCCTCCGCAACCTGATCAGCAGTCTGCCCGCCATCTTCTTCTTCAAGTTTCTTAGTGATGTTCGGTTTTACTCTATTCTCTTCATCAAAGGCCTCGCCGAAGATGGTGGCAGGGAAGACGGTGTGGACTTTTACGCCAGGAGAGGGGTAGAGGTGGAGTTCTTGGGAGAGGGTGTCGGAAAGAGTGCGGATGGCGGATTTGGACGGGGAGTAGGGGGAGTAGCCGACGATGGGGTAGAAGGCTACGACGGAGGAGGTGAAGATGATGTGGCGTGGATGATCAGAGGGCGAAGGAGCTTGTTTTTCTGCGGAGGATGGCTTTAGCCAGGAACGGAGCACGGCATGGGCGACGTAGGCGGAGGAGAAGTAGTTGCTGTCCATTTGCTCTTTCAGGCGCTCGACGGGGGTGTCTATGAAGAGAGTTGGGCAGGAGCTGCCGGCGCAGCACCAGACTATGTCCGGGGGGGTGTTGTTATTCCATTCTGTGGTTTCGGAGATTAGACGGACTGCTTCGGTAGGGTTGGTAAGGTCGGCGCTGATGTAGTGGAAGCGCTGAGAAGGGAGTTTGGCGCATGCTTTTATGTCTTCGAGAGCTGCTTCGAGCTTCTTGATCGTTCGAGCGGCGATCATGACATTGGCGCCTTTTCGGGCGAGCTGTTGAGCGACGCTCTTACCCATTCCCTGTGAGCCGCCGGTGATGAGTATTGTCTGGCCAGGATGTGTAAGCTCCAAATATTTGGAAGGATGAGAAATTGACCTACTCGGCCATCCACTAGGAAGTTGTTTTTGTGAAAGACATTCATTCTGTCCATTAGCAAGATAGAGATAAATACACATAGACAAACAGAGGTCCAAAAGAGACCAAGTGCCATGAATATCAAATTTGACTACCAGTCAGGTCCATGCAGAAAAGTTGTATGGTAGCTTCGTCGCCCAGCGGAGAGCCATATATTTATTAGTATTGTCCCTTGACATCGGTGCATAAACAGTTTATACCCCGACATTTTTGCAGGGCTAAGGACACCTTAGATTAGATTAGATAACAGCACAAACTTATTAAAACTCCCTCTTTTCAAACAATCGAGAAATTCATAAGATGGGAAAGAAGAGGAAGGCAGGTGGTCGTCCATTCGGCCAAGATGGGACGGAGAAGATATCCAAAGAGGAGAGCAAGCTAAGAATAAACACCTACGAAGATGTGGCAGATTCAGAAGATGAGTTCCACATGGGCCGAGATAAAATATTACTCGAGGAGGGTCCAGTGCAGAAAAGGCAGAGGAAGCTGAGAGAGGATGGTAAGAAATAATCTTGCGACATCTTTACCAAGAGCACAAACTGACATCAAGAGCAGAAGAATTTCTCGAGCTCTCAGATGAGGAAGTCCTAGCAGAGTCCTCAGACGTCTATAATGTTGATGAGGATGACGAGAACGACGAGGACGACTACGAGGAAAAAGGTCAAGCGGAAAGCAAGACCACAAAACCAATTAGGGGATTACAAGATTCAGATACTGAAGCGTCTGTTGCACTTGAGGATGACGAGGACCTGGGCGGCTGGGGAACCTCGAAGCGGGACTACTACAATGCTGATGTCATTGAGACGGAAGCTGATGCTTTGGAAGAAGAGGCCGAGGCAAGAAGATTACAAAAGAAGCAGCTCCAAGGATTTACAGAAGCAGACTTTGGCTTTGACGAAACGGAGTGGCAAGAAGAAGGCAACGAAGACGGGGAAGATGGAGAAAACGGCGGAAATGTGGTTCAGGAGGTTCTACCAAGACTCGAGGTCACGGATGCTATGGGACCTGAAGAGCGATTCAAGCTGCTAAGGACGAGCTACCCAGAGTTTGAGCCTCTAGCGAAAGAGTTCTTGGAGCTACAGGCTATACACGAAGATCTGAAACTTGCAGCTGATGCAGAAGTCTCTGTACAGTCGTTTGGGCGTAAACTCAACGACATGGGGTCAGGTGTTGGCGGGGAACCTATTTCCAAGGCGGTGATGAAGCATAGCGCGTTGAGTGCATATCTTGCCGCATTATGCATGTACTTTGCTCTCTTCACATCAGGCCAGGCTACTACAGACGGTAAAGCTACAGCTATGGCCCCATCAGAGCTGCGAGATCACGGCGTAATGGAAACGTTGGTTCAATGCCGAGAGCTTTGGGGGAAACTGAAAGACATGCCTTTGCCACAATCAATAGGGCTGGACACTTCTCCTGGGAGAAGTGAGCATAAAGACGTCGAAAGACAAAGTGGGGAAGACAATTTGCACATAAAGATGGACGAGGAGTCCACGGCCAAGATCAAAAGGAAGAAGGTCCACAAAACCAAGGCGCAGCGTGCAGCAGATGCTGCTCAAGCTGAAGCAGACGCTCGTCATGTGGAGCGCCTACGGAAAACGGAAGAAGATCTCGCCAGTCTCTCTGCTTTGACAGGCCCAAGAAAACCATCCTCGAAGCCAGCCACTACCACCAATAAAATTCCTCCACTTCTCTCAGACGACTCAGACATCGGCGAGCAAATCGCCCTGACAGCTCAGGAAGCCGCTGAAAAGGCCAAACGAAAGAAATCCCTCCGATTCTACACCTCCCAGATCGCGCAAAAATCCAACAAGCGCGACGCCGCTGGCCGCGATGCCGGTGGAGACGCAGATCTCCCCTACCGCGAGCGGTTCCGAGACCGTCAACTACGGCTGAACGCTGATGCAGAGGCCCGTGGCCAGAAGCCCAAGGGAAACGGAAAAGGAGACGAGCCTCTTGGCGGCTCGAGCGACGAAGAAGATCGCCGCGCCGCCAAGGATATACGAGACGACGTAGACTCGGATGATTACTACGACATGGTGTCCTCCCGCGCCGCCGCCAAAAAATCCTCCAAAGCCGCTCTCGCCGCGGCCCACGCACAAGCAGAACGTGAAGGCGGCATCGTGCGCGTCGTAGAAGAGGCAGGCGTGGACGGCAAACGAGCAATCACGTACGCGATTGAGAAAAACAAGGGTTTGACGCCGAGGAGGAAGAAGGATGTAAGAAACCCGCGGGTGAAGAAAAGGAAGAAGTATGAGGAGAAGAAGAAAAAGTTGGGGAGTATGAGGCCCGTGTACAAAGGGGGGGAAGGGAAGGGCGGGTATGGGGGGGAGTTGACGGGGATCAAGACAGGGTTGGTCAAGAGTGTTAGGTTGTAGTAGGGGAGGATTTTAGATGGCCCCATTACGCATAGCACAAGGAACCATGAGTGCCATGGTTGATTGCAGTTCACTGCAATGGGACTAACCCAGGAGCTGGAGATTGCTCGCTTGACGCTGATCAGAGCAGAGCATCAGGGCCAGATTACCTATGGCCATCAACAAATCAAGAGTCTCGTGAAAGAAGCGCGATACTGCACGCAGGGAAGCCATCACTATTTGTCCAGAGACATTGGTAGTCCAAGGGCAAAAGAGCAATCCTCACAAAACTCGCATCTCGAACAGCATGGGTGAAATCTTCTCGGTTTTGATCTTCTAATTCTTCATCATAAGGTAGAGAGGACTCATATCATAGCCTATGTTGCCGGTCTCCAAAGGTATCGTTGGATCTGATGGCATCGCCATGTCGTTATTCTCTCTTTCCATGTCCTCCTTGGGGACAACCCCAATGAATTTTCCGATTTTTACTCTTACTTGTCCAAGCCTACCGCCGTAACAAACGATAGGTTCTCATGACTCAATCTCCTCTCCGGCCAATTTTGCGAAGTTTTTGTGTTTCATTACCTCAAAAAATCCACAACATCATTATAACACCACTTTAATCTTGCCGTCTTTGTCCTTCTCGATCGTTCTCTAGAGCGAATACGGTGCTGTTGGATAATGGGCTACGCAGCACTAAGGTCTTGGTTTGCTCGACAAGAAGCTTTGTTCCTGATTATCTTTTGGTACACCCGTTTCGCTAATTGTTTTTTTCTTTGAGACTTTAAAAGCGCCTCGACCTTGAATATCCATCAGTTTCACCCACTCCACTTCCCGTTCATCCCCACCACGCATATTCCAAACCAAACCCTAACATCTCACCCAACCCACCACCCAAAAATGTGCCAGTACGAAACCCTCGTCACCTCCTTCCCCGAATTCCTCCTCGACACTCCTCGCCTCATCAAAGCACAGTCCTACCCCACCTGCGACCATGCATTGCTGCAGTTCTGCGAGCCATGCCAGCCAGCGAGTGAGACCAAGCTGCTGTGCAATGTGCCGCCGAGGCATCTATCGTGGAATGCGAAAGTGGAGTTTTGTTTCCTGTGTCGGTTGAAGAGGAGGATGGGGAGGGCGGGGCATTTGCTTTTGAGGCTTGAGATAGGGGAGTTGTGAGTGAGCGATTCTTTTAATACAAACTCTGCTTTGTTCTATTTCTATCTCTATCGATGGTTTGTGATATGACCATCTGCTTTAACGTTCTGTCTGGTTTTCTGTGTTGTGGTCTTACTTACGTTTTTTTATAGGTATGAATGCTTCATGTGCCTCTCGGACAGAAGCTGGCTATTGCTAAAGTTTTAGGTTCGATATTCAGTGATTTTCTTCTCTTGTGTAACAGAAATACCATTGTAGTCATGTATCTGGCGACACTTAGAAACCGCTACAATCTCGACTCTAAGATTGGTACTGCTTTGCCGAGTGCACCATGGTAGGTTATTTTCTGTAATGAGTTTTCGAGGTTGGTCCGACATTACTTTGTATCTCAGTAAGTCACTTTTATTCTATGTTGATTAAATGAAGATAACTACCCCCTCCATAATTCGCAGACTCATGACGATTCCTTCATCTTTCTATTCACTTTTGTTTCGCCATCTAATTGAGTCAGAATATCGAGATCACACGACCTACATTTTCCTTCGGGTTCTGTTCGTCCCTCTGTCCTTTTCTGACTCCTTGTTTGTTCTGAAGGTCATTGTCCCCGTAAGCTGAAATGCCAAAAAAAAAAATTCACAGCGTAACGTTTTGTTCGCTGGACAGGAGCTTTATCTTCCTCTCAGCGTTCTTGAGTATCATTCGAGGCTTTGTTTTCAAGCACCCGCTCACACTCTCTCAATCCCGACCTTAGATACACGTTCCCCTCCCCTCTCATTGCATCTCCCATCTTGATCAACCCATCACAAACACTACATCAAACTCCCACTACCCACAACCCCCGACCCCACAAATCATCGCCAACCCCATCACCCAACGCTGTGTCAATACAATACCACCGTTATCACTCTCGATGGCCTCGGTGTCTTCACAACACCCCCCCCCCCCCCCCCCCCCCTCCCCCCCCTCCCCCGTCCCTACTACCAACGAAGTGAATACTTTTCCGACTGTCGCCACCTCCTGCTGCGATCCTGTGCGCCGTGCGAGCGGGCCCATGAGATCGGAAAGCTCTGCGACGCGCCGTTGTGCCAGCCGCAGTGGGGGCAACCTCGTAGGATTCTGTATGGCCTGTAAGAAGAGTAAACATGAGATGAGTACTGTAGGTTGTGATGAGGAACGGTTGAAGGAAGGGTGTCTTTCTTTGAAGAAATATACTATATCGATTTCTTCCAGTTCACATGCTCGTCTGTGCAAATAAAAATGCAAATACAAATACAAATACAAATACAAACAAAAAAATCTTCACGAAAGAAACATGATTCTCTTCCATTTTCTTTTTTCAATCCTTCCCACTCTGGCTGGCAACGAGATTCATCTGTACGTGGTGCCGACTACGAACCTTTTGATTCTATTCTTCGAATAGAAGTCAGAAGAGTCAAGAGATCTCAATTCGACGCAGTTCGAACGATGTTAGAACGTTGCGTGGTCAGGAAAGCCGTCGTGCAGAGTTTTCACCCACGCGACAACATCTCCTCTAACAGCCACAATCGATCTACGAAGAAGATTAATGACATGTCGATGTCAGTAAGAGATGGGAAGATACTACTAGTGGAAAAAACAACTCAGATGAAGAGTCTGCGAGTTGTGATTACAAGTGATCGAAGGATTTGCGACCCGTCGACTGCGTCGATATCGAAACGTCTTCATCACATCGACAGTGTCGTCGAGTAATTGATGAAAAGATATCAGATAGAATAGTCGTTTCAGATGATGAGTCTGAGAGTCGTGACTACAGTGCTCGAAGAAGTAGTGACTCGTCGATCACGCTGATATACTGAAGAAACTTGAGCTCATCTTCTTTACTTGACGTCAAGTCATGTATCTGTCTACGTGAAAAATTGAGAGCTCATGAGAACGATCAGAACGCATTCTCTACTATCGATCAGAGTCATGCATCGAACGATTGCGATCGCACGTCTATACTAACAATCTATTCAACGTTTACGTGACACAAGTCAAATCAAGAGCAGAATAGAATTATCTAATACAATCGCACTCTATCTTCTCATCATGCGCGTCTTTCTTTCATCACATATTTCTCTGCTCAATGAATGACAATCATTGAGCAAGAGAACACAGTTTTCGACATTACAATCATGAACATCACGAGTGCAAAGAAAACGTCTTTCATCTTCGAATCGAGAATCGAACCGGAACATCGTTTGTATAGAATACCGTCAATGAAGAGCAGAGCAAAGACGATGCGTCATAATCAAACAGCACAGACACTCTCATCAAGAGTTTACTCGAGCGTCATGCGCTGAATAGAAGCTATAGATTCATTACTGATAACATAGTGTCAATTTTATTGTTTCGACGACGTGAAGTCGTCATGTAGTCGGCGAGCGATTTTCTCCCTCAGAGGGTTTTGTCCGTTCGATACACATAGCATAGTTTCCCCCATGGGTCGGGCCTAAATCGATGTCACAAGGGTGTATGAATTCAAATCAAATCAAATCCTTCCCACTCTCATTTTCCTGACGTTTCTTCCCCCAAGATTTCTCCCCTTCTGACAAAGCCCCTCGCCCTTTCATCTTCTCGCCTTGTTCATTTGTTCTTTCTCATTCACTCGCATCGTTGAGAAATGCGAATGATTTGCGAAATCAGCCATGAAAGATGGGTGTTGTAAGAGAAGAGAGGGATATGGGTGAAGAGGGGTCAGGGAAAGGTAACTGGGGGTGGGAAAAGAAGACGGTGATGAGGGGTGAGAAAGATCCAGACGGGAGAAGAACGGCGGTGAGGATTTGCTGATTAAGAAACAAAAGATCCCGGATCAAAACATCTGCAATCTTCTGCAATCTTCTCATTCATCACAACTTTCAACAGATTGCAGTTCTCATTTCTTCTTGCCAATCGTCGTCATCGAATTGTCCCCCACTCCCACCACTCCTCCCGTCTGCCCCTTCTATTCCACCTTAAATAATACCGCTTGGTCTTCTCAAACAAGCATACGCTCACCCTCAAGACTTCATTCTCCTCTTCTTCCCCCTTCCGCGCATCCCACAATTCTTCTCAACCACAATTTCCCCCTCCCCCAAGACAACTAGATGAATTACACCGTACGTGACACTCGCACTATCAGCCCTGTCAAATACTCGCTGCTTTATTATGATCAAGTGTGCGAAGCTCAGAAGAGCGGTTTTACTTGTTGAGAAGTAGCATGTGGGCATGTGGGTTAGATATCTGTTTGAAGCAGCGCAGTGGCATCGGTATTATATCTAGCACCAGTACTAGTCTGGTTAAGTCCTGTAAGTAGCTACCTAGGTAGGTAGGTCTCGAGGGGTTTGGAATCCTTCTTTCCCCATACGTATTCTCCGACAAATCTACTACGAACTCTTTTTCCATTCCAGGTTATCGAATCAAGGAAAAAATCGTTGTCTCCAAGATACGTCGGGGCAGATTCGCCTTCCTGCACCCCCAGAGGAAATTATCGAGTCAAGTGTCCATGCGATCAGCACGTACCTGCTCTCTTACTGGTTTCTCTAAATATCATGCAGTCCCGACTCCAGTTTCGTCAGCATAACGAAACGGATCGTGGTAGACAGTCCGAATGTTTGATTGATACCACAGTATTCCGAGGGATATGGTAATCTTGATACTGTAGAAGACATGCTTGTTGTGGGCTGTACTATTGCTTGTTGGAAGCATTATGCAAATTGTGTCTTTAAGACATTGATACATGTATGATACTCTATCTTTTTCCCATCCTTTAATCGTTATATCGACTTTTTTTCCTTTCAAAAAGGCGTTCACGACATTTCAACCCCCATTATATACTCATCAAACCTCACTCTTTCTTCAATCCTCACCATCATTACCCAGTCACAAATATCCCACCTCACACTCAGAACATCAAACATCAACAATCAAAACCAAATAGCCACCAAAATGCAACCACTTCAATACCACACCCGTCTCTACCCCGAAGATGGCAAATCACACACCGTTCCTTTCCCCAACCAACTGATGTACTTCCGACGGGAAAACCACCGTGCCTGCAACCACCGGATGACGCGGATCTACGCGCCGCCCGAGGCAGCACCAACCAAGCGCGGGCGAACGAGCGGCCGGACGTTCCGGGGTTTGCTTTGTGAGAAGCCCCGTCAGCACAGCCTCCAGTTAAAGGAAGTTGTGGGGTTTTGTTTTGCTTTGTCTGCTCCCCATGGGACCGAAGAGGGGGTTTGTGAGGGGACAATTTAGCTTGTTGAACGGTGGTTTCGCGAGCTCATCCCAGAGGGAATCGCGATCCCCCCCGACACTGTCACTGAATGGAGAAGTCAAAGCGGTTTTAATAAGTCTCTGGTTCCACGATATCAGTCCAACGGGAACCACGGACTCGCTCGTCCGAGACTGTTGAAGGCAGAACAATATACAATTTTCAACCTCATACTTCTCACACACACACTCTCTCTCTACCTAACATTTATTCCTCTCTCTCTAAACCCCATCAATCTTGCATTCCATATCACTCAACAACAACATTCCTCCAACCGACAGAAATCCCTCTCATTCTCGCTGTAACCATCATTCTTACACACTAACTCCTCCACAACTTCCCCCAACCGAAACCCGTCAACCCTCAAAAGAAACCCCCCCCTCCCCAAAAGCACCAGAGTATCAGCACAGACAAATCTCAGCTCGAAACCCGAACGTCTGCTACGTTTTACCGTATCTCCGCGTATCTTTTTGTGGAAGGCAGTGGGTGGGTGGGTTGGGTTCGTAGCTGGGTTGTGGTAGGTGTGATGGGGGAAGGAGGGGGAAGAGGGGAGGGGAAGTTGTGGAGGGGGGGTGGGATATTTTTGGCATGCGCATCTCCGCAAGTTCTGATATCTCATTCATGGGCGGGGTTCGAAAGACGATGGGATCGTTGCTTTCCTCCGTTTGCAAGGCTTTGGTTTTCAAGACTAGCGATGAGTTGATCCGTTGTATTCGTTTATTTCTTGTCTCTGCAAAAGGTGCTCCAACGCTCATGATCATGCTTGTATCTGCCTTTGCTCGTGCCTCGCATAAAGCCCGCTTACATGAATAAAACCCCCCTTTTCCTTTAAACCCGCCCGATGAGAACGCCGATGAAGATAGCCGAAATGCTAAGCGCTCAGCAGTCAGAAAAAGCACGAACTTCGTCGTACCCGGACGTCTCCTCCCTCGATAACTTCCCTAAACCCCCACCCCCTCCCCCCTCATCCTCGTCACTACGCCCGTGATCCCGCCGCCAACCCCCTTCCCCTTCCACAGATCCACGCCGCCAACCCACCACGCGCCGGCACGCACAATCTCCATCAGCAAGGCTACTTGCTCTTCGGTTCGGGGAGCGTAGACCATGACGAAGCCGGAGGGCAAGAGGCGTTTGCCGAAGATTTGGCGGCCGGCGAGGGGGTGGCGTTCGCCCCAGCCGGAGGAGATGACGAGGGCGGCGTCGTGGGGGTGCAGGGTTAGGTGCATTGAGGTGTCCTGGGAGGGGATGGTATTAGAAGGAGAGGAGAGTGGGCACGTGACGTGAGACTGGAAATGGATAGAGTTTGGAAAGGTCTTTTATTTTGGCAGCAGAGAGTAGGAATGGAGAGGTAAGGGAGAAAATGGTGCTAAAAAGATTTTGAGGATTCCAGGTAGGTGCTGGGATCTAAAAAAGGTGCACCATGAGGGAAATTGATTATAGATCTAGCGCGGAACACTAATAAAAAACCAGTACTTACAGTTGCATGCAAATGGCAAATTTCCGCGGTGTCGGCACATGTCTGGTTTACATGACGGAATCCTGGGTGTGTTGTACCGATAGGAGCCAAGTCGTCCTGGCCAGTCAACAAGAAAAGCGCCAGGCCATGCTTTTCAAAGCAAGAATTCCCTTTGCGGAGCAAATCCGGATAGACCCCAGCGAGATTGTGCAGAGCACGGCTCAGAGCGGCATGCAGATGAGGTGGGCCTTTTTGGTTCGTCTGCCGTTGCGGAGCAATCCCGGCTACAGTGGGACGGGGACCTGAACGACGGGGCAGGTGGACCAGATAGCTCAGCTGCGGTAGAGTGGCAGGAGTGATGGCCGGTGGGATAAAAGGGTTCTTGAGGGCGAAGAGGCGGAGACATGACACACGAAGGTAGCCGGCAAAGGTGCTCGGGGTTCCGCCTGGGCCAAGGTCGAGGAATTTCTGGTAATCACGGAGGACGAAGCGGTAGGCTGGAAAGAGGAGGGAGAAGACGACGGTAGAGTAGAGAAGATAGTTGAAGCTGGAGCCATCTGCAGCGGAGAGCAAGCGGGTGAAGTGGTGGATCGGGTGGTCAGCGATGGCTACCATTGTGAGTATCAACCAAAGTGATAAGGAAATGAACAACAAGGTAGTTGGTACCTAAGGTATCATGGTCAATGGAAAGTTGGATGATGAGGGGGAAGGAAGCTGTAGACTGCTCTCAGCCTTGTTCTCAGAGTACTTTCTGGTATCTAGAGGGTGTGTGTGGTAGGTCAAGGTAGGTGAATCAGGAACCGGGTGATGATATACCTGATTTGGGAGAGGGGGGGGGGTGAATTCAGCTTTTAGCGTGCAGTGATAGACCTGGGGTAGTTGTTTTGCAGGTATGATGTAGCACTTTGACACGATGCGGGAAAAACGGTGAGACACGTTGGGGGGATGAGGTCACAGTACGACGTTCAATCACCAAAACGGGGAGGATGGGACTGTGCAGTTTTGCGTTCCTGCTTGTTTGTGACGTAGATAGATAAAGCCGTGAATAACTGTCTAAAGGGACTGTGCGGGTGGGGTACCTGGGCATGTTAAATAGTCAAATGATTTGTAGCTGATCGAAGACAAGAGACAGTGGGGACATGTAGTCCCGGAACGATGTGACGTGAGTTGGATATAAGGTAGGTAGGTAGGTAGTGTACTGTAAGGTATCGCGGAAGTTGATCCGAAAAGGACCCCCACTAGTCAATCTGCGCTTGCTAAGGTACGAGTCCCTTACCTACCTTAATGGTAATGCAGGAATAAATGTAGGGAGCTCCCAATATCACAGTACATTAGATTAAAGTAGTTGTCTGACCCCCCGTGACAATGCTGAATTGACAAATTGCTACACTCTGGTGGTCCATTGGCATGTCAAATGACAAGCACCTCCTACATAGAATGCCAACTGATTCCTCAAATGGATTTCCCTACATGCTGACCGAACTCTTCAATACAACGATACTGGATCTTATGGCCTCCTGACCATCATCGGAGATCACATCGATATCAAAGCCACAGTCCCGCCGGATTGGAGAGGATGGTCACCAGTCGCTAGCCTTGATGGCCCTGAACTGGGCCTGCCAATCGCTAATATTCCAGTGGCTTGCAGATACAGCAGCTAGACATTCGGGGGATTGTAGCCACCAGCAGCAGCAGGTCCCGGCTCTGGACGTCTTGAATATTGCATCGAGGGTTAATTGGAAGAGCTAGCATCCGGTGTGTTGTTCGCCGTTTCTGGGTGGAGCTTCTCGTGGCGGGCATTCAACCATTCAATCAATGGACATCAAAACACGGGCCTTCCTGGGATGGATTGTCAACATGGTTTGGTAGGCAGGCGTTTGTCAAACCCGTAGAAGAGAACACATCCCCGAGGGACGGTAGCCCGTAACATTTGCAGAAAGCGAATAAAGACTCTACCGGTTGCGCATGCTTGATGGAGCGTAAAAGTCCTGGTGATTAGCTGCTTTGAGCCCCTCTTTGACCATTACGCCACGTCCATGGGAAGAGCTTTACTGTAATCCCACAACTGCATGGTAATCGCAAATCTGCGCGAGACCGACTCTGCCAAGCGTATGCAAGCACTGGGATGGGAAGCCCATCTGAGCCCCAGGTTGACTTTCTCGAGAACTAGAACCTTGGCTAAATGGCCTTTGGCGTAGGTAGCTAATCTTGATGGGAGGGCTACTTTAAGAACTCGATGGTGGGGGGTTTGCCGCCAGATAATCACCCAGACAACAATCAAAGTCGCGCTAACGACTTTGTTATGCGATGAATGCCTCGAAGAGTACACAGAGGAGAGGCAATTGCTTTACGATCCATGATAGAAAACGCAAGCACATGGTAGATTCCAAAAGCACGCTCGAGCGGCAACATGCAGAAGAACGACCGCCAACGACCATACTTTCGTCATGAAGACGATTGCTACGACATTGGGAATGCGGCCGACGTTGAAAAGTATGGCTACAGCAGAAGAAACCCATCGCCTGGTTATGCAGAGGACCATATCCCGTCATCCTATTCGGACTCGTCACGAGAAACATCTGGGTCCTATGCGCCCATGTTACACAAATCTCCTGCGAAGAAACAAGAACGAATGTACCTTTACAGGTTGCCGCACAGGGCAGTCAGATATTGTTGCTTGACGTTGGCATTGACGCTGGTCATCTTTGTATTAAGCCTGATACGGATGAGCTGGGCCTCTGCGAAGCGACTAGAAATGGGTCCGGTGGAGAAGACAACATCACAGCCCGAATTGTGGGAGAGCTTTGACTTCCTCAAGAGGTATCATGGAGGAATACGAACATTAGTATTGAAAGAAAACAGTGTTCCTGAGTGGCCAAGGGATGTTGAGACTGGGCAACATCAAGAATCAAACGCTTCACTTTCCGCCCGAGACTCAACACACCTCCCGAAGAGTATTCCCTTCGATCCTTATCCAGACTACAGCTCAGCGGATTATTCTTCCAAGTACGAAGCGAAACATGAGTGCTTTCTAGATTTCAAAGGCCACCAAAGAATACCCCAAGTCCATCACTACACTGGGATACCACAGGGCTTTCCTGATCCTGCTATGGGTGCACATGCTGTCTTGGGTTTGCGAGACGATGTCTGCTTCGAAAGATTTGGTAGACTCGGGCCGTACGGTTTTGGTTACAGTGTCAATAGAGGAGGGATAGGAGCCGGGCTCAACGGAGATCGAGAAGGGGCAGATGACCTATGGACAGATGAAGAGAGCTTGACAGAGGTGGACTATTCCAAGATCCAATGGTCAGATGTGCAGCATGTCTGTGCAGCGAAAAATGGCAAGCGATTCCAACCGCTACCTAAGATTCACGACACCTTATTCCAGGCTATGGGCACGAAATCAGATCAAGAACCGTCTGTAAATGGTGAAGAAGCTAGCACAAAGAAAAGGGAATTTTCAGCAGAAGATTTGAAGCCAACAAACGAAACTAAAGTGATGCCGCCTCAACGGAAGACTTTACTTCCTCGAACAGCAGTTTTGATCCGTACTTGGTGGAACATGCAATACAGTCAGGAGGATATCATCTATATAAGATCCCTGATTGCTGAGCTTTCTCTCCTCTCAGGTGGAGAGTATATCGTACATTTCCTCATCCATGTCAAAGACGACAATATACCTATCTGGGCAGATAAGCAAATCTACGACAGAATACTTGAGAATGCTCTTCCCGAGGAGTTTCGAGGCATGGGCGTTTTGTGGAGTGAAAGACAGATGGGTCTGATTTATGGTGGGCTTGAAGAGAGCTTCTTCCGCCAGTTGCCCGTTCATGGTGTTTATCGCAGCACCTTCATGCCTGTACAGTACTTCTCTCATCAGCACCCGGAATATGACTTCCTATGGAACTGGGAGATGGATGTCCGTTACACTGGCCATTGGTACCACCTCCTGGACCGAGTCCGACAGTGGACCAAAGCTCAGCCTCGCAAAGGTCTCTGGGAACGGAATGGCCGCTTTTACATTCCTTCCGTGCATGGTAGCTGGGAGGACTTCAAACAGATGGTTCGAGTACAGACTGAGATGGGTACGGACAGCTCCAATAACGTCTGGTCAGGTCTCAAACATGACACACCGGGCATGCCACCTTCCCCGCAAGGCAAGACTGACAAGCCAGTTTGGGGCCCTTTACGTCCGTCAGACGCGCTTGATGCACAAGATGACCCGAATCCTCCTACTACAATAGAAAAAGACAGGTACACCTGGGGCGTTAGTGAAGAAGCGGACCTCATCACTTTCTCTCCTTTATTTGATCCTGATGGCACCACTTGGTTTTTCACCAACGATGTGACAGGCTATAACGCAACGGAGGGTCTCCCGCCACGGCGAGCGGCCATCACTACAACATCTCGATTGTCTCGCCGTCTATTACAGACCATGCATCGAGAGATGTTCCTCAAGCGACATGCGATGTTCTCCGAAGCCTGGCCCGCATCCGTTGCCTTGCATCACGGCTACAAAGCAGTATACGCGCCTCACCCAGTATACATTGACCGTGACTGGCCTCCATCTTACCTGGCAGCTGTGATGAATGGCGGCAGGAATGGCGCAACTGGCGGAGCAAGAACAAGCGTCTTTGGCAGCCGGGAGCACAACTTCAAGGGTACAACGTGGTTCTATGATGCAGGATTTTCGCCGAATCTATGGCGACGTTGGCTGGGGTATAAAGTAGATAATGATGGTGGAGAGCAAGAGGAGTTGGCGGGTGAAGGAAGGATGTGCTTGCCTGGAATATTTCTACATCCAGTCAAGGGTGTCGATTTGGTGATCGAGGGGGCAAGACAGGTCCAGGAATCATAGCCGGAGCCTGTGCTGTACTGTTTATACTGTATATACGACTATCTGGTGTTTAGGGGATCTTGTGGATCGGGCAGGATATTCAACGAAGCAAAGGCACACAGGTTTGCTCTTAGTACATAGCAACGTCGTTATGTCCAAAAATCATAACAGAAGAACCTTCTCCATCTGCTCATGTATTACTGGCTACCAAAGTACTGCATAGCAAGTATTGTGCGTAAATTAAGACATTGTTTACTACGGAATTTGATAATCCCACTCAGCCCTACGGGCCAGGTCCACGAAATTAATTTCGAGTCCGCTTATTTTCAGTGAGAAAACCCAAGTCCCCCACAACACAATGGCGCCAGAAACCTCCACAAGAAAACGCAAAGCAGTGACCAGGGACTCCGCTGAAGCTGAAGAGGTAGTCCTAAGTGACGGAAGGGACGAATTTGAGTCAGGACTGCTTGACGGCATTTTATCAGCTAGTGAAGAAGAATTCTATGAAGAAGCCGGGGACGGAGAGAGTAGCGATGAGGAAGAGTTGGGAAGTGAAGACGAAAGCCATGGCGAAGATGAAGACGATATTGCCAGCGACGAAGTTCCTTCAGAAGGTGCGGACGGTGTTGAAGGCAGTTCCAAGGCCAACGGAATAAGCACAGAACCACCGCAATATGAGCACTCACCAGACAGAAGAACTGCAAATTACACAATTAGCGAAGATGCTAATGGCAATCCTCGCTATGTCTACCGGGACATCGATCCAGTATACGACTCTGACGACTCCGATGCGCCTGCAACCACTAATACAATCGGTAACATCCCGCTGTCCTTTTACGAGTCTTATCCCCACATTGGCTATGATATAAATGGGAAGAAAATAGCGCGACCAGCAAAGGGAGAGGCTTTGGACGCACTACTGGATAGCATTGAAGTGCCGAAAGGATGGACAGGACTGACAGACCCAGCCACTGGGAAGCCTTTGGAGCTCAGCCAACAAGAGCTGGAAGTCCTGAAGCGGATTCAAATGAACGAAGTGCCGGAAGAGGGTTACGATCCCTACCCTGACATGGTTGAATATTTCTCCGGGAAGCTGGAGATTATGCCATTGAGTGCTGCCCCAGAGCCTAAACGGAGATTCGTACCGTCAAAGCATGAAGCAAAGCAGATAATGAAGATTGTCCGGGCTATCCGGGAAGGCCGCATTCTACCATACAAACCACCTGCTGAAGATGATGAGAAAGATGTTGATGTCAAACGCTATGATATATGGGCAAATGAGGCACCGCGGCCAGATCATCCTATGAATATTCCAGCCCCTAAACTACCGCCACCAGGCTACGATGAGAGCTACCATCCACCGCTAGAATATCTACCAGACAAGGCAGAGAAAGAGGCTTGGGAGGAAGCAGATGAGGAAGACCGAGAGAAAGAATATCTTCCCAAAAATCACGATTCGCTGCGAAAAGTGCCCGGCTATGACAAATTCGTCAAGGATAAATTCGAACGATGTCTAGACCTTTACCTCGCGCCGCGGGTGCGCAGGAGCAAATTGAACATAGACCCCGAATCTCTACTACCCAAATTACCGAGCCCAGAGGAGCTAAGGCCCTTTCCTACTACGTGTGCTACGCTCTTCCATGGGCACGAAGGTCGCGTACGCAGTCTAGCAATTGACCCTTCAGGGGTGTGGATGGCAAGCGGAGGGGACGATGGCACGATCAGAATATGGGAACTATTAACGGGCCGTCAAATCTGGCATGTCAATCTGGGCGACGGAGAAGCGGTCAACGCTGTGCGATGGCGACCTGGTACTGATGCCATAATTCTCTCAGCCGCTACAGGTGAGGATATCTACCTGATCACACCTCAAATAGTTGATCCCGAGTTCGAGATTAAAAGTCGCGAGATTGTCGATGCCGGCTGGGGATATGCTGCTAACGGTGTTTCCAATGGTGCTCCGAAGAAGGAACCTGCTGCACAATGGACACGTCCAGGAAGCCGCCTGGAAGACGAAGGCGTGTTAGTCAAAGTAGGCCTTCGCAAGCAAGTCAAAGTCATTTCCTGGCATCGTCGTGGAGAATATTTCGCTACCGTTTCGCCACGAGGCCAAACAAGTGCTGTCGCTATACATACACTGTCCAAGCACCTCACTCAACTTCCTTTCCGAAGGCTTAAAGGCCTTGCCCAATCAGCTCAGTTTCATCCGTTGAAGCCCATATTTTTCGTGGCTACTCAGCGCATGATACGCAGCTATGACCTCTCCAAGCAAGAACTTCTGAAAATCATCCAGCCTGGTGCCCGCTGGATCTCCTCTTTCGACCTACATCCTGGCGGTGACAACCTAATCGTCGGATCCTACGACAAACGCTTACTATGGCATGACTTGGATCTTTCCGTTCGCCCTTACAAAACATTACGATATCATAGAAAGGCCATCAGGGCCGTGAAGTTCCACCAGGGAGGACTACCGCTGTTCGCGGATGCAAGTGATGATGGAAGTTTGCAGATTTTCCATGGCAAGGTAGTGGGTGATCTGATGGAGAATGCGACTATTGTGCCGTTGAAGGTCTTGAGGGGACATCAGGTGAAAAAGGAGCTGGGAGTGCTGGATCTTGATTGGCACCCAAGGGAACCTTGGTGTGTAAGTGCGGGCGCTGATGGGACATGTCGGTTGTGGACGTAGCCTACGCTGCGTATAGAATAGAATAAAATTCCCAATGTCTGAAACATTTACCTTACGAGTCTCTCTTGAGTTATTATGAATTGAGCATACCATTATCACATCATGTGACTTTATTACTGAACGCTAGTGGTCAACCCAGGCTTTGAAAGCCTCGTTTGCATGTGACAGTGACCTCGACGTTTCTATTCGCAAGCCCCGTGATTCTAGCTACGTAGCCTCGACACGTCCCATAAGATCATGGCCCCAAGAACAGCGCAATGGCACTCACCTCGATTTGGGGCATGTTCGCTGATGTAGCGGGCTACTGGCAATCTGTAAGCAGCTACCTTACTCACACTTACGAACGCAACCTAACCGCGTATCATTAGAAAGCTTACGGCTGGTTTACAAGGAAGAATCCACAGAGGGCTTTACTCGATGCCCTCGCGGAGGCGCAGTCCTATGAAGAATGGGAAGAGGCCGCGTTCCAGCTCGACGAACTGCTTCATACAGACCTATGGCGTCAGAATCCCTCGAGCAAGTACTACGACTACAAGTTGATGAATGAGCGTCGACGCGCAATCATCGATGCTAGAGAAGAGGAGGACATCCTTGGCTTAGTGAATCTGCTACGCTCTGGTCTCGTCCGGAATCTGGGCAACATCACGACCCCTCGGCTCTACAATCGCGCCTACGCGGGCACCAAAGTGCTGATCGAAGAATACGTCACTCAAGTGGCCTTGGCGATCGAGTATGTCGCTGCCTTACCAACGAGTCAGGGCTATGAGACTGGTTGGACGTCGCAGGCGAAGCTCGACTTGTTACATGATACACGACAGGCTTTCGGGCGTTCCACCTTGGTGCTTCAAGGGGGAGCAATATTCGGCCTTTGTCATTTGGGAGTAGTGAAGGCATTGCATTTGAGGGGACTCTTACCCAGAATCATCACCGGGACAGCGACTGGGGCTTTGATTGCGGCGCTGGTGGGTATACATACTGAGGATGAGTTGTTGGATTTCTTGAATGGTGATGGCATTGATCTGACTGCCTTCGGGGAAAACGATGGTGAAAAATTGACAGAGCATGAAGGCTTGATCTCGCAGTATCAAAATGGACGTATACAGACTCTCCTACGCCGGATTGCGAGGTTCATACGAGATGGCTATTTCCTGGACGTCACCGTTTTAGAAGAATGCGTAAGGGCCAACGTTGGAGATTTGACCTTCGAAGAAGCGTATGCTAGGACCAAACGAGTTCTGAACATCACCGTTGCTACAACCGGACGTGGTGGTGTGCCGAACCTACTGAACTACCTTACAGCTCCCAATGTTGTAAGTAACGAAGTACATCCCGTAACAATGTAATAATACTGACTCAATTTAGCTCATATGGTCTGCTGCATTGGCCTCCAATGCCTCCTCGACCTCCTACTCTACGGTCATTTTAAAATGCAAAGATGAAACAGGCGCCATCGTCCCATGGGCTTCGGCTCATGGCATTACGTTCCGCTCATGGAAGCAAACAAGCTACAATGACAGAGACTCGCCGCTATCTCGTATAGCAGAGTTATTCAACGTAAACCACTTTGTGGTTTCACAAGCTCGACCTTATATCGCTCCCTTCCTCCGCTCGGACCTTCATCCAAACCCAACACACCCTGGCAAACGGGGCATGATCATTCCACTTCTACGTCTGACAACACTCGAAGTTCGGCACAGGCTCAGTCAGCTGGATTCACTAGGCTTACTACCTACTGCCCTCCGCCGCTTGTTGATAGATGAAAGCATACCAGGGGCTAGCTTGACGCTTGTGCCTGACCTGAACGTAGGGGACTTTCTAAAGCTACTAGAGACGCCGACGAAGGAAAGTCTTGATTACTGGATACTGCGCGGCGAAAGGAGTGTCTGGCCGGCTGTGGGTGCAATGAAGGTCAGATGCGCGATAGAAGTCGAACTTGACAGGTGCTATCAACTAGTCAGGAGAAGAAAGCCGCTTGATGCGGCATCTCCGGTTATGATGCATAGTGATTGGAATGCCAGTAAACGGAGAAAAAGAGCGGCAAGCGTAGGGCAAGGCTGAAAACTTTCGATTGTGTTCAATGGAAATCGAAGTACATTCACAAAAGCAGACCGACAACCGCTCAACTTACTATACGGAGAACCACAGCAAAACATAAATCTTAAGGGGAAATACAGTTGCGACTGTGATCCAAATTCTGGTACTGAGAGGATCTGCACTCGCTCAGCCCTGGACCCGACCAAGCTGTTGTGTCTTTGTACTGTACAATAAGTCGTTGCTCAATGACGGTCGAGAAACCTGGAAACCCGTAAGAGTCTATTGTTGTACCGTCTCAACCCTATAAAATCCAATATCAAGATCATTATTATTCACCATCGAGCAAGTCTTAGCTAATGCGGGAATACAGCTAGTGACCTGCAAGCAGTGGTAAGAACTTTTCTTTGACACCATCCAACTTCTCATTAAACTTGTTGTCTCGACTAGGCTACGCACACAAGTTCCCTTTGATTTTTTGTGTTACCGTCAAGCTCATTGACAACGAAAGTCTTCGTTGTCAACCTTCAAAATTCATAAGTACTTCCTTTATCAAGCGAACGTCAAGCGTCAAGGTAGCAAGGTTATTGTCTCTTTAACAACGAAATTATCATTGCTCCATAAAATTTCGCAGCATTATGAAAGGCCCGGCCACCTCCAGCTTTAAAGCTTCTATCATCGGTTCTCAACCTCAGCCTTGACTGAAACATCAGCTTCGCAAATTCTCGAATCTTCTCCAACACCCCTAAAATCTTCATCAACAATTAGTATAGGCATTTCCACTAAGGGCATAAATACATCATGTGCAATCTGCGCTGCATGTACGGTTGCGGCCACATCCGCTGTACGGTTCTCGAACCCTGCCCAGCCGGTCTTCAAGGCAGGAGTTGTATCGCCGACACTCGGGAACTACAGCCCCTTAATATTACAGAAGCTTGCTTAGTCTGCACGGCCCAGGTTCAAGCCCAAGCTGCTGAAGCCCAAGCTGAGTGTGCCCAAACCCAAGCCTATCTTGCTCAGCTTGAAGCTATTAACGCAAGGATAATCTCTGAGGCTTTTGCAACAAAGGCCGAGAATCTCAGGGTCTGCGCTGACGCTGCATGTAGAAGAGTCGAAAAGGCTAAGTATCTCGGCGAGGCAGGAGTTCGACTCGAATTCCGATACGACGAACAGCATCTAGCCGAGCTAACCGCTCAAATGGAAGCTGATGCTGAGAGAACACCGACAGTCGAGTTAGCTGATGACGGGTCTCTCATTGCATTTGCTGATCAGATGAGCGCTGTGGCTGAGTTGGAGCCGAAAGAAATCGCTGATGATAAAGTTCTAGGAAATGGGGTTCCAGAGACGTCTTCTTTGGACTCGCCTCGGTCATTCGTCTCTATTAACCTTCCGTCAAAGTGCATCTGACCGTTGATAGGAAGTCGATATAGTCATTGAATATTGTGCTTGCTATAGAACATCGAATCAATTTTATTGATGGCTTTCCTGAACCTGTGAGTACTCATTCTCGCCACCTATTCTCTTTTGCAATATGTATGTTCCTATCATAGATTGGACTTCCGTCGGTGCTACCTGTGTGGTTCAGAGCTCTTGAATTTCATTTATTAATTCTATCACGACTTCATCTTATCCGACCACAGCGCAAATTACATGTACCATCCAAAAAAGTCCCCAATCCCGTTTAAAATCGTCAATGCTTCCGTTCGTTCACTCCTCAAACAATCTATTCTTTCAAGTTACAGACTAAAAGCCGAGAAATTACCTACCTGTCCATTCTTTGTTCCGCTGAGAACCGAGTATGATTAAGCTCGTTATCAAACATGGAAACGATCATGACAATGGCCTTGTTCCTGAACAAGGCCTTTATCTCATATGTCTTTCATGTAGCATTTTTGCATTCTTGACAGTCTCTACATCAACCACCCTGAACCCCTTTCCAACGCCCATCGACTCCTCAACCCTCACATCTTCCCAACCAACTCCTGCAACGAAGAAACCCTCCCCAATCACACAGAAAAACCAGCCATGTGTCACTTCACCGACATCTACTGGGCCTGCGGCCCCCATCTCTGGCAGCGCTTCTTGCACCCTTGCCCCAATGTGCTCCCCGGCCAGCATTTCTGTGACTCCGTATATCGAGAGCATCCGCGTCAACGACTGGGGAACTGCCCGAACTGTCCTCCAATGATTCGAGTCATGCCGGAATCTCCGTATTCAAATGGAGGTCCACCATCGCAGGGGCAGAGGCAAGCTCAGGTGCACAACCAAGACCAAGTCCCAAGCCAAGCGGGAGCACAGAGAGGTTCTGAGGCGCTGATGCAAGCTCAGGCACCGAACCAAGCTCAAGCGCAGTTGCAAGCTCAGATGCAGAACCAAGCTCAAGCGCAGTTGCAAGCTCAGATGCAGAACCAAGATCAAGTCCAGAGCCAAGCAGGGGCATCAAGACAAGCAGCCCCCCTATTACAAAGCCCAGCACAATGGCAAGCCCAAGACCAAATGCAGGCCTTGGTAGCTTGCCAAGCCGGGCTAAGCCTCGAAGCGCAAGCGCAGTCCCAAGCCCAAGCGCAGACACGAGCTGAGGCGCAGCACCAAGCCGAATTCAAACGGGAAGCCGAAGCCATTGCTCAACTCGCGGCACAGAGACAGCGTGAGTTGCAAGGACGGCCTGAGCTGCAAACAGGAGCTGCAGCTGAGGCGGTTGAGGCTGCGAGGACGCTGCTGTATATGCATTATGGGGGTGGGAGGGGATGATGACTCGTTTTGCTGGAGGATACGTCTTTGTTGATGAGAGGAGAGTTTTGTTCAGGTGAGTACGTAATTTCACAGTCTCTACATACAGAATGCCAGTTTTTTCGCTTAACTGGAAAATCATTCATCAATGTTTAAATCTCATCTATAAAACATCCACACCACATATGTTACTGCAAAGATTATCAATGTAACTGCACAAAGATTTACTTCAGAAAATTTCTCGAAAACAGTATCTGTCACACTTTCATTCCTATGAAGCTTATGCGAAGAAAAATCAACGAGAAATCAGACAAAGACGAGCATAGCCAAGAAGAAAGAACTATGCGAAGTCTGAAGGAAACAAATTTCGAGTTGAGCATCTCAACAATGAATTCTCCCACTCCTTTCTCTCAAAACAGGTGTCAATGATATCATTCGTTGCATTACACGATGAAGTTCGTGTCCTCTTCCCACCGCCTAGCATCTGTTTACTAATTTTTCTTCGACTAAGAAACCCACGCACAGCTAGCTAGTTTCACCACCCGCTCAACAAGCCCATCATTCTTCTCCTCTTCTTTCTCCATTCCGTTTCCCCATCTTCCTCTATTTTAGCATCGCGCTCACCCCTTTCGTTCTCAATCACAAACCTTCTTCAATCTCCCCTCCCTCTATTCCCACTACCCATCCACCACCCCTCAATCCCCTCCTTATCCCCTCAACACCCCCCTTTCTCAAAGCCTCCCACTCCCCCACCCCCCTTTCTCAAAGCCTCCCTAAACCCCTCCATCAATACCATCCACCCCTAATCACGCCAACAAGTCAAAAATCCGCACCTTTCTTCCCCCGTTGTTCTGGGCACGAGCTTCGCGACTGGTTTCAAAGACTTGATAGCGACACCTTGAAGTATCGAGCTGGATTTTCTTCGCGTGTGAAGTGCCGGATGGGTAAAGCTGACGGGGGAGAGGTAATGAGGGCGGTTTGACGGTTGGGGGTAATTGGTTGGGGGTTAGGGGTTGTGGGGTTGTGGATGTGGGGTGGGGTGGGGTGGGACGAACAAAAGAACCCTTTTCTTTATCCAGTAAGAGAGAGAGAAGATGGAAGGTTTAATTTTTTCCCCCTCGTCCTATATAGCTATCATAAACTAGCGTATCTATACAGTAAATTTGCCTGGGTGATTACTTTTATTGAAATCTTTAACCCTTTTTTTTACATACCAACTCTATAAATACCCTAATTCATGCACCCAATAAATGGCCAACCCACTCCAACCACACCTACATAACCAACCTCTCTCTCATCCCCTCCACCCCCATCCTCCCGATCCACACCAAGAATTCTCTAGCCCACACACCCTCATCATTCCCCCTTTTCATCATCATCATCATCCTCCTCCTCACTTCTCACCTCCAACATTTTCCAATTCAGCACTCAACACCTTCCCCCCCTGCTTTTCCTCCCCCCCACTCATCCCCTCCTCACCACCCGTCCCGTCCCGTCACCCTCGTCTATCTCTCTCATCACCCTCCTGAGGATCCCGTTTATGAACATGAAGGCATTTCGCGGTAGGATTGCATGGATGGGGAGTGTTGCTCCTTGTGGTTCTTGAAATGTAAAGGGGTTGAGAGAAGGAATGGAGGTGAGGACTGGGTGTGTTGGGATGAAAACAGCGGTGGTGGTTGGGCAAGAGGGAAATCTGTGTGATTCCACCTCCACTTGGAAAAAAAATCCGAGCTGCGTGTGACCAAAAGAGGAAGAGAAGAAGAAAGAAAGAGAAATAGGAGGACAAGAGAGAGAGAGATCAGAATGACTCGAATGACTCCGCAAAATCTTTCAATGTTCTTCATACACTCTCTCGCCTTGACGTGAAATGCTGAGTGTGCGCTGTTGCGTAGTCAGTTCTTCTTCTCATCTGTACGTCATGTACGCTGCTGCTATTTCTCCTTTTTGATAAGGAGGAAAACGTCTTGGTTGTGTCTGTTTTCGTCTTTCTGACCTGAAGACAGGAACAGATAACATGATGTTGAGATTGAAGAAAACAAGACCTCATAACCATATGGAAAAGCTTGTCGATGCCCTTGTTAAGGATGAAAGAAGCAGTCAGTCAGTCAAGGCTTTGAAATATGCAAGACAGATGATAACTCTCGGTTGGAAAGTAGCGATCTGTTTGCATAGACCCGGACCAGCAGGCCGTACTCGACTTGGGGTATCTCGTCATGTTGAAGACAAATGTCCCAACGCCCACCGCTATGCCTTGTATCACGAATCTCGCTATCTATGGTCGGTGTTGAAACCCCCCCCCACCAGTGCGTATCCACAGCCAGCACATCATTTCGTTGTCCCAGTTATTCCTCCGCCCATCGTCGTTCGCGCAACGGCGTCTCGCGGCCTTCTTTTGCTCTCGATCCATCCACCTCGTCCCTCCAAGCCCAGTATTCTCCCAGGCGTATTTCGGCGTATGCTGCGTAGTCGAAATCGATTTGGCTAATTGTGGCTTGGATGAGGGCCCAGACCCCCCAGTAAAAGCCAGGGATACCGCGAAAGCGCTCGACCTCCTCAAACAGCCTGTCCGCGTACCCAATGCCATGGCTCTCCAGATCTACATAGCTCCTATAGCTGTTGATGTACTCTGCGATGAATGCGCGGCGGGTAGAACGTGTAGGCAGGACGCTAAAATCGCAGCTGAAACCGCCCCATTCGGCGAAGTGGTTGGCGATATCGAAGGCTGGAGGAGAGGGAGTTGCGTATTCGTAGTCGATGAAGGAGACGGTTTCAGCGGGGTAGGAGGAAGTGGAGGGTTTAATGGTGTTGGGATGGACGATGACGTTACCGGAGAGGAGGTCGCAATGGCCGAAGATTAGCTAGCGGAGGTATCAGTAAACTTATTTGGCCAAAGGGAATGAAAGGCATACACCGTCTTTACCAAGACCAGGCGTATCGCCGAGCTCAGAGACAGTGCGTTCCAGCTCTTTTTGAAGGACATCTTTTCGTTTCTTCTCGGCTTCATTGGTAATTGGGAGAGCGAAGATCCACTTCTGCATAACGGTCCACAGGTTCGGGGTTGACTTGCCTGGAGTGATTGCATTGATTGCTGCTAAAGAGGGTATTGTTTTGGCTGGCAACAGCGAGAGTGAAGCTTCAGTGTCGGACTCTTCTGGTGTGACCGTCGTACCTTCTGATACGATTGGTAGCAAAGCGTGCCATTCCCCCAGTCTTCGGGCTACGCCTCGCCAGACTGATTCCCGCCGTAAGTCTTCAGGGCTGCAGACCCGGCCTCGGATAAATCTGTAGATGAGGCCATTATGGAAACGGGCAAGTAAGGGAGGAGCGAGGTTATACTGCGAGAGGAGGGAATGCGATGTCGTCTCTCCTGGACTCGAATCAGTATCCCATCAAAGTTAAGGTAGTTTGATATTTACGCTCGCGGTCGATCAGGACTTCTGTGCCTTTCCCGTACGCCCGTAGAAGTACAGCCTCTTTGTCTATCTGCTCCTCAGTATAGCCGGGCCGTCGCTTCACAGCTTTCAGGAGCTAAAATTCTAGAATCTTAGAAGTGTCCGCAGGAAAGATTTCCTAAGGCGTTGTGGAATACGTACGGTATTGGTGATCCCGTCCGTAAATCGTATGAACTCCACGTTACCATCTTCATGCTCCCATTCTGGAAAGAGAGTCAAGACGAGCCGTAACGCTGAGGTCTGGGACTCGGCATTGCTGTAGGATAACGGTACATGGCGGATTCTCATCACGGCGTCGTCGTTCATGTTACTGGTGGACATGGTTGTGGAGAAGTGAAAGGGCTCAAGCCTTGACAGGGTGGCCTAATTTTGATCATGCGAGTTGTGACTGTGATAGATGTCCCTAAACGAAATTATTCTGTCAGCTTTGGAAGTTACTTTTTGCCCAACATTGGCTTTGATCACCATGCTTTGACAGGACGCTATTGCATCATAGGAGTTCTTAAGACAGCGAATAGAATCCATGGATGATAGCCACGTCTTCTATTCCGGCCCGTCGGATCAACAGCCTTCGAAAGACCTTCAGAAAGACTTACAGAGTACAGGAATCTTGGAGAACATTAGGATTAAAAAGACCGTACAACTATCATCGTCCCTCGGTCCAAAACGATGTTGAGAAAGACTAGAAGGTCTCGTGACTCGACAGGGGTATGCGTCGACACCTCACATACAGTTAAGCAGCTGCTATGCATGCTGTAGCATTTTCTAGCATGGGATTAGAGCTTTTGTAAAGACTCTACGAAGCTCTTACAAGCTGCTACCAATTTACATACATGTTTGCAATTCAATGGTCAAACTTCGCAAACCGCACTTTATTAGGCAGAGAAGTGCCTCTTCAACCCCAACAGCCGCCACCAGCACCAGGTCTAATTTGATGAAAGGTTAGGAGTCGTTTGGGAGCCCTTTTATTAATGTTTTTGGCCGTTCTAAAACTCACAATTTGCGTTTTGTATATATCATCAATATCTCTGTTGCAACCCATCCGTGAATCGGGTACACCATTGGTGGAGCTCCCCATTCATGGATAGGGGTGCAAATATAGACCTTCATCCATGGATTAGATGATATATAGACCTTCATCTATGGATAAGATAATATACAGATGGATCAGGAATTACATAAATCATGAAGCAATTCTCGAATCTACTATGGTCCTTAGCTGAACGACAACCTCACTGCCGCCCCCTGACTTTACACGCGTCGTATTCGCATGACAAGATCAAATTAAAATCTTCATTATCAGTCTGAAATGAAGAAAGACGAAGACAAGGACAAGAAGACACAGCCAAATATCTTGATTGTAAAAGATGTAAGATCTACGAGTATGTACGACCAAACATCCACGAAGTTAGCATTTAATCCGTAGATGAAGGCTTAGATTTGCACCCTATCCATGAATAGGGTGCTCCATCAATGGTGTACACGATCCGCCAAAGGCTGGGTTCGAAAAGTTCTGTCCGTGGCTCGAAAGCCAACCGATCAGGTATCCACATCGACTTGTTTTTGAAGATATTATGGATCGATGGCTGGCTGCGCTGTTGGATCATTGTTCTGATCATTGTTCTGGACATGAATGAATCCCCGCGAGAATGGGTGCGAAATAGCAACAAAAATCGAGCACCTGGTGTTGCTAATTCCAGGCCAGCAAATTAGTCTGGTCGTCAAATCGACTTGGATCTGTCGTGGCCGCAGGTAGTGCCAGTCGGAGGCTTGCTGCTTTTGGGTCGTAGCTTCTCTCAGCGAGGCTCCATCTCTGTTTTCTACCAAAAACCCCAGGCTGAATATACTTCTACTTGGACGGCATGTTCAATTCTGCTCTTTTCTTCCAAACTTGCGACTTAATCCATGGCTAAGTAACAGTTTCCGTCAAAAGCATTAGCGAGCGGCCTACCCTTACTCAAGCGGTAGCTTTGCATCGCTTCCTGCATGGCTGACTTTCGGGTCACGTGGTCGAGCGAAAATACTTCACCAACTGGCTTGTACGACCAAATCGTCACTGGATGGTCTTCAAATGCTCGCCTACTCTTTCGCGTTCAACCAGACATGCAGACGCCAGGACTTCTTGATTTCCAATGCCAGAAAGCTTCAATATATGAGGCGTAAAAACACCTGCAGCAAAAATCACTTCTCGTTTCGCCTCTGCTACGTACTCTGTTTATCCCTTAAGAATACCACGTGTGGTTTGCTTATAGACGGATAGATAGAGTTCGAATCCAATCCTATGCCGCGAATGGTATTGGAGGCGTCATGAGAGTAATGTGATCAAGGTCGCTATCGCCCTAGAAGAGTGGATGGGGTGTGGTTTGACTGGAGAGGAGGGTAAGAAGCCTGCTGGTGGGTAATGGTAGGCTCGGCCACCGCATAACGTTTTCCCTAATTCTGTAGATAGTAAAGTAGGATCTTAGTAGTGACTGTAGCTGTCTCTGTGCTGAAGCAGTCCTGTGTCATACAACTCATATTGTCTTTTGCTTTAAAATTGTAGTAAAAAAATATTCTTATGCATCAAGACAAAGAACGAATATAGCATAATGAGATACATGAACATTGCAGGCACCGGGAATACTGCTCTGTACAAGTTGTCGAAAGCAAATTGTTCGAGTGATATTACTTCGTGCTCGCTTTTCCACACGTAATGCGGCCGAACTGCTCACGACCAGTTATATCGAAGAAGAAGAAGAACAAGAGTAAATAGAGCGATAATACCAAATATGTATTGACCACATTGTTAACAGAAGCAAAAGCACCAGACGTTCCTCTTTTGCCCTACCTAAGAAGCTTATTTAGCGAGAAAACAAACCGCCTAAAGAAAGGGGTGGTGAAGCTGATCAATCATGTATTCCACAAGGCAGAGCACTGTCTGTATACTTTAAGCCCGCGTCCCTACTAGACGTCCGACAAACACCACAACCACCATTCGGGGCTTAACAGAATTCAGCCACAGCTTCAGCAGCTACCTCTTTATTTTCTAATATAAGGTCAAGGTAGTGCTATATCGTCTCGATATCCCATTTTGCTCGACAGGGTAGGCTGAAGACGGTTTGGATTAAGTCTGTAGATGCCAGCATTTACTGAAAGAGGCGCTGTATTTGCACTATCCCCACAGATCAGCCCAATCGAATAAATAATTCGAAGCCTTTAGTGTTCGCTATCCACCCTCTCATTGTGGGTAGAGCGTCAAACGTGCTTTCATCTGAAGGAGTCAAGTTCTGCTGTGATGGTATGTATCTTAGTTATTTGAATGCTCAGGTTCCGCAAAGGAAACAAATGAGTGAATGTAGGCCGCAGCTTCATGTGGACATGATAACGCTAGATTATGGAGCCGGGCATCTATATACAAACACCGAATTTCGCGAGCGTCACCAACTCATCCGCATCATGTGATGCGCGCTCCGCTCGGCTTACTGTTGAGATCTTAAATACACTCTTGATGTAGTTAAGATCGGCCTCCATTGCCTGTTCCACACCTCCAGGGGTCTGCGTACCCATATGGTTGGAGCTCTAAAGGGGATGTTCTAAGATCGTCGAGCTGCAGGTGTTGGTTAATAGAGAGAGTGCTGAAAGGAGTAATGACAGAAACTCGCCGTCTAGTGCTCAGGGACGGTAGGTGAACGCGTCTGGAGCATTCGGATTAATCATGTGCTCGTCAAGTTGTTTGTAGGAGCCGATTTGACCGTTAAAAGTGAACCATTCGGGTGTGTCTGGATGCAATCTTTTGATCCCCTGGGCTGTGATATATCGTTAGCGGGACCATGAAGGGATGCAATGGAGGACACTATTTGGCTTAGAGGGCAAAGGGTTGTGGTAGGGATGTGGTGAAGCGAATTGCGTAAGGCCGATCGCTGAACTTACTCAGGCAGTAATACGCATATCTATCAGCATTCTGCATTGCTACATGAAGGGGACAGGTCGTGATCTATTCCCAGCCAAATCCTTCTTGAGGACCTCTGACAACTGTAAAATGTCAGTCTTTGATGCAAAAGACAAGGTTCCTGAAGGTCACTGACAGTATGTCGGTGATGTCATGAGCGCAAGTGCATAGAATAGAACGTAGGAAAGACAGGCTGTTTCTGCAACATCGCTTATCAATTTCCCGGGAAACAGCCCTGCTCGTCCTGATAAAGTGGATATCGTTACAAGCCCAGCCCGGCTGCCGGTTGAGTCTTGTCCCATCCCTTTTGTTAGAGCCGAATCACACAATCCAATGATCTTTGTGCTGACTTGATTACTGGCGCCGGGTGACATGGAAGCCGTTCGGAGTACATACGATTGGCCGCTAGTACCACAAATCCTTGCGTTGACGTTGTTTCCGTGGCTGGTGCCTTGCAAGAAATATTGTGATCTTTGGTCGACCCAAATGTTTTGTGCCCCTTCAGCAGATGGGAAGGGTAGGAACATGTTGTCTCCACAGTATATTGCTATATCGCCTGGAAAGGCAAAATAAGTCTCCATCCAGTCTACTCCGTACAGAATGTCTGATATTTTCGCTGATTATCGATATAATCGTTAGAACATGAATAAATAGACAAAAGAACGATTGGAGGGTAGACTGACCTGAAATCGCAGCTCGATCTTCTGGGGAAGCACCTGGGAAGATTTGTTGCTGCGAATTATCGAGGACCTTTTGACCGGGCATTACTACTGCTGGTCCAGGATCGTTGATTGCGAAGGCAGCGTCAAAAATCATTAAACGGGCCTCGGCCATTGCAGTTCGTATCATGCTGCCCTTGTCGTCATGATCTCCCATGTAGGGTAGGCATGATTGATCAATCGCGTAAGCCCCGACCTGGGTGAAGAGCCCGCAAAGACACAGCAACACAGAAAAGCTAACCGCGGCAAACAAAGAAGCCATGGTCTGATCACCGAGGAATCAAGGTCCACGCAAGATGATTGAGATATTAATGGACAAGTTCACCGGTTTGCGAGCAGCGAACGGTGAAGAATGGTACACGGAACGCACCTACACACTTGCTGCAATTGGTCAAAAAAGAAGACGATCCACAACAACAAATATCAATCATCAAGTCTTGGGAGCAAAATACAAACAACATATAATTGCAGAGTTGAACTATTAGGGTCTCAGGGAACAATATACTTATCTTTGAGGGAAACGCTAGAACTCTGATTTCACCTAATGGGCACCACGGAAATGCCCTGGGAAATTTATGAAGAGCCTTCATTGGAGACTCCGATTCACGCATAGTCGGTGGTAGTAGTCATTTGATTAGTAGGATGTGCATTTCGTGCTGAAATGGTATTCTGTCAAACGGCAAGCAGGATTATCGTGGGCCAGACGGTCGGGTATATGTGAGTATATAGTAGACTAGTAATAGGTTGACTCGTCGAAGTAAAGTAGCAGTAGTATTTCAGTAGTGGTAGAAGGTTACCCGCCACATGCCTGCAACCCCGGATTGATTGTTATAAACTTACCCAAAGGGTTATTTCTTAGCTTATTGTTACATCGCTTGGTCCGGGTATCTCATTAGAAGACGGGACGAAGGGAAGGCTGCAGCGGAAGAGGCGGCCGATCATCATCAAGAAGATATCGAGCCCCCAGCAGGCTGAAGCTACCGAGACGAGACATGAGACATGATAGGTGAGGAACGAGGGATGACTGAGAACGAAGGGCGATGAGAGACGAAGAATGAGAGCGAGAACGATCGATTCACAAACGTAGAATGTTTTCTTTTTGATAAACATACGATACCTCGTCAGACTGAAAAGTGGCCTCTTTTATAATCATGCAGTTACTTGAGATCGTGGAAGTGAAGTACTCCTGCAATGCGTGCACGAGTGTGTAATTTCTAGCTGCCTGCTTTTTCTGTGGGAGATTCGCGCTAGTTGTAATAGTACTAGCGCTGAAATTCATGTCGCTCCGGTCCTACCTAAGGTACCTAGGTAGATTGTTACACCATCGTCCACTTAGGCTTCAAGACGTCCGTAGAGGTAATATCAGATAATCCCATTGAGTTCACTGTTATCGCCGCGTGTTTCGTTTCGTTTCTCCGAGACATTAGTCCCGTTGGCTCATATGCTAGCACCTGCTAGAGTAAATCTCGAGCGGCAATATCTCGGCGGCAATACCTCTGCGGAAATTTATATCTTTTAAGTAGACCAAGGCACTGTCACGAATGCATGGTACCATCCCAGCTGCATACTACGTAGTTGGCTCCGTATTTCGAGTGATAACCCCGCAGACAGTTCACCGTATTATGAGTCTTTACAGACTTAGTGGCCAGTCATAAGAGCTTCAGCTTTTAATACTCTTCAACCTCTCAAGTCTCAATACGGCTGGGTTGTGACCAGTGGTCTACCTCCAACCTTCAGTTTCAAATATCAACCAAGTTCCGTCTTCCCTGGCTTGCGTGGTCTTTGATAATCAATGTCAAATGTGTATTCAAATTTTACCAGACGAGCTGTCATTGGTTACCTTCTAGTGCAATCCAGAACGTATACACGAATTTCCTTTGTTCCTTCAACCTTCGTCCTTTCGCTGACCAATATCATCTTCTTCCGTTTCTAAGATGGTCAGACGCTAATGGCTCACTGTTACTCCGTATGTCACTTCTTACAGTCGCCAGTCGAGCTTCGAAGGCCCCGCGATATACAAACCCAACAGAAGCCCCTGTCACTCCTGTCATATCAACAACTAACGCTACTCAAAACTTACCAGTCTCAAAGCTCTCAAGTCTCCGTATAATCATTTCGGCTTCGGTCCCTGCCGTGACTCCAACCACGGGCATCATGCCATTATTGTCTGCGAATGACGCCAATTCCAAACCGTGTCCAAAGCCAAGGCCTACGGAAGGGAAGCTTTCGTTCATGACGTCTCAGAAGCCAAAGCCTACCGGAACCAGGCTACCGCTGTCATCGCCTCAAAAGCCAGGACCTACCAAAGTCAAGCTTTGGCCCACATCGTTGGTAGCATCTAATACAACCGCAGAACCTGTTAGATCGCCAATCGTGCCCATTCATCCTGTTATCCTGACTCCGAACCCTCCGCCGCCCAAACCTCTTACCATGATAAAAGCCCGTACCATAACAAAACCCGAATGTAGTACCAGAATGACTGCAATCATCGTTGTGTTCTGCGCTTCTTCGAAAGCAGACTGGTCTTATACGACTAGGAGAACCCCGGCAGTGGGTTGCAACGTGAGATGTAAGGCTACAACAACAGGCTCCTGTGCTGTAGCCACGACGTTCAATTCCTCAACAATATGTTGTTTTTCGCCAACGCCCCCATGCGGGTCTAAAGTCAGTGCATTTCAGGCACTGACGTAACTGGACATGCCGCTTCCAGGTCCACTGCAAAGCCAGGTTGAGGCTATTGGGCTTAAACCCAAGCTATCAGCGTACATGGCAAAGGATAATACAGTGTTTGGTAAATCTTCTTTTAAAAATACAATATTTCTGATTCTATATATCATGAGCAGTGGAAAAACTATGGTCATTCAACTCTTATTGTATGCTGAGAATCATGTGGACATCTACAGGAAAAGGCGAAGGAAATGAGGAGAGACTGCTTGTAGAATCTGATTATAACCTCGCTTCGGGCGTCTTATACTACATAAGAGGGGATCGGAAGGTATTCAGACAGATATATAAGACCAAGAAGCCGGAGAGGGACTGCGTGTTTGCAGTGAGCGACGAGGGCTCTTGAGGGGTCGGAACAACAGTCTCTGATTGCGGACGGAGATGTTTGGGAAAGTCTGGCGCTGGAAGACCGTCCATAAAGTAACAACGAAAAAGCCTTCGCCGTCCAAATCTCAAGAGAAACAGACCAGGCGAATGACCGAGATAGAGCAAGAAGAGTTTGAAAAAGGTAGAGACGGAAAGGACTTTAGAGTAGTTAGAAGATTGAAAGGCTGTAGAGCAAGGTATATTGGAGAGACACCTTAAATTCCATGAATTTAAACAACAACACTGGGATCAACGAGAAAGGGCTTACAATACATGGGTGATATAATAGCAAAAGATGGAAAGATAGAGTTTTATGCAATATCTTATGCATTCTTTATGTAAATTAAATCCTTAGCGCGCCTGCGACATGAATATTCTGCGGAATTCTCTTAGCTTTGCGTAACCCTAACGTGCATAGGTAGGCAATCGTCAATCTGCCAATTGTTGGTTGCCATCTTGGATCAAACCACTAGAAAAGAAGTGACCCCTCCAGACACAGATAAACGACATGCACGAAAATGGCAAAATGTTTGAAGGGCCTATCACAGGACGCTCTCAGGCTTATCTGTGTGCCGCTCAGTCGTGCTAGTCCCCGATAAGGTGAAGGAGAGGTCTCCATGCATCCTGACATGTTCTATTCGCTGCTCTGGCTAAAAAAAAGCATGGCGAGATGTATTGCATCTATCGAGCGTCATCCTGTTTCTACAGTGTTCACTTTCTCGATGTTGATCAAGCCTTGTTTCGTATAACGCCATGCCTCCAGATATTGAGCAGCCTACGGAGCGAACCCATCTTCTACACGCCGCCAATGATAGGCGACTGAGCGCCATTCAACAGGGAGACGATGCTCAGTCCATACTTTTGTCTCATATCAGCAAAGAAGAACAAGCCTTATCCGAGACTCCTGTCGGTGAACGGCTGCCATATAACGATTATACTACCATTGACTGGCTCCATGACTTGGTAAGGATCCTGAAGGTTCCACAGATATTTGAGCTTATGCTCTGTAGGTCAAGGACTCGTTCAGATTTCGTTCCATCCACTCCAAGCGAGGCACCCGCAACGCGATCGTCGCTGCGTTCGACTCGTGTCAAGGGTGGATTGCAGCCGCCATCATAGGCGTTCTCACGGCATGTGTAGCATTCATGGTCGACGTCGCTGAAGCTACAGTTAGCGACTGGAAACTGGGATACTGCTCTACAAACGTCTTCTGGAATAGGCAAAGCTGTTGCACAGATCTCATGCCGCTTGGAGCAACAAAGGTAAATCTCGGCGAAGGGTGCGAAGAATGGCATATGTGGGCGTTGGACTTTTGGAGGTCGTTCGCAATATATGTCGGGTTTGCCCTGGCATTTGGGATAGTCAGCTCCTCTGTTACAATGTTCACCAAGTCATCTTTGCCCGCCGTTGCCCCTGGGCATGGTGACAAGCATCGAGGGTCCATACAAGGCAGCGATCAAGGTGTTGTAGGCAAATCGATGTATTTGGCGGCAGGCTCTGGGATCCCTGAAATCAAGACAATTCTTTCAGGCTTCGTCATACCCCATTTTTTGGATTTCAAAGTCCTGGCAATCAAAGCAATAGGCGCAGTCTTTGCAGTCGCAACAGGGATGTGCCTGGGAAAAGAAGGGCCGTTTGTACATATCTCAACCTGCGTGGCGTATCTAGTCGGGATGCTGTTCCCCAAGTATCGCGAAAATGGTAGGAAGATGCGAGAACTTTTGAGTGCTGGCTGCTCCTCTGGGTTGTCCGTTGCTTTTGGCGCACCGATTGGTGGTGTTCTCTTTAGCTACGAGGTATAAATTTCTAGTCTCTTTTGAAGATGAGGGGCTGATCTTGTATCAGGAGATTAGTACATATTTTCCGCGCAAGGTCCTCTGGCGAGCATTTCTTTGCTCTCTGTTCGCAGCAATGGTACTTAAAGCTCTTAACCCTACGGGGACTGGCAAGCTTGTGTTGTTCGAGACAAACTACGGCACATCCTATTCACCAATTCACTACTTGGTTTTCGTATTTCTCGGTGTCGCTGGAGGGCTGTTTGGGGGAGTATTTTGCAAAGCGAATTTCTTGTGGTCACAAACCTTCCGAAAGTATAAGATCATTAAGAACTATCCTGTCTTTGAAGTTTTTCTAGTAGTTCTTGCCACGGGTCTCTTACAGTATCCAAATCCTATGACCAGAGAACCTGGGGACATGATTATAAAAAATCTGCTTGTGGACTGCCGTGGGCCCAGTGATTCCTGGGTATGCCAACGGGAAGCCGATGATGACCGTTCTGGATACATTGGGTGGCTGGTCTACGGAACACTGGTCAAGCTTGTTCTCACTACGATTACTTTTGGTTGCAAAGTCCCGTCAGGCGTCATTATCCCAGCACTTGATGGAGGCGCATTTTTTGGCAGGCTTGTGGGGCAATCGATTACGACGATATCACCAGGGATATTTGCCATGGTCGGCGCTGCCGCGTTCTTGGCTGGTGTCTCTAGGATGACAATCTCACTATGTGTGATCATGTTTGAGGTACGATATAGCTCAGAGATAGTCTAAGGGGTTATGCTCACATCAACGCAGCTTACTGGAGAGCTCGAGTATATCGTACCGCATATGATAGCTATTTTAGTAGCCAAATGGGTAGCTGATGCTCTGGAGAAAGAAGGTGTCTATGACTTGGCGCAGACTGTGCTTGGTCACCCGTTCCTGGATCTGGACCACGCTTTGGATCTTGTGCAAAAGGCCGGTGAATTAGTGGAGGTCTTGATACCACCGACACAGACCATGAATGACATTACAGTCGATGTGCCCAAAGATAACATGGTATCAAGGAGGGTTTTGGAGGAGAAACTTGAGCACTTGAAAGAAAGGGGTCTACTTGACGCAGGCTTAGTGCTGGTGCAAGATAGTATGCTTCAAGGCTACCTTGCAGAGGGCGAGTTGGATTTTGGATTGAACAACTTGGGAGAAGTATGGGATAGAACGTCACGTATCCGACTGTTAGGTCATGGCGAGGAGGGGGAATTCGACCTCTCAATGTTTGTTGATCGAACACCACTGACAATATGTGCGAAGGCACCGGTGGAATATGCTGTGGAAATGTTTGGGAAGTTGGGCCTGCGGTATCTTTGTGTTGTTGAGGAAGGGTCTGGGAAGCTGGTTGGGGTGATAATAAAGAAGCGCTTGGTGGTTTGGCTTGAAAGCTTGAAGCATTGACCTCATGTATATGGAAGGCTGATCAATCAAAGCGTCAAATACCTCGCTTTCCTTCTCATCTATGACTTTTGAAACGTATCGTTACCTCGCGTCTTCCTTGAATATTATCTATCTTCTGTGCGGATGTCTTTAGAAAGCTTGACGATGAACCAAAAACTTGTCGCTAGGAGTCATAGTCTGGTAGTTCAAGTGCTCATTCAAAACCGACGACATTCCAAATCTTTACTCATATTATTTTTTTAGGTCCGCCTCAACTAGAAGCGTGAATGTGAGACATGTCTCACCCTGTCCACCAAGCCGTAAGCGACAACCTCGGCAAGATTGAATTCATCTCCACGACCTCTTACTTTTCCCCATTCAGGACCCAATAGCTCTTCAAAGCTTCAATCACAGCAGCTCAATGGACTTTCTTCTTTCCTTCCTAATATCCTATCCCCTGTAGATACCCAACAGCCATGGCACCTCCAATACCCTTCTCCGAACCACCATACCTCGCCGGTCTCCCCTCGCCATACTACAGTTCCTCCCATCTGCACTTCCAGAAAGCATGCCGCGCCTTCGTCGAGGAGAACCTCCTCCAGCATGCCATGGAATGGGAGCGTGAAGAGACCGTGCCTGCCCATGTTTTCGAGAAATTCGCTGCCGCCAACATGCTCATTCCGAGCTTACCAGCGCCGTTACCGGTGGTGTGGCTGAAAAAGCTAGGGGTATATGACGTGCTAGGCGTGAAGGTGGAGGACTGGGATTACCTGCATACGGCTATCTTTACGGATGAGGTGGGTCATGGGTGCGGAGATACTGCTCTTGAGAGGGAGGTGCTGATAAGATTGTAGATGTCCAGGTCTGGGTTAGCGGGGCCTTCGGCTTCGCTCACGACGGGGATGTCATATGGAGTCCCGCCGCTGATTAAGTTTGGGAGCAGGCAGTTGCAGGAGAGGTTCTTGCCAGATTTGTTATTGGGGAAGAAGAGGACTTGCATTGCTATTACGGAGCCGGAGGCTGGGTCGGATGTTGCAAACATTCAGACTACGGCAACGAAGACGCCGGATGGGAAGTACTATGTCGTCAATGGTACGAAGAAATGGTAGGTCCTAATTTTCCTGGTTTCTATCCGCTCGCACTACTATGTTTTGCAATGACATGTCTTCCATGCTTACAACCATCTAGGATTACGAATGGCATATGGTCCTCTTACTCCACCATGGCTGTTCGCACGTCTGGTCTTGGACCTACTGGCCTATCGCTCCTCGTTGTGCCCCTCCTAGGCTATCCCGGCGTTACAATGCGTCGTATGAAAGTAGCAGGGCAAATGTCTGGCGGCACCACCTTCATTGAGCTCGATGAAGTCAAGGTCCCTATGGAGAATCTGATCGGCGAAGAAGGCATGGGTATGAGGTACATTATGACTAATTTCAACCATGAACGTTTGACCATCGCCATTGGTGCAACTAGACAGGCCCGTGTGGCATTGTCCGCTGCATTTGAGTACTGTATGCAGCGGGAAGCTTTCGGTAAGACTCTAATAGATCAGCCAGTAGTAAGGCACAGGCTAGCAAAGTGCGGAGCTATGCTAGAAAGCCAATGGGCTTGGATCGAGCAATTCGTTTACCAGATGACGAAGATGTCAAAAGCGGAAGCAGACAAAGAACTGGGTGGCTTAACGGCCCTTGCGAAGGCGCAAGCTGGAATCGTGGTTGACGAATGTGCAAGATGTGCGGTGCTGTTGTTTGGGGGTAATGGTTTCACAAGAACGGGACGTGGCGAAATTGTTGAAAGTAAGTTCGTGACTGTATCACAGATGTAGCTGGGGTTTGCTAATCACCTGTTGTGTAGGGATGTATCGCGAAGTTCCTGGTGTTCGTATACCCGGCGGATCTGAAGATGTGATGCTGGACCTGGCCGTGAGGCAGCTGGTCAAAAATTACCAGAACAAGACAAAGATGCTGGAGCGGCCGAAAGGGGCCTCGAAGCTATAAAGCGGCCTTCGAAAATGTAATTTCATGCCAATTCGCTGACAGGGCGTAACACAGTTGAGGCTTCCCATGTAGGTTGCTGGTAAAGGACAGCTGGCTACCATGTTATGTCCTAGGGCCCTAAAGTATGGATTCTTACACAAGTAAACGCAGGAGTGGCATATCACGGATGAGACTGATGAGACGACCGAAAAATTCACTATTGCAGACTTCATTCATGCTACGATTCACTCTCGTATTGAAATGTATTATTACGGGTTTTCTAGACCGTCTGCAATCACATGCACCATCTTACGATCACCAGATGACTCTTGCCAAGAAGACGACTAGCTATACTGGTCTTCATCGATCTGCTTCAAAAATACATGAAGCCGGAGGGGAGAGGAGGAAGAAAGAAGGAGAGATAGGAAGAAGGAGAGGAAGCGCCATGAAACCGGTATCGTCGGTTCCTTAGTTGTAGAGTTGGGCAGGACGGCCCAGACCAGGTTTCATTGGTCTTCCTCGATTTGCTTCAGAAGTACACTCCAATGGTGTAAAGCTAAGGATTACTTCACGGAGTGCTCCGCTGTTTACACAGGAACGGGACACGATTGATAAATCGGACAGAGCTGGTGTGGGGGGGGGGGGAGCGGGGGATATCGTAAGAGATCAGAGGGACAACGCGGAAAGAACGAGAAGAAGCGAGTCTAAATGTGCTGGAAAAGAGGGCCAACAATCCCTGACTCTTCTTCAACCATCACTGCTACAATCGACGAAAGAAGCGACGAACCAAAGTTCTGTGAGAATTTTTATCGATCAACTTCAGATATATATATATATATATATATATAGTTCTAGTAGATATTAAGATAGCTAGAGACTAACTATATACTATTTCTAGAATATAGTAAAGTCGTTCGCTCTTATATACTCTTAATTTTATAAGATGATTATAGAGTAATATAGTATCTATTTTATAGTTATAATTCTCGTAGAAATCTCAAGTCTATATATAGTTCTAGTAGATATTAGATCGCTAAAGACTAACTATATACTATTTCTAAAGTATAGTAAAGTTGTTCGCTCTTATCTCACAAGATCCTTATAGCGTCAGAACCTGGCGCCGGTAATTAGTATCTATTGAGCTGAGCTTGAACTCTAGAGATGTATCGAAGTTCTTGAGTATCATAAGTGCGAGGCTGACTTACATTTTACTGAAAAGCGACGAGCCTTGTATTGCACTCGCTTGGCTTGGGTGCAAAGACAACGAATCTCTTTCAGCCTCCTGTTGAGAAGACCGTGTCTCCATCCACCGTGTACAAATCGCCATATACTTATTACACTGGCTGGTTCGAGCAACAACGCAACACCTCGCGCAACTTGCACTCAGCTTGTGCCAACGCCACCCTAAAGTGCAGGACTAAACCTTGGTGTCTCTAGGAAACAGCCCTGCAAGGCTGCAAGCACGGAAAACCCAAGGCCTTAAAAAATAGCACCCAAGCAAGTCCACGAGGTCATCGATTTGGCGCTGTTTCCACGCTCACCAAAGAAAAGAAAAGCTCATTGCTTTGGTTGGTGACCGTCATACTCAACTCTCGACATTCCAATTGTTTTTTTCGGGACACCTTTTGTTCACTGGCGAATAGAAGAATCGCAACCAGCAGATGCTTCAACCGATATCAAAAATAAATCCTGATATCCTGCTACTACCTGATGCTTATTCTTAACCCACCATGTGCTTGTGAATATTGAATGTAAGCATCGCATTCGAAAACCTCCCGCTACTCGACCACCCTGAACCTCATCTCCCCTCCACTCTTAAATTTGATCCCCTCCGTCCTCCCCAATCCCATCCCCCCCCTCTCCCCCGCATACTTCATAACCTCATCGATCGTATCCTCACTCCACCATTCCCACATCTCTCCCAAATGCCGCAATACATACTCCTGCCCCACCCGCATCCCCTGGCCCCCAAACTCCGTCAGGCGCTTCGCATCCAATGTTCTCGTCTCTGTGTAGGTCCCGTCGATCCTCAAGAACTCCTCCCCCTGCCACGGTCCATCTAAATTATCCTCGATCTGCTCAGGTCCGATACGCGCTCCTGTTTCGGCGTCTAGGATCTCTATGTCGGAGTCATTGCGAGCGACGCGGGGACGTTCTGCTAGGACTGTTATTGCAGCTTGGGGGTCGGTGGAGAAGGTGAGGGTGAATGTAAAGGGAGGGTTGTTTAAGAGCGAAAAGGTTGAGGGGGCTGAGAGCGTGGCGGTAATTTTGGGGGGTGCTGAGGGGGAGGTAAGGGTCGTGAAGGTAACATCGTTATCGCCAACCAGTGTCCAGGTGATTTTGGTTGGTGATGGCGTAGGGATATCTACTGCGGACCATTCGGGGCCGGGGGATAGGGCGTCCAATGACTCTTCACTTGCTGACGGCCAGTGCGTGATAGAGTCTGTCTGATTGAAGCGGAGTCTATAATGGTGGTCTGGAAGGAGCGACGAGGTGTCGAATACAAGTTCATATGGCTTGGGGGAGTCGCAAGTTGTGAAGGTCACGTATCCACCTCGGTTGGGCTCAAGTCTTAAATATGAAGGCTTCGGGCCCTGACACAAGATTTGCAGCTGCTCACCCGTGTCATTGTCGATGCATTGCACGATCTGGTCCGAATTGATGGACTGGAATTGCTTGATATCCTGCAAACCATTCTTGAGAAATAGGACAGGCTCCTTGCCGTTACGGAGAGTGAGCAGGACTACGAAATCGAACCGAGGTTTGCCAGATAAGTAACAAATCCTCGTTGCTCTCATTTGAACCTCGACTCGGGGTCCGGTCTCAAGCGCCATCTCGCTTGCCTCCGGAGTAGATATCGGGGTCAATATTTCTTCTTCTGGCGTTGTTTTCGTTAACTGAGAATGGTGTTCCTAGCTTCCAAGACCGGTTGTACGACACTCAACAGAGCCACGGAAGAGGCAAAACGGGCTCGAAAACCTACTTGACAAAAGGCAGCCGTTGCCAATGTCGATTCTCGATCATCGACAGAGGAACTTGGCATCAGTCAATGATATAAGACTAACGACTGCCGCCTCACTGATCACGTTCGCAAAAATCGGCTCATGATGCGTTTCACGGCAGCCTGAAAGCCAAGCGGCGTAGCCGCGTAGGGTAGAACTAGCATCTTTCGCAATGCTGTTGAAGCCGAGCCACGCCACGTCATCATAGTGTTTCAAGTGCCTCATGCGAAATGCTCAATTTTGATCCTGTCAGATGGAATCCCGAATCTGACAGCCGTTTCAGCGTAAAATCTATGACTCGCACCATGTAAAAATTAGGTTAGATTATCTTGTTTTAGCCCTGAGAGGCTGAGCCTCAACTAGGGAACGAATAAAACCGTTTTTTCTACAAAAAACGTGTATAATACCTCTTAGCGGCTTTTTTGCTTCGCTTTTTTGGCTTTTTATTATCTAAGCATACAAGGGTCATTGATTGGAGGATTACCCTGCTGTCGCCACCTCGCTGTCGTCCGTTCTACTAGCTAACCTGCTTGCAGACCCCTACCTCTCTACCTCCAGCAATGCCTCCGCAACGTGGCGGTAGGCCTTTGAACCAGCTCGTCGTCGATAACTTCCAGCAGATAACCATACCTGGAAGGCTTGCTACTGTTCAGTGCCGTCACTGTCATAAGATCATGTATATCTACATCAACGAGCGTACGCTCAATCGACCCCGTGAGCTGAAGAAGAGACTCCGCTATACACAGGGCATTGAAGTCGATGAGGAGGAGCTATGTGAAATGAAGGATAGACTGTTGCAGGAGGAAATTGCTATGACCAGACTAAATCCTTCGAGCGAGAATATCCTCAACGAGTATTTGGATAGCGTCATCGACGGCCAGGTGCTTTTGGAGCTTCCTTTACATGATGAAGGGGTCAACCTGCAGGCCAAATTGGCCAATTAACCCCCTATTAATTTGCTACTATAAATATATACCACCCCTGTGTTTAAAACCTCCTTCAAAAAACATGTATAAAACACGCTTTGAGCTAGCCTAAAGAAGATAGTCAAAAAACATGTTTTAAACACGTTCGCACCCTAGCCTCAACCCTACCGGCAACCCCTTTACCTTAATTTAGTGTAAGGCTAAAGGCATAAATAAGGCACGAGCCGCACGACCGGCAATTTTTAATATAGAACCTCTGTACCTTATGCATCTGAATGAAGAGATCCATACCGATCTCCCTGAGGATGAAACGTTAAGCTGCTATGGTGGCTTGAAGATGATGCTGTTCGTATACATGGAGCAAACACTTCAGCGACGTGATGACTACTGCGCCCGACACGATGCGTCACCGCATGCCAATGGTCCGGATCGAGGTTTCTGTCCACCACTCGCGTCCAATTATTCTCACAATAGAAGTATGCCGCTCGCCTCAACTGATGTTCCCTTTCATGCGATGATGCCTCGATAAAACTTTTTGATTGGTTCAAAGTCTAGTAATTCTGCTTCTATGTCCTGGTCTGCCAGCCGCGGTATTCCTTTCATGAACAATATTATTATAGAGACACTGAAACAATGACTGGAATCAAAGTACGATGATCGATCGATGAAATCAATCTTCAATGGAAAGGAAGCGAGTCCGGAGACATTCTTTGAGGTCACGTTCAGACGCTTGCTAGGGGCTAAACATAGCTGTCGTCACTGTGAGCCCCCCTGTCCACCATCGTGAATTTATTCATGTATCGAGACATTCGAGAGAGTCGGTCCGTTAACGGACTTGTTAGTGGAGTGGCGCATGACTGTTTCAATCAATGCAAGAGATGACATCAGATTCTGGTCCTCCTGCAAGGCGTTCAGCTGCACACACCGCGCCTCTTCTATGTCGTACCTCTCCAAGGCATGCAACTTTCACATTGCAATCATCAACCATATACGCCACTGTGTATCATGTGCCCCTGCCCAGGTATTGCTATGGTCAGGGTCTTGTACCAACAAGGTAGGTCACATGCGTCCAACATGTCTATGTCAGGTAATAAGCCCAACTTATCACTTCTCTTGAGCGTGTTTCGTGATGGTTGCCAGGTCTCACCTTCACGGCGTGGTCAGTCCTACTCTCCGAAAATGTCTATAAAAGACCGTCCTTGCTCTCGTGGACAGGAAGTCTTGATCGAAACAGCAAAGTGCTCTACCACCTCAGCCCTTTAAGGATCCCAGTTTCTTCATCATCACAGTCTCGACTTTTCTATCATGTATCATTCCAAGTGGACTGTCTTTTTGTGCCAGCTCTTGGCCTCGGCCTCGCTCACAAACGCCAATCCAATTGCCGAGTGAGTCTACTTTTCAGGGCTCTTCGAACCACCTCTAACGTTCGTCAGTGCTCCGTCACTCACCGCTCGCTCTAATTCAGCTATCGTAGAACGAGCACCAGGGGCCCAACCCTCAGATTACCCTTATGGCACCGCAATAGTGAACGAGCCTCAATACCTTAATTGGGACCCTAACGACAATGGACAACAGAAGGCCGACGCGGGTAAAATTCACAACGGCTATGATGACATGATAAACATGGTCTACTTTGCCTGGGTAGAAGCCGATAGCAAAAGTGATACATTCAAGCGCTGGTTTAACGAAGGCGATGCCGACAACGTTAAAAAAGTCCTCGAAAAAATAATAGATCCAAAAGGCGTCGGCCAAGCCAATCCATTGATGACACAATGGGTATGCCAGCAAGACGATGAATTCAACAGGTGTACTGGCACAAGCAACGCATGGTCGGCATGGCAACGAGGGGTTTTTCACATGTGTCCCAAAGGGCTTCAACTGCCGAATATCAGAGATCTCAAGTGTAGCGATCTGGACGGCTATGCCTCTCAGAAGATGGCAAGCGTCGCCTTCACAATGATGCACGAGGCAACGTAAGTGCACGACCAACGCTCTCGCCGCTCATCGGCGAAAGAAGCCAAATCTGAGCACGCTGACATGCTTTCATCTCAACAGGCACTGGACCAAAATAGGCGACGATGCTCTCGGCAAACACATCAAGGACGTACGGCCCGGTGGCGCCGGCGCGTACGATTGCACCCAGCTATCAGCTGCAGACAAACTCGTTAACGCGCAGAATTACGCCTTCCTAGGAGCCGTAAGCCCCTGTTCCGGCTTTCCCCCCCTCTTGTTTCCCCTTCACCCTATCTACAATTTAACTAAAATCGTCCTCAGGAAGCCTATTTCCTGCGAAAACAATGCACCTTCACTAATCCACCGCCCGGCACCGTCGGCACCAACGACGGCGGCGACGAAGTCGACGGTACCTCCGACCCACAACCCCAACCGACACAAGTCGCGCCTGCTCCCCCACCCTACAACACAGGAACCTGCTGCTTCCACCTCGAAGAAACAGAGATCCCCTGCCTCGGCGACGACAAGAATCTGCTCGCGTACGTTAAAATGGTGGACGATAAGAAGCTCCCGATCGGGGAAACGCAGGTCTCCAACGGCGAAGCAGGCGTACATATCGATGTTGGGAATTCCTATTCTTTTAAGTCGAAATTGATGAATCCGCTCGTAATCACGGGGGAGCATCAGAATGATTACGTGCAGTTTACTATTGGTGGATTGAGCTGGCAGAGCAAGACGCCGAATGGGGGGGCGAGTTGTACGGTTGGGGGGTGGGATCCAAGGGACGGGCCGATCTGTGCGCACTTTGGGACACAGCCGGCAAAAAATGATATGGATTGTTGCTTCCCATGTGATGGGAAGACTTAGGTTGTGATGGAGGTTGTGGAAGTGGAGGAATGAAACTATGGCGCATGGTTGGAAGCATTGGATGTAATTATATCTGCGTAACAGTACTTGGGTTATCAGCGGCGTTGGATTAGCTTGAACAGGTATTAAGTATCTGACGGCTAGCTATGTCCGTGCAGTTGAGGGAAGTAGGGAAGAATGATCAGTGCACATGAAAGATGTTCTACTTCAATCCGTGGACCCCGATTGCTTATCTATTCCAGAGATGATTCGTGTATGCGGCCCAGCTTCGAAAACAGGAGCCGTCTCCTTCCTTGGCCATTTTCTGGATGTCCACTAGAAAGCGCCGCTACCATAAGGTTATGGAGTTCACATAGATTAGCCACGAAGCCAACAACCGACATGATCGATCACGCAAGTATCAAGGAGGCTGATGTGTACCGATGTAGTGATAGCAGCCTCCCTCTAAGCCCGTGACACCGAGCATTCCGGAAGTTCCAGCATCAAGATCCATGAGAATTGTGCGACGATTGTTCTCACCTCTCATGACTCAAAAGTGGTCGAAGATAAAACCTAATATCACAAGCTAAGATAAATGCTATCTCACGGCGAAGAGTCTTGTCCGCTGTGTAAAGCACCCTGCGAATTTCAGTGCGGACACTCTAAATGCCACAAAAAATGCCAAGAGCCCTGTGCACCGTGCGCTCAAGATTGCTCATGGTCGTGCCCGCACCGTGGACGCTGTCAGATGCCCTGCGCCGTCCCCTGCAGTATATTTCCATGTTCCGAAAGATGTGGAGAAACGCTCAGCTGCGGCTATTAGTGTCCATCGGTATACGGTGAAAAGTGTCCTCCCCCTAAATATTGTCAGATCTGCGCTTCCAAAGATATCAAAGGTGTTATGGTGGATTACATCCTACAAAATACGTATGGTAACACCGACCTTGACGAAGATCCCGTCATTATGCCGTTATATCGCCATCTAATGGCACTTTCGAACATAGATAGGCCCATGGGAATGTTTGATTACTATGAGCTATCCCCAAGCTCTTCCGTTAACGCCCTTAAACCGCTGCCAGAAGCGTTCTCGACCGAGAATATAAAGAAATGTCCCATGTGCCGGGGTCCTCTTCCTGATATTAACCAGTACAATCGCATAGTTCGCCAAGGCCTGATCGAAGAAGCCACCAAAAAATTTATTCCTGGGCCAATCAACAGTATCTCCCACTCGAGCAACGCTTGTACGAGGAATAGAAGCGGCTCCAACAGAGCGCCGACGCGGGAGAAATCGTCCCTCAACAGCCATCTGGCGCGCAAATCACGGAGAGTCCATCAGCAGTAAACGATATTAGATTGGGAAAATCCCCAGCCCATCAGATTGACAGGATTAGAAAATTTCCCGCCTTAAAAGCTCGCTACAAACCCTGCACCGGGTCGAGATTACAAAACTTTTGACAAGTCAGCGAAGCAGAGCAGCCTTTTGGCCGCATCTTCGATATGATTCAGAATATTCGAAGAAGGCGTGGCATTACGACTGACTTCGCCGTCGACCGAAATGTTCTCAATACGCGTAATCGGATGCTCACTAGCTTGCTGTCTATCCGTTGTAATCTGGCCATCTTATCTGACTTTTTTGTCCTTCGCCAGAAGCGTCAGGAACCCGCCAATCAGCACAACTGGATCAAAGCAGAGCTTCACCTCGACTTTGCCAAAAATCGACAGACTTGTGAGAGCCTCGTCACAGAGACAATCGTCCGAGATCAACCTATGCATGAAGTGGAAGCCAGAATCTTTTTTGTTCGCTAGTCAATACTTGAACGTTCTTACAAATCTTCGAGCCTTAAACGGTCCGAGACGTTACTCTCAGAGGCAAAGTAATACGTGGCTTTGGCACAGAGAACATGCAAAAGATACCCGGGCTAAACTTAAGGTATGCTTAGAGATGTCTCGAACTTCGATACGATACTAAAGGACACGCCTTTCTATATATCGGTCGATAATGAGGAGAAACGGCAGGTGTACGCGGCAATGGCGCGGGAGTTTACCGGTACGGGTCATTGGTATACCTGTCTTAATGGTCATCCTTTTACAGTTGGAGAGTGTGGCATACCAATGCAGACGTCGGTATGCCCACAATACGCCGCTCCCGTAGGGGGGGGCAGAGCCATCAACCAGCGGCCGGGGTAACACATACCCGAGACTTTAAGGAACGCTTTAGGGCGATGGCTCTTGGATGAATTGAGCCTCATAGCCCATAATGGAATTAGGGGGCAGATTGGCAAACAACGAGGGTGGAACAGGATCAGGATAAGAAGACGGGCTTATTGATGTTATGGCCAAGGCCGTTTACGCTATACTTTGCTAATAGCTTAATCATCATTGAAAATGCTATCTTGAAATGAGATTAACTGAGCAGCAATCACAGATTGCGGTGATTTGGCGGAGAAAGTGACCGTGCATATGGCTATATAAGCATTTCATGGGCACAAGATGAAGCCAAGAGCCGGCGAAGCTGTAGGAGTCTAGGCAGCAACAGCAGGCTGAGCCAGGCAACAACTGTTGGGAAAATAACAGGAGCAAGCTGTAGCGCAGGTAGGGTGCAGCCAAACCAGGCTCTCTTGAGGAGCCAGAACCCTTGCTCTTTTGCTGCGCCCCAGTGCGTGCTCCCTGGATGCTCCCCCGTGCTCCCCTCGTGCTCCCTCGATGCTCCCTCGTGCTCCCTCGATGCTCCCCCTTGCTCCCTCGCTGCTCCCTCTAAAGCGGCCCTGCTCCCTTTCCCGATCGAAAAGGGTAATCTCAGATCCTAAGCTCGGGGTGTATATGTATATATATATATATCCGGGCCGAGTGCGGGACGTCACTATATAGTCTCTTGGGCCTGGGCCACTTCATTGAGGGGAAGGGGAAGATTATTGGGTGGCGGGGACGGGGGATACCATTTTTCTTGGGTATGTGGTCGTTGGCATTGGGATCGATATTTTCTTACTCTTTGGTCGAGAACGCGGTATATGTAAGGTTTGGTAGGGTGCTCAAGTTATATACACATGCCCCACCAAGGGCCGCCATCAAATCTTCCAATTCCAAGCATGCTCCTCCCTCCCGCCCTGAATCCCCTCCACCCACCCCAAAATCCTCCTCGCCACCTCTCCCGCCTCTACCCCCTCCGCTAGCCCACACTCCACCATCCTTCCCCTCCAGCTGATCCTCCGCACTGGACTCACCACCGCCGCCGTCCCCGCCCCAAACGCCTCGAGCAAGCGCCCCTCGTCGGCTGCGTTAGCGAGCTCGGCCATGGTGAACTTGCGCTCCAGGACCTCCCAGCCCTCGGGGGCGAGGCGTTCACGCGCAAGTGCCAGGATGGAGTCGCGCGTCACGCCGTCGAGGATCGTGCCGTCGAGCGGGGCGGTCCAGAGCTGCTTCGTCCCGGACTCGCGATCCTTCACCGCGGCGAAAAAGTTCATCGTGCCGACCTCTGTGACGAACTCCTCCTCGCCGAAGAGCCACAGGTTCTGCTGGAAGCCGCGCTTGGCGGCCTCGAGCTGGGGCACGATGCAGGGGGCGTAATTGGCGCCGAGTTTGCGGTCGCCGACACCGCCGGGCCACGCGCGCACGGCGGAGGTAGTGGCTTCGAGGGAGACGGCGCGGAAGCCGGAGGGGAAGTAGGGGCCTACGGGGGAGGCGATGAGGTAGAGGAGGGCGGAGCCGGGGGGGCCGATGCCGAGGGTGCGTTGGGTGCCGATTAGGGTGGGGCGGAGGTAGAGGGAGTAGCCGCGAGCTCTGTGGGGGTGTGGTTAGTTGGGAGGTGGGAGGGAGGGGAGGAGGGGGCAGGTACGTGGGAATGAAGCGTTCTTCTAAAGAGACAAATTTGGAGATTAGAGAGATAAGGGCTTCAGGTTCGACGGTTGGGAGGGCGATGCGCGAGGCGGATTTATTCAGGCGTGCCATGTTTTTGTCTGGTCTGAAGAGGCTGATTTGGCCCTGAGGGGTTTTGTACGCTTTCATGCCCTCGAAGCATTCAAAAGCGTAGTGGAAGACGCAGGTTGCGGGGTCGAGAGAGAGGTTTTGGTAGGGCGTTATCCGTGGGGGCAGCCAGCCTTGTGAAGCGGTCCATTCTATGGAAAGCATGTGGTCTATACTTTCCTACGTCTTAGCTTTTCGCCGGGGCTTATGGCGGGGGGATGGGGAGCTTGCCGGTGAATGTGCGGCCAAAGACGAGCTCGTTGGGGGGCACGAGTTCTTTCGGCGTAGTGGTTTTCATGACTGAGAGGGCGGACGGATCTATGCCGGGGAGCTTGGCGATTGCGTCTTCTTGCGATTGTATGCTGTACCGTCGCTGGTGTTGCCATTGCGCCGTGGGTTTGGAAGGAATCTCTGCTCGAAATGCGTAGAGGCATGATCGCGTTGCGAGGGCGAGACGGTGCCTAGCCATGGCGGTGAGGAGATTCGGCAATTGGAAAATCGAGGATTGTCTATGTCTGACTTCGGATTCTGAGGAATCTGATAGCGGAGTTTGATGCCGATAATCGGAAGCGAGGCCATGGGCGGATAACAGCGGCGCCTTGCAAGGCTGATATTTCGCCGTTAGCGCGCGGGTGTGCTGTGCGTTCTCGATTCACCTCCTTGTAGGAGCTCTATCGTTTTCACATTATGAACCACATCACCTTTCCTGAAGGGGCATTTACTTCTGACTCGAAGAAGCGTAATGCATACCGCGACACTCCAGCCAGGAGCCGCATGATTGGAGTAATCGGGTCGAGATAAGCAGCAGCTCTTCCTTTCGATCTGGTGAAAGCAGTAGCACTTCTTCCGAAGCACAGACTTTATTCAAAGAGTATCAACGCTTCATGAAGCTTTCAGGGATCGGTACCAATTGGCCCTAGCCCATTTTCTCTTCTGTTTGATACGTGGAACTCTTCGCCAGCTCAGCTTGTTTTATGGTGCGTTGCGTGCGGTAGCGAACAGTATGATTCGTCCCACACCGCCTTATCGCTTTGGCTAGAGTAACCTCGCTTGGTCTGCTCGGCTTGCGGGACTAATGCTTACGTTGAGGCTTGGATAGATCTTGTAAATAGGGACTCCAACTCGGCTTCTCGTCAATGGGTAAACCGTTGAATCAACAACTAGTAGATGCACGGGGCACTACTTTTGCTACCAACGATAGTCATGGCTCCATTCAAGCTAATCGTGGCCCAGCCCAAGCTCCAATTCGGATGTTGTAGCGCTGCAACAACGCGAAAGGCAAGACAAACTCTGGGTCCTCGATTGAGCTGCTACTGGGGATCCTTCGCCTTCTATCTCAATGGGGTGCTTCACCGATTCCCGTCTTATCATTTCAGGAATCTAGTAGCGAAATACTTCATACCAGATCGAATTGCAAATTCTGGTAAAGCGTTATCAGAGTCTCTGCAGTAGAGCCGAGGAGTTCCCAAGACGGAGGCTTACTATTACTAGGGCGTAATCCACAATGAAATAGACTTGACCTACCAACACAGCGATTGCCATATCTGAGAATCCTTATTCTGATGAGCTCTTTTCATAGTTTCTGATGTTATTGAACTTTAGTCGTTGAAGGTATTGCTATAACCGAGTCGCTTGCGTTACTTGCCACACTAACCTAATTGGCTTTACCTTTTTGTATATTGGCAAAGGTGATAGGAATCTACAGTCCTCATATCCTGCAAAGCCACCTGGCTGTAAACCCTACAGTACACCGCGATACCAAGGAACGAGGTTGGTGCTCTGATGAGTGACTCAAGGCCTATGATGGACTTGAGCTTCTGGATGCAGCGATCTCTCCAATGCCCTGAGTGTGCCGGGTAGAGCGTTGTATGCTTTTCAAAGCGAGTAGTGAATTCCCGAATCATTCCCCAACTGCCATCAGTACGATCGGCGGTTCGAGAAAAAGAATGCATGAGTCGACCCGCAGATCGACGATGAGCGGTTCATCGCAAATCCCTGGGTGTCTTCCTCATGGCTTCACATGGACCAGATCCGCAATAACCGTTGGAAGCATCTCGGTCATGATGTCGTGATGGTGATTGATCACCCGTTATCATTGGGACTTAAGAGTAAGCCGGTACTCAGCGTTTCTTGTTCATGTCTCTACTTGCCTCCTTTGAAGCGTGCCTTCTACATTCCCAGATGGCCAAAGAAACACAGAATGGAGTTGTGTCTACGGCCGACGAGAGCGCTTCATACGGAGAGAACGAGCAGAAGGCGCCGAATGGCGGAACTCAAGCTTGGCTTGTTGTTTTGGGCGCATTCATCTCCATGTTCTGCACCCAGGGTTACATCGGCTCATTCGGGTAATTCCTGGTTGTGATGTACAATACACACGCTAATCCCAAATGTCGTTGTCACAGTATATTCCAGTCTTACTACACTACGCACTTCCTACAACATGAATCTCCTAGCAACATCTCATGGATCGGATCGTTACAAGTCTTTCTCATCTTCTTTGGCGGCGTGTTCGCTGGCCCCTTGGCAGATCGCTTTGGTTCGAAGGTACCCTCTCTGTCTGTTACGTGCGCACTCTGTCACAAGCAGCCGCATCTCCCACGAGCTTCGAGTTGAACCTGAACATCTACAGGCTGTTTTAATCCCTGCGTCCTTGATACTGGTTCTTTCGGTCATGCTGACAAGTTTCTGCAACCGATACTATCACTTTATCCTGGCTCAAGGCATTCTCCCCGGTTTGGCGTGCGGAATGATTCTCACACCTGTGCTATCTGCTGCGGGCCAGTATTTTACCACCAGACGGGCCTGGGCAATGGGGATCATAGTAAGTGGAGCATCTGTGGGGGGCGTGGTGTTTCCACTTGCGCTTGATCGTCTTTTGAATAGATCGAGCCTGGGCTTCGGGTGGACGATCCGCTTGATGGGATTCATTATCCTCGCGCTACTGTCCTCCGCTTGCCTGCTCGTCAAGGAGCACGCCCCGCGCCGCCTTGAGCACCGGCTTTCTCTGGAAGTGTTGAAGAACAAACCATATGTTTTTGCCAACGTTGGGTTTTTTCTGACTTTACTGGGATTGTGGACGCCCGTCTTCTACATAATCGACTACGCCGTGGCTCAGGGCATGAGCCTCGAGATGGCATTTTACGAGGTTTCTATCCTCAACGCTGCCTCCATTCTTGGCCGCACCCTTCCATGCTACGTGGGCGATCGAATGGGTAGATACAACATGATGGTCTTCATGAATGCTAGCTCTGGCGTTTTGCTCCTTTGCTGGACTTTAGCCCAATCGACTATGAGCATCACAGTCTTCATCTGGCTCTATGGATTCTTCTCAGGAGCGGTCAACTCGTTGTACGCCCCTTGCATCGCTCAAAGTAAGTACGCCATCCTTCACCAAGCTCCTTTCATCAGATCATCCCGGTGATCTGATGCTCACCTTTCTTCGTTCAGTCTGTCCAAAGTCAAGCGATATCGGAACCTACCTCGGTATGGGGTTTTGTTTCTGTAGCTTTGCTGGCTTAGCCGGAACCCCGATCTGTGGTGTACTCGTCAAGAAATCGGGATACTATCTCTATGCCTCGATCTTCAGTGGTTCAATGGTATTGGCCGGCGCTGGGTCGAACTTGGTGGCCCGCCTTTACCTTTCTCGAGAGTTCCGAGTGGTGATCTAGTATCAGGGTTTCATTGGGATGATGATACGTCTCGACTTCTAGTTGTATTTGGCTTCGTATGCTCTTAGGGTTCTACTTTAAAAGTCAATCTTCATGGCTATCAATGCGTCGGCCAATTTGCTAACCATCTAAATATCCAACTCGTCCTTCTCTCACCAACTACTTCCTTGACTTATTCAAATGACGAATGTTCCAGTGGACCATCCTCCAACTCAACCTTTTTTCATCAACCATTCCTGTGACTCTGAGTATTCCACATGCCAAAGACAATCCTGATTGACGAATAAGGCAAATTAAACTGTATGGATAATAGAGAAGGCAAGTAAGACGGACGAAATGAACCTCACGAGCCTACGAAGTTAAGAAGCTAGCACAGACATATTTTTTACAAACGCACCAGACCAACAGTCACGGAAAAGCGTTGATGTCTGTATATCTATTAGTTAACAAGAGAGCTGCTTGGATCTGGCCTTACGGTAAGGCTAGCGTAAAGGTTGTTGAAGATCCTACGACACCAACTCTGGTATAAATTAATCGTTTCGGACGCATTACCGTCACGCCTGTTCTATAATCCTCAACTATCACCTCGCTCATTCACTGGCGCCCCTTTCCGATGTTCAAGAACCCGCTTTCTCCGATTTCTTCAATCAAAGAATATTTCTATTAGCAGGAAAGTCAAGTATCGACAAATCATGCAACATTACAACTTGGAGAACCAAGCAAAGCCCACGGGGGAGTATTGAAGAGTCCCCGTCCGTTTGTAGCCTTGAGGAGAGGAGATTCCTTCAGTCTCAGGGTCTACAATGCTGATCGCTGGATAAATGACACGGACAAGAGGAAAGACAAAACGGTGAATTGAACAATCATTCCATGTTACGACACGAAGAAGGGAGGATAGGCACAGCTTCTACAACTACAATGCACCAACCCTTTCACTCGCTAATTCTTTCTGTCAGGCCACTTTGTATCCGTTTCTCAGAAATTCCCACCGCCACCTTGCTCAATCCCCGATCACCTTTCCCTTTTCCCACACCCTAATCTCCTGATCCCTCCACTTAGCCAAAGTTCCGATGGACAGACGCTTGGAACATCGACGAATCATCTGGGGGAGTGTCCCTGAGGTCATCAGCCCGATTGTTCCAACCTGGGTGCAGTAGCAGAATGGGACCTCCCTTGTTACAGCAATCTATGGAGAGCTAAGATCTCTAAACCAACGATAATGCAAGAAGGTAAAAAGGCCTAGCGCTTGAGCAATCAGCTCATCGCAACCGTTAAGCGCAAGTCCAACGAAATCCGCTCAAGTACGCATCCCAACTCCCCAAGCCCTCAAGCCGGCTGCTGAGGGTCCGAGTCTCAACAAGCTGAGGTCGAGGACAATACGGATCTCGAACGGACACACACAAAAGGCTGGCCAAGTATACGGCCTCCTTGCCTAATGAGCCTATAAGATCGGCGGATACTGGCCACTCAGAAAACCAAGCAAAGTCCACTGTGGGGGAGTGAAGTGTGTTCGCCTAGAGGTTAAATGGGTACTACACTGCTTTCTACACGCAAACCAATTATTTGTACAAAAGAGAGGGGAAGATTGACGAACATAACAGTCGCTCCTTTCTAATGAAACTAAGATGGTAGCATAAACACATCTTCCTACGACCAGAAGAAGTCAACTCCCCTTACCTATCCTTTCTACGCATCTCCCCTACATCCGTTCCCTAGGGATCGCTACCACCGTACCAGTCAACTCCCTTCCTCTCCCCAAAAGTTTCCCCTATTTTCTCCAAATGGAGAACCTGTCAATCGGCAGATGTTTTCGATCGACGGATTAAAATTACTCAAACAAGATGCAAAGGTAGAATGGTCTAATAGAGCAATCACTCCTAGCATATATCAATCTGGGAGGTAGCACACACGCATGTTCCATATCCCAATACGTCACCTCTCCCAATTCCAACCCTTTCTCTTCCCCCCTTCCACCCATTTTTCTGTTTCCTCTGAACACTACATTGCTCAGCTCCTTCGTCTTCCCCTTTCCCGAGTCGTCTTACCATAGAATGGCAAGACAGACATATAGAATAACTCCAATCTTACGAAATGAAGAAGATAGGATAGGACCTTTTCAATTACCCCTTACACTACATCGCTCAACATCTTCCCCTCTCTAAAATCTACCTACTTGCCTTCTCCATATGATGAGTCTCTTACTTGGCAAACGAGTTCAGATAGAGAATAATGCAGATCAATTCATAATCACAAGGGACGAACGGAAATCGGACGAATGATTTAATCTGTCCAAGCCTATCTACATATATAGACGGCCGTACAGGCATAGCTTCCACAATCACAACAAGACAATTCTCCCCACCATTCAACATTTCCCCTGCACCTCCCTCACTCCACTTTTCCATTACCTCTTACATCACGTTGATAAATGGTTTCCCTTCTTACAATGTCACAACTCAGGCTTCTCCAGACGACAATTTTCTTAACCGACAGGCGGGTTCAATCAACAGACCAGGGAAATCAGAAGACATAAATAAGTGACAGAAGGAAGGCAGACTGATGGATTGGTCTCTTCTAGCCTATCAATGTGGGAGGCACAGAACGCGGATCCTCCACAGCCTCATCAAGCCAATTCTCCCCATCTCTCAACCCTTCCCCCTCACCCCCTTCCCACCCCTTTTCCATTGCCTCTTACACCACCTTACTCAACCCCTCTCTGCTCCTGACATTTCATCTTCCTAACTTCTCCAGATGACGAATGTCTTAAGCGACCAACGGATTCGATTAACGCACCAGGCAAATAAAATTGGATGAACATAAAAAAAAAGAGAGAAGCGAATCGATTAATCTCTTTTTAAACATCAACCTAGAAGGCACAGCACACGGATTCTCCACAACCTCAACAAGCCTATTCTCCCCTTCACACTCCTTTCCCTCTACCTCTTTACCCTCCTTTTCCATTACCTCTTACATCACATCGCTCAACTTCTCTTTTCTGCTTGCGTTTCATCTCCTGGTTTCTCCAGTTAACGAACGTCGTACTAGACAGGCGGGTTTAATTTACGAATCACACGAATCAACTCATACGAAGAAGGATCAAAAGGAAGGCAAACGAATCGATTTACTTCTCCTAGAACACCGCCTTAGGAGGCACAGCACGCGAATCCTCCACAACCCCACCAAGCCAATTCCGGCCCCCCAACCCCCAACTCGCTCACTTCTTCCACCACGCAAAGAACTTCCTCCACCCCTTCCTCTCTACATTCGGGGTCTCCCCCGGGATCCTCCTCCACTGCCGAAGTTCGAACCCGCCGCGTCCAGTGTACGCGTCATCCGGCCATGCCCTATGCATGGGCTGTGGTTGATCCTTGCGATCTAACCAACAGCCCAACAAGATCGCAAGAAACACAAACACCGGAAGACCGACGCCCACAGCGATTTGAACGGTTCTGAAGTCGTGGTCACTGAGTTGCGGCGTCTCGTCTCCAAACGTGGAGAGGCCCGTGGTGGCGGCTGCGGCGGGGAGCGTCGTGGTCGTGGTCGTTGGCAACGTGGTAAACAAGGAAGCCATTGACGATAAGATGGGGTCCAGAGCAGCACGCATGACAAGAGGTTTGGCGGTGTTGGTGGTGGCGGCGAGATTGGTACTACCGGTGCCAGAGCTCACGTAGTTGCTATCAGATTTGGCGGAAGCACCCGTGGCGAGCGGCGCGGAGACATAAGCAAAACCGGCTATTGAAACGTCAGAAAACCTCACGATCACTAGCTTTAACAACTTGCACTGACCGGACTGGAGGCTGGTAGCCGCGGTGCCGGTACTGACGTCGTAGCCATCGAAAGTGACAGAAGCGTGCGTAGTAGACGGTGCGGAAACACAAGCCATACCAGCTATTGGAAAGGTCAGCAAATACCACGATCACCCGCTTTCGACAATTTTCACTTACAAGACGACGAGGAGGCAAGACGACCAGCAGCGGACCCAATAGTGACATTGGCGGCAGCACGCTCACCAAGCTCGACAACACCGGCACCGCCAGCCGCGACGACACCACCAGCAACAACATCCGAAGCGAGGACGAAAAGCCCAAGCACGAGCATAAGGAACGACGACCAACCAGCAACTTTTAGCGCCATTTTGGAGCTAAAGCGAGGATTTTGGAAGTCGGGTGTGATAAAAAAGAGGTAGGTAATGAACAAAGACTCCTGAAGAGGCTGAATAGATAGACAGTTGTCTAGGAAGAAGAGAGCTGGAACAAGGATAGCGTCCGAGCAACGAAGATATGTTGGAACGAAAAGCGGTGCAAAAAGTTTTGCGGTGTTTTTCGTTGGAAGATATGTTCGTGCAGAAAGGAAAGTCTCACTTACGACAAAGGGGTTATAAGGTTGTTCAGACGCGATTTCCGGGGCCGGAAGAACAGATGCGCCGGTTGTGTTGTCCATGGGGTTGGGTTGGGTTTGGAACGTTGAGATAGCGATTAGATCTTGGGGTGCTGGGGGTGTGATGTGCTTGGAGGAGGGGAGTATTGGGGGCCACAGCCCGGAGTTGGAGGGGCAATGATTGTGCTTGGATAGGGGGTCAGGAGCTGCAAAGAAGGAGATGGGTATGAAGATAGGCAGGTAATTGGTATGCAGAGCGAGAGCGCTCAGCAGTAGTCTATTGGGAAATCCGGAGGGTTTGGGAAAGGAAAAGCTCTATGGTGAAAGACACAATGGTATACATACGCCGTACCATGCAACATAACCGCTTACCAAGACTCTGCCGTCACGTTACTGGTCCTTGAAGATCTTTGGCAAAGACTGTTAACACGTTAGCACGTCCGGCGTCTCTATCTCATCCGTCCTGAGCACTTGCCTTCGCATACTTCGGCTCCACAAACAACCCCTCCGCCTCCACCAAAACCTCCCCCATCTCCGTCCCCTCCCCCAACAACGAAATATTCCCCTTAACCCACGCCTTCCGCCCCTCAACCTTCACCAGCTCCGCCCTCAGCACCATAAACCGCCCCGCCGGCGCCGGCTTCCGGTAATTCACCGTCAGCTGCGCCGTCACCCCAATCTTATTCGGCAGCGCCATAAAACTGCACCTCGCCAGCCCCTCGTCCAGAAGCGTCGCTAACATCCCACCATGGATAATCCCCACATGCCCGCACAGGTCAGTGCCCAGATACGAGATCGACACCAGCTCCTTCCCATCATGCGAGAACATCAGCGGCGGCACGGGCATCTTGCCATGCCCCATCAACGTCCCCGCCGTGAGGCTGTGTTTCCGATGCGGCTCCACAATGCGGAGATGCGGTCTCGATTCTTTGAAATTGGGATTCGCGCGCAGGGCTTTGGTCAGGGGGTGGTTCTGGATGTAGGCGTCTACTTCGGCGGCGTGCGCGTCGGCGGGGAGGAATTTGCTGAGGGAGTCGTGGTCTGTCGGGGCGTTGGCGAGGGCTGTGAGGGCGGCGATGGCGGGGGCGGTTGCGAGGAGGAAGCCGAGGGATGTGAAGGCGATGGAGAGGGCGGAGAGGGTTATGAGGCGGCGGAGACGGGAGGGTGGGAGGTAGGTTTGGGGGGCTACAGGGTTGAGGGGGTGTTAGTATGGTTGAGAGGCTACAATGAATGTTTGGGAGGGTTTGTTGACCTGTTTGCTCGCTATATAACCGCCATTGCCGAGTACAAGGAGGTGACTGGAGGTTCGGCGTAAGAGTCCTCTGTGCTTTTCGCTGTGAGAAGCGCAGCCCTGGCCAGGCCAATTGCCGCATCGTGAATGAGGAACAGCCAGGCCGAAGGAAAGGCATGTGGGTTCCTATCTACGTTGAGAGCATTGAGAAGGTGCTGTGAGAATAATCTGAAGTCAAAAAGTATTCACGCCGGCTGCGGCGGTGCCTCGGCTCGCGCTTATCTCCGGAGTTAAGATGAGCTTTACTGACCTACAAGAAGGGAAATTGTAGGCGAATGGGTTCTTTAGAGAACGCTTGGGAAAATTAATCAATAGTCGCTTGGATAATTCAATATATACTAGTCGTAACTGGGCTCTATAGCTGGACATATCTATCCAGCTCATCTTCTTCATCATCATCATCATCATCATCATCATCCAACATCTTAGCGTAGTCATCTGCTGAAGCGAACGTTGGCAGATTCTTGAGCCTGCGCCGCTTCTTGCTCCGTGTTTCCTCGTCGGCTTTCAGCGGAAGCTGCTCCTTGCTGAATTGCACTTCATCCTTGAACATCTTGTCAAAGTCACTTGGAGCCTCATCATCACTGCTCAGAAGTGCCTCTTCCTCCTCTCCTAGATCTAAAACGTCAAGACCGGCATCCCCTTCATTCTCTTCGTCTTCTGCTTGGTCCTCGTCGGCTGCTGAGCCAGTCTCTCCTTCGTCACTATCCCCCATTGCCGATTCCAAGTCATCCATATCGCCATCACTCTGATCGCTTCCCTCCAGCTCAGGTCTTGAATCCACAAGTGCCTTCCAGATTTCATCCTCATCCTCTTCCGCCCCACTACTGTCGTCTGCACCGGCCTTCCGCTCTGCTTTTTTCTTGTTGACTTTGTCCTTGCCTTTGCCCATTGTGCTGAAGTACTTGTGGAAGAAAACCTCGTCCGCGTCCACCTTGCCGCCTTCCATTCTCCAGAACGAGTCCGAGTTGACAGGATCTCTACCTGCATTCTTGGAACGCGCAGATACAAGGATGCCACTGGCATCCCCTCCAGCCATCGGCTGCATGATGGAGTTACCTCGTGGTCCACCCGTGGTTTTCGCGTTTTTGTATACGAAGCGGTCAAGAAAATGGATAAGGGTGTGTGACGACAGGTCAGGTTTCGGTGGCATGGTTTCATGGCATAGAAGCTTTGAAGCGAATAACGCTACTGAGGGATGAAAGTGCATGAGGAACATAGTCTGTAGGACCGATTAGTATATCTTCGCCCAAATGGTTTTTTGGCCCAACTTACCAGTTCCCAAAGACAACTGCTCTCGGCATTGCTGTGCTCAGGATCTCGCTTCCTCCCATCGTAGGTCCTCCTGGCGGCGTATCTTGCAGGTTTCTCCATTTCTATATCTTCTTGAGCTTGTGCCCTTGGATCATCACCATCCTCTTGCAAGTCTTGGAAGTTTTCCTCTTCGTCGCTGTCCCCTTCCTCAGCTTGGTCTATAAACGCATGGAGATTGGCAAAGACGCCTTCAAGTTCTCTAAGTAGGTACAAAGTTCCACAGGCAAACGCTGGCTGGTGCATGGTGACTACCTGTAGCAGTCGCTTTGCGAACGCTTTAACTCGTTTCACATTAAGATCGGCTCTCAGAGCCCTGAAGAGAAGATTGAGGTACAGTGCTTGCTTCGAAGATGTCAATAGCCTGGAATCAAGTAACGATTCGTACAGCGTCCGATAGAATCTGTCAGCTGAACCCTGATGTGAGCCATTGAGTTGTTGTATTAGCATCAACGCTTGAATACTTGTGTTGAAGTTGGACGAATGTGTCACTCGGAAAAGCGTGTCTAAGTGCTTCTCAAACCTGTGTATAATTAGTATATTAAACCGCCATTTACTGGAGAGGCTTACGATTCATCATCGGTGGCGATGAATGGTATTGCACGATTCACGCCGGTCAGAACCGCTGACAGCATTTTCTCCCGCAAATCGTCACCAACATTGGCAGACTTCTGCAGCAGAGCCTGCTTCTTTATGGCCTTCTTCCCGGGAGCGCTTCCGCCTCTTTGCACCTCCCCTTTTTTGTTGATGACTACCGAATTTGCCCCCGAAGTAGCTGAAGCAGGCTCCACGGCTTCCGGATGTTCCAAAAGCTTGAGGAACAAGCTGAAATAGATGTCTAATAGTTTTCGCGCGACATTCCCTTCTTTCGTGCTCAACACTGTCTGGTTCAACGTTATGATCGCGTAGTACTGTGCATGTAAATTCTGACCAGGACGGAAAAGCAAATCCGATTCAACGGACGCAACAATAGTCGGCTTCATCAGGGGATGAGTGGTTTGAAGTTGAAGAATGCTATACGATGTCCTTGATGCAATCTTCTTGTCGGAGTCACCAAGTTTATTGACAAGTAAGCGTAGAAGATTTGCTTCCTGTTCAGGTTTTTCTTTGAGAAGTTGGCACACATAGTCTACGGCTTTGACCCTGGCAAACACAACCTCGTCGTTGCACCAAGTCTCGATAATCTTCAGAATTTCAAAGTATGTTGATTTAAGCCAATCCTCATATGCCCATAAAATCAAGTGAACTTCTTTAAGTAGTTTCGGAAGTGGATCATTTGGCTTCCAGTGCGGTTTCGCCTCGCTGAATGCTGCAACTAGTGCTGGCTGGCTGGCGAAGACTCGTAGCTTCCGATCCGATGGTAACAAAGCTCCTGGACCGAAAAGATCTTTCAAAGCTCCAAGTACTTCAACTGCTTGACCTCTACTACGCTTTCTAGCCAAGCCAACTAGGCTCTCCAAGGCTTTCATATTGTGGACTGGAGACTCTTGCACTGACAGTGTCAAAGCAGATATTTTGTCCGAGAGAGTGCCTGATGACATTATAGTAGAGTAAAAATGGTGGGCTGACGATGCTGAACCATTCCGAGAGGCATACTTAGTGTTTTCATTTTCGAGAAGTGACATAGCAAACTGATGAACTCGATTAGACAGATCCTGCGGCAGTGCGAAGTTTTGGGGTGACTGTGATGTTTCAGGAAGCGCAACTGCGTGCCATTCTGACTGAGGGTAAAAATGCTGGAGAAAAGTTAATTACTGGATAAATGGGCTGCATTATCTGCAAACCGGGATGTTGTGCAGACGAAGCTTACCAGACGCGGTGAGCTTTTCCCTGTAGGCTTCGTCGACTGGACTGTCGATTCCCCACCGTTTTGAAGAATTGGTGGAGGTCCTTTATCGAAGGTGGTGACAAGATTGCTGTCTATAGATTCTGCGTCTACCTCAGAGTCAGAGTACCCTTCAATCTCTTTAGAATGTGCCTTCTCTACACCAAGCTCTTTGACAAGGAAAGCTAAGTCCTTCTGCAAATCACCCCGTAACGCCTTGGTTTGATCTAGCTCATGGCCTTCTATTTCCGAGTCCGAGAGAGCTTCCGCGACAAGTTCGTAGTCCTCTTTGGTACCCCCGAGGGCGAGAATTTCCTCTTCTATATTGAAGCTTTCTGTGGAAGCTTTGTTTGCCTTGGCGCCGAGCTTGACGCTGTTGACATCACTCCTACTATTCGATAGCCCTTTGACTTTTCCATCGTGGAGTCTCTTCTTTCCCTGCTGCGGCTTAGGCACAAGAACGGACTTCTTCCCCACCAACTTGGCGTTGCCATTACTTTGACCCTCTACAACTGTAGGCGGATTGGCTGATTTGGCTGACGGCTCCATGACTTGTAAAGATCGAGGCGCTTGTATACGTCCATTGTTGGTCTTGATCACTGGAGCCTTTCGTGTTTTTTCGTTGGGTACCTTCTTGAGATTGTTCTGGATCTTTTCCGTCAAGCTCAGTACTGAATCTGGATTCAGCTCTGGAAGATCGATTTCCTGGGTATGGGCATTCGAAGCTTCGAGCCACTTCTTCAACCTCGCAGGCATGCTGGGCTTTCAAGTGCTCTCCACCGAACAGATGCGTCTCAAATTTGTTGTCGAAGGCTTACCACCGACAGCCCTATGCCTTGTGAGGAGAATAATAAGCGAGGATTGGGCCCTACGCACCCAAAATTACCCGGCTTTCGTCTGGCGTACATATTTACGCTCTCCTCCACCCCTCTTTTCTTTCTTTAGCTCTCTTTGCCTTTTGGCTTAGGTACGTTTTTACCACCACCGATCAGTATTCTGCAGTCTACTAATTAGCCGACAGATCAAGTGTAGTATCTGTTCTTTTCAGTTTAATCTCTGAAATTCTTCTACGGAAGAAATCAATGATTAAATTTATTTTTGTACTTAGCGATGGGTCCTCTGGGCTTGCTCATGATCCATTGCACCGTGTCATCGGCCTTACACTGCCGCCGATTGACGCGAACTCACTTTTCATCAAAAGCTGCAGCTTGTCTGAGGCCTTGAAGAAGAATATCTGGATAGTTTGGTGCGCTGCTGTGTAAATATCATGCAATACTCAGATTAGACGCTGACTTGATGGATATGTGCGCTCGAACGTCCCTAGAGCCCACAGCGCATAGCAGTAGAGAAACTTTGAAGCTGTCGACTGTGATAACTATGTAATGTGGTAACGGTTAGTAGACGGTAGAGCAACTTCCTGAATACAAGTAGTCTGTTTCATCAAGCTGCTCTCGACTACACCCAAAGCTCTCGATCTGGCACCATTCCTTCGTCGTTGAGCGTCTTACACATATCCGGCTGGTGTGATACATCTATTTTGAATTGCACCATGTCCAAAGCGCCCAGGTATCTACTCGTATCGCTGCCGACATCCATAAATCCTAGCCATGACCACGATGAAGCCCTCACTAGCCTACGATCTGCTGTTACAACGGACAATGGCACAGTCTACCCCTTTCAAATACCCGAGTTCAAAGTCGGGACTCTCGATGCACTTGTACAGCAGGCGGATGAGCTGGGCAAGCTCGAAGCGGGATGCGAAGCCGTGGTGGGGAAAGTGGGAGACTCGTTAAAGACTATATTGGAAGGAGACGAGGAGAAGATCGCTCAGCAGAAAACGGTGAACGACAGTAAGTGGCACCTCTGGCCTGATAGGTTCTAGGGGCTGATGGTGGAGTAGAGCCGGCGGAGCAATACCTCAGAACGTTTCATTGGAACAAGGTCAAATACAGGGCAGACAAACCCATATCTGAGATGATAGATACACTACAGAAGGTAAGGCATGCCCTTTGTTAATGTAACGTGTAGTGCCGTACTGATAGAGCAACTTCCAGGAAGTTTCCAGCATTGACAATGATGTCAAAAACAAGTACAACCAATACAACCAAATCAAAACCACCCTAACCACACTCCAGCGGCGGCAAAAGTACTCCTTCCTTCCTTCCTTTGCCCTCCCCACAGTTGCACAGCTAACGCCTCTCTTCCCCACAACAGTGGCAACCTCTCCAACAAATCCCTTACAACCGTCGTTCCCCCATCACTCCTAATCCGTGATTCCGATTACCTCGAAACACACCTCATCGCCGTCCCTAATGCCCTTACCAAGGACTTCCTAAAAACCTACGAAACCCTCTCCCCCATGACCGTCCCGCGCTCAGCCACCCAGATTGCTGAAGACGATGATTTCACACTCTACGCCGTCACCACTTTCAAAAAGCATAGCCAGGAGTTCATCCGCAAATGCAGGGAAGCGAAATGGACGCCTAGGGATTTCAAGTATCAGGAGGGTGGAAAGGAGGAAGAACAAAAAGAATTGGAGAGGGCGGGGAAAGAGGAGAGGAAGGTGTGGGGGGAGGCTTTGAGACTAGGTAGGACTGCGTGGGGCGAGGCCGTGATGGCTTGGGTGCACGTATTGGCATTGAGGGTGTTTGTGGAGACCGTATTGAGGTATGGATTGCCGTTGGATTTTGTGTGTGGGCTTGTAAGGGTATGTTAATTCCTTCCTATCCAAAGCCTTTAGGACCCTGTTGTGCAGGGTACTGGCTAATGAATGTGAAAAACGACAGACGACACCCAAGCTCATGAAAAGAGTCCGAAACTCCTTGGATGCTTCGTACTCGTACCTTGCGGGAAATGCATTTGGGCGAGACAAGAAAGGTAGAATTACAAAGGACGACTCCTCGACATCGGCAGATATGCAGGCAGCTGGACATATGGGGGATGGCGGGGATTACTCGGCATACGTGTGCTATGAATTTGAGATTAAGTAAATTGTAGTATAGTAGGATTACCATTGACGAAACTGTATTCCTATTCTCAGAATCGAAGTAGTACCCCAGAATCTCCGTGGATATTCGTCATACAGCCCCTCGACGTCCCACCACCTCCTACGTCGCTTTCGCCTTGCCTATCAAACCTTTCTCCTCAAGTGCTTCAATAATCTGTTGAACCGCTTCCTCCACCCCTAGTTCTCCATTCTTCACCACCACCTCCGCATTCTCCGGCTCCTCATAGGGCGCGCTGATCCCCGTAAAATCTTTAATCTCCCCAGTCCTCGCCTTCTTATACAGCCCTTTGGGATCGCGCTTTTCGGCAACCTCTAGAGGAACATGGATGTAGATTTCTATAAAGGGGATGTTGCGGTCTTCATGGAGCTTGCGGGCGAGCGCGCGGTCGGATCGATAAGGGGAGATAAAGGACGTCAAGGTGGCGGTGCAGGAGTCGGAGAACAGGAGTGCAACCTATTGCAAAAGGCGGCCGTTAGCGCATGGGTCAACGAAGCTGCGAAGCATCTACTGTTTACTTCAGCGACCCTTCTGATGTTCTCCCCTCGATCTTTCTCGCTAAACCCCAGATCTTTGTTCAGGCCGAAGCGCACATTGTCCCCATCGAGGCGGTAGGCGGCAAGCCCTAGGTGAAGCAGGTGCTGCTCGAGGGCTATGGCGATGGTGGATTTACCGCTAGCTGAGAGACCGGTAAACCAGAGGGTGAAGCCCTTCTGGCCGCGCAGGGCACTGCGTTCGTCGTGGGTGAGGCCGTGGTGCCATGTGATGTTTCTAATGGGGAAAGAGTTCAGCTTGTTATAGCCACCTGGGACGGAGGAGCGAGCGGCGCACCTACGTGGCCATTACTCTCTACAGTTTTATGAGCCTTTGGAATACAAAGACCCCTGATAGATCAAACGTTGGAGATTTGACGGGACGAAGCGGGATTCTGTGCGTGACTTGCTCGGCTAAACCATTTAGAGATTGCCGAAAACTGGGTGCATCTGCCCTTCAACGTCAGGTCTTCAGCCAGATAGCGTTCCAGCAACAGTCCCCATCTTGAAGCCTGCCTGCAACGGCAAGCTCCATCTACAGAATATCTCCTTGGGCATGGTGGGGCCTGGTGTACTCGGATTCCGGAGATCTCATCCGTATGACCCGAATCAATCCAGAAGCGCAGTCAAGCATGACTGAATCCAAGATGATGAGGGGTTCCGTAAGTGAAGGAAACGTGCTAAAGGTACATTCTGATATCACATAATGGTGAACATTCTTATAAGTTTAGTCAAGGATGCTGCTATCGATTATAATTCGACTCTACTATTCCTCTTTATGTTCTTTCTACTTATTAATCTTATAAGTCTTTCCTTTAGTACATTCGGATTGGAGATTTGTCAATTTCGTCTGCTCAGGGTTTTTCCCTTGGCACTAGGAAAAGCATGCAATCCAAAGGGCGAAGTGTAGTGATATGCTCATTCCCTAATATGTTAAGAACGTGTGAACTTGCAAGAAGTGTTCATGATACATTTATGTGCTCCTTCTGCTATTGAATCTATTGATATAGGAAGTGATGACCAGTTTCCTTCAAACTTACCATTCTGCGAGTGTTATGTGGTCAAAGTCTTGCGCATTTGGACACTTGTGTTGGTGTGCGAGCCAATGTGTTCATACCTTGGGGCGAAAACGTGTATTTTTGTACATGCTGGCTTCCACTACTCGACTTCACATTTCATCACCCATCTCAAAATCGCGAAGTGTCGAATAAGACAAGGTCATTAGTGACACTATAAACTGCACAGCTTTTATATATCATTTATATAAAGCATCGTGAACCCCTTCGAGGTCAAGAGACGGAAATTAGCTTGCCAGTATGGCCTGGACCACCTGGACTGAGTGGTGGGTCGAAAAAATTGCAGGACGAGGTAAGAGCAACCCACACCTTGAGCCCCACAGTATGCTAACCCATAAAAGCTCTATCGAATAAGTATAGAGAGAAATCCTTTGATAGAGAATTCCAGAGACAGATGAGACGAAAATTACTGTCTCGAGAATGAGATCAAGCTGAGATTTCAATTGGATGTGATGGCCTGGCTACATTACGCCGATCGAGATACGCGTCTTTAGCATACTGCAGCTCCACCATCTCGACGCGGTCAACTTCATCTTTCAACAGTGGCTCTATGCTTCTAACACATCTAAGCACCTCATCTAGCTCTCGCTCTGGGATCTTGACGAGTCCAGCTAGCACCAAGTCCAGCGTGTCATCCGTCACATCTTCGGGCTCGTCGATCAATATTAACACGTCCCTTGCAAGCGTAGCGCTTAGGAGAGTCCATAATCCCAAGCCGTCTAATTCACCATTCCTAGTATCGCTTAGACAGCTTATCTCTTCAAAAAAAACCCCTACTACGCAAGTAGCTCAAACTCGATCTTTGCAGGTCCCTGTGAACAGCTTATCCCGAATTGTGGCTGATGCAAGCCCCGTGGTAATTTGCCATATATCCGCCTAAGTATTCCGCTGTTTTCCCATAAGCTGTGGCCGGCAACGAGATTTACCTGTACGAGGTGCAACTTTCTGCAAGCTACCTATGCTTTTCAGAAGAGCTGAACAATCTCATCGACATAGCAGTAACAGTGCTTTACCCACGCGTTGAGCTTATACACAGTCGAAAAGCGAAGCAATAACAACGCGACCCCCTTCGCGTTGAAGCTCGCACATACACAGAGTAACAGTAACGTCTTTGCGCACGCGTTGCAGCTCATATACGACACACACACATATACACTGCGAAGGCACGACACAGTCTTTGCGCACGCACACATCGACTGCAACGACACGAGCGAGCAGCTGTTATGCATTTTTGTTGTATTTTCATGCATTCGAAACAGCTTCGACAGGCGTTGCACACACATACTGCGAAGGCACGACATAGCTTTCGCTTCAACTTCGTACAAGTAGGAAGGTTTTATGCATTTTACGTGTTTTATGCATTCGCAAAAGCTTATGCAAATATGATAGGATTTTTGCCTTTTGATTTTTGGTATTTTTGACATTTTTCGCAATTCGCAAATTGCACGCGCTCGTATACGCATTTTAACGGGGTGACTGCACAATGGAAAGATATTCAGCATTGATTTTGGTCAAATTACATGTAATTTAGCATACACACAGCGCCTAGATACCTTAGTGCCATAGCCATAGGCTGCATGCACTTCATGGAGAAATAGAAATAAAAATAATAAAATCCCGTAAGCTGTTGCCTCGCTGCATCAACCGAATGGGACTGGAATGAGAACAATGGCGAGAGGGCGGCGCCTCAGGTTCCCGTCCACGGCCCGAATCCTCTCTTTGCCCGGACAATTGGGGATTTGCCACGGATGCTGAGGGGTTCAGTAAGTAATTTATCTCAAGGGATTCCAAGGTCGGAGTTTTACCTCTTAGAGACATCTGAGCTGGGGATCGGCTGCGAGTGCCTCATTAACATCGCTTACGCCGCTCTGGACGCTAGATGCAGAAGATTGTCGGATCGAGCGCACCCGCTGGTGATTTGCCATTTTCTCCGAGTGTCGCTATTCTTTCGCATGTTGCCGCTCCCTTTTCTCTATACTTTCCTTTATGAGTTCTAGCGCGCGGTTTGCAGGAATCCACGTCTGCGGATCGTCGTCCTTAACAACTGTAAGGTAGCGATCTCTAACGGTTTCTATTGCCTTGATCCAGGATGGTAGTTCAGCCAACCGAGTGAGAGGGATAGCGCTGGGCATATCATGCAGATCTGCATATATGCGTTCGGCGAGTCTAGTCCATTGCATCTTCTCTATGAAATCCCCTACATCGTCATGGCAATATCCATTCCTTTCTGCGTAGGCCTGAATTGCCCACATAGTCTGGTCGTAGTCGAGCGGTATCTTCATGCATGCATCATAAACGGCGGCCTTTACGCCGACTTCAGCTGACGAATTGGCTTGAATTTGTACAGTCAATCTTTCAGCAATCATAGTCCAATTGCTGCGCGCCGAGAGTTGTTCGTAGTATGGGGTTTTCAGCTCCCGTGAGCGGTGACGAAGCTCCGAAGTATTGGCACCTAGATAATCTCCATAGCTTGCTAAAAATTCGAGTTCTCGTAATCGTTGTAGCTCATGGACTAGCTCCATCTCCGAATTGCTGAACTCCCTTTGTAGGAACGCTTTAGAGTGGAGTAGCTCGTCATACGCAAACACAGCCCCGATGTTTCTCTCAGTTGTCGACTCTAGTGCGTGTTCATATGCATCATGATATTTTTTCATGAATGCATGGGTGACCGGCGATATCTTCCGGGTCAGTCGTGCCTCTGAATACTGAAGGCCCTGTTGATGGCGATTCTGAGTATAGTAATTGACGTCCTCTTCCGGCTGTGGAGGTATTAGATCTGCCATGGTGTCTGACATTAGGCAGAAAGGGTTATGCAGGATAAGTAAGGTAGTAAGCAGTGTAGACTTGGTGATTATCCGTACCCCGCACTTTCACTCATCCTTCGCTTAGTACTAGTCAGCCATGTAACCCGACCAGCCATACAACCCGAAAATTCGAATATTTGACTTACCACCTTCAAAAATCCACCAACTTTCAACCACATGGCTGCTACTTACGCTATCATCGAGGGTCGCATTCAGAAGGCTATTGACGCCATAAACACGCGTGACAATCCTAATCGAGCCGAAATTGCGCGCGAATTTGATGTTCCGGTGCAAAGACTACGATCCAGACTGAAAGGTCATCCACCAGCATCAGCAGTACGAGAACTGCATAACAGAGCTTTAAAACCTGATCAGGAGCTAGCTTTGCATACATACATAAAGAGATTGGACGAATTGGGTCTATCAGCACGGCTGAATCTGATTGAATCAGCTGGTAATCTTCTACTGCGTCAGGATAGTCCCTGGGCGTCATTAGGTCCCAAATGGGCCAAGCGATGGCTAGATCGTCAATCGGATCTTCATAAAGCTAAACGGAAGCCTTTGGCAGCTGCACGAAAGAATGCACATAATGAGAAGCTTCTGAAGGGTCATTTTGATGCTTATGACGAGGTGGTTAAGCAATACGGCATGACGAAGAAGAATACATGGAATTTCGACGAAATCGGATATCGTATGGGCATTGCACGCTCTGACTGAATCATTACAGTAGATCCAGTACGAAGAATATACATGTCGGACCCAGATAACAGAGAATTCTGTACCGTCATTGAGTGTATTAACGGTACTGGCAAAGATATTTCACCAATGCTCATTCTTCAGGGGGTCAATCTATTGTCCTCCCATTTCAACAACGATATCGATGACGAGGTGGTTTTCACTACATCGGATACAGGCTATTCAAATGACTGGATATCACTGCAGTGGATTAAACATTTTGATCACTACAGTCAACGATATCAACGAGATGCATGGAGACTACTCGTAATGGATGGCTACGGATCCCACCATACACGCGAATTTCTATCCTACTGTGAGGATCACAAGATCATACCTTTCGGCTTACCTTCGCATACTACTCATCTGCTTCAGCCGCTGGATGTATGTGTTTTTCAGCCTCTGAAACACTGGCATTCGGAAGCCGTTAACGAAGCGATTCAAACGGGTGACGAGACCTTCACCAAAATCGAATTTCTGGCTGCTTTCAACGGGTTCAGAAGTAAAGCCTTCAAGGAAACTACTATACGTTCGGCTTGAAAGCAAACTGGTCTAATTCCCTTCGATTCTAATGCGGTTCTGAATAAGGTGCGAGAAACTCGATCCTCAGCTCGTCCTATTACACCACCTACGACGGAATCACCCGATGTCTGAAAGACTACCCCTACTACTAGATTACAGCTGAGAAGACAACAAGTCAGTCTACTTTGCGCCGGCTATGAACCCGAGCTTCATCAGAAGCTATCCAAATATACGAAAGGAGTCAATGCGATGGCTCGTAGGATTGAGCTACTGGAGAATAAGCTAGGCCGAACACAGTCGGCTCAGAATGCTCGAAATGCACGCAAAAAGCAGTCTGATAAGGTTCTCCAAACAGGAGGCCTACTTTATGCCAAAGATGCTCGAACCATGACTCAAGATAGAGTACAAGTAGAAGAATCAAGGCAACGGACTCGCGACGAGCGTGGAGAAAAACGCTATATCAATGAGCTAAAGAAGGTCTACAAGGCTACTAAACCTCATAGAATGAAGCTTCTAAAGCAGCGCGAAGCTATGCGGAAGCGTTGGAAGCGTGTAATGGGCGAATTGCTCACTATATATATGGATGTAGAAGATATATGAATTTTCGGGTTGTATGGCTGGTCGGGTTACATGGCTGACTAGTACTAAGCGAAGGATGAGTGAAAGTGCGGGGTACGGATAGGGTGAATGTAGTTTTAAGTTCAGTAGGTAGATTGGTTCTACTGGGCTCTTCCCGACGCTAAGAGTTACGGGAGGCCATTTGGACAAGTCCAAGCACATCATTTACAAGCCAGAGGATATAACGCCCGACGGTAGACACATCGTACGTGGATTCAAGATACCTGCAGAACCAAAGAGTTCGGAGAGGGCCCAGGACCATGAATCTCTCTCCCAACCCTCATACAACACCACTGACACAGCCTTCCGCGAAGACCACCTCGCTATGAAATTCACCTCCGACGAGCTCGACGTCACAAACCTTCCCCAACCTCACTCATACGGCAATCTATGCCAGGACAAGGGCAAAGGCAAAGAATCCCAAGAACAGTCCCAGGCCAAGTAAGCCAAAGCCGTACCGAGAAAACTCACTCCCTTGGAGTCCCTTCCACCTGGAGGCCCACCACCTCACCAGCGCGTCGCTATAAAGCGCCGCGCTATCCGACAAAGCAAGCGTGGGGAAGATCTGGACGCGGCACCCAAGGCCAGCAAGCGGGTCCGGTGGAGCGACGAGTTGGAGGAGAAGACTCCTCGACAAGGGCGCCGGAGGGGGAAATTGGGTCGAAGGGTTGATACGGTGGTGCATCTTCGAGCTACTTCGCAGCCGACGGTTCCCGTTAAGGGTGGCGAGGTTTTCTAGTTGAGTGAAAAGAAGTTTCGGTTTGTTGATCTGGGGGAAGCGGGTGTCTGGGCGACGTTGGGGAATTGGGAGGGTGTTTGGTGGGTTTCTTGCTTAATTGATGGCTATATATATCTAGACCAATTCAGATCGAAATTCTAGATTGCTTTTGAGCGGTTTTGGGTGGAGCTCTTGCCGCGTAGAAGACGACGAAAACCGCTGCAAAGTCCAGGGCATGGAGTCGAGATCCATACTGATGCACGATGTCTACTCGTACGGATCCAGCTAACGAATCGCCCGTATGTTAACGTAAGTCGGATGGCGGGAAGATGATGTAGAAAGCGACGGAATGTGTAGTTTGGCGTTTGTGCTCATAAAAACATGAAATCCTTATATCAAGTCGTAGTTTAGAAGATCCGAGATATGGTGACAATAAATGCCGATATACTCTCAAACTTATCTATACCACCAGAATCGCCAAATCACTAAAACGCCAATCTTCCTAACCCCCTTGGACCGCCGAACGGCCACCCACTATCCAACCAATCATCGACCTACCAAAACCCCTATATCATCCCAAAACCCATCAGAGCAAGCTCTCAAAAGCATCCAAGCCCTTCTTTTGCTGTTGCGGTTGTTGTGGCCGAGCCATAGTGGCGCTAGTGCTTCGTCCAAGACCTGCGCCGTAATGTGGTTTTTGTGACGTCGCGGATGGTGGGGGCGCGATGGAGAAGGTGGGGAAGGCAGTGTGGGTTGGGGGGTGATGATGGGGCTGGAGGGAGGGGAATTGAGTGGATTGTGATTGAGGGGGGTTGAACGTCCAGGACGCAGTTGTGGCGCTGACTGGTTGCATTGGTTGCATAGAAGGGAAGGAGCTCATGGCATTCGTAGGTTGCATAGGGGCAAAAGAGCTCAAGCCATTGGCCGTTGCGTTGGTGGTGCCAGGAGGAGCGGGTTTCAGCGTAGTTAAGGCGCTGAGGGTCTGGTCGGGGGTAATGGCTCGGGAGGAAGGTTGTGTGGAAAAGACGCCGTTGCTGGATAAGGCGGGCGTGTTGCGTTGATTTGGGGTTGGGCTTAGGCTTGGTGTCGACCACGAGAACACCGTTGTGGGGGTTGTTGTGGATTGGGCTCGCTGTGGCTGAGGCCTGAGGGTATCGCTAAGCATGTCGCTGCCGTTACTGGTTCCTTTGCCGAGCACAAGACGTTCGAAATTGTTCTCGCCCACGTCGTCGCCCCCACTAGTTGATCCTATGCCGTTGCTGGAGCCCATATTCATGAGATCGTTGGACCGAGCATTTTCCATGCTGCTGCTGGAATTAGACGCCAGGTCTCGCAACTTTCGGGTCTGCTCCTGCTCGATCTTCGCTGATAAGGCCTTGATCAGTGTCATAAATTCTTGGAATTGCTGAAGATTGAGCAGTGGACCCAGACTGAAGGTCCAGAGTATGGGAAGAACGTCCATTGCTAAGAACTCGGAATCTGCAATTTTGCCAACTTGCTTGAACACGGCAAGTGCCGCCATCATTACTGCGGGCTCTTTCGTCTTCATTGCTTTTAGCAATGGAACAACCTTTTCCTGTACCGTATACTTGTCTAGGATCGCGCTGCTGTTTGGCCTTTGGGTTTTTGAGTCAATTGCTGCACCGCTCAGACCGTCGCCATCCTCGCTACTATCGGACGGAGACCCTCCACAGAGTATGACGAATGCCTCTAATCCTCGGATCTTGATGCCTAAACTACTAGTCTTGCTGAAAACAGCAGCCACCACCGGAAAGAGCTCGTTCTTGATGGTAGTGAAATCCAGGGTGGTAAGGACTGTGGGGAGGCACCCCAACGATTTGTCAACTATGGAATGAGTCGGAGATTCAAGGCCAAGCTGTAGAATTGGTAGGATGTCTGCTTCAAGTAAGCATCCTGCTCTTGACCTTTGAACTCATATACGCACCATTCTTGAACTCCTTTCCAGAACAACTCTCTGCAATGAGTGCCATGTTCTCGAGGACAACTACAAGCCCAGCCTCCTTCGCAGTATCTCGCTCGCCTGTACCAGCTTTTCCGCCGCTTATAAGGAAAGTATCACGCAATTGAGGGATAACCTTCTCGATAAATGCTCGCCTGCCGGATGGGAGTATCTTGATAATTTTGAAGATATTTTGCAATATCAAGAACAGTAATTCTTTGTCTTTCGTTTCCTCGAGCAGTGCTGGCAATACTTTCTTTTCTAAAATCGATGTTGGGAATTGCTCTAGAATTCTAGGCAATCCACGCATGAATTGCGACTTCTCAAGCGGCGTTTTTGCAGGCAAGGAATCCAAGAATCTGATTGATGACACAAGTACGTTGTCAAAAAACTGCGACTGCTGGAACTCACGAGCATTCATTCGTTGCCCTGGTCTTCTGGTAATCAAACGAGGGAGAACCCCCGACAAGAGGTCTTTCGGTAAAGGTCTGGAGCAAAGAAAGTTGTTGTTTGACGATGGAACCGAGGATGAGGAGCTGAATATCTTTTTATAAGTTGAAAGATTTTGATTAGCCTTGAGCGGTGATGTGTGAGGCGAATGGTAAAGAGCTAGCATTATAAGACCCAAAGAGAACATATCCGCAGCCGCGGAAACATTGCTATCCAGGACGAAGTCGGGAGAGGTGTAATCTAGGTTGAGCTGCACAGAACTTGGTAAACGAGGATCATGGTAAAGTAGTTCTGAAAGGGATATAGGGGCCAATGTGCTTTGCGAGTTGGACGTATCAGGCGGGCCTGCGAATCCCAGACCAGCAATCTTCCAATCCGACTAAGAAAGCACAATTGTCAGTCTCAAAATACAACAAGCACTGCTATCGCAAGATAGGAAAGAGTCAGGATCTATGTCTAGAGTGAGAAGCAATATTGTAGCAGAAGTCGAGTATTCCGGAAATTGTGAGATAGGCACGCATTTCACGAGAGTAAGTTCCAGGAGAGGCTGACAAAATGTTTTAAATAGAAATGTGCGTTATCCAAGGAAGGGTGAACCATTTTCACATACTTTAGCGTTGATATATATACCCTCTGGTGTCAGGTTGCCATGTACCAGGCCCGCAGATTCATGGAGAAAATCAAGCCCTTGTGCCACTTGCAGTAATCCCTTTTGTATTTCTAGCTCATCAATTTCTAGTTCTCTTCTCCTTTTCTGTCCGTCGGCCTCTTCAACAACGAATCTGCTCGGTCTGCCCCCAACACCTCCGGCTCTTTCCTGATCGTCTTTCTCTTGTAGAAGTCCAGCCAAAGACGCCGTGACCGGCTCTGTCGCAAACATCAAACCTCCATTACGCGTCTCTTCGATGGGTTCCGCAAGCTCAAGGATACTTGGATGTCGTAGTCTTGCTAATGCATTGGATTCCTTCTTAACCCTCGCAATAACCTCATCATGCAGCTTCCTTAAGGCGGAGCCGCCAGATCTGCCACCTAGCCCTCCAGATTGCGGATCCAGCGATTTCCGCTCGAACACGAAGACTGAGACCGGTTTACCAGTAGTCTTCTTCTTCGCGTCGTAAACCTTCCATGCCCCAGAAGTTGATGAAGGGGTCGATGAGATGACATAGTTTGCGGATATGTTTGACGTAAAGGACTTCAATGCGTTGGTGAACATCGTAGCTACGGCTCGCTGTGACCCGAGCTACGTGCCGGCTCAGCTTAGATGTAAGATCGTTCAATTGAATTGACCATCGTCGACTGTCGCGAATGTTGACGTGTGCTTTGTCAAAGGACCGTGACCGTAACTTATTCCATTCGAGGTGCACAGATAGCCCTTGTGCTCTGCCATGATTATTTTGGACCACCACGACCTCAGAGGTTTGGGGCTAAGCCTCTTCAGGTTAGCGCTTTGCTTACTACGGACGCTGGTGCTGCACTGAGCTCGCGAAGTAAGGTAAGCAGAGCTAACCCGAAGGGGCTAAGCGATTATGATTAGCCTGAAGGGGCTTAGCCCTACACGTCTAAGGTCCTGAGAGGCTGAGGCAAGGCAATTCAATTGTTCTGTCAAATCGGTTCAGGAGGCAAACGGGCCATCGCTATTGGCCCTGGACGTTGCACAGACTCGGAGGGACTTGCTGGCATTCAAGTCTTTCCAGTCCATTGCGTGCTTGTTGGTTTGAACCTCCTCTTTACACTACTATCTTTCTTTTTAACCAACGCGGAGAACGTTACCATTTGTTGTGATTAGGGATCAAGGCAATAAGGCAAACAAGGCAACTACAACGACAGTTACCTATTGGTCGACGCATTGGGTACGGTGGCGAAGCCACTGGAGCCTCAGAATCATACGGCTGTAAAGTACTTATGGATATCGGGTCCTTTGATAAAATGTGGTTTCACTATTTGTTCCTGTGGTCATCCATGCTTATCTATTGATTTCTTATATCCGAAATTGATTACCAGCGTTGAAAGAGATTAGTTTAAGAAGATTTATCCAGAATATAATCGTTTGGAAGGCATCTGTTCGACGTTATTAGTATCCCTCTCCAACGGCACGTGGGGAACACTCGTCTGCGATTATCTATACAAGGGAAGAAAATGAACGAAAGACAGCAAAAGCCCGTTTCGCCAGAGGCAGGCGAGGTGAAACAACCTCCGAGGCCAGATATAGAGCCTGGTATCAATGGAGCCTTGGCCGATCAGATACAGAGGGAATTAAAGTTCAGGTTACAGAGGGCACCAGAGAATATAGTGACAAAAGTTGGGCTCGTCAAGATTATACGTAAGTCACATAACTGCAAACAATGGACGGCTAGTGAACGCTGGAATTAGTTATACTTTTGCAAGTTTTGCTACTCATCCACAATAATTATGGTACGTGGATCTCGGATCAGCACTACGATGGATCTTCTGCTGACAAACAACGGTCAGGAGCACTTGGGTATTGGCCTCTCTTCTTGGATCTTTCTGTGTATTGTCGAGAGGCTCTCAAGGGGACTCATCTTGCTCATGCTGCAAGATTGGATTCTCCTTCATTGGATGCTTATAATCTATGGCGTGGCGTTGTGGTGCCTGGTTTTCTCTCAGTAACAACCTACATCGTGTGAGCTTTCTTAATAGCCGGTCTTTCACATTTGTTGACTGCATACCAGAGTATCGTTGCTCTCATTACGTCACGAGCTATACCACTGGAAACCACACTTACTTCAAGAATATCTTGAATCGGCAAAGGATTCTTTTGTTGGCCGGTTTCTTCCTGGTTCTTGGCTGGATTATGCATTCCACATTTATGAGATTAAACACAGGTTGGTGCTTCCTTTGCTAGTCGTCCAATCGACCGATCTTCAATCAACTATTATTCGTCTATGAGTGGCTACTTATTGACAATGTACTAGGGATTATATCAGTCACAAGCTACAAAAGCCATCATATCGCGCTCTTGATGATGCCAAGCAGTTCATACAAATTTTAAAGACCGTGGGCTTCAATTTGGTATGCCATTGGTCTTGCTTTGCATTCGTAATCAGCTAATGTCTACCCCAGTTGATATCCCTCGGCGTACTCCTTACCCTGTGGATGTTACTTCTTCAGACAAAGCTTGATACACATGATGTACTAGTCCTACCAAGATCATATGTTCCATCTGTTCAGGTATTTCGATAGCCTTCTGAGATATCTTGCTCTCACGACTCTGACAATCCAAAGTTTACCGCCTGGTATGCATGCAACGACTTCTTCTACTTCTACCCACACTGGATAGCCCACACCAAGAAGTCTCGCAAGGGTATTCACTACAAGTTCTTGCCTGCTCCGATCGCAGACGCTATACAGAAAAGCCTCCAGGGAGTCCATAAAGCCCATCACAAATCTAAAGCTCAGCTAGGAGTAGCCGCGTGGTACTGTTCACCCTGGGAACAAATTTTCCTCAACTTAGGTCCTGTAGGTCGTCCAAAACCTGATTCATCCCTTCCAAAAGCTAAACCTCTGTTTCGTCCCAGGCGTTCATCGGCCCACTCCTAACTCAGCTGCTCTCCGAGGCTGTGGGAGTGGACCACATCTGGGGTACTCACCTCCTAATTCTATACATCTGGCTCATGGCCGCCACCGCCAGCTCTGTCCTCTCGCACACAGGTTATCGTTCCCGCTGGAACGACCCAGGAAAACACGGTCAGTCCAGCAATCTCTTCCTTCAGAATACCTACTAAACTTCCCGAACGCCAGACCTCCATCATGAGCGTGCCTTTGACCCAATCAAAGCCGTCAACTTTGGAACAATGGGCCTCTTCGATTGGCTCCACGGAACCGCAAGCTCCATACCAAAAGCCGATGCCCTGGCATGGCGCGCGCAAAGAGACCGCCAAGCAGCGCTCGTCACGGCTAGCAGACGTACTGGTATTGCGCTGACGTCAGAGCAGACTGAGGTGGTTAAGCAACCTGACCATAGTGGTGAATGGCTTGATAAGCGAGCAGATGAGTAGCCGGTACTGACCTTATGGGAAACCCATTTTTCTGGTCTTGGAGCGGGTGCATTGAGGATGAAGGGTAAGGTCGAAGGTGATTGAAATCGAAGTTCTTCTGACTAGACCATGAACATGTTCGATTCGAATTTGTAGGCGAATCATTTTCGGCACACCCAGCAAGCAACAGTGACCTCTAATCTCCTCCTTTCGCCAGACACGCCAAGCTACCACAAACATCTAAATCACACAGTGAGTCACCTTCCCAGTTCCAAGTCCTCTTTCTTTCCACAAGCATCCTCGAGATCAAGTTTGTAGTCATTTTCTTTCCCTTGTTAAGATTACATAACAGAAACTTTCTTCGTCTTTTGTCAGCCCAACAAGCTCGGTTACCGTCTCTTTTCGGTGACGAATTATTTGGAAAGTTTCAATTTATGTAAGCGTTTTATGCGATAGATGACAATATGTCATCATCATTCCTTACATTTCGTTCGTAGATAAAATAATAGATCTACTCTGTTGTGGTCCGAGGATAGCAAATCGCCTTCCTCACAATATTGACTGAGGAGACAGGCCATCCCCCACCGCCTTCCCATCCTCTCTACCCTTTTTCTCATCTTTCAGCTACCCCCTCTCACTTCCCTCATCATACACATAACGGTGACCTTCTTAAGAAGCCAAAGGCGGGCCTCAGGGGTCTTATAGCGAGGCCAGGCCGAGAGTCCCGGAGGAAGTTGGTCAGGAGGATTTCCGGACCAATCGAAAGCAGTCTCTCGAAGGGTCCGACCTTCCCCCCCCCGCTTTCCAATAAAATCCCCCATACGTGTACTAGCCAGCGATAACAACAACCTTTAACAAAAAGGCGGAATCGAACTATATGTCTTGGCATTGAATAGATCGGCCAGAGGTATTGGCGGAATATGGTGCGGGGGATGGGGTTGTTTGTGGTTTTAGGGTCTTTGATAGTTGCACGTGGTTTGCGGGAAGATAGTAGTGGTCGGAAGTCTGAAGAGGAGGTGGTGGTGGTGGTTGTTGGTTGGCTGTGGGGGGTGGGGTATAAGATATATAAGTAAGTATTTGTTGGGATGTCGAGACTGTTGTTTGTTAACTTTTCGTTTCCTTGTTGGTGAAGTGAACGATTACGGAGGGAATCTTGTATTTTTCTGAGCCTTGTCTAGTTATTCGGTTCTTTCTCATCTCGTTCCTCCTGATGGTTTTCGCTTTGTAGTGAGTGTTCTTGTTCAGGTCGTTGTGGTTACGCTAGGGCGCGAGGGAGAATGAATGGGAATGAACAGGGCATGATGCGAGTAAGATTTTTCGACTCCTGGTTATGCTATGCCGTTATATATAAATTACTATCTTGACTAGACTGATAAAACCGCCATTCAGACAGCAATCTAACGTCCCGGCGGCCGTTCAATGCCTTATCACAGGTAATTCCGCGCCCGTTGCCTCGCCCAGCTGAACATTACTTTCCGCCATTTCGCTTGGTGCAACCGTCGCCGAATAAAACGATAATGGTGGTCCAGCTCGCGACTCGTCTTCCCCAGGCTGGCCTTGACTACCTGCAAGCTCATTCAAAAGTTGCTGGTTTCGCTTGTTTCGCCTTGTGAGGTAGACGATGTAAATCAGGGCGCCGACGAGAGCAATTCCGGCCGGGATCCCAACGCCAGCACCTACTTTGACACCCAGGTTGCTGGACGGTGGTGTGCCACTATTTACTTGGCCGGACGTACTAGTTTGTCCGGATCCACTTTGCGTGGCGGTAGTACTGTTTGCACTGGAAGATGAGGGGGTATTAGGAGGCGATGATGATGATGATGATGACTGTGATGTTATAGATGCAGACGTTTGGGTCGAGACCGTCGTTGAAGAGGTGACAGGCGCCGCTCCCACTTGGGTCACAATCTTTCCGGCACCAATGTTGAGGAAGTTGCTTGGATTTGAGCAACAACCTCCATAGACAAGACCTGAGTCGCAGCACCAATTGTCGGCGTAAGTACAGTTGTAAACAGTTGCACCACCAGCACGATTTACTACAAGAACGTCAGTATGTCTAACCGCAACTGACCAACGCATTCAAGCTAACCCGACAAGCAGAATTGAGGACATGCGGGCGAGTTCCAACTCTTGTCGGTACAGGAATGCCTCCCATAATTTGTGCCGCCCGTACTATTGGTCAAACCACAAACACCATTCGATAAACATGTCCAGTTCCGTTGACAGCAGGCACTGACGGCAGCGGAGGGGTTGCACGCGAGATCATCGTTCAGATCGCCATTAGGATAGTAGCAAAGGGTCGAAGCTTGTGAAAATAACAGAAATAGCAAGGCTACGGACAAAAGCATGGAAGACTCCCAAGTGGTTGCCAGTGCCATCACGAGCCTCATTGAAATACAGAGCATGCTGGAGGCAGGAATTGAAGAGGGCGAAAAGACCCAAGAAAGAAGTCTGGCTATCAGGGGCATTGCAACGAATATTCTTATCCAGAGAACAATCACGTTCAAGGATATTCCGGCGTAGCAGAGCAGCCTTGCAGGATCGCCGTTGACTGTCAGTGATTGGCTCACCTCTACATTACGACGCTTGAATTGTTTCACGGCTGCAGCTGAATGCAGCAGCTTGCTTTGCATTCAGTGTTGGTCCGGTGCATTTGGTCTATGGAAAAGCAGCGCTGGTAGAGCCTCATGATAGTACGTTCCACACGGTTTGATAAGAGTAGCTGGGAGTAGGGTGACTGTGCCTAATGAGGAGCATGCCATGTTCAAACATCTTTGATTTTCCGGTGTTCTACGGGATTAATAAAACTTCCCCAACCACACCCGCGAGGCTTTCCATTTGCCGAGCCTGCCATAAGTGGATATGCAGGCGCTCTGGATCCAGTGCCGCTTTTATTTTGCATGTACCTTGCTGTGCCTGCATCCCCTTCCGAGCATTGGAGGATCAACAAAGTCCTCGAGGCTGCCAGCCTCGTTGGCGCAAACGCTGATATGCATTTCCTTCGTTTCTCATTCGCTTCCATGCCTAGATATTATCCAAGATAATCCCCACTTTCATTCAGTCTTGAAAGTCCCTTTGAGGGAGTACCCCGAACCACTTGATCGAACTCGATGCGCGTTCTAGGAAGACGCTGGTCGTCGGCCTTGTCCATTGCAGCCTGCCTTATCATCTCCTATTATCTGTTCGATAAATGGTTCCCTTTAACTCTAAATCCTGGTTCAAAGGCCAGCAGCCCACCTACAGACACCGGCTCGTTACCCGAACCGACTTCAAGCCCCACAGAACAGCGATTCCGGTGGGATGAAGTACCTCACAGGTATCCCGTGACCTCGGTGATTCCTCTTCCAACGGGCAAACCTGTAAAGATTCCACGGATACAGCACCAATTTAGGGCGGACGATACGTCAAGAGAGGGAGATCTTATAAGAAAAACGAGGCTCCGAGCGGTTCAGGAAACCTTGGAACACGTGTGGGAAGGATATAGACAACATGCGTGGCTAAAGGACGAGGTGTCGCCTATATCCAAAGGAAATCGGAATACATTCGGAGGTTGGGCAGCAACTCTTGTCGATACATTGGATACGCTATGGATCATGGGCTTGCATAAAGAGTTTGATGAGGCCGTATCTGCCATTGTCGACATTAATTTTACCAAATCCTCGGAAGACGAGATCAACGTTTTCGAGACCACTATCAGGTACCTCGGAGGGTTTCTCAGCGCGTATGATTTAAGCGGCAATTCGGTCCTTCTGCACAAAGCAATTGAACTCGGGGAAATGCTCTATGTTGCTTTCGACACGCCAAATAGGATGCCAATAACGCGCTGGAAGTGGGAATCGTAAGCTTACAGGTATCCAGTATTCAGACTTGGTTACTGATACTCCTCAGGGCAGCCCAAGGACAATCTCAGGAGGCCCATGAATGGGTTCTTCTTGCTGAGATCGGATCTCTTTCCCTCGAGTTCACACGGCTCTCCCAACTATCGAAAGATCCAAAGTATTTCGACGCTATTCAACGGATTTCAGACCAGCTTGATCTACAGCAAAATCTTACCAAACTGCCCGGAATGTGGCCACTCTCCGTCAATGCCAGAGACTTGTCATTTGTCGGTGACAACACCTTTTCAATTGGCGCCATGTCAGACTCGACCTACGAGTACCTACCAAAACAGTACATGATGCTGGGGGGGCTCGAAAATCAATACCGCAAGATGTACGAGGATTCAATTGATGTAGTAAAGAAGAAACTCATGATCCGTCCTTTGAATCAACATAACCTAGACGTTCTCTTACCTGTCAATGGAAGAACAAATGATGGCAGCTTTGATTTGGACCCCCAAGGTCAACACCTTGTCTGCTTCGCGGGGGGCATGGTAGGCATAGGTGCCAAAATATTCGAGCGAGACGAGCTGGATCTCGCTCGGAAGCTGGTTGATGGCTGCATATGGGCGTACGAAGCAATGCCAACGGGAATAATGCCTGAAACGTTCCACATGATACCAAGCGCGATGGGTCATGAATGGAACGAGACGGAATGGCACGAAGGGATTTTACGCCGCCAAGGCGATTCCCAAGGCGGTTCCCAAGGTGTCGCGCAAGAGTACATTTCCAGCAAGCGATTGCAACCTGGGTTTACAGACATTGGTGACCGACGTTATATCCTAAGGTAAGCCTGATACGAATCACATGGTCACTTTGGTCGCGCTTACCAATACTAATTATCACAAAAGACCAGAAGCCATTGAATCAATATTTATTCTCTATCGCATCACGGGTGATACATCTCTGCAAGATAAGGCTTGGAGAATGTTTGAGGCTATCGAAAAGTACACGCGGACTGAGATTGCCAACGCAGCGCTCGACGATGTGACTACTGAGGATGCTCCCAAATCCGACCGGATGGAGAGTTTCTGGACTGCAGAGACCCTCAAGTACTTTTACTTGATTTTTAGCACGCCGGATGTCATTAGCTTGGATGAATACGTGTTGTAAGTACTTGGATTAGGTTGATAAGTGAAACAGTTAACTGATGACACCTATAGCAATACCGAAGCTCATCCTCTCAAAAGACCTCAGCAACATGGGTTCTGGAATTGGTGATCCTTGTCCTGAGACACTCTGCCTCACGGTGTGATCATATTTCAAACACGCGTGTATGAATGGAATTGTTACTCAATGCCTTACAGGTAAGCGCAACAATCTCCAAAACAACAATCTCATGAGCATAGGAAATCGATAGGTTCCTCGGTACTTCCGTACTTTCACCATCAAACTTGTCGCTTTGAAACCCATCACACATGAGATTCTCAGCATTGCCAGCCAATCAATCCACCGTTGTTTACGGATTATCTTTTCTTAAAAGCGGCGGCGGTGGCGGTGGCGGACAATTGTAACTGCGCTTTCGCTTAAGAGGCCAGTTTCCGGGGGCGCGGAACCGGATCTCCGGGCGCCTCGACGCGGGAACATGCCAACTTCCTCGTTTGGCTGGTCAGTGCTCAGCCCTGCTCGGGGCATGCTCAGGCTCGGCTCAGGTTAGAGCGGCGCCTGCTCAGCTTGGCAGCTAGAAGTGGAAGGGGAAGAAGATTTTTGTAGTCCTCTATATTGTTGTATACTTTCACCCAAGCAGCCTCACGTTCAGTTCTTGTGAATCGAATCGTGCATCTCAACGCATGAATGTATCAAGTCATGAATGATTTGCTCTCTTTGAAACGTAGAGCCTACAAAACGAAGGGATTTCTATAGTGACCGAACATCTTTGACCGTCAATGACGAGATTAAGCGCCCACTTCCTCATTCGGCTCACATCTGAAGCAGACGGGACGCTTTGGACTTGCATTTTGTGATACGTTTTTGGCTGCGCCTTATTTGGGGGAAGGGATGTACAAGGTGCGTGTAGCCAATGTGTGTCGTCCGTAGGCTGCAGCATATCTCTTCTTCATTGGTTGACAAAAATGGATGTTTCAGATCCTGCAATTGAGCGTCTCATAGGCTGGCGACAATGCCTACAGTTGATGACATTGAAGTGGTTGCGCAAACAGCGCCAATGATAAATAATTGTCTCTGTGCCATGGTTCTCGGGGCTTTATTCAGCGTCTTGCTTTGCTTGTATCGAAAATTACAGTATCCTGATCTGTTCTCCTACGCTGCCGTGCCTGCTACTGCTTTCTAACTGTAATATGCCTTTTCGGCTGATGTCTAAATTTGCAATTCTCTACATCCATCTCATCATTTCGACACAGAGCGTGATCGCGCTCGATTCCAATACTACGGTCTCAGGGAAGAGCAATACCCAAAATGCGAATCTCAAGCAAGGATGGACCTCTCAACCGGACGGAAGGGGAACATTGGATATCCTTTGGAGCTGCGGCATTACCATGTTCTTGTGCTCCTGGTCCATGCTGTGTATGAACATGCCTGGGCCGAAGGAGTCTAGAATGCAAATACTGTGGCGCAAATCGTCCCTGACCGCCCTAGGCATCCTGTGCCCCGAATTGATCTTTGAGATTGCGTTTAGCCAGTGGCTATCAGCTCGCCAGTCTATACAAGACTTCAATTCGTCCGGCTTCGGAAACAGACCAGCCAAGGACAGATGGTACAAGTTCAAATTGATCGGGAATCAGTCTACCGAGGGAACCTCAATAGGGAACAGCTGTGCCGAGGAGAGATGGACCATGAAAGAGGCATTCTTCGCGGACATGGGTGGTTTCATACTCCACACAAGAGATCAACTGCCATTCCCTATAGACGCCAAACAGCTCCACTATCTGGTCTCTAGACGGTATCTGAAGCTGCCCATACTTGACCATCGAGTGATTGAGGACAAGAACAAAGTCGACGGTCTTCTTCGAACTATCACCCTCTGCCAGATAACATGGTTTGTAATCAGTGTCATCGGTCGGTGGGCACAGCAGCTGGTGGTGACCACCGCGGAATTGACGACGGTGTCATTCATCCTGTGCAGTCTTGGGACTGCTTTCTGTTGGTGGCACAAGCCTGCCGACGCTGTATTAGCGGAAGTCCTCGAGAGTGACATCAGTATCAACGACATACTACAAGCTGAAGGCCAAACGTCTGATGGATGGAAGAGCACTCCACTAGACTTTGTCAGTCGCAACGAATGGTGGTGGTCCAGGTGCTGGGCAAATTTCGTTAACATCCTCCGAAATATGCGTCTTACTTTTGGCTCGGACGTAAAACCTATCGATCGCATTGCGGACTCTCTACAGAAAGAGATATCAAAAAAATCGCTGTATATATGCATGACTCTTACAAGCGGCTATTTTTCTGTGCTCTTCGTGGGCTGGAACTACAGCTTTCCCACCCGGACGGAGCAACTGCTTTGGCGTGGGGCATGCGTAACAATGATGGCAACACTTTTCATCCTTACGATCTTTGCCGGGCTAGGGGGCACCTACCCTGCGTTATGGCAAAGATTCCGACAATATTCCACGTCAAAGATCTCTCGGATCAAATGCCAAGAGAGTGGTTTTCGGCCCGAAAATTCGACGAGGAGCAGACACATGGGAAAGAGACTGAACGGTGTGCTTGATTGCGTCAGAAACAACTCAGTCGGGAAGGACCCTCTGCTTTACGTTCCCTTGAAAATCATAATACCCATGTACCTTGTCGGGGTTTTCTATTGTCATGCCCGCACATATATCCTTATTGCAGATATCATCGAGCTGAGGTCACTGCCTGCGAGTGCATATGCGACGGTGAACTGGCAAGGGTTTTTGCCCCATCTTGGCTAGTATGTCTCGTAACGTGGCCTTTATACAGAGGATGGGAAAGCCCATTCCGATTGGATATGGTCGTTCCTGTGAGGCGAGGCGAGGCAAAGATTATTCGGGCTTCGTCTCCGTGGGGTTATGTATTCAGGATTTGGGGCAGATTGACGCAGAGTTTCATCGTCCGTACACGAGACTGGGAATTCTATATAACCGGGATAACGTAGGGACCGATGCAGCAGCAGCATTCCTCGCATTATGCACGGTGGTAGGGGATGCAAGATTCGCAATACCCCCTATTACGGCTGCTTGAGGGTGTGAGTGCTCAGACGCAGTGTTGTTCAAGGGAGGACAAAGAAGTCAAGAGAAAAGAATTTCAATTAGGCGACGGTTGTGTGGACGACGGAGACCAAGGTGGAGGATGTGGCGACGAGAAGGACGTAGCTGAGAGGGGCAGGGAAGGGTAAGTAATCGGGAAATGTTGGGGGTTGTCTGCAGGATGATGCTTTGATTTACCCGTAGTTGTCTGCAAGGGAGAATGTGAGAGAGGCATTGTGGACGATTGATTTGGTCTGGGATTGGGATGAGAGGCTTTAGGACGCCGAAGCGGGAAAGGATGGAGGACGCGGTTCTTGAGGGATGGGGATGCTTTGATATGTAGGCCGGCCGTATGCGTAGTCTTGTCGGTGAGACCACTGGCTGGAACATGCATGTAGCTCCTTGAGCCGTCACGTGCCATTTTCGTAATTGAGATGTAGACAGACCCACTTTACCGTGTTAATCAGTGATTCTCACGCCATTTGGCATGGCTGCCTAGGTAAGCACGGTAAGGTAGACAACATTTATAGTCCGCCACCCCTCGTGCCATCATTGTACAAGTTTTCTCAATTTTTGTCGAGCATCGTTGGAAATAAACGTTCTGGCACAGAGGACTAAGCAGACTTTAGCAGAAGGCTTTTTTTTAAGAGAGGCATATAGATGGCGACAATGAGGTGGAAAATGAATGTCTGTCTACGACTGTGTTGGACTTGAGGGCTTGGGCGACGTTTCGGATCGATTTTCAGTCACCGGCTCGGTCTGGACTATGTACTTACTGTAGCACCAATGTCACGTATTACTGAGTCTTCTGCTCGGAATCCCAAGTATGCAAATGTGTTCCCCATGTTTGGTTTCTATGTGCAAGATGCGAAAAAGGTTCCATCATTCATTCCGAGGCAATACATCTGAAGCCTGAATGCACAAGCCTGATTGCTAGGATTCTGCAAAATACTTGCGGTTGGTTTCTATGCAACCATCGCAAAGGCTCATGAAACCGTGTATTGATGCTATTTTCTAGCGACCAACATGGCCAAGCAGGTTGGAGCTATACCAGGAGTCACTCCTATGTGCCATGTTTGCCGCATGGCGCTCGGCCGCACTAGTCACATTCTCTTCCTAGACCATAGAACATGCCATATATACGGGACAAGGCTTTTCCAACTTCTTATCCAACCCTCCTTTCGCGAGGCCCGCTGTTGCTCGGGACTCGGTTCGAAGGCTTTGTGGCCGTTACAGCAACGTATCTCCAGAGACCCCTTTTAAGAACACGGTAGCCCTGTACCCCTGCCTGAGTATTCACGAACCAAGCTTGAAGTCCCAAAAGACATATAATGAGGTACGGTATGTATCCCACAAGAAAGAACAGCCGCATCATGGGTTTGATGTTTTCCGACAGATCTTTCACAACGACATTTTGAAAGCCTTGTTTTTCGAGCATGCGCTGCAGAGCCCCGTATAAGAAACACTCATTCGCTGGCATCGATGCTTCTCTATTGATCTGCTTCATTGACTCATAAAGATCTTTTGGAAAGTCTTTGGGAAGATTGTCAAAGTCTGGATGATCGTATTCGTACAAGGCGATTGAACCCCCCGGCTTGATCACGCGAAAGAATTCTCCCAATGCTTTTTCGGGATCTGTTGCATGAACCAAAGTCTCCATTGTATAGACACCGTCAAAAGATTCGTCGGCCAAGCCGTTCAGGTCATGGTAATCCATCAAACTGACAGTGACAGCCTTTTCAAGTTCATGCGCCTGAATCTCTTGCCGTGCCCACTTGATGTGTTTGGTCACAACATCAATACCGTGGACGTGCAAACCCTTGCGAGCCAAGTACATAGCGACATGACCAACACCACATCCAGCGTCTAGCACCTCAGCGTGAGGCTGAAGCTTGAGAGAATCGAACAGATGATCTTCCATCCTTCTGAGTGCGCCATTGATAGGGAAAGGCCACTTTGTACCCGGCTGATAGTACCCAAAGTGCCTTGTGCCGCCCAAAAATAGTCGATAGCCAATCCTCGACTCGAAGCTAGCGTAATATCTTTGGAGAGAAGGGTTGGTTTCAAGGAGAGGCTCTTCCTCCGTATTCATCACGAAAGGGATCAATGTAGAGCCCCGTTCGAATCGTTGAAGTTTGTCAGGACAGTACTGTGGGCATTCAAGGCGCGGACGGTAAATACTACTGAAAATCGTCAGCCTTGTCTGCTAATTTTCGCATACTAGAAGACCTCATACCCTAGATAGCGGCTATATAGAGGTATATGTATGTACCTTCAGTCGTGATCTTGTTCAGGTTTGCTGGAGACCGGATAGATAATCGAGCAACAGTCAGCTACTTGGTGAATCCAAGGTAAATCTGCTCCAACTATTCTATAAGCTAGGCTGCTGTAGAATACGAGTTACTAAGCGAACATCAAAAATTCGACAGTCGATGGTTTTCTGCACAACAGCAAACGCTATAGTAGATTTTTGTTTTTGATGCGATCAAGAAGTTGCTCAATTATAAGTGTAAATTTTGTAATTTTCAGAGAATATTCGAAAGCGTTATGATTTTTACAAGTCAAAGCAATTTGAGTGTGTTGCAGGGGTGCGGGAGAATTTTGAGAGGGGCCTCGTACTCCGTAGATTTGGTAGGGCCCATATAGGGGTGCTCATATAATAAATATCTATAACGGATAGTCTCTATATTACGGAACGGAGGAGCCGATTTGCCACCTCCGTTATAGGCAGCTTTGACTGTATTGTAGCCGCTATGCTGATGTTTGACGACGAGGGATTACGGTTTTGGAAAGGCCACTTACGCCTGGAAAGGGCGGGCGTTAAGTCGATGAATACATGTGCTTACAGCAGGTTGCATGACGAGTCACGCGGTACCCACCCTCTGGCAAGAACATTTCAAGATTAGTCTTCAGCATCTTGTACGCTAGACCTGATGCTGTACCCGGATTTGTTAAGTAGAATATTGTGAGCGAAACCGAGTTAAGAGGATTAGGCAACTGGAGACTTTGAGAGCAAGACCAAACGATATCAGTATCTCCCGTACCGTTTTAAACCTTCAGAATGTCATTGGAAGACTCTGGATGTGAGGGATAGGGAGAATCGAGCACGCTCGCAGTTAGTAGCTCGACTTCTGTATTTTGTCTGAAAGCATTGCTTGGAATGGTAGGGAGCCAACGAGAACAAGACAAGAAGAGGCTGGAAAAGGAAACGAGGAATGCAGAATGCGGATCAGCTGGGTATAATATCGGATATAGATATCAAGACGGGGTTCATTTGGCAGTGCCAGGGAGACACGAAGTTTGAATTCTGATTACAACCACGATGGCCCGGTCCAGCTGCAGGTCGATATTCATGCAGGGCCATCAAGAGTGCACAGGGTAAGGCAGATTATTCCGGCGCTGATGGTCGTATTCCAAGAGTGGGGAAATGAGCGGTCAAAGTAAGCATGTCGAGAAGAGCATGTCGTAATCATATCACAACTGCTCAATTCCCAGAACCTGGTCTGGACCCACAGCTTACAGAAATCTCTTGCTCCATGGTGTGTTGCTCGGTCCAAGGATGTTCGATGACCATGGGTGTGTTGCCACTCCCATGGCTGACGTGAGAGGCCAAAGGCAGTTTACGAGATACAAAACACCAAGTGTAATATATAGGTCGGAAGACCGGTGGCGAATGCCTGGGAGCCCTAACGTCTCATGCCAGGTCCCGAGAGGGTCCAGATCTGTATGTGAGATGTTGACGGGACCCACCGGCGCGGAGTGTCGCAATTCTGATGCTGGCAGCCACGCGACTTCAAGGCTGGAAAGTGCAGTAGGTAGTAAGGAATCCCGACTTTGACATAAGACATGAGGCCCAGATCATGGTGGACACAGTAGGAGCACCAGAAGCACGGCAATCGGCAGTCGTACGTTGGTATTCGCTCGAAATTCTAGTTCCCGAATCACCGATTGGATATTATTGTTCGCACCCAATCGAACCGGGTAAAAGGTGCACATATGGAAAATCAAGGTTGGAGCTGCTGCACCCCGCGTCTGGGCGTAAAATAGCCGGATATTTAGCTTGAGAGATGAAAAGTGAAGGGTCGGCGGATCTCGTGCCGGAAGGATTAATCAAGCGTTTGTGTTGGAGACCAGCTTAGCTTGAGAAGTTGAGAGGCACCACAACCTGTAAAAGTAAGTAAGTAAGTAAAGTACTATGTACGGAGTACGTGCTGTGTAATCGTTCGCATCACGAGTTCAAGGTCTCCGAGGTTATACACGGCGCGGCAACAGCCAATCCAGGGCCTCGGGATACTCTATGACTTGCCGCTTCGTATTCGATAATCGAAACAGGGTCACGGTCACGGTCATGGTCACGGGACTACCTCAGCCTTCGAATTCAAGCTAATTTACTTTAGGCATAACTCACAACGCATGTTACAGGTAGATACTACCTAGATACCTCGGTTTGGAAAAGCTTGCCTGATTCGGGAAGAGCCGATGTTCCCCAGAAAATCCAATGGCGGCGCATGCGGCGAAAATGGCAGGAATGCGCGTGACTTTGACTTTTACGGAATCCATTGGAAGGTACGGATACCTTACCTCCCTAACGAAAACACTCCGTTCGCAGACCAATGCTCGAGTTGTTCTCGATGTCTGTCATGCGATCTAGCGACATAGCGACATAGCGACATAGCGATAAGACTGGATGGTTATATACAGTATTGCCGGATCAGTGCAGACACTTTGACTTCGCTTCGGCGATTTGGCCTAGAATACCGGTTAAGCCTAACCCATACAAATGTCTCCGGCTTGGTGGGTCAGGGGCAACCGCCTCATGGATCCCCGCCGGCCATGTGGTCTTGCTGAGAGACAAGGGCGGCAAAGTTACCTGGGAAATGGAGTCCGATATTGAGGATCGAATGGATTATGGAGGACGTTGGGGCTAGACTCTACGGAGGGAAGGTGGATTGATTGGGATACAGTGTCCGCTACCTACCTTAGGTACCTTAAGGTAGGGGTTCATCTACCTCAGGTGTAGTTAGGTGCATACGGAGGGAGGGGCCCCGGTAGGTGTGGCCTGAGAATTGTGGTCAATTTCTGCCGAGAATGCAACCCAAACCGCTTCATACGAGAATGTAACCTCGTTTAACCAGGGATAGGCAGGTAGCTGCGGCGCAACATTGACCTATGATTTGCTTAGAGTACGGAGTACTGTTCAAAGAAATTGCTAGAGTAGGTAGAGAAGAGAGGAAGGTAGGCTGATCATCGTTAACACTTACGACGTACTGCGGTGCTGCAGCAGGAGGTGTGTGGTACTGGAAGTTTTCAAAGTGAATGCTGTTGTGCAACCCCGGATTGCTCGAGAACGGCATCGAGATCTTCACCTGTCATCACCTCGGTCGCAGCGTCAACCAGCCAATCGTAATGAGCAGCCGTTTCCTTTCGACCCCGCTACTGCGTCTGCCGGGATCCTCTGGGCCGCAATTGGTGCGGAGAGGGACAGAGTAGCCGCATGCGGACATGCCCCGCACTCAGCTGCTGTGTCACAGACTCCTTGTCTGTGTAAAGTACGGAGTAGGTGTTGCACTGGTGACCACCCCCCCCCACCCCCCCCTGGGACCCCCGGTCCCCCGCCGTACAATTTACCCCGAGGGGGTTGATGGGGTCATGTTTGTTTTCGGCACAACACTACTACTAACCCACTGCAAGGTAACATCCAAACGCAGTGAATCGATGCTTATTGAATCCACTCACTCTCTGCTATAAGATTCCCTGCCCCCCATTCTCTCTTTCCATCTTTCTTCTTACCTCTCATCCTTGATCCACCGGAACTAATCTCTGCCCTCTCCGCGAGTGTCTCCGGAGTGTGCATCTCGACCCCCTTAGCTTCCTCCCTCTTCAACTAACCACATAACAACAACAACCACCGCCGCCATGCCTGGAGGAGCTGTTGTGATCACGGGGACGGCCGATACCTCGCGTATCGAGGCCCCCGTCACGGTCAAGGCTTACCTGATGTGCGCCTTTGCTGCCTTTGGGGGGATTTTCTTCGGTTATGACACTGGATGGATGGGAGGTGTCCTCGGGATGCCGTACTTCATTCGCCAGTACACCGGTATGGCCTATCCCAACGTCGTCTACCCCGACACTGGTTCAGACGCCTACAAAGCCTACAAGAAGACCTTCCACTTGACCGCCCGCGACCAGTCTTTGACTACCTCCATTCTGTCTGCCGGTACCTTCTTTGGGGCAATCATTGCTGGTGATGTTGCCGACTTCATTGGTCGTCGCTTGACCATTATCATGGGCTGCTTCATCTTCTCCATTGGCTGTATCCTCGAGACGGCCTCCACTGGACTTGCTCTGATGACCGTTGGTCGCCTCATCGCTGGTGGTGGTGTTGGTTTCATCTCCGCCATCATCATTCTCTACATGTCAGAAATTGCGCCCAAGAAGGTCCGTGGAGCACTCGTGGCTGGCTACCAATTTTGCATCACCATTGGTATCCTACTCGCCAACTGCGTCGTCTACGCCACTCAGAACCGTGACGATACTGGCTCCTACCGTATTCCCGTCGCCATTCAATTCTTATGGGCTATCATCTTGGGTACCGGTCTCTTCATCCTTCCCGAATCACCTCGTTACTTTGTCAAGAAGGGCAAGCTCGAGAAGGCCGCCAAGGCTCTTGCCAACGTGCGCGGACAGCCAATCGACTCCGAATACATCCAAGATGAGTTGGCCGAAATCATTGCCAACCACGAGTACGAAATGTCGGTTATTCCACAGACCAACTACATTGGCGGCTGGACCAATTGCTTCAAGGGATCCCTCACCAACGGCAGCAGCAACGTCCGTCGTTCAATCCTCGGTATACTCATGCAAATGATGCAACAGTTGACCGGTATTAACTTCATCTTCTACTTCGGAACGGTGTTCTTCCAATCACTCGGTACAATCTCGAACCCGTTCCTAATCTCTCTCGTCACCACCCTTGTTAACGTCTGCTCCACACCTATATCGTTCTACATCATTGAGAGACTGGGTCGGCGCACGATTCTTATCTTCGGTGCCATGGGTATGATCGTTAGTCAGTTCATCGTCGGTATTATTGGTGTCACCGCCGGCAAGCCCGAGAAGAACAACCACCCTGCCGTCTCCGCTATGATCGCATTTATTTGTATCAACATCTTCTTCTTCGCTACCACCTGGGGTCCTGCCGCATGGGTTATCGTTGGCGAGGTTTTCCCCCTTCCCATCCGCTCGCGTGGTGTTGGTCTCTCCACCGCTTCCAATTGGTTCTGGAACTGCGTAAGTTCTTTCTTCCGATTGAATTTTACACTGTATTGTATTAACTGGTTCTATCAGATCATTGCTGTCATCACTCCCTACCTCGTCGGAGTCGAGAAGCACGATGCCAACCTTGGTGCCAAAGTCTTCTTCATGTGGGGCGCACTCTGCTGCATCTCCTTGACCTTTGCCTACTTCCTTGTTCCAGAGACCAAGGGTCTCTCGCTCGAACAGATCGACAAGATGTTGGAGGAGAGCACACCGCGCACATCCGCCAGATGGGTACCCCACTCAACCTTCGCCGAAGACATGGGTCTTACTCACAAGGGTGTGGACTTGACGCACGGCCACATTGGGTCTACGCCACCGGCCGAAGAGGTCAGCCATTCGATTAATGAGAAATCTGCGGTTTAAACCGCTTGCTTTTGTGAAATACCCCCGGGATGTTCAAGGAATTGGTTGAGCTTTGCATATTAGGGATAACATAGCATAATTAAGCAATCCCGTTTTATTCACGATACTTTCTTCTTGCAGTGTGACCCAAACCGCCGTTACCGATGCGATGGAGTTGACCTGCAACGTAGCTTCATCGCAGCGCGTCTCTTCTGGTGTCCCGTAGTTCATGATTACTAACACTAGAGAGGTCGATCACCGAGCCAATATTTGCATTTGTTTGCATCCACAAAAACATTAGTACATTAATCTCCAACAAATCGGCACCACAGTCTCGGATTGCATCTGTCGGGGCTTGCTACACGCGACTTATATAGGGCCAAAGCTGTCAAGTGAAGATCTAGAACCTTGGAGTCCTGGCAGGTAGTACAACTACACCGCGCCGGAGGAATGGACGATGGAGAGTCAAAGCGGTAGCATCTGCAAGCACACAGTGCTAAAACTGGAATCCTCGTCCAATGCCGCCCAAGTAGGCTACCGCAGACCTACAGAGGAACAGCGAGCAGCTGCTACCACGCGTCAAGGGACAATTGCAAGTCTGCAAGGGAAGAGAAAGAGAGATGCCGACTTGAAAGCGGCTACCCCCCCACCAGCGTCCTTTCCCGCCCTCCTCGTCCTGCCCGGCGACGACCTCTCGTTGGATCCGAGTTACCTCCCTCAGAGTTTACGCTCGTGGGTACGCGAGAAGGAACGCAATAAAGTGACGTCCGAGAGGAACACTGTTTATGTGGCTGCCTCTCCAGACGTGACGCCTGATGTGGAACACCTCTGCAAGTTGAGCCGTCCGAAGGAGGAGAGTTGTGGGAGTTTCAAGGCACAATCTCGATTACCTCCCACACTTCAAGGAACTCCAGATTCTAGGAAGAATTTTGAGAAAATCCAATCAGTCGGAGTGCCATGCGTAGAAGATGTCAAAGATTATTTAGCAGCCTTTTACCACGGAATGCCTGTCAAGCTGCTGCCACCTCCAAAGCTTTCGTTCACTGCATGGAATAACGGTAAGTTCAAGTCATCCAAAGCAAAGAAAAGTTTAGCAGAACCCCGCTTCATTGGCCTCAATACCTTCTCAAATTGTACCCGCATACGCATACGTCCCACTGCGAACGCTGCATTTCCTTGCCAGCTTAATCTGAACGATCTCCTTGATGCCGCGATTAGTATGCTCCCAGATGACGCATACGCACTTCTTCTGCTTGTGAACCATGACCTGTACGAGGATGACGAGGATGAGTTTGTGTGTGGTCGCGCATATGGAGGTAGCCGCGTGGCGGTTATCTCTACTGCCAGATACGATCCTGAGCTGGATGAGAAACACAATGTGGAGCGAGAGCACTCTTGGCCTGCGTCACACTGCAATGCATATATGCAGTCATGCTGTGACGAGGAATCTGCATCAACTGCGAGGCCAAGGAGGAAAGCTAAAGCACAGAATTCTGATTGCAATCAGCCATCCTTACTGTCCTCTTTCACAACAAACCTTACTCTCCAACTCTCCCTTTCCCCCTACCAAGCCGCCCTATCCGCCCATAACACTCTCCCCGCACCATCCTCCTCATCTCCATCCCTTTGGCTAAGCCGCGTCTGCCGCACCGCATCCCACGAGCTAGGCCACTGCTTCGGCATAGACCACTGCGTCTACTACGCCTGCTCCATGCAGGGCAGCGGCTCGCTTGCAGAAGACGCAAGGCAACCTCCGTATCTGTGCCCGGTAGATTTGGCTAAGGTACTTCAAGCTACAGGCGGAGATGCGAGGGGGCGGTATGGGGAGCTTCTCGCTTTTTGCGAAAGGCATGCAGATGGCCACTTGTTTTCTGCTTTTGCAGCGTGGATTCGGACGAGGCTGGTGGAAATGAAGACGCCGGTCTGAAACCACTTGATTCCATTCAGGACCTTCAACTTCTCGCAGACAATGATGACTCTCCCCGTTGACCGCACGGCATACACAAACTTGTGCCATGTCAGTCTGATGATGCTCGGCCTACCTCGCTGCCGTGTGGCTAAAGAAGAAAACATCTTCGGAAAGGTTTTCAATGTCTACTATCTATCTATACTATTGTTTCCTCGGCCTACATCTATTGCGCCTAGGGCGTAATATACATCAGTCGAAGTTTTTGATCAATAGCAAAACATTAGTCAGCGTCTGCTTGTTATAGTTCCTGAAAGTCGCCGTCACAGAGGTCGAGGCTATCATAACGAATACAATTCAAGCGAAAGCGACTACTGTCACGACTTTCAGTGGCCACAGCTCCGAGTGAATGCCTAGTCTTGCAGACCAAGCCGATCAGTCTTTTTGCTTTCAACTACCTCATTTTCGGTTCAGGGCAGTCGATAAGTCAACGGTATATAGAGTATGATTTTGCGACACTGCGACGAGCTCAGACGTCACTTCGATTATGACCAAAACGACAGCGAGATGAGACCGACGGATATGATCGAAGGCTACAGTTGATATTATTTAACCCCCAATTATGATCGATTAAATACTTGACTACTTGCTACACTACCAGTCAAACGGTCTTGCTACGAATAAGGAGTTGGGGCACCTTATACAGACTGACTAAAACTGAAATTCTTTCTCAGACTTACTACAATGTGGCAAGCTCAACTAACCAATGAAACCGCCATTTGAATTGGCGTAATCAAGCCTTGGTAGGGTAGGGTTGGCTTCAACAACAGTTAATGATTAAGTGTTAAAAACCGTACGTCTCAGGTTAAAAACCCTCCGAAGCCCTCTCAGATTGACAATTAGAACCCTCGTCACAACATCACTTCATCTACCATTTCAGACCCACACAAACCACCCCAAATCCTCTCAACTATCCTCCTTTCTTCAATTTTCCGTTCCCCTTAACCCTAACCCTCAGTCTCCTCGCTCTAAAAATTCCCACAAATCCTAAATCCCCCACGTCGACGTCCCTTCCGCCAATCAAGCCATACAAAGTTCACCCCTCAACCGGCACAAACACAGTCAAAAAGAATTCAGATCGAAGTGAAAGAATTTCTAACTGGAAAATCGTCAAGTGAGTGTTTTCGCTCTGAAAAGTGGGGTTGGGGGTTGAGGATTACAGCATTGAGACAGTGAGAGATGAAAAAAGGCAATACATGGGACTGAACGATTTGCAACTGGCCCGAAAGAAGGAGACTAAAGAAAGTAAAGACCATGCAATAATGACTTGAACGAGAAAAAAAAAAGAATATCGTATCAAGAGACGTAAAAATCACACATCTCAAGTCTTGGTTATCATCTTCGAAAGACGTATTCTAGCTCTGAAAGCTTTAATTTAATTTAGGATGGGAATAATCCTTTCGTTTTACATATTATAAAAATTCAAGTTACACAGAAAAAAATTCCATCATTGCAGAACCCCGAACTCATTCCCACCCCTTCCCACCCAACCAGCAACATTCATTCCCCCACATTCTCCCACACCCCCCCCCTTCTTTCCCACTCACCCTCTCTCTCTCTCTCATCCTATCCCATTCACATCGCAATTTCCACCACCCCCTTTTACTTTCACACAACCCTCCCCATTCCCTTCCACACAACCCTTCCCTTCCCATTCCAACCCCCCCCACCCAAAAACACATCAAAGAAAGGCTCGCCCAGCTATTTAAAATGCGTTTTCTGGCTGAAGAGATTGGTTGAAGATGTGGAGCGAAGCGGACGGGGAAGGGGAAGGGGAAGGGGAAGGGGAAGGGGAAGGGGAGGGGGAAGGGGGAAGGGGGGATTGCTGAGTGCGATACGGAGGTTTTTTTGTTTTGGGAGAAGGTTGCGAGTGGTGCGAGTGGTTGGGAAAGGCGTTGGAGAGGGGGTAAGGGACTTTGAAGAGGGGTTTGGTTCGCTACTTCGGGGGAAAGAGATTTTGGCTTTTGAAGGCAGACACATTTTTTCTTTTGGAGCTCGGTGCGTACTTTTGTTTTTTCTTTGGTCGGGGAACGAAGTCGTAGAGCTACTGTATGGCAGACGGGATAAATCTTTTCTCGAAATTCTTCTTTTGTACAAATCTCATCCCAACCCATCTTCACGACATGCCCTTCTCAACCCCAGACCTTTCACCCTTCAGCCCACCCTACCCGCTAGCACCGACACAATACCAATACCCCGTCCAAAACTGCTTGTCGCACCCACTGCCCCCACTGCCCAAGGCCATATTCCACGTATAGAGCTGGTCCGCCGAGACGCCGTTGTCCTGTGCGAATTTCGAGCAGTAGTCGCCGCGCTTCGCTTGCGCGTACTTGGTGCAGTGGGGTGAGAGACCGGGCTGGGTTGGTGAGGGCGCTGCTGATGCCGAGGTTGTTGGGGTGGAAACGGTGCTGCTGGGAGGGAGTTTTGCGGATGATGGATGGGCGGAGGTGGTGGCGTTGGTGGATGTGCCGGTGGAGTTGGTTGCGGGGGTGGTGCTGCCGTCGCCGCCTCCGCGGGCTTGCGCGCTTGCGTTTGCGGAGCCAGGGGGTGGGGGCGGAGGGATGTAGGAGCCTCCAGGGGCACTGTTGTAATCTGTGAGTGCGATTGGGGAGGGGGGGGGGCGTCTTTGGTAGGGGAAGATAGCATACCTGGCACAGACATAGTCGCCCTCTTTCAGGCTGTCGCAAAGGCCGTTGATGTGTGGGTTCCAGGTCAGGAATTGGACGGTGGAGACGGTCTGGTTTGCTGTTGATATCGAGCTCGCCAGGGAGTCGCTATGTAGGTTTGCTGTTAGCTCTAGGGTAAGGGAAAGGTAGGGATAGAGCAGCAGCTTACCATGTTGCGCCGGAGGGAACTTGTTTGAGACAGCATGCTGCGGGTACGCATATTGGGTATGTCAAAGTACAGGCGTCGTTTCCGATTGTTGCCTGCAGGTCGCCCGTAGTGACGCTATAGCGTTGCGAAATCTCATTGCAGCCTTTCTGGCTGATGATAGATTGGATCGTCTGTCCTGAACATGTGCCGTTAGCGGCGATTGTGCCGTTGGTGGCAATGGTTCCGTTAGAGACAGAGGTTCCGTTGGTTATCATGGGCGCATTCTCGTAGTTAGGAGGAGCTCGAATAACGAGGTCGGGCATTGGCACGTTGCATACGTCCGTGATGTCTTGGTATTGCGTCACTAGATAGTCCGAATAGTCCTGGTCAGGGAGATAGGGAGAGGTTAGACGCAGGTGAAACATCTTTAGAAAGCAATCGCTACACAGCTGTTATGGATTAGCAAACGTGTTGCTGAATGCCTTTTCTCTCAAGCAGCTCTCACCATGGTATTGTCATACAGGTTTGCAATGCGGTTGTGCTCAGGGTTGACATTGTTCGGATCGATGCATGAAGGATCCGTAGAATTGCTGTCGCAGTTGACTCGGATGACGTCGGAACCAATCCAGTCTTGCGACTCGAGCAGGCACCATGAAGTAGAAGTAGATGTCGAGGAATTCCAGCTCAAAGGAGTGGTACTTGAAGAATTCGAACTTGAATCAAACAAGCGTCAACTTCGAAAAGATTGCAAGTGAGGAGAGATGCATGCAATTACTTACTCGGGCTGCAAGCATGCAATGTTCAGGCCCTCGGAGTATCTGCCAGCAACAGAGTCCACAGGCACCATCTTGTTGAACACCGCCATGTTCTCGTTAGTGCACCGCTGCTGGACATGGATATTCCACTCTTGTGCGGATTGCGTGCAATCGGAAGTACACAGGGTCGTGACGTTGCTCTCGGACCACCAATAATTGTCCACTGAATTTGCCCATTGAAACAAATCCTGGTCGCAATTCACCGTGGTGTTACTACTTACGTGTTAGCTCTGTCAAGAACGATAGGGGCCTGAACGATGGTACATACAGAGCAGTCAGGCAGTCGGCGCTGATACCAAAAGCTTTGGCGAGGCGATCCGGATCCACTGTAGGGTAGAGGTGGAATGCAGCCACTTGCGACCCAAACAGGAAAGCAGCGTAAACAAAGCGGGCAGACATCTTAGTGTAAGAACAACCAAGTCGAGTGCACCGATTCCAGCAGGCTGGGTACGTTATAAATCGAATTGATGGCTACTGTGGACAATCCAATGCGGTCCACACAGCAGACAAGCAAATAATGAGAAAGATGAGATTCCAAACGTGCAATGTGAAAGAGTGAGAGTGTTTGATTTATATAAAGCTGTAATGCAAAGGAGCGTACAGAAGGTAAAAGCTGCAATGTCGGCCAACTGGTCGATAGACCAGGAGGGGGGAAGAAGGACATATAGAATCAAAACCATCCTCACACAGCCAACCCAGTTGACCAGGCAGGCATCGTTGCAACGTCAGCCCTCCTCCTCAATACCAAAACGGCTGAGGAATTGTTATTCTCGAAACGAATCCTTCAACATGGTGGATCTGGTTCATGGGGCTGAGTTTCGAGTCTCAGATGCCCTGAAGGTATATCGAGTGTCCCCCTAGAGGAGATTATGCAGTACCATATTGGGCGTATCAGCGTGTGGCAACTGACGCAGAAACGCAACGGTATCTTAAAGTACCTGAGGATAGGCGCCGTGACTATTTTGGAGCCTCCTTCTTCCACAGTACCTTACCTTACCTAGCATAGCCCTAGAAGAGCGCTCACGCCTTTTCCGGCAAGCAACGCCCAAGTCCGGTCAGCTCTAAGATTCGAAGGAGACTTCCCTCTCACTGCGCATGATGGCTGCATATTTCTGCATATTTATAGTCATCCGGATCAACCTGGAAGCAGTAACTGAGAGTACCTTAAAAATCATCGATTGGAGGAGAGTCAATCTTGGCTAGTAAAACAAGCCACAAGCCACACCCGAGGTCGCCCCCACCATCCCACCATCCCACACAATCCCACAAGGCTGCATCTATTTTAACACTACTTCCGTAAGCCTCGATACATCATAAAAATTGGGTGACAGCTGCCGAAACTGTTTCAAGATGTTTCGTTGTGGTAAACTGCACGTTCTTGAAGATTGCCCATTGCCCATTGCCCATTGCCCAACCAACATAGACCTAGACGGTACCCGTGTCCATTATACATTTCAGACTCCGCTGATGAGCCATGGACATGTTCAACATTGATTGTGCCATGTTGACCATGTGGATAGGGCGGACTAAACAATTGAGGGAATCCTGCACAAGACATGGGGAGAGACATGGGGAGCTGAATGCAATCCGGGCGCTGACGCCGGGGAAAAGAGACACTCAGGATAGGTACCTACCTACAGTACCTTATCTGACAGCGACTTCAGAACAACGTTGCACAGTTCACACTGTGCCTCTTGCCCGGTCCTTTCATTCAAACTGCCTCAGCCATGGGCTGGGTACTATGTACGAGCTGAAATGTCTTGGGCCTCGTGCCACTGCCACGCCCCACTCGAGTCCGTGATGATCCTGATGGCACTTTAATTATATGTACACAATGAGAGTAGGAACGCCACCCTCATTGTCTGCGCCTCCAACGTATCGCGCTCCTTCCCTATATTCCATTCGTCTATTGGCCATGAAGGATTCGGGAATCTCCTCGGATTATTTCCGCATCCTGCATGTTTCAATTGTTACAGAACCCCACCGAAATTTTCCTATGTTCCGACGCAGCCTGGTCCAGATCGATGTTGAATCCTCTAGGAATCTATTCTACAACAATTTCGTCCTCGGCTGTGTTTGATTGAATCTGCTGATACCGCTTGAGGTCTGGGTGTGATGGAACAATTTGAATACAATGCTCGTCAAATACAAGAAGCCCTGGACCCCCCACATTGCCCATTCTGTCTTTCATTCGTCTCTTCATTCGTCGTCTCTTTCATCTACAATCTCTGATTCGTATCCGTCATTACTGCCAATCTTTGAGTATCTATGCTCCTTTGCATCGTCATTGACAACTGACAACGCTGCGCGTTGGCTTTGCCTAGAATCCTCAAACTCTATAGTTTTTCGCACCGCTTCGATTCATTCCAGGGACCACCAGCATGCATCTCACACCATTTGCGACGGTGATATTTTATTTGACGTCCTTTAGCGTTGCTGTTAGAGCAATTCCGACTGACTCTCGTGGACAATCATTAAATCCGCGACTCCAGACATTTCCATTAGCACCTCGGGATTTGCCTATAGGCACCTGTAACGATCAGACACCATGCTCTAACAAGGCTTGTTGTAGCAAGAAAGGGTAGGTTGAACAATCTTTCGCCTCTTTTGTGGGCGACATGACTGACCGGCCATCAGCCTATGTGGATACTCACCAGACTTTTGCGGCGACGGGTGCAAATTCAACTGTGATGCCAAGGCTCAATGTGGACAATATGCCCCCAAGGGACAGGAGAAATGTCCGCTCAACGTCTGTTGCTCTGAATTTGGGTATGTTGCTCAAGCCCTCGACTCTGTTGTAAACCAAACGACTGATGGCCATGTGCAGATACTGTGGATCCACTAAAGAATTTTGTACGTGGAAAGGTTGTGACACCAAATATGGAGGATGCGGCGATGCCCCTCGCCCTTCCTGCGGCGGCGGTAGCAGTGTGAGCAAACGAACAATTGGCTACTATGAATCTTGGGCGAACATACGCAGCTGCCAAAAAGTTTCTCCAAAGATCTCAACCTGAATGGCTTTACTCATATCAATTTTGCGTTTTCATTCTTCGATCCGTCGACTTTTGAAATATCACCCATGGACGCAAACGGCGGCAGCCTCTATAGTCGTTTTACCGGTCTCAAGAGCAAGCAAAGCGGGCTGCAGACCTGGATCTCAGTCGGTGGCTGGTCCTTTACCGACCCTGGCCCAACCCGCAGCGCTTTCAGCGACATGGCCAGCAACTCCGGCAACCGCCAGAAGTTCATCAATGGATTGGTCAAATTCATGGACACATTTGGCTTCGACGGAGTCGATCTTGACTGGGAATATCCAGGTGCAGATGATCGTGGTGGCAAATCGGAAGATACTGCCAACTACGTGCTCTTGACTCAAGAGCTCAAAGCTGCGTTCGGTTCGAAATATGGCATATCAATGACGCTGCCGACATCATACTGGTATCTTCAGCACTTCGATCTTAAAGGGATCCAGGACCATGTCGATTGGTTCAACCTTATGGCCTATGATCTACACGGCACCTGGGATTCTGTCTCGAAGTTTGTCGGACCCTACATTGCACCTCACGCCAATATCACCGAGATTGATTTGGGACTTGATCTCCTCTGGCGCTCTGGCGTTACCCCTGAAAAGATCGTTATGGGCGAAGGCTGGTACGGTCGAAGCTTTACTCTCAAAGATCCCTCCTGCAGTACCCCCAACGGAGCATGCGAATTTTCAGGGGGCGCAAATGCCGGTCCTTGCTCGAACGCAGCAGGAATTCTGGATAACCAAGAAATTCAAGACATTATCACAAAGAACAACCTCAAGCCAGTCCATGATGAAAAGGCAGCCGTGAAGTGGATCACCTGGGATAACGATCAGTGGGTATCGTTCGACGATGATGACACTTTCAAGCAAAAGCGGGATTTTGCAAATAGTCGATGCCTTGGCGGTCTGATGGTCTGGGCCATGGATCAGATCGATCAGACCGGATCAAACGGATTGGGTCCTGCCCCGGGTATCACGAAATCGCAAAAGGACGATGTAAAGCAAATCTCTGCGGACGAGGCAGCTGGCGTGACCTGCTACAGTACAGGTTGCGGGGATAAATGCAAAAAAGGCACAAATCCTGTATCTCAAATGACTGGGCAGCCCGGCCAGCTATCAACAAGCTCCAGATGCCCAAAGGGCAAGTATCAGGTCCGCTACCCCTTGACTCCTTTAGTTTCTCAAGGCCAAAGACTCTGCTAACATTGTTAACAGACACTTTGCTGTGATGATGGCACAACCATGGGAAAATGCCATTGGCGCGGATTCAAAGGCGTGGGGCTCCCATGCACCAGTGGGTGCGCTACAGGTGAGACCAAGGTCTCCGAAAACACCAATCACCATGAGAAGAAGTCCGACCAAACTTGCAACGGTGGACTTCAAAGCTATTGTTGTGCTGGTTTCAAACCCGCCCCATCAAAAGCCCAGTTGAAAAAAGATGCCGCAGACGCTGCGAAAGCTGCCGCGGAGGCCGCTGCTGAGAATGCTGCCCTCGACATCGCTGCCAAAGCATTCTGCAGAGTTGCCGTTCCGGCTCTTCTCTTACCGCTCGAGCTTGCTGAGGATCTTATCCCTATATTTGGAGAGATCGCCGACCTCGTCGAAATCGCAGCCACGCCTGCAATCATCGAGGGGTGTGTCAAAGGAGTTGAGAAGGGGGGAAAGGCAGAATTCAAGGTCTTTGGGAAGAAACACACTCTCGACATCAACAAGCCGACCAACACACCCAAAGATCCGAGACCCCCTGCGAAGACCCACGACCCTCCAAAAACGAGTGGTAAGCCGACAAACAAGCCTTCGAAGACTGATCAAGCTTCTAAAACGAAATCTCACTCTTCCACTTCGTCCTCAAGCCCAACTGCAAGTCAAGAGCCACGCAAATGCTATAGTAATAAATGCGGTGCGAAAGCATGCCTCGCGAAGCGTTCTCTCCCGAGTATTGAGCTTTCGGAACGAACCTCCATTGCCAATCAAGAAGATGGTGATGTTGAACAACAGGAGAACAAGAGTTTGCCGCCTTACAGCGAGCTCTTCAAACGAGCCTTCTTCTCCATTGCAAAAAATGGCGATGTCGAAAGATTGGCAAAGAAGAAAACACAAAATGTGGATCTTTCGGATTTTGCGGACCGCAATTCAGAATGGATCCCATTTGATGGCAAGAACCCCAAATCCATTACTGTTGTTGGCCTCGAAGGGTGCACCGTTATTGTTGCCATGTCCGATAAGGGGATGATTGCTTCGCATCTTTTCGAATCTGGCCAGCCTGGCAAAGGGGGCAAGGCAATTTTAACGGATACACTGAATCCTGATCATGCAAAAGCAACAATTGAAGCCGTCGGGGCAAGACTAAGTCTTCATGCAGCAAACCTTGCAGGAGGCCAGCTCCTTGTTATGCTCCCTGTGAACCCAATATCGCCTGGTGAATGGAAGTACGACAGCGAGTCTTCGACAAAGTACACTGCAGCTGGGACGCCGAGAAAAGCAGAGCCGAGGTTGGTATGGTCCAGAACAACGGTAACTGATATTTTGGCCATGGCAAAGACCGCCACAGGTATTGCAGACGCCAAGGAAGTTAGATACATTCCACCCAAAACCCAGGAAGAGTCCGATAGCTGGGTAAATACGGCTCATGGTACTATTGCTGTGCAGTACGACCCTAAGAACAGTGACGGAGGGCAAGGGGTCAAGCAGGCCCGCCAAATTTGGTGCGAGAATCACGCACAGTACAGCGAACCGATAGTGTGGTAATATAAGCTGCTGATAAATAGTGGACGAGATGGTGGTGAGTATAACCGGCGTCGAAGCTGGATATCTCAATTTTCAGAGCGTACTAGCGTGCATATGATTAGATACCTCAAAAGCATATCAAAATTCTCTTAGACCAGTAGGAAAATAGTGGATAACTTGCGTAAGTTTAGAAGACGACTAGCCGAAACATAACCCACATTGAAACAAGTTGACAAGAATGATATCCTACAATCGTAGCGTGACTGATCAGTCACTGTCGCTACCGCAAAACAATCGAGTCTGCTATAGCTCAAATGGTGAGCAACCGGCACGTTGTCAGCAAGAGTGGCGGCCATGGTCTAATAAATCCAAGGATACAACCAAATTCATAGGGCTGGTGGTATCTCATTTAGTGCCTGGCATTCTCTCCTCCAAAATCCTCACTCCCTCCGCAAAACCCCACCGCCTCGCATATTCAAGCGGTGTATCGCCCATCTCGTTCTTCTTCTCCAGATCTGACCCCCTATCTAGGAGGAAAATAATCCTATGCTCCTCACCGGAGCGGATAGCCGCATGCAGCGGTGTTCCGTTCTCATCGCCATTCACTTTATTAATGCGATGCCCAAAAGTGGACAACGCATTAATGTCTATCCCAGCTTCGTCAATTAGGAACGCCATCATTTCCTGCTGGTCATGAGTTTTGGTAGATGAGCTTGCGGCCTGATGTAACGGATTGGCACCGGCAATCTTAGCGCCATGTGCGAGCAAGAATTTTACTACCGCCACCCCATTGGCGGCAGCGGCGACATCCAATGACATTGTGTCCCATCTATCGCTTCGCGCATTGATGTCAGCGCCGTGATCAAGCAGGAACTCTACAAGTGGCTCATTGCCAAGGACGGTCCTGCTTCGGCTATCAGTTTCCTCCGTACTTGTCGTCGGTCTTTTGGGCATAGATGAACTTAGTTACTGCACAAAGGGTCTCCCTCTGACGTCTTTGAAATTCACATCCCAGCCATGGTCTATGAATGCCTGGTACATATCTGTCGAGGCATTGGCCTGGTGGGCCCCTCCAGCAACCCATTTATCGATTTTTGCGCCTCGGGAAAGGAGAAACGAGACGGCGGCGACCTGGTTTGCAGATATTGCTTCGTGCAATGCTTCGCTGATTTCGTCTGGAGGGATCGTTTCGGGGGCAATCTGGGCTTGCCATATGGTGAGGATGGTGTTCAGCTGCTCCAAGTCGCCGCTCTGGGCCGCGTCACATAGATCTGGTAGAAGATTACTGGCGGGCTCGGGTCGAGTTCCGTTGGTCGAAGACATAGAGAGATGCTATCAGACAGGTACTGGCCCGAAGTCTCAATTTAGAAAATGCCAGCAAAACAGTTAAGAGTTTATTCAAGGTAGGGTGTCCGCAGTAAATATCCGTGGGCGAGTAAACGTGTCAACAACGAATAATGAAGCAGGTGGCCCCTCGGGCGCAGTCAATTAGTTACAGTACTTGTAGGATCATCTTCCCTGTCCTCTGCGCTTCAAGTCTCATGTTATAGTCCCGGCAGACGATCTGGACAGTATCCAGAAAGACTTTTACTCGGATCAATTATAGCATGCCGTTCACGTAACACACCCTGGACAACGTCGCCCTGCAGTATTGGAAGTAAGGCACTTTTCTTGTCGTAGTCGCCCTATCGAGGCATAAAACATAAAACTGCCAAGTGGAGAACCGAGACCAGTAGGCTGAGACGATACCACTAGTACCTACGCTTACCTTATCGAGGTGAATAAATGCCGAATCTGTACGTGGCTGATACTAGCGTAATGTAATAATACCCACCTTACGCCCACTTTCTTTTACTGTGTATATAGCGGGCAATGAAAAGTAAATTATGCCTCCCTCAGTATCAACGATCAGGCCTTCGCCCAAGCATCCCGCCCAATATCATATCGATAATGCAGTCGCGAAGGTCTCAGTTCACTGAAGCTTTTCTAGTCATGAATTAAGCCAAACATTCGCCCTAATCTACATGCTCGACGAGGCTCTGTAGGGCGACGATGTAGGGGACGCCTACAGCTTAAATTTACTTTATGCTCTTCTCAGGCCCCACTGCCCCCAAGTCAGTCTTGCCACATCCAACAAAACCCATCTTTGGGCTTTGCCGGCATTTTGGCGAGCAAGGCCCCAGATGTGACCTTTGAGACCGTCAGGTGCCCCCTCAAAAACCCCAAGCCAGGGCTTGGTGTTTTACTAGGGAGCAGCATAGAAGTGTCAGCAGTGCGTAGCTCCTCCTCTCCCCATCCTTCCCTCAACTACCGTTACATTTGGTGCACATTTGCCTCTACTTCTAAACAAAACGCCAAAAATACACTTGCTCAGACTGGGTAATTCCCCTACAAAAATCAAATGCATATAGCACCATCAATCCATTACCTGGAACGCCTGGCGGTCTAGGTTACAGAGTTATTTTCATTCGCAAGTAGGATTGATTTATAAACACCACCACAGGGCCCCACCATTCATCATCGAACTGCTATTGAGCTACCAGGCCAGGCACAAGCGGTGGATTGTCGACTCGAACGATTGCGACAACTCGACCAGTTTTTCCATCGCTCGACCGATGGATGCACTCGACAACTTGACGGACTGACGGTGTGGTTGGCTTTAGGCGAAAACCTTACTGACCAATTAACCAATGTAGGTAAAGTAAAGTAACACTGGTTACAAGGAACAAGGAGCTATGATTGAACTATAAATTGTGACAGTAGTGAGCTGTGTAACAAGGAAACGGAAAGCTGCAGCAGAACCGGTGGTAGATTGCAAGGGAAAGCCTTGTAGCTCTGCAGTTTAGCGTGAAGCGTCACTGTGAGAGTCCGGTCGAAGCGAATTCTTCTTTTGACGACAGTGGGTTTTTCTTCTGTAGGATTGGTGGGATTTGTCGAAATAGGGAAGAGAAAATGGGCGCGATAAACACAAGGATCGCTAGAAAATACATATATAACCTTTCCTATCCCAGTCTATGGCTTTTTCTTCCGCATAGGATCGCTGTTCCAATCCTACAGTATCAGCTTCAGCTAGTACGCTGTGTATTCGTCGCAACGCTCAGGTGACTCGTTGAGACCGTAGCGCTGAGTTTTCGGATCCTCACAGGGTTCAAGAAAGCACGAGTCGCTGTTAGTTCTTGCATCGAAGCTGGATATTCGATGTCATCTGCTGGGGATCTTTGCCACGACAAGGTGTGTTCAAGGAAGGTGAGTACATCGACTGGGAAATAACACAATACTAACAGTAAGCTTGACCATCATTACATGGGAAAAAAATACATAAAAGAGTCTTGCCAGTAAAAGTCGCTTCCCGGGGCTTGGGGTGGAGGAGGAAATATGGAATGATGCGATGATAGTAATGACATTAACGGTTGTTGAAGCATTAATGGCGTGGATATTCCAGGGACATACTATTATGCTATCCCGATATGGGAGACTAGTACCAATTTGACAATGGGTCTTTTCCAGAGTGGTAATCTAGCTTTCTATTTATTTATCCATAGTGAAAGATGCCTTAGTTCAGTGTCTCGTATTCTGCATCTCGAATTCGAGTCCGCGGGGCCTCGAGCGTTGAGAAATGTTGCCATTTTCAAAGACGTTCTCGGGTTCTTCTCGAAGCGTAGCCGTGTTGCCATTATTACTAGAATTCTCCTCCTCTATAAGGTATCTGAGTTCACCTACAGCTTCGCTAAAGTTTCCCCAATCATCGTCGAGTTTAACCCAAGATCGCCTACTGTGAAGCTTCAACGCGAGCCAGAGAAGGAATAACGCCAAGGGCTGGTGATAGTCAGCAAATTGTACTGAGATGGAAGGCGTCGATTACCCCAATGTATCCCGCTGTGACTTTCTCAATGGTGACCTTTCCGTTCCACATGATTGCGCTACTGAAAAGAAGGACGATCGAGAGGCATCCGATTAAGCCAACCCATGCTACGACAGGCTGGAAGTGTGTAAGGAGGCTTGAAAACTGGCCTTCATCATGCATGTGCCTAAGAGGATTGTACCTTGCGTGGTCACCGGTAAGATTTCCTTCGTGTATGTGGGTCCTATCAGCTATTAGCAGCCCCTACCGATATAACGAAGCGGAAGTGCAGGCATACCACTTGCGGTATCTGATAAATGCTAGGCATTGAGAAGCCCACACTAGTAAGCAGCCTTCGGACCCGATCTGGGCCATTATCCCTAGGAGCTGTATTGAGTGATCAGCGAAGTAGCACGAAGAAAGACAGCATCATATATATACCGACCTGTTGAACGGTGTAGCCATACTTCTGATGCAGTAGTGGGAGCCAGCAGAATGAGATAACAGAAACGACCAAAGACCAGGCTGGAATGTGCGTGTTTGGTGTGGTGGTCCCCAACTTTGAAAGCCATCTCATCAGCCATAGATCGTGAGTAGGGTCTATCTTGCGAGCTAATCCAAACAAAGTCCTAGACGCGACGTACAAGGCTGTATTGGCAGCGCTGAGAATGCTAAAGATGATACAGCCCGTTATAAAGCCGGGTAGAACAGGAATCCTGGCTTTGAGCGCGGCGAGAACAAAAATTGCGCGACTATTTCCTGCTCCCAAAATATCGGATTGATCTTGAAGTTGGGGAAGCATCGGATCTTTCCATTCCACGTTCAGTACTTCACCTAAGACAACGCTGAATTCGACCACGAGGACGACGTAAGCGATCCATTTTGCTGGAAATCGTAGGGATTTTGGGTTTCGGGCCTCGAAAGCTGTGACAGCGATAATCTCAACGCCCAGGAACGTATAGGCGACAATCGGGAGAGCAATGCTAAATAATCAATTAGCAATTCTCGACTCAGCCGAATGGAATAAGTTCAACTGTACCAGATCGCGGTTGCATGATTGTCAGCAACCTCTGGGTTATTCTGTATGCTGTCTTCGATATCTAGATATACTCCGTATTCAGCCTACGACAGAGTCCGATTAGCCAATCGAATCTTGTACATTTGGAGCCAGGCTTTCCCCCTGGTCTATCTGTTTTAGGGAAAGATATTAGCCCTGTCTGCGACAGATGGCGGAGACTTAGCGATTCTGACCTCTGTTGGCGAGTATATAGAGCAATATAGCACCACCTATAGCAAGCACTATCTTCAGAGCCCCTCTGACACACTCGATATAACCATAGTACTTAGGGGTTAGCTCAGTCTTCAGAAATTCGATAAAGCGAACCCACTTTAACGCCAGAACAGTTGATCCCTAGAAGAATGAGGGGACAGCAGACGAAGAGCACGAATGTCTGCCAGAATTGCGGCAGGCCCCAATACTGAACAAATTCTGCCAGACCCAAAATAAGGGTTGCGAATATCGATGCGTAAGTGTACCTGATGCACGTAATTTAGCAATTGGAGGAAGTGGATGAGAATTGCCGATCATACCAATATGCGATACCGACTACTAAGGCAAGATCTTTATCGACGAACTTGTCTACGAACTCCATCATCGCATTGGATATTGGCCACAGTTCGATCATCTCGCTGAGGCCTTCCATAACAGCGACAGCTATTGCACCGTTGATTGCCCAAGCTATCAAGACTCCGCCCGGACCACCGACACTCAGTATTAGACCACTTGTAGAAAAAAGGGTGAGACCACCGAGGATCCCGCTGATCCCGATCATCTGCGCAAGAAGCCGTTCGATTAGAACTTGACACTAGGATTTGGGCGCAAGGCCTTGAGACGCACGAATATCTGCCCTGATCTGAGATCCCGCCTACATAGGAGCTGTGCATCAGTATCACGAGTCGATTAGGTGCTTCCCAACGTGGATTCGCCGCCAAGGTCTCAATTCAAGAGGGTTTCGGACTGACCTTAGCGTTCGAGGCGGGCCTGGTGTGTTTGGTGTATCTTCCGGCATAATTCGATTTTGAAGCACGAATCAGTCGGCAGAGGGCAAGTGCGATAAAGTGTGAACCCATAGTTTGAAGGATTAGACAGCCTGACAGGCTTCCAACTTGAGCCTCACAAATATGCTGGTCGGCTGGCTCCAATCATGGATTGGAATTGCAATGCCCAAGCCGCGCAACCTTCAACCACGCAGGACTGACGCACTAACCATTCTTTTTGCCGAATCATCGGTCAGCTGTTCGCTAACGGCCCATTCTTGGGCGACCAGAATGGAAGCCTCAAAAGTTAAACGCACACAACCAATCCGACAGGGCATACACACGCAATGATAAGCTCACTACCCCCATCATTCTTCATATATTTGGCTCCGCCTATTGCGCTACCGGTAAACGCTTTCTGTCCATTGTTGCAGCTATCGAGCTTCCTTTTCTCACGTCAGACGGTCCACGAGCATGCCTGCGTTTGTAAAGGTTGTGATTAGTCCGAGGCAGTCGGGCTATATCGCGAAAGAGGATCTTCAGAAATTCTTGACCGACACCTTTGGTAGTGGAATTGATTTCAAGCTTCGAGTGAGTGCTGCATCATGCTAGGATAAGCACCGTGGTGCGCTAACGTCCGCGGATGGCTTAGACACGTTGTGAAAGATGGGAGTTCTACGCTCCAAGACAATTGACCGAAGTACGCGCACTCGGACCACTCCAAACATCTTTCCGTGCAGAACGCAGAACGCAGGGGAGGTTGGGCTAAGATCGAACACAGGCGGAAACGAAAAGCTTGAACGGTTAAAATCACTCTTTAGGCGGATACTTCGAAGCCTTATCGAATAGACTACGGTAAACGTAATGCAAGTCACCTCTAACTCGGAGAACGTGTCTGTGTTTGATTTGTGAGCGCTATTTTCTCGCATTTGGGTTTGGAAGATGGTGTTGCTCTTGTAAATTACAGCCATTGGGCATTGGGTCTCAACTGCAGGACTGCAGGGAAAAAGAGATAGATGGAAACATAGCCCCCCGCTTTATGGGACATGCATGGTGGCTGACGTGCAGAAACACCGCTTCGGTCGTACATCAGCGCAGGTGTTAGGCACTAAAGGCACTCTGCCTTGGGGGGGTGCTAACAGACCACCTTATCAGCTGGAACGTTCTTTCTTACAAAGGGCTACAGTACTTCTTCAACGCAATTGATACAGCACTCGCGCATCAAAGAATTGCGTGAGCGAACATCGCACATCGATTCTCTAGAGGACGAACCTTGCGGTTCCAGTCAAGCGTCACTAGCTATGGGTGAAAACAATGCCTTCGTCAACGCATCGTTTGAAGGATGGGCATCGTATCCCACCAACTTAGGTACCTACGATCCGATGATTACAGATGGAGAATGCTACAACAGCCACTTGCGCGGATTATCCCCGACATTGTTTTGCCATCTACCAAGCTCGACGAGAGTGGATGTTATAGATGTGTATGGTGAGAAAACAAAGATGGGCCAAAGCCTTCGACTTTTGAAGCTAATGCACTCTAGGAACTGGTGCGAGCACAGAGGTGAAGAGCAGCAACAGATCGTTCAACAATGAGAAGAAATTAGAAACACATATAACCCAATGGCAACAGACGAATTGCATAAGAGTAATGTAAGGCATGCTTGACGTACCTCAGAATACCGGTAGAAACATATAGATGATAATGTTGCCAGCTCCATACCTCAGGAGCACTCATTGAGACCACTAAGAGTTACCGAACCAACGATGCGGAAAATTTTGACCTTCCATAGAATCAGTCCAGAGTTTTTATCAGTCCTGTTTGCGTGTGGCGACCAACCTCGAGCGTCGGAAGAGGGTTCCGCGACTGTGAGCGTAATCAGATCAGGGGATCAAATATATCGTACGAAATCTCATAAGCTTGCTTGGATGAACTAAACCTAACGAGTGTAGACATATGTTACCTGTTCAAATACGTGGAGAAGAATGGAAGACCGAATGGTAATCCTTGGTCGATAAGACAGAGTGGCGTCTATCATCGGTATTCGCCAAAAGTAAATTCCAACGTTTGGCTTCTACTGCATCCTTTGGCGGATTCTGTCGCCCAGAGACGATTGAATGACTGGTACTCACGACCTCACCATAGTCTGAATATCAATCCACTTAGGATCCATATTCTCTTGCTATCATCTTACCTCGACAATTGGCGTTGGTATTTGAAAGATTTGGGGAACACCTTCCTCAATATTGTAAGCAAAGCCACTCGCGACTTCGTCCGCCTTCATAGCACTGAGGGTTTGCTCACATCGGTCCAGGCAGATATTTCAATGACAATTGACATTCAGGAAGACTACGACCTGAGTTTTACTACGCTTCAAGACCTGCGGCATCTTGAGCAGAAGGTGATCCCGCTACGTGCGAGCTTTCAAGCCAATCTGGAGATAGTCCAGGTTCTAGAAGCCACGAATAAAGAATTCCAAAATGCAGGTTTTTATACCGAGGAAGAAGCTGTTGAGCAGACAGATTGCCTCAGGCTTTTTGTATCGCAGTTGCGTGGGCACCTTTTGAGCGTCAAGATTCTTGAAAAGCGCATCCAGGGGGTTGTCTTTCTAGTAAGGCCATCATTTAGCCCTCATTACACGTTCAAAGGTTCGAATGACTGTAGCTGACATTGTAAACCTTGCTTTTGGTAGCTTGCAGATGCACTGAACCTCAAAAATCAAGCAACCGCAGCCGAGATTAACAAGCACCTGCTAAGCCTAACACGTGACACTGTTGATGATAGTGCGACCGTTCGAACAATTACCTGGGTATCGCTCATCTATCTTCCTGCAAGTTTTGTTGCGGTACGTTTTCCTCAACATCGCTCTACACCTCTTTTATCAACTTAACTCTTCGTCTAGACTCTGTTCGGGATGAACCTCTTCACGTTCAACGGAGCCACGTCAGACATCAAAATTGCCAAAGACTTTTGGATATACCTTGCGTTTTCTGTACCTTTGACATTTTTGACAGTCGGATACTGGTTTATTCAATCACACATACAAACAAGGAGACGGAATAAACGAAACGCAGAGCATCCGAGATACGGTACAGAAATCGGTCGAGATGTTGCATTTGCTAAGTGAAACCAGGGACGATCATTGCGGGTACCAGGCTTTTCGCTGAAATAAGAGGCAGCTCTGCGATTATTCTTTCACTGGCTCTTGGCGAACATGCTCCGAGATCAAACCGGAACTAGCGACTGTTCACCTTCTGAAAAGTGTTGTACTGATTACTTATATGAACATGGACTTGGGACATGTGGTTATTGAAATGGAGTAGAGGGATATCAAGGATGGAAGTCGGCAGCATAGCAACCTTGCTGTTTCAGGCAAGTTTAATCCTTTGGCCACGGCCTACTGGATCTCTGTATCTGACTGGCCGATCAACTTCGTCCACCCTAGAAATTGTATTATTGAACTTCATTTTCCATTTTTTGCCAAGGACGATGGGTTGTACACAATAGGGAAACGAAAGGCGTATCTTCTAATAAGTAAATTCAAACCTACTAGACGTTCGAAACATAAGTAGGAATCTGAAAGAGCGTTTCTTCTGTCTTTCATATCTTCAAACTCAATCTTCCGAATCTTCAAATTATCAGTCTTTCTAGGACTCCGTCAGGGTGGGATATCAGCAGTCCTAACGATCCTCCAGCTCCATCTTCAGTAACTGCAATGTCGGGATGGTCTATATCTCGACTTTGATATGTAGACTTGCCGAGTTTTTGGATCCCGGATCTGGTAGCGAAACACACAGAATCATCAGAATTAGAGATTAACCTTATCATCTCTATACGGTCCTGGGATCTCTTGCCAATGCAGTTACTGCTGGAACGAACAAGAATAAGAGCATTGTAACCCGAGACATAAGTGCACATGATGATACCACTCATCAACCGGGGAAAATAAGTAGGCTTGGAGGAAGTGGAGTCTTTCTGTGCAATCGAAAGTCTTCCTTGGTTCTCGCGAATGATAAACGCTGCAGTATCGGCCAGAGGGGTAAGTGATTCAATCGGCGGCCCAAATCGTTCGGAACCATAACTCCCAGTACAAACCTGTACAGGAATTTCCATGTGAATATCCCAGATGTACCAATAGTTGGACCCACTTCCACAAGCCCATGCATAAAGAAAATTGCCGTCCGAGCTGAAAGAAGCGGCCTTGAGGCTGCCGGTAGTTGTGATTGGATACACATGCCCATCTTGCCTAGAAGTTTCTCGGCGCCAAATCTTAAGGTGATCAGTAAACCGAAAGATGATTTGGCCTTTACAAGAGACCTCGGCTTCTACAAGCCTAGAAAGATCAGGGCAGTCGTGGATGGGAACATCAGCTGATTCTCTTAGATTCTGTAGATGCAGCTCGTATAGAGAAACTCCCAGCAGCCCCCGAATGAGCAAGTAACCACCAGAAAGACTTACAGACCTCCACCTTGTGTTTGTTCCAGTGCATACATCCCACCCATAGAGTTCTGAAAGATGGGTAACGCGACCGGGCTTCTTCTTCCACAAGCCTCTGGCATCCAGACTCTCGGTTGCATATAGGAAAACATGTTTTTCAGACAGAAAAGCAACCAAGCCTCCTGCCGGAGAAATGGTAGTTCGAAGAATTCTACCCGGAGGTAGTTCGAGTTTCACCAGGCTCGACTCAAGCGTGCCAGTAATGGAAGTAGAGTTTGAGAGACTAAAAGTTCTGATATTTTCCTGTCGAGGCGTAGCAGATAGCGCGGGTGGATGGAGAATGGGCTGTTCAACAATGTCAGGTCGGGACTCGGGGTTTGCGCTCGGGCTCGAAGATTGATCAAGCGGTTCCTTGGACCTGAGACTACTCTCCGTTTTCGCTTTTTTCAGAATTTTCTCAAGATCAGCATGTACCTTTCTAGTATCAGGTCTTTGGTCCATCTCTATCACTATCATTCTCTTCAGTAAATTGACGTAGTCGCGGACCCAGTGCTTCTGTGGGTTGCAGCGCTTAGCCAATTTTTCTAGCCAATCAAGTACGCTGTTCTTCACTTCCCACTTGACGCCGGTCCTAGATGCAGAAATACCATCAGCTTCTTTGTAGAAGTAGTCAGTCGATACATCCGGGCCTCCATCTCTGCTGCGTTCTTTGTCGAAACGGGAAACCATGTCAGGGCCCTCACCCAGTGCAAGCACAAGGCAGAGGATACATCCTAATGACCATATGTCACTTTTACGCCCAACTCCTCGAGCCGTAGTGTTCTGAACTTCCGGAGCCTGAAAGGGTCCAGGCTTGCGTTTTGGTATCGTCCTGGTGAGACTTGCATGAACATCTCTGACAGAGTTAAGCGCTGAGAGACGCTTAGAAGCTGCCGAATGGACGGTTGGGTCGTCACTCGAGGGCTTGATCGTAGATATCCCAAAGTCCGTGATCATCCATACGCCTGCCGGTGATTTGGGGTCAATTCTGACCACAATGTTCTCGGGCTTCAAGTCCATATGCACACAAGATACTCGGCGTCCGCCTGGAATCTCGATCCCATTGTGTAAGAAAGCCAAGGCATCAGCCAATTCGGACGCTTCTTGAAGCAGATCGATTGACTTCTTCATGCCTAGGCGATCTATCCGCTTCTCGTAGATGAACTCCCTTAGATCCAAGTCTGCCCACGGAAAAAAGATATTGAATTTATTCCCATGAATAAGAGTTCCCAGATGCGTCATGATGCGCGTATGTCTTGATAGGCTGCTCCGAAGTAGGTCAAGATTTCTGACTTCATCTTTGAACTCATCTTCGATCGGAAGGCATTTCCGAGCAATCATTACTTCCTATTTTACCCAGAGCCTGTTAGCACCCTTGATGGGCATCCAGACTAAGAGCGCGACTATGACATACCTCTTGATTGGGATACAGCTGCATGTTCGTACCTCTATGTATGAATTGACGGCGGGCAACAACCTCTTTACAGACCTGACCATAACTTCCTTGGCGAACCTCCCTAGATACACCGATAAATGGAAGCCGTCGAGCCTCTGGATACAACTGGTCCTCGTCTTCCACAATTGAGATAGGTAGGAAGGTATACTGTTGGTGGAGGAAATTACGTGCAGAAGCCGAATCAGCAAAGAACGAGCTATCCGCCAATTGATCTATATCCTCTATGGGAAGACTATCGTCCAGGCGATCATGTCTACCTTCACTGTCGTAGTGGTCTAAGAAGATTCTACCAATCTCAGACCAACGATGCCAGCCAATCCATATCAGGGTAGAGAGAGTCTTGACAAGATTGCAGCGAACGAACTCAAGCTCCTTGGGCGAAAGATGGGATTCTAAGAGCTTTTCCAGTCTTCGGTTTTCAGCCCAGATCTTCTGTAAGTCGTGCTCGCATGCGAATTGTTCGTTCTGGGTTTCCGTTCGAAGCATAACTTGGTTGATAGCTCTTTCAATTTCTCCTTCTAGCGCTCCTTGCCTCGTGGAGCTCGACGTGTCCTCTCTGGCTGCCATCTCTTTCTGGTGGTATACGTAACTAACGGTATACCCAGGCCTTATAGCATAATAAAGGGGTGAGACAAGATCTAAGAGCGTTCACATGCATGTTTGCTCTTCTAGCAACGATGCATAGATACATGGATGTGTAGAGTGGATTGCAAGCTGTATGCTTGACAGCGAGTTCATAAGGGTGTAAATCCTTGTTCCGGCTTCAGATGAGCTTTGAAGGATTGGAGGGGAATGGCCTACATTAATTCTGTCTCCCACAAGAGTTCAAAGTCATTGTATTGTTCGCCGGGTGCCGATGAAAGATGGAAATCATAGATTGAACAACCTTGGTCGAGAACTTGGCTGTGCCATGTATGATGTCGCAAGGTTGTCGCAACGCAACCGAAAACCCGACCTATCAGAATTCATGATCGAAAACTGTGTATTGTCATGTGCAAAAACCTAGATTAATTCTAGTATTTATCAAAAGTTTGTCAAAAGTTTGATTTAAAGTTCTCAAAAATAAAAACTTGATAAATATAATTGAATTTTATTCTTATTAATATTGCATTTTTTATACAATTTGAATACTATGTAAAGCTTTATGCACATTCTTGTCATGATTTAAACCTAATATTATAATTAACAATGTTGTTTCATTAATTTCAAAAAGTTTTAATTCTTTCATGCAATAACTTGTAAAGTTTAATAAATACTGTTGCTGAGTCATCACTTTACCTACAAAGTACTTGTCACTTTACATGCTCATTACTCTTTTAAAATTGATTGCAAAATTGATTGCAAAAAAATTAAGAGAATTATACTATTTTTGATACATAGTATAATATATTTAGTATTTAACAATTGAAAGCATCACGTAGCAAAAGTGTTCAAAAGAGTAAGCATCAAAACTCTGAAGACAGAAATGTACACAAGCTTACTACATGTTCATCTGAACATGCTACAAGACAAGATCACGCTACGCAGTTAAGTCAATGATTGAATGCAGAAGATTAAACAAGCATGTAAACTAATATGCATTCATCTGATGAAAGTTAATCACGTCATTTCTTACTCATTCATCATCAAGAAAATAGTACTTCTGAATGTTTTCATTCAAGAAGATGCAAAGATACAGTTGAGATGCAAATGATGCATTTTCTTCTTCACAATGATTTCAACAAGCGATAGCATCATAATAGTGCAGTATCACAAAGATCAATGAAATCAATAATGAGAAAAATACAGAGAATGCATCATAAATGTCAATGCAATCTCAGCACAAAGATTGCATCTGAGCAATAAAATAATAAAGATGCATGATAATTTTCAGAAAGCAGAAAACACTCTTGCAATGTACATTAAAATTGAATGCATAAATTTGAATGTTTATCTACACTTTAAAAATGTTTCAGACATGAATAGCTTGCAATGCAACTGCAAATAAAGTCATCAAATGATGAAGCATGTACTCATGCATTGCTTGAATTGATTGCATCTGCAATCAAGAATGTTACAAGATGCTTGTGAAAATGCATCTCATCAACTATGAATGATGCATGTTTGCAAAACTAGCTCATGAGATTAGATTGAAGAGATTAATAAGTGAATAGAAATAATGACTTGACAAAAGATGAAAACTCTGCAAGCTTTCACTTTCGTTTCTTAGCAATTAATTCTATCATCGATAAAATGTTATCTTATTATCTTCTACTACACAGTTTCACATAAAGAGATTTCATTGTCTCACAGTTTTAATTGCTTTATTTGCACGAAGCTACTCAGTAAAAGATGTCAAACATGCAATAATTCATTAAAAGTTGCATGATTGAAAGAAGTAATAACTTCTTTCACATTGAGAATTTATCATCTTGTCAAAACAGATTTGAGAATCATGCATTTGAACATGCAGATGAGAAGTTCAAGTTGCAAAAATTTAATGAACAGACAAATCATATCTTTTGATAATCAGCAAGCGAAGTACACAAGCAGTTAAAGAATCTGAAGACGCAAAACATACTGCTTGTCTTGCAACTTTATATATCAAAACTCAAGCGAAAGACTTGATCAATTTCTGATCATTGATGTCAACATAATGATGATCATTATTAAAGTAATGCATGCAAGCGTGTTAATCAATCTTGCAAGTCTAAAAAGCAAAGCATCATAAATTACAACTTCTTAATGTTTTGACTGCAAGACTGCAAAGACTTCATAATCATGACATTATTTGATTTCATCATGAAAGAAGAGAAGCTGCAATGATTTGCATCATACTTGTCAAAGAAGTCTTGCAATTAGTGATGAGATCATGTGATGAGCATGCATAATCATGATGAGATACTTAACTGAAAGTACTACATTGAATATTTACATGCTAAACTTAGCAATTCTGAAATTCATAACTTTCAAACAGAATGTTGACTTAAGATTGTGAAGCAGCAAGCTGATCAAAGCATCGCGAATTTCAAGCAATATTTTATCAAACTATATGTTGACCTGAACTATCATATATTTAATGAGACTTGCATGATGTACTTGCGAATGAAGATTAACAAAATTATCATGAATGAGTTTTTTTGCATTTTATACATTTCTATCAATTATGTTGATCTGCTAAAGCATTTTATAAACATTGACTTGCATTTGTAAAACATTGATGTATTGTTGAAATTACATTCACAGCAAAGTGAGAGTGTAACATCTCAGAAGAGTTTTTAATTCTTGCATAAGAAGATAAAGTTTATCGTTGCAACAAAGAATTTGAAGTTCTTTGCTTTAAGCACGCAGTTTAAAGACAATGCAACACTCAAGTTCAGTGAGTTCAAGCAAGATGTTGCTTCATTCAATCTTATGTGCTGATCATGCAAGAAAATGAAACACAAGATTAATAATTTGATGTGTTTCAACTACACATTCAGACAAGAGACTTGCAATCATGATGAAGAAATAAAAAAAAGAAAGTTTGATGTTCATCATCAAATCATTAAATATAATTACGAAAAAATGATTATCATATGCATTGATGATATCAGTATTGACAAATGCTTCTGAAAAGATGTGCAAAGCTCACTGTCTTATTAATTCTGAAGTCGAGCGAAATTTTATATTGTAATCATGAGTAAAAAAGCATGAGTTATTAAAGAATCATGCAATTCTGAAACAGATTCAAATGATCAATGATCATTGAATTCTCTGTTATGATACACATCAGATTGATATTGAGTTGATTGATTATAAGAAAGTTTGCAAAAGCTGAAACATTGAGTTTCATGCTGTGAACATGCAAGAATATGATATGATTCTTGACTATTCATGATTAAATAAGATTGACTTGAATATTTGTTGACGCGAACGTCGCTGATCATATCAAGAAAACAGCACTCAGCATGCAAGATAAATACAAGTTAATCTGTGCAAGATATTGAAATTTGTTGAGCTGACAATGCTTGCAACTAAGAAAAGAAGAGAGACTTATGTAACTTTGCTTTATCAGTTGCTATCTACAGATGATTTATCATAAAATGCAGATCATCAGACTGCAAGATGCAATGCGCTTCAAGTAAAAGAATCAAAGATACTTTTTGTTATTCAAGATTTTAAGAAAGTGTTTTCTGAGATTCTTTCTGATAGTTTAAACACGCATGATCAGATGAAACATCTCATTGATTTGATGAAGAGCAAAATGTTTTGCATTGAATCTATTTATAAGATGACATGAGATGAGTTCACTGCAATATAAAACTATTTAAACAGCATGCTAGAGAAAAAATGAATTCATTCATCAAGTAGTTCTGCAGAAGCATCTGTGTTGTTTGTAAAAAAGTTGAATGAAAGTCTTCATTTATGCATGAACTATCATGATCTCAATGAAATAACAGTAAAGAACAATTATTCATTGTTTGAGACGTTGAATCGCTTTGCTCATGCAAAACACTTTATCAAAATTGATATTTACAACGTTTATCATTGCATTCAAATTTGCAAGAACAATGAATGAAAAATGATTTTTCATACACGTTACAATCAGTTTGAGTATCAGATGATGCTCTTTGAACTGATAAATGCTTCTGTAATCTTTCAGTTTTATGTAAATCACATGCTTAAGTCATTCATGAATATTTGCTGCGTGATATATTTGAATGACATCTTAGTATACTTTAAGACGAAAGAGCAGCATTGAGAGCATATATGCAAGATTCTTCGTGCGTTACTGAAATATTGACTGTATATCAAGCTGTCAAAATGCACTTTCAATCGTAGCAAAGTTATCTTTCTGAGATTCGTGATAAAGTAAAAAGATATTCAGATGAAACAGTTTTATATTGATGTAATCACTAGCTGATCTGAGCTTGAGTCTGCAAAGAACATTCTCATATTCTTGAGATTTGCAAGATTTTATTGATGATTTATAAAAGAATTTTTTCAAATCATCATGTTCTTAACAGATTTAATCAAGAGTGCGAAGAAGAGAGTGATTTGTTCATTCTTTGCAATGACATCAAAAGCAAGAAAAGCTTTTGAAAGATTGAAAGCAATCTTTGTCAATGTTTTCATTTTAAAACACTACGATTGAGATGCAGATCTTTACATGAAGATCGATGCATCAAATCGCAAAGTCGAAGATGTGCTTAATCAGAAGAACAAGACTGATCAATGATATCTCATTGCATACTATAGTTATAAGTTCAAAAAAGCTGAAGTACAATGAAACATGCATGATAAAGAGCTGTATGCTATAGTTCTTGATTTTAAGAACTGATGACACTATCTTCAGAATAGCAAGCGACTCATATGTGTGATAACAGATCATAATAATCTTCATTACTTTATGATGATGAAAAAGCTCAATGCATGACAGATGTGCTGAGCTGAGAAATTAACTGCGTTTGACTTTCATATAAAATATCGCAGAGACAAATTAAACTTTGCAAATGCGTCGTCAAAAAGATTCAACATCATGAAATCAAATGATAGCAAGAAGAATAATGATTATTTTCTATCTACTTTGCAAAACAAACTTCATAATCAGAAATGTCAATTTAAGCTGCTAGAGAATGAAGAAGTTTTGACAACGATCAAACTTGCAGCATTGACGATGCAATTGAATGACATAATTATTACAGATACTTAAGTCATGTGTTTGAATGAGAAAGTACTCGCTAAATCTTGCAAAATTTTAGACACTGCGTTGTTTCAACTTCTGATTCATCAAATTATGAAGTTGAAGAGATTTTATTTAAAGATGAGTGAATTAATAACTGCATAATTGCTGAAGTTACAACAAAGAGATGTCTTTATTATAAATGAGAAGTGATGTTAACAATTCACATCTAGAAAGAATGAGCTTTCAAAATGAAGTATGAGAAATGATGAACTGCTACGTCGTGATCTTGCAATTTATGTATTCAATGACTCTGTTACAAGAAATAAGATTCTGCGTATGAATCATGATGATTTTGAAGCAGATCATTTCACACATGCTTGTATCAAGACTGCAATAAGAAGAAAATATTACTGATTGAAAATGCTCAAAAAGATGATGAAATATGTTCACATCTGTTCAGACTGTCAGCGAGTGCAAGTGCATCATCATAAACTCTATGAGAAGCTGATGTTTATATCTTCAAAGAGCATCAATTCATTTCACACAATGATCATGAATTTCATAACAGACATGCTCTCTGCAAAGAATTCGTACATTGAAAAAACAAGTGATGTTATATTGATAATAATAAATAAGTTGATCAAGCATGCAATTTATATTTCAACGATCAAAGATCTGAACATCAAGAGACTTGTGAATTTGCTATGATGAAAATTCATATTTCAGCATGAAATAATGCAAAGCATTATATTAAATCAAGACTCACTGTTTATCAATCATTTCTGAATCACTCTATGTTGACATCTTGAAGCGAAGTGAAAGTTAAGCATTGCATTTCATTCATAAATCAATGATCAAACAGAAAGACAAAATCAGATGCTTGAGCATTATCTGCAAGTGTATTTCAATTACAAGATGAATAATTGATCAAAGTTTTTGTCAATGATGACGTTTGCATATAACAACAGCATACACGCTAGTATTAAAAAAACTTCACATGAGCTTTTAAAGAAATACATTGCGAGCTTCGCAGAGACATCTGAGAACAGAGCTTTAAAGAAAAAGACATTCTTGACTATGAAGTGAGCAGAATGACTACGAAGTATTAGAGAACATTTAATGAGACTATAAAAATGAGTAGCAAAGCAGCAAGCAAAGTATTATAATGCTCATCATAAAGCTGCAAGCTTTCAAATAAAAGACAAAATGCTTTTGCAAAGTATAAATATTCATACACTTCGATCAAAGAAAAAGATTGATCACAAACAACTGAAATCATTCAAAATATTGAAGAAGATCAACATGCAAGCATATAAGTTTAAACTATCTGAGAAATATGATGCAATTCACTCAACTTTTCATGTCTTTTTATTGAAACTCTGACACTTGCGTGATGAGAATTTAAAGTTGCAGATCATTCTTGTAAAAGAGAAAGAGAAATGAAAGATAAAAAAGATACTTGATCAGTGAATCAAGAAAGAAAAGATTGAGTATTTAGTTCAATGAATTGATTCATCTTTCTATGAAAACTTCTGAAAATCAATGAAAAATCTTAGCAATGCAAAGAAAATCATTGAGAACTACAAGATAGAAAGACAAGTACATCAGTTAACTGCAAAAAAGTCAAAGAGAAAAAAGAAAGACAAATCACGTAAGAATCACGATTGAGAAAGTATCAAAAGCATAAAGACGCAAGTTTAAGAAATTAATACTAAACTACAATTATGAAATCTTACATAATATATGTTTTTTAAAAAAAAAGATAACAAACGTTGTGAAAGAGCGAAGAAAAGAAGTGATCAATGATCACAAGCGAAAACATTGAAGTGAAGAAAAAAGCTATTTATTCATCAGCGAATCTCATCATGCATTGTTTGCTTCAGTCAATACTTACAAGATGAAGATGAAGTAACATGATGATGATGAGAAGTGATGAGAACGAGAGAAATGAGAATCTCTACTCAACTGTTAAATACAATCTCACATGCTGAAGAGAAAAACTACTCACTCTCTCATTATTGAAGATGAAGAATGAGATGATCTTGAGCGTGAGTGATGAAATGTTGAGTCATCATTCACGCAGCGTGATGCATCATTAGCTGAAGAAGATGCAAGACTAGATTCATCATGTAATTATGTTTCTCTTCAAAGCAATGCTTGCATTTGCAAGCACGCTCGATGAGAGCACGACATGTGTGAATCATCACTACGTTCAGATGATGAACGCAGCGACAGCATCAAATCTTCTGATCATGATGATTTAATATACATCAACATTTATCAAAATATGCAAAGATAAATATGTTTATCAGAAGTTGTAAGCTCAGTCATTAACATAACAGACATGAAGAAAGCAGAAGAAGTAGAAGAAGCAGATGTGATAAATGTTGCAGCGATGACAACGTGAAGAAAAATGTACACTTCAAGAAAATGAGCAGACTGCGTGAGCATGTTAGCATGATCTCAATGAGCGCGAATGCTGCTACTTATCATGATAGTGATGATGATAATGATGATGTTGATATTGCTATGTCACTCACGTTAACCCATGAGTTGACTCACATCACAATAATGCTGCAACGAAAGAAGTTCATATTATGAGCTGCAAGCTATGCAAAATACACATAGCAAATCTCATGCTTCATCAGTTTGAAAAAGCAGTACTCATGAAAGAATATGCTAAGATGAGACAAGAAGAAAAGAAAGAAAGAAAGAAAGCAAAGCTGAAAAGTTGATATTAACAATCTTGCACTAGCTCTGTTTATGCTTGTTAACATGATCAACTCACGACATTTCTACACAGATGTTAGAACGTTGAAGAAGTCATGACTATGTTATCAGTTACAAGAAGACAATATGATGTTATGAAGATTCAAAGATTGAATCTTTAAAAGAAAATGCAATTGTGAAAATGCATCTCATCAACTATAAATGATGCATGTCTGCAAAACTAGCTTGCGAGATTAGATCAAAGAAGTTAACGAGTGAATAGAAATAATAACTTGATAGAAGATGAAAACTTTACGAGTTCTTGCTTTCATTTCTTAGCAATTAGTTCTATCATTGATAGAATGTTATCTTATTATCTTCTACTATGCAGTTTCACGTAAAAAGATCTTGTCATTTCATAATGCTGATTTTTTAAATTATTGAATAATCATCATCATCATGAAGAATCTCAGAGTAGTAATGAAAATGATGATGAAAATGAAGCTCTTGAAGCAATTTAAAATGACTAGAACATTTATTTTTTAACATGCAATCAACGTGAACAAATTTAATATATAGTTTCAAAACTCACTGTTTTAACTGCATGAAATAATCATATAAATTGTGAATGATTTTCTATTTCAGAAAGTTTTGTTCACTCGATACAAATAGCATAAAGTTTCTCATGAGTTAATTTAATCAATGTCATAAAAATGTATGAATTTATTATTATTATTATTATTATTATTATTATTATTAATAATAAGATCAGCAATGAAACTCATCTGTACGCGATGCTGATTACGAATCTACTGTTTAGCTACAGTAAAGTCTAGAGATTATCAAAAGTTTGAATGATATCAAGATGTTACGTGATGATGAAGTGCTGTGCGTTGATCGCATGCAAAGTTTTCGCGATTGCACAGACTTTAATAATCTCAATGCACATGTTATAAGCAATCTGCACGCAGATGAGAAAGTTAAATAGAATGCAGAACTATGAGAAAAATTACTTATGAAAATCATTCAATTCAGTATCTTGTCATCATGATGACAAGAACTGAAACAAAACACTTTTGTGTTTAATTTATTGAGAATAATTAGCAGAAAAAACTTGAATCACAAACATTCTTTAAATTTACATGCTAACTACATATAAATCTTGTTAAGACTGCGTGTCTATTACTACAACATGAGCAACTCATGAAATTCATTAAATTCAATATGAGTAAACTTAAAAGTTTCATTAATATCATTTAACAGATGTTCAGACACAGACATTTTATATAAAAGCAATATGCTGATGAGAAAACTTCGTTAAAAAAAGAGAAACACAAGCGAGTTAATAAAGAATGATCAAACTATGTTGTCTGATTAAAAGTGTAGCATATGAACATTTTTGCAAAACACAGTCAATCTGCATGAGAGAAATCTTTACAGATAACATGAAACAGATGAGTTGCAAACTTTCAAGCAAAGTGAGTGTTTGCAAGACATGATATACAATGATGACAACTGTCAATCTTGATAATCTCATCTTTTCACTGAACTCTGACTCTTGAATGTCTTAATGATAGAATCAATCTCTAGTCAAAGACATCATCTGTATAGCTTGAGAGAACAATAACGCATCTCAATGTGATTAAAGAAGAAATCAACTGTGATACACATGCATATTGCAGACGAAACGTCTGCAACTCATGCTTAAGAAGTAAACTGTCAAAATCTGAGCAGTGAAAGATTTCATTTGTCTTGAACTGTGAATCTATTGTAAGAAACTCTCTCTGAGTAACTTCTTGAGTTCAAGAAAAAAATCAGCATAGAAGTTGTGCTTTATGTATGTTGCATGCAACGTATACAACATATTTTCAATAGACATTGAATGATTGCAATTGCACATTTATACTAACAATCTATTCAACGTCTACGTGACATAAGTCAAATCAAAAGAAGAAAAGAGTTATTCAGTACAATCACACTTTATTTTCTCATTGTGTACATCTCTTTTTCATCACACATTTCTTTGCTCAATGAATGACAATCATTAAGCAAGAGAACACAGTTTCTGCGTTACAATCATGAGCATCATGAGTGCAAAGAAACGTCTTTCGTCTTTGAATCAAGAATTGAATCAAAACATCGTTGTATAGAATATCATCAATGAAGAGCAAAGCAAAGACGATGTGTTATAATAAACAGCACAGACATTCATAAGAGTTTACTCAAGCGTCACATGCTGAATAGAAGCTATAGATTCATTATTGATAACACAGTGTCAATTTATTGTTTCAACGACGTGAAGTTGTTGTGTAGTCGACAAGCGATTTTCTCTCTCAAAGAGTTTTGTTCATTCAATACACATAGCATAGTTTCTCTCATGAGTCAAGTCTAAATCGATGTCACAAGAGTGTATAAATTCAATTCAAATCAAATCAATTCAATGAATCAAGTCATTAATTTAATCATCATTATTTTAATTTAGTTTCAACAATTTTGTTTTAATCATCTTAATTATGTGCATGAATCTTTGCAATCTTAAATCATAAAACTATTGTTTAGTCTTGATTTTGCTTAATTCATGTATATAAAAGTTAAGCTTTTGTTCTTTTCTTGTACTCTTTGTCTTTCATCTTGTACATTATTTGATGTATTGTCTTGTATCTAGATTTTATCAAAGTAATAATAATATCAATCTTTTATATTGATAGTATCTTTAGTTTAGCTCAGTTTCTGATATTAGTAAACAAAATGATATGTATTGTCATGATGTCAAATCATCAACTCAATTTAAAACATAAATCATCAATGTTTTAAATAATCTCAATTCATTGAATCTGTTTTGCAGTTCAATGAATCAAGTCATCAATTTAGTCATCATCATTTTAATCTAGTTTCAGCAATTCTGTTTCAATCATCTCAATTGTGTGCACAAATCTTTGCAATCTTAAATCATAAAACTATTGTTTAGTCTTGATTTTGCTCAATTCATGTATATAGAAGTTGAATTTTTATTCTTTTCTTTCACTTTTTATCTTTCATCTTGTACATTATTTAATGTATTGTCTTGTATTTAAATTTTATCAAAGTAATAATAATATCAGTCTTTTATATTAATAGTATTTTTAATCTAGCTCAGTCTTTGACATTATGAAAGATTTATACTTTCTGCAACGTTTTCATATATTGAAATCTCATCTAGTTATTCTTTTGCTCAAATGAAGTCGTTTCACAATCTTTCAATCAATGATGAGCATGCTGTCAAACAGTTCATTTAAAGTATGATTGAAAATTCAGTTAAAATCTTTTGCATAATGCGTAAGCTTCAAAATCAAGTTCAACAACATGATATCATCATTTCATTTTTATTCATCATTCTCAATTTTTCAGTTTATATAAAATTGAATTCTCAATCTCTTGCAATGATAACTCAAATCATCACACAAATCTTGAATAATCAATCTCTTTTTATTGTTCATCTTTTTGCAAATTCTGTTGCTGTCTTCATCACTTTTAGATTCAAGAAGCTTCTCAACATATTTAAATATAAAAGAAACAAAGATTGATTAAATGCATGAAAGCAGAGTCTGATACAGCGCATGAACATGAATGATGATCATTACTTCTTTCATCGAGTCAAGATCATTTATGTCGAGTCATGATTTATCATAAATAAGAAGATTCACAATCTAATAAGTCAATATCAAGTCAATGATCTCTGTATCATTTTCATCTTTGCAGATTAATGATACAAATTGCATTATTACTGCAACAATTCTTTCAAGACAGAAGATGCTCATTTATATCTTCATGAAACTCTGAAGCAAGACATGAATAACTTTATTGATTATTACAATTTCTTTTATCAAAAGAAAGAATGTTCTTTGATGAAAGATTTTTCATTGATTGATTGTTTGAAGCACAATGTCAATTATTTCACTTAAGTCATTATTTTCTTCTGATGAAATCTTGATGAAATTCTATCATTCATCTTTCATCAATGAGTTTAAGTATTCTTTAACATTAATGAAGAGCTTCAGCAGCTTAAGCATCATTAATCTTGCTTCATCTTCATCATCATTTCATTCATCAAAGTCAAGAACATCTCTGCATTGACTAGTAATTTTTAAGATTCAAAAATCATCATTTTTATGACTGTTGTTTTAACAGTATTTTCGTCTCTTTCTCTCTTGTTTTTCAATGAATTAATGAATTTAAACTTCATCATTATCATCATTCAAGATAAGACTTTGATCATTTCTGAAATCAAGAAAATTTGCAACAAGTGAAAGCTATGCTACTATTGCAAGTTGCAACATTTAAGCAAAATCATTAAAGAATGCTCAAATAAAAAGTTCTTCACTTTGTGTATCATAAACATTTACAACAATGATATCATCAGTATAAATAAAAAAGTCTTGCTGTCTGCAAGAAAAGTTTAGTTTCTGAGCTAAGTCACGCTCAAAAATCTGTATATATATCATCTTGTCTACTAATCTCAATCTTTTCACTCTCACTTCAATCATATAGAAAGTTTTCTGCTAAATCTGTCTTAAAACTCTTTGAATTCAATTCAACATTTAAAGATAGTTACATGATAATATTCTGTATTTTACATCAAGCTCAATTTAAAGTTTTTACTCTTACTCTGATTGATAGTGAAATCTTCACTTATGTCTTTATGAATAAATTCTTCACACAACAACATCATTTTTTCTTGCATCAATTAATTCATTCTTGCAGACTTTGAGAATTTAATGATTAAGTCGCTTTAATTGATGACATTACTCATGTCATTGAAATCACAATAATTCTCAATAAACATATTGAAAAACTATTCTTCTATGTCATTGAATTAAGTCAATATTTCATCATCATGAGTTTATCATGACTTCATCATCACGTCATTGATGTCAATTTTGAACACAATATTCTCATCTTGTTTTTCTTCTTTTGTCTTAATCATTGTTATTAACTTCTCATCAAGATTTATAATTTTAATCAACAAGAAGAAAATTTCTCGCTTAAAGTTAACAAAGTAGCTTCTTTTCAGTCTCACTCTCAATTCACTCACAAGAAGTAACTCAGTTCACGAATTACTCACAAGAAGCAATTCAGTCTACAAATTGCTCACAAGAAGTAATTCAGTTTACAAATCATTCACAAGAAGCAATTCAGCACTCAATTTGCTTGCAAAAAGCAATCTAGTCTTTCATTCACTCAAAAGAAGTAACTCAGTTTTCAATTTACTCACAAGAAGCAATTCAATTTACAGATTACTCACAAGAAGCAATTCAATTTACAGATCATTCACAAAAAGCAATTCAGCACTCAATTTGCTTGCAAAAAGCAATTTAGTTTTCAGTTTACTCACAAGAAGCAATTCAGTTCTTAATTCACTTGTAAGAAGTAACTCAGTTTTCAGTTCGCTCACAAGAAGCAATTCAATTCTCAATTCACTTGCAAGAAGTAACTCAATTTCTCATTTATTCACAAGAAGCAATATAACTTCTCATTCACTCATGAAAAGTCAACTAATACTCAACTCATTCACAAGAAACAAATCTCGTTCAATCTTGTTTCTCATCTGAAACAAGAAGCTTTTAATCATATTCTTCAAGTCATTCAAAAAGAATACTCATCAAAAATCAAGTGTCAAAATTCTTTTCTCTTTAAAACTTCTGTTATCTTTCAAGCAAATCAATTCAATCAATCTTTTATACAACTTAACATAATTGAGTTGAAAGCTTGAAGCTTTGATCATGCTGCTCATGTCAAAGACATTGAAATGTTTAGCATTATTTTAAAGAAAATCAATGTTTTCTTGAATCTTGAATTAATCTTGTCTTCTAGTTTAAACTCTGATGAGTCAAAATCACGTCATGCAACTTTAACTGTTTATGCAAAGAACAGCTCAACTCTTGCTCAGTTTTCATCTCATTCTCAAAACAGTACATATAATAAGAATCATTATTTGAATCTTCATCAAATGAAAAAGAAATTTCATTTGACTGCATTCATGACACAAGAAGATTTTAAAGTTTATTAACAAAGTAAGAATGTTGATTCAGTCACAATTCTATCATTTAAATATTTCAAGTTTCTAAACATCTTCTTCAAGAAGAACGTTAATATCTTGTCTTTGCATTAAGCTCATGATCATGTCATACATCTTAAAGAAGATGCTCAATTCTCAGTCTTCGCTTTGTACAATATGAGTCGTGATAAAATTCTAGAACTTCGTTGTTATTTAAATGAGAATTTGAGCAAAGATTTCATTCAAGTCAGTCACTTTCAGATGATCATCTCTGTTCTCTTCATCAAGAAACTCAAAAAAGAACTTTGCTTCTGCGTGAACTATCAAGATTTGAATGCTATCACAATCAAGAATCAATATTCTCTGTTTCTGATCTCAGAAATGCTGAATCATTTAAGTTAAACTAAAATCTTTATCAAGTTGAATATCATTTCTGCGTTCAATCAACTTTGAATTAAAGAAAAAGATGAAGTTCTCATCATTTTTTGCACTTGATTTGAATTATTCAAGTATCTAGTCATGCTTTTCAATCTATGTAATAAGTTTGTCTTGTTTCAGAAGTACATCAATAATACTTTTTACAAACATTTAAATAAGTTTTGTACAGCTTATCTGAATGACATCTTGATTTATTTTGATAATGAACTTAAGCATGAAATTTATGTCAAGCTCATTTTGTGAAAGCTGCGAAAAGCAGATCTTCAAATGAATATCGTTGTATTTGAAAGTTTAGTTCAGTTTTCGAGTTTTAGCGAATTTGACGGGAAAAACTCACAAATCAGCCTCAAATTTGATGCAAATAGAGCAAATATCTAAATATCATTCTCACACTCTCAAAATATCTCAAAGCTTTATTTTTGAAGCTATACAAATCTTAATCTTACACGAGAGCAATTCTGTTCTATCTATCATGTCTTAAGCTCTTACTCAGAATCTTAGAGACGAGATTCAGTTTCATCTAGCTCATGATGATAGCACAACGTTCATACACAAAGTCACTCATGTTATCAGACAGCAAATTAATCATATGTGTAAAAAACATCTTCATTTCAGCAATGTAATATCTGCATTTAATACAATTAATAAATCATGACTTTTGAGTGAGTATCATGCTCAGAAGCTTCTTGACTTTCTCAGTTAACAACTCATCACTTATCAGAATGACATGATCTAATTTCTGTACAACAAGTTTGACATTGTCATCAGTCAAAGCATAATCAGCAGACTGCTCAAAGAAGCTAGATACAGCAGAAAGATCATTCAAAGAGTCGCTGCTGAGCATGATGAGAAGCTTTGCAGTGAATGAAAATGATGATTTATGAACTGAACATCTGATCAGCTAGTCTTTCTCGATGAAAGCGTTGCTTATAAGTGAACAGATAGATTCAACTTTCTTTTCTTCTTTACTCTTTCTAATCATGCTAATGCTTGCTCATTAGCTGATTGAAAGTATGACTGAGTCTCAATTGATTTATCTCTGCACGTCATTTAAAGTCTAAAATGATTGAAAAAATGAAGCATTTTATCAGCATTTTTCATTGATGAATACATTACATGAGAGATGCATCACAACTTCATAACAAAAGAGATCTTTCTGAACTTCATGTGATCACAGATACTTTCTATATGCAATTCTGAAGAGATAGAATTACGTTCAGTAATGATTATGAATAATGTTAGAATTCATCAATCAGCAGAACTCAATGAGTTATGTGAAAGCTTTGAGATGCATCTTGTCAAATTGTCATTCTACTCGCCTGACTATAATCTCATAGAAAACTCATTTTCAATGTTGAAAGTTTGAATTAAAAGAAATAATCAGCTTGTTTGATGATATGATGAATTTAACGAGAAATTTGATGAATTTCTAAGAGTAGCAGTCAAGTCACAAAGAGAGCGAGTTGATGATTTTGAAGCACTTTTTCGTCTGACTGACATAGTTCATATATTCAGATAATATCTAGATATAAATAGACTCATTATAGTCAAGCTCATCATGCTTCTTCGCTATCTCTGAATAATCATCTAAAGTCTTCTTCATCTTCTTCATCTTCTTCATCTTCTTCAAACTTTCATCTTCGATTGATATTTGCAAGACTGAGATCTTGACTTGAGATTTTAAAGCAGATTTTCAAGCTTGAGAATTATATAAATGACTTCATGTTTGCACTGTTGAAGTACAAGCTTGCTGAGCTGATGTAAAAGATGTAGAGCATGCTGTTGATGTATTTTTAATCATTGATTTGAATGACAATTTGTCATCTGAATCAAAATCTCTAAAGCGAGCATACTTGCTGACATCATAAGTCAGCTGTATATCAATGTCAGCAAATATGTTTAAGCTTTTTCAATGACTTTCATCGCGCTCTTTTCAACTTTGTATTGTTTGTAGATCATAATATTGAGCATTCAGCTTATTGAAAATGTGTCAAAAAAACATGTTTGAGTGTTATTAACTCTGAAGACATGTCAGAAGATATAATCATGAAAATCATCGTTCTGAACAGAACTGCTAGAATGAACAGACAATGTATGTCAATATCAATTGAGCATAAAAGAAGTTTCAGTCTTCTCGAGCATCTTCGGCTTATTACAACTATTCATCTGCTTTTGTTGATTCTTTCTCTTTTGTCTAATTCTTCGCTCTTCGATCTTTCTTTCTTCTTCAACTGTTGCTCTTTATATCATTTGCAACGTCAATACATTTGCTATGCTGATTGATTCACTCGTGATCTGCAATGACTGTATAAAAGTAAACAGCAATGTAATGATTGAAGAAGATGTTGAGAAAGAATTGACATGCTTAACTTAAGATTTCACTGTTATCAGAACTTTGATCAGCGTTCTTGAAGATTTAGTAAGTGACGCAGACTCATCATCTTTACTGATTACTTCTGATCAGCATATTATATAATCAGCAGTCAGTTGATGATGAACGTCTGATTCATTGATTCAGCAGTACTTTTTCTTATTGTGACAGTTTTCTTTGCAAATTTAACTCATCTAAAGAACTTTTATCTGTTCTACAATGTCTGCATGAAGTTGATCATGCTCATTGACTTTCTTCTTCAGCTTTGCTGTTTGAGTTAGTGATATCTTCGTCGCTGAAAGCTCAGTTATGAGCGCTAAAGATGTGATATCAGTCTTATCATGATTGAAGATGAGTTCTAAATTAATGTCTACATTCTTTTTGTCTGCTGAGTACTTTTGTTGAATGTTCGAAGCTACTTTCTCTCAAAAATCATGCAGTGTCAGAATCATTCACTCATTCTTCTTTATTAAATATCAGATAATGATAACTTTTATAAATACTAGCACACACTTTAGATCAATGAAATCAACATGCTCAAAGCATTTATGCATCTGCTCTTAATGCAGATCTTGAAGATTGACGTCGTTCTCATCATCTATAGTAATTTGCAAGATGTCACTAATGATGAGAGTGACTTCATACTTGACTGTCATGTTCATAAATGATCTGAATGATTTTAGTGATAGCGATGACTTTGACTTCGTTGATTCTCATCTTTTCATCAATGCAGTGAGCTTCGTGAATTGCTTTGAAGCTGCTTGAGTCTTAGATTGATTATCATCTAGATTCTTCTCATTCTCATTCTCATCTTCAAATCAGTCAAGCTTCGCTGATGATGACATTGATGATGATACACATGCTCTTCAAGTGATAAAAGTAGCAGCAGTCTTAGTGACAAAGATCACAAGCTTGCTCAAGATGAATATGTTTACATTAACAGCTTGAGAAGTCTGAAAGATCTTAAGAGAATTAAGCTGAGAAATCTTGAGAAAATTAAGTCTGAGCAAAGAAAGATCTTCTACATTTGAAAGCATCAAGAGTGAGAAGATCTTTGTCTTTAAAGAAAGTATGATAGAATTTTTAAATACAAGAATAATTTTGTATGTTTTAAAAGTCTTGAGTGCATCTAGATGAAGCAAAGTCTTGAAGAAAGTTCTTTTGCATTCGATACATCTGAGAAGCATTTTGACTATCTAGAATTGTTCTCATGTAAGATTAAGATTTGTATAGCTTCAAAAATAAAGCTTTGAAATGTTTTGAGAATATGAGAATGATATTTAAATATTTGCTTTATTTGCATCAAATTTAAGACTGATTTGTAAGTTTTTCTCATCAAATTCACTAAAACTCGAAAACTGAACTAAACTTTTGAATACAATGATATAATCAAATGCAAGTTTCACATCACTTAAGTCTTATATTTAGAATTGATAATCATCATCAAAGAGATCAAGATGAATTCTTTTAAGATAAACATCATTGTCAATTGATTCATCTTGATCAACTTTAAAGACGTTCAAAGTTTTCTAGATTTCATGAACTTTTATAAAAGATTCATTTATGACTATAGTAGAATAGTTATCTCGCTCACTCATCTCATCAGAAAAGATGTATTCTTTGTCTGATTTCAGAAATGTCAGATTGCATTCAACATTCTTAAGAAAGTCTTCACTTTCAAGATTATTCTTCATTATTATAATTCAGATCACAAGATTGTGATAGAAATCAATGCTTTGAACTATGTGTTCAAAGACATTCTTTTTCAATATGATGAGAATGAGATTTTTCATTCAATCACTTACTTTTCAAAGAAGCATAACTCAATTGAGTGTAATTACAAGATTTACAATAAAAAACTCATGATCATTGTTTGCACTTTCAAGAAATGACAATCAGAGCTTGAAGACTTTATTTATTCTGTCAAGATGATCATGAATCACAAAAATCTTAAGTATTTCATGTTAACTAAGCAGTTGAGTCATCATCAAGCTCGTTGAAGCGAGTTTCTGTCTAGATTCAACTATCACATCACTTATTATTTCAACAAGATCAATGATAAGTTGAATGCTTTGACATGTCACTCAGAAGATCTTTCTAAAAAGAAAGATACATTCAATTCTTGACATCAATATCAACATTAAACAATTCTGAAAACTCATGTTTTAAATCTCAATGTTATGATGTCAAATCATCAACTCAATTTAGAATATAAATCGTCGATATTTTAAATAATCTTGATTCATTAAATCTGTTTTGCAGTTCAATGAATCAAGTCATTAATTTAATCATCATCATCTTAATTTAGTTTCAATAATTTTGTTTTAATCATCTCAGTCATATGTGCAAACTTCTGCAATTTTAAGTCAATAAAACTATTGTTTAGTCTTGATTCTGCTTAATTCATATATATAAAAGTCAAGCTTTCATTCTTTTCTTTCATTCTTTGTCTTTCATCTTGTATATTATTTGATGTATTATCTTGTATCTAGATTTTATCAAAGTAATAATAATATCAGCTTAATAAACGTAGAAACAATGAGCTAATGCTCTGAAGAAAGATAAAAAGATTGACAGAGATGATAGAAAAGCTGACGCGTCAACGCGTTGCTGTGTTGACTGTCAATCAATGCATGAGGAATCAGCTGAAGAGATTGAAAAAGATAATGAGTAGACTCAAAAAGAAGTTCGCGAAGAAGAAGAAATATGTTGACAACTGAGCGAAAAGAGCAAACGAGAAGTCAACAACATTGTTTGAGAGTCAACTTGTTCTCAGCGTCGACATTGCGTCGTCAATGCAAAATCATTGCAAGAAATTCGAGATTAAAATCTTCGTTAAAGAGAAAAAGAAGATCAAGAGAATCATGATGACAATAACAGAGAACATAGTGAGATGAGCGAAAAAGATTGATGTCGACGAGATACAATTGATACGCAAGAACATAAAAACTATGAAAAGATGATCAAATTTATTGATATTTCAAGTTAAGATGAAAGACAGTAAAAGAATATTGAAGAAAAACGATTTTTGAATCAAAAAGATTTCATTGAATGCAAGTCTGCATGAAGTCAGTTTCAAAATAATGATACATGAAATTAAAGTTGAAGAAATGTTTAAAGACATAAAGAAGAAGAGAACGAAAGCACTCATCAAGATCAACAAAGACATACACTTGAAGATGATGATTGAGAAAGTCGAGTGATTCACAAAGAATAGTGAACAGAAGAGATATATCTTGCTGATGATACACATAGTCAGCGCTGAGATGATGAACAAGTTAATTGATGAGAAAGTATATCAGAAGATCAACATAAAAATCACGCAGTTCTATGATTTGAGTTGTAGAACACATCAGTGTCTAAAGTGTCAAGACTACAATCATAAAACATATAAATGCAAAAACAAGCAAAGATGCATTTACTGCGCATTAAATCATCGCTTAAAGCACTGTTTTCATAAACAGACTCAAGACATGTGAAAATGTGAGACATGTTAAAGTACATACAGAGTCTTTAACTCTCAATGTCATAAACGACAGATTGAAAAAGAGAGAATAAAGAGAATCATGAAACACAGATCTTTATATCACGTTGTACAAAAGCAGAGAAAACTCAAAGCAATGATGTTGAAGATATTTACAAAGACATTTATCAATTTAAGATTGCTGATAAACAATGACTTGAAGAGAAAACAAAGACACTTAACAAATGAAAGTTATCTGTTCAGCATGATCATCATATTCGAAAACACTATATTGAATCATCTAGTCAAAAAGTCAAAAACAAATAAGTTGAAATCAACATCAATCACATTAATTTCAGTATCATCTTCTTTTAAAGATTTTACAAAAGAAGCAAGCACATTGCAAGCATTCAAGAGAACATCAAACAACTTTGAATGTGAACTTTAATATCTCAGCAAAAGAAGCTTTGAATACTACAGTACAACGTTCACAAGTTCAGAGAAAAGATGATGATAGCATTACTACATGAGAAAAAGATAAAGAATTATGACATTTTGATTCTTCAAGAACTCTGATGATTTGATGAGAATTTCAAAGCATACTGCTCAGTAACTATTGATTTCACGCTGAAGAATAATGAGAATAAAATCTGTTTCTACATAAACAAGAGAATTGACAGCAACATCTGATACTCAACATGACACTTCAAAGATGTAAACATAATTACATTACAGACATTAACAGATGATATACAAATGATTCAGAAAGTTATACACATTCACAAAGCATACAATTTGTCACTCAGAAATCACGAAGTCATTCATGAAAAAGAAAGTCTTTCAAACATTGAAAAGATGTTACACATGTTAAAAGAATGCATTCTTGTAGAAGACTTCAATCTGCATCATCTCACATGAAAGAAATCATTCTATTCAAGACAGCATTTATTGTCAAATGATTTAATTAAAATGATCACAAATGTTGATGCATCATTAATGCTATCTCAAGATATAATTACGAGAAATTATCAAAGATCTTAAATGACAATAAATTTGATTTTCACAACAGATGACATTATGAATCAATTAATATCATGTGAAATCAATGAAGAAATGAAAAACTTCTCAAATCATCTGTCAATACAAACAATTATAAATCTCAGAATCTGCAAAGAGTCAGCGCGAAAATCGCGTTGCAACTGAAAGATAATGAATGAAGAGAAATTCATCAATACTTTGAAAGAACAAATGTTGAAATCATTGTTAAATCATGAGATGAAACGTTGATGCATAAATGAGTACACTAAGTAATTGCTGAATGCACTGAAGAAGATCATCGAGATTTTCACTCTTTAAGCAAAATCACACGAAATGATCAAAGCAGAATGAACGAAAAAGTGTATGAAGATTGTCAAGAGCATGCAACGAATGAAAAAAAGCTGTTGAATTATCAATGACTGAACAAAGTACATTCAAGCATGTGACAAGAAGAGCAAGATCATCAGAAAACAAAAATGCAATGAATATTGAAAAATCATGCAGAATGTTGAACAATTCTTGAGAAAACTGTTCAAAACTGCAAAATGAGCAAGAAATGCAGTTGCAGACACACTGACTTAGATGACAATTTTCTCTCTGATTAAGTCAGAATGCTTCAACATTATTATGACAGCGCAGAATAAGATGAAGATAATGTTTCAGACTCACTTTTCATTATTTTCAAAGATTTTTATGCTGAACACAGAAGACTTCAAGTACTCATTCTTGATTGAGAATGACATTTCGCTAATGCATTGCAAGATTAAAAGAATCATCTACAAAACAATGCTCAACAAGACTTCAAGATACACAGAATATATAAAAAAAATAATGCGCAAACTCGTCGATGATACATCAAAACAAATACGCTCTCTTTTTAAAAGATGTTTGCAGAAGAAAATACAGTCAACTCAGTTCAAGAGTGTAATCACAATAATGATGCAAAAGTCAAACAAAAAAAACTATTTTAATGCAAAGATATATAAATCAATTGTGCTATTCAACATTCTGAGTAAAATACTGAAGTTCATCATATTCAAATGTTTGCAAAATATTGTAAAAGCATGTAACTTGATATTGAACATTCAGATGAAGACTTGCAAACACAAATTAATAAATACGACTTTGCAACTAATTATAAAAAAGATATACATTGTATAAAGTGACACAAGAAGAAAAGTAGTCTCATTGCTGAGTCTGAATAAGAAGAGTGCGTTTAATAATGTAATGCATAACAGATTCTTGCATGACATGAAAAAAAAAGAGTTTTTAAACTGCTTCTTGAATTTGTGAAGAACTTTCTGAGAAATCAATGCATCACAATCACAATCAATGATTACATGATGATGAAATGCAGTGTGAACATTGATATATTACAAGACTCTTTGTTATCATCAATATTATATCTGTTTTACAACGTGAACTTGCTAAAAGTATGTGATGACATCAGATTAAAAATAAACTTCACAAATTTTATAAACAACGTCAATATTTTAATATATAAAAAGTTCATGAAACATAATTGCAGAGTTCTTAACGAGATCTATGATAGATGCAAACAATGATCAAAAACGCACGACATCAAGTTTTTAAGAACAAAGCATAAGTTGATTCACTTTACAAGAATCTTTAAGTGATTCAATATGAACGTTGATGTAAAGCTGATGAAACATCAGATTAACTCAAAATTAAATATCAGAATTCTGAAAGTTCAACTGAACTTCAAGCTGAAATGAGTGATTCACATGCATCATGTCAAAGCAAAACTAGTGATTAAACAAAAGATCATGCAGATAATCATTGAGTTTACTTGAGACTCATCAATGATGACGAGAAAGTAAATATACTTCGCGATGATGTGCTCTCTGCTTAGTCACGAAGTCATCATATGATACATGTCACAAAGAGTGAAGAGTCATTGAAAAGATCTGAACATCAAGCTGAGATCAGTACAAGAAAGAGCATTGCAACAAATCATCAACGTTTATCATGCAACATCAACAGAGATTTTACAGATAGAAATAAACACAGCGTTGATAAATATTCATTTATGAAAGTTGATACAAAAGTCAATAATGAACATGAACTTTTGAAAATCAGATGAAGTTATTAAGATGATGATGCATCGAATTTGCAATGACTTGATACTCAAAAGAGATTGAAAATCAAAGTTGCTTAAAACATTTTTGCAATTGAAGCAAAAGTGAATGAAAGAAACACTTGAACAGATGAAGATGAAGTGAAATCATCTTTACATGATGATTCTCTGATCAGAGTCATCGAGAATAGTTATAGTTGCAAATAAGAAAATGTCAATAAGTCAACATCATCTTGACACATTCACGTTGAAGCAAAGAGTTTACTTGAATGATAGTGATAATAAAGAGACTTTTACAACAACTGCAATGAAAATTAACTGAAAGTTAAATAAAAGATTGAAAGAATTGACTTTAATCATCACTCATCATGAAGAACTGAAAGAATTGATCGCAAGAATGAAACATCTTGCAGATGTAATGACAAAGAATTGAAAGTGTCATGAAAAGATATACAAAGTATACAGTGATAGTCAGACTTCTCTGAAAACAGTGAAAGTTATGATATCAACAAAAGATCAGACACGTTTGCAATGAGTTCAGATTATGCATGAGAGCATTCAATCTTAAGAAGTCACGCTGAAGCTATATTGAGTGACAAGACATGCAAAAGTACTCAAAAATGAAGCAATGAACAAAATGATTAATGATGCACATGATTTGTCTCTATTGCTGACTGAGCATCAATGCATTGAAGTGACAATGAGACTGATGCTCATACAGAAACAGATCAGATAAACATGAAGAGTAGTCTGAAAAAAGAAATTTAATACAACTTATTTTCAATATCTGACATTAGAGATGATACATCAACATCTGTGACTGCAAAGGAATCATGCAAAGTCTCATAATGCATTATTAATGCAGCTATGCATGAGAAAAATTGACTTCAATCAATTTCTACATGAGAGATGAGTACTTAATGTCGCTATGATGATGTGCAAGTGCAACAGAAATTAAATGTTGATCAAGCACATTTTATTAACATGTTTCAGATGAAAAGTAGAATGAAAAGCAATGCAACGAGAAGAGAACATCATGAACTTGAGAAAGCTCTTAAAAATCATGAGCGCAGCGATGATGATCATTCAAATGATGTTCTCAATGAGCATACTGAATCAATTTCAAGCTGTGATGTCATTAAAGAATCAGATGAAAGAAAGAGAAAATAAAGAAGAAACAGACTTATAAAGTTCTTGCATTGAAAACAGTTATAATATAAAGCGCAGAAAGAAGCGATTTTTGATGCGAAAAGAACGCTGCGTTAGCGCAGCGCTCGCTACAGTATATAGAATCTTGTATAGATTCATAATGAGTGTTGAATTGAGTAAGAATTAAAAAAAAATCAATCTTTTATATTGATAATATCTTTAGTTTAACTCAATCTTTGACATTATGAAATATCTACACTTTCTGCAACATTTTCATACATTGAAATCTCATCTAGTTATTTTTTTGCTTAAATGAAGTCATCTCACAATTTTTTGATCAATAATGAGCATGCTATTGAACAGTTCGCTCAAAGTATGATCAAAAATTCAGTCAAGATCTTTTATGCAATGTAAGAGCTTCAAAATCAAGTTCAACAACATGATATTATTATCTCATTTTTATTCATCATTTTCAATTTTTCAATTTATATAAAGTTGAATTCTCAGTTTCTTGCAATAATAGCTCAGATCATTGCACAAATCTTGAACAATTAATCTTTTCTCATTATTCATCTTTTTGCAAATTTTGTCATTATCTTCATTACTTCTAGATTCAAGAAGCTTTTTGACATATTTAAATATGAGAAGAACAAAGATTGATTGAATGCATGAGAGCAGAGTCTGATACAACGCATGAACATGAACGATGATCATTATTTCTTTCATCAAGTCAAGATCATCTATATTGAGTCATGATTCATCATAAATAAGAAGATTCACAATCTAATGAATCAATATCGAGTTAATGATCTCTGTATCATTTTCATCTTTGCAGATTGATAACACAAGTTGCATCATTGCTATGACAACTCTTTCAAGACAAAAGATGCTCATTTATATCTTCATGAAACTCTGAAGCAAAACATGAATAGCTTTGTTGACTACTACAATTTCTTTTATCAAAAGAAAGAATGTTCTTTGATGAAAGATTTTTCATTGATTGACTGTCTGAAGCATAATGTCAATTATTTCATTCAAGTTATTGTTTTCTTCTGATGAAATCTTGATGAAACTCAATCATTCATCTTTCATTAATAAATTTAAGCATTCTTTGACATTAATGAAAAGCTTCAACAACTTAAACATTATCAATCTCACTTCATCTTCATCATTGTTTCATTTATCAAAGTCAAGAATATCTTTGCATCAATTAGTAATTTTTCGAATTTAAAAATCATCATTTCTGTGATTATTATTTCAACAGTATTTTCATCTTTCTCTTTTTTGTTTCTTGATGAGTCAATGAATTTAAGCTTTGTCATTATCATCATTCAAGATAAGATTCTGATCGTTTCTGAGATCAAGAAAATCTGCAACAAGTGAAAGCTGTGCTACTACTGCAAATTGCAACATTTGAGCAAAATTGTTAAAGAATGCTCAAATAAGAAGTTTTTCACTTTGTATATCATGAACATTTACGACAGTGATATCATCAATATAAATGAAGAAGTCTCACTGTCTGCAAGAAAAGTTTAGTTTCTGAGCTAAGTCACGCTCAGAAATTTGTATACATATCATCTTGTCTACTAGTTTCAATCTTTTCATCTTCACTTTAATCATATAGAAAGTTTTCTGTTAAATCTGTCTTGAAACTCTTTGAATTCAATTTGACATTTAAAAATAATCATATGATAGTATTCTGTATTTTACATCAAGTTCAATCTAGAGTTCTTGCTTTTGCTCTGATTGATAATGAAGTCTCAACTTATGTTTTTATGAATAAATTCTTCGCGCAACAACATTATTTTTTCTTGCATCAATTAACTCATTCTTGCAGACTTCAAGAATTTGATGATCAAGTCACTTTAATTAATGACATTATTCATGTTGTTGAAATCACAATGATTCTTGATGAATACATCAAAATGTTGCGAGCATGCATCTCTGTTACTTCTGATTAGTCTGATTAGTCTAATTAATTTAACATAGACTAGTATAGAGCTGTGAGTAGAGCTGTTGTTGACACGTTAGCGATTTAGCGTGTCTTCGTGAGTAAAACTCACGTCGTGTTGCATCTTCTTTCTACTTCAGCTTTGAACTTCTAGTTAGAATACACTCATATGATTCGCTCTATGCAGACTCATAACATTAGTTCAAAGCTCATCAATCTTGCTATTGACGTATAGATGATATAAAAACAAACTACATCACTCAAACTTGAATTAGAATTGAAATTCGAAAATCGAGCTCAGAAGACTCATTAGAAATCAAGAAATTTCTAGAACAAAACAGAAGAACATGAACGCGTTGCTCTAGACTAACTCTTTACTGAGCTTGTCGTCAGAACAGAAGAACAGAAAAACATGAACGCGTTGTTCTAGAACTGAAATCAGAAATTTCAGTTGAATCTCGATCAGCAATTTTCTATTCACACAATGACTAGAAGCACAGAATCAGAATCAGTGAGCATTGCTCGCTACAAACTTCAAAATGCTAGAAGAGAATCACTTCTATCACAGAATCGAACAGCATCAAAAGAAGAAGACATGAATGTGTCATTGAATACAGAAGAAGAGAACATGAATGCATTACTTTTCAATCATGAAATGATCAAGAATTGCATCAGCACTGAACTGAATGCTTGAATAAGCATTCATGAAGCAGATGATCTCGTTGTCTTTATCAAGTACATATTTCAACAGCATGACATCAAAATCAAGATTCACAATGACATGATTCAGATGTTGAATGATGTCAACAAGATCAACATCGAATTGAAAGCTATCAACATCAAGTTGAAAGCTATGCAGACAACGTTGAATGCTGTTCAAACGCATTTACAGAAAGAGATAAAGATAAAGAACGTGATTATACATCATCTAGAAGCGACATCAAGTCGACTAAGCACTTCGATTTTGAAAAATCAATTCTTGAAGTCGATCAAGCTATCTGGCTCATCTTTGTTTGAAGATTCGAGACAGAATGTGAATAATTGATTGTTTTGAATGCAAAACAAGCTGAAGATGAACAAGAATCATTTTTCTATCGAAGAAATGAAGATTGCATATGTGAAAAGTTGAGTCAGTGAAACGACGATCAAACACATAGCACTCAGAATGAAAGACATGATCACGAACTTGTTTCTTGATGCAAAAGAGATACTGTCGATCATAAATAAGATGTATGATGATCTCAATCAACATTACACGACTCAACGACAGTTCTTGAAGCTGTATCAAAACAAGATCTTCTTTCATGAATTTTGAATGAAATTTCAGAGACTTAGTGCAAAACTAGAGTACAATAACGAAATTCTACTAGATGATCTTCAGCATAAGATTAGCTCAGATCTTCAATGAGTCATGATCAACGAATGAACTATGAATTTGAACGAATTCGTCGACATCTGCATGCAAGTCAACGTTCGATTGACGAAATTGAATGCTTGATCAGTTCTCAAGACATCAACGATTCAAGTCGCTCGCTCTATCGCTAGCATCTTAACAATGATCACTACTGCAATCTCAGCTTCAATCTTTGCATGAAAGAAATTCAGAATATTGAACGTTGACTTTGCTAGAAAGAAGTTGTTTAAAAAAGAACTTTGCTTCAAATGCAAGAAGTCAGAACATAGAGCATGCAACTGTTTTGAATCAGCTTAGATGCATGAAATCGCAGCGAATTCGAAAAACGATCTGTTCTCATCAAAGTAGTAACTGAGAACGATATGCTTATATCTTGCTTCATCAGTATGCTCGATGATTCATTTAATTTCAAACCGTTTATTGTGAACGTCATCTTGAATAGTCTAGAAAAGATATTTCGGTTTCTCGCTCTGATAGATATCAAAGTCACTGACATGATGTTCATAAATGATTCATTGATTTCAGAGCTATGTGAATGCTTTGATATTCAATCAATTTCACTGTTCAAATCGAAGTCAATTTGTTTATATGACGAAACTCTTGATCGAAGATCTATTACACATGCTTTGTATATCTCAGTCACTATACAAGAACATAAGAATGAAATGATGTCTTTATTAATAACTCGTTTAGATCAGCACAAGATAATCATTGACAATCTTTGATTGAAAAGAAATTAAATTTTGATAGATTCTGCAAACAATCGATTGATATCTTCATCAAATATTCAAATCTTGAAACTTATCATTTCGAAAGCAAGCAGTCAATCAGCATTTCATCAACTCGAATCAAACGAGATCTGTGAAATGAAACGAAAGAACTTGAAGTCTATGTCAATGATCATCTTAAAGCGAACTACAAATTCGAAATCAGTGAATCAATTCATTGAATCAGTTCTCATACGAAAGCAAAGCACTTAAGTTGACTTCGATCAACATGAACTCATTCAGTCATCGAAGAAGAAAAAGCTCGTCAAAATTGTCATGATTGAAGTCGCTGCTTATTAAACTTTAGTCAAGAAGAAGAATGTCAAGATCTTTACATTGATCATTAGTGAAATCAACAAGATGCTTAGCTCGATCAAAGATTCAGCGAAACTGAATGAAATGATCTCTGTCATGTTATTAAAGAAACTGAAGAAGAAGCTTTCAATAGTTTATCATGATTTTCTGAACGTTTTTGACAGAGAAAAGACAACTCAGTTGTCTTTGCATCGATCATATGATCATAAGATTGAATTAGAAGATGAGAGTCAATCTTCTAGAAGTTAATTGTATCTCATGTCGAGTCACAAGTTGCAGAAGATCAAGAAGTATCTAGAAGAGAACTTGAAGAAGAAATTTATTACACTCAGCAAAGCTTCATTCGCTTCGTCAATACTATTCATCAAAAAGAAAGATGATAGTTCTTGCTTTTGCGTGAATTATTGAAAACTGAATGCTCTGATCAAAAGAGATCGTTATTCAATACTCTTGATAGACGAAGTACTCGCTTGAATTCAAGGCAGTAAATATCTGACTCGACTTGACATTATCATCATGTTCAATAAGCTTCGCATGAGCACTGAAAGTGAGAATCTAATCACATTTGTCACTTTCTTCAATGTCTACAAATATAGAGTAATGCTCTTTGAATTAATCAATGAATTGACGTTCTTTCAGCACTATATCAACGACATGTTGTTCAACTGTCTGCATAAATTCTGTCAGATCTATCTGAATGACATTCTCATCTACAGTAAAATCTTGAAGAAACATAGAACTCATGTGAAAGAGATGCTAGACAAGCTTCGTGAAATCGATCTGCAGATAAACATTGACAAGTGCGAATTCAAGATTCAGAAGATCTCGTTTCTAAAACTACTGATATTCATCAATGATCTACGAATGAACTCTCGAAAAGTAGATGTGATTCGAAGCTGAAAAGTGTCTCGATCGTTGACTCATGTACAAATCTTCATTGACTTCTGCAATTTCTATCAATGATTCATAAAGAACTTCTCGAAGATTGCTCAATCTATGATAAAGCTGATTCAAAAAGATTATTCATTTGAATGAACAGAGATCTGTCAAACGATCTTTGAGAAACTGAAGCAACAGATGACAACAGCTTTCGTTCTGAAGCATTTTGATTCGATCAGAGAAGCTATTCTGAAAATGAACTTCTCAAACTACGTCAACGACGAAGTATTGTCTCAGTATGACGATGAAAACATTCTACATTCAATGATTTTCTATAACAAGAACATGATTTCTGCAGAATGCAACTACAAGATCTACGACAAAGAGCTTTTGACTATTATTCAATGCTTGAAGCACTGACGTCTCAAATTGAAATGTACTGATATTTCAATCAAGATCTTCATCAATCATCTGAATTTGAAGTACTTCATGATCATCAAGAAACTAATCAGACGACAGATTAGATGAGCTGAGAAGTTATTCAAATATAACTTCAAGATCATATATCAGTCAGAAAAGCAGAATCTGAAAGCAGACGCGCTGATCAGAATGTCAGACGTCAAGTCAGTTGAATCAAATGATGATTGAAAGCTATATCAGCATTAGATGCTATTATCAGCAAGCACATTTGAACTGCAATCAATAGAAGATGATCAAGATCTGACTCAGACCTTACTCATATTTGACTCAGATTCGAAACAGAAATCAAAAGTTAATGAAGATTCAATCAAAGAGATGATTTCTATTCAGAATCAAATTATAGTCGAAAATCGAACGAATCAACAATGTATCAATATTCGAACAGTCATAGAACAGAATAGAAGAACTTGTCAAGATATGAGTCTAGACAATTGCAGAGTACTGAACGAAGTACTCTGAAAGAATGATAGACTGTGAGTTTCTCAGTCAATGATCACTCAATTGATAAGAGAAGCACATGATCTTTTGATCAATGATCATTCTGACATGAATTGAACGTTAGACTTGTTAAGACGATTCTATTGCTGATTGAAGATGAGAACGACAATCAAACGCTACATTTGAAACTGTTACGTTTGTCGTAGATCAAAAGCATCAAAAGATCGAATCAACGAACTACTGAAGTCATTGTCTATATCTGAACAATGATGACAAGATATATCATTGAATTTCATTATCGATTTATTGAAAAGTGATGAAAGCAACGCGATTCTGACAGTGATAAATCGATTGTTTAAAGAACGTCACTATATACTCTGTTGATCAGATGACGAAGAGACTTTCGCTGAACAAACAGTTAAGCTGCTGCTGATATGAGTCTTCAGAACTCATGAGCTATCAAGATCAATAGTGTTCGATAGAGATTTGCAATTCATATCAATTGTCTGAAAGTCTTTATGTCTGAGACTCAACATTAAGATGAAACTATTCATCGACTATCACTCACAGATCAACGATCAAATGAGAAGAGCGAATCAGAATGTAGAACGATATTTACGAAGCTACTGCTTATACATGCAGAATGACTGATTCGTCTGACTATCTATGACTGAATTCGTTGATAACAATGCTATTTCATCATCAATTGAACAATCAGCGTTCTTTCTGAATAAGAACTTTCACTCTCATATGAGCTTTGATTTGAATTCAACTGAATATGAGATTATTCAAGCTAGAATTCAAGCGAGCAAAGCAGAGAATATATTCGAACATATGAAATGATCATTAGCGTTGATCAAGCAAACATTAGTAAGAGTCAGAGTCACAATGAAGAAACAGATTGACAAGCATCGAAAGAAAATAATTTACAAGATAGATGAAATGATGTTTCTGAATTCTAGAAACATTACGATCGCAAGATCATCAAAGAAGCTGAACGATAAAATGCTAGAATCTTTCAAGATTCTGACTGAGATCGAACATGCATATCGACTGAAACTGTCATCGACAATGAAGATTCATTCAAAGTTCATCTCGAATCTACTACGACTAAATTCAAAAGACTCTCTGAAAGAACAACGAAATGAGTCGTCTGATTTTATAGTGATAAATGACGAAGACGAATGAAAAGTGAAGAACATACTGAACTTCAGACATTACAGAAGACGACTGCAATATCGTGTCAATTGAAAAGACTATGACGTCGATCTACATTGATACAATGTTGATGAAAATGAGTTCAAAGACTGCTTGAAGATTGTAAATGACTTTCATCAGAAGTATTCGAACAAGTCAAGTTAGAAATCGACTTAACAAGAATTGATCAATCGAACTGCAGCAATGAGAACATTACTAGATGAAAAGAGAGAGTAATGTTGCAAGCATGCATCTCTGTTACCTCTGATTAGCCTGATTAGCCTGATTAGCCTAACATAGACTAGTATAGAGCTGTGAGTAGAGCTGTTGTTGACACGCTAGCGATTTAGCGTGCCTTCGTGAGTAAAACTCACGTCGTGTTGCATCTTCTTTCTACTTCAGCTTTGAACTTCTAGTTAGAATACACTCATATGATTCGCTTTATGCAAACTCATAACACAAAAGACTATTCTTTTATGTCATTGAATTAAGTCAATATTTCATCATCATGAATCTGTCATGACTTAATCATCACGTCATTGATGTCAATTTTGAACACAATATTCTCATTTTATCTTTCTTCTTTTGTCTTAATCATTATTGTCAATTTCTCATCAAGATTTATGATTTTAATCAACAAGAAGAAAATTTCTCGTTTGAAGTTAACAAAGTAGCTTTTTTCAGTCTCGCTCTCAATTCACTCACAAGAAGCAACTCAGTTCATGAATCACTCACAAGAAGCAATTCAGTCTACAGATTGCTCACAAAAAGCAATTCAACACTCAGTTCACTTGCAAGAAGTAATCTAGTTTCTCATTCATTTGAAAGAAGCAATTTAGTTTTCAGTTCGCTTGCAAAAAGCAATTTAATCTTTCATTCATTTGAAAGAAGTAATTCAGTTTTCAGTTCGCTCATAAGAAGTAATTCAGTTTTCAATTCACTTGCAAGAAGTAATTCAGTTTCTTATCTGCTCACAAGAAGTAATATAATCTCTTGTTCACTCACAAGAAATCAACTAATATTCAGCTCATTCATAAGAAATAAACTTCGTTCAATCTTGTTTCTTGTTTGAAACAAGAAACTTCTAATCATATTCTTTAAGTTATTTAAAAAGAACACTCATCAAAAATTAAGTGTCAAAATTCTTTCTTCTTTAGAACTTCTGTTGTTTTTCAAGCAGATCAATTCAATTGATCTTTTATACAACTTGACATAATCAAGTTAAGAGCTTGAAGCTTTGATCATGCTGCTCATGTCAAAGACATTAAAGTGTTTAGCATCATTTTAAAAAAAATCAATGTTTTCTTGAATCTTGAATCAATCTCATCTTCTAGTCTAGACTCTGATGAGTTAAAATCGCGTCATGCAACTTTAACTGTTTATTCAAAGAACAGTTCAACTTTTGCTCAGTTTTCATCTTTTCTTCAAAACAGTATGTATGATAAGAATTATTGTTTAAATCTTCATTAAATGAAAAAGAAATTTTATTTGACTGCATTCACGACACAAGAAGATCTTGAAGTCTATTAAAAAAGTAAGAACGTTGATTCAGTCACAATTTTATCATTCAAATATTTCAAGTTTTTAAACATCTTCTTCAAGAAGAATGTTGATATCTTGTCTTTGCATTAAGCTCATAATCATGTCATACATCTTAAAGAAGATGCTCAATCTTCAGTCTTCGCTTTGTATGACATGAGTCGTGACAAAATTTTAGAACTTCGTCGTTATCTGAATGAAAATCTGAGCAAAGATTTCATTCAAATCAGTTGCTTTCAGATGATTATTTCTGTTCTCTTCATTAAGAAACTTAAAGAAGAACTTTGCTTCTGCATGAACTATTAAGATCTGAATGCTATCACAGTCAAGAATCAATATTCTTTGTCTTTGATCTCAGAAACGCTGAATTATTTAAGTTGAGTTAAAATCTTTATCAAGTTGAATATCATTTTTGCGTTCAATCAACTTTAAATCAAAGAAGAAAATGAAGCTTTCATCATCTTTTGCACTCAATTTGAATTATTCAAGTATCTAGTTATGTTTTTCAAGTTATATAATGAGTTTGTCTCATTTCAGAAGTACATCAACAATATTCTTCATGAACATTTAAATAAGTTCTGTACAGCTTATCTGAATGACATCTTGATTTATTTCAACAATGAACTTGAGCACAAGATTCATGTCAAGCTCATTTTGCAAAAGCTGCAAGAAGCAGATTTTCAAATGAATATAATCAAATGTGAGTTTCACATCACTTAAGTTTCATATTTAGAATTGATAATCATCATCAAAGAGATCAAAATGAACTTTTCTAAAATAAACATTATTGTCAACTAACTTATCTTAATCAACGTTAAAGACATTCAAAGTTTCTAGATTTCATGAACTTTTATAAAAGATTCATCTATGACTATAGTAGAATAACTATCTCGCTCACTCATCTCATCAGAAAAGATGTACTCTTTATCTGATTTTAGAAATGTCAGATTGCATTTAACACTTTTAAGAAAATCTTCACTTTCAAGATTATTCTTTATCATTATAATTCAGATCACAAGATTGTGATAAAAATCAATGCTTCAAACTATGTGTTCAAAGACATTCTCTTTTAGTATGATGAGAACAAGATTTTTCATTCAATCACCTACTTTTTAAAGAAGCATAACTCAATTGAGTGTAACTATGAGATTTACAATAAAAAACTCATGATTATTGTTTATGCTTTCAAGAAATGATGATCAGAGCTCAAAGACTTTATTTATTCTGTTGAGATGATTACAAATCATAAAAATCTTGAGTATTTCATGTCAATTAAACAGTTAAGTCGTCGTTAAGCTCATTGAAGTTAGTTTCTGTCTAAATTCAACTATTGCATTGCTTATCATCTTGACAAGATCAATGATAAGTTGAATGCTTTGACACATTGCTCAAAAGATTCTTTTAAAAAGAAAAATACATTTGATTCTTGACATCAATATCAACATCAAACAATTCTGAAAACTTATGTTTTAAATCTTAATATTATTAAAAATCTCATCTTTGATGTCTTTAACATCAAAGTCATGAAGTTTCAGTCACAAATCATCATTTTAGATTCAGTTCAATTACATTTATTTTTAATTATTTCAGCACTTTTGCAAATTCTAGTTTTCATGAATCTAGAAATTGAAGAATTCAACATTAAAGATGTCAAGTTTCAGCTAAATCAAGACATTCTGAATCTTGATGAAGATTTTGCTGACATTTTCACTCAGACATTGTGAAAGTAAGTTGAAATCAATGACAAATTTGCAGCTCAGATAATTGAAGCACTTTGCAATGAAGCATGACATCACAACAAGATTTCTTTAGTCAAGTGTGAAAAATATGAAAATCATCTGTACTTTCAAGAAAGAAAGTAAATGTTCAACTTAAATAAACTACATCTTCATATCATTCAGCTTACTCATGATAATATCATTGATAATCACCCAGAAAGAGCAAAAAGCTATGAACTGATCAGTTGAGTTTACTGATGATCAAACATTTATAAGTATATTCAACACTTCATATGAAACTGTCACATGTACACATGTTTTAAACTCTTTAAATAATGAACTCAAGAATGATTGTATTCTCTTTTAATTCTTGAATGTTGTTGATGTAATGTCTTCATGAACTATGTAAATTCTTTATCATTCAATATTTTTATGAATATCACATATAAATATGTTTTAGTCTTCATTGATCATTTTATCAAAATGAGACATTTAGTCTTCATCACTTCTATGAAAATTGAAGAAGTTATCAACTGCTTTTATGCTTATGTTTGAAAACATCATGATTTACTTAAGTTCTTCATGTCTGATTGAGACACACAATTCATTTTTGATGTTTGAAAGCATATATGTAAAATGCTGAAGATAAATACTAAGTTATCAACAATGTATCACTTTGAAATCAATGATCAAATCAAGAAAGTCAATGCTGTCATGAAGCATTATTTTCAAGTCTTTGTTAATTACATGCAGAATGACTAAATTAAATAACTTTCTGAAGTTGAATTCATCATTAATAACACATCATTATTAATCACTTTAGCATCATTCTTCTTAATCAATTTAAGTCAGAATTCACGTTTAAACTTTAAGTCTTCTGAGTCTTTGCTTAAAAAAATTACATTTTAAGCTTGAAACAAGTTAATCAATGTCAAAGAGTTCATCAAGAAGATGAAGAAACTAACTGAGCATTTACATGATGAGATGCTTATAGTTCAGATCATTTATGAATTCAATGTTAATTTCTTTCATCATTCTTGTTCTAAATACTTTATTGAAGATGAAGTTTGATTGAATGCTCATAATCTCAGCATCACTCATCTTACTGTCAAGTTAAATGATCATAATGTTGATCTCTTCAAGATCAAGCATGTCTTCAAGAATAATTCTCTGATCATTGAGTTCAATCTTTCAGCATTCATGAAGATTCATTCAATCTTTTATGTCATTCTTTTGAGTCATATCACAAGTGACTTTCTTTCAAGTTAACATCAGAAATCTCAAGAACTTATTATCATCAAGAATGATAAAAGATTCTGATATGTAAACAGCATATTAAACTTTAAGCATGATAAATGCTATAATTCATCTTTGCTCAAGTATTACATCAATTGAAAAGATTACTTTTTTACTTAAGAATCTTTTCATCTTCTGAATAATTGTGAGCAAACACTTGATGAATATCATTTCATCAACTCTGTCATTGAAGAATTACATGTACTGTCATGTGTAATGTCTTAATATCAATGTCAAGAACTTTAAGTTCAATCTTCATCATTTTGACTCAGCTCAAATTTGACTCAGATTTTGTTTAAATTTAATTCAGACATTTTGTTTAAATCTGACTCAGATGTGACTCAAATGTATTTTAGTTTCATTTGTACATCATCATATTAAATTGCATTTCATCTCTTTCTTGTTTAAATCTGACTCAAATTTTGTTTAGATTTGACTTAAACATCTCATTTAAATTTGACTCAAATGTGACTTAAATGTGTTTCAATTTCACTGTGCATCATTACATTAAAATGCATTTCATTTCATTTCATTCTTTAGACATCTTACTCAGATCTGACTTAAATGTGACTCAGATTTATTTCAGTCTCATCTGTGCATTATCATGTTAAAATGCATTTCATGTCATCTCGTTCTTCAGATATCTTGCTCAAATCTGACTCAAATGTTGTCGTGAAACTGCTTGCATCATTCTCACAAGATAGTTAGTAAGAAGAAAGAGATTGAAGTCTGAGTCAATGATAGAAAAGTTGAGAAGCGTTTCTCGAGTGTACATATAAATGTCATTGCGACTTGTAGATAAAGACAGAAGACATACACGTTTTACAGTATCTTTCTACTAGCATGATCATTGTACATGTTTATTGTTTGCTTTCTCTGTTGCTTTGATACGACTTTCTATATCACATCTGTACTCTATTTCTTGACAATGTGACTTAAATTTATTTTAGCTTCATCTGTGCTTCATCACATTAAAATGCATTCACATCAATTTTCATTTCATTTCAATCTTCATCTTCAATTCTTTCTCATCTCATCTCATTTCTTCTCATCATTTTGCAAAAGCTCAGTCTTGAAGAGAAAAGTTACTGTCATGATGTCAGATCATCAATTTGATTTAGAACATAAATTGTTGATATTTTAAATAATTTCAATTCATTGAATCTGTTTTGCAATTCAATGAATCAAGTCATTAATTTAATTATCATCATTTTAATTTAGTTTCAGCAATTTTGTTTTAATCATCTTAGTCATATGCATGAACTTTTGCAATCTTAAGTTAATAAAACTACTGTCTAGTCTTGATTCTGCTCAATTCATGTATATAAAAGTTGAGCTTTCATTCTTTTCTTTTGCTCTTTGTCTTTCATCTTGTACATTATTTAATGTATTGTCTTGTATTTAGATTTTATCAAAGTAATAATAATATCAGTCTTTTATATTGATAGTATTTCTAGTCTAGCTCAGTCTTTGACACTTAATATTGTTGAGAATCTCGCTCTTGATGTCTTTAACATCAAAGTCATGAAGCTTCAAATATAAATCATCACTTTAGATTCAGTTCAGTTACATTTATTCTCAGTTATCTCAGCATCTTTGCAAATTCTAGCTTTCATGAATTTAGAAATTGAAGAATTCAACGTTGAAAACATCAAGTCTCAGCTAAATCAAGACACTCTAAATCTTGATGAAGATTCTGCTGACATTCTCACTCAGACATTGTGAAAGCAAGTCAAAATCAATGACAAATTCGTAATTTAAATAATCAAAATGCTTTGCAATAAAACATAACATTACAACAAGATTTCTTTAGTTGAGTGTGAAAAACATGAGAATCATCTGTACTTTCAAGAAAGAAAGTATGTGCTCAACTTAAATAAACTACGTCTTCATATCATTCAGCTCACTCATGATAATGTTGTTGATGATCATTCAGAAAGAGCAAAAAGCTATGAATTAATCAGTTGAATTTACTGATGATCAAACATTTATAAGTATGTTCAATGCTTCATACAAAACTGTCACATATGCACATGTTTCAAGCTCTTTAAACAATGAACTCAAGAATGATTGCATTTTCTTTCAATTTTCAAACGTTGTTGATATAATATCTTCATAAACTATGTAAATTCTTTATCGCTCAATATCTTCATAAGTATCATATATAAATATATTTTAATCTTCATTGATTGTTTTATCAAAATGAAACATTTAGTTCTCATCACTTTTATGAAAGTTGAAAAAGCTATCAACTGCTTTTATGCTTATGTTTGAAAACATCATGATTTACTCAAGTTCTTCATGTTTAATTGAGATATACAATTCATCTTCAATGTCTGAAAGCATATGTGTAAAATGCTGAAGATAAACATTAAGTTATCAACAACATATTACTCTGAAATCAATGATCAAATCAAGAGAATCAATGCTATCATAAAGCATTATCTTTGAGTCTTCGTCAATTACATGCAGAATAATTGAGTTAAGTGACTTTTGAAAGTTGAATTCATCATCAATAACACATCATTATTAATCACTTTAACATCACTCTTCTTGATCAATTTGAGTCAAAACTCATGTTTAAACTTCAAGTTTTTTGAATTTTTGTCTAAAAATCTTACATCTCAAGCTCAAGACAAGTTAATCAATGTTAAAAAGTTCATCAAAAAAACGAAGAAACTAACTGAGCATTTATGTGATGAGATGCTTATAGCTCAAATCATTTACAAATTCAATGTTAATTTCTTTCATCATTCTTGTTTTAAATACTTTGTTGAAGATGAAGTCTGATTGAATGTTTATAATCTCAGCATCACTCATCTTGCTGTCAAGTTAAATGATCATAACATTGATCTCTTCAAGATCAAATGTATTTTCAAGAATAATTTTCTGATCATTGAGTTAAATCTTTTAACATTCATGAAGATTTATTTAATCTTTTATATCATTCTTTTGAATCATATTGCAAGTAATTTTCTTTCAAATCAATGTCAGAAATTTCAAGAACTTATTATCATCAAAAATGATGAAAAATTCTGATATGTAAACAGCATACTAAACTTCAAGCATGATAAATGTTATAATTCATCTTTGTTTAATGTCATGATGTCAGATCATTAACTCAATTTAAAACATAAATCATCAATATCTTAAATAATCTTGATTCATTGAACTAGTTCAATGAATCAAGTCATCAATCTAATCATCATCATTTTAATTTAGTTTCAGCAATTCTGTTTTAATCATTTCAGTCGTGTGCATGAATTTCTGCAATCTTAAGTCAATAAAACTACTGTTTAGTCTTGATTCTGCTCAATTCATGTATATAGAAGTTGAGTTTTCATTTTTTTCTTTCACTCTTTGTCTTTCATCTTATACATTATCTGATGTATTGTCTTGTATTTAGATTCTATCAAAGTAATAATAATAATATCAGTCTTTTATATTGATAGTATCTTTAATTTAGCTTAGTTTCTGACATTACAAAAGATCTACACTTTCTGCAACGTTTTCATACATTGAAATCTCATCTAGTTATTCTTTCGCTCAAATGAAGTCATCTCACAATCTCTTGATCGATGATGAGCGTGCTGTTGAACAGTTTGCTCAAAGTGTGATTGAAAATTCAGTTAAGATCTTTCGCGTAATGCAAGAGCTTCAAAATTAAGTTCAACAACATGATGTCATTATCTTATTTTCATTCATTGTTTTTAGTTCTTCAGTTTATATAAAGTTGAATTCTCAGTTTCTCATGATGATAGCTCAGATCATTACACAAATCTTGAACAATCAATTTCTTTTTATCATTCATCTTTTTACAAACTCTGTTGCTGTCTTTATTACTTTTAGATTCAAGAAGCTTTTTGACATATCTGAGTATGAGAAGAACAAAAATCGATTGAATGCATGAAAGCAGAGTCTGATACAGCGCATGAACGTGAATGATAATCATTATCTCTCTCATCAAGTCAAGATCATTTATGTCGAGTCATGATTCATCATAGATAAGAAGACTTACAATCTAATGAATCAATATTGAGTCAATGATTTCTGTATCATTTTCATCTTTGCAGATTAACAACATAAGTTGCATCATTGCTGCAACAATTCTTTCAAGACAGAAGATGCTCATTTATATCTTCGCGAAATTCTGAAGCAAGACATTAATAACTTTGTTGACTATTACAATCTCTTTTATCAAAAGAAAGAATGTTATTTGATGAAAGATTTCTCGTTGATTGACTGTCTGAAGCACAATGTCAATTATTTCACTCAAGTTATCATCTTCTTCTGATGAAACTTTAATGAAACTCAATCATTTATCTTTCATCAATGAGTTCAAGCATTCTTTGACATCAACGAAGAGTTTCAGCAGCTTAAACATTGTCAATCTCGCTTCATTTTTGTCATCATTTTATTCATCAAAGTCAAGAACATTTCTGCATTAATTAGTAACTTTTTGAATTCAAAGATCATCATTTCTGTGACTGTTGTTTCAACAGTATTTAGATCTGTTGTTGAGTTCAAGTTGCTCAATTCAACTCAGATTGAGTTACAGTGTTGAGTTGAGTTGAGAAAAGTCAACTCAACTTGATCGAGTTGAGTTCAACTCTCGATTTAACTCAATCAACTTAACGAGTTGACTTGAACTTGATGACATGTTTAAACATTTTACTTATTTGAAATAAGTACTAGTAGAATGAAATTATGAAACTTTAAAATGTGTGTGTATGAATGATCTTTATTCACATGTCAAAAAGAAATCTATATGTATGTAAAGAAATGTCTTCGACTTCTCTATCGTTGACTCAAACCTCAGTCACTGTTTCTAACTAAACTGCTTGAAAAATGCGTAAGTAATTTCATGAAAACAGTAGATTGCAAAATGAATTGCAAAATGAATTGCAAAACTATCTACGTAAGCTTTCTATTGATGTCTTCTTGTCTTCTTTGCTCAGACAATGCATTCAATTTAGCTTTACTCTTAGATGATGATTTTTTCTTGAAATTAGTCATCTTAAAGCTACGTTTACGTGTTACAGCAGAACTCAGCTTCAAAGAAGAAGTCATCTTGCGCTGTTCTTTTTTCAATGCTAAAGATGACGATCTAGATTCTTTATTCGATTTAGAGACTGCAACGAATTTCATCAAATTTCTTTGATTCATTATCTTTTGTAATGATTGATCGTTCTTCTTCAATCTGTTTCTCTCAGTCAAGTGTGATGTAACTCGATCAAAATGAGCAGACGCTGAAAATCAAGCATTCAAAAGTGAAGTTGTCATAGATCTTGCTGTCGTAGATCTTGCTGTATTAGATAACGTAAATAACGAAGATTCTTTGAAGTTTGAGAATCTAGATTGCGAAGATGATATGAAAAGATCAACATCAATTGTATCATCATTCTTCAGCTCTGATATTGTTAATTAAATGTTTGATGATGAACAATATAACATTACTTATCACGCTCGTTATCATCAACATCATCATTTGATGATGCACCGCTGATATACTCTAAATCTTCATTAACGTCGATGATGAAGACTAAATCTTTGTTCTTTTCTTGTTTCTGTGCATCGAAAGCTCTTTTCTCTTTGATAAGCTCATGAGACTTGAATTCTGCTTTCAACTTCACAGCATCTGCATGCTTAATCATCATGATATTTGATATGATGTTGATAACAAGAGAGCTGCGATGATAAGATAATACATCTCGTTTCAAATTGAAAACTCGTTCAACATCTGTCGAGATAGCTGAAATTGCTAAAATATCTCGAGTCATTCTGCTTAAAGAAACAAAGTTTCTAAAATGATTTCTTCAGAACTTAATGAAATCGATGTCTTGAACAATGTCTAAAACTTATTAGAATTTGATATTTCAAACTATGTGACTGCGAAATCAATTGCAAAATCGATTGCAAAATTGATTGCAAAATTGATTGCAAAGAAATTATGAGACAACATTAATTGTGCAACGAACGAAACAAAGAGAAGAAAAACTAACTCTGATTCAAATATCGTTTCGCTTCGTTAGTTGAAACAAGTGATGACAAATTGTGACATCTGAAATTTCGTCTAGCGACTATATCTGCAATGAAAGATGATTGTTGCAAGACTCTTTCTTGAAGTTGATCTTGCAATGTAGTTGAGTCGAAAGCGTAGTGTCTAGCATATAATCTATAAACTCTCGTTTGTATCTTTGTTTATAGTCGCTGTCTTGTCATGTAGATTGCTCGTATAGATTTAGTTTCTGATGAGAATCTATAATATTTTCAAGATTGTACATTAGCTTTCGATCATGATTGACATCTGCGTAATATTCGAATAATTTGATTCGAGCTTGCGTTAAGACTTTCAAAAGTGAACGCTTTCAAGAACGCTGCTTTCTCTTCAGAGCTGTCATATAATCTTTGATATGAGAGAACAAAACATCATAAACAATGTAAATTGCATTGATGCTGAGTTCGTGATTGCATTCAAGTAAATCAATGAATATCGCGAATGATTTGAGTAGTTCTACAAGATATTGAACATGTGTTCATTCTTCATTATTAAGAGATAGCTTTTGAAGAGTAGTATTTTCATTTTCGTGAGTAGAAATATAACTCTTGATGAAGACTTGAAGACGAAGTGCTCTCAAAAGCATGAGACAGATGAAATTTCAGCGAGTTTTAATGTCTTGTATCATCTTGAGACAAAGTTCGAAATTGCGTTTAGACTTGTGAAAGTTCTCTATTCTCTGAGAACTTTCGTTCATATAAACAGAAAGCTTTCGAATCTAATTAAAGATTACTATAATGTCATGAATAAGAGTGTACTCTGTATTTTCGATCGCGATTGCAAAATTGATTGCAAAATCGATTACGAAAATAATAGCAGAGCAAACTAACATGATAAATAAAAATTATTAATTATCTTGAACAATATTTGAAATAGACTCTCTTGTATAAACATGCTTTGAAGACTAATCTTGAGTATTTAATACTTCTTCTCATTCTCATTCTCAAGACTTAACGTCAGCGATTTGAGTAACTGTTTAACAGTTAACTGAATTACATGTGCTAAACATAATAAATGTGAAATAGCTGAGAACATTTGCAAAGTCTCGTCTGATGCAGTCATCATGACGTCGTTATTGCTGACGTTGTCTGTGATTACAGTCATAACTCAATCTTGAATATCAAGTTCTTGCAATATTCATTCAGTAATACTGCTTAGATTGCTTTCGATATGCTTGTCTTCGATTTGTTCAAAGCTCAACAAGACTTTTCAATACTCTCAGAACTCAGTGTAGTAAAATCTCATGATAACTAGAAAAGATAATCTATTAGAACTACTTCATTCATCTAGACTAATGAAGATTTTAGTATTCATTGATAAATTCTTGAGTATGTTGACTCGAACAACAGTCGCTCGATTCTTGAAAGAGATTGTAAGTTTGATTCTGTGCAACAGAGTAATGCTCGATCATGTCATTTCAAATGCTCGTCGAAATTGAACATTGTCAATAGCGACATGAGAAATATTTAAAGTGACGAAAGTCTTTTGAAGTTGTAGTGCAAAGACTTCTGAAGTATATTCTTGATGAAAAGCGTGATGCTGTGATTTGTTAATCTTTTGCAATCTCTTTTGCAATCTGTTTTGCAGTTTATTTTGCAATCTGCAGCTAAGAAGTAACTTATCGAAGCTTTAACTCTAACAAAGTTACGAATGTCTTGAACGTTCATGATCTTAGTTACTAAGTTTATGCATTTATCACAATCTTTACTATTCAGATGACGTCTCATGATGCTGTTATCGATGCTTCTATTGTTAGAATGCTCGTAGACATGCAAACACAAACGACAAATGAGTTTAAGTCTTTCGCTTTCGACTAAAGCTGTCTGATAGAAGTTATTTTATATCTCATCTGTTCATGACTGTAAGATTCACTTTGAATGACGATAGTCTGATACTTTTCGTTCTACTCGCATCGCATATTGAGTTTGCTTTTATCAATTCAGAAATATATGTTGATATTCTTGCTCATGATCGTATAGCACATATCGTTCATCATGTAACGACTGCAGTTCGATGAGCACGACAGAAGCAACGTTAGAAGAAGAAGATCGAGCACTATCATGCTCGTTGTTGTCAAGATTCTCTGAAGATATATTTATAGAACTGAATAAACTGTTCATACTTGCTTGCAATTTCACTGTTCTGTTTCAAGAAGATGACATGATAAGTAAGTTAAACGAAAAAGAGACTGCAAAAAGAATCGCAAAAAGAATTGCTAAGAGAGTTGCAAAAAGAATTAAAAACAAGTTTGATCTTTCAAGCATCGTTAAGCTTAGAGTTTGAAAATCAATGCAAATCGTACGTCACTGTTGACTTGTGACTGATTGATTCTTATCTTTTAAATTAACTGTTAATTATTCTAAAAACTAGCACATTTTAATAGATTTCAAACATCATGATTGACTAAGAAGTTTATTACAAATACAATGAAATAATTATACAGAGATGAACTGAAGTACAAAATAATCGTTGATCGTTGCACAAAATTATGCGAAAAGAATGTTTAATTCTTCTGTTCACTTCTGCTATTTATTCATTACATGAGAGTATGCTGTGATGCTGCATGCAATAAATGATTCTATCTATCAGCTTGTGACTGTAAAACTAGCTAGATCATCGATTTAGAAACGCTCGATTTCTAAGATATGAATATTAAGAGAATCAAAAAGAATACTTGACTTCTTGATTTTGAATATCACTTTTCATATTTCTCGTGCCAATTTGTAGAAAACATTTGATGTTCATTCATACTTGTTTTAGTCAAAATTTGTCGATCAATTCTCAGTCTGATCTGATAGCACAATTCACTTGCATGACTTGTTCTTAATCGTCTTTCTTTTCAATCATACTACACGTCATAGAGTTTTCTTCGACGTGATAAATGATTCTCGAAAGCGCTTTGATGTCAATTTGCAATCTCAAGAGATATGACAATTTGTGAAGAAGACTCGACGATACTGATCGCTTTCTGCTTTTTTATATGTCACAATGTTAGTATAAATATTGAAATACAAGTCGCGAAATTGATTGCAAAATTGATTGCAAAATTGATTGCAAAATTGATTGCAAAATTGATTGCAACATCAAGAGTAAAATCAAGAACAAAGTTCAAATAGTAAAAGAAATAATAATCATGTTGTATACAAAATTACAAAAAAAACTGTCAAAAACTTACATAATAAGACGACACGCTACGTCTTTTCAGAAATTCTGAAACTGTCGAAGAATCTTCACTGTCAATGCTTCTCTGATGACATTCGAGTCATTCATCATCTTCTCGTTTGTCATCGTCTTGAGCTTTTCGCTCAGAAGCAAGTCATTCACCTGATATCGTTCTTTCGTTTGAACATCATTGATGTTAAAGAGCTTCTTTCATTGAGAAATCTTCACACTTGTATTGAAACGAGCGCTTAGTATTGAAGAATCTTGATTGAGACTTGTGACATTGAGACTTGTGACATCGAGACGTGTTCTTACATGATTCACTGTATTTTCTTTCGCAATTCTATGAATTTATTAATATTTGATTGCAAAAAAGATTGCAAAAAATATCGTTGATTTCATTTGCTATTCACATGCGCAGTCAACAAGAACTCACGATCATTATTTGATGCTTGTAGATAGACATTCGATTTTTTGAATTGCTTGATTCAATAGAAATGAATATTTCTATCTCTGTTTTTCACATCTTTAATTTTCTTCTCATTGTCTGTCATATTTTGCACATAAGTTTTAGTCTTTTTTGAATGTGTATTGTTGAAATAATCTTCAATAGTCTTGCGCTTGTAAGTAAACATCATTGCAAATGCAGAACAGTAGTTAACTCGTAAAAGCAATGATGTAGCGATTTAGATAATGAGATGAAATAGTGAAGATCAATCACAATGATGAGATATGAAATTTAAACTTCGATATCTTGATTTAAGGTTTTAATATTTAGATTGTCATCATTTCAATATTAATTAAGTCGTGTAACCATCAACTTTTTTCTTCTTTTATCTTCAAACAACAACAACATACTGCAATCATGATTGCAACAGCTCAGTAAGTTATGTATCAGTCTCACGAGTTTATAGAAGATCGCAAAACTGATTGCAATACAGAAACAATGAGCTTAATTTTAACAACAAAACGATACTCAGCATCTTTGATTTTGCAACTGACGAGATTTTGAAATTGATTTTGAATTCAAATGAATTCTTCAACTTGCATGAATCTATGTCCATATTTCATTTCTTATTACTCTTGAATTGATTGCAAAACTGATTGCAAAGTAGAAATAATATCGCAGCGAATTCTAAATTCAAGCTTACAAGATCAAATTTCAATCATGAGTCAAACAATAGATCGCGATTGTCAAGCAGCTCAGAATCGTCACTGTTAAGCTCATCATTATCATTCTCATCGTCATTATTCTCATCATCATTCAGTAAAAAACCTCATAACAAGCAATTTGTCGAAAAGATGCTTCGAAAACAGTCAATAGTGAAGTCGAGAACTGATGACAGAAAGATGAAACTCATCAGAGTAAGTTTTGAGTCTTACTAGATTGCAAAAATGATTGCAAAAGTGATTTCAAAGACGCTGATCATATGTTAGAATGTTTGACTCATTGAGTCAGCTTGTGTTATCAATGTCATCATAAAAAGTGATCTTATCAAGCTTAAGAAAATGCGAAAATATCACAAAGAGACTGTGACACTTCGTGAAATTCGTCGATATCAAAGAACAATCGACTTACTTATTTCAAAGCTGTCGTTTCAGCGTGTGATTCGCGAAGTGTGTCATGAATTGATTGAAGCTGATCTTCGCTTTCAATCAAAAGTTATAGAGACATTGCAGAAGATGACAGAAGCGTGACTTGTTGCGATGTATGAAGATTAGTTTCATGATCAATTTTGCAATTGATTTTGCAATTGATTTTGCAATTGATTTTGCGATTCAAATACTGATTACTTAACAGATATCAATCTTTGCGCAATTCACGCAAAGCGTGTAATCATTCAAGCGAAAAATATGAGATTGATTTTTCATCTTACGAGCGAAAAGTTTACATTTGAAGCTTGTTCAAATTACATGACGAAGTAGATAGTCATGTTACTATGCAATCAAAATGCAACGCTGTCGCAAGATAAATAGATAGTAAATACAATTTTTGCACTGTCACACTGTTAGTGATACTATTGCTTTCGCGCATAATTTAAGTTAATTCTTATCGCTTTTGTCAAGAACTTTAGTTTTTTTTCTCTTGAATGTAAAGTCAATTGATTAACTACTTGTATGCATGAGATTTCAGCGCAAACGAGATTTTCGTGCACGCTAACTAAAACTATCTATATTGATGTCATTTTAGCACGTCAAAGTCAATACTATTTGTTGCTAATCTTTCTAGATTAAAGTGCGCGAAAATTCAGTTTGCGTGAAAACTTCATGCATACAAGTAATTATTCTATTCTTAGAAATCGAGTTCGAATTCAGTTTGCATGAAAACTCTGTGCATATGAGTAAGAATACTATTTTTAGAAATTGAGTTCAAGCAACTCAACTCGATTTCGAGTTGAGCTCGAGTTGAGAGAGATTAACTCAATATCAACTCGAACTCAGAATTGAGTTGAGTTGATCTCTTTCAACTCAACTCAACTCTAACTTGATGACAGATCTAACAGTATCTTTGTTTCTTTCTCTCTCATTTCTTGATGAGTTAATGAATTTAAGCTTTGTCATTATCATCATTCAAGATAAGACTCTGATCATTTCTGAGATCAAGAAAATTTGCAACAAGTGAAAGTTGTGCTACTACTGCAAGTTGCAACATTTAAGCAAAATCACTAAAGAATGCTCAAATAAGAAGCTCTTCACTCTGCATATCATGAACGTTTATGACAATGACGTCATCAGTATAAATGAAGAAGTCTCACTGTTCGCGAAAAAAGTTTAGTTTCTGAGCTAAGTTACGCTCAAAGATTTGTATACATATCATTTTGTTTACTAGTTTCAATCTTTTCATTCTCACTTCAATCATATAAAAAGTTTTCTGCTAAATTTATCTTGAAACTCTTTGAATTTAATTTGACATTCAAAGATAGTCACATGATAGTATTCTGTATTTTACGTCAAGCTTAATTTAGAGTTCTCACTCTCACTCTGATTAATAGTGAAATCTCTGCTTATGTTTTTATGAATAAATTCTTCGCGCAACAACATCATCTTTTCTTGCATCAATTAACTCACTCTTGCAGACTTTAAGAATTTGATGATCAAGTCACTTTAATCAATGATATTACTCATGTCATCGAAATCACAATGATTCTTGATGAACACATTGAAAAACTATTCTTCTATATCACTGAATTAAGTCAATATCTCATCATCATGAGTTTATCATGACTTCATCATCACGTCATTGATGTCAATTTTGAACACAATATTCTCATTTTATCTTTCTTCTTCTGTGAAACAACAAGATCTTTTTACATGAAACTGCGTAGTAAAAGATAATAAGATAGCATTTTATTGATGATAGAACTAATTATTAAGAAACGAAAGTGAAAACTTGCAGAGTTTTCATCTTTTGTCAAATCATTACTTCTATTCACTCGTTAATTTTTTTGATCTAATCTCGTAAGCTAGTCTTGCAGACATGCATCATTCATAGTCAATGAAATGCATTCTCACAACTGCATTCTCTTTTAAAGACTCAATCTCTGAATTTTCATAACATCATATTATCTTCTTATAACTGATAGTGCAATCATGACTTCTTCAACATTTTAGCATCTGTATAAAAGTGTTGTGAGTTGATCATGTTAACAAGCATAAACAAAGCTAGTGCAAAATTGTTGATATCAATTCTTCAACTTTGCTTTCTTTCTTTCTTTCTTTCTTTTCTTCTTGTTTCGTCTCAACATACTCTTTTGTGAGTACTGTTCTTTTGAACTGACGAAGCATAAGATCTGCTATGCATATCTTGCATAACTTACAACTCATGATATAAGCTTCTTTCATTGCAGCGTTGTTGTGATGCAAGTCAGCTCATGAACTAACATGAGTGACATAACAGTATCAACATCATCATTATCACTATCATGATAAGTAGCAGCATTCACGCTCACTGAGATCATGCTAACATGCTCGCGAAGTCTGCTCATTTTCTTGAGATGTATGTTCTTCTTCATGTCATCATCATTGCAACGTCTGTTATGTTTACTTTTTCTGCTTCTTCTGCTTTTCTTGCATTTGTTGCATTGATGATTGAACTTATGATTTCTGATAAACATATCTATCTTTGCATGTTTTGATAAATGCTGATGTATGTTAAATCATCATGATCAGAAGATCTGATGCTGTCACTGCGTTTATCGTTTGAGCGTAGTGATGATTCACACATGTCGTGCTCTCATCAAGCGTGCTCGCAAATGCAAGCATTACTTCAAAGAAAAGCACGATTACATAATGAATTTAGCTTCATGCTTTCTTCAGCTGATGATGCATCACGCTGCACAAGCAATGACTCAACATTTCATTGCTCATGCTTGAAATTGTTTTGCTCTTCATCTTTAACAATGAGAAAGTGAGTAGTTTTTTCTTTCAACATGTGAAATTGTATCTAACAGTTAAATAGAGATTTTCATTTCTCTTGTTCTCATCACTTCTTGTCATCATCATGTTACTTCATCTTTATCTTGTAAGTATTAATTGAAGCAAGCAATGCGTGATGAGATTCACTGATGAATAAATAACTTTCTTCTTCACTTTGATGTTCTTGCTTGTGATCATTGATCACTTCTTTTCTTTGCTCTTTCATGACATTCATCGTCTTCTTTTTTAAAAGACATATATTATGTAAGATTTTATAATTGTAATTTAATATCAATTTCTTAAACTTGCGTCTTTGCGCTTTTGATATTTTCTCAATCGTGATTCTTATGTGATTTGTTTCTCTTTTTCTTCTTTGACTTCTTTGCAGTCAACTGATGTACTTATCTTTCTGTCTTGTAGTTCTTAATGATTTTCTTCGCATTGCTAAGATTTTTCATTGATTTTCAGAAGTTTTCATAGAGAGATGAATCAGCTCATTGAACTAGATACTCAATCTTTTCTTTCTTGATTCACTGATCAAGTATCTTCTTTATCTCTCATTTCTCTTTTTCTTCTACAAGAATGATCTGCAACTTTGAATTCTCATCATGCAAGTGTTAGAATTTCAATAAAGAGACATGAAAAATTGAGTGAATTGCATCATATCTCTCAGATAGTTTAAGCTTATACGCTTACATGTTGATCTTCTTCAATATTCTGAATGATTTTAATTATCTGTGATCAATCTTCTTCTTTGATCAAAGTGTATGAATGTTTATACTTTGCAAAAGCACTTTGTCTCTCATTTGAAAGCTTGCAGCTTTATGATGAGCGTTATAATACTTTGCTTGCTGCTTTGCTACTTATTTTCATAGTCTCATCAAATGTTCTCTGATACTTCGTAATCATTCTGCTCACTTCATAGTCAAGAATGTCTTTCTTTTTAGAACTTTGTTCTCAGATGTCTCTGCAAAGCTCATAATGTATTTCTTTAGAAGTTCATGTGAAGTTTTTTCAATACTAGCGTGTACACTGTTGTTATATACAAACATCATCATTAACAAAAGCTCTGATCAGTTATTCATCTTATAATTGAAATACACTCGCAAATAATGCTCAAGCATCTGATTCTATCTTTCTGTTTGATCATTGATTTGTGAATGAAATGCAATGCTTAGCTTTCGCTTCACTTCAAGATGTCAACATAAAGTGATTCAGAAATGATTGATAAACAGTGAGTCTTGATTTAATATAATGCTTTGCATTATTTCATGCTGAAATATGAATTTTCATCATAGCAAATTCACAAGTCTCTTGATGTTCAGATCTTTGATCGTTGAAATATAAATTGCATGCTTGATCAACTTATTTATTATTATCAATATAACATCACTTGTTTTTTCAATGTACGAATTCTGTTACGATCCTAGCTACGCACCTATGTTGGTAGCTATGTTGGTGGCTATGTTGATGACTATCGCCGGCCGCTCGCCGCTAGGCTATAGGGTTGTTCCGAGGCCAACCCTATTCAGGGTTAGCTTATGTTCTCCTGAGTCATATAGATAGCCGGCTCTTCCCTTCTAGATACTTTCCTTCCTTAGCATTTATATACTCGTTACATTACACCCATATGACTCGCTCTATGCTGGCCCCTAACAAGTACTTTCTCATTCAAACACATGACTTAAGTATCTGCAATGACTATGTCATTCAGTTGCATCATTAATGCTGCGAGTTTGATCATTGTTGAAAATTCTTCATTCTTTAGCAGCTCAGATTGACATTTCTGATTGCGAAGTTTGTTTTGCAAAGTAGATAGAAAATAATCATTATTCTTCTTGCTATCATTTAATTTCATGATGTTAAGTCTTCTTGATGACACATTTGCAGAGTTTAATTTGTCTCTGCGATATTTTATATGAAAGTCAAACGCAGTTAATTTCTCAGCTCAGCGCATCTGTTGTACGTTGAGCTTCTTTATTGTCATAAAGTAACGAAGATTATTATGATCTGTTATCACATATATGAATCACTTGCTACTCTGAAGATAGTGTTGTCAGTTCTTAAAATCAAGAATCATAGCATACAGCTTTTTGTCATGCATGTCTCATCATACTTCAACTTCTTTGAACTTATAACTATAGTATGCAATGAAATGTCATTGATCAGTCTTACTCTTCTGACTAAGCACGTCTTCGACTTCGCGATTTGATGCATCAATCTTCATGCAAAGATTTACATCTCAATCATAGTGTTTCAAAATGAAAGCATTGACAAAGACTGCTTTCAATCTTTTAAAAGCTTTTCTTGCTTTCAATGTCATTGCAAAGAGTGAATGCATCATTTTCTTCTTCGCACTCTTGATTAAATCTGTTAAGAACATAATGATTTGAAAGAACTTTCTTATAAATCATCAATAAAATCTTGCAAATCTCAAGAATACAAGAATGTTCTTTGCAAACTTGAGTTCAAATCAGCTAGTGATTGCATTGATATGAAACTGTTTCATCTAAATATCTCTTCGCTTTATCATGAATTTCAGAAAGATAACTTTGCTACGATTGAAAGTGCATTTTGACAGCTTGATATATAGTCAATATTTCAGTAGCATATGAAGAATCTTGCACACATGCTCTCAATGCTGCTCTTTCATCTCAAAGTATACTAAGATGTCATTCAAATATATTACGCAGCAAATATTTATGAATAAATTAAGCGTATGATTTACATAGAACTGAAAGATTGCAGAAGCATTTGTCAGTTCAAAGAGCATCATCTGATATTCAAACTGATCATAGCATGTATGAAAAATCATTTTTCATTTATCACTCTTGCAAATTTGAATGCAATGATAAATGTTGCAAATATTAATTTTGATAAAGTGTCTTGCATGAGCAAAGTGATTCAGCGTCTCAGACAGTAGAGACAATGAGTAATTGTTCTTTACTGTTATTTCATTGAAATCATGATAGTTCATGCATAAACGAAGACTTTCATTCAACTTCTTTACAAACAACACAGATGCTTCTACAGAACTACTTGACAAATGAATTCATTTCTTCTCTAGCGCGCTGTCTAAATAGTTTCATATTGCAATGAACTCATCTCATATCATTTTATAAATAAACTTGATGCAAGACATTTTGCTCTTCATCAAATCAATGAGATGTTTCATCTGATCATGCATATTCAAACTATTAGAAAGAATTTCAGAAAATACTTTCTTGAGATCTTGAATAGCAAAAAGTATTTCTGATTCTTTCGCTTGAAGTGCATTGCATCTTGCAGTCTGATGATCTGCGTTCTGTGATAAGTTATCTGTAAATAGCAACTGATAGAACAAAGTTATATAAGTCTTTTCTCTTTTCTTAGCTGCAAGCATTGTCAGCTCAACAAATTTTGATATTTTGCACAGACTAACTCATATTTGTCTTGCATGCTGAGTGCTGTTTTCTCGATATAATCAGCGATGCTTGCATCAACGAATATTCAAGTTGATCTCATCTAATCATGAATAGTCAAGAATCATATCATATTCTTGCATGTTCACAGCATAAAACTCAATGTTTCAGCTTTTGCAAACTTTCTTGTGATTGATTAACTTGATATTGATTTGATGCATATTATAGCAAAGAATTCAATAATCATTGATCATCTGAATCTGTTTCAGAATTGCATGATTCTTTGATAACTTATGCTCTTTTATTCATGATTGTGATATAAAATTTCGCTTGATCTCAGAGTCAATAAGACAGTGAGCTTCGCGCATTCTTTCAGAGACATTTGTCAATACTGATATCATCAATGCATGTGACAATCGTCTTTTCATAATTATATTTAATGATTCAATGATAAACATCAGACTTTCTCTTTTTTCATCTCTTCATCATGATTGCAAATCTCTTGTCTGAATATGTAGTTGAAATACATCAAATTATTAATCTTATGTTTCATCTTCTTGCATGATCAGCACGTAAGATTGAATGAAGTAACATCTTGCTTGAACTCACTGAACTTGAGTGTCACATCATCTTTAGACTGCATGCTTGAAGCAAAGAACTTTGAATTCTTCGTTGCAATGATAAACTTTATCTTCTCATGTGAGAATCAAGAACTCTTCTGAGACGCTGCACTTTCACTTTGCTGCAAATGTAGCTTCAATAATGCATCAATGTCTTGCAAATGCAATTCAATGTCTATAAGATGCTTTAACAAATTGACATAATTAATAAAGATGTATGAAATGCGAAGAAACTCATTCATAATGATTTCATTAATCTTCATTCGTAAGTACATCATGCAAGTCTCATTGAATATATGATAGTTCAGATCTGCATACAGTTTGATAAAATATTGCTTGAAATTCATGATGCTTTGATTAGCTCGCTGCTTCGCAGTCTTGAATCAATATTCTGTTTGAAAGTTACAAATTTCAGAATTGCTAAGTTTAGCATGCAAGTATTCAGTGTAATACTTTCAGTTGAGTATCTCATCATGATTGCACATGCTCATCACATGATCTCATCACTGATTGCAAGACTTCTCTGACAAGTATGATGTAAATCATTACAGCTTCTCTTCTTTCATGATGAAATTAAATGATATCACGACTATGAAGTTTTTGCAGTCTTGCAGTCAGAACATCAAGAAGTTGTAGTTTGTGATGCTTTACTTTCTAGACTTGCAAGATCAATTAACATGCTTGCGTACATCACTTTAATAGTAATCATCACTATGTTAATATCAATGATCAGAGATTGATCGAGTCTTTTACTCAAGTTTCAATATACAAAGTTGCAAGACAAGCAGTACATTCTGCATCTTCAGATTCTTTAACTGCTTACGTACTTCGCTTGCTGATCATCAAGAAATATGATCTGTCTGTTTATTAAATTCTTGCGACTTGAACTTTTTATCTGCATGTTCAAATACATGATTCTCAAATCTATTTTAACAAGACAATGAATTTTCAGTGTGAAAGAAGTTATCACTTCTTTTGATCATGCAACTTCTAATAAGTCGTTACACATTTGACATCTTTTACTGAGCAGCTTTGTGTGAATGAAGTAATTAAAACTGTGAGACAACAAGATTTCTTTACGTGAAACTGCGTAGTAAAAGATAATAAGATAGCACTTTATTGATGATAGAACTAATTGCTAAGAAATGAAAGTGAAAACTCACAAAGATTTCATCTTTTATCAAGTTGTTATCTCTATTCACTCGTTAGTTTCTTTGATTTAATCTCGCGAGCTAGTCTTGCAAACATGCATCATTCATAGTCAATGAGATGCGTTCTTACATCTTCTATCTTAATCATTATTACTCATTTCTCGTCAATCAACAAGAAGAAAATTTCTCATTTGAAGTTAACAAAGTAGCTTTCTTTCAGTCTCGCTCTCAATTCACTCACAAGAAGCAACTCAGTTCATGAATCACGCACAAGAAGCAATTCAGTCTACAGATTATTCACAAGAAGTAATTCAGTTTACAAATTGCTTACAAGAAGCAATTCAGCACTCAGTTCGCTTGCAAGAAGTAATTTAGTCTTTCATTCACTTGAAAGAAGCAACTCAGTTTTCAGTTCACTCGCAAGAAGCAATTTAGTCTTTCATTCACTTGAAAGAAGCAACTCATTTTTCAGTTCACTCACAAGAAGCAATTCAGTTCTCAATTCGCTTGTAAGAAGCAACTCAGTTTCTCATCTGCTCACAAGAAGCAATATAATCTTTCGTTCGCTCACAAGAAGTCAACTAATATTCAGCTCATTCATAAGAAACAAATCTTATTCAATCTTGTCTCTAATCTGAAACAAGAAGCTTTTAATTATATTCTTCAAGTCATTCAAAAAGAATACTCATCAAAAATCAAATGTCAAAATTCTTTCTTCTTTAGAACTTTTATTGTTTCTCAAGCAGATCAATTCAATTAATCTTTTATACAACTTGACATAATTGAGTTAAAAGCTTGAAACTTTGATCATGCTGCTCATGTCAAAAACATTGAAGTGTTTAGCATCATTTTAAAGAAAATCAATGTCTTTTTGAATCTTGAATCAATCTTCTAGTCTAGACTTTGACGAGTCAAAATCGCGTTGCATGACTTTGACTGTCTGTTCAAAGAACAGCTCAACTCTTGCTCAGTTCTCGTCTTGCTCTCAAGACAGTATGTATGATAAGAATCATCGTCTGAATCTTCATTAAATGAAAAAGAAACTTCATTTGACTGCATTCATGATACAAGAAGATCTTGAAATCTATTGACAAAGTAAGAACGTTGATTCAGTCACAATTCTATCATTTAAATATTTTGAGTTTCTAAATGTCTTCTTTAAGAAGAATGTTGATATTTTGTCTTTGCATCAAGCTTATGATCATGTCATACATCTTAAAGAAGATGCTCAATTCTCAGTCTTCGCTTTGTACAACATGAGTCATGATGAAATTCTAGAACTTCGTCGTTATCTGAATAAAAATCTGAGCAAAGATTTCATTCAAGTCAGTTACTCTCAGATGATTGTTTCTGTTCTTTTTATTAAGAAACTTGAAGAAGAACTTTGCTTCTGCATGAACTGTCGAGATCTGAACGCTATCACAGTCAAGAATCGATATTCTCTGTCTTTGATCTCAGAAACACTAAATCGTCTAAGTTGAGCTAAAATCTTTATCAAGCTGAATATCATCTCTGCGTTCAATCAACTTCAAATCAAAGAAGAAGATGAAGTTTTCATCGTCTTTTGCACTTGATTTAAATTATTCAAGTATTTAGTCATGCTCTTCAATTTATGTAATGAATTTGTCTCATTTCAGAAGTACATCAACAATATTCTTTGCAAACATTTAAATAAGTTCTATACAGCTTATTTGAATGACATCTTGATCTATTTTGACAATGAACTCAAGCATGAGATTCATGTCAAGCTCATTCTGCGAAAGTTGCAAGAAGCAGATCTTCAGATAAATATAATTAAATGCAAGTTTCACATCACTCAAATCTTGTATCTAGAATTGATAATCATCATCAAAGAGATTAAGATGAATTCTTTCAAGATAAACATCATTGTCAATTAATTCATCTTGATCAACGTTAAAGACATTCAAAGTTTTCTAGATTTCGCGAACTTCTATAGAAGATTCATTTATGACTATAGTAGAATAGCTATCTTGCTCACTCATCTCATCAGAAAAAATGTATTCTTTGTCTGATTTCAGAAATGTCAGATTGCATTCAACATTCTTAAGAAAGTTTTCACTTTCAAGATTATTCTTCATCATTATAATTCAAATCACAAGATTGTGATAGAAATCAATGCTTTAAACTATGTGTTTGAAGACATTCTTTTTCAGTACGATGAGAACGAGATTCTTCATTCAGTCACTTACTTTTCGAAGAAGCATAACTCAGTCGAGTGTAACTACGAGATCTACAATAAAGAACTCATAATCATTGTTTACGCTTTCAAGAAATGATGATCAGAGCTTGAAAACTCTATTTATTCTGTCAAGATGATCATGAATCACAAAAATCTTGAGTATTTTATGTCAACTAAGCAGTTGAGTTATCATCAAGCTTCTTAAAGTGAGTTTCTGTCTAAATTCAACTATTGCATCGCTTATTGTTTTAACAAAATCAATGATAAGTTGAATGCTCTGACACGTCGCTCAGAAGATCTTTTTAAAAAGAGAAATACATTCAATTTTTGACATCAATATCAACATCAAACAATTCTGAAAACTCATGTTTTAGATTTTAATATTGTTAAGAATCTCACTCTTGACATCTTCAACATCAAGATCATGAAGCTTCAATCACAAATCATCACTTTAAATTCAATTCAGTTACATTTGTTTTTAATTATCTCAGCATTCTTGCAAATTTTAGTTCTTATGAATCTAGAAATCAAAAAACACAATATTGAAGATGTTAAGTCTCAGCTAGATCAAGACACTCTGAATCTTGATAAAGATTCTGCTGATACTCTCACTCAAACATTGTGAAAGTAAGTTGAAATCAATGATAAATTCGCAGTTCAAATAATTAAAGTGCTTTGCAATGAAACATAACATCACAACAAGATTTCTTTAATTGAGTGTGAAGAACATGAGAATCATCTGTACTTTCAAGAAAGAAAGTACATGCTCAACTCAAATAAACTACATCTTCATATCATTTAGCTCACTTATGATAATGTTGTCAATGATCATTCAGAAAGAGCAAAAAGCTATGAACTAATCAGTTAAGTTTACTGATGATCAAACATTTATAAATATGTTCAATGCTTCGTACAAAACTGTCATGTATGCACATGTTTCAAGTTCTTTAAACAATGAATTCAAGAATGATTGTGTTTTCTTTTAATCTTCAAACGTTGTTAACATGATGTTTTCATGAACTATGTAAATTTTTTATTGCTCAATATTTTCATGAATATCACATATAAATATGTTTTAGTCTTCATTGATCATCTTATCAAAATGAAACATTTAGTTCTCATCACTTCTATGAAAATTGAAGAAGTTATCAACTGCTTTTATGCTTATGTTTGAAAACATCATGATTTACTTAAGTTCTTCATGTCTGATTAAGACACACAATTCATCTTCAATGTCTGAAAGCATATGTGTAAAATGCTGAAGATAAATGTCAAGTTATCAATGATGTATCACTTTGAAATTGATGATTAAATCGAGAAAGTCAATGCTGTCATAAAGCATTATCTTTGAGTCTTCATCAACTACATGCAGAATGATTGAGCTAAGTGACTTTCTGAAGTTGAATTCATCATCAATAACACATCATCATTAATCACTTTAGCATCACTTTTCTTGATCAATTCAAGTCAAAACTTACGTTTAGACTTCAAGTTTTCTGAGTCTTTGCTTGAGAATCTTACATCTCAAGCTTGAAACAAGTTAATCAATGTCAAAGAGTTCATCAAGAAGATGAAGAAACTAACTGAGCATTTACATGATGAGATGCTTATAACTCAAATCATTTATGAATTCAATGTCAATCTCTTTCATCATTCTTGTTCTAAATACTTCATTGAAAATGAAGTCTGATTGAATGTTTGCAATCTCAGCATCACTCATTTTACTGTCAAGTTAAATGATCATAATGTTGATCTCTTCAAGATCAAGCGTGTCTTCAAGAACAATTCTCTGATCATTGAGTTAAATCTTTTAACATTCATGAAGATTCATTTAATCTTTCATGTCATTCTTCTGAATCATATTGCAAGTGACTTTCTCTTAAGTCAACGTCAAAAACTTTAAGAACTTGTTATCATCAAAAATGACGAAAGATTCTGATATGTAAACAGCATACTAAACTTCAAGCATGATAAATGCTATAATTCACTTCTGCTCAAGTATTATGTTAATTGAAAAGATCACTTCTTTACTTGAAAGTCTTTTCATCTTCTGAATAATTGTAAGCAAGCGTTTAATGAATATTATCTCGTTAATTCTGTCGTCGAAGAATCACATGTACTGTCATGTGTGATGTTTCAATGTTAATGTTAAGAACTTTAAGTTCAATCTTCATCATCTCAACTCAGCTCAGATCTGACTCAAATCTTGTCTAGATCTGACTCAGATATCTTGTTTAAATTTGACTCAGATGTGACTCAGATATATTTTAGTTTCATTTGTGCATTATCACATTAAATTGCATTTCATCTTTTTCTTGTTTAAATCTGACTCAGACATCTCATTTAAATCTGACTCAAATGTGACTCAGATGTTTTTCAATTTTGCTGTGCATCATCACATTAAAATGCATTTCATCTCATCTTGCTTTTCAAACATTTTGCTCAGATTTGACTCAGATGTGACTCAGATCTATTCTAGTTTCATCTGTGCTTCATCACATTAAAATGCATTCACATCAATTCTTGTTTCATTTTAATCTTTATTTTCAATTCTTTCTCATCTTGTCTTGTTTCTTCTCATTGTTTTGCAGAAGCTCAGTCTTGAAGAGAAAAGTTACTGTCATGATGTCCGATCATCAATTTGATTTAAAACATAAATCATTGATATTTTAAATAATCTTGATTCATTGAACTAATTCAATAAATTAAGTCATCAATTTAATCATCATCATTTTAATTTAGTTTCAACAATTCTGTTTCAATCATCTCAGTCATGTGCATGAACTTTTGCAATCTTAAGTCAATAAAACTACTGTCTAGCTTTAATTCTGCTTGATTCATGTATATAAAAGTTGAGTTCTCATTCTTTTCTTTCACTCTTTGTCTTTCATTTTGTACATTATTTGATGTATTGTCTTGTATCTAGATTCTATCAAAGTAATAATAATAATATCAATCTTTTATATTGATAGTATCTTTAGTTTAGCTTAGTTTCTGACATGTATACAGATTTCTGAGCATGACTTAGCTTAAAAATTAAACTTTTCTCACAAACAGCAAAACTTCTTTATTTATATTGATAACATTACTATCATAAACATTAATAATAATAAATTCATACATTCTTGTGACATTAATTAAATCAATTCATGAAAAACTTTATGTTATTTATATTGAGTGAACAAAACTCTTTGAGATAGAAAATCACTCATCATTTATACAACTGCTTCACGCAGTTGAAACAGTGAGTTTTAAAACTATGTATCAAATTTGTTCGTGTTGATTGCACGTTAAAGAATGAGTGTTCTAGTCATTCTAAATTGCTTCAAGAGCTTCATTTTCATCATCATCTTTGTTACTGCTCTGAGACTCTTCATGATGACGATGATTATTCAATAGTTCAAGAAGTCATCATCTTGTAACATTCTTGATTGCAGATGCAATCAGTTCGAGCAATGCATAAGTACATGCTTCGTCATCTGATGACTTCATTCGCAGTTGCATTGCAAGTTATTCATGTTTGAAACATTTTTAGAGTGCAGATAAGTGTTCAAATCTATGCGTTCAATTCTGATGTGCATTGCAAGAATGCTTTCTGCTTTCTGAAAATCATTACACATCTTTATCATTTTATTGCTCAGATGCAATCTTTGTGCTGAAATTGCATTGACATTTGCGATGCATTCTCTGTACATTTCTCATCGTTGATTTCATTGATCTTTGTGATACTGTGTTATTGTGATGCTATTGCTTATTGAAATCATTGTGAAGAAGAAAGTGCATCATCTGCATCTTAACTGTATCTTCGCATCTTCTTGAATGAAGACATTCAGAAGTATTATTTTCTTAATGATGAGTAAGCGAGAAATGATACAATTAACTTTCGTCAAATGAACGCATATTAGTTTGCATGCTTGTCTGATCTCTTGTGTTCAATCATTGACTCAACTGTGTAACGTGATCTTGTTCTGTAACATGTTCAAATGAACATGTAGTGAACTCATGTATGTTTTTGTCTCTAGAGTTTCAATGTTTACTTTTTTGAATGCTTTTGCTACGTGATGCAAAGTCTGATTCTGAAGTGTTTCTAGTCTGCATTCTTTGCTTAACAGTTCATCTTTCTTGTCATGCTGATGTCAGATTGATGCTTTGAATGCAATTTCTGATCTCACTACTGCTGAGTATACTTGTCTCGCTTTTGTGAAGATAGCTCTTCATGTGAAGATTTCAAGATGACTAAGTATCAGCATTCTTGTAACGTGATTCATCTTTATTTGTCAAAGATGCATGTCTCATTGCAGTTTTATGTTCAGTTGCACTTCTAAAACTCGTACATCTGATTTTGATTTGATAGCTGAGTTTTCTATTTGTATGCTAGTCATCATGTTAAATCTCTTCGATTTTCTAGTGAAATGCGTAAGCTCATACTTTTCTGATGCGAACGTTGCGTCATGAATGCAAGCTCATTTCGCGCAGACATTATCTGCAATTTGTAAAGAGTGACAGAGACAGATTTTAACGCTTTTAATGATCAATATCTTAAATATTCGTTTAATCTCATGTTTCAGATTTGCGTCACTTTTAACTGATGCATATTCATAAAAGCATCAACATTTCTAGAACTTTTAAGAGCGCAGTATGCGTCTTTGATGTTTAATTCAACAAACATAATTTTGATGTTTAATTCAACAAACACGATTCTGACACTTGTAGCATCAATAGTTGCAACGTTGAATAATTAATTTGACTATTTAAATAATAGTTATTTACACAGTTTAATATATGCGCTGGAAAAGTCAATAAAGAAGTCAATGAGAAAGTTAATGAGATAGAAAGTCATGTAGAATGTTTGATATAAAGTCACGTAGAATGTACGATAGAGTCATATTTGATGCTTGATAGAAAACAAAGTTGATTCTTGAATGATGTGTAGAAAGATCAATAGAAAGCTTGATCGAAAGATCAGTAGATAGCTCAATGAAAAGCTTGATCAAAAGATTAGTAGAAAGCTCGATCAATAACTCAGTAGAATGCTCGATTAAAAGATCAGTAGAAAGATAATAATAGCTCAGTAAATAGCTCAATAGAAAGTTCAATCGAAAGATCAGTAGAAAGATCAGTAGAAAGATTGATGATAGCTAAGTAAATAACTCAATAGAAAGTTCAATCGAAAGATCAGTAGAAAGATCAGTAGAAAGATCAGTAGAAAGATCAGTAGAAAGATTGATGATAGCTCAGTAGATAGCTCAATAGAAAGCTTGATCAAAAGATCAGTAGAAAGCTTGATTGATAGCTCAGTAGAACTCTCGATCGAAAGATCAGTAGAAAGATGATGATAGCTCAGTAGATAACTCAATAGAAAGTTTGATTGAAAGATCAGTAGAAAGATCAGTAGAAAGATTGATGATAACTCAGTAGATAACTCAATAGAAAGCTCGATTGAAAGATCAGTAGAAAGATGATGATAGCTCAGTAAATAACTTAATAGAAAGTTTGATTGAAAGATCAGTAGAAAGATGATGATAGCTCAGTAAATAGCTCAGTAAATAGCTCAGTGAAAAGCATTGTTTAAAACATTGTTTGACTCATGTTATGCGCTCAATCAACGCGTATTTTGAAGCATGTAAAGTGTTCAATAGAAAGCTCAATAGAAAGTTTGATATTGATTCATGAAGAATGCTTTTTATTGAGCTAATTAGCAATGAATAATAAAGTAAGATCATAAAGTAAATCATGAAGTAAATCATGAAGCAAATAATTCGTGTTTAAACACGTTGCATAAAGCATGTTTTGAAGCAAGTAAACTGACTAGTAAATGAACGAGTAAATAGCTGAGTTGATAGCTGAGCTGTAGCTGAGTTGATAGCTGAGATGATAGCTGAGTTGATAGCTGAACATGTAAGTATTTTGATTGTTGTTGTTCTGAAAGATAGAAACTATGAAGAAAGAAAGAAGATGAAAACTTCAAACTCTTTAACGTCAATTTTATAGAGCTTGAAGCGAAGATTATTGAGTAGATAAGATAGATAGCTGAGCATTTGAGATGATGAGTAATAAATAGAAAGTCATGTAGAAAGCATTGTTTGAAGCACTGTTTGATGTGTTTTATGCGCTCGATCAACGCGTTTAGTAAAGTATTTGATAGAACTTTTGATAAAGAGTTTGATAAAGTATTTGATAAAGTGTTTGATAGAGCTTTTGATAAAGCATTTAATAGAAAGTTTGATAGAGTATTTGATAAAGCGTTTGATAGAGTATTTGATAAAGCGTTTGATAGAGAATTCGATAGAGAATTCGATAAAGCGAGAAGATGAGCGAGTAAGTGAGCGAGTAGATGAGCGAGTAGAATGCTGAGCATGTAGATGAGTGAGTAAATGAGCGAGTAGATGAGCGAGTAGATGAGCGAGTAAATGAGCGAGTAGATGAGCGAGTAAATGAGCGAGTAGAGTGCTGAGCATGTAGATGAGCGAGTAGATGAGCGAGTAAATGAGCGAGTAGATAAGCGAGTAAATGAGCGAGTAAATAAGCGAGTAGATGAGCGAGCATGTAGAATGATGAGTAGATGAGCGAGCATGTAGAATGATGAGTAAATGAGCGAGTAAATGAGTGATTGTCAACATATGCAACATATGCATGAAAGTGAAATTCAGCTCAATGCATATGAACAAACGCAGATTTTATCAACAAAAGCGAGATACAGTTCAAAGACATATGAATAAACACAGATTTTATCAACAAAAGCAAATTGCAGTCTAACAAGATCAGCTTAAATTCGAATTTTATTTCACTTTAAGTGATAAATGTCACTTTAGCTAAACTCTAAAATTTTGTTCACTTTACAAACTGTTGATGATTGTGTGCTTTGCTTAATGTTCTGCAGATTTCTTCAGTGAATCTGTCATAGACTAGAATGTTAATATTATTTATGAAGTTAAGCACTTTGATTTTAATTTTCAATGCTTTGCATTTTTCAATTAAACTTGCGTTGAAGAATAGAAAGAAAATCAATGAAATAAAGAATTTCTGTGATATGTCTGCGTTTATCTTGCACATGTCACTCATTTGTTCATCAAATATTAGCAACATTTCTCAATTCTTTAAAAAGCTGCATGTTCATTTGATTATGTAGCTTGATGTTTTTTTCATTTTCAGCATATGCAGAAGTCTGACATGTGAGACTTGATTGAACGCTTTAATGATGTCTAAGCTTAGCATGAAGATCACATATTTGATTTCACAGCTTTACACTGTGTGAACTTGATCTATTAGTAAATCTAACATCAAGATCATGAATTACTTGCATTTCACTTTCATTTAAGCATTTGATAGCATGTGATGAGTTTCAACTATGTTACTCAGTCTTTTGATTATGATTGACTTCAGCGCTTTGCTTATGATATTGAACAAAGCAATGAGTTGATACATCTTTGAATTGATATAGTCACTTTTCTTTGATTTACATAATACTATTGTTTGAGTCTTTTTGAACTGCTTCAAATGATACTTGTGTGTTACACATGCATTGAATAAACTTGTCAGTACTGAGATCAGTTCTGCAAGACTCGCTTGAAGCGCTCTGTTTGAAATATCTGAAGCGCTCAACGCTTTATCTGCTTTTACTCATTTGATTGTTTGCTTCACTTCATTTTCTGTGATGCGTGAATTGAATGAGACTGTCAAATATATGAATGATTCTGCAATGTTGTTAACATTTGCTTAAGAAGATGAGAGAAAGAACTTTTCTCGCAGTATCTTGATTTTTTTCTTGAACATTGTTGTCATATGATCAATGTTGCTTCACTTCAATGATGAAAACTGAGAAAGCTTTTTAGATAGCTGACTTTCGATTCTAGCTCATTTTGCAAAGCATCATATTGATTTAAGTGCTTCGCTCAACTCATGCATTTGTGATCTGAAGTGTGCACATTTTATTTGTCAAATGATCTTGTTTTTATGATTATTGTGCTTCAGATATTTATTTCATGCTTCTAATGTATCTTGTGTTTTTCATATAATTTGCAGTCATCTTGATTTCATTACTACTTTGAAGCAACTTTGATTTCAAAAGTCTCTTACTCAATTTGATGACTTTGTCAAAAAGATAAATTTCTTGATAATTTTCTGTAGCACTCTGATAATCTTACACACTCTGTCATTCATCATAATCTTGTCGTCTAAAAAGTGTTTCAAAGATAGATGTATTTGCAGATAAGCACTCAATGCTTCTGTATTTATTTATTTATTTTAATTCTTACTCGATTTAACACTCATTATGAATCTATGCAAGATTTTATATACTGTAGCGAGCGTTGCGCTAGTGCAGCGTTCTTTTCACATCAAAAATCGCTTCTTTCTGCACTTTATACTATAACTGTTTTCAATGCAAGAACTCTATGAGTCTGTTTCTTCTTTATTTTCTCTCTTTTTCATCTGACTCTTCAATAACATCACAGCTTGAAATTGATTTAGTATGCTCATTGAAAGTATTATTTGAATGATCATTGTTGCTGCGCTCATGATTTCTAAGAGCTTTCTCAAGTTCGTGATGTTCTCTTCTTATTGCATTGCTTTTCATTCTACTTTTCATCTGAAACATGTTAATAAAATGTGCTTGATCAACATTTGATCTCTGTCACACTTGCACATCATCGTAGCAACATTAAATACTCGTCTCTCATGTAAAAATTAATTGAAGTCAATTTTTCTCATATGTAATTATGTCAGTAATGCACTGTGAGACTTTGCACGACTCTTGTGCAGTTGCAGATGTTGATGTGTCATCTCTGATGTCAAATATTGAAAATGAGCTGCGTTGAATTTTTCTTTTCAGACTATTCTTCATGTTTATCTGATTTGTTTCTGTATGAATGTTAATCTTGTCATCACTTCAGTGCGCTGACATTTAGTCAGCAATAGAGACAAATCATGTACATCATCAATCATCTTGTTTATCGCTTCATTTTCAAGTACTTTTGCATGTTTTGTCATTTAATGTAACTTCAGCGTAACTTCTTAAAATTAAATGCTCTCATGTGCAATCTGAACTCATTGCAGACGTGTTTGATCTTTTGTTGATATCATAGCTTCTACTGTTTTCAAAGAAGTCTGACTATCACTATATACTTGATATATCTTTTCATGATACTTTTGATTCTCTGTTGCTACGTCTGTGAGATGTTTTACTCTTGCGATCAATTCTTTCAGTTCTTCATGATGAGTGATGATTAAAGTCAATTTTCTCAGTCTTTTATTTAACTCTCAGTTAATTTTCATTGCAATCATCATAACATTCTTTCTACTGTTGTTATCATTTGAGTAAATTCTTTGCTTTAACGCGAATATGTCGAGACAATGTTGATTTATTGACATTTTCTTGTTTGCAACTATAACTATTCTCAATGACTTTGATCAGAAAGTCATCATGTAAAGATGATTTCACTTCATCTTCATCTGTTCAAATATTTCTTTCATTCACTTTTGCTTCAGCTGCAAAGATATCTTGTGCAGCTTTGATTTTCAATTTCTTTTAAGTATCAAGTTGTTGCAAATTCAATGCATCATCATTTCAATAACTTCATCTGATTTTTGAAAGTTCATGTTCATTATCGACTTTTATATCAGCTTTCGTAAATGAATATCTATCGACGCTGTGTTTGTTTCTATCTGTAGAGTCTCTGTTGATGTTGCACGATAAACATTAATGATTTGTCATAATGCTCTTTCTTGTACTGATTTCAGCTTGACGTTCAGATCTTTTCAATGATTCTTCACTTTCTGTGACATGTATCATATGATGACTTCGTGACTAAGCAGAGATCGCGTCATCGCGAAGTATATTTGCTTTCTCGTCATCATTGATGAATCTCAAGTAAACTCGATGATTGTTTGCATGATCTTGTTAGGGGCCAGCATAGAGCGAGTCATATGGGTGTAATGTAACGAGTATATAAATGCTAAGGAAGGAAAGTATCTAGAAGGGAAGAGCCGGCTATCTATATGACTCAGGAGAACATAAGCTA